>Ga0209777_10000004_pt1 | contig 473713 bp, 432 predicted proteins | sample FrelakmetHBP12HB_FD_187147 | JGI IMG/M metagenome (GOLD analysis project Ga0209777, IMG submission 187147) | Freshwater lake sediment microbial communities from the University of Notre Dame, USA, for methane emissions studies -HBP12 HB (SPAdes)... | ecosystem: Environmental > Aquatic >...
GGGGGGGGGGGGTAGTTACTGCCTCTGTGCGGATTTTGTCTATCCAGGCAACTGAACTTATTATTGATTCCCTCACACATTAATATCACCCTTGTGATAACTAAAGTCGACGAAAATTATAAGAATCAGATATGTTTACTTTTACATTTATTAAATCATACTCTCAAATATCCTGAAGTCAATATTAATTTAGGACTGTTAGATGCTTTTTGCCATTTGAAATCATCAACTTTTCCTGGTTCTTCCTGATTAGTATCTTGAGAAAGATGTCCATAATTAAACGCACCCACCTGCTATTTGAAAGTAAAAAAAAGAGAGAGCCGCGGCTCTCTCTTTTTTTGTAAGACGTGAGTAAAATTACGGTTTACTATTACTCATTCATGGCGTATTCGCCGTTCAAAACGGCAACATACTTTTCCCAGACCTTGTTGTACTGCTCGGGATTAGCGACTGCCTTAATGAGCATGATCTTCGTGCAGTAGGCACGTTGCTCGTCCTTGGTAGTGTGGTTGCCATAAATCTGCAGGGCAAAGTGGGCGAAGTCACGCACCATAAAGTCGAAAATCTGGTTCAGAACATCCGCATCAAGTCCGTCGATCTTTGCCTGCTCAAGAATGAGCTGGCCATAGACTACGATGGAGAACATCTCACCCACCGGCAGGGAGAAGGTGGGGTCCATATCCTGCACCTTGTCCGGGCCGGCCTTCTCCAGCATCTCCTTGAAGATCTCGATCTGCTTGATGAAGGTGGCCACGTTGGGCAGGCCTTTGTTGGCCTCGAAGACAGGCTTATAGTCGTGAAACTGGACCTTGCCCAGACCCTTGGTGGGGCCCTGGTTGAACAGGAACATGTCATCATTCAGCGAGAAGTTGGGTGCCGCAGGGGCATACGCAGCCGGGCTGAAGAAGTAGTTTTTGATGAACTTGCGAATGAGCTGCACGTTCACGTGCACCGTGCCCTCAAGCTTGGACGGTCCGCGCACGTCGGCAGCGGCCATGTGGAAAATGGTGTCTTTCTCAAAGCCCTTGGCAGCGATCACGTCCCAGAGCAGATTGACCACTTCTTCGGACTGCAGGGTAACCTTCATCTTGCTTGTGGGGTTATACAGCAGGTAGCGGCGGTCATTTTCACCTGCGCCCCGGAAGTAGTCGGTGGCGCGGCGTTGATAGATTTTCATTCCCAGCAGCCTGAGCCAGGCATCCATGAAGTTTTTGCGCACATGGGGCATGTCCGTCACCTTCATTCCGTAGAGGATGCGGTTGGAAGCGTGCGTGATGGCCTCATAGAAGCAGTGCTCGGCAATACCGAGGGAGGCCGGGCCGATGTTGAACTTGCCGATGTTGACGGTATTCAAAGCTGAATCCCACGCATGGGGACCACGGGAAAGAATGTCGTCGTCGGTGATGGGGTAATCGTGCAGATCAAAGTTGGCTACGTACTCCTGGTGGGAGATGACATTTTTCTTCAGCTCAAAAGCCTTGTTGCGATAGTTGGTAACAAAGAAGGTGTAGTCATCCGTGCCGTCCTTGACCTTGCCCAGGGTAGAGACCATCTCGGCCTCATTGCCGTTGCCGATGTAGTACTTCTCGCCGTTGGCCACGTATTTGCCGGGGCCTTTCGGGGTCAGTGTTGCCTCCACAGAGTAGATGTCCGCACCGTGGGTTCGTTCGGAGAGGCCGAATGCAAAGATCGCCCCTTTCTTGAGCAGTGTGGCTGCCTTCTTTTTTGCCGTTTCATTCGGGCTCATCCAGATGGGGCCCAACCCCAGGATGGTCACCTGAAAGCAGTACCAGTAACCCAGGCCGTAGAAGGCCAGAATCTCTGAGTATTCGCTGTTGCGCGCCGTGTCCCAGCGGGCATCCGGGTCGCCCCCGGCATACTGTTTGGGTGTGAGCAGCTTGGCAAAGATCTGCTCCTTGCCGATAAAATCGACAAACTCACGGTACCAGACTTTCTTGTTGTAGTCGTCGAGGAGTCTGGTCTTGCCCATCTTCTCGAAGAAGGCAATGGTCTTGTTCATAATGGCCTTTGATCCTTCGTCAGCCATAAGGCTCTTGTACTTTTTGGGCTGGATTAACAAATTCATATAATTCTCCTTTTCTAGGGTATTTTCAGAAATATTCTCTGAGGTGCGTCACGCTTGATGTTTATATCCAAGTCTCTAGCACCTTGCTTTCATACACGAACATGCCCTAAAAGAAAAGGGTTTTGTGAAACGATGAAATTATTTCATTGACATACCAGTCTGTTCTTCTTATACTTTCAGCGATCAAAACAAGTATTTCTCAAGAATAATTGTGGGCATGGAAGCAAGAAGGAACCAGTAGCCCATTTTTTCTCACTAATGTTGATGCTCTCGTCAAAAGTTCAATAATCGTCATACCGGAAACCAGGTTTGCACAAAACAGGATTGAATGCCTGAAAGTGAAGGAGGAAGAAGCCGATGAACATTATTCCCTACACAGCGGAGCACAATATCTTCCGGGAGAGCCTACGGAAATTTCTTGACAAAGAAATCGTGCCCCATGTTGAAGAGTGGGAGGAGGCCGGCATTGTTCCCCGAAGCGCCTGGAAGAAGATGGGGGAACAGGGATTTTTATGCACGGATGTTCCCGAGGAATACGGCGGTGCCGGCGGCGATTTTCTCTATTCAGTCATCGTCTGTGAAGAACTCGTCAAATGTAACTTCTCGGGACTTGCCGCGTCACTGCACAGTGACATCTGCGTCCCTTATATTTCGGCGTTTGCCTCAGAGCAGCAAAAACGCAAATATCTGCCCGGCTGCGTTTCAGGCGACATTATTACTGCAGTGGCCATGACGGAGCCGAACGCCGGCAGTGATCTGGCGGCAATGAAAACAACCGCCGTAGAAGACGGCGATCAAGTTATTCTCAATGGTCAAAAGACCTTCATCAGTAACGGCATCAACTGCGATCTTGTCATCGTCGCCGCTCGTGACCCCATCATTCAGCAGCAACATCAGGCCGTTGACCTCTATCTTGTCGAGGCCGGTACACCCGGCTTTGAAAAAGGAAAACAAATTAACAAAATCGGCTGGCACAGCCAGGATACTGCAGAACTGTACTTTACGGATTGCCGGATTCCTAAAGAGAATCGTCTTGGTGAAAAAGGAAGCGGATTTCTTAAACTCATGATGAAGCTCCAGCAGGAACGTCTTGTCTGCGCCATCGGCGCGGTAATAGCCGCAGAGGTCATCCTGGATTTTACCATCAAGTATTGCCGGGAGCGCAACGCTTTCGGACGTCCCCTCTCCAAGTTTCAGCATGTGCAATTTGAAATCGTCGAGATGGCTACGGAAACCAAACTGGGGCGTACATTCATCGACAAACTGACAATGGATCACATCGAAGGTAAAAACGTCGTCGTCGAAGTTGCCATGGCTAAATATTGGACCACGGACATGGCCTTCCGTGTCGCTGACCGGTGCCTCCAGCTTCACGGTGGATACGGATATTGTGAGGAGTACCCGATAGCCCGCGCCTGGCGTGACATCCGCGTGACGCGCATTTTCGCCGGAACAAATGAAATCATGAAAGGAATCGCGGCAAGGTTTATGGGGTTGTAGGTATAGTCATTATTAATGAGACCCAAGCTTCAGAAGCAGAGTGCATAACCTAAAGGTCATCTGCGACTGAAGGTTGCAGGTCGAATTATCCCGCAAAGCGGAGGGTATAATACCCGTGATCAGAACTTTAGGCACTGAAAACTATTTAGTGCAGGGAGGAGGCTTACGCCATGATGGATTATCCTTTGTTGCTGACCAACTTTATGCAGCACGCGGCCAAGTATTTTCCGACCAAGGAGATCGTCTCCGTTTACGCGACCGGCACTTTCCGTTATACTTATGCCGACTGGTACAAACGCACAAGCCAGCTGGCGGGAGCCCTGCGCTCCCTTGGTATCAAAAAGGGTGATCGGGTTGCCTCATTTTCTCTGAACAACCATCGCCATATGGAACTTTATTTTGGCGTTCCCTGTATGGGGGCTGTTCTGCACACGCTCAACATCCGCCTTTCCGCCGAAAATCTGGTTTACATAATTAATCACGCCGAAGACCGCATCCTCTTTATTGACGAAGATGTTTACTTCCTCATTGAACCGTTTAAAGATCAGCTCAAGACAGTCGAGAAATATGTCATTCTGTCGCAATCCGGCGTAATGCCTGAGACCACGCTCTCCCCTGTTGTCCTGTATGACGACATGATTAAAGACTTTCCGGAAACCTATGATTTCCCGGTGGACCGCGATGAAAACGATCCCTGCCTCATCTGCTACACCTCAGCAACAACGGGCGATCCCAAAGGTGTTGTTTACAGCCATCGCGGCCTGGTGGTCCACTCTTTTGCCACAGGCGTCGCCCTGGGTGTCCAGGAGAGAGATTGTGCCTTGCATATAGTTCCGATGTTTCATGCCAACGCCTGGGGAGCCCCTTTTGCCGGCACCATGTGTGGAATGAAACAGGTGCTGCCGGGGCGGCAAATTCTGGACATGGCGGCGCTATGCCGGATCATTGCCGAAGAGAAGGTAACCTTCTCCTGCGGTGTGCCGACTATCTGGATAATGCTCCACAATTATCTGGAGGGCGGCGGCGCGCATGACTTTTCTTCCATCCGTGCTTTGTTTTCCGGCGGATCGGCCATGCCCCGGCATCTCATCGAATCATATGAAAAAAAATACGGAGTAATCCTGGCACAGGGTTACGGCGCTACGGAAACATCGCCGGTTGTCACCTTGTCCATCCCCAAAAGCTATATGGAAACGCTTAGTGTTGATGAAAAGATTGACATCCGGGCCACAGCGGGAATGCCCATACCGGGGCTGGATGTAAAGCTGATCAACACGGATACGGGCAAAGAGGCGCGCATGGATGGCAAGGAAATGGGAGAAATTCTGGTGCGCGGGCCCTGGATTGCCAGTGAATACTATAAAGATCCCAAGCAAAGCGCCATCACCTTTAAAGATGGTTGGTTTCATACCGCCGACATTGGAACAATGAACAAAGAAGGTTATATCTCGCTGGTTGACCGGACAAAAGACCTCATCAAGAGCGCCGGTGAGTGGATATCTTCCATTGATCTGGAAAACGCCATAATGGGATTCTCCAAGGTGTTGGAGGCGGCAGTAATCAGTCTGCCTGATGATAAATGGCAGGAACGGCCTCTGGCCTGTGTTGTACCCCAGCCTGATGCGGCAAAAACTATTACAAAAGAGGAGATACAGGCTTATCTAAAAGATAAGGTCGCCAAATGGTGGATTCCTGACGAAATTGTTTTCATGCAGGAACTTCCCAAGACCAGCGTGGGCAAATTCAACAAGAAAAAACTCCGGGAAACGGTTATACCGGATATTCTAAAGAAGAGAGGTAAGGCATGAACGCTAATAATCACGATAGAGTCGCCATTATCGATGCCTGCCGGACGCCATTCATGCGCTCCGGCACAGCGTACTACGATTTGATGGCCTGGGAACTGGGTCGCTGTGCTGTCAAAGGGCTCATCGTCAGAACGGGGATTGATCCAACGCTTGTCGATTATGTAATCATGGGCACTGTTTTGGCGGATGTTTCCACAACCAATGTGGCCAGGGAGATAATGCTGGGCGCGGGACTTCCAGGATCGATACCCGCTCATACCTCTACTGCGGCCTGTGTTTCAGCTAACATCGCTGTTACCTCCGCCTGCGATATGATTAATTCCGGTCAGGTGGATACAGTTATTGCCGGTGGCACGGAATCCATGTCCGATCCCGCAATTAAAATCGGGAAGCGATACCGGCGCTTTCTGCTTGATCTTACCATGTTTAAGCGCCCGAAAAGCATCCTGGGAAAACTTAAGCTTTTCCGCGGAATGAAACTTAAGGATTTCTTTGCTGTCGAAAGACCGGCCATCGCCGAATATTCCACAGGCCTCTCCATGGGCGCCAATGCCGAAAGACTGGCGCGCCGCCTTGGCATTACTCGCAAGGAACAGGACGACTATGCCGCCCGTTCCCATCGGCTGGCCGTCGCGGCGATCAAAAATGGAATCATGAAAAAGGAAATCGTTCCCATTGTTATTCCCAAAACAGGCAAGCTGGTGACGGAGGATAACGGACCGCGCGCGGATGCTACCGCCGAAAAGCTAGCCTCCGTAAAACCGGCTTTTGATAAGCGCTATGGAACAGTTACGGCGGCTAACTCTTCTTTTCTCACGGATGGCGCATCGGCAGTGCTGCTGATGAAAGAATCAAAAGCTAAATCTCTGGGGTTAAAACCCTTAGCCTATATTCGCGCCTATGCCCACGCAGGATCCGATCCATGGGAAGAATTGCTGCTAGGACCGGCTTTTTCTACTGCGCGCGCGTTGAAAAAGGCAGGCATTACTCTTGCCGATATAAAAGTTCTGGAAATCCACGAAGCTTTTGCCGCGCAGATTCTCGCGAACGTCCGCTATATGGAATCAGAAAAATGGGGACGGGAAAAACTGGGGCAAGATGGTAAAATGGGAGTTGTTGATCAGGAACGGCTGAACACGCGGGGTGGTTCTCTTTCCATCGGCCACCCTTTCGGGGCAACGGGCGGCAGACTGATTGCCAGTTGCTGTAACCGTATGCAGGAAGAGAATGCACAGTTCGGCCTTGTTGCCGGCTGCGGCGCCGGAGCTGTGGGCAACGCTATTATTCTGGAAAATGCACGATAGGGGTGAACAATGAAATATCTAACACTGGAAATAACAAAAGAAAAAATCGCAATTATCACCATTGATTCCCCGGAAGGCAAAGTGAACAAAGTTTCATCGGGTTTTCTGGATGAAGTAGCCGGTGATATCAAGACAATCAATGACGATAAGAGTATCAAGGGCATGGTTATCATCAGCGGTAAAGAAGACAACTTCGTTGTCGGCGCGGATATCGATGAACTTAAAGGCATGCAAACTACGCAGGAAGTTATTGCCTATATCACCAAAGGTCACGCCATCCTCAATAGTTTGGAAAACATGAAAATCCCCGTGGTTGCTTGTATTCACGGCAACTGCCTTGGCGGCGGTCTGGAGCTGGCGCTGGTCTGCAATTACCGTTTGGCGGTCGACTCTCCGCAGACTGTTCTGGGATTTCCGGAAGTGCAACTAGGGCTGCTGCCCGCTGCCGGCGGCACACAGAGGCTGCCCCGACTTATCGGCCTGACGGCGGCGCTGCCCCTGCTGCTTACGGCGCGCAGTCTCCGGGCGAAACAGGCCAAGCGAGCGGGACTTGTAGATGAGCTTATTCCCCCCTACGGTGCGAAGGAAACAGCGGTTAAGAAGGCGCTGGAACTGGTTAGTAGAGGGAATATCAAAAGAAAGCGCAAACGTTCTTTTGTTTCTTTCCTTCTGGAATCCAATCCCGTGGGAAGGGCAATAGTATTTTCGCAGGCCAGAAAAATGGTTACGCGCCAGACATACGGCTGTTACCCTGCTCCGTACGCCATCATCGAAGCGGTGGAGCATGGCCAGAAACACGGAAAAGCCGCGGGGCTGAAAAAAGAAATAGAACTTTTCAGCAGGCTGGTTACTACATCGGCGTCCAAAGCTCTCATGAGCCTTTTCTTCGGCATGACCGATCTGAAAAAAAATCCTCAGAAAAGCCTCGCCCGCAAGGTGAGGAAAATGGCCGTCATCGGAACGGGATTGATGGGTCAGGGCATTGCGTCTGTCTCCACAGCAATCTGCGATACCATCCTGATGAAGGATGTAAAGCTTGATGACGCCGCCCGTGGAATGAAGGAGATATGGAAAGGATTGGAAAAGAAAGCCAAATCTGGTGTTATCGTTGGGTTTGACCGGGATGTTCAGTACGGGAAGCTTGTTCCCTGTGACGACTATTCCCTGTTTAAAAATACTGATCTGGTTATTGAGGCCGTGTTTGAGGATCTCGCTGTGAAAAAGCGCGTTCTGGCCGATGTGGAAGCCGCGACGGACGAACGGACAATTTTCGCTTCCAATACCTCGGCAATCCCGATTTCGAATATTGCCGCGGGATGCAAAAGGCCGGAGAACGTCATCGGCATGCACTACTTCTCCCCTGTGCCCAAAATGCCGCTGCTGGAAATCATTACAACGGATCGGACGGCTACCTGGGTGACAGCTACAGCCCTCGATATGGGCATAGCCCAGGGAAAAACATGCATCGTTGTCAAGGACGGCCCCGGCTTTTACACGACACGGATCTTGGCGCCTCTGCTCAACGAAGCCGTTCTTCTGGTGGAAGAAGGTGCGGACTCCATAGCAATTGATAAGGCGATGCGGCAATTCGGCTATCCTGTAGGTCCTGTCACTCTCATCGACGAAGTGGGGATTGATGTAGGCGCCCATGTAGCCATGGGGCTGGGAAAGATGTTCGCGGCAAGGGGCATGCAGTCCTCCGATGCTTTCCCGAAGCTTATTGCCCGGGATTATAAGGGGAAAAAAAACAAGAAAGGTTTTTACCTCTACGATGGAAAAAAGAAGAAAGGGCAGAAACTGCCCAATGAAGAAGTTTATGCCTTGCTTGGCGGAGCGCGCCGTAAAAAGTTTGATGTGGAATTGATCCAGCAGCGGGTAAGTTTGATGATGATTAATGAAGCGTTGATTTGTTTGCAGGAGGGAATTATTTCCTGCCCGCGGGATGGGGATATCGGCGCAGTTTTCGGTTTGGGATTTCCGCCCTTTGAGGGAGGACCGTTCCGTTATATAGACCATATCGGCGCTTCCCGCATCGTGGCAAAGCTTGCATCGCTGGAGAAAATTTACGGGAAGCGTTTCAGTCCCCCGCAGATAATCAAAGACATGGCGAAAAGCGGCAAAAAATTCTACGAGGAATAGTCGCATGCCCGGGACTACATAATAAAAGTGCTCGATTTTTGCTTAAACTCAGTAATTGCGGCTGGCCGCAGAGGGGGCGCTGAATAATTCGGAGCTTCTGGCGATTCTACTGTGCACGGGCGTCGCGGGCGGGTTTGTACTTCATAGGGTAAATCTATCACGCATTTGTCATTGCGGGTATAAATATAGGTAATATTGTACTTTTTCTCTTCAATCCGGAAGCTTAAAAACCTTTTCAACTTCAAGAATTTCCTTTTTTTCCCTGTCAGCGCTCCAGCCCAGCTCATTTGCCGCGATATCGGCGACCTTCTCCAGAACTGTTTCACCGGGATTGCCCAGTGTGCCAATGCCTGTTCTCCTGAAAAGAATGTCTTTTAATGTGACCGCCATTTCATTTTTAATCGCATATACTACCTGGGCCAGAATCTCGCCATCATCGTTGACAATTTCTGCCAGCCTTTTATCCTGTCGCGCAAGTTTCAGGACATTGTCATACTCAGTACCATAATTTCTGCCAAGGTATTCGATGGTCGTATTTTTAAAATCGCCGTTTTCTTTTTTTATAGAATCAATAAATTTTTCAATGTCTTCTATCTCGCAGCCGATAAGTCGTTGTTTATGAGTCTTACACTTGCCGAGTTTACCCCCCAGTCTTTTTTCTACAGTTTTTAAAACATTCTGTGCGAGATTGCGGCTGGTGGTATACTTGCCGCCCTCGACTGTTATAAGGCCGGTGAGTCCTTCATCCGAATGGTCATAAATTTCGTATTTACGGGTAGTGGTATGCACATCCTCTCCCTGTGCATCGAGGAGCGGGCGCAGGCCCCCGTATGAAAACAGAACGTCATGGTATTGGATGGGATTATTGTTGCCGAAATCCATGTTCACCGTATCCAGCAGTTCCTGAATGCTTTGCCTGGTTACATGATATTCATCCGGAGTTCCGGGATACTCCTTGTCTGTAGTTCCAATTAATGAATGCCCGCGCCAAGGGATCAGGAAAAAGTGGCCTGTCTTGGTCATGGTGCCAACGGCCTGTTTATTGATGAGATTCCTTACAATCAGATGGATCCCTTCGGAGCGGCAGATCTTATCATGCGAATCGCCTTTTTTTGCCAACTTGAGGACGATGTCCGCCCAGGGTCCTGTGCAGTTGATAGTAAGTTTTCCTTTGATGGTGTGCGATCTGTTGTTCACAAGATCCCTCACCACGATGCCGGAAACTTTATTCCCCTCAGTGATGAAAAAATCTTCCACCTTGGTATAGTTGGAAACCTTGGCTCCATAATGAATGGCTGATTTTAAAAATGCAAGCGTCAACCGCTCGGGGAAAATACTGAGGCTGTCATAATAGACCCTGGCTTCTTTCAAACCATCACGCTTTGTATTCGGCACCTTTTCGATAACCTCTTTCCTGGATAAGGGATAGTGATTGGGGATTTTTTTGCTTTTGTCCCAAGTGAATTTTTTGTCGAACGCGAGCAGATCGTAAACGAAAAGACCTATCTTCATGACAAATGTCGGATTGATGAACATGAATGGAATGGGATAGACATAGTTAGGGGCTATATTTCCCAGAATCCTGCGTTCATTGAGAGACTCGCGCACAAGTCCGAATTCGAAGGTTTTCAGGTATCGCAAGCCGCCATGGATTACTTTGGAAGTTGCGGCGGATGTCGCCCCGCCGAAATCGCTTTTTTCCACAAGCGCAACGCTCAGTCCCCTGCTCGCGGCATCATAGGCAACAGCGGCGCCGGTAATACCGCCTCCGATCACGAGAATATCGAATGATTCGTTCTTGTAGTCATCGATGAAACGCTTCATATCAGGTCTTCTTAGTGATTGAGTGCTTGAAAACTGTTCTTGTTGTTTTTATATAACGCTTGATAGTGTTCATAAAGCTTGTCATACACCGCCTTGTTGTCCGGATTCGGCTTGAAGGAGTTCCCTTTTTTGAGCATCCTGTTTACCTCGTTGAAATCCTTGTAGATTCCAAAGGAAACCATGGCGATGGCTGCAGCGCCCTGGGCGGATGCCATTTGGGGATTCATCATCTGCAGGATCGGTTTCTGCAAGACGTCGGCAAAAATCTGACACCATACGTCGCTTTTTGAAGCGCCGCCGATTAATCGGACTTCGTCTGTGGTTGGTTTGCTTTTTTTCAATGACATCTTTTCCACGAAGTCCATACCCCAGCGAATGTTGAAAGCAACCCCTTCCATTGCCGACCGGCAGAGATCAGCCCGTGTTGTATTCATGCTGATGTTGAATATCTGTCCGCGCAGGTACGGATTGTTGATGGGCGATCGCTCCCCGAAAAGCCATGGAGTCAAAATGACATGATTTGCGCCAGGGGGCGACTTGACCGCTTCCTTGTCCATCGTTTTGTATATTTCAGAGGTAGATTTTCCCTGCATGAGTTCGGAGGGATACAGTATGCCCCTGAGCCAGTCCAAGGCAGCACCCAGGGTTTCCTGCTTGCTGATCAAAAGAAACCTGCCGGGAATTCCCGATACGATTGCTCCAATGTAATGTTTGGTATCGATAGCAGTCCCGGGGTGGTGTGTGGCAACCCAGCCGGCTGTTCCGATATTAACGTGCATGTGCCCCATCTCAATGGCGCCGGAGCCAATAGCCGATGCGAGGAGGTCGCCGGAACCATTCACCACAGGCAGACCTGCCGGAACGCTGGTTTTCGCAGAAAACTCCGCCGTGACATTGCCTGCGATTGCCGTTGAGGCCATTAGTTCAGGCATTTTGAGTGAATCTAGCCCGTACATTTTATGGATATCTTCCGACCAGGCCCACTTCCCCTGGTCCTTATTCCGCGTATCCATGAGCCAGGTGACGTTTGCCATGTCGTATGAAGTCACATAATTGCCGGTAGCAAGAAAAATGGCATAATCCTTTGCGTCCAGAAATTTATGGACTGAATGATACAAGTCCGGCTTGTATTTTTTCATCCAGGCGAGTTTGCATACGGTATCCTTCCCCGTTTTCCCGGGTGCGCCGCCGGTTATTCTCATAAATTTGATAAGCTTCAAGATGGGGTAGCCCTCAATCTTGATAAGTCCCTTGAACATCTCTTCCTGGGTAAACTGTGCTGCGCGCTCATCCATCCAGGAGAGCATGTTCATGAGAAACTTTCCTTCCTTGTCCACCGGAACGGTGTTTTGCATCTGGCTCGTGAACACCATTCCGGCAAGTCTGCCGGTCAGATCGGGGTGTGCCGCCATAACATTCCTGGTGGAGTTATAGATCGCATCCGATATTTCCTTTGGAGACTGCTCAACGCACGACTTCTCCGGATACGAGAGGCTGCATGTTGACTGATTGGAATCTATGTATCCGTCAGGGCTTACAAGTACCGCTTTAGTCTCCGTGGTTCCGACATCAACAGCAAGAATAAGATTTTTTTCTTCCATAATTGTCTCCCCTTGTCTCGAATGTATAGATATATGATTTTTTCAGATCCAATTGCAAAGCTATCGTTTGCAACGATTGAAGATTATTATATGTTAATTTGGCTCTGGATACAATGTACTTTAGCTGCAAATATATTTACAATTGCCATAGAAAAACAGGCGCAATTTCGGCACAAGGTAAACCTATTTATCAAAATGGCCGCCGCTCCACCTCTCTTTCCCAACAGCATTGCTAGCCCCTGCTCTTCGATGCAAACTATCCCTTGACAAGCAAAAACAGCCCCCCTATACTTTCATCTATCGAAAGAAATACCTTATTAAATTGTCTTTTCGTTTGTTATTAAAGGATAACTTTTTCTATTTCAATTTGCCACTAGGAACAGACTAGATATGTGCGATACATTAGTTGCATTTACTCCCAAGGGGATGATCTTCGGAAAGAATTCCGATCGGGATCCGAATGAAGTCCAAAATTTAGTCCAAATGCCGCCCCAGGACCACCACCAGGGAGAAACGGTGAAATGTACCTACATTGAAATCCCGCAAGTTTCTCATACAAATGGTGTTTTGCTTTCCCAACCTTGTTGGATGTGGGGCGCCGAAATCGGAGTCAATGAGTTCGGTGTCGCGATTGGAAATGAATCCCTTTTTACCAAAGTTCGTCCGCGGAAGGAAAATAAATATTTGTTGGGAATGGATTTATTGCGTCTGGGTTTGGAGCGGGGTAAAAGCGCCAGGGAAGCATTGAATGTGATCATTTCCTTATTGGAACAGTTCGGTCAGGGGGGAAACTGCGGATTTAATCATCCATTTTACTATAATAATTCCTATTTGATTGCCGATAAAAACGAAGCCTACGTTTTAGAAACAGTGGATAGAATGTGGGTGTGGAAAAGGATAACGACACATTGGGCCATTTCCAACGGAATTAGCCTTACTACGGATTACGACGCAGTATCCAAGGATTTAATTCCCTTCGCGGTGCATAAAAAGTGGTGCAAATCGGCTGATCAATTTAACTTTCAAAAAAATTATTCCGCCTGGTTTATGACTAAAATGGCAAAAGCCCACGCACGAAGGTCTTTAAATTTTGATTGTTTGGTTAAATTTCAAGCCGAAATTGGTCTTGCAGATGTCATGACCGCGTTGCGCAGCCACGGAGATAATAACAAAAAAGCGGATTGGAATCCCTTAAATTCAAAATTAATATCGGTGTGCGCGCATGCTTCCGGCCTAACCAGCCCATCACATACAACCAATTCGCTGGTACTTTGGAATCCTGCGGTGGGACCGTATGCCGTCTTTAGCACCGCTTCCGGCACGGTATGCACTTCCGTTTATAAATTGTTATTTGCTCACGGCTTAAACTTGCCGAAAGGATACAAGCCCGGCGCAAAGCAGGCACAATTAGACGCTTATTGGTGGAAGGCCGAACAATTTACCCGCGTTGCCATGAATCATTATTCGGAACTTTCTGAGGCATATTTCCCCGAACGGGCCAAATTAGAACAAGCGCTTATCCGCAAGGTGTTGTCCCAACCATTGACCCAGGCGGATATAGAGGATTCATTCACCGATGCAAATCGTTTAATGGATAAATATTATGTTCAACTAAAAGTAAAACCGCCAGATAAGAATGCGAAGAGAAGAGAAAAATTCTGGCAAAAACTTGATACCGCCTCGGGGCTTGCAAGCCTTGACAAGTAAACTGATAAGAAAGTAGATATGATGAAACCGTAAAAATTCGGGGAACCCCTGTATTGTCATTCCCGCCTGCGCGGGAATGACAGGTTGGCGACTTTTTACGAGACCATAAGATATGACATTATACGATATCCCGATGCAAATAATCCGCAATATTTTTGATGAATCGCTTCTGGCTGTTGATCCTTATAAGGCGGTGAGTAGGCACTGTGATTATGTCCTCTCGCGGTACTATAAAGAGAAACTCAATAAACTCTGCGTTGTTAGTTTTGGTAAAGCAGCATCGTTAATGGCGCGAGCACTGGCAGATGGCGTTGGCAATGCTCTTACAAAGGGTATCGTGATAACAAAGTATGGTCACGTCGGATCGCAACATTTTGCCGATACCATAGCGGTCTATGAGACCGGACATCCCATCCCTGATGAGAATGGCGTGCGGGCGTCTGGGGAAGTATTGAAGCTGTTGAAACAAGCGGATGAAAGCACACTTGTAGTTTTTCTGATATCGGGAGGAGGCTCTGCCTTGCTTTGCTGCCCATATGAAGGGATTTCACTTGCAGAGAAACAGGTAGTTACGGGGTTGCTGCTGAAGACCGGTGCCAATATTCAAGAGCTTAATACGGTTCGAAAACACATTTCAGCGGTAAAGGGCGGGCGTCTGGCAGAAATTGCCTACCCCGCTAAAATGGTATCGCTTATCCTTTCCGATGTGATAGGGGATCAGTTGGATGTGATTGCTTCCGGCCCCACATCGCCGGATAGATCTACATATGCTGACGCGATGAAGGTTATTCAAAAATATGGACTGGCAGCAAGAATGCCAGGAAACGTCATCAATATACTTACCAAAGGCGTAAAAGGGCAGATCGCGGAAACACCAAAGAAGGGTGCGCCGGTTTTCAACGGGATGGACAACATAATAATCGGGAGTAATGCCATAGCGATAGAAGCGGCGAAAAAAGCAGCCGAACGCGCAGGATATAAAACAGCAGTCATCTCTACTGAACTCAGTGGCGAGGCATCACAAGTAGCAAAAGATCTTACCAGAGCGGCACTGGATCAAAAAATATTGCTGCCCAGAGGTGAAAAGTTTTGCCTGATTGCCGGCGGAGAGACAACCGTTACGGTAAGAGGAGGTGGCAAAGGAGGGAGAAATACCGAGCTTGCCCTGGCCTTTGGCATAGAAATACAAGGGGAGCCCGGCATTACATTCCTGTCGGCGGGTACGGATGGGACTGACGGCACTACAGATGCTGCAGGAGCAATTGTTACCAGCCAAATGTTTTCAGAGGCCGTTAAGCACGGATTAGATCCGCAGGATTATCTCACGCGCAATGACTCCTATACTTTTTTCAATACACTAGAAGGTCTCGTTATTACCGGTCCTACGGGAACAAATGTGATGGATATACAACTGATACTTCTGGAGAACTAAACACGTTTTAAGGCGGCGCACCTCGCTTCGCATTTTGTGGTCAATATTTCATTGACATACAAGACCGCGTTTCTTATAGTTCACACATGCAGAAACAATAGCTTTTCAAATATCAAATTAATGATATTAAAAATAGGCGGGATGAATATTCATTCCGCTGAAGCAAAAAAAGAAGGGTTATTGGTATGTTTTTATTTGAAGCAATTCCATGATACTCTGCCCTTATGTGGTTCGCAGTTCTTGGCGGTTTGATGCTTGTCAATGAAGTAGCCCGCATAAACAAATGGTTTTCTCTTTTGATTTTTCTCGTACTCCCTCTTGTGCTTACATTTGCTGTATGGCCGACCACTGCTGGAGAAGGCACCAGCATGGACGACTGGTTTCATTGGGCAAAGATGATGAAATTAAGCGATGGACGGCAAGATTGCATTCCCTGTTCACAAAAAAGCTAACCGCGACATGTCGCTGTGTGTGCACGGTTATTTTAATTTTCTGGATTCCGGCTTTCGCCGGAATGACAGGAGATTTTCATACCCTCCTTTTACTTGTGCCCTTTAGGGTATAAAGGAGGAGCAGGGATGATTTTATGAACATCCTCAAAACCCCCTTCAATCCCCCTTTAATAAAGGGGGAGTTAGAGTTGTACACTAAGAATTGAAGATTCTCCGCGGCTCGCCGCGGAAAGCTTCAATAAGTGTCTGAAAGGCGGCTCTTTCAGCTTTTGTCCGGCCTTCTCTTTAACCTCGTTTTCGCTTTTTCTTCCGCTTTCTTCTTGAAGATGGGCACCACGATTAGTGTGTAGAGAATCATGCAGAGGAAACACCCACCCATGACGACAGCAACCCAATAATTCTTAAAGAGCTCCCTTCCCAGATAGTCGCGGCTGACATCGGTAAATATGCCGATCATCAGACCAGTAAAGACCACGATGACTATTATCGGTATTGTGTGGCCCAGCGGGATTTTAAACGATCTTTTTTTCTCCGGGTATTTTTTCCTGAGCCTGATCACGCATACGGCCGCAACGACGTAGATAAAGCACTCGAGAGCCGCCGCCATCAGGATGATAAATAAATATTTCCCCGTATACAGTGTCACGAGGCTTATGACGATCGCTAAAACTCCAAGGAAGAGTATTGATACCCATGGCGTCGCGTAGGCCGGATGAAGCTTGCTGAAGAACTTGGGGAGGACGTTGTCTCTCCCCATGGCGTAGGAAAACCTTGAGGTGTTGAGGAGCCCTGAGTTAAATGACGTCACTGATGCGAGGATGCTCATGACAATGAAGCTTATCGTACCCGCCACGCCGAAGAGGTTTGTGCCGAAAACAATATGTGGAATCGGCGTGCCGCTGGCCAGCTGAGCGGGTGTGAGGCCCACAAACATGGCGACAATGAAAAGAGAATATGTAATGGAAAGGAGGCCGATAGCCCAGAGCATGCCTTTCCCGATGAGCCGGTAGTCTGTTGTCTCCTCGGCCAGCGGGGTTACCCACTCGTACCCGACAAAAAGAAAAACTCCTACTCCGGCCGCCTGAATAATGTTTTCCAGCGTGAATTTGGCGCTATGCATGGCGAGGCTTATGTTTATATCATGCGTGTCAAATGTATAAATGGAAACGCCGATCATGAAAGCAACCATGCTGTAGGTCATGATGTCCTGAATAACGCCAGTTATGTAAACCCCTCTTAAATTTATCAATCCTACGAAGACAATAAAAAAAAGTATCCAAAGTAATTTGTCATAGAAGGGATTGAATATCTGAAAGGTGCCGGAGAGGACACTCGCGAGCAGGTAGCTTTCGGCCCCCACCATAGAAATCCCCAGGATGACGTAAAACATGCCGATGATGATGGAAAGTTTTTCGTTAAACGCGTTCTGAATGTAGAGCTTGATCCCCGCCGCCGATGGGTAGAGGGACGTAAGTTCAGAAAAACACATTGAGGATAGCAGGCATAGAAACCCCGCCAGTAAAATGGAAATCCACGCGAGCTCGCCCACGATTATTGTGGCTAACTGGATACCCGCCAGATAACATGAGGTGGCGATGGCCATTCCCGTGGATGTGGAGATAACGGTTCGGAGTTTTATTACTTTCTTCAGTTCGGTCATTGATTCCTCCTATACGTCCGGCCATATGATCATGGTGATGGCATCGATCCGGACGACGTCTTCCTGGCTCGCCTTGACACGGATTTCACCCGCAAGATATTTCTGAGATGGATTCAGGTCTCCCCAAAACATGTCACAGAAATTTTCGCTAGTCGTCGTAACGATGATATCGGGCGTTCCGTTTGCGCCCGATTCACAGGAAACAATTTCACCTTTCACCACATTCATGGTGAACTTGTCTCCCGTGTCTTCCGCCACGAAATGAATGAGCTTCGACCAGTCTCGCTGCATCTTGCGCAACCTTTTGTTTTCGTTGCACTGGCCCTGGTAGTCGGCCAGCGCTTCAAGAATTTCCTGACTTGTAGCCATGTCTTTCCTCCTGAAATATATTAATCGTTTTTGCCGAGGCCCGCTTCCCCGGAGAGTTCCTTCATTGAGCCCGAAAGGGCATCAAGGACGAAATCAACTTCCTTGGGGGTAATCACCAGGGAAGGCATCAGCCGACAGATGCTCGGATCGTTTCCGGTATAAATGGCGATGACACCCCTATCGGCAAGTTTTTTCGTCATCCGCGGCCCGATGGATTCGTTCGTGTACTGCAATCCCATCATGAGACCCTTCTGGCGAACCTCGAGGAGGAGCGACGGATATTCCTTCAGGAGAGAGTCGAACCCGGCCCGGAATTTTCTGCCCATCTTTTCGGTGTGATCAAGAAGGTTGTGCTTTTGTATATAGTCGATGACCGCCATGCCCACAATGCACCCGAGATCGGAACCGCCGAAGGTGGAGAGGTGTATGAAAGGGTGGGGAATGAAAAAGTCCTGGATCTCCTCCTTGAATATGGTTGCCGCAATGGGGTAGATGCCACCGCCTAAAGATTTGGCGATGGTCATAATGTCCGGGACGACGCCCCAATGCTCGGAAGCGAACATCCTTCCCGTACGCCCAAAACCGGTCTGTATCTCATCGAGGATGAGCAAAATTTCGTGATCATCGCATAACTTTCGGACTTGCGGGAGGTATTCGTCGGGTGGAATGTTGATGCCGCCCTCGCCTTGAATTGGTTCAAGGATTATCGCGGCGGTATCATCGGTAATCATTTTCTTTATTGCCTCTATGTCTCCAAAGGGCACCATCTTGAAGCCCGGCATCAGCGGCTCGAATGGTTCCTTGTAGGCGTCGCGCCCAATGGCAGAAAGAGCAAAACCGGTATGGCCATGGTAGGCTTTCTGAGTGTAGATGATCTCCTTTTTCATAGTGTAGCCGCGCGCGATTTTGATGGCTGCGTCATTCGCTTCGCCACCGCCAACGCCGAAGATGGTACACTTAAGGTCACCCGGTGTGATTTCAGCAAGTTTTTTTGCGAGGTCGGCTTTTGGCTTTGAACAGAGGAGAAAGACGCCAATATCATAGGTGTCAAGGGCCTTTTTCAAGGCTTCAATGATATCCGGGTTGCGCCTTCCCACGTTCATGATGCCGGAGCCGGTCTGGCAGTCGATGTACTTTTTTCCCGTTATGTCCCAGACGCTGGCCCCTTCGCGTTTGTCTTCGATGATGTCAAGCCCTGCAGCCTTCATCGTTCGCACCTTCATCGGGCCGATGAATTTCGAGAAATCGGACAGGACTTCAGCCTTAATTTTTGCAGGATCACTTCCCATCACGCCACCTCCATGGTATTATATATTTAATAAACCAAAGATTCTTTCCTTTGCCGGATGAAAACGGCATGGTTCCTTCGGCAAGGATGTTTAAAATGATCGGGCAGGCAATTAATAATTTATGGAAATTGTCTAATCTAATTCCTCGGAAAAATCAAGGCTTCTGAAAAAATTCCGGTTAAGCTGGTAATCGGGAACACCTGCCCTATTAATCGTAATTGGTGAATTTTTTAATTTATTCTTCATTTGAGCTTGAAATCATCAGAGATTTGTGGGTTATTAATTCTAATTGTTATCGCAGTTACCTTTCAAAAAAAACTAAGGAGGGATCAGTCATGGCCAGAGTTGAACTAAATATCCAGGCGCCGAATTTTACCCTGAACGATTTTAATGGAAAGAGTGTATCCCTTTCCGATTTTGCCGGTCAAAAAAATGTGCTGGTGGTTTTCAACCGTGGCTTTTTTTGACCTTTCTGCCGCGCGCACATGGCGCAGTTGCGCCGGGATTATCAGCAATTCGTAAAACTTAATACGGAAATCATCGTTGCCGGACCGGAGAAGGCTGATGCTTTCAGGGAATATTGGACAAAGGAAAATTTGCCGTTTATTGGCCTGCCCGATCCCGAACATCTGGTTTTGAAGCTGTACGGGCAGGAGGTCAAGCTGTTCAAGCTGGGGAGATTGCCGGCTCAGATGCTGATTGATAAATCAGGGAAAGTTCGATTTGTGCATTACGGGCATTCGATGTCGGATATTCCAGCTAATCAGGAGATCATTGATCTTATAAAAATAAATATAGGTTCAAATTGAGCCTTTCCTATATCAACAAATGCTCCAAAAAGAATGTAAAAAATTGAAAAAAGTAAAGTCTGATATCTGTAAATCTGCTGATTCGATTGCGGAAGAGCCAATTGTTTCCTTTTCCCATCTCGCCTCGTGCTTTTCTCTTACCGAAACCGATGAAGGCAATCAAAGTCCGGCTCACGGTTTCCCATCATCACGGGAAGAAAGTCTGTATGAAACAGGCATTCTATTGAAAGATTTTTTGAAGTGTTGAAACAAGACTTCTGGCTTGCCGTCGCAGGGGGTTCTATACTTCAGTGGTTATTTATAGCTGCTTTTCACGGGGCATGAACTATAGCACTTGAAGCAGAAGTACTGGAAACCGATGAAGCTGGCCTGGTATGTCATGAAGAAATCTTTGGTGAAGAGCATCTTCTTTTGCTCATCGGGCGTCTTGCCCGCCCATTTCATCCAGAATCCGATGATTTTCGCCAGGCCGTAGGGCTGTGAAGTCATGATACATTTTCCAAAATCCGTCTGCCATTCAACATCCAGGGCGGCAGCAGGGCAGGACTCCACGCAGATATTGCACTGGGTGCAGAGCTCCTCCGTTACCGGTGGATCTGAGGGGAGTGCCAGATCGGTCAGAACAGCCATAAAAAGAACGCGCGGCCCCAGGCGCGGATGAATCACCAGATTGTGACGTCCGAAAACTCCCAATCCAGCTGCTATAGCGGCGTGCCGCAGGGAAACATCGGCGACGCTTCTTGAATTTTGCGGGGTCAGATCCAGGGGATAAGAAAGAGGCACGCTCATGGCACGGGCGCCGCACTCTTTCTCCAGAAACTGCGCGATTTTGTAATTGGTCGACCGCGCGTATTCCTGAATGTCGAGCCGTCCGTTCATGGCGATCTGGGGATTGGGACTCTCTACATGAGACATCTCTTTAACGCAGGCAACGACAATAGTTTTCGCCTCGGGGAAAAGCGTCTCAATCTTCGGGCTCTGGGGGCTGTTGTAATCCGACACGGCGGCAAAGCCGAAATCGTCTACTCCGAGACTCAGTGCGTAATTTTTAATTTTTTCTTTTATAGCTTTGCTCATTGGTAACCTCCATATTCCATCTTTTTATTCTAATTAAAAACTTTATTTGTCATTGCGGGTTCAGGGCAGTGAACAGCCTGCCGGGTAAACTCCGTTTAACGGAGGCGGATATTGTAGGGACTGCTCCCCGAGCAGTCCGAAACGGCGCGTTCGGGGACCGCGCCCTACGATGAACATTACGGCGACATCAATACGTCAAATTTATATATGATGCTAGGGAGTATGAAAATAGGGGGAGATGTTGATATGGCCCTGACCCTATTAAACCTTATTAAATGAATGAATGGTATCAGTCGTTTCCCCGATATGAGAATTCATGCTCATGATGAGCAAACTACTGCCGAAGTGAAAACTAATTCAACCTTTGAGTAATACTGAAATTAGATGTTTTGTTTTTATTTTAGAAGCCACAAGAGGCACAAGAGAAGCCCGATCGAAAGCACTATTTGACTGTACATCAAAAATTTGCCTTTGCGCCGTTCCACAAATATAACTTTATCATAATAACGCCGATTTTTTTTTCGAATCATTGTTGCCATCTTGTTTCTCCCGATTTAATTTTGGACGGACATTAACAGCTCTCTTTACCAGGGTTCCAATCTGCCGGTAGCTTAAATCTGCTGCCGATTTTTACAAGCTTATTATGTTGACTATAATTTCTTTCTTTTTTTGTCAATGATAAAGTGTCGAAAAAAATAATCATTTTGGCAATGATTTGCGTCATTCTTTAGTAGCAATTGTGAAGAAAAAAGATTTTACCCCAATCTTTTCCCCTCGAATCGTTGTTGCCCGAATTAAATAGAACCGTCCCCATTTATTCATTTATTCAGAAACAAAGTGCGCTGAAGTTTCTGGTCGAATTATACCGCCCAGCGGCGGTGAACAATCCCGCGAAGCGGAGGGCATTATGCCCGTGGTTTCAATTCTTTTTTAAAACTAAGAATGAAGGTTGAAGGAATGACGTCAAGATTGCTGGATTCCCGTTTTCACGGGAATGACAGGGGTGGGCTGGATTCCGGCCTTCGAGACTGTGTCGCAATAGCAAAGAATGGCGTTTCATATCCTCCGCCGGCGGAGGTGTCACATAGTGTCGGAGGTGGATAATGGTTACTTTAACTTTAACACGTCCACCCCCTTAATCCCCCGCCAGCGGGGGACATCAAGCGCATGCATCATCTGTTGTTGCGACACAGTCTCTGCGCTGGAATGACGAAAAGGTAGGGAAGAAATTACGCGCACTCGCTGTAACCGCAGATGCGGCAGACGGCGCAGCCGCCTTCATGTTCCACAATTCCGCCGCAATCCGGACAGGCGCCTTTGAAAAAGGCGCGCTTTTTATGCTGCACCTTGCCGCCGTTGGCCTCCAAATGGGATTGAATTGCTCTGGCCACGGCGTCGGCGCAGGACAAGATCTTATTTTCACCGAAGCCGGATGGTGAATGGCAGGAAATACCCTGAAGCTGCTTGATAACCTGACGCGCTTGTAGCCCGCTGCGCCACGCCAGCGATACCATGCGTCCGATAGCTTCGCTCTGTGATGCAGCGCATCCGCCGGCCTTCCCCATCGTCGTGAAGAGTTCAAATAAACCTGTGGCGTCCTCGTTAACCGTCACATAAAGCGGCCCGCATCCGGTTTGCATCTGATATGTCCAGCCTTTCAGGATTTTTGGTCGTTCTCGTTTTGTTGCCGGTTTGTCTTTATCAATATTCTCTGGCGCGGGTTGTTCTTCTTTTTTCCCTCTGGTCAGCACCTGCTGATCTCTCGATCCATCGCGATAAATTGTGACGCCTTTGCAGTCCATTTGATAAGCCAGCTCATAGACTCTGGCTACATCCTGCACAGTCGCTCCATTGGTAAAATTGACGGTTTTACTGACGGCGTTATCGGTGTGCTTCTGAAAAGCGGCCTGCATTTTAATATGCATCTCCGGCGAGATGTCATGCGCGGTAACAAAATAAGTGCGGATGTCTGCGGGGATTTCGTCGATGTCATGGATTGTTCCATGTTCGGCAATGCGCTGCATCAACTCCGGCGAGTAAAATCCCCTTTCTTTGGCGATGGTTTCAAAATGCGGATGTACTTCCACAAGGATGTCATTATCCATAACCTGCCGGACATAAGAAACGGCGAAAAGCGGTTCCACGCCGGAAGAGGCATTGGCCATAATTGAAATGGTTCCGGTGGGCGCGATGGTGGTCACTGTGGCATTGCGCAGCGGCGGCTGACCTTTTTTATCATAGGTGGAACCTTTAAAATTCGGGAAGGGGCCGCGCTTTTTGGCAAGCTCCTGTGACGCGCTGTGACCCTGCTCATTGATAAACTGCATGACTTTATGAGCAAGCTCAATTGCCTCATCGGTGTTGTAGGGGATGCCCAGCAGTATCAGCATATCCGCCCATCCCATAACGCCCAGGCCGATTTTGCGGTTAGCCAAGGTCATTTGAGCAATCTGGGCAAGTGGATAAATATTTACTTCCACAACGTTATCCAGAAAATGCACAGCCAGGTGAACAACTTCCTTTAGCCTTGTCCAGTCAATCTGACTGTCTTTAACCATTTTGGTCAAATTGATGGAGCCCAGATTGCAGGATTCATAGGGCAGCAGCGGTTGCTCACCGCAGGGATTGGTTGATTCTATTTCCCCAACATTAGGGGTGGGATTATCGCGGTTGAGCCTGTCGAGAAAGATAATGCCTGGCTCGCCGTTTTCCCATGCCTGGTTGATAATCCTGTGGAAAACCTTGCGCGCGTTGAGCGTGCCGGAAACCTGTTTGTCACGGGGATTGATGAGGTCGTAATTCTCATCTTTCTCTACCGCTTTCATGAAGGCTTCCGTCAGGCCGACGGATATGTTGAAATTATTCAATTGCTTTTTGTCGGCCTTGCACATGATGAAATCCATGATGTCCGGATGGTCAACGCGCAATATACCCATATTGGCGCCACGCCGTGTGCCGCCTTGCTTGATTGTTTCCGTGGCTACATCAAAAACACGCATGAAAGAAATGGGCCCGCTGGAAATGCCGGTGGTGGTTAAGACTACATCGTTGGCGGGACGCAGGCGGGAAAAGGAAAATCCGGTGCCGCCGCCGGACTTGTGAATCAGAGCAGTAAACTTAACGGCGTCAAATATTTCTTCCATGGAATCGCCCACAGGCAAAACAAAGCAGGCGGATAACTGACCCAGCTCACGCCCGGCGTTCATTAAGGTAGGCGAGTTGGGGAGAAATTCCAGATTGCTCATCATTCGATAAAAGTCTTCAGCGATTTGAGCCGGATTAGTCTTCTCATTGAATTTTCTATCGGCACTGGCAATGGTATCGGCTACACGCCTGAACATCTGGGTGGGAGTCTCCAGAATTTTCCCTTCCTTATCACGCTTGAGATAACGCCGCTCCAGAACTGTGATGGCGTTTTTCGATAATTCGGGGACAGTCGGTGCGTAAGCCTTCTTTTGCATTGAGTTTTACTCCTGAGGGTATGACTAATAATAAGCACTACATGTTGTAGTATATTTTATATTAACTACAACATTTAGACTTTGTCAATAGTGGAAAGCATCTTTATTGAGAAAAATGAGAAGTCGTTTTCAGTTTGCTTTAAAAAATTGCTTAAGAGTGAGTGTCAATAAAATCATAGATTTCCTGGTGTGTGCAAACTTCATAGTATTTCCTGGATGTTTCGCCGGTCACATACATGGTTTCCGGTTTGATTTCATAAATTGTGTCTTCCCGAATAGCAATGTGCTGAAAATTGCCGGTTAATGTAGGCACTTTGCCCGTATAGAGCTTTACATTTTCATCTCTGCCTGCTGTGTAGCTGACTGTTTTCAGATTGATCTCTGTCGCGAGCTTGTTAAAACCATCAACGCTTAGTTCAATTCCGTTGACATTATAGCGCAGGAGAAATTCGTCTGCAGTGTCTTCGGTTTCCTCTTCCGCGGCATTTTTAAATACGTATAAATTGAAGATAGGATTTTGATTCTTTAAACGCTTGCGCAATTTCTTATCACAGCTCGATAGCCGGTCCGCCAGATTGATAGCCGGAGAAATCATGATCCTTGAATCGCCATCAAAAAGATAAGCCGGTGAGCCCGAGCTTGCGCAGATACCAACACCCAGTTCAAGTATGGGCAGATTATCCTCTTTGTTTTTTACATTATAGCGATGAACAATTTGCAGTATTCTGATGGCCAGTCCACATGCCCGTGCCACACTATAACAGCCCTGCGGTGTGCCTTCACTTTCAAAGATGGATAGAATAATCGCATCCCCCTCAATAAACACTTTAGCGGCGTCATATTCGAAGAGAATAGCGGAGATCGGATCAAAAAAATTAAGACTGAAATATGATGCCGGATTAAGTCCCCTGGTTGTCATTGTATGATTGATGTCCATTGAACCGCGGATGTCCGCTTTGATGATGACGTGATTACTGACGGGCTTTTCTTCTTTGATCCGCTCTAACGGAAGCAGAAACTCAAAAAGTGACCGGTTCCCGCGCGACAGTAAAAGAACCTTTTCTTCTGTTACGATGTTGATTGCGTCCATCGCCTCCCTGAGAATACGGGAATTATTGAGATCCCGGTGATAGCGGGAAAATTGTTTTAGAAACATCAGTAAATGCTTCTTCTTCTCTTTAGTGGAACTGCCGTTGATCCGTTGGACAGTTTGCTGAAGCGGTGCGAGAATGAAGGCCTTGCCATGAAGAGATTTCCGGCGTTTCAGTTGGCGGCTGATAGATATTCTTGACCAGAAATGAACCAGGAATTCTCTTATTTGTCTTGGCGCCATAGGTGGGCAGTAGTTGCCATATACTGATTTCATTTCAAAAGCCGCGACAATTCGCCTGATCAGGCAGGATTTTTTGAATTTACGGTAAAAAAGATTGAGTAACTTCTGCCGAGTTTTTCTTTGTTCTTTGAGTTTTTGAAGAAGATCTTTTGATTCTTTTGCCCTTTTGGCCCTTTCATACTGTTCCCGCGAATCGAAACAGTTGAACATCCGTTCAACATTATCTGCCTCCATTATCCATGAATCAAGTATGTTCGCCTGAGCATCAAAAATACGTTCATCTTTTTGATCTTCGCTTTCATTCACACTTACAAAATTCTCGTCTTTGGAGTTTTGATGCCCTAACTCAGTTTTGCCAAGCAGTTCATTGATGAGCAGTTTAACGCGTGCGTAGTTATCCGGATCTTCTGATCTCTGGCCTAAAAGTACATACTCTTCGATGAGAAAAAAATCGTCGGCAGGATTGTCTGTATGGAGTATGGGGTTAATAAAAAAATTATCCGGTAGAATGTCCCGCGGAAGGAAATGAGTTTCTCTCATATTTCGCAGGTTTCTTGTCTGAATATCGGCCAGCAAAGCAAACAGTTCTTCTCCCACAAGACGAATGATTCGATTCTGATGGAGTTTAATATCCGCCAGTTTATCTTTAATTTTGAAACCTTCATTCTGGGCGTGTCTTTGAGATAATTGGTAGATTCTAACGAGAGGTTCAAAATGCGCTAATAAATTTTTATATTGATCTTTGATCTCTTCTAGAAACATTTTTGCCAAAGCTGCCTGACCAAGGAAATCTATTTGAACTTCGGCTGCGGATTTAGCTCTGCTTATGCCGTCCAGCAGAACATCCGTGCAAACACGCCTCAATATGTCCTTTTCAATTTCACAAGATTCTCTTTTATAGTCCCTGAAAAAATATTCCGACCGGCTATGTTTGATCGTCAGAAGATATGCTGTCCGCTTTAGAGCGTTGTAGGCTTGAGGGCTGATGTGGACATCAAAGTGGATGTTGTCCACACCGAAAACAAGTTTGTTCAAAGAATAATCGATTTGATAGCGTTTAAGATCGAGGTTTTTGAGACTCGGTGTTTTTGTAAATAATTCAAAAATGCTGGACATGGTATTCCTTCTAATGGCTTAACTGATCTTTATTGCGTAGGTATCGGCTTTAATTCTAGGATTCAATAATTATCATCATTGCCCATGATGTAAGAATTCTTATTTTCGTCTTGAAGCGGTTTTAACGTATTCGTAGATTTCCGGACTAGTGCAAACTTCATAGTATTTTCTGTAAGTATCAGCGATTACATCTAAGGTATCGGGTTTTACCGCAAGAATAGTGGCTTCCCGAATAACTACAGTCTCATAATTACCATTTAATGTCGGAACTTTACCGGTATAGAGAATAACTTTATTATTTTTGCCTGCCGGATACATGATGCTTTTCAAATTGATTTCGCTTTCGAGCTTGGCGAAACCATCCTCTGTTAACTCAATTCCATTGACATTATAACGAATGTAGGGGTCATTTGCCGTCTCATCGGTTTCTCTCCGGGTGGCATTTTTAAATACAAATATATTAAACAGTTGATTATGATCATGTAACCGCTGGCGTAACCTCTTGTTACATCCTGACAGCCGGTCTGCCATATTAATTGCCGCGGAAATCATTATTCTGGAATCACCATCGAATAAAAACGCCGGAGGACCCTGGCTGTAGCAGATACCAATGCCGAATTCGAGTATTGGCAGACTATTCTCCTGATTTTTCACATTATACCACTGAACAATTTGCAGCATCCTGATAGCCAGGCAGCAAGCGCGAGCCACACTATACCAGCCGTGCGGTGTATCTTCATTTTCGAAGATTGACAGAATAATAGCATCTCCTTCAATAAATACTTTGGATGCGCCATAATCGAAAAGAATTTCGGAGATCGGGTCAAAAAAATTAAGGCTGAAATATGATGCAGGGTTAAGTCTTCTGGCTCTCATTATGTTATTGATTTCAATTGAACCTCGAATATCAGCTTTAATAATCACGTGATTGATAATGGGTCTATCTTCCATAACGCGTTCGGAAGGCAGCAAATACTCATACAAAGATCTGTTCCCCTTCGATAGCACCAGCATCTTTTCTTCCTGAATGAGGTTTATCGCGTTCATCCCATTTTTCAATATACGGTTGTTGTTCATATCCCGGTGATAACGAAAAAATTGCCTGAGATAATTCAACATATGCTTCTTCTTTTTTTGAAAGAAACTATTTTTTATACGACGGCTTGTTTTATGAAGAGGTAAAAGCGAAAATATTTTACCGTTCAATGATTTTTGACGCTTTAGCAGCCGCACAATGGGTTTTCTTGACCAGCGTTTGAGCAGAAACTCCCGCACTTTTATTGGCCCAAGTGGGGGACAGTAGCCTGCGTATACAGATTTCATTTCAAAAGCGGCGACAACCAGCTGGAGCAATTGTAATTTTTTAAATTTACGGTAAAAAAGATTTAGAAGCTTTTTTTGTATTTCTATCCGCGATTTAAACCGGCGAACAATTTCTTTCGATTCTTGTCCGCTTTTAGCTGCTTTGTACTGCTCTTTTGATTGGCAATAGTTAAACATTCGGTCAATATTGCTGATTTCCATTATCCAGGTATCCAATGCGCTTGCATCAGTACTTAAAATCAATTTTTGATTTGTTTTGACATTTCCATGCGCGCCTGTCGAATCTTCACTTTTTGTTCTCTTATGAGCTAAATCAGTTTTGGCAAGCAGTTCATAGATGATCGATTTGACACTTTCGTAATCGTCCGTATCTTCGGATCGCTGGCCTAAAAGCACATATTCTTCGATGAGAAAAAAATCGTCGGCAGGATTGTCTGTATGCAGCGTCGGGTTGATGAAAAAATTATCTGGGAGAATGTATTCAGGAGGGAAATTGGATTCGCGGATATTTCTCAGACTGGTTGCGTTAATATCTGCCAGTATCTGAAACAATTCTTTTCCCACAAGACGGACGATTCGATTCTGATTGAGTTTGATTTCGGTCAGTTTTTCCTTAATTTTAAAAGACACAAACTGGTCAGGCCTGTACGATAATTCAGAGGCTCTGATGATACTTTCAAAATGTGTTATTAACTTTTCATATTGGTTTTTAATTTCTTCAAGAAACATTTTTGCGAGAGCTGCCTGTCCCAGGAAATCTATTTGAACTTCAGATTCAGCTTTCGCCTTGTTTATTCCGTCCATCAGAATATCCGTACAAAGATGCTTTAAATTTTTCTTTTCATTATTACAGTATTCCTTTTTATAGGCAGTCGAATAGTCTTCAGTTTGGCTATGTTTAAACATTAAAAGAAATGCCGTCCGTTTAAGGGAGTTATGAACTTGATTACTTATGTGAACATCAAGATGAATGTTGTCCACACCGGAGGCAAGCCTGTTTAATGAAAAATTAACTAGATAGCGTTTCAGATTGAGCGTTTTGAGGCTTGGCGGTTTTGTAAATAATTCAAAAATGCTAAGCATGGCATCCTTGTAATACCATTTCGATTTCAAAGGATAACGAGGCTGCAAGGAGGAGGCTCCGGAGGCGTATATTTTAATACGTTGAGGAAGCCGAAGACGCAACCAAAAAAGTTAGCCAAAGAAAGCGAATTGGTATGATTGACCCAATAAGCTTCTTTACATTTCTATTTTCTATAATCGCACTACTTAATAACAAATACAATCATTAGATTGTGACAACGAGTGTAATTGTAATAAAGTAATCTTAAAAAAGCAATATCCGCAGTATTATTTTTTTTTGCATATTGAAATTCGGTATCGAGCGCATTCCCCGTCACGCCAACGGCGTGACTGCGGGTTAAGCGAGCGAATAATGAATGATATTAATCCTTAAGAATCGAAGATTCTCCGCAGCTTACCGCGAGTCCGTTATTCCGGCAGGAAACCCCGGCGAATGCCTGGGAACGCCGGAATCTAGAAGGCCAGACTGGATGCCTCCTTATCAAGTACGGGGCAGGCTTATCATGTCCGGCATGACGAAAGGTACCCCGCTGCTCGCTTTGGTCGTTCATGCCCGCGATTGACGATAATGATCAAATTTTCATCGCCAATGCCAATATTTTAGTTTCGATCAATTAATAAGATTTGTTCAAGACAAAAAAAGGTGCGTGGTTGGAGGTGAAAAATTCCGGTTTTCGTTTGAGTATCGGCGCAATCGCTGAATGCTTTTTGAAGGTTTTCGTAAGAAAATTGCGCACGGCTGGTCTGTGCCAGCCCGCGGGGTGATGAAAGTTTTTGTACAAAGACAAATCGCCTTCGTAAAAATCATGTGTTGCTAAACTTTGCGCTTCAATGCTTGTGGCCGGTAAATTAAAAATAGCCAGATTCAAAAATTCAATACATTCATGATGACGGCAGACAAAATCCAGCGTTTTGAAAGCACTTTTTTCATTTTCCGGCGGTGTGCCGAACAAAAAATAACAATATGTGGCAATGCCTGCTCTTTTCAGCGTTTTCAAAACTGCTGAAGCTGTCGGTAAATCAATTCCCTTGTTCAGTTGATCAAGCACTTCCTGATCGCCGGATTCGATTCCGAGTTTGAGCATGGTACAGCCGCTCTTTTTTAGGGCTTGGCAAAAAACATCATTTGCCAGATGCTCCGTAATACGCGTAAAGCCATACCAAGGCGCACCCGGCGGACTTTGCGCCAGAGCGCTCAGTAGTGACGGAGAGATAGAGCTATCCAGAATATGAATTAGTGAAGGATTCATCTGCTTCGTCAGGACTTGCATTTCCTTTGCGGCCTGAGAAACACCCAGCGGCAAATAGGTATTGCCTTCCGCTTTTTCCGGGCAAAAAGCGCAGTTGTGCCAGTAGCATCCATGAGCGCTACTGTAAGGCAGGATCACACCCGGTGACAAGTATTGATTAATCGGGAAGTCACTGTAATCGGGTGGAGAGTTGTTGAAGCCCTCTTTTACTCCCAGAAGTTTCAGTAATTTTTCTTCGCCTTTGCCTGCGACCATTTCATCTACAAGTCCCTTGAAAATATCATTGTGGGCGCCAAGTTTAATCCACGACGTTACAAGAGATCCGCCTAATATAATCTTTTGCCGCGGCGCAATTTGTTTGACAAAGCCGATCATGGCAAAAGTACAAAGAGCCTGGCTCAGATAGTTTAAAGAAAAACCTATAAATTCCGGGTTTTCTTCCAGTGCGTTCATCAGGCGATGTTGGAAGTAAGGATAGAAAGGATTGGCTTGCGGTTTTTCTGCTACGGTTATTAAGTCGGCACTTTTTACCGGAGACAGGCATTGATCGCGATAATCGACAAGCGATAGATCAACACAACATGATTTACCTGCCACATTTAAAAGATGGTTAATATCCGTAACTGTCCGCTGGTAGCGGCTTTTGCTTCGGTAGGTGGTGATGTCTTGCAGCGCGGTAAGATTGATCTCCATTTTTTTACAGGCGCGCGTTGTCCAGCGATCGGTAGCAACATTATTCGCCCCTGTATTTTGCAGCAGGTAGAGGATACCTTCCAGATTAGCATCAACCACACTATGCTCAATGCCATTTGCTGGAAGGCATGAAGATAGCTTGGCGATACCGGCTGGCGGCTCTGAAGGTTTAACGAGTGGTGGATGAATCAAAATAATCTTTGGGGACATAGGTTATCAATTTCATTGAAAGCTTTTTATTTGTCACTTCCTTAGTATCTAATTCCTGCCTGCGCAAGGGCAATTTTATGCCTCATATTTGCCGCTTGACAGGTGGTAATCTTTACGCAATAGTCACTCCGCATGATAGCTAATATTATCCTGTTTTAGCCAGAAGTATTGAGTAATGCAATGATCGGTATCTTGCTTTTTCTAAATAGATTGTTATATTTGCTCCACGATTCAAAAAGACGACTTTAAAAAAATCAGAATGATTATTCGGTAATTTGTGAAAAATAAAACAATTAAGCCATTGCCAAGTAAATGTAAAACAATATTAACTATTTGGATCGCACTGTTCTTTGTGCTATCTAATCTTGGCGCCTTTGCGGCCGAAAAGTATCCGGCACCACGGGGAGCTGTCAATGATTTTGCCAATGTTATTGATCAGACAAGTAGCGCTAAAATGGAAGCCTTGGCGCGCGAAGTATTGCAGAAAACAGGAACAGCGGTTGTTGTGGTAACTGTTCCTACTATCGGAGAGGGAGAAGAAATCAGTCTTTATGTTAATGGCCTTTATAAAGCGTGGGGTATCGGGAAAAAAGGTGAGGACAAGGGCGTTTTAATATTTTTGACGGTCAAGGAACGAAAAATCAGGATTGAAACTGGTTATGGCGTAGAGGGTATATTGCCGGATGGTTTGGTCGGTGAAATCAGGGACACGTATCTAAAGTCACAACTCAAAACAGGTAATTATGGTAAGGCTTTTTATGATACCATGTATGTTATTAGCTCTTATCTTGCCAAAGATGCCGGTATTCAGTTAAGCGGTTCGCCCGCACCATACCGGACAAAAGCCAGAGCAGAGAAAAAAGGCATTAACGTTTTTGGAATTATAATTTTTTTGATAATTGCGGCGCTGTTTTTAGGCACAAAAACCGGCCGGTCGATGTTGCCCTGGATATTACTTTTGTTATTAAGCGGTAGTGGACGGGGCGGTGGCGGCGGTTTCAGTGGGGGATTTGGCGGCTTTGGCGGTGGCGGCAGTGGCGGCGGTGGGGCCGGTGGAGATTTCTAATAAATTTATTGGGTGTGTAAAATGGCAAAAATACCAGATCAACCACAGGAAGTGTTTGTTCCTTTAACTCAGGATTATCTGAAAGTATTCGGCAGCGATCTTGTTTCTTTGATCGTATATGGCAGCGCCGCGGCCGGTTCCTATGCTAGGGGCAAGTCCGATATTAACCTGCTTGTAGTTTTGACTGAAGCAGGTAAAAACAAGCTCGATGCCGCGTTCGACACAGTTAAACACTGGAAGAAACGCAAGGTAGCCACGCCTCTTATCATGACCAAGTCCTTTATTGAAACTTCTTTGGATTCTTATCCCATAGAATTTCTTAACATGAAAAACAGCCATATTTTAATTTATGGCGAAGATGTTCTGGCGAATCTCGCGTTTCAACCGGCTGACCTGCGGCTGCAAATTGAGAGAGAACTCAAAGGGAAAAGCATCCTTCTTACTCAGGGTTATTTGGAGACGGCAGGTTCGGCGCGAGCGCTTCGGCAATTGATTGGCAATTCATTTACGGCGTTTATTTCAATTTTTAATGCCTTGCTTTATCTTAAGCATGAAAAGGCACCGCAGACTCGGCGCGAAACAATCAAGGAAGCCTGCAATCTGTTTTCACTGGATACGGCTGTGTTTGAGCTTTGTTCTGATATTCGGGAAGGCAAAGATAAACTCTCCGATAAAGAAATAATCGATACATTTAAAAAATATCTGCATGAAGTCGAAAAGATTGGCAACATAGTTGATGAATTATAAATTAAAATTAACATATTTCAGGAGGTAAAAAATGAATCCAGGGAAAAGAAATTTAGTGATTGGAATAGGGGTAATTCTTATATTGATATTACTCGTTGTAGTTTACTATTATTCAAAATATAATACTTTTGTCCAAATGAATGTAGAGATTAAAAGCTCATGGGCACAAGTTGAAAACCAATTACAACGCCGTTATGACCTGATCCCGAATCTAGTGGAAACCGTCAAAGGTTATGCCAAACAGGAAAAGGATGTTCTGGTGGAAGTAACCAATGCGAGAGCTAAAGTAGGCGGTGCTGGGAATATTCCTGATAAGATCGCGGCTAATAATCAATTGACCGGAGCATTGAGCAGGTTGTTGCTGGTTGTGGAAAAATACCCGGATTTAAAATCCAATCAGAACTTTCTGAAGTTGCAGGACGAACTGGCCGGAACCGAAAACAGAATTGCTGTGGAGAGAATGAGATATAACGAAAAAGTCGAAACATACAATAAAGCGATCGCTATGGTGCCGGGTAGCATCGTTGCTGCAAGAGAAGGATTCAAGGAAGCAGCGTTTTTTAAAGTAGAAGAAGTAGCAAAGGCGGCACCAAAGGTGAAATTTTAGCTAAAAAAGCTCATCAAGAGAGCGTTTGACATTTAGCCCTGAACCTTTTTGTAGAAGGTTCAGGGCTTTTTAATGAAACTCAGATATTACAAGCGCAGTGAAGTAATATCTGTAAGTTGAATTATCCCGCGAAGCGGAGGGTAATGAGACCCATGTTTCAGAAACAAAGTGCGCTTGAAGTTTGCTGGTCGAATTATACCCGTGGTTATTTGTGAAATACTGTGCATTGCCATTTTCCCGCGACCAGCAGAATACGTACTAGACTCGCCAGACCTTACCGGCTGCTTATATCTTTCAATGCTGTATTCTGGGTCATGCGGCAACTTTAATCCGTCTTTCATCGGCTGGGGCATAATGGGATAAACGCGACGACTTCCGGCTGCTGCAAAGAGGTCATCTAAGCTGATAAATGTTGCCATTTCTTCGAGCGTCTTTAACGTCGGAGGCATCAATGTAATTTTCCCGGCTGTGTACATTTGCAGCGCGTCATGAGGTGTTACCCAAAGCGATGAGGTCAGTTCATCTGAGTCTGTGATTGCACTCTGTCCTTGGGGCAGCTCAGCCAGAAAAAAACGTGTGCTGAATCGCTTGGGTATAATTTCCGGTGTAATCCAGTGGGAATAAGGGAGGAGTGACGCAGGCATTAGGATCAGCTCTTCTTGCCTGGCTATTTCCGCAAGAGTTATATTTCCCAGATTTAGAGATCGCCGGTAAGCGGCAAAGCGGGATTTGATTATTGCGTTGCCAAAATCGATCGAATGGCCGCTTGAGCTTCGTGCGAAAAGAACACCTGTTTCCTCAAAAGTTTCTCTGATAGCGCAGACAAAAAAGCTCAGCGCCATCTTCTTTGTAAGAGAGTTATCCTGCAATAAGGACTGCGGTTGAAAATCCTCTTTCACCGATATAAGTTTGGTAAGAAAAAAATCAGCATCGGTGGCTTCCAGCTGACCTCCGGGAAAAACAAAAACCCCCGCCATAAATGATTGATTAACATGGCGGCGGGCTAAAAATACCTCCAGCGTTTTTCCATGATCCTGGCGCACCAAAATTACAGTTGCCGAGTCTTTAGGGACGCTATTTATCGCGGGTGAAGACAAAATATTTACCTTTGCCTCGCAAAATTATACCAAGTTGATACCAAATATTAAAAGGTTGATTTACCGGGCATAATCCCAAGTAAGCTTTCAAAAATTCATATTTAAATGTTTGAAAGCAACTTGGTATTATTTAGCGATCAAACCGCCGTCGGTTACAAGAACATGCCCGGTAATATAGGCCGATGCGTCGGATGCCAGAAATACTGCCGTCCCCTTCATATCATCGATCTCTCCGATTCTGCGCAGCGGTATTTCGTTGATCATGGCATCGCGCACAGGTTTGAGTTCAGGCTTGTCAATATAAGCCATCATGTCGGTGTGGAAAAAGCCCGGCGCAATAGCGTTAACACGGATATGATAAGGGGCTAACTTTACGGCAAGGTTCATGGTCAGTAAGTTGATGGCGGCTTTTGTAGAATTATAAGGTATAGCCGGATGAGCTGCTTCTGTTGAACCACGGAAGGCCATGACCGAAGATATATTAATGATGTTTCCGCCACCCTGTGTTTTCATGATGCGGGCAACTTTTTGAGTGAGAATCCAGACGCCGCGGACATTAACATTGAAGAGTTGATCCCATTTTTCCAAAGGAAAATCGAGAGTGGGAGCTCCCCATGTTGCTCCGGCGTTATTGACCAGAACATCAATGCGCCCGAATTTCTTTTGCGCTTCGGCAAGCATGTTATCAATCGCGTCTTCTTTTGCCATATCACAGGCAATCGCGATGGCGCGCACTTTGTGGTTGGCTTCTAATCCCTTGGCTGTTTCTTCCAGATTTTTCAGTTTGCGCGATGTTAAAATCAAATCCGCTCCGGCTTCCGCCAGTCCCGTTGCGATAAATTTACCGATTCCACGTCCACCGCCCGTAACCAGGGCGACTTTCCCTTTGAGTGAAAATAATTCAGTAATGTTCATAACTTTCTCCCTTAAAGATTAATGGTTTTGTCCAGGATTGTTCTGGTTGCTACAACTCATTTATTTTCCGGCACATAGAGGGCGCTGACATTAGCAATCCTATTCGTATTCCCTTAACGTCAAAACACAAATTGCAAAAAGCGCGAATCCGTATACAAAAAGAACATTTAACTCCCCGGCTTTCGATATTAAATCGTTATTTTGCGGCATGCCCGCGCCGGGGATAATTGCTTCCAATGTGCGCAAAGCATAAGTAAACGGAATGATATACGATATCCAACGTACCAGCCATGTAATTCGTTCAACCTGCACAATAAGTCCGGATAAAAAAATTGTGGGCAACACAAACAGCGGAATAAGCGGAAATATCTGCGCTTCTGTTTTCGCAAGGTTGGAGATTATAATACCCAGCGAGATCGATATGATTGAAAGCGTCCACAATATTCCAAATAACTTAAGCATGATTACTACGCCGTAGTCCAGACTAAAAAAATAATTAACCTCGAGCAATATCAGTAACGCCTGCAGCGTTGCCAGGCCAGCGTATCCTAAAATATATCCGATGACAATTTCGACACGGCTGTAATTTGTAACAGCCATTCTTGTAAGCGTGCCTTCACGCCTTTCCCTGACGATGACGATTAAACACAGTACATAAGAAGTAAAATGAATGATGAAAGCAGTAATTAAAACATAAAACTTGTTGGGATTGGTAAACATCGCGAGCGGGATTTCCTGGATGAAAACCTTGAACAGGTATATGATAAAAAGAGGCACAAAAACAGCAAGTGCAAGAAACCGTTTATCGCCTAACAGTTGTTTGTAGATTCTCACTGTTACAAAAAAGATTTTTTTAATCATGCTCTTTTCCCGAGATTAGTTTTAAAAATATTTCCTCGACAGTTTCGCCCTCTATTTTGATGTTCGATACATCTTGGGAAAGCCCCATTTCCTTCAGGATACCGGGCAGCGCGGAACTATAATCACGGGCTTTCCTTACTATAATCTTTTCCCCTTTTGTTATGCGGATATTTGTGCTTCCTAGTGCAAGTATTTGCACAGGAGTATCTTCCGCGATGAGCCTGCCGTTGCGGATAATACCGATGCGGTCGCAAAACAGAGGTTCGTCCATAAGGTGTGTGGATATGATGATTGTTGTGCCGCTATGCGCAAGCTGTTTGAAATATTTCCAAAAGTTTTCTTTGAGTACGGGATCTACTCCTGCTGTAGGTTCGTCAAGAAGAAGCAATTCAGGTTCGTGGACAAGCGCTGCAGCAAGCGAGCAACGCTGTTTATATCCGCCTGACAGAGTGCTTACCTTGACATCAGCCTTTTGAGTAAGTCCGATTAAGCTTAAGGCTTCATCGATTTTTTTATTCAAATTGCTGATGTTCAATGTGCCTGAAAAAAATCTGATATTGTCTCTGACAGAAAGATCTTCGTATAAGGATGGAGTCTGCGGCATGTATCCGAGTATCTTTCTGAGTTTTTTTCTTTGCGAGGGGATATTGCAACCGAAAATATCGATCGCGCCAGAGTCAGGTTTTATTATTCCGGCGATAGATTTAATAAGCGTTGTTTTGCCTGCCCCGTTCGGACCAAGCAGGCAATAGATTTCGCCTTTGTTTACTTCAATGTTAAGCCCGTCAAGCGCTTTTGTTTTGCCGTAGTTTTTATTCAAGTTTGTTATTGATATTGCTTTTTGCATTACAGTCTTTTATTGGAGTTATCTTTTAGCAGAGATTAGTTGTTGAGTGAACTATAAGAATATCTATCTTATATGTCAAGGTAATCTTGGTCATACAATGAGGATAGTGGACCAGATTTAAAATTATAACTTATTGAAAATAGATCATTAATAGACTGCTTTAGTCGCAGACGGGAGTGGGAATCGAACCCACATCTACTTATTTTCACATAAGTAGCATCACAGGTTTGAAGCCTGCGCCGCACGCCAGCACGAACGTCCCGTCATCTCAATTATAAAAAAATGATTGCCTGAGCAATTAATTGTAATAATACCATTTTTAAATCAGAGATGATATCAAGGAGGCAAGGAGAAGGCGACGAGGCGTATTTGTCCATACGTTGAGGAAGCCGACGACGCTGCCAACAAAGATAGCGCTTTGATTTAGAATTGGTATAACTACGCTACGGGTGTCAGAAGCAGCTTGCATTCTTCTTGCGCCAGAGCTTCAACTTTCACTGAATATTTTCTCGATGCAGCAAGACGGGAAACATTTTCCCTGGCTACGGCCGTTTCCAGAAGAATTGAAATCGGCTCTCCCGGATTTTTGTCAATGGCTTGTTTTGTCTTGACCACGGGGATAGGACAACTTAAACCCCTTAAATCTAACTCAATCATAATTTCACCCCTCGGTTTATTTTATATCCAGAGACCTTTGCACAACTCCCCTATTCGTCATTCCGGTGAAAGCCGGAATCCAGGAAATATTTGATAATACTGGACACCGGCCTTAGTAACCTAAAGGTCACAAGACCGGTATGACATAATTGCTGATTTTATACTGTTTTGCAAAGAGCTCATCCAATTAAACAACTACATCTTTTAATACCGCAGGCAAAGCGGCAACAACCTGGCGGATTTTGGTTGCCGGTGTCACTCGGGCATAAACTCCTGCTTTGCGGTTTGCTTTTGCCGCCGCAATTACGGCCTCGCGATGAGACATGCCTTTGCCGATAAACGCGCCGATCATGCCGCTGATTGTATCTCCTGTTCCGCCAATTGCTTCCAGTGCCGGTATGTCCGGTTCAGAAATTGTACAGAGTATTTGGCCATCTTCAACAACAAGGTCTGTTGCGCCTTTGATCAGCAGAGTATTTGCCGCGCTCTTCTGCTTATAAGCCGCGGTAATTAACTCCTGAGCCTGAGCAATTTCCGAGCTAAAGAGGTGACGGCTGATATAAGCCGGATGGACGGCTGTAGCATCAGCAAGAAAGGCCATTTCACAAAGATCCGGCGTGAAAATATCAAAAAGAGGCGCAAGTCCCGCTGTCTTAGCGGCGTACATGGAAGAGGCATCAGCTATCATCACCGGCTTTACGTTACATTTTCCTGCTGCCGCGCATACTTTTTTCATTAGCCCCATTACCGGCAGTATGTAGTGCAGCAAGAGAATGTCTGGAGAAACTGATGCCAGGTTTTGACTAAGATAATCATAGATAAGACTGCTTCCCTTGCCGCTGCCGTTATCACCGGCTACAGCGGCATGCGGCGCGGATGTTTTGCAATATGCGGCGGTAACACAGGCGGCGCTAATCAAAGCGGCTGTTCCCTGGGTACAGGGAATTTCGCAGTCGTTGATGAATAGTTTTTCTCTATCGAATTTTGCTTCTCCGATGGTGAGCCCGAGATCTATCTGAGGGATCGTTCCGCAAATAAGCAGCATCTTACTTCCTCCCCCTTTGCCAGATTTCGAGAGATTCGGTAAATGCCCGATCCAGCATGAGCGCGCAAAGAGTGTAACCTTTGTCTTTGGGCCGCTCTACTTCTGTGAGCTTTTTATCCAACATGCTGATATGCAAAAAAGGAATATCCGGGCAACCGCCACCGGAAATATTTAAAATAACCCCCGTCTTTTTATCAAAGGTGAGTTTCATATTACCGGCTTTGACCATGCAGGCATCGTCAAAATCCTTTATCTTCACAACATCAAGAAGAAATCCTGCGCCTTTTACGGGTAATATTTCAACAAATGAGGTTTCTTTTTGATGGAGTAATCTTTCTACGCCTGCCATTTCGACAATGTTGATCTCCAAGGCAAGATCGCAACCCTTGCGCAGTTCCGGCGGTGGAGCAACTAGTCTTGTCTCATAGTTTCCTGATTTTAAGACTTTTTCCGCCCGAATAGCTTCTTCAACATTCTGAAAAAGTATAAGTCCGCCGCCTTCAAAACGATTATTTTTCTTAAAGCTGAATATCAATTACTTTGTCCTTTCCACTTGCGAAAATCCAATCAGCAGGCAGAAAATCAATCCAATAATAACAGCAGTTGGTCCAAACGCGCTTGGCCCCTTGGGGCTGCTGGCTAAAAGGAAGTTATGAGCAAACGCTGCGCCAGCGGCCAGGCCCAAAAAGGTAATGCCGGCATCCGTATCGCCTTCAGAGGCCAAAACCATCTGCCGCAGAGGACAGCCGCCAAGCAGAGTAGCGCTCAATCCTACCAGAACCATCGACATGAAATTCCAGAGATGGTCGCTATGAGCTGTAGGTTGATTTTCAAAACCCCAATGGTAAATGCCTGAGGAAATACTACCGGTAAGATAATTAGTGACGAGCGCGCCCACAAAAAAAGCGATAATGCCGCTTACCAGATAATAGTCGCGAACCAGAATAATATCGCGCCAGCCGCCGGCAAAACACATTCTGGTTTTTTGCGCGATAAATCCAATGACAATACCGGCTATAAGTGAAATCAGCAGCAAGGCGTGCTGTGAGCCGGGGCCTTTTGGGCTAAAGATTATAAAAGAAGGTTGAAAAATTACAAAGAGCAGAAGGGCGACAGCTATAGCCGGCACTATGACTCCGGCTATTTTGACAACATTTGAAGCTCTTCCCAGACTAAAACCTTTCCTTAAAAACACAATGCCCACAATTATACCGGCAATAAGACCAATTATCGCCGGTACTGCATTGAGATCTCCTCCGGCAAGGCGTAAAGGTGCCCTGACTGTGCAGCCCAGAAATACAAGCGCCCCGAGCATCATAAACGCGCCCAAAAAAAATCTGATTAGTGGAGACGATCCACCGCGTGGTTTAAACTCCCTGAAGATGAGAGCTGAAAATAACGCGCCTAAAATGAGGCCTATTATTTCAGGCCTGATGTATTGAGCAACTTCCGCTCTGTGCATGCCTATGGCTCCTGTAATATCACGCAGAAAGCAGGCTGAACAAAATCCCATATTGAGAGGGTTTCCCCAGGTGGTAAGCAATGAAGCGAGTATGCCAAAAATCAATCCGCCAAGGATAATCCAGATTTTTGGTGTTAAGTATTTGTGAGCCATTATTCCTCCCATTGAATAAATGATTATTAAGTGGTTATGATATGACTAAATATTTTGGAATAAGTCAAATTCCAAATAGTTATAATTATGGTTTGTCGATAATAAATACTTATGATATGCATGAAGCATGAGCAATGATCGCTTCAAAAATATCACCCTCCAGCAGATGGAAGCTCTTATCTATCTTGTGGAAGAAGGAAGTTTCAGCCGTGCCGCAAAGAAGATGCTTCTGACTCAGCCGGCACTCACCAAGAACATCCAAAATATTGAAGATTTACTTACCGTACGGTTGGTTAATCGCAGCAATACTGGAATATCCCTGACAGCGGAGGGCAAAATTATTTACGAGTATGCTCAGTGTATCGTTAAACTCAGGAACGAGGCAAGAGAAAAAATTTTCACGCTGCATGAAAATACCAGCGGCAGTATTTACATAACAGCCAGTACTATTCCTGCTACCTATATACTTCCCCGAGCTTTGAGCGCTTTCAGAAAAAAGCACTCTGATATCCGTGTGTATATTAAAACGGCGGACAGCGAAGAAGCAATGAACATGGTTTTGGATAAAGAAACGGAAATCGGGTGCATCGGCAAGAAACCTCAGAATCAAAAGCTGGCAGCAGAGCCACTGTGGAAAGATCGCCTTGTCCTGGTTGTTCCGAAGGGTCATCGCTGGCTTAAAAAGAAATTCATTGCGGCAAATGAGTTGCGGGAGGAGCCTTTTATCGCCAGAGAAAAAGGATCGGCGACGCACGATGTTTTGGAATCATATCTTAAAGAAACAAAATCGGTAAGCATGTCTCAACTTGATGTTTGCGGTGAACTGGGAAGCTCTGAGGCAATAAAGGAAGCTATCATTGCCGGGCTTGGAGTATCCATAATTTCCATTCACGCCATAAAGCGGGAATTAGCCGCTGGTTTGCTTTTTGAGGTTCCCATTCAGGGGCTAAAGATAGAAAGAAATTTCTATTTAATTTATCCGCGGCAGACTGATTTCCGTCCCTCACACAAAATATTCATTACTTTTCTGAAAGATTATACAATTTAAAGATATGCCTTTTCTCTATGGGTCTTGGCGAAAGTAACCCAGTCGGAAATGCTTGGAAACGCAGAAGCGCAATTGGCGTTTATGTTCAGGCGAAACAATTTTTTAAGGCGCTGACGTCAACTGATCCGAGATCTCGGACATTCTTTTTAAAATTTTTAATGCCCAGAGATACTTCTTTGACGTTGACAGGGGATGTTACAATGCAGCAAGTCTTGGAGGAAAGTTTATTTATATCTTCCGATAAAAAATCAAAAAAACCGGTGATCATCGCTTCCACAGTTCCCGCGGTAGTGAGATCAGAGCGGCCCATTCCCGGCAGATCAAAAGAAAAATTATTTATCAACATTGTGTCAACTGTACGGGCAATATGATGGGCTGCCGTGTAAATTCTATCGTAGTTTGTATCGGAAAGCTTTCCCAGACCAAAAAGAAAGAGCATCTCCGTGCCGATGCGTGGGGGAAAAGGTATAAGAATCTTTTCCATGAAGTCGCCGGTAATTTTTCCTTGCTTAATTTCTCTCGAAATCATTCCATTAAGGCGCCAATCAATAAATCCGCAAATTCCACTTGGCGGCTTTTCATCGGAAAAAATGCCCAACACCAAACACTTATGTTTTGGCAGATCGGGTGCTTCTGTTGATAGGGTTATCCGCATTTTTCTTCTTCAACTTTAAATTAAGTGCATCTAATATTCCGTTAATAAATGATCCCGAATTTTCCGACCCGAAAGTTTTACCCAGATCAATTGCTTCATTCAATGTAACTTTGGATGGAATATCGTCACAATAGAGAAATTCAAATACTGCCAAACGCAAAATACTGATGTCTACTTTAGACATCCTGGAAAGCGACCAATTGTCCGAGCTATCCCCTATAAGCCGGTCAAGTTCTTCCCGGTGACCCCATGTTCCTTCGATAAGTGAAGCGGCAAACTCCTTATCCGCTTTAGGAGCGACAAAATTACCCCAAAAAAGCTCCATCGCTTTTTCTACGTCCAGTTTTACAAAATTCAGACTGTAAAGAACCTGTAAGGCAACTTCCCGTGCCTTTCTCCGCCCGTGCATTTAGTCCTCAAATCTAACAACGCCACATCAAATTGGCCTATTACGCCTTTGCGTTAAATCTTTTTAAATAAATCAACCATTTCAATTGCCGACATAGCCGCGTCGGCGCCTTTATTACCTGATTTTGTTCCGGCGCGCTCAATTGCCTGTTCAATCGTATCTGTAGTCAACACGCCATAAACTACCGGAATCTCCGCTTCCAGACCAACACTGGCAATGCCTTTGGAAACTTCGGCGCTGATATATTCGAAATGTGGCGTTGCGCCGCGAATGACGGCCCCCAGACAAATCACAGCGTCAAAGCGAGCACTTTTCGCCAGTTTCTTTGCTGTCAGCGGTAACTCAAAAGCGCCGGGTACTTTATAAATCTGGATGTCTTTTTCGTCTGCACCGGCTCGAATCAGCGTATCGATCGCCCCTTCAATTAACCTGCCGCTGATAAAATCATTAAAACGGCTGGCGACAATACCAAACTTCATTCCCTTGGCAACAATTTTTCCTTCCACTATTTTTGGCATGATTAATTACCTCTTAAAGTATTATATTTTATTTACTCGCAAAAAAGTATATATTTTTTACGTTAACTATATTTTTAAAAGATGCCCCATCTTCTTTTGCTTGGTCTTCATGTATTTTATGTTGTTTTCAGTAGGGCAGATTTCTATAGGAACACGCTCAGTGATCTCTATTCCATAACCTTCCAGTCCAACAATCTTTTTGGGGTTATTGGTCAAAAGGCGCATTTTGTGCACCCCCAGATCAGACAGAATTTGCGCGCCGATGCCGTAATCTCTTAAGTCCGCCTTGAAGCCCAAAGCGATATTGGCTTCGACCGTGTCCTGGCCTTCTTCCTGCAATGCGTAAGCCTTGATCTTATTGACCAGACCAATTCCCCGGCCTTCCTGCCGCATATATACAATGACGCCTTTTCCTTCCTGGGCTACCATTTGCATAGCGCTATGTAACTGATCTCCACAATCACATCTTTCTGAGGCGAAGATATCGCCGGTGAGGCATTCCGAATGGACACGCACTAAGACGTCGTCTTCTTTTTTGATTTCACCTTTAACCAGGGCAATATGCTGCATTTCATCAACGTCATTTTCATAAATGATAATTTTAAATTCCCCTCCGTAACCTGTAGGAATATTTGCTTCGGCCAAACGCCGGATAAGCGATTCATTCTGCATCCGGTAATCAATGAGGTCAGCGATGGTGACGATCTTTAAATCATGTTTCTGTGCAAAGATTTCCAGATCAGGCATTCTTGCCATGGTGCCGTCGTCTTTCATGATTTCACAAATAACGCCAGCAGGTGTCAATCCCGCCAGACGGCATAAATCCACCGAACCTTCGGTCTGTCCGGTGCGCACCAGAACGCCGCCTTTGCGGGCAATGATCGGGAAAACATGCCCCGGACTGACTAAGTCTTCCGCTTTGGCTTCGGGATGAACTGCTGCTTGTATTGTTGTAGCCCGATCCGCTGCTGATATGCCGGTGGTAACGCCGCTTCGCGCTTCTACAGAAACGGTAAATGCTGTGCCGAAACGAGTCCTGTTGTCCTTAACCATCGGGTGAAGATTAAGCTTATGTGCCAGCTCTTCGTTGATTGTCATACATATTAAGCCCCGGCCAAGGCGTGCCATAAAATTAATCGCGTCCGGCGTGACAAACTGTGCTGCCATGAAAAGATCGCCTTCGTTTTCCCGATCTTCATCATCAACGAGAATAACCATTTTCCCGTTGCGAATATCTTCGATTGCTTCCTGAATTGTACTGATTGCCATTTATATCTACCCTTCTTATTTCACAAAACCATGTTCAGCAAGGAAATCCTTATTTATTCCCCGCGGAGAATGCAATAATTTTTCCACATACTTGCCTAAAACATCAGTTTCAATATTTACCAGGTCACCTTCTTTTTTCGCAAGCAAAGTAGTATTTGCCGCTGTATGAGGTATAATATTAACATAAAACTTCCCTTTTTCAAGCTTGTTCACTGTAAGACTTATTCCATCGATAGCTACCGATCCTTTTTCCACAATCTGACGCGATAGTTGATCATTTACTTCCATGGCTAAAATGACCGATCCGGACTTTTGCGTTTTGGAAAGAATTCTGACCGTGGCATCCACATGACCTAAAACAAAGTGGCCGCCAATAAATCCGCCGACACGTATTGATTTCTCCAGATTAATTTTGTCTCCCGAATGTAGACGGCCAAGAGTTGTTTTAGCGATAGTTTCTGCGGAAACATCCGCCGAAAATAAATTTTCTTTTTTCGCGGTAACAGTCAGGCAGGCGCCGTTTACCGCGATGCTATCACCAATGGATACGTCCTTTAAATCAATTGACGCTTCAATTTCTATGACAGCATCGGGTCCCTTTGCCGTTAGGCGCCGCACATTTCCCAATCCTTCTATAATTCCGGTAAACATAAAATTATTTTTTACCTTTACTCAACAAATCTTTTAACTCGGACATAAATTCTCCCACATCGCGAAACTGGCGGTAAACCGAGGCAAACCGGACATACGCGACACCGTCAAGAGCCTTGAGCTCGTTCATAACTTTCTCCCCTATGACACTGGAGAGAATTTCTTCCGCCTGAAATTCCTGACACGCCTGTTCCACGTCCTCAACAATTTTTTCCATTGATTCCATGCTGATGGGACGTTTTTCACAAGCCGTCATTACTCCGTTGCGTATTTTCATCCGGTCAAAAGGTTCGCGGCGCCCATCCTTTTTTACCACCATTGGCATAATATCTTCCACGAACTCATAAGTGGTAAATCGTTTAGAACAGCCTAAACACTCACGGCGGCGGCGAATAGCTTTCCCGTCTTTACTTATTCGCGAATCAATAACCTTATTTTCGGCGTTGCCACAAAACGGACATTTCATGATTTTGTCTGCCTGAGTTTTCTATATGCTACAATTGTACTACGCTGATTCCCGCTTCTTCGAGCATTTGAGCGGCCAATGGGTCACTGTAATCATCACGGATAACTATACGAACAATGCCGGCATTTATAATCATCTTAGCGCAAATAACACAGGGATGATTGGTGCAATAAAGGGTGGCGCCTTTGGCGCTTACGCCGTGCATCGCCGCTTGAATAATTGCGTTTTGTTCTGCATGCAAACCACGGCACAACTCATGGCGTTCACCGGATGGAACATTGAGCTGCTCGCGTAAACAACCGATGTCCAGACAGTGCTTTAGTTTGGAAGGCGCACCGTTATAACCTGTAGCAAGAATTCGGCGATCACGCACCAAGCCCGCTCCGACTGAGCGGCGGCGGCAAGTGCTGCGCCGCGATACGACTTCTATGATGTCGAGAAAATAATTATCCCAGTCGGGACGATTATTTATTTTTCCCTTGGAGTCCTTTATCGCAGCTTCTTTACCCGTCATATTTTGCCGCTCATTAGGCCTTATTTTTGCCGTTTGCCCCGGCCTAGACAACTTTTATTCTTTGTTGATAAAGTGGGAATTGAGCACAAAGATTTTTAACCTTTTCGGCCACAGCTTTAATCTTATGGTCATCATTAATGTTTTTAATAACATCGGCTATATAGGTGGCGATCAGGCGCATCTCCTTCTCTTTCATGCCCCTCGTAGTTACCGCAGGGGTGCCGATTCTGATCCCACTTGTGATTTGCGGTCCTTGCGTATCAAAGGGGATGCCGTTTTTATTTATGGTGATAGCGGCAAGGTCAAGCGCTTCTTGAGCATCTTTTCCGGTGACACCTTTAGCGGTTAAATCAACCAGCATGAGATGATTGTCCGTGCCTCCGGAAACAAGACGGAACCCCTGATTCTTTAACTCATCAGCCATGGCCTGCGCATTTTTAATGATCTGCTTTTGGTATTCTTTAAATTCGGGCAGTAAAGCTTCCTTAAAAGCAACCGCCTTGGCTGCAATAATATGCATTAAAGGCCCTCCCTGCATTCCAGGGAAAACCCGGCTGTTCAATGTTTTGGCGTAAGCTTCTTTACACATGATTAATCCGCCGCGTGGTCCGCGTAATGTCTTATGGGTTGTAGATGTGACATATTCGCAAACGGGAATGGGTGATGGATGCAGGCCTGTAGCGACAAGCCCGGCAACATGGGCAATGTCTGCCATAATGACGGCGCCGACTTCATCGGCAATCTGGCGGAACCGGTTAAAATCAAGAAGACGCGGATAAGCGCTGGCACCGACAATAATCATTTTCGGCTTATGTTCTTTAGCCAATTTTTCTACTTCATCGAAATTAATAGTTTCCGTATCTTTGCTTACACCATAAGGGATTATTTTATAAAGTTTACCGGAAAAGTTGGCTGGACTTCCATGAGATAAATGCCCGCCGTGAGATAAATTCATTCCTAAAATAGTATCGCCAGGTTGTACTGCCGCAAAATATACAGCCATATTGGCCTGTGTCCCAGAATGGGGCTGCACATTGACATGCTCCGCGCCAAAGAGCTTTTTACAGCGGTCAATGGCCAAACTTTCGACAATATCGACAAATTCGCAGCCGCCGTAGTAGCGCTTACCAGGATAACCCTCAGCGTATTTGTTTGTCATAATAGAGCCCTGAGCTGCAAGGACAGCTTCACTGACAAAATTTTCGGACGCAATCAACTCCAGTTTCCCCGCTTGGCGGCGTGTTTCCAGTCCGATTGCCTGGGAAACTTCCGGATCAACTTTTTCCAAAAAAGACATTAAAAATGATTTCTCCTTTGTTCTTATTTTGTATCAATCTCGGGTATTCAACCCTCCGCCTTTTGCGGGATTGTTTGACTAATGCTTATAACTTAACTCCATTAGTTTTCAATTGTATTTCACAATCCCCATTCGCTTCGCTTAGGGGATAATTCGACTTACGCTTCAGACTTCATCCCGACTCGTCGAGATTCGTTTTCAGCGAGTCTCATTATATTTCTTAAATACTAAAACGGCATTAACGCCGCCAAAGCCAAAGCTATTGGACATGGCCGTGTTTATTTCTTTATGCCTGGCGACTTTCGGCACGAAGTCGAGATTGCATTCCTCATCCGGTTCTTCAAGATTAATGGTCGGTGGGATGATCCCTTTCTGAAGAGCCAAAATGGAAAAAATGGCCTCCACACCACCGGTTCCACCTAGCATATGGCCGGTCATGGATTTTGTCGAACTGATTAGAAGTTTATAGGCATGTTCACTAAAAAGGGTTTTAATGGCTTGGGCCTCGTATAAATCGTTGAGTTGCGTCGATGTGCCATGAGCGTTGATATAGTCAATATCCGTTGTGTTCATGCCGGCATCTTTAAGTGCAGCTTTCATGCTGCGGGCAGCGCCCTCATGTCCCGGGGGAGGGGCCGCAAGATGGAAGGCGTCAGATGTGGAGCCATAACCGGCGACTTCGGCGTAAATACGCGCGCCTCTTTTGAGGGCAAATGTTAATTCTTCCAGGATCAGGACGCCGCAACCTTCAGCAATGACGAAGCCATTGCGCCCCTTGTCAAACGGACGGCTGGCTCTTTGGGGGTCATCATTTCGAGTGGAAAGAGCCTTCATGGCAGCAAAGCCGCCAACCGCCAGTTTCGTGATGGCCGCTTCGACACCACCTGTGATCATGGCATCTGCGTCTCCATAGGCAATCGTTTTATAAGCATCGCCTATAGCTGATGTTCCTGCGGCGCAAGCAGTGACTGCGCAATTGATGGGGCCCTTGGCTCCAAAACGAATGGAGACGTGGCCGGAAGCAAGATTGGCAAGGATTGCGGGAACGGCGAAAGGGGATATCCTGCGGGGGCCGGATTTGTAGAGCGTTTCTATTTCCTGCTCCAAGGTCGAAAGCCCGCCGATTGCGGACCCGATGATAACTCCAACACGCTCAGCAATTTCCGGAGTGATCTTTAAGGCCGCATCCGCCATGGCCATACTGGCAGCAGCCAGAGAATAAATGGCAAAGTTATCATAGCGCCGGACTTCTTTTTTATCGACAAATTGCAACGGATCAAAATTCTTAATCTCACCGGCGATTCTGGAATTGAAAGCAGTGCTGTCAAACTTGGTAATTGGGCCAATTCCGGATTTACCCGTAATTGCGCCTTCCCATGATTTCTCAACGGAATTACCCAGGGGCGTTAATGCGCCCAGGCCTGTTACGACGACACGCCTTTTCATTGGATTAAATCCTGATCTATAAACTAATTGATTCCCTTTTTTGTAAGGAATTCTATAACATCTTTGATTGTGCGAATCTTTTCGAGCTCTTCGTCGGCTATCTCAACACCAAAAACTTCTTCCATTTCCATTATCAGCTCAACGAGATCAAGTGAATCCGCTCCTAAATCGTCAATAAAAGAAGCCTCCAAAACACACGCTTCTTTTGTAACATCCAATTGTTCCATCACGAGTTTGATTACTTTTTCTTCTAACGTCATGCAAAATCCTCCTCTATTTCTTCTATTGTTTCTTTTACCTGTTTTTGGAAAATAATTCCTTATTTTTTTTCTCCGGATATTATCTTAACGGTTTTCTAAAAGGAATCAAACTAGTTTTCTGCCGCGATTAATTTTGGCGGCTGAAAACCTCATATTTACATTATTTCACCAGCGTCATTTTTGCTACGCCACTAAGCCCTTCCATTTTAAAGCATATTATTCTTTAGAAGCTTTTTCCGTCGATATAACTTCCCTGCCCTTATATGTGCCGCATGTGGGGCAGACACGATGAGGCAATTTCGGTTCATTACATTGCGGGCATAAAGATAATGATGGTGGCGTCAAAAAATCATGAGCCCTTCTTTGATTTCTCCTGGTTTTTGAATGTCTCTTTACTGGATTTGGCATAAATTATCCTTCTTTACGATTAATTTTTAACTTTAATTTTTTTTAATACCGCCATTCTATTATCAACAACAGCTAAATGGCAATTACAGGAAGAAGTATTTAAATTAATACCACATCTTGGGCATAAACCTCTACATTCTTCCCTGCAAAGTGTTTTAATCGGTATCTGCAAAATTATCTGCTCGCATATAATTGATGTAAGGTCTACAAAATCTCCCTGGTAATGGCTTATTTCCAGTTCTTCTGCGGTTAGTTCCAAATCTTCCCTGGTTTCAGCTTTTGCGGGAAACAAGGTATAAGTAAAATTCCCGCCGATGGGAATATTGACATCTTCCAAACAGCGGCTGCAATAACTCTTAATAATCGCAGAAAGTTTACCGTTAATAAAAACGGTGGTGGATGTCTTTGTTATCAGACAGTCTATATCCACCTTGCGCAGTGTAAAATCGGTGTTAGCAGTATCAGGTAAGCATTCCTTAAAACGTTCACCCTCTTCAGAAAGAACATATTTCAGTCCTTCATCCGGAATATTTACGACATTAATTTTCAAAGAATTCGACATCAAAACTTTACTGCCTTAGCAAAATTACGCAATCCGCGCTAAGCGGGTGAGTAAATTATAAATTCTTTTCCTTGTCAAGGATAATTTATGGTTTTTTAGGAAATGCGGCTTGACAAATGAACTCTCTCAATCCTATAAATCTGAAAAAACAAGGAAAACATGATGACAATTGGAATTAGAACCCGCTTTGCGCCATCGCCAACCGGCTTCCTTCACATTGGCGGAGCCAGAACTGCTCTTTTTAGCTGGCTTTTTGCCCGTCACCACGGCGGTGAATTTGTTTTGAGAATTGAAGATACCGATCAGGAGCGTTCGACTGACGAATCTACAAAGGCAATACTCGATGCCATGACCTGGCTGGGCCTGAACTGGGATGAAGGACCATACTTTCAGGCGCAGAGAGTCGATTTGCATCGGCAGATGGTCCAAAAGCTCCTTGATGAGAATAAAGCCTATTTCTGCACTTGCACCTCGGAAGAACTGGAGGCCAAAAGAAAAGCTGCTCTCGCTTCCGGCAGAAAACCAAAATATGATGGCACCTGTCGCGATAAAAAATTAAGTAAATCAGCAGGCAGTGTTGTGCGATTTCGCGGCGCGCAGGCGGGTGTGACAATTGTAGAAGATTTAATCAAAGGGAATATTAGTTTTAGTAATGAGGAACTGGATGACCTGGTCATTGAACGCAGTGATGGTTATCCGACCTACAACTTTGCTGTGGTTGTCGATGATGCGCTGATGAAAATCACCCATGTAATCCGTGGTGATGATCATGTTAACAACACGCCCCGCCAAATTTTGATGTATCAGGCGCTGGGTTTTGATGTACCCAAATTCGCCCATGTTCCGATGATTCTTGGATCGGATAAGGCACGTCTAAGCAAGCGTCACGGAGCCACCTCCGTTATGGCCTATAAAGAGATGGGGTATCTGCCGGAAGCGCTTGTCAATTATCTGGTACGTCTGGGTTGGTCGCATGGAGATCAGGAAATATTTTCACAAAAAGAACTAGTTGAACACTTCGATCTTTCCGCCGTCGGCAAATCGCCGGCGGTTTTTAATCCGGAGAAGTTGCTCTGGCTCAATGCTCATTATATAAAGGAAGCAAAACCAGATACTATCTATGAAGATATGAGACCTTTATGGTCACAGACTATAAACAATGCCGATTCTAATTTTGTGCGTAAGGTCATCGCTGATTTACAGCCCCGGTCAAAGACTTTAGTTGAATTGGCCGCTGCCGCAGGTTTTTACTTTACTGACAAAGTTCAGTATGAAGCAGAGGCTGCCCGGAAGTTTCTTACGCCTGAAATCGCTTCCCATTTAACGGCGATTGAAACGGGACTTTCCTCGTTAGAAAACTTCAGCAAAGAAGGAATTGAGAATTATTTGCAGACGTTTGTTCAAGAGCGGGAAATTAAACTGAAGGTTATTGCTCAGCCGCTGCGCGTTGCGCTCACCGGCAAAACCGTCAGCCCTGGTATTGATGAAGTCATGGTAACTTTAGGTAGGAGCCGGGTAATCAGGAGGATTCAGGACGCCCAAGCTTATATTGGTGAAACTCCAATTCCGAAAGCATAGCGCAGCGGAATTGGTAAGTTGAACAATCCCGCAGAGCGGAGGGTATAATACACCGAAGCTTGCTTTGGGGTTCATACCCGTGATTGAGGCTGGTGATTAAATTATCGAACTAGCCGGATAATTTACGGGCATGCGACAGCTGTAATTTGGTCTTGACTTTTATAATTGGATTGAATAGATACTCATCCCTCGATGTTGTTGAGGGATCGTCTAGCGGTAGGAATCAGGTCTCTGAACCCTGCTGCCTAGGTTCGAATCCTGGTCCCCCAGCCATGGTCCCATCGTCTAGTGGTTAGGACGCTGGCCTCTCACGCCGGAAACCGGGGTTCAACTCCCCGTGGGACTACCAGGATAGAATCAAATAGTTACAATATTCTCGTGTTCATGATGCACTCCTAAAAAATTATTTAAGAGTAACATAAGGCAAAATTAAAAATTAAATAGCGGGAGAGTTTATGGTTAGATTTTTTGTCAGTGACAAATAATCTTATGATTTATCTGTCATGGCAGTTTCTCAATGATATTTTCCGGGAAATATCCCATTCTCAACATTCTTGATTATCTTCTTTGCATACTGAAGGTCTCTTTTAAATGCTTGCTCATTGTTTAGTGCCTTCTTACTATGAGGCTCGATCGAAACAATTTTATCCCATTCAAGACCATCTTTTCGGTAATCGAAAACCCTTAAATATCTTTCCAATTCTTCCAGCCTGATGCCTGGGTTTGGTATCAAAGAGGGTATTTTTTTAGTCAGCTTTTTCTGTTCTTTAAGAATTTCAGAACAATTTATTTTGAGGTCTTCCTGTTTTCCTGTAGATAGATTTACCATGAGATAAATTAATCCCGAAGACTTAATCAAATATAGTAAGTCAGCCTTAATTTCAAGGATGCTTGGTTCTCTACCGTGCATTTTCTTGAACTTTTCCATTAGACGATCAATATCAGATCCGATAAACTCGCTATAATCCTCTAAAGGAGCCGAGATAGATGAAAATATTTCTTTCCAGGATTCTATCTTGAATAATGTTTCTTCAAATGTCTGTTTATATATGTCCCCATATATAACATAATTGAAAAGTAAATTTCCTTTGCCTTTATATTGCTCCGGTACGGGCTGTAAAGTAATGCCAGTCTCACGGGCAGATTCGCACAGATTTTTATAGTCTTCACTTCGTTTCAGATACTCAATCCGCAATTCAAAAATTTCTTTAAGGTTCTTTTCGGCCATCATTATGTCCTTAGCGTGAAATCATTTTTATTTCTGATCCATAATATTATCAACCTGACTTTTTTCTTTTATCGTCTGGGTGATGCCTTGAGCTACCTATTGACCGAGTTCCCCTTCGACATGAATTAATTTTACCTGTAATCCGTCGTGCAGGATAAGCTGGTTTGGTAAGGCACGCCGCACAACGGCCACAAGACCCACACCGGGTCAGTGTATGGCCTGTAGAGGTGGTTTAATGATATTATTTTGTGAATACAATAATTTAAAACGATGTGGGGGGTACTGCCGCTGTGCGGAGTTTGTATAACCAAGCAGTTGAGCTTATCATTAATTCCCTTAAACATTAACTCACCCGTATGGCAAGTTGATGAAAAATTAGGAGAATAAGAAATATTCGCCTTAAACTATAGTTGTATTGTACCCTGTAATAATAAAAAGTCAAAATTATTTTTGAGCATTAGGATGCTGTTTGCCAGTTGATATAACCAACTTTTCATGGTTCTGCCGGTTTACGGATTTCAGGAAGGAATGTTAATATTCAGGTGAGTCATCTTTCAGTTTTTATCATTTACGCTAGAACCATCTTCATTTCTTCCAACAATTTTTTTAAATCCATGGTTTGTTTCTAATTAAATTATCAGCACTTTCTTCCCTTTAAGAAAATTAGATTAGGGCAATCACGTCAATGGCAATAAATAGTGAATATTTCTTGACAGATTATCAAATGTTGCTATATAAACCCAGTTAACGTTAAGTGGGTTTAGTTATAGCGCTCGACCATTATGCTCTTTTCGAAGAATATTCGATAAGTTATAAATGAAGATATTTAATGATTTAATGCCAATAAATACTTAAAGGAGGGATAGTGTATGATTAAATTCAGCGACAAACAATTAAAAATTCCAAAACTGATGAGACCGGTGTATCTTGTCACGGCGGGCCAGTCGAAATTCGACAGGGCGTTCCCGGACAAGCGGACCGAAGAACTCTGCGTGGACGCTCTTGTCCAGGCGGCAGAACTGATTAAAATGTCTCCGGGAGAGCTGAAAAGCTACATCCACACCTGCTATTACGGGCATTTCGCCGACCATTTCGGCGATCAGCTGCTCGGCGAAGCAGTGATCCATGACCGGCTCGGGCTAGATCCGCTGGGAAACTGCGGTGTCAAGACCGGCGGGGCTACCGGTGGTACGACATTGTGGGAGGGCGTTAAAGCGGTAGCCTCCGGCTATTCCGACTGTGTTCTTGCCATGGGCTGGGAGCGGATGGACGAGGTTCCCACCGATGAAGGTAACTTTTATATTTCCTGCGCGGCGGACAAGGACTGGGAAGGGCCGCTGGGCCATATCTACGCCGGATACTACGCGGTCATGGCGCAGAAATACTGGAAGGTGTTCGGTAAGGAAGAAGATTCTTTCCGCAGAACCCTGGCGGAGATAGCGGTTAAGCATCACGGCTACGCGCGGATGAACCCCTGGGCACAGGCGCCTATGAAGATCACGGTGGAAGACGTGCTGAATTCACCGGTTGTGGCATACCCCCTGCGTGCCCTGGACTGCTGCCTCATGAGCGTCGGGGCGGCCTGTGCGATCATCTGTGACGAGGCAACGGCGATGAAGCTGACCAAAAATACGCCCAACAAGCCTCTGCGGATATGGGTCACCGCTGGTTCGCACACCCTGCGCCCGGCAGACCGGCGCGACATGGCTATACCCCTCCTGCCCAACGAGACGGCCGAACAATACAAGGATCTGGGCAAGAAGTTCCCCGGTGGCGAGCGCTATCCCGGCTTTACCGGATTTCTAGCGGCCCGTATGGCAGCCTATTACGCCTATAATCAGGTTGGCATCAAAGATCCGACCGAAGACCTGGACCTTGTCGAACTCCATGACGCCTTCACCATCAGCGACGTACAGACTTATGAAGACGTCGGGATCAGGCCCTACGGGTACGGACGCGACTATGTCGAATCGGGCGACTGCTATCACACGAACCCGAAGACGGGGAACCCGGGCAAGCTTCCCTCCAATCTTTCCGGCGGGCTCATCGGCTGCATGCATTCGGTCGGCGCGACCGGCATCATGCAGGTCTTCGAGATCGCTACCCACCTTTGGAACCGCTGGGCGGAAATTCACAGCGATGAGAAGATCTGGAAGAAATTCAACCGCCAGAAACCTTCAGACTGGACAGATCTACAGGTTAAAAACGCCAAGCGGGCCATGGCCATCAGCCATGCCGGCGTCGGTTCACATGTGACCGCGACTATATTGATGGACCCGGACAAATTAATTAAAAAGGACGCGTAGAGGAGGAACTACTATGAGCATGACAGGACAAGTACACGTTAAAAACGGACAGTATAAGATAAAGGGCGATTTTCACCATCTTGAGTTTGGCCGGCCTATCCGTATGGCGAACGAAAACTGGCGCCTTATCGGGATCACCAATCCCCGGCAGCTGACACACATGCATTCCTACGGCGGTGAATCCCATTTTTTTGAGAATTTGAGCAAAGGAAAGTTGATGGCGACCCGCTGCGACAACCCGAAATGCGAGACCAAAGGGTCCATTTACCAGCCCTTCAGGATCCATTGTCCGGATTGCCTCGGCAAAAACACTGTTATCGACATGACAGATATCGCCAAGAAAACGGCTAAGGTGCATACCTTCATGGTATGCGAACGATCGGGAGCCTTCAGTTTGTTGGATACACCCATTAAATTCATAAATATTGAATTTGACGGAGTGTGCACGATTCTGATGAGCTATCTGGCGATCGGCGAACCAAAAATGGGATTGCGCGTGGTCCCAATCTTCCAGAAGCTGGATCCGACATATACAATTCTGGACATGGCTTGGGTACCCGAAGGGACGAAAGAGAACCAATTGACGAATGGATTTTCATTCTAGCAATTAGCCTTGATGCGGGGCCCCGACCCCCCCCCCTCTCTGAAGGGGGTTCCGCATCAAACTTTCTTTTGTACCCCGTCGGGGGTTAGTGTGGTACAAAAAAAGATTAGATAAATTTGGAGGAGTGCAATGGATTTCTGGCTTAACGACGAGCAGAAGATGCTCCGCTATAATATCCGCGAATTCGCCGAAAAAGAGATCGCTCCGCTGGCGATGGAGCTGGACGAAAAAGAAGAATTTTCCTATGATCTGACCAAAAAGATGGCTGCTCTCGGTCTTTTCGGCATCTATGTACCTGCCGAATACGGCGGCGCCGGCATGGACTATCTGTCATATGTTGTCGCGGTTGAGGAAATATGCAGGATTGACGGTTCTCACGGCGCAACAGTGGCCGCCGGCAATTCCCTGGGCATCGGGCCGATTTATTATTACGGGAATAAAAAGCAGAAAGCCGAGTGGCTGCCGCGCCTCTGCACCGGTGAGATATTGGCCTCTTTCGGACTTACTGAACCCGATGCCGGTTCCGATGCCGGCGCGAGCAAGACCAACGCCAAGCTCGATCACGGCCAGTGGGTGATTAACGGAAGCAAGATTTTCATCACCAATTCAACCAGTAAAATGGCCGGCGTCTGCACAGTACAGGCCATCACCGGGACAAAAGGAGAGAAGAAGGAAGTGTCCTGCATCCTGGTTCCCAACGGAACTCCCGGATTCGTCACTAAAAAGATGACAAAGAAAATGATGTGGCGGTCATCCGATACCGGTGAGCTTTATTTCGACGACTGCAAGGTGCCCGAGGAAAATCTGCTGGGAAAACGCGGTGAAGGCTTTCACCAGATGCTCCAGACACTGGACAATGGCCGGCTGGCCATCGCCGCCATGGGCCTGGGCGGCGCGCAGGGAGCCTATGAGCTGGCCATGAAATACGCCAAGGAACGCAAGCAGTTTGGTAAACCAATATCCACTTTCCAGATCAACGCCTTTAAGCTTGCCGACATGGCCACCGAGATCGAAGCGGCGCGCAACTTATTATACAAGGCATGCTACCTGAAGGACCAGGGCAAGCCTTTCGGCAAGGAAGCAGCCATGGCGAAACTCTACTGCTCGGAGGTGATGGGGCGTGTGGTGGCTGAATCCGTGCAGATTCACGGCGGATACGGCCTGATGAAGGAATACAATGTCGAACGCTTCTACCGTGACCACAAGCTTCTGACCATAGGTGAGGGGACATCAGAAGTCCAGCGTATCGTCATCTCGCGAAAAATCGGCTGTTATGACGTTGAATGAATCTCCCCGCCGCACGCGACGGGAAATTTGACCCAGAGAGATTAAATAAATGGTGAAAATTTATGAATGATAAACTTATCTCTATCGGAACGCTGGCCCAAAAACTGGAAATGAGTCAGCGAACCATTCGCTATTACGAGGAGATTGGTCTGCTTAATTCTATCAAGCGCATTGAAGGGGGACGCCGGGTTTATACTGATGTCGATCTTAGGCGTCTGAAACTGATCAAACGGCTGAAAATCATGGGCATGACGCTTTCGGAAATGCAGGAACTGGAAGCAATGTGGATAATTGAGAAATCAAACGAAAAGGTGCTTAAGCGTCTTCTGGAACTTTTGGAAAATCACCTGAAACGGCTGGATGACCGTATTGCCGATCTTGATATTCTGAGACATGAAATTACGGAGTATCAGGAGCGAATTCAGGCAAAAATCAATAAATAAAAGCCATTCCATTTCTAAAATCAAAGCGCTGTTTTTGTTAGTCCCGCTTTTAGCGGGATCGGCTTCCTCAATCACGCCACGGCGTGACCTGCGTCGCCTTATCCTTGCCACCTAGATATCATCTTTGATTTAGAAATAATAAAAGAGCTGATGTTTTTTAATAAATGGGAATTATTTGATTATTTCCTTGCAGAGATTCATAAAATCTTCCGCGCCATGACTTTTGGGAGCGTATTCAAAAATTGATTGGGCAAAAATTGGCGCTTCCGCCACGGCAATATTTTCGCGAATAACGACATTAAAGACCTGACGGCCAAAACGTTCACGAACTTTTTCCATAATCACGTTGTTTAACTTCTTGCGGGAATCAAAACGGGTGGCGATAATCCTGGGCACGGGCAATTCCTTATTGAGGCTGTTCTTCACTTCTCTAATCAAGCTCATCAGCCGGCTCATTCCCTTCAGTGCTAAAAATTCCATCTGCAGCGGGATATAAATTTCGTGGCAGCATGTCAGCGCGTTAATTGTGAGAAATCCGGAGGCGGGCGAGCAATCAATGATAATATATTGAACATCGCTGATATTGACGAGAATGTTTTTCAAAATATATTCCCGCCCAGGAGTGGCGATAAGTTCAGTTTCTACTAAATTCAGATCAAGATTGGCGGGCAGTAGTTTAAGCCCATTTTGCTCAATCAGAGTCTCTTCGAGACTGGCATCTCCCTTTATTACAGAGTATATGGTTTTTTTGAGATTGTTCGTGCCGATACTAAAAGAATAAGTAAGGTGCGCTTGGGGATCAAAATCAACTACCAGGACTTTTTTACCCAGCAATGTAAGGCCTGCGGCGATATTTAAAACACAGGTGGTTTTACCCACGCCACCTTTTTGGTTGCAGATTGCGATAATCTCCGGCTTACGCATTATTGTCTCCCGCGAAGACATCGTGCTCTTTAATAAAATCTTTTATAATACGGACAACGTCCTGCGGTTTCTGCATGGGAATCAGATGACCGGCTTGTGCCACTGATTTATATTGTCCTTGCCGGAAGAGGGATGCCGCTCTTTGGACATCGACGAACCCTTTGTTTTCGGTATTTTCTCCTTCAACAACCAAAACCGGACACGTTATTTTATCCAGAAATGGCCAGGGATTTATATCCCAGCCACCCATAAACATTGCCGCTTCATTTTGCGGCGAACAGGTCAGTTTTAAATTTCCTTCTTCTTGCTTTTGCATACCGTATTTAAGATACAACTCAAGAACCTGTTCATCCCAACTGGCGAAAAGTGATTTTGATTTTAGATAAGACCAGGCCTCATTTTCGTCATTCCAATGGTTTGTTCTTTTGATTGATTTAGAGGCTAAAGGATGTTTTTTTATATCAACTTTCATTGAGTAGAATTCTTCCGGTAAAAAGATCGGTTCAATTAGTATCAGGCCGCGCGCTTTTATGCCGTAATTGGCAATCGCAATCGTCGATACGGTGGCCCCCATAGAATGCCCGACAAACAATGGATATTCTATTTTAAGCAAACGGCAGAAGGCAGCTAAATCACGGGAGATTGTTTTCCAACTGAGACCACCGGCCTGAGGGTTACATTCGCGATAATCACAGATAAATGGAGCCCAGACGCTGTTTTGCGGCACGAATTCCGTGATTACCGGATGCCAAAGCCAGGGCATGAAGCCTGTCGCATGAACAAAAATAATTTGCGAAGCTCCCCCGTCATAGTGCAGATAAGGTAACTGGGCACCTCCGACATCTTGCATCTTTAAGTCAGGTATTTCCATTCCCATTGAAGATTTATGCACTCTTTGATGAAGCTCTATTTGTGATATTTTTAAAAAACAAATACAGCTGCTGCGATTACTGTTGTATAATTATTGTCTTTACATATTTTTGATTGGGTTACATTAAGCGTGCGGACAATCTTGCTGCTGATTTTAAAAATCTCCTTTTTTTCGTCCCAGCTTTCATCAACATCGAAATCAATTCCCAAAGTGGAGGCAAGCATTGCGGCGGCCAGATCTTCGCCATAATCGCCTGCCTGCTTTTCGGTTTGCCCATAGGCGTGATGCTCACTAATGTATCCATAAGAAGACTTTTCCGCGGGGATGGCGCAGCCAACCGCTGCTGCCAGTAGTCTTTTCGGCTCATTACTGCAACAACGGCTCATAACACAATAAGTAATCGCGCCGGGAATCAGTTCTTTAAGCCCTTGCGCTTTCGATATCATTTTGCAGCGCGGGGGGAATATACTGGAAACCTGCACCAAATTGCATTTTTCAATACCAGCATTACGCAATGCACGTTCGAAGGAATGTAATTCATCCTTGTGCGTGCCCACACCTTTTGTAAAAAATATTTTCTTTGGGACAAAATCTTGCACTTTTCAACTCCTTTTTGCCGGACTCGGCAAGAAAATATAGTTTTTAGAAATAATTCTTTTTGCTCTCTCGTGTCAACTTTATGGATATTGTATTAACGCTTGCGGCATCTGTTTTTTTATCGCTGGCTGATTTTAAAAGCTTTAGATAAAGCCGGTTCCCGACCGGTTTTTTATACTCCTCAAGAGCCGCCATACCCGATGGTTACTTTACCGTTTTCCATAATGACCGGCACTTGTCTTGTTCCATCGGTTAATTCCAACATCTCCGCCAATTTATTTTTGTCCATTGTGATATCTATGTATGTAGCTTTGCCGCCGAAAGCCGACCTGGCTTTGTCCGTGTAAGATCAACCGCCTTTACCATAGATAATAATTTTGTCAGCCATATTTTACCCCCTGTTTTATCTGAAGGTTAATATTCAGTCAAAGTTGAAAGACCGCGTTCGCCGATCATAATAATTCGCGCATGAGTTAATCTGGTAGAAATAACTTTTGCTACTGCCTGCATAATTTCGAAATCCTAAGGCCGCGTCTTTTTCCATCAGTTTGCGCAACTTAATCGAATCAAAAGCAATAAAATCGGTATTATCGATACAATGAGCGCCAAGAGTGTATATATACGATTCAACCACTGCCGACCAGCCCATCGATTCACCCTTAGTGATTATGTCTACAGTAACTGGCATGGGCGGCTTACCTGTCCCCACGTAACTTTCCATAAACATGACAACCTTGCCTTCTTTAACCAGGAAAAGACTTCTGGCGGCATCTCCTTTTTGATACATATGCTCTCCTGCCAGATGAGATTCTTCTGTAGCCAGAGATGCCAAATTTTTTAACTGGTCGCTGCTAAAATCTTTTAAAAAAGTAAACTCTTTTAAAAGGCTTACAGCGATCATGAGTTATCTCCCTCCCTTTAGTTTGAGATGTTTATATTCCTTATATCAGCCTTCTTTTTCATATGCCACAAAATTATTTAATACCAATTCGCTTGTAGTTACCACTTAGCGAGTGGTAACTACCGGTAAGGCAAAAACTTATTTATTATTATGCGCTCCCCTCCGGGATACGCTTCCGGTCTTTGGCTAACTTTGTTGGTATCGTCGACGGCTTCATCAACGTATGTACAATACGCCTCGTCGCCTCATTCTTGCCGCCTCGTTATCCTTTGAAAGCGAAATGGTATAATATCCGTTCGTGTTCAAGCGAAGCTTTGATTTTGGACAATTGTTGCCTTGTTAATAGGAAAGATACTCCAAGTATTGGGGCGTTCTTTTTTCGGCGATCAATGCTGCCTGCCGTTTAATCTTGCTTACAACTTTAAAAAAGTCTATAATAACAGACAATGTCATTAAAGGTATTTTCTGTGAAAATAAGGTTATTAATATTTGTCCTTTTGCTTTTATCTATATCCGGTTGCCTGACCGCGCCGGAAACTATTAAAGACATAGTTGATCTTCGCCAGGATCACGCCGCATATTTAAGCGATTCAGTTAAGGACAGGGAACTTCTCGCGGCTCAAGCTCAATCCCAATTTGATGAAGATTATAACATCATCTATTTTTCGGTTTGGCATCAGCGCCAGCCCTTTTATGCCCTGCCTGACCGGGTGCATCTCGATTTTATCAAGTTTGGTGTAAATCCCGGGTTTGGTGAAAACAAACTGAGGCATTCCAAAGACTGGTTGAAGAAACTCAAGCAAAATGCCTTTCTCAATAACTATCCCAACACGGGGTACGCTGCTATCACAACGAGAAACACCAACCTGCGCTCGTTGCCCACACAAAAACCTCATTTTAACAGTGCCAAAGGAGATAGCGCCAGCTGGCCTTTTGATAATTTGCAGCGGTCGTCTGTTGCCGTAAACACTCCGATTTTTGTCTGCCACATCAGTGCTGATAAATCCTGGGCACTTGTAGAGACATCTTTTACTTTTGGCTGGATACCTGCTGAGGATTTTGCCAGAGTCGATACTGACTTTATAAAAGCCTGGGAGAGTGGCCGGTACGCTGTCATTACCAAAGATCAAACTTCAATCCTGGATGAAGGCGGTAGTTTTATTCTCCAGGCGTCACTGGGTTATATCTTTCCTTTAATTAAGGAAACAGCAGGGAGTTTGGAAGTGCTTACCGCCGTTGCCGACAAAAACAACAATGCCGGGATCAAGCATGGTTTTGTTTCGCTCGAAATGTCCGCGGTTAAGCCGCTTAAATTAACTTCTCTTGCCGCCATTAAGATTGCCAATGAACTGATCGGCGAACCCTACGGTTGGGGCGGGCTTTACGGTAACCGGGATTGCTCCTCCATGACCAGGGACTTTTTTGCTCCTTTCGGCATCTGGCTGCCGCGGTACTCGGAAGATCAGGTTAAAGAAGCGGGAAGTCTTGTAAACCTGCAAGGTCTTAATCCTGAGCAAAAAGAAAAAATCATTTTGGAAAAAGGAGTTCCTTATTTAAGCCTTCTTTGGCGCAAAGGCCACGTTATGCTTTATATCGGCGAACACAGTGGACGGGCGCTTATTTTTCACAATATCTGGGGCATCAAAACAAAAGACCTTATGGGTAATGAGGGAAGAAAGATTATCGGACAGGCGGTGATCACGACACTGCGTCCCGGCGATGAGTTAAAATGCATTGATCCGGAAGGCGGCGCGCTGTTGAAAGCGATTACAGCAATGAATATTCTGGTGCCGGAAAAATTAAATCAGGACCAGAACCGATAATGTATAAATATAAAATTGTCCTCGAATACGACGGCACTAATTATAGCGGCTGGCAAACCCAAAAAAACGCTAAAAGTATTCAAGGCACTTTGATTGCTGCCGCGCAAAAATTTTTAGGCTCGCCAGTGGAAATTCAAGGCGCCGGACGCACCGATGCCGGAGTCCACGCTCTGGGGCAAGTCGCCCATCTGGAGTGCGCAAAAAAGCTCAACATCGAAACACTGCGCATTGGGCTCAATGATAATCTGCCCGCCAGCATCAATGTATTGCTGGTGGAAAACGCGCCGCCGCGTTTCCACGCCCGCCATCATACTGTGAGCCGCAGCTACCTCTATCTTATTGCCAAAAGACGCACCGCTTTTGGCAAGCGCTATGTCTGGTGGATCAAAGATAATCTCAATATCAACAAAATGCAACAGGCGCTGAACTTATTTCAGGGCTTCCACGATTTTGCTTCGTTTGCCGACAAAAGGATGGATAAAGACGCATCCACTCAAGTTGATATTGAAAGAGTGCAGCTGATGGAATTTGACGATATCATTGCCCTGCGAGTTCTCGGCTCACATTTTCTCTGGAAGATGGTGCGCCGCATCGTGGGAATTACCGTCGAGGCCGGCCGCGGTAATTTTACTGCCAGTGATATCGGACAAATGATCAGTTCTTATTCGGAGTCTCCGGCTAGATTCACCGCCCCGCCGTCCGGGCTTTATCTGGAAAAAGTATTATATGCTGGTGATAAACTGCCGGAAATCAAACCACCAATCTGTTTATATTAGTAATTTTTTCGAGTATTCGCTTCTATCTAGGATATGGGCTCTTCTTCACAATTTAGTCAGCCTTTTCTTTAATTGATACAAAATTGTTCTAATCGCATAACTTAGTTTATGATCAATTGCTCAGTAAATTCAACTACTGAAGCAACATACCTTGCCTTGGCACTCTCCTTGCTCTAAAAAAAGCCGAAAGCAAAACTTTTTTAAGGAGGTATTTAAAATGAATTCAGGAGATACAGCGTGGGTTTTGATGTCCACGGCGTTGGTATTGCTAATGACCATGCCGGGCCTGGCATTTTTCTATGGGGGACTCGTTCGCCGTAAGAACGTCCTTTCCATTTTAATGCAGTGTTTTATTATTTTGTGTGTAATCAGCTTGCAGTGGGTTTTATTCGGTTATTCTCTGGCCTTCGGCCCCGATATTCACGGAATTATCGGCAATTTGAGTTGGGCGGGACTTCGAGGTGTAGGCCCCATGCCTAATGCTGACTACGCCGCGACTATTCCACACAGTGTTTTTATGATCTTTCAAATGATGTTTGCCGTAATCACCCCGGCTTTGATTATCGGTGCTTACGCGGAAAGAGTTAAGTTTCCTGCTTTTCTGCTTTTCACTTTGCTCTGGGCAACATTTGTATATGATCCTCTGGCACATTGGGTTTGGGGTACGGGTGGCTGGCTGAAGAATCTGGGCGCGCTGGACTTTGCCGGCGGTATTGTCGTCCATGTCAGTTCGGGAATTTCCGCACTGGTTTTGGCCCTAATGTTAGGTAAGAGAATAGGCTACAACCATAAACCAATCCGTCCACACAACCTGCCCTTTACGGTGCTCGGCGCGGCTCTTTTATGGTTCGGCTGGTTTGGCTTCAATGCCGGCAGCGCCCTGGCGGCGGATGGAATAGCGGCTAACGCTTTTATCACTACCAATACGGCAACTGCCGCTGCCGGTTTGGCATGGGCATTGATTGAATGGTGGCACAACGGAACCCCAACTATTTTGGGTACAGCTACCGGCGCGGTGGCAGGTCTGGTTGCCATCACCCCAGCCTGCGGTTTTGTCAACCCGATGAATGCGATTTTTATTGGTATAATGGTTGCGGTTGTTTGCTACATTGCGGTTGCCGTAATCAAAGGCAAACTCGGTTATGATGATTCTCTGGATGCCTTCGGCGTGCATGGTGTCGGTGGTACAGTGGGAACGATTGCCACCGGTATATTTGCTCAAAAAGCGATTAATGCGGGGGGCGCTGACGGATTATTGTTCGGTAATGTTCATCAATTCCTGGTACAGGGTATGATGTTAATCGTCGCCGTAGCATTTGCCGCCATCATGACCTTTATTATCTTTAAGATTGTCGATGCTTTAATAGGCATGAGAGTCGAAGAGAAAAATGAAATTGTCGGCCTGGATTTGACTCAACAAAGCGAAGCCGCTTACACAGTGATTGAATAGGAGGAAACCATCATGAAACTAATTATTGCTATTATACAGCCGCATAAACTTGACTCTGTAAAGGCGGCTCTGGAAGATGTGGATGTACATTTAATGACAGTGACCAATGTTTTGGGTCAGGGCAGACAAAAAGGCCTTACCGAAATTTACAGAGGGGCGAAAGAAGCAGGCGGCCTGCTCAATAAAGTCAGACTTGATATCGCCGTCAATGAGGATTTTGTTGAACCAACGATTGCGGCCATTACCAAAGGAGCTCATACCGGTGACGTCGGAGACGGTAAAATTTTTGTCGTCGATCTTGCCGAATGTATCCGCATCAGCAGCGGTGAGCGCGGCGGTGTTGCGATTGGCTGAGGTTGTCTTATGGATACCAAATTAAATACCAGTGAAGATATGTTGGAGCGTTGTGTTGTCGACTGCGAGAAAACAGTCATCATTCATGCTTTGGTAAGAACTAAAGGCAACCAAACCGCAGCGGCCAAACTTTTAGGAACCACAAGACGAATTCTGGATTACAAAATCCATAAATACGGTATTGACTGTGAACAATTCAGATGAGGATGAAATGTAAAGGAGAGTTAAAGACTATGAAAAAAAATATGAAAAAAATAATTGCCGCGGCTTCAGCTAATATCATTATGTTTATTTGTATGACAGGCATAGCGCAGGCGACACCCTCGACAACTTTTTGGACACCTATGACTACGGACATTCAGTCCTATGGAGTCGCGCATATCGGCGTTGATAATTATTTCAGCGTTGGTAATAAAACTTCGGATGAGTCTGCCATTAACAACTCTTTTGCAACTGATGTTGGAATCACCGTAGGTGTTCTCCCCTTTGAAAAATTGCAAATGGAAATAGGCATGGACTACCTTGGGCCATCAGATTATCCGGTTTATTTTAATGCCAAGATCGGCGCAACTGAAGATGTCCTGTTTAAATGGTCTCCTGCTCTGCAAGTAGGGATCTTCAACATAGGGACAAAGCGAAACGATGCGGGGCAGCAAAATGGCACAGACCAGAATATTGTATATGGTGTGATCGGCAAAACAATACCTTATCTTGGACGACTCTCCGCCGGTCCATACATAGGCAACAGCACCGTGCTGCGTTCTAGTACAGGAGACGCACAGGATAAAGGTTTCATGGTTGCTTTTGACCGGGGCTTTCTTCCGATAAAAGACAAAGAAGGCAATGAGTTCAACAGGATTGTATTTGCGGCAGATTATGCCTCTGGAAAAAATGCAATCGGCGGTGGCGGCTTTGGTGTTTATTATTTCTTTACAAAAGACATATCGCTTTTAACAGGACCGGTCTGGTTTAACGATAGCGGTATCAATGGGAGATGGAAATGGACTGTCCAACTGGATATTAATGTTCCTATATTTGATAAGCTGTTTAAATAATGAATACCTTAAGGCCTACAACTCTTTTCCATTAGTTCAGCCTCTGCAATTTGACTGGAATAAAATTGCAGAGGATCTTTATGTAAAAGGCTCCAATAGTGGCGGTTCTATTTCCTTTGTTACCCTCTTCCTCTGCCAGGTGATAAGAACCGTCACATATTTTTCTCCTGCTGTGAAAAATGCTCATAATAAACTTGTATGAAGGCTTTTATTCTCATGCCTCATTGCATTCCTGTCAGCCATGGCTATTAATACGCAAATTGTATTCCGGAGTTCAACGGTTTTTCTTTGTATCAATATCCCCCGGATACATCATCGCCTCCTGTCCCCGCTCGCGCGTGCGGACGCGAATGACATCCTCCACAGGTGTAACAAAAATAATGCCGTCACCAGTCTCGCCCGTAAAAGCCGATTTGAGAATTACTTCGATCGCAGCGTCAAGGTTGCGGTCATTTAAGACTATATTGATTTGTATTTTGGGAAGCATGTTGACCTGGTAGGTCCCGGCGCGTCCGACTAGCTGAATCCCTCCCTGGCGGCCATGACCCCGCACCTCAAACATATTCATGCCCACAATTCCTATTTCATTAAGTGCTTCTCTGACATCGTTTGTTTTATCTTCGCGAATGATCGCCTCTATTTTTTTCAGCATGGTAAAATCTCCAATTTATAAAAAGAATTTATTCTATATGTTTTGCTGTCTATAGAGACAGCACTCTATGAGTATGATCTTTCTCCATGGGAACTGATATCCAGCCCCACTTCTTCTTCCATCGGACTTACCCGTAATCCTATGCTCATATTCAGAGCTTTGGCCAACACATAGGTCATCCCGAAGGAAAAAGCGATGGTGGCAATGACGGCCAGGATTTGAATTTTAAGTTGGGCGGGATTGCCGAAAAACAAACCGTTTCCCCCATCGGCGTTAACGGCCACTGTAGCAAATAATCCCGTGGCTATGGTGCCCCAGGAACTGGCCATGCCGTGACACGCCCAGACATCGAGCGATTCATCCAGCTTGCGTCGATCCCGGAAACGCATCGCATAATAAGAAATGGGCGCGGCCACAGCTCCGATAAGCATAGCACCCAAAGGCGTAACATAACCACAAGCCGGGGTTACCGCTGCCAGACCGACAACCATCCCTGTTGCGATCCCCAGGGTGCTGGGTCTGCCGTCCAGCGAAGAAAGTAACATCCAGACCAGACCGGCGGTTGCTGCCGAGGTATTGGTCGTCACTAGAGCGTTTACCGCCACGCCGTTTGCCGCAAGGGCACTGCCCGCGTTAAAACCGAACCAGCCGACCCACAGCAATCCGGTTCCTAAAACCGTAAGCGGAATATTGTTCGGCTCCATTGGAACATTACCATGACCTTTGCGCGGCCCAATGACTAAAGCAAACGCCAAAGCTGAAAAACCCGCGGCGATATGTACAACCGTTCCTCCGGCAAAATCGAGTACGCCCATATCCTTGAGCCAACCTCCTTGTCCCCAGACCCAGTGGCAAAGAGGGTCATATACCAGCGTCGCCCAGAGAAGGCTGAAAAGCAGGAAGCTCTTGAATTTAACCCGTTCCACGAAAGCGCCTGTAATCAACGCGGGCGTAATGACGGCAAACATCATCTGAAAAGAGGCAAAAAGTTCATGAGGAATTGTTTTAGCGTAGGCGGCGTTTGGCTGGGCAGCGACCCCATGAAAACCAAGAAAATTTAATCCTCCGATTAATCCGCCAATATCCGAACCGAAGGCAAGAGAATATCCGTAAAGCACCCACTGGACCCCGATCAGGGCCATGAAGACATAGCTCAATGTTAAAGTGGAGAGAACATTTTTCCTCCGCACCATGCCGCCATAAAAAAACGCCAGGGCCGGCGTCATCAAAAGAACTAGAGCACAACACACTAACATCCAGGCTGTATCGCCTGCACTTATTTGCACACCCATCACACCCCTCCTATTTTTGTATATTTGGTAATATGACAGCAATTATCCTGCCATAATATATTAGTTATTAAATACAGCATGTTATGAAATTTAGAAAAAAACGGGGGTGCACATATTTGTGTATCCTGAAGAATGGTGAAACATAAATGTACCGATTTGTTGAGCTAGTACAACAGGCTTTTTTATGGGCAAAGCCATTGCGCAGAAAGTGATTAACGCAGCTGGCAATGGCGGTCTTCTTTTCGGTAATGTTCATCAATTCTTAGTGCAAGGTTTTATTGTGATCGTCCCTGTATCCTTTGTAAATGAGGATTTTGTTGAACCGGCGATTGTGCAGCTATCGGCTGATGGCGGTAAAACAACTGGGGTGGATTTCCGATCTGCCCCCGCAAATTAAACGGTATAAGAAATTTCTCTATATTACTTTGGTCTGGAATATCTTTTTTAATAAATCAAAAAGGCAGATGGACCTGTAGCAAGGAGTGAAAACAGCGGCGGCAGTTCTTTCTTTGCAGGGAACGGGCACGGCAGGCATCCAGATCAATAAAATAGCCGTATTTTTCGCACCAGATATTTTCTCTGCTTTGTTTTTCTTCAGACGATAAATCGCCCCCGGCATCAAGACCAGTATGAGATATCTTTATCATCACGGCAAAGATATGGGACAATTGTGGTAAATGTCAATATAAGATTAAGTGGCTGGAGATAAATATAGATAATTCCAATTATAAATCAAAGCGCTATCTTTGTTGGCAGCGTCGTCGGCTTCCTCAACGTATAACCTGAAGGTCACGCGTGTACAATACGCCTCGTTGCCTCCTCCTTGCCGCCTCGATATCATCTTTGATTTAGAAATTGTATAATATAAATCTTTGCACGGCGCGGGGCTCTGTCATAGGCGTGATTTATATATCAATAAATCTTCCCGCTGCGAGTAGCAGAGAATTTGTTTCTGGGTATCCCGAATAGCTTCGCTTTCGGGATACCACGGATATCTGCGATATCCTCCGCCTACGGCGGGATAATTCAACTTGCAAGCTCCAATGCACTTTGTTTCTGAAGCTTGAGTCTCATTAATTATTTCTTTGAAGATTTCTTTTTCTTGGTTGCCGGTTTTTTAGCCACGGGTTTTTTAATTGGTTTTTTCTTGGTTACCGGTTTTTTAGCCACGGGTTTTTTAATTGGTTTTTTCTTGGCTGCCGGCTTGGCTTTTTTCACAGCGGCTTTTTTCTTTGGTTTTGCCGCTGCGGACGCTTTTTTCGGCGCTGCCGGGCCTTTGTACATCATTGGCTCTTCACAACAAATAATTTCGGCCATGGCGCATCCACACTCATCCACGACTACAGCAAGCCCGCAAACTTCACAACTGAAAACATCTCCAGCCATTACTTTCGACATTTGCTATTCCTCCTCGTTATTAATAGGATTTATATTTACCCTCCGATATTATTTATCTTATTCTAATTTAAAAAAAAAATTCTTTCAAGCACAGATTGACATATTTTTACCGATTTCGATGAAGATACCAATGCAAAAGGAAAGTACAGACGTCTTGACTTTGATCAGCGGTCTGATATGATTCCTCATACCAATTAGCTTGCAAGTTACCACCTTGTAGGTGGTATTACCGGTAAGGTAAAATATTTGTTTGCTATGCGCTCCCCTACGGGACGCGCTCCCGGTCTTTGGCTAACTTTGTTGGTCCCGCTTTTAGCGGGATCGGCTTCCTCAATCACGCCACGGCGTGACCGGCGGCGCCTCCACCTTGCCGCCTCGTTATGCTTTGAAAGCAAAATGGTATCAACTGGCTAATTGAGCAGAAATAAAGTTCTGCGTATTTTAAAAAATAATGTGCAATAATGATTCTAAGGAAAACCACCTATTGCTTATTTAATATAAACGAAAGGTCAAACCATGAAACAAAGAATCATGAATATCTTACAGATATCACCTTTCAAAATAACTCTTTTTGTAATTGTGTTGTCGCTGGTGCTCTTCTTTCTTGATTTTCGCTTCCTGCGGTTTATGGAACTCAAAACGCTGGATTTACGGATGGTGTCCCGGGGAGCAATGGCCACCGGAGGGGAAACAGTCATTGCCGTCGTTGATGATGAAAGCATCCGCGAAATTGGACGCTGGCCCTGGCCGCGAACAACTATCGCTAAATTGGTGGATAGCCTCAAGGCAAGCGGAGTAAAGGCTATTGGTTTTGACATAGTATTTTCCGAACCTGATCATAATTCCAGTCTTAAAGCTATAGATGAGTTATCCTCCGAAATGAAGAAACAGGGCATCAATGGCTCCGTGATTGCCCTGCTTGCCAAAAAACGGGAAACTGCGGACATTGATGCAATATTTGCCAGATCAATTGCCCGCGCTCAAAATGTTACGCTGGGATATTATTTTTATATTGGCGCTGAGGATAATTTAGTTTTAGCACAAAAAGACATTGCTCAGAGAGCGCAGCACATCGGCAATTCTCGTTATCAGATAATTAATTCCTCGGAGCGAAATCCCGATGACGCAAGGATTAGAACTGCCCATGCTCCTGAGGTCAATATTAAAATTATTTCGGATGCGGCTCAAAACAGCGGCTATTTTAATACCATGCCGGATACCGATGGAACGATGCGCTGGTCGCCGCTGGTTATTAAATTCCAGAATAATTATTACCCGTCACTGGCCATTTCCCTGCTTGCGCAATATCTGGATTGGCCGATGCTGTCTTTAAATCTGGAAAGATACGGTGTGGATAGCATAAAAATAGGCGATATCACAATTCCCACCGATGATCGCGGCAGGTTGCTGATCAACTATATGGGGCCGGCCAAGACTTTTCCGCATTACTCAATTCATGATATCATCAAGGGTAAAATTCCGGTTGAAAAACTGCGCAATAAAATTGTTCTGGTTGGTGTTACGGCAACGGCTGTATATGATTTGAGAGTTACGCCGTTTAGCCCTGTCTATCCCGGAGTGGAAATTCATGCCAATGTAATTGACAATATCCTCCATCAGAATTTTTTAATATTTTCATCACTGATAAGATTGATTGATATTCTCGCGATAATTGTTTTTGGTCTGGCGATGGGCTTAATTATTCCCCGCCTGCGCGCTGTTTCAGGCGCTTTCGTCTCGTTCATCATTATCGGTGTCTTTATTGCCGTCAACCTCTATGCTTTTTTTCATTTCAACATCTGGTTGAATCTTATTTATCCGGTTTTGATGATGATTGCCATTTATCTGGGCATTACTATGTACCACTACATCAAGGAAGAACAGGAAAAGAAGAAAATAAGGGGGGCGTTTCAGTACTACCTTACAGCCTCAGTGATCAATGAAATGCTCAAAGACCCGACGAAACTGAAGCTTGGTGGCGATAAAAAGGATCTGTCGGTTTTGTTTTCCGACATTCGGGGTTTCACCACAATTTCAGAAAAACTAACGCCTGAAGAACTGGTTCGCCTGCTTAATGAATACCTCACGGCCATGACTAATATTGTTTTTAAATATGATGGTTTGCTGGATAAATATGTGGGGGACATGGTGATGGCCGTTTTCGGCGCGCCGCTGGATCAGCCCGATCACGCCCTCAGGGCTTGTCTGACAGCTCTGGAGATGATGAGCGAGCTCCATATTCTCCAGAAAAAATGGGAGGCGGAAGGCCGCCCGATTCTCAACATTGGCATCGGCATCAACACAGGAGATATGGTTGTCGGCAACATGGGTTCGGAAATGCGCTTCGATTATACGGTGATGGGAGACATGGTCAATCTTGGCTCCCGTCTGGAAGGCATCAACAAAGAGTACGGCTCCAATATTATTATCAGCGAATTTACTTATAATGTAGTGCAGGGTAGCATGTCCTGCCGTGAGCTGGATTGGGTGCGTGTCAAAGGCAAAAATAAGCCAGTCAAAATATTTGAACTGTTAGGCGAAAAGAAAGATGAAGCCAACTGGAAAGATTTGATTACAAGCTTTGAAAAAGGATTGATGTTTTACCGGGACGCAAAATGGGATGAGGCGATCGCAACATTTAAGCAGGTATTGGCTATCCGCGCTGACGATTTTGCCGCAAGCTTATATATCGAGCGATGCAAGAGCTTGAAAGAACAGCCGCCCGCGGAACCATGGGACGGCGTTTTTACGATGACCAAAAAATAATGACAAGCTGCCTTTGTCATTGCGAATAAGATAAGTACACTATACTTTGTCACGTAAGGAGACCTTTGCAAAACTGCATTAAACCAGTAATTATGTCATACCGGCGAAGGCCGGTATTCAGTATTATCAAGCATTGGCCTAGATTCCGGCCTTCGTAACCTAAAGGTCACAAGACCGGAATGACTAAAAGGGGAGTTTTGCAAAGGTCTAATAAGGATGTAAATAAAACATGGTATTAAAGAGTGAGCAAAAATATCGCAGTTGGGTTGAGGTTGATCTGGATAATTTTATCAGTAACCTGCACGAAATAAAAAGACTGATCGGTCCGCAAGTTGATTTTATGCAAACCGTTAAGGCCGATGCTTATGGGCACGGTGCTATTGAAATATCCAACGCCGCCCTGAAAAACGGTGCGCGGATGCTGGGAGTGGCCAACGCCGATGAAGGCGTCCAGTTGAGGATCAGTGGGATCGATGCTCCTGTAGTCATCCTCGGGCCTTCCACATTGCCGGAAATAGACGAAATCATCAAATACAATCTTACGCCGTCTGTCTCCGATATATTATTTGCCAGGCAGTTACAAAAAGCGTTGGAAAAGGCAGGCCTCAAGCTGCCAGTGCATATCGAAATTGATACCGGTATGGGTCGTGGCGGAACGATGCACAACGAATCGCTAAATCTTATCCGTGAAATTGCTAAGCTTTTGAATATTACACTGGAAGGAATTTTCTCTCACTTGGCTGCCAGTGAAAACATAATTCCTTACAACGACCGTCAGTGGCAGTTGTTCTCGAGTTTGCTTACAGATCTTGAAAAGGCAGACATCAAGATACCCCTCCGGCACATTGGCAACAGCGGAGCCATCTTAAATTATCCACAATTTAAAATGGACATGGTGCGTCCGGGAATCATGGCCTATGGTATTTATCCCGCGCCAGAGAATGAAGTAAAAGCTGTTCTCGCGCCGGTGATGTCGTTTAAAACAAGCATTGTATTGCTTAAAGATTTTCCCAAAGGATATGGCATCGGCTACGGCAGCACTTACGTCACCAGTAAAGAAACTCGTGTAGCCACAATTCCGGTAGGCTATGGAGATGGCTACCCTTTTATTCTCGGAAATCAAGGAGAAGCTCTGATTTGCGGCAAGCGGGCGCCGCTCGTCGGACGGGTGTCTATGGATATGTGCACAATCGATGTCACCAACATTCCCGGTTGCGCGGTTGGTGATGAAGTAGTTCTCATGGGCAAGCAAGGTAAAGAATACATCAGCGCCAGCGAAATTGCCGGCAAGGCAAAGACAATCAGCTATGAAGTCCTCTGCGCTTTAGGGAAAAGAGCGCCGCGGGTATTTTTGCAAAAAGGGAAAACCGATGCCGTTGAGCCGCGGTTGAGGCGAATATTTGTTCCAGATGAAGAACGGTCAATATCCCGCATCGACAATATTATTCGTCACTGCTTCCAGGCACGCACTCACAATGAAGAATTGGGAGACGCGATATATTATGAAATGTTCGAAACACTCTTTGGCAAAGAAGATCGTCAACTGGAATTGCGTTCCTGCTTTCGCTATGACATCCGGATTGCGCAATTACCCGAAGCAAATAAGAACACGCCGCGTGCCGATGATTATTTTCAGTTAAGCACTCACGTCGAATACAAAAAAACAATTCGAAGCAATATTTTTATGATTGGTTGTGCCTCAAATCACGCGCAATTGGCCGCGCTTATCGAAGACCCTTATTGTGAATACCGCTGGATTCTTGGCCATGACGATGATCTGGTTGTGGAGCGCGATTTTAAAGTCGAGCGAATGCGTATCGATGGTGAGGATATTCCCATTACTGAAACGAAAAAGACCAACAGAGGTTATGAAGTCTGGTGCGGTGATGAGAAGCTCAAAGAGAAGATTAATTGCGAAGTTAAAATTGAAATAGAAATTGTAACCAAGAAAGCAAAGGGCAACAAAACTTTCCCTGTGTATTTGCTATATCCGACAAGAGGTCTTGAGATTAACTTTAATTATGAAAACGCGAATTTAAAAAACGTGCGCGAAGAAAGCTTCTTTGCCGGAAGGCATCCCAAACCAGCTATATCAGCAAGCAAAGGGAAATTTATTGATATTAAAATATCGGATCAGGAATGGATTTTCCCCACAAGCGGTGTAATATTTTTCTGGGATATTTAAATTGACTTGGCCGGGAAATTTACAATAAATAGAACCGTCCCCATTATTTCACCATTATTTCAATAGCCCTTCTCTCTAAAAAGACCGTCTATCCTGTTTACGGAATGTTGCGCCCGGTATAAACTTGTTTACCTATTTGAATGGAATTTTTTCCTATCCAAATGCCGATTGGCAGATTTTCGAAAGTTGAACTTTTTATTATAATTCCATCTATTGTGATTGCGTTACCATTTAAATCGAATAACTCTGGTTCAGTAGAATCTGAACATTTAACAAAGCGCCCATCTGGCGCATATAATTCTGCTTCCGCTTTAAACTCATCGCCCTTGCCATGGGATAGTTCGAATATTACTTTATTTTCAAGGCTGCATATAAACTTGTCTGGAGTATCTTTTATCTTGATGTTCGCTTTTTTACCTTCTGGGGTAGGAAAAATTCGGTTGCCTTTAACCTTTGCCAGATATGTTCCGTCTGAATGATAAATTGGTATTTGCGTTGTGAAATTAATTTCTTGTTCTTTAATAACCTCCAAAAGGGGAGTATCTTCATACTGCAATATAATAGGAACATTGATAAAGGTATTTGTTGCGATAGTTATACGTGGCGATGGCTTGAAAATGAGTTCCATAATTTTCCTCCGAGAATAACGGTGTTTTTATAAAACCATCTTTCTCTCTTCCCTATCACTATTTGCATTTGAAATCTACTATGTGTGTAAGACTATTATGCATAACACTTTCAGGAAGAACTATATTAGGGGCAATAGGGGTAAAATCTTTACTCTTGACATTTCGGTTTGGGAACGGACTCTATATATCAGCAAATCCAAATCTAGGCATAGGTGAATTCCCAAGCTCCGGTTCCCTGAACATGACAAAATGTATTACAATGCACCAGCCTCTTTGCGCAATAATTCAATCTGCAAATCTTTTTCTTGCCATAGCTGTTGCACCCATAGTTGAAAAGCAGCCCGAAACTTTTCATCTCCTTCATACTCGCCGTGCAGAATATGATGCGGTATTTCTATGTTCGAAACGCGCACAGTAACTCGTTTGAGCTTGCCGCAGAGAAACTCCCAGAAGGTGGGGATGCCGTCGGGATAGACGATGGTGACATTAAGCAAAGAATTAAATTTGTCACCCAGCACGCTTAAAGCCAGCGCTATGCCACCAGCTTTCGGGCGCAGCAAGTATTGGTATGGCGAATCCTGCCTGTCGTGTTTTGACTGAATAAAGCGGGTACCTTCAAGAAAATTCATTACACTGGTGGGCATAGTTGCATACTTCTCGCAGTAAATGCGGGTTGTTTCAAAATCTTTTCTCTTCTGCTCGGGATGTTTTTTTAAGTATTCAGCGCTATGGCGCCGCAGGAAAGGGAAATCAAGCGCCCACCAGGCAATACCCATCACCGGCACCCAGATAAGTTCATGTTTTAGAAAAAATTTCATGAAAGGAATACGGCGATTCAGCAGATGCTGCAATACAAAAATATCCACCCAGGACTGATGATTGCTTACAACCAGGTACCAGCCATTATAATTTAAATCCTCCAACCCCTGCACATCCCATTTGGTTTTTTGAATCAGGTTCATCCAGCCGCTGTTACAGGATATCCAGTTTTCGGAAAGCCAAATAAGAATAAGGTTAAAAATACGGCGTATCGGCTTAAAAGGTAAGATAAATTTCAAAATGGAAAACGCAAAAACAATAAAAGGCCAAAACAGAACATTCAGAGTCAAAAGCAGCGTGGCAATTATTCCCAGCGCCAGAGGAGGCAAAAAATTAAGCATATCTTAAAATCTCCAGGGGTTTTTATATTGTCTGATTATTACCATCAGTTGTAAATCCGGTCAAAGAATTAATACTGGGATGATAAGTGGTATGAAATATGGTAGTATGGTTATAAATATGAAGACAAAAGAGGTGCCGATAAATAAGGCATGGGTAGTTTATATTTTGCGTTGTAAGGATAATACCTTATACACAGGCATGACCAATAATATGGAAAAACGGTTGATTGCGCACAACCTTGGACTGGCGGCTAAATATACACGCTCAAGACGGCCGGTAGCGTTATCAGCCGTAAGCAATCCTATGAGCAGGACAGATGCAATGCGTCTGGAATTGAGAATTAAGAAGCTGGGGAAAGAAAAAAAGATCGCCGCCCTGAATATTTAGATGAAGAAATGCCCGGCAATCTGAGGGTTCCCGTCATCAGCAGTTTTTGACTGCATCTTCGTAGGCCAGCTTGCTGGCCTTTTCTACAGCTTCTCCGGTAGGTGGGATTTTAATTTTCCCCCAGAAGTTTGTATTGGCGCTCATCTCTGCGCTCAACATGCTAACTCCCACGCCATAAAACCGGTGATCGGAAGTAAGCAGAGTGTGCAGTTCATCTATAAGCTTGGCGGCGCTTGCTGCTTTTTTTTCTGTTTCGATGAAGTAAGCGTAGATAATGTCCGGATCAAAATAGTGCCAGTAGTCCGGTTTGGCCGATTCAACTAGCTTGCGGACATCGGCGTAGTCTTCCTCCGTGAAAACTAAGGTGTGCCGGATACAAACAATCCTGAATAGTTTCTGTTTAATTGCCACTGTATTTCCTCTTTCCTGAGTAATTTAAAAAAATTATAACACAAAAAGGCATTTAAATACAAATAATGAGATTTAAAAAATTTTCTTGACAATAGAACGTTCGTTCTATATAAAGGGGGCATGAAGAAAACAAGAGATATTAATTCCATTGAACACGACATAATTTCTTTCTATCGTGAACAGAGAAGAATGCCCACATATGCAGAGATGCTCGATCTTTTCGGAGTCCGCTCCAAAAGTGTAGTGCACTATTGGATAGAAAAGCTCCTGGAGAAAGGTATCCTGGAAAAAGATGCGAATGGCTTTCTCAAGCCCATGCGCTTATCCTTTGGTATTCCCCTGGTTGGGAATGTAGCAGCAGGCTTTCCCTCTCCTGCGGAAGAAGAACTGCGGGAAGTCATATCCATGGATGAGTACCTGATCACCAAACCGGATTCTTCATTTCTGCTGAAGGTCACGGGAGATTCGATGATTGATGCCGGCATCATGGAAGGTGATCTTGTTATTGTGGAGAAGGGCAGATCTCCAAAGAGCGGCGATATTGTTTTAGCTGAAGTGGATGGGCAGTGGACGATGAAATATTTCCGGAGAGAGGGGAAAAATGTTGTTCTGGAAGCGGCTAATTCAGCATATTCTGTCATTCGACCGAAAGAAGAGTTGAAGATTGGCGGTGTCATTACAGCTGCCGTGAGAAAATATCATCTGTGAGATTGTCTAATTTAAGTGAAAACAAATGGAGCATACAAATGCAAACAATGACAGATTTGTCCACATTTCATCTTGAAATAAGTGAACAGAAATCGCTCCCATCAGCAACCGGACTAATCAAACAATTTAAGCAAGTTATTCAGAAAGTAGACTGGTCTCAACGTCTGCTGAAAATTGAGAAATGGACAAACAGGTTTTGCATGGTCATTATTGCCGTATCCGCATTATACTTCACCCCGATAGTCATCTCTATATTGTTCCGATAGAATCAGCGATATCTAATACCAATTCGCTTGTAAGTTACCACCTTGCAGGCGGTAACTACCGGTAAGGTAAACTTTATTTACTATGCGCTTCCCTACGGTGCGCGCTCCCGGTCTTTGGCTAACTTTGTTGGCAACGCAGCCCGGCGCATGCCTGGGGCGTCGTCGGCTTCTTCAATCCGCCGCCGCGGACCCGCCCTCTTTCTTGCCGCCTCGTTATCCTTTGAAAGCGAAATGGTATGAATTAACTCTTCAGTTGACGAATCTAGATAAATATGTAAGATTTCACGTCAATGTTCAAAATCACCGGGACGCGGGCTTCGCGGTTTTGGCGATGATCAATCTCAATGTTGGCTTATATTAAAGCGGTAAAGAAGACCAGATTAAGTAAGCAGATTGAAACAGCCTAGAACAAAACCGGATTAGTTGCGATTACGGTAAAAAGGTGAATTGTATTAATGGCGCATGATACAGATACTCAGAAAAGCCCCGAAAGCGGCGCAAAGTGGCGGCTGGGAATATTGCTGACAAGTCCATTTTCCTTTATTGGAAGACAAGTAATCAAAGGGGTCAACAATTTAGGCGCCGCGACAATTTTCCTTTATCTGGCGCTGATAAAAACTTTTCGGTCTAAACAGCTGCCCAAGACAGTTCAGCAGCTATTTTACATTGGAGCAAAGTCCACGGCAATCATCATGCTGGTCAGTTTGTTCACCGGTATGGTTTTGGGTATTCAATCTTACCACGCCCTGGTCAAATTCGGCGCGCAGGGTGCAGTAGGTACTCTCGTGTCCCTATCGCTGATTAGAGAATTGGGACCTGTTCTTACGGCAATCATGATTACTGCCAGGGCAGGCTCTGCTATGACGGCTGAGATCGGTATCCAGCGCATTTCCGAGCAGATAGATGCCCTGAAAACTATGCGTATTGATCCGCTGAAGCATCTCATCAGTCCGAGAGTCATCGCTTCGATCATTAGCTTCCCCATACTCACAACTGTGTTTGATCTTATCGGCATGATCGGTGGTTTCGTTTCCGGTGTTATAATTCTTGGTTTAAATTCCGGTGTCTATATCCATGGTATTCAGGCTAACGTGGAAATGAAAGATATCACTGACGGATTAATTAAATCGGTTGTTTTTGCGATAATCGTCTCCACCGTTTGCTGCTATCAGGGCTACTATTCACACATGCGCAGTGATAGCCATGGCGCTAAAGCGGTTGGTTTCGCAACTACCGCAGCGGTGGTGATCTCCTGTGTGCTGATTCTAGTGTCGGATTACGTGGTGACTTCATTTTTGATATAGAGATAACTATGACTACTCCACTCATTGAATTTAAAGGCGTCACTAAATACTTCGATGATCGAATGGTGCTCAATAATGTTAACCTGCAGATCTATGAGGGGCATGTTACAACGATCATCGGACTGAGTGGCGCCGGAAAGAGTGTTATTCTCAAGCATATAATAGGGTTGCTCAAACCTGACGAAGGCACAATTCTGTTTAGGGGCAAACCAATCGCCGGGATGAAAAGAGCTGAGATCAACTCATCCTTCGCCGAGATGAGTTATATGTTTCAAGACAACGCCCTGTTTGATTCCATGTCCGTCTATGAAAACATTGCCTTTCCCCTTCAGGAAACAACTAACTTAAAAAAAGCTGAAATCGACCGAAGGGTTATGGTTAGAATAGAACAGACAGAACTTACTGACGCGGTCCACAAGTACCCATCGGAACTCTCCGGTGGTATGCAAAAGCGAGTGGCCCTGGCGCGCGCTCTGATTACCGATCCCCGTATCGTTCTTTTTGATGAACCAACTTCCGGCCAGGATCCTGTCAGGAAAAATGCCATCCTGAGTATGATTGCCCAGTACCAGAGAAAATTCGGTTTCACTGCAATTCTCGTCAGCCATGAAATTCCGGACGTGTATTTTATTTCCAATCGCATTCTTGCCCTCTATGATAAGGAGATAGTTTTTCAGGGCACGCCTGAGGAATTGGAAAAATTTGATCATCCCTTTAATGATGAAGTTATTCATAGTCTGGAAGCGCTGCAAAAAGAATTAACCGGTCTCTATTCCAAGCGGCAGTTTAAAGTCATGAATCAAGCTCAGCTATCGCAGAAAAATTTAAGGGAAACTTATTCTGTCGCGGTTTTCAGTCTGGAAAAGCTAAACGCAATCATCAAAGAATTAGGACATGATGCCGCGCAGGGGGCATTGCGCTGTCTGGGGTTATATATTGACAAACACTTTAGCACGATAGGAGGTTTTTCCACCCGCCGCAATTCCAATGAGTTTGTTACGATGCTCCCTTATTCGAATCTTACTGAGGCGGATATGCTTCTGAATGATTTTGTCAAGGATTTCCAGGCACATGGGACTCATGAAATATGGTCTGTAGCTCAAAAGCATTTGACTGCAGGCAAGTCCTTCGAATTAACCATTTTGGCGGGAATTGCCCAGGGGCAACCTGCCACCGAAATAGATTCAGTTATAGCTTTGGCAAAATCTCAACAAAAAGAAATTGGACGGCTACACTGCGCCGCCGAGGAGTGAACACATGAAGAAATATACCATGGAAACAATAGTAGGCATCTTTGTTACTTTGGGCCTGATCTGCGTGGGATACATGGCCGTAAAACTTGGGAATGTTCATATTCTGGGTGATGATTCCTATCCCCTGATTGCCAAGTTCACCTCAGCATCCGGTTTGAAAATCGGCAATCCGGTAAATATTTTAGGTATTGAGGTCGGACGCGTTGAACATATCAGCATGGATCAGGCAAACCAGAAGGCGGTTGTTCAGATAAGAATCAAAAATGGCATAAAAGTCTATGATGATGCTATCGCTGCCATTAAAAACGAAGGCTTGATTGGCGACAAATATATGAATATTGACCCCGGCGGTTCGGGGTCACTCCTTGGTCCCAGCGGAGTCATTACTGATACGCAAGCCGCAGTAGATATCATAGATCTAGTCAGTAAGTACGCGTTTGGAGAAGTAAAAAAATAAATAGGCATCAACCAGAGCAGGAGGGATAACCAATGAAAAAACAGTTAGCAGCATTAACCATATTGATACTCTTTGTGTTTTCTATTCCGGTGTATGCCGGAGCGCCAATGGCCACAGTTGAGGCAAATGTAAAGAAAGTGCTCGATGTATTGCGCGATCCAAAACTAAAAGGTCCATCAGCCAAAGAAACAAAGAAAGAGAAACTGCGTGTAATCTACAAGGGCATGTTCGATGAAGTTGAATTTTCCAGGCGGACTTTGTCACGTAACTGGACTAAGCTCAGCCCAGATCAGCAGAAGGAATTTATTGTGCTTTTTGAACAGGTTTTGGAAAAAGCGTATATAGACAAAATACTTGATTACTCGAATGAAAAGGTAGATTTCTATAAAGAAAACATAATCTCGGATAATCAGGCCGAAATTCAGACGAAAGTTGTCACCTCTTCCAAGGAAATTCCTATATTCTACAGAGTAACACTTAAAAACGGTCAATGGAAAGTATATGACGTCGTTGTGGAGAATGTGAGCCTTGTGCAGAATTATCGCACCCAGTTCAATGACATCCTCGCCAATAAGACACCCGAACAGTTGCTGGAAACCTTACGAAAAAAGGTGAAGGAACATTAGGTAAAAAGGTTGTATGAAATCATACTTATCAGTGGCTTTATTGTGCGCGTTTCTCGCGGTGGGTTGTGCTCACAGTCAGTGGCCATTATCTGCTGTTGCAGCACAACCCGGGCTTGAGCCTAAAACCGTTTTGCTTGCCGCCGATTCCGGGCAGCAAGCTACGGATGTGCAGGTTAAACCTAAAACACAAAGCGTTAATGATGATAATCTTGATTACGATGAAGACACATTCAAGGAAGAAAGAGTCGAGATTGCCGATCCCATTGAGCCGTTTAATAGAGCAATGTACCTCTTTAATGATAAACTCTATTTCTGGGCGCTAAAACCGGTTGCGCAGGGGTATAAGGTAGTTGTTCCAGAACCCGCGCGCATCAGTGTGAAGAATTTCTTTTTCAATATGGGATTTCCTGTCCGCTTCCTCAGTTGTTTGCTTCAGGCCGATTTCAGCGGCGCGGCTAATGAATTTGGCCGTTTTGGCATCAACACTATTTGGGGAGTCGGGGGGCTGCTTGATCCTTCATCAAATAAAGAACTTGATCTCCAGAAACAGGAGACGGATCTGGGTCAAACCCTGGGAGTCTATGGTGTAGGACACGGCTTCTATATTGTCTGGCCGATACTTGGGCCTTCCAGTCCGCGGGATACTGTGGATATTGCCGGCGATTATTTCTTGTATCCCGTTTCGTATGTTTATCCCTGGTATGCAGGAATTGGTGTCAGGTCATACGAGATAGTCAATAGCACATCGTTGAGAATTGGCGATTATGAGTCTCTCCAGGAGGCAGCCATCGATCCCTACGTAGCTCTGCGAGATGCATACATTCAATACCGGCTGAAGAAAGTAAAAGCGCGCAAGGCAAGATCATTAATATTCAAGGACGAAGAAACAAGCGCCCCCGCTGCAGATAAGGCATTGCTCAATAAATAAATTTTAACAGAAAGGAGAAATCCTTACGAATAATTTTAAAATTTTTACGTTATCAGTTCTAATAATTCTTGTATTTAACACATCAGCCACGGCCTCTGGGCTTTTCGGTCCACCGCAGACTGTTTCTAAAGAAACCGGAGGGTTAAATACTGCAATCGGTTACTTTTATTCTGAAGATACATTCAAGAATGATACTGATCATTTAATCAAGCAGAATCAGGTTTATTCGCAAGTGGCCTACGGCGGGAATAATATATGGGAAATATATGGGCGTATTGGAGTATCGGACCTGAAAATTTCCGACTGCTTCAGTTCCACAGATCCTTCAACCACAACCAGCAAATCTGATTTTGAAGAGAACTGGAAGTTTTTTGGCACTCTAGGGGCAAAGGGCTTTTTTCCGATAAGCAAAAAATTCGGTATTGGAGCTTTCATCCAGGGAACATATCATTTCAGTAACTATACGGATAGCGTTGCAGGCAGCAATGGCGTCACACCTTATACAGCAGATCTCAAAATCAAAAATCTTTGGGATATTAATTTCGGCATGGGGTTTCAGCTGACAGTCCCACGGGATATAAAATTATATGCTGGTCCTTACGTTTATTATTGCGAAGCCAAGGCATCACTCGATACAAATATCCCCGGCATTGAGTACGCGGCAGGAAATGTTTCGATTAGGAACAAATCAATTGTCGGAGGATTTGCCGGAGTTGATCTTCCCCTTTTCAAAGGCTTCCATCTTAATGTTGAAGGCCAGTATGCCGACCGGTTCTCTGCCGGAGCCGCGATTAGCTATACATACTAAATTGTTTAATATTGTTCAAAAGTGGTTGCACATGTTGCCTCATAAATACATGTTATTGAGAGAGCAATATTTTGAGGCAGTTTGATGTAATTACTAATATGAGTTTTCTGTCAGGAAGCTGATAAGTATCTTCCCATATAACTCGCTTTTTAAAGATCAAGAAATTTTTACCCTATATACAAAGCTGTTAAAGTATCAAATTTACCAATCTCTTTTTATAGTTTGGATTCGTCACAACCGTTGCGCTAATTAACTTCGAGCTGGACGCTATAAATCTGTGATCGCGTCAGGGAAGACTATGTTTTTATTTGCAAGAAGCCTCACCGTTGGAAAACGGTGAGGCTTCGGCTTGAACACGATCTAAAAAATCCGTTTAGATTTTTCGGGAAAATCTTTTAAATCCGAAACTGAAATTCTTAATCAATTCTATCTGGTGTATAATGCATCAATCTGATCTTTGTATTTTTCAAATACAACGCGCCTCTTCAGTTTCATGGTCTGAGTCAGCGTGCCGTTTTGAAGTGAAAAAGGTTCTTCGATGAATATAAATTTTTTCGGGATCTCATAACTTCCGTATGTTGACTTTAATGAATTTACTATTTCATTCTCGAGGAATTTTATTGTCTCTTCATTTTTCAACAGTTCTGCGTGGAGGTTATCAAGAGTGACATTTTTCTTAGGCAGGTTATTTTTTTCCGCCCATTTATCCAGCGCGATAAAGTCCGGTACTATCAGGCAAACATTAAACTCCCGGCCCTCCCCGTATATCATGGCGTTTTCAATGAAATGGTTCAGCTTTATATCTTCTTCAATGGCTACAGGGAATACGTATTTGCCGTTTTCAAGTTTAAACTGCTCTTTAAGTCTTCCGGTAATAAACAGGAAGCCTTCCTCATCAAGGCGTCCGCGGTCTCCTGTCCTGAATCCGCCGTCAGGAGTCATAACAGCCGCTGTTGCTTCGGGCTTGTTATAGTATCCCTGCATGACGTTAGGCCCGTATATGATTATCTCCCCGTCTTTGGCTCCCGGTTCGACTACCGACTGGTCGATCACTATCTTGCATTGGTCCATAGCCGGGCCGATGCTGCCTATCTTGTATTTAGACGGGCGGTTCATGGTAGCTCCCGGCGAGGTCTCGGTCAATCCGTAAGCGTCATAAAGTGGTATGCCCATATCCCAGAAAAAATGAGATATTTCAACATTCATTGCGGCGCTTCCTGTCATGGATCCGGTTAATCTGCCACCGAGCTTCGCCCGGATTTTCTTAAAAACTATGGCATCTGCAATTTTAAATTTCAGGTTTGTCTTAAAACAGGATTTGCCCTGTGCCGCAAGCTCCCGTTTCTTCTTTGCGCTCTCCACTCCCATTACGAATAATTTTCTGGCAAGCCCACCTTCTTCATTCATCTTCGTCCATAACCCGTCATACACCCTGTTGAAAACCCTGGGTACGGCGACAAGGAAAGTCGGTCTAACGAGACCTAAATCTTCGGCTATAGTAGTGGCGCTTTCCGCAAGTCCTATTGACGCGCCCAGCTGGCACATTATGATAAGTTCCCCGAGCCCGAAGACATGCGCCCAGGGCAGGATAGATAGCGTCACTTCGTTTTCATCCATGTAATTGAAGCAGGCAATCGCGGTGTGCACGTTGTTTGTTACATTGCCCTGGGAAAGTAGCACGCCTTTCGGGTCGCCGGTAGTTCCCGATGTATAGATCAGGACACATATAGCTGAATGTTCTGGATATATGCTCTTTACTTTCTGGGAGGCGCCTTTCTTTTCCAAATCTGCCAGCGTATCCGGCCCTCCGCCTTCCATTATGATAACTTTTTTTAATGTTGATATTGAAGAAACTACATCTTTAATTTTTTCGTATATTTCTTTCTTGCTGATAAAAAGCACTTTTACTTTAGCGTCATTAATAATGTATTTCCATACCTGGACAAGCTCAGACTCATACATGGGGACAAACCGCGCGCCCAGACCGCTAGTGGCGTAAAAACATACCGCCCATTCCGTGCTGTTATTACAGATGATACCTACGGCATCGTCTTTTACAATACCAATCTGACTCAAGCCACTTCTGACATTATCCACGCGTTTTCCGAAATCAGAATATGTTATCCAGTCATATTGTTTCAATTTGCTATTTTTTGTCCCAAGATAAGGTCTCTGTGAATATTTTGAAATTGCTTTTTCCAGTATTTCTACTATATTATCCGGCTTGGTTAATTGATACATCACATCCCTCCTGAAATAAATTTATTTTTATTGAATTGACAAGAACTTCCTTTTTCGTTACGGGAGTATATGAAGAATGATCTTTCATGTCAATGAAATATTGACATGAAATATAGTGCGAGATGAATCACATTCTTATATTCAAGAATAGCCTCCTTTAGTTTGTTTTCCGAAAAATAAATTTCCCCTTTTTCCCAATGCCGTTCCATTTTTGCTTCTTTCGAGCAGCCCGACAAAGCCACCAAAAAAGCAAAAAAAATCATGAAACGAATAAAGGCACATACTCGCCCTTTTTCGAAATCCATCATTTATCTCCTTTTTTCAAGACATAATAAGAACTTTAATTAAGAACATGTATAATAAATATTTTTGCATAAAAAGCTCGACATATTTTTTTCTTTTTGATATTATTACAAGTTAAAGGTTAATTTTGACTCGATATCACTTTTCAACAAGGAGTATAGGTATATGAAAAAGGGGCTGAGTGCTTTTTTCTTGATTGAAGTTGTATTGTTAGTTTACATAGGAGTGCCTTTCTCTGTTTATGCTAAGGAAAATAATACAGCTGATCCTGTAAAGAATGTTTCTGTTGAGCAACAGCTAAAAGATAGCCCAAAAGCACAAGGTGAAATCATTGCCAATAGTGATCAGTATATCATCGGGCCTGAGGATGTTCTTAATATTTATGTTTGGCGTGAAGAATCCCTTACTAAAGAAAAGATTCCGGTTCGCATCGATGGAAAGATTTCTCTACCTCTCATTGACGATATACAAGCCGCAGGGCTCACGCCCCTTCAGATGAAAACTGAATTGACCAAAAGGTTAAAAGGTTTTGTGGATAATCCGATAGTGACGGTAACAGTCATGGAAGCAAACAGTTTCAAGGTCTATGTATCTGGAGAAGTTAAACAACCGGGTATTGTTCGCATTCGCAGTGAAGTTACGCTGGTTAAACTGATTGTCATGGTTGGCGGATTTACAGAATGGGCCAATAAGAGAAAGATTTTAATTATCACAAGGGAAAAGGGCGCAGACAAACGAATAACCGTTAATTATAATAAAATTATTGATGGAGACGAACCCGATATTGTAATTAATCGGGGGGATACAGTAATCGTCAAATAAAAAAGGGGTTGGTTTTGATTTTAGTTAGAGTTTTTGTTGTTGCCTTTTTGTTTCTTTACCTGAATATAACTATTTCGGCTTATGGAGAAGATTTTCTTTCACAAATTCACCCATACATCAGCGTCAGGGAAGATTACAGCGATAATCTTAATCTTACGGCTGAAAATAAAAAAGATGATTTCATCACAACTACCACACCTGGCCTGAAATTTTCTAATATGGATGCAAAATCCGGCGTAGACCTTGATGCCTCAGCCGGTATTGTTCTTTACAATCAACATTCCAATTTAAATTACATAAGTGCCAATGCTAATTTGAATGCTAAATATCTCACAAGCTCTCATGTAAACTTTTACATTAAAAATTGGTATGTCCGCTCCGATGATCCACGGGAAAGAGAATTTTTAACCACTACCGCAGATAATAAATTTGTCCTGGCAACAGAAACTCAGAGGGCTGTTTACTGGCGCAATGTTGTAGAGCCAACCGTGGAGTATCAATTCGGACAGGAAGACCGTATTGGTGTGAAATACCGTAATAACATTTACCGGCCGGATAGTTCAGCTGTTCAGAACAGTATTGAAAACTACATCAATCCTTTTGTTTCTTATTGGTTTAACAGGCAAAATGGCATTTATCTCGATTATGCATATACTAATGGTTATTTTGAAAATGCTCCTGATCTTAATGGCCACAAAGTTAGTGCTGCCTATATGATACGCTTCAACCCAAAGGCAACTGCTTCTCTAAATGGAGCATATACAAACCAGACATTCGCAGAAACAACTATGGATTATGAAGTCTATGATGCTTCACTGGGTATCTCCTACATATTCAGTCCGACTTTCTCCGCCTCTGCTCAGGCTGGTTATTACTGGATGAATTCTAAAATCGGTCTTGATAATAATCAAGGTATAACATTTAAAGCAGATCTGACCAATCTGGATGCGCAGACCACGTACAGGCTTAGTATTCAGGGTGGATATACACAAGACTATTTCACATCTCTTAACCTCGGTTTCCGTAAATATTACCGGGCGACCGGAACCATCAATCATTTTCTGGAAAGAAGATTTTCCATCGGAGCGCTGGGTAGTGTGGAAAAAGCCGAATCTGGATTAGACACAACAATATGGCAGGTTGGCGCTAATGCAGCTTACCAGCCGCTTAAATGGCTGAAATTTTCTCTGGAATATATCTATAATCAACAGCAGGCCAATATTCCGGCAAACGAATACAAAGAAAACCGCGCGATGCTGATGGTCACGGCAACGTATTGATTTAGATAAAGCTTGTTGTTATATGGAGTAGAAGCAAATTATGATTAACCCGGCAAAAACATATACTCTGGATGAATATATAGAGATCCTTCACCGCAGGATTTTATTCATTGTTATTCCTTTTCTGCTGATCGTGATAGGCGGAACCATCTATGCATTTACTGCAACCAAACAATACAAGGCCAGCACGCTCATTCTGGTATCTCCGCAGAAAGTTCCAGAAGCTTTTGTACAGTCTACAGCGCAGGAAGTGATGAGCCGTACCAGTCTGGGAAATATAATTACTGAATTAAGATTGTATGAAAAGGAACGTCAACACCGTTCGCTAGAAGAAATAATTGAACTAATGCGCAAGAATGTCAAAATAGAATTGCCGACCACGAGGGGTGAAAAAGTTTTTTTCACCATCAGTTTTATCGGCAATGATCCCAATACTGTGGCTACTGTCGCCAACAGGTTATCTTCTTTATTTATCGAAGAAAACCTTGAAAGCAGAGAGCAACAGGCAGCAAGCACGACTGAATTTTTGGTTGACGAGTTGGCTGAGGCAAAAGCAAAACTGGGTCAGATGGAAGCAAGAGTTGGCCAATATAAAAGACCTAAAAAGGATCAACTTAAAAGAGAACTTGAAGATCTGCGGACAAAATATACAGATAATCATCCCGATGTCGTTGCTATGAAGAAAAAAATAGCTGATCTGGAAAAAAATAAAGACACTTCCGATAGTGAGAGTCAGGTCAATAAATACAAAGGGGGAATTGAACAAACTCCATCACATGAACAGGATATGGGTGCCTTAGGAAGAGAGTATCAGAGTATGAAAGCAACTTATGAAGCTTTGCTGAAAAGAAGCCAGGAAGCCCGGCAGGCTGCGAATCTTGAAAAACGGCAGAGAGGTGAGCTGTTCCGGATAATCGACCCGGCGATAGTTCCCGAGAGATCATTCTTTCCTAATGTTTTTAAAATACTGCTCATCAGTCTGTTTGCCGGACTGGCAAGTGGTCTGGCTCTGGCCTTTATACGTGAGCAAATGGACAGATCATTTCACGATTCAGCTGATGTGGAAATTTCACTCGGAATCAAAGTTTTGGCAACAATACCTAAAATTGAAGAAAAAGCATCTTAATTATGTATAAGAAATTCTATGGTTTTAAAGAGAGACCATTTGAAATAGCGCCGGATCCTGCATTTGTATATTTGAGTGAAGTCCATCAGGAGGCCTTGGCCCACCTTCAATATGCAATTCAGGAAGGCAAGGGATTCAGTGTTCTAACAGGTGAAGCCGGTACCGGAAAAACTACTCTTGTACGCAAACTGCTCAGCAATATTGATGGTAGTGTACGAACCTGTTATATTTTCAACCCGATAATGGAGCGCACCGATTTTCTCAACTATATATGTAATGATTTGGGTATCAAATCGCGTGGTATCAAATCGCGTGGCCAGAGCCTTACCGCGCTTCAGAATTTTCTGCTTCAATGTTTCACTAAAAACGAAAAGGTGTTTTTGATTATTGATGAAGCTCAAAGCCTGGAGCCGAATTTACTACACGAGGTCCGCCTGTTGACTAATCTGGAAACAGCTAAATACAAACTGCTGCATGTTATCCTTCTGGGCCAGCCGGAATTAAACCAGATTCTTTCAGAGCCTCAGTTTCGTCCTCTCAAGCAGCGCATAGCCGTTCGTTATAATCTGCGCCCTCTGACGCTGAGAGAATCAAAAGAGTACATCATATACAGATTGAAACGGGCGGGGTCAAGAGACCTGACCATATGTGACAACAACGCGATAAAGGAAATTTTCCGTTACTCACAAGGCATTCCGCGCCTGATAAATGTTGTATGCGACAACGCATTACTTACGGGATTTTCACGGGAGCAAAAACGTATTGGGAAAGATATCATTCAAAGTGTTATCAGGGATATTGAAATAAAAGAAAAATTTTCATGGAGTCTGAATAGTAAGCCATTTCTACAGGCGGTTATTGTTTTGCTTCTTTTAGTCCTCGTTTCTTGTGGCTTACTGTATTTGTTTTTACCGGACTTATTTAATAAAATATCGGGGATGCGAAGCCATGGGTAAAATGTTTGATGCGCTGCAAAAAATGCAGCGGGAAAAACATGTCGAATCTGAAGATGAAGTTCAAAAATCTGTTCCGGAGGATGCTGTTCTGGATGACAAAATGGTATCTTTTTTTGCTACTTCATCCATGGTAACAGAACAATTCAGAAGGCTGAGGACTCATATTCTTAAGCCCGGGGTGGGAAACACGCACAAAATCATTATGGTCGCCAGTGCAAAGTCAGGAGAAGGCAAAAGTTTCGTAGCAGTTAATTTAGCCAGTATTATCGCTCTTGAACTGCATAGCCACGCACTTTTGATCGATTGTGATCTTAGAAACCCTTCTATCACTCGCTGGTTCGGTCTGCAGGAAGAAAAAGGACTTTCTGACTATCTAATAGGAGATGCTGAAATACAGGATCTTTTAATCAAGACCCCTATCGACAAACTAAGCATTCTTTCTGGCGGCAGCATTAAGGACAATCCAGTGGAGCTAATCGGTTCTAAAAAAATGATAACTCTGATTCAGGATTTAAAGTCGAGATATGATGATAGATATATTATAATTGATTCCTCGCCGATTTTAGCTACAACCGAGCCCAGCGTTTTAAACGAAATGGTTGACGGGACTATACTGGTTATCAAATCAGGTGACACATCCCGTGAAGCAATTCAACAGGCCGTAAAATTGTTGAATAAAAAAATGATACTTGGCGTTGTATTAAACAATATGCAATTTAAAACAAAAGCGTTGTTCCAAAGATATTTTGGCGCTGATCATCAATACTACGATTACCGTCATGCCAAAATGTATCCGGAACCGAACAAATGGGAGAAATTTGTGGCTATTGCGAAAAATGTGAAAATATTCTTTACTAAGCTCCTAACTAGGGGAAATAAAGACATCTAAATTACTTTTTGATTTGTAGATAGGCCACCATAATTCGGTATTAATATTAAAAAGAAGTAAATTTAAAACTATGGTTAATTAAATTGAGAATGCCATCAAATTAATTAAAAATATAAAATATATCAAGATGTTAAAAGTGTATTAAATTTGGCTTTAATCTTGCTGTTATCAGATGGCATATATCTTGATTGTATTAATAAACCGAGATAAAGATCAAGCCCATTACGATCTTGATTTTTTAACAGAAGCAGACCCTATACGCCAAACTGCTCTCCATAGCTTACGCTCATGTCAAGGCGACATGGTCCACCGTGCGGGTCGTGCGTTCGCAATGACAGGCGAGGATTGTGACACAGTCTCTGATGCCGGGTGATTCAACATGCACGGTGTAAAACGCATCTTTATTGGTGAAAATCACCACTTTATTGCTTTTTTAAGTGGTTATTTTTTATTGTTTATAAAGTAATAAAGAAACATTAGTTATTGAATTTACAAACTAATTTAATGTTTATTGAGTTATGACAGCGCATTTATTTCATTTGGCATATCAGTTGCAAGATAAACGGACTTCAAAATATAAAAATGAAATGGTCAGTCCAATAAAAACAAACTCAGGAGGGGATAGTTGATTATTATTTTTTATACATCTAATTCAGTGAAGGTGGGAAAATTTGAATATTTTAAAATTTAAGGTGGGAAATACTATCTCGAATTATCCTGAATTTTTGTCTATTGATATGGAGCCTTTTGTTGAAGGCAAATATCCACTTTACAGCAAATCCCAATTTCACCACATGCTCTGTATAGAGCGAAAGCGCACAGAACGATCTAAGAAACCGTTCTTATTGTTACTGCTTGATATTTCAAGCTTGATTGCAAAAGATCACCATAAACAGATTCTGAAAAAGATCAAATCCGCGTTATCCTCTTCTCTAAGAGAAGCAGACATTAGTGGCTGGTTCGACGATAACAAAACCATCGGAGTTATTTGTACAGAAATAGTTTTCATAAATGCGAATTCCATTGAAGGAATCATCCGGAAGATTTATGACAGATGTTGCGAGAGACTCGATCCGCAATTGGTTAAAAAACTTAACGTTTCTTTTCATGTCTACCCGGAAACGCATGGAGATGTATCAATCAAAGGCCCCTTTAACATAACTCTCTACCCTGACCTAACGAAACGAAATTTGGGTAAAAAGCTTTCAATGACTATGAAAAAATTTATTGACATCATGGGCAGCGCAAGTGCTCTGATACTGTTTTCCCCGATTTTTCTGATTATTGCCGCGTCAATTAAAGCAACTTCCAAGGGACCGGTCTTTTTCAAACAGGAAAGGGTGGGGTTAAATGGTAAAACCTTTTCACTTCTAAAATTCAGATCCATGTATGCAAATGTTGATAATAAAAAACATAAGGAATACATAAAGAAATATATTAGTGAACAAAGAAATGCCGCGGTTGAACCTGGTGTTTTCAAATTAATGAATGATACTCGCATTACACCTGTCGGATGCTTCTTGCGAAAGACAAGCATAGATGAGCTTCCTCAATTGATTAATGCATTTAAGGGAGACATGTCTCTCGTGGGACCGCGTCCCCCCATTCCTTATGAATGCGATCTTTATGATATCTGGCATAAGAGAAGGTTGCTTTCATGTAAACCCGGAATTACCGGACTTTGGCAAGTTACGGGTAGAAGTCGCACAACCTTTGATGAAATGGTGCGTATTGACCTCAGGTATATAAGGGAATGGACCCTATGGCTTGATTTCAAGATTCTTTTCAAGACACCAAAGGCTGTGTTGGGTGGAGATGGCGCGTATTAGGAGATTTAATTATATTTCATTACTAAATAGAGTAATGAAGCGTAATAAAATCTATCATAATGAGACAACGGGAAATTTATACCTCAATATCATTTCAAGGAACGAAACAATAAAAAGTCTTGTCCTTATATGGATAGATTATAAAATTCCTCCCTCCGGCCAATTGGAAGTGCTTCCCATCAGGGTAAGAGAATACGATAAAAATTAATGCTGTCTTGCTGAAAATCTGTGCCCTCTTCGGGTCATAATTTTTCTATAATAAAAAGAATATTTTTTAGAGCACTAAGGTTGCATTTTTGTGCATTGTGGTATAATAAAAATTTATGAGGATCCACCGCGAATAAGGGAATCCATAAATCTTTAATCAGAGGGGATTTCCGCCGGAGTTTATCCTGAATAAAATAATGAATGGTAATGATAATTTCATAAGGAGTCTTTTATGCTTCGCATAGGTGTTATTGGATATGGCTACTGGGGTCCGAATATCGTGAGGAACTTCAGTAATGCCAATGGATCCCAGGTGGTCATGGTTTGCGATATGAATCAGCAAACCCTCAAAAAAGTCAAAAAAGCTTATCCACAAATAAGTGTCACTGATAATATCGATGAATTGATTAAAAGTCCGGATGTTGATGCCATAGCCATTGCCACACCCGTATTTACCCATTATGAACTGGCTAAAAAATCGCTTGAGGAAGGCAAAAGTGTTTTCATTGAAAAACCATTTACCTATACTGTTGCCGAGGGGGAAGATCTCGTTAATCTGGCCGAAAAAAAGAAACTGAAAATTATGGTTGATCACACTTTCCTATATACCGGAGCCGTTAGGAAAATCCGGCAATTGGTTGAAGATAATGTTCTTGGTGACCTTTACTATTTTGACTCCGTAAGGGTCAATTTAGGTCTCTTTCAGCACGATGTAAATGTTGTCTGGGATCTGGCCCCTCACGATATCGCCATTATGGATTATGTGATAGGGGAGAGGCCTCTTGCTGTAGTGGCAACGGGAGCGGAGCATTTTGGCCGAAAATTGGAAGATATTGCCTATTTGACATTTTACTATCGTCGTAATGTTATTGCCCATATAAACGTCAACTGGCTTTCCCCCGTAAAAGTGAGAACCACTCTTATCGGTGGACAAAAAAAGATGCTGGTTTGGAATGATTTGGAACCGGACGAAAAAATTAAAATTTATGATAAAGGAGTTCAGGTTAAGACTAAAGAAGGGAAATACAATTTGCTGGTCAATTACCGATCAGGAGATATGTGGGCACCAAAGATCGAGCAGACAGAGGCTCTCAAGCTAATGGCGGAAAAATTTGTCGATTATGTGAAGAATGGCGGAACAGTCGTGAACGATGGCATTGCGGGCTTAAACGTTGTAAGAATGTTGGAAGCTGCCAACAAATCACTGAATAAAAAAAGCGCAATGGTCTATCTATGAAATATCTTAGCATATCAGAAGATGTCAAGCTGGGGAAAGATGTTAAGCTCTCCAAATTTATCAACCTTTATGGTTGCTCCATTGGTGATAACACAAAAATCGGTGCCTTCGTCGAGATTCAAAAAAACGCCGTCATCGGCGAAAACTGCAAAATATCCAGCCATACTTTTATTTGTGAGGGAGTAACCATCGAAGATAATGTCTTCATCGGTCACAATGTGGCTTTCATCAATGATACTTATCCACGGGCAACCGCTCAGGATGGTAAGCTGCAAACAGAGGCTGATTGGAAAGTAGAAGCTACGCTGGTTAAAAAAGGGGCATCTATCGGCTCCGGCTCAACTATTCTTGCCAATATCACTATTGGCGAAAATGCCCTCGTTGGCGCTGGCAGTGTGGTAACTAAAAACGTGCCGGCAAATACCATCGTTGCCGGTAATCCGGCAAGGGTGAAAAGAAAGATTGAATGCAAGTAATAGTAACGAGTGACAGACAACGATGACTATATTAAAATCGTAAAGTGAATCCCTTACTGTCCCCCGCTGGTCGAGGGGTGTCACGAAGTGACGGGGGTGGATAAAACATCAACGGCTTTCAACACATTTGCTAAATGTAAAATACATTCAAAATATTAAGAAAGGTTTTATTTATAAGGGTAAAGAATATGAACGTTCCATTTCTGGATTTAAAGGCTCAATACAAAGGTATCAAAGATGAAATTCATACGGCCATTAACGAAGTCATAGAAAACACAGCCTTTGCCGGCGGACCATTTGTAGCCAAATTTGAACAGGAATTTGCCAAATTCTGCAACAGCAAACATGCTATAGGCGTAGGCAATGGTACCGATGCGCTTTGGTTGAGCCTCATCGCACTAGAAATCGGACAAGGTGATGAGGTCATCACTGTGCCCAATACTTTTATCGCCACAGCTGAGGCCATATCACTTGCCGGAGCAACACCAGTCTTTGTTGACGTCGAAGATAAAACAAGCAACATGAATCCGGCATTGATTGAGGCGGCCATTACCCAAAAAACAAAAGCCATTATGCCCGTCCATCTTTTCGGACAAACGGCGGATATGGACCCCATTCTGGCAGTTGCTAAAAAACACGGCTTGTATGTTGTAGAAGACGCCTGCCAGGCGCATGGCGCGGAATACAAAGGCAAAAAAGCAGGCTCGATGGGCAATACCGGCTGTTTCAGTTTTTATCCCGGCAAAAACCTGGGTGCCTACGGTGAAGGCGGCGCGGTACTAACCAATGATGACACACTTTCCGCCAAAATGCGAATGTTTCGCGATCACGGCCAGGCCAAAAAATATTATCACGCCATTATCGGCTGGAACGCCAGACTCGATGGCATTCAAGGAGCCGTGCTCAGTGTTAAATTGAAATATTTGCCGACCTGGAACGACTCGCGCAGAAAACATGGGCAGGAATATACAAAGCAACTTTCCTCTGTAAAGCAGATCATTGTTCCGCAGGAAGCGGACTATGCCAAACATATCTATCATATCTACGCCATTCGTGTAAAAGATAGAGACAAGCTTATGGCGTATCTTGGGGGGAAAGGAATATCCTGCGGCATTCATTATCCAGTGCCTGTTCACTTGCAGGAAGCTTATAGCTTCCTCAAAAAAGGCGAAGACAGTTATCCCGTTGCCGAGAAATGCGCATCGCAATATCTTTCTCTGCCGATGTTTGCCGAACTGACAGACGAACAGGTCGCTTACGTTGTCGAGCAAATCAAAGGATACTATGCATGAGTTAGAGATTATCAATCCAGTAGAAAAAAAGAACTGGAATGAGCTTTTCAGGACACTCTTTTTTCTATAATTCAAACTGAGCTGATGGCCTTTTAAAATCCTACGTTTATAAGCCAACCTGTTTTTTAGCTAATGGTGAAAACAAGATCATCAGCCATTTACCGATTTATCCATTGCTTGTATAAAAGTATTTATCCAAGATTACCGCTGCCGTCCTTGAATATTTTAGGTCGGTTACTTTACCGGCACATGATCTGGAAAAAATAGTTATATCCTTATTATGACTTGCAATTTATTAAACAATAGTCTAATAAATTTTTTTATTGTGAAGAAGTTTTGCTTCAATTTTCGACGGCTGTTTTGCTCCTCGGATGATGCCAATGTAACCGAGAGGGCGGAGCTGTATTTACCAAGTCATGATTACATTTTTATTGAAAATTAGTTTTCCCTTCATTGCTTAATCTTCCTGCTTAGACAGCGAGACCTTTGCAAAATTGTATAAAACCAACAACTTTGTAATTCCCGCGAAAGCGGGAATCCAGTATTATCAATGATTTCCTGGATAGCCCCGGCATTCGCCGGGCTTTGGGCCGGAGTAAGACCCGGCGTATGACGAATAGCGGTGTTGTGCAAAGGTCTCACAGCCTCAAACAAGGGGTTGAATTTTTTATTAAACAATTAAAGTAATCTTCAAAGGCATTTAGTTTTTTAATGGATTCTAAAATTATCAAGTGGAATAAAACCGATCGTGCTTATCCTTTGGATAAGTGCCTCCAAAGTTTTATCGAAGAGCAGGTGATCAAAACACCGGGTGCCCTGGCTTTAACTTATGAGGGCAAAACTCTATCCTATAAAGACTTAAACAAGCGAGTAAATCAATTAGCACATTTCTTACAGTCAAAAGGTGTCGGCCCCGAAATCCTTGTGGGCGTTTGTGCTTTTCGGTCAATGGAAATGGTTATTGCTTTATTGGCAATAATCAAAGCGGGTGGTGCCTATGTTCCCTTTGATCCGACCTATCCTGTAAAACGGCTTACCTTCATGATCAACGACTCGAAGGTTCCGGTCATTCTGGCACAAAAAAATTGTTCTTCACTGATTAATAACGAAACATCCCAAATCATTTACTTCGAAGATATTGACAGGCAGCTGGAAAGTTTTCCAGCAACAAATCCTCAAAGCAAAACAAACCCCAATAATTTAGCATATGTCATTTATACCTCAGGTTCCACGGGCAACCCCAAAGGGGCAATGAATACGCACAAGGGTATTGTAAATCGTTTGCTATGGATGCAGGGGACTTTTCAGCTCGATGCAGCGGACACTCTTGTGCAAAAAACACCTTTTTCGTTTGATGTTTCCGTATGGGAATTTTTCTGGCCGTTTATGTTCGGTGCACGTCTTGTAGTGGCAAAACCGGAAGGACATAAGGACGCTGATTATCTCCTGGATCTTATAAATAAAGAGAAGATTACAGTCATTCATTTTGTGCCTTCCATGCTGCGGTTGTTCCTGGATAAGGCCGACCAGGTACTTTGCGCTTCCCTCAGGCATGTTGTGTTGAGTGGCGAGGCCCTTACGATCGATTTGCAGAAACGCTATTTCACCATCTTAAAAGCGCCGTTGCATAACCTCTATGGTCCAACTGAAGCAGCCGTGGATGTCAGCTACTGGAAATGCGATCCACAATCGCAAGATGACGTCGTCCCGATCGGCCGGCCCATCAGTAACACAAAATTATATATTCTTGACGAAAAAGGACAGTCCGTGCCAGTCGGTGAAAGTGGTGAATTGCATATCGGCGGCGTGCAGGTGGCGCGAGGCTATTTGAATCGTCCCAAGCTGACAGCGGAAAAATTCATTAATGATCCCTTCTCGGCTGATCCATCCGCCCGTCTCTATAAAACAGGTGATCTCTGCAGATTTTTACCTGACGGAAATATCGATTACCTGGGACGAATTGATTTTCAGGTTAAAATCCGCGGTAACCGTATTGAGCTCGGTGAGATCGAAGCGGCAATTCTTCGAGATCCATCGGTGAAGGATTGCGCCGTGCTGGTCCGCGAAGATATGCCGGGTGAAAAACGCCTGATTGCGTACGTTGTCGAAAATGAAGGACTGTTTTCACTATCTGTCATGCGCGAAAAACTGGCAGCAGAGTTGCCGGATTATATGATACCGGCTTTATTTATTCTCATGCCGGCTTTTCCTCTTTCACCCAGCGGTAAAACCGATCGCCTCGCACTGCCAAAACCAGGCCGCAAAAGGCCGGAGCTTGCTAATAGATATATTGCACCACGCACGGAAACAGAAATAAAATTGGTTAAAGTATGGTGTGATATTCTCCAACTCGATTCCGTAGGCATAGAAGATAACTTTTTTGCACTGGGTGGCGATTCGCTAATGGGTTTGAAAATGTGTTCGAAGCTGCTCGGCGAGCATGGAATCAAGCTGCCAGTTGTCAAGCTTTTCCAGTTTCCATCAATATTACAGCTGGCCGGTTTCCTGGATAATGTGCAGACCGATGATAATTTCATCGACGAAGTCAATGAGCGTGCCACACGCCAGAGAATAGGACGTTTTCAGAATGATCCTCTGCAGGATGGCGTCGCCATCATCGGAATGGCCGGACGTTTCCCCGGCGCCTCAGATATCGATCAACTCTGGGATAATTTGTGCCGGGGCGTTGAATCTATTACCAACTTTTCTAAAGAAGAACTCGGACCCGGCATCGATCAGGCGGTAATTGACAATCCTGATTACGTTCCGGCTAGAGGCATCGTCGAGGGAGCCGATCTTTTCGACGCTACCTTTTTCGGCATCGGACCGATGGAGGCGCGTCTGATGGATCCGCAGCACCGGATCTTCCTCGAACTATGCTGGACAGCCATGGAAAATGCCGGCTATGATTCTGAATCTTTTGCCGGAATGATCGGTGTTTACGCGGGTGTCGGTGATAACCATTATTATCCCAATAATGTGCTTGCCCATCCGGATCTTGTGAATATGGTGGGGAATGCAATCGTCGGTTACGGCAATGAAAAAGATTACATTGCCACACGCGTTTCCTATTGTCTGAACCTGACCGGTCCAGGTGTCAGCGCGAATACCGGTTGTTCAACTACCCTGCTGGCGGTAGATAATGCCTTTAACGCGCTGATCAATTATGAATGCGACATGGCTTTGGCCGGCGGTGTCGATATCTATGTTCCGCAGAAAAGCGGTTTTCTCTATCAGGATGGCGGAGTTTTCAGTAAAGACGGGCATTGCAGGCCTTTTGACGACAGTGCAACAGGCACCATGTTTTGCGACGGCACCGGCGTTGTGGTACTCAAAAGGTTGGCAGACGCTATCGCCGATGGCGACAGGATTTACGCGATTGTCCGGGGCAGCGCCAAAAACAATGACGGCGCCAACAAAGTTAGTTTCCTTGCCCCCAGCGTGGAAGGCCAGGCCAAAGTAATTGCCATGGCTCAGGCTCTAGCCAATATTGAGCCGGAGGATATCTCTTATATTGAAGCCCATGGAACAGGCACTCCGTTGGGCGATCCGATGGAGATTGAAGCGCTCACTAAGGTTTTCAGATACCAGACGGATAAAAAGCAGTTTTGCCTGCTTGGGTCCATCAAGGGTAACATCGGGCATCCGACCATTGCATCGGGAGTAGCGGGTTTAATCAAGACCGCTTTATGCCTCTACCATGAAAAGATTCCCGCCACGCTTCACTTTAAAAAGCCGAATGCCAGAATTGATTTTCAAAACAGTCCGTTTCTTGTGGTGGATAAGCTGACCCTCTGGCCTCGCTCCAGTCGTCCGCGCATCGCCGGAGTGAGTTCCTTTGGTTTTGGAGGCACCAATGTTCATTCCATTATGGAAGAATCACCTATGGTCCAACCCTCGGGCATTTCACGGCCTGTCCAATTGTTGATGCTTTCCGCCAGGACTGCAAACGCCCTGGAAAAAATGACAGATAATCTGAGAAAATATCTGACGCAAAACCTCGCAGAAAGGCTCGCGGACGTTTCCTATACACTCCAGCGCGGAAGACGCTATCACGCGCACCGTCGCTATCTGATCTGTAAAGACATTCCCGACGCCATCGACATGCTCGTAAAGCCTGATCCGATGCGTTCACATACCCGCATTTGTGATACACGCGATCCAGGCGTTATCTTTATGTTCCCTGGTCAGGGGACGCAATACGTCAATATGGGAAAAAACTTCTATAACCATGAGCCTTTGTTTAAAAAAAACCTGGATCAGTGTTGCGATATTTTGCAAGCTCACCTGGGATGCGATTTGAGGGATTTTTTATTTCCGGAAGAACACGATTATGAAAAGACAAGTCAGTCACTTCAGAACACTTTTTATACCCAACCGGCTCTGTTTACCATAGAGTACTCGCTGGCGCGGTTACTGCAGCACTGGGGTATCAAACCGGCAGCGATGATCGGACACAGTGTCGGAGAATTCGTTTGCGCCTGTCTGGCCGGTGTCTTTTCTTTAGAGGAAGCTCTGAGGTTAGTCGCCACGCGAGGCCGTTTGATCAGTAATTTGCCGGCCGGTTCAATGCTATCTGTCCGGCGCAGCGCTGAAGAGATCGAAACGCGCTTGCCGAAAAACATACAGCTTGCAGCGGCCAATAGCCCCATGCTTTGTGTTGTGTCCGGCCCCCACGCGGCCATTGAGCAATTCGGCGCCGAACTAATGAAGGACGACATTCCCTGCAAGAAACTTTTTACATCTCATGCGTTTCATTCCGCCATGATGGATCCTGTTGTGGATAAATTTATCGCGGAAGTGGCGCGTGCTGAAATGAAACCTCCCCAAATCCCGTTTGTTTCAACCGTGACGACACAATGGATCAGCGATAAAGATGCCACTGATCCTGCCTACTGGGGACGTCACCTCCGTATGCCGGTACGCTTTTCCCATGGTATCCGCACGCTCTTAAAAGAGAATATGGGAATTTTTCTCGAAGTAGGCCCACGCTCCACAGGCACTACTTTGGCACGTCAACATGGCGATGCTCATAACAAAGTTTTGGCTGCAGCGACCATGGCTGAATCTTATAACGGCAATGCCGAATGGACAGCATTGTTGTCCGCGCTGGGATATTTATGGGCCAACGGCGTAACACCGGATTGGCAAAAGTTTTATGAAAATGAGAAAAGACACCGCATTCCATTGCCGACTTATCCATTCGAGCGTAAAAAATACTGGGTCGATTACATTCCGCGCAATGCTTCTCCACAGATCAGCAATCCTGCGGAAGCAGACAGTGAATGGGCCGATGGAGACACCAGCGCAGCGTCACTACAGCCAGATACTATGGGACAGGACAAGCTGATCCTCAAGCTGATAGCTATTTTTGAAGAAACATCCGGTTTGTCTTTTACGGGCATAGATACGGCAACAACTTTTTTGGAAATGGGCATGGATTCACTGCTGCTTTCCCAGGTTGCTTATAAAATTCAAAAAGATTATGGCGTAAAAATTGTTTTCAGCCAGTTAATGCGAAACCTATCGACGATTTCATTGTTATCGGACTATATCCGAACCAACCGTAAAGAGGCGGACAGACCGTCTGTTACAACTGATGAAGAGATTTCTAAAAAGGCTGTTGAATTACCACGAGATCCCATCACCGTACCAGTCACCATACCGCAAAAGGGGCTCTGGCTATCCTCAAAACTAAACAGTACACTTTCCTGTGCGTACAATGAATCCATGACTTTACATTTAACGGGCGACATTGATTTGGACACCCTGGAAAAGGCAATTCATGCTCTTGTGGAAAAACACGACGCCCTCAGAGCTACATTTGCTGCAGATGGCGCAACCATGACTATTTCAACCAAAGCAACTTATGAACGTCAGCGAATTGAACTAGGAAAGATGAGTGAAACACGAGCCCGAGCCAAATGCGAAGCGATTCTCCGCCAGGACGCGGCAACGCCTTTCGATCTGGAAAACGGACCGCTGTTTCGCTGCCAAATGATCATTTTACCACGCGAGCAGTGTTATATTGTTTTAACATCCCATCACATTGTTTGTGACGGCTGGTCGCTTGATGTATTAATCTCCGAGCTGTGTGCTTTTTACAATACATTGCATCGCGGGCAATCACTCAATATTCAAGCATCCCATCAATTTGCCGATTATTGTTTACATGCCGGCTCCCGCAAGGACTCCGCTGAATACAAAGTGGCCAGCGAATACTGGCGTAATAGATTCAATCCGGTTTTCCCGGTTATGCGTCTTCCAACCGACAAGCCCGGTAACAAAATTGGGGTATATGACGCCCGGCGTGTTGATTTGGACATCCGTGGCAATCTAGTCCATTCTCTCAGAGAGCAGTGCAAGAGAAAAGGGTGGAGCATGTTTACCCTTTTTGTGGCAGCATACAATTTATTGTTATACAAAATATCCGGACAGAAACACTTTGTCGTTGGCCTGCCAATCGCCGAGCAGCATCTGATGGGATATAATGATCTTGTCGGACACTGTGTAAATCTGTTACCGTTCTGCTGTCCTATTGACGATAGTTTCAGTTATGAAAAATATATCGAAGCCGTTCAAAATGATTTGCTTGAAGGTTACGATAATCAAATTTATACTTATGTTGATTTGCTCAATGACGGTGGCATAACTTACGATCATACAGGTTCAGCCACAATGCCGGTCGGCTTGACCACAGTAAAAAAATATGAAGTGGAAGATCTTCCCATTGATGGCGCGGCGGTGAGCTATTTTGCTAATCCACGGGCTTACGAATCCTTTGAACTTTACCTCAACGTAGTCGAATCAGCAAAGGCCATCGAACTCAAATGCCATTTTAAGACAGCCCTTTTCAACATCGCAACCATCGAAGAGTGGCTGAGAATCTATGAGCAGATTCTGACACAGTTTGTCCATGAGCCTCAGAGGCGAATTGAAACCATGGGAGCCGCGCGACCTGTTGTGACTGAACAGCCGCAAAAGGTGTTGACTCCCACGCATCAAACATCTCCGGTTAGCCAAATGGTAGAAAAACTTATGCCTGTTTGGAAGAAAGTTTTGGGGAAAGCAACGATCACTGCCAACGATAATTTCTTTGATATCGGTGGTAATTCGCTAATGGCCGCAAAACTATTTGCGGAGATTGAGAAAATTCTAGGCAAAACGATCCCCCTTGCAGTTCTGTATGAAGCGCCAACTTTAGAAAAATTGGCTGAATATTTAGAAACCGGGAAATATGAACAATCCTGGCAATCGCTCGTTCCGATCAATTCGAAAGGTACACGTGCGCCTCTTTATTTGGTGCATGGCGCCGAAGGCAATATTTTACTGTATCGCGATTTGGCAAAGCATCTGGGGGAAAACCAACCCGTTTACGGTTTACAGTCAATTGGTCTGGACAACAGGACCGAGATCGATCCGCAATTTGAAGTTGTTGCAAGTAATTACATCAAAGAAATAAAAGCGCTGCAGCCAAAGGGGCCATATTTCCTGGGCGGGTATTGTTTGGGCGGTACGATCGCATTGGAAATGGCGCAACAACTTAAGCTTCAAGGCGAAGAAATAGGACTGCTTTTTATGATCGAAAATTATAATATTAAAACTATACAATGGCCAATGCCATTCTCCCTGAATATAGCCAATAAATTTCTTAACCTGTGGTATCACATGGGCAACCTTTTTACCGGTAGCAATGAGGCCAAAATGGATTTTCTCGGGGCAAAGGCGAGAACTGAATTTAATCGCTATAAAATTTCACTTCAGGTTTCGCTATCATCTCTAGGGAAATATTTTGGCTTGAAGAACAGCCTTAACTTCCCACATATAAGAGTTGATGAGGCATACGATGAAGCTCTATTGCGCTATACACCACAAGTGTATGAAGGCGTGATCGTTCTATTCGGCGCCAGTAAAAGACTTGCCGGGTTTAGAGATCCTCTTTATGGGTGGGGTAATATCGCTACTAAAGGTGTTGAACTATTTGAACTACCGATTAATCCTCGTGGAAGCCTTGTTGAACCTTTTGTTGGTATACTAGCAAAAAAACTCGAGGAAAGACTCAACATTGTTTCCCATTTTTCAAGTGATGCAAAACAATAAATATCTTCACCTGCTCAATAAATATGCAGCACTTCATATCCGCCTCAGCAAGACAGAACGACAATTGTGGCAGAGCTTTGTAATATGACCTTTAATAAAAACATAAAAGTAGATAAAGAATTGGTCTGGATTAGCCCTAAAGAAATACATCTTTGGATTGGTAACTATAAATCAAACAAAGAATCGCATGATCGAATGATGTCGGTTTTATCACCTTCTGAGATCCAACGCGCCAATACTTTTCACTTCCATAATGATCGGGAAAACTACATGCAGGCACATAGCTTATTACGTCTAATTCTAAGCAAATATTCAGGCGTTTGTCCTCAGGAAATTGATTTTGAATCGGGAGCATATGGCAAGCCTTATTTAAAATGTAGAAATAAAATTAATTTTAACTTATCGCATACAAAAGAGATGATTGCCGTTGCTGTTTCTTCAGATAGTAATGTCGGTATTGATATTGAAAGGCAGGACTATATTGATGATATCGAAAATGTTGCCCGGCAATTTATGAGTGATGCCGAGCTCAGGGATATGAGTTGTTTGGAATCTAGCACTAGAAACACCTATTTTTATCAATGCTGGGTACAGAAAGAAGCTTTGGTCAAGGCCTCAGGAAGGGGTATTGACGATCATTTCCGTTTCTTATCCGTAATGGACGGATTTCGTCTTGACGAAGCAAAAACCATTTCCACGTGTTTTGAAGAAACTCCAAACAGTTGGTGGCTTCAGACATTTGAGCTTACACCTGATCATTTGGGTGCCGTATGTATAGAATCAGCAGATGCTCAGGCTTACACAATTAAGCTGAGGCATGATGATGTTTTTGAGTGTTATTGAAGGAGCAATTTAATGCGCAGAAGAAAATTTATTGGTATTATCGTTGTTGCCATTTTGGGGGTTGGCTTTATGAGCTTGTCATTCAACTTGTCTTTTGTCCGTAAAATCTATTATAAAATTCAGAATTGGTTTAATCCACCACCTGGTCTTCAGCCGGACAGTGAGCGAGAAGAAGCAACTCTGCCCAAAGAGGGCATTGCGGCTTCTGTCGAAACAGCCCTAAATTCAAGATGCACAAGCGACTACGATGATAACCCCAAAATCTTCCACTGGGGCATGTTTGATAAAACTAAAAAACTTACCACGGCGCAAATAGAGCAGATCATTTCCTATGCGAAAATACCCCGTTTTACAAAGGGCAGCGTCATGATTAAATCAGAAAAAAATATGCTGACTTTTTTAATCGATAATCGTACCAAAGGGCTAAACAGGGACTGGATGATGATCGAAAGTGGAATGCAGCATCAGGCTGTAGGATTGATTTGCGCCGCCCTCGGGGCCGGCTATGTCTTTAGCACTCTTGGAATGGATGGACAATCAATTTCAGACTATGAATTCGCAACAGTGAAAATAAAACTGGACGCCTTGAAACCATCCTACAATGGCGTATATTGGAGTAATGCTGCACCGGCAGAAACAAAGCCGTGGAAAAGCGGAACTCTGCCCGATCCAATGAGACAGGGGGGGAAACCACTTCTTTCAGCTATTGCAGAGCTGAAAACTAAAAATGATACAGGTCGACATATATCCAGTCATGATCTTGGCCAGCTTTTATGGGCTGCACGAGGCAGGTCACCTCACTATCACATATCATCTCCCTGGGGTATGACCATACCCACATATCACGGTAAAGAAGGCATATCGGAGGTATTTGTTATATCGGATGGTAATTTATCCAAATACATCAACTGGGAAAATAACCGGCCTACCCATTCACTAGAGGTAACCGGAAAAATAGATGATAAAGCAGTGAAACTTCTGGCAAACCAGCACAAATCTGGTAACTGTTTTATAGTCCTCGGCAGGAACCTAAACGAAGCGAAAGCTCACTGGGAAATCGGTTATCAACTTCTCAATCTGATGCTTCAGGCGCACTCCCTGGAGTTGAGTTACGCGGCACTCTTGCTTGATGAAAGTCAAAAAAGGCCATTTCAGTCTTCAGGAATCAAAGACCCGATTGCTGTTATCGCACTCCGGCATAATTGATTGGCAGGGAACCAGATAACTTAATTAGCAGTATCTCAACCTGAGCCAAAATCCATTTTAAGGAGTATTCATATTTTAAAAACTACCCCGTTTGCTTTTCTTAAACCTTTCATACCGCGACGGGTACAGATTTTACTCCGCCGGGCATTAATTTATTTGTTTCTGCCTTCGTATAGAAATGTTTGGCCGATAGATCCAAAATCGGCAAAGCCGCCGGAAGACTGGATGGGATGGCCGGAAGGTAAAATATTTGCACTGATCCTCACACATGATATCGATACACAGGAAGGACATAACAATTGCCATTTATTAGCCGAAATAGAAGAGCGATCAGGTTTCCGCTCGTCATTTAACTTTGTTGCTGAAGATTATAAAATATCCAATGAGATGCTCGATAGTCTGGAAGCTAAAGGATTTGAAATAGGACAACACGGCATTCATCATAAAAACCATTTCAAGTCAAAAAATCACTTTCAGAAATTTGTGGGGAAAATTAACCATTATTTAAAAGAATGGAATGCAGTTGGATTTCGCTCTCCCAGCATGTACCACAATCTGGAATGGATTCATGATTTAAATATTGAATATGACGCCTCCACCTTTGATACAGATCCTTTTGAACCTCAACCGGATGGTGTGGGGACCATATTCCCCTTCTGGGTTCCCGGCAGCTCCAGCGCGGCTGGATATGTAGAGCTGCCTTATACGTTACCTCAGGATTTTTTACTCTATATTCTTATGCGGCAAAAAAATATCGACATCTGGAAAAGGAAGCTGGATTGGATTGCCCAAAATGGTGGCATGGCCCTTTTCATCATCCACCCCGACTACATCAATTTCAATACTAAGTCTCACTACGAGAACTACCCTGTTGAATATTATGAAGAGTTTCTTGCTTATATCAAAACTAAATATAAAGGCCAGTATTGGAATGTACTACCTAAAGATATTGCCCGATTCTGGGCGACAAATTACAAGAGAAAAGAAAGCATCACTAGAAAACCAAAACACATCTGTATGCTTGCCTATTCCTTTTATGAATCCGATAACAGGATTATGCGTTATGCAGACGCACTGGCTCAGCGTGGAGACATTGTTGATGTAATAGCATTAAGAGGCGAAAACTTACCAAAATATGAAAAGCTTAAAAATGTAAATGTCTATCGCATACAAAAAAGGATGATTAATGAAAAAAGCAAAATAACTTATTTATGCAGGCTAATGATTTTCTTGCTTAGATCCTTAATATTTATAACAAAGAAGAATATGCAATATCCCTATGATGTAGTCCACGTGCACTCGGTACCAGATTTCGAAGTTTTTGCAGCCGCACTGCCAAAACTGCAAGGCGCCAGGATCATTCTTGATATTCACGACATAGTGCCCGAATTTTTTGCCAGCAAATTTCCCGGTGGTAAAGACAGCTTTTTTTTCAAAGCTTTGGTTAAACTTGAAAAGCTTTCGATTAAATTTTCTGACCATGTTATTATTTCTAACCATCTATGGCATAAAACGCTAACATCCCGCTCCGTAGATGAAAGCAAATGCACCACCGTCATGAACTATCCCGATGAAGCAATTTTTTATCAGCGGCCACGAACCAGACACGATGACAAATTTATCATGATTTACCCAGGTACACTTGGTTGGCATCAGGGTTTAGATACTGCGATTAAAGCTTTTGCAAAAATTAAAGATCAGGCCCCACAGGCTGAATTTCACATTTATGGTCGAGGAACGGAAAAAGATAATCTGGCCAAACTTATCGCGGAACTTCATTTGGATAACAGAGTTTTTCTGAAAGATCCAATGCCAATCGACAAAATAGCTGACATAATGGCTGATGCAGACCTCGGCATTGTACCGAAGAAGAACGACCCTTTCGGAGGGGAAGCCTTTAGCACAAAAATTCTTGAATTTATGTCACTCGGTATTCCCGTGATTGTATCAAAAACAAAAATTGATAATTATTATTTTAACGATTCTGTTGTGAAATTTTTTGAATCAGACGACGAAGATGATTTGTCGAAGTGTATCTTAACATTAATTGAAAATGAACAATTACGTAATGGTCTCAAAGAAAACGCTCTGCAATTCATAGAAAATTTTAAATGGAGTACCAAGAAGGACGAATATTTCAACCTTGTAGATTCTTTGATAGGAAATAGTAACAATACACATATTCATAACTTAACACCCACCAGCTAAAAGCTGGTGGGTTAACCTTAATTGAGACTAATAAAATAATATGACCATCTTTCGACTAGACCATTTTCTGTCACTATATTTATTCCACCCGCTAATAAAAAAATATTCATTTCATAACGATTTAAGAATCCCTATTCTGATGTACCACAGCATCTCAAATGAAATTGCAAATGGAGCACATCCATATTATGAAATAAACACATCACTTGAACGTTTTGAGGAACATATTAAATACCTTCACGACAACAACTATTCAGTTGTCAATCTCTCAGACATAACTAAATTATTCGATTCAAAAAACAATGTCACATCAAAGTACGTCGTTCTAACATTTGATGATGGATTTCAAGATTTTTATAGCAAGGCTTTTCCCATTCTCAATAAATACAATTTTACAGCAACGGTTTTCCTCCCCACCGGGTTAATAGAAAATCAAAATCTGAAGCTTCGAGGCAAAGACCATCTTAATTGGCACGAGGTATGTGAATTATCGAAATATGGGGTCATTTTTGGCTCCCACAGTGTCACGCATCCCCAGCTTAGCCTCAGTAATAAAGACAATATTGAATATGAAATCAAAAAATCGAAAGAAACTATTGAAGACAAAACAGGGGAAATAGTGCATTCTTTCTCATATCCCCTTAGATTTCCTGAGGAACAAAAACCTTATATAAAATATTTAAAGAATGTTCTTGAAAAGTGCGGTTATCTGAATGGTGTTACTACAAGAATCGGATTAGCAAGAAAGGACGATGATATTCATTTTTTAAGGAGGATTCCTCTAAATTCATATGATGACTTATCCTTTTTTAAAGCAAAGCTAGAAGGTGGCTATGACTGGCTCTACAGGCCGCAATACATCTACAAATTTTTAAAATCAAAATATAAATAAGAAAATATTTTTAATCAATTCATTAGATTTGAGTCCTTGAAAAAAAGAGAATAATGGCAAACAAATGCGCAACAACATCAAACGCATAATTAAATTGGTCATAAGCTTAATTGTTTTTATTATTGATTATTTGTCCGGATTGTTTTCATCATTTATAAATAAGACAGATTCAAGTTACGTCGTTCTATATTATCACGCCGTTCACCCTGGGGGAAAAAATAAATTTGAGCAGCAAATGGATGAACTGTTGCGTTGGACAAAACCCATACATCTTAATGCCATAGGACAAATGAAACTAGCCGGGCGTTATTCTGCCGTAACATTTGATGATGGGTTTATCTGTGTCCGTGATTACGCGCTACCTGTGCTGGCAGCGCGTAATATACCTGCTACATTGTTTGTTCCATCAGGCTGCCTTGGTGAGCATCCACCGTGGCTTGACAAAGAAACCGAAGGCTGTAAAGATGTTGTTATGACAGCGGCACAGTTAAACAGTTTGGATAAAAACCTTGTTTTGATAGGGTCGCATTGCATAACCCATCAGAACCTTCTCTCTTTGAGTTATGAAGAGTCAAAAAAAGAAATTATCCAGTCAAAAAGTGATCTTGAAAAACTTCTGAGTATTCCTATAGAAAACATCAGTTTTCCTCATGGGGCATTTAATCAAACGCATATTGATTTGGCGTTGCAGGCAGGCTACAGACAGGCATTTTCTATTTTGCCTGAACTTAACTATTTTAATTCTGACAAGTTTGTTAAAGGAAGAGTAAAAGTAGATCCATCAGACTGGTGGATAGAATATCGGCTGAAACTGTTGGGTGCCTATCGATGGCTGCCCAAGGCTTTTATAGCAAAAAGAAAGATACGCAGTTTGTTTAAAAGCGCTTCTCATTGAAAGATGTAATAAACGCAGGACTATGATGCATAAAATAAAAAAATACGCATGAGCTTAAATAATAATTCAGCAGATTACATAGTAGAGATCGATCAAATCAATAAAACAGAATGGGAAAAGTTGATAAACATATTCGATGATTCGAGTATCTATCAAACCTGGTCTTATGGCGCTGTTCGCTGGGGTCAATCAAACTTAAGTCATATAGTCATTAAACATAAAGGTGAAATTATTGCTGCCGCGCAGTTACGCATAGTAAAAATACCGCTATTAAAAGCTGGCATTGCCTATTTGCCATGGGGCCCAATGTGGCGACGGCAAGGACGTACGGTAAATATAGATTTATTCAAACAGATAATAAAAGCTTTAAAAGAAGAATACGCCATTAAGCAAAGCTTGCTTTTACGTATTCATCCTAATGTAATAGAAGAAAACAATGAAGCAATCGTTTCCATTCTGAATAAAGCGGGATTCCAAAAAAAGATAAAGATAAAACCTTACAGAACCCTCATACTTGATCTTTCACCAACAATGTCTGAAATTCGGAAGTCGCTTGACCAAAAATGGAGAAATCAATTAAACCGTGCGGAAAAAAATAATCTGAAAATTATAGAGGGTAATAGTGATGCGCTATACCAGATTTTTTCAGACCTTCAAGAAGAAATGCACGGCCGGAAAAAATATATGCCTGGAGTCGATTATAACGAATTTCGAGATATCCAAAAAGACCTGCCTGAACCACTGAAGATGATAATTCTTATATGCGAATATGAAGGGGAAGCTCTTACAGCTACAATAGTGTCAATGATTGGTGATACAGGTATATATTTACTTGGTGCGACCGGTAATGAAGGCATGAGAATGAAAGGCGCTTATCTATTGCAATGGCGCTTTATAGAAATGATGAAAGAACGGGGATGTAAGTGGTACGATCTTGGAGGTATAGACCCTGATAAAAATCCCGGCGTATATCATTTTAAGTCGGGTATTTCCCATAGAGAGGTATGCCATGTTGGGCAATTTGAAATGTCTCATAATAAGATCAGTAGTCTGTTTGTAAAAGGAGCTGAAAACATAGCAGGTCTTCAGAGAAAAATTTACAGTTATTGGTTCAAGTAATTCACACATGAATAACTCTACTCAAATAATAAATCCCAATTACGTTCTTATCACAGCTGTTCGTAATGAAGAAGCGTACATAGATTATACTATACAATCTATCCTTGCTCAGACAATATTGCCGAAGAAGTGGATAATTGTAAGCGATGGATCAACTGACGGCACTGATGAAATAATCATGAAATATACAACACAGAATGATTTTATGGTTCTCATACGCAGGAAGACAAAAAATGAGGGCGTTGATTTTTCTTCAAAGGTTCAGGCAATCTATGAAGGATACAATCAATTAAGAGGGATTGAATATGACTTTATGGGGATACTTGACGGCGATGTTTCCTTCAACCCTTATTACTATGAAAATGTTTTGATAAAATTTGATGAGAATCATGATTTAGGAATTGCAGGAGGGATAGTTTTTGATAAGTATGCTGAACGTAATGTACGGAGATCCCCCGGTTACAGTGAATATATTCCTGGCTGTATTCAGCTCTTTCGTCGTAAATGCTATGAAGACATCGGCGGTTTAACACCAATAAAAGATGGTGGTGAAGATACTGTTGCCGTCGTTATGGCACGGATGAATGGCTGGAAGGTCGAAGCATTTGAAGATCTAAATGTTCTTCATCATAAATGTAGCGAAGCTGCAAGGGGTAAACTGAAGGAAAGCTTTAGGGACGGTAAACTATATTATTCACTAGGTAGTCACCCCTTGTTTGAAATCATAAAAAGTATTCGTAGATTAAGCACCAGACCATTTTTTTTATATGCTTTTACAAGAATGTGTGGTTACATATGGTCATACTACCAAAAACAAAATAGACCAGTGTCTGCTGCATTTATAAAATATCTAAGAAAAGAACAGTTATCCAGGCTGAAATTTGAAATAATAAAGAAACTATGATTGCAAATATCGATGGCCTGTGGTAAATAGTACAAACCTATCAACATCTATTCTAAATAAATTACAAATGGAGCAATGATGATACACTATAGAAGAGCTATAGCTATGCTTGTGGTTTTGATAGCTAACGCAGCAATAGCCACTACCTGCCAAGGCAGGCCGGGCGGTTCACGAAAATACCAAATGAAGAAATTACTCATAACTCTTTTAGTGTTATTTAGCTTATGCTCCCCGGCATCAGCTGCTTCATATACGGTATGTAATAGTGGGTGTAATTATACGACTATTGCAGCTGCTATCGTTGCGGTGACTAACGGAACAGCAAATACCATTACTGTAAAGAGTCCCTATTCGGCGAATGAAAGGGTAACGGTAAACAAGGCCGGGGCGAGTGATTCCAGCAGATTAGTCATTATTGCTGATGCCGGATATACGCCTGTGACAAAAGGTTTTTCGGTTACATCAGACTATGTCACGGTTAACGGTTTTGAAATGACATCGTGCGGGGCATCGGTCTGTGCCATAGCAGCTGCCGATTACGTCAGTTTCCTCAATAATAACATTCACGGAAGTGATGGTAGTGGCTATTCCTATGAATGCGGGACTGATGATTCAGACACATTTAGAGATTATGTAGTGCTTCAGGGGAATAAGATACACGCGGGCAGTAGCAGTGGTTATACGTTAATGGACTTCCGTTGTAATTATTGCACCATAGACAACAATGAGCTTTATTTTTGTGTTGACTGCGATGGTATGCGCTTTTGGGGACATGATTCAGTCATATCTAATAATTACATCCATGATCTTACTTATAGAGATGGTGTTAATCATAGTGATAATTTTCAAACCTTTGGTGACTGTGGTTCGGCAGCTTGTCACACGATGTATAATTACACAATAGAAAAAAATCTATGTATTTCTACCGGCGATGATCTGCAACCATTTAATTTAGAAAACGATGGTCAATCAGGGATACATGATATTGTAATACGCAATAACATATTTATGAATTTCGGTACTCAGGGGAATGTTGGTATTCCCAATATGAGTATCGTCAACAACACGTTTATAGACGTTGCTACTATAAATTTATTTGCTTTAAATATATTGTATGGTGGCGGGTGGGACAATTCAAATTTGATTATCGAAAACAATATCTTTGTTTACACATATAATCAACCTCCTTTTACTCCTGATGCGAGAACTACCAATAAAAATAATTATGTAACACGTAGGAGTGGAAGTAGTTACTCCGCAGTAACGGGTTGGTCAGAACCAGGGGGTATTTATGGTGGGAATCCTAATTTTGTAAACTACACAGGAACGGATACCTGTGGAACTTATAACGTCACTACTCACAAATGTTCTAATTTTGATGTGAGTCTTACGGCAAGCAGCCCTGCTAAGGATGCAGGTGCAGACTTGTCTTCCATTTGGTCAAATGCTACTGACAAGGATGGTGTATCGCGCCCACAGGGTTCAGCGTGGGATATAGGAGCTTATGAATATTCTTCAGGTAGTTCTCAATATACGTTAACCGTAACAAAGGCAGGAACGGGATCAGGACTAGTAACTAGCTCACCGTCGGGTATTAACTGCGGATCGACCTGCTCAAATACTTATACCGCAGGCACTTCAGTTACTTTAAATGCTGCGCCAGACAGTGGCGATTCTTTCACTGGCTGGGGGGGCGCATGTTCAGGCACAGGGGCATGCACTGTTACTATGAATGCCGCTAGAACTGTTACAGCAAACTTTACGCTGTCTTCTGGTCCATACACTTTGACCGTTACAAAATCAGGTACGGGGACTGGAACAGTAACTAGCTCAGATTTATATATTAACTGCGGTTCGACCTGCTCTCATAATTATGATGCAGGCACTCCGGTTACTTTAACTGCTGCGCCAGACAGCGGCTCTTTCACTGGCTGGTCGGGCGCATGTTCAGGCACAGGGTCATGCACTGTATCCATGAACGCAGCTAAAACTGTTATAGCAGAATTCACATTACCTTCTGCTCAATACACTTTAACAGTTACAGGGGCAGGTACGGGATCAGGGACAGTAACCAGCTCACCGACAGGTATTAGCTGCGGATCAACTTGCTCTCATAATTATGATGCAGGCACTCCGGTTACTTTAACTGCTGCGCCAGGCAGCGGTTATTATTTCACTGGCTGGTCGGGCGCTTGTTCAGGCAGGGGTTCATGCACTGTATCCATGAACGCACCTAGAACTGTTACAGCATTGTTTTCTTCTCAATACGCTTTAACGGTTACAAAGAAAGGAACGGGGTCAGGAAAAGTAATTAGCTCACCGTCAGGTATTAACTGCGGTACGCTCTGCTCAAATAATTATGCTGTACTCACTCCGGTTACTTTAACTGCTGTGCCAGACAGCGGCGTTTCTTTCACTGGCTGGGAGGGAGCATGTTCAGGCATGGGGTCATGCTTTGTATCCATGGACGCACCTAAGACTGTTACAGCAACATTTACATCAGCTCCAACACCAGCTGAGGTTAAGAAAACCAGCGGTAATATGTGTTTTATCGCCACGGCAGCCTATAGTTCATCCTCGCATCCGGATGTTCAATTGTTGCGCGATTTCAGGGATAGTCATCTTCTTTCAAATACCATGGGAAGAATATTCGTAAATTTTTACTACCAGGTATCACCACCTCTGGCAGATTTTATCAGACAAAACGAAATATTACGAGTGGCGACAAGGACGATGCTTAAGCCGATAATTTACGCAATCAAATATCCGTATATTTTTTTACTGCTGTGCCTGGCAGGCATAATTTTAATTGTGTTGCGAAAAAGAACAAAAGCTATGAAAGATACAGCCTGATTCTGAATCCGTCAGCGAGCGCATTCCCCGTCACGCCATCGGCGTGACTGCGGGATAAGTGAGCGACTTAAAGAAATATCTTGTACCCTAAGGATCGAAGATTCTCCGCAGTTTACTGCGGAGAGCTTCAATTTAAGATTTCTATATCGCGCATTGTTAAAGAGCGATATCTGTGATCCTATAAGGATTGAAGTAAATACCCACCTGTTATTCAGCTCGGAATAAAATGCTTGCCTATTATAAATATTTTCAGAATTATCTTATTTGTTTCCCGGTAAATTAAGAGATTAGAACATGTTTGATTTTGCAACTTTAATGACTCCAGCTGCCTATCTTTTCCTCTCAACTATGAGTCTTTTTCTGCTCATTTTACCCTTCAGATATGCAATTATTCCGATTATTGTCTCAATATGCTACATGACCCTCGGACAAGAAGTGATCATAATTGATCTTCATTTTTCCATTATCCGCATTCTTATACTGATCGGTTTTATTCGATTAATGATGCGCGGCGAATTCTATAAAATAAATCTTAATGTAATCGATAAAACATTAATATGGTGGGTTATTGTCAGCATTATTACCGCTACACTTTTAGAACCCACAACAAGTACAATTATAAACAGACTTGGATTTGCCTATAATGCAATAGGAGCTTATTTCCTGTTTAGAATCCTCATCAGGGATTACGACAGCATTAATATAGTATTTAAGACGCTGGCAATAATTATTTTTCCCCTGGCAATTTTAATGATTATTGAGAAATTTACGGCAAGAAATTTATTTTCGGTATTTGGTGGCGTTCCAGAATTTACAGCAATAAGGGAAGGGCGATTACGTTGTCAGGGACCATTTAATCATCCCATTTTAGCTGGTACTTTTGGCGTTTCGATTCTTCCTTTTTTTGTTGCTTTCTGGTTCCAGGAAACCGGTAAAAAATTTATTGCTTTTATAGGCGTCCTCTCAGCAACTATTATTACTATTGCATCGGCATCAAGTGGGCCCGTTGTTGCTTACATCTTTGGTATTGCTGGATTCATTGCCTGGCGTTTTCGTCGGCATATGCGAGCTATTAGATGGACAATAATATTGGGGTTAATTGGCCTCCAATTATTTATGAAGGCCCCCGTATGGTATCTTCTTGGCCGCCTCAGTGAAGTTATTGGCGGCACGGGTTATCATCGCTCGGAAATAATAACCCAGGCAATTTCTCATTTTGGGGATTGGTGGCTCTTCGGTACCAATTATACAGCCGACTGGATGCCCTACCACTTAGACATTGATCCTAATAGTACAGATATGACTAATCAATACATTCTTGAGGGAGTCACCGGTGGCTTATTGAAATTGATCTTATTTATTATCATCATTATACTTTGCTTTAAAACTATTGGTCGGATAATTCATTGCCTGGAGAATGAAAAGTTCGCCGTTAGAATAACACTTTGGTCAATGGGTGTTTCTCTATTGATTCATACGGTATCTTTCTTTTCAGTGGCATATTTTGATCAGATGATTGTCATTTTCTATATGTTATTGGCAATGATATCAGGGAGCAGCATATTTTTATTAAAGAAAGAAGAAGTATTACCCGATACATCTGAATTGAACCCTGAAACTTAGTATATCTTTACAAATAAATATTAAATGGTTTATGCTCATTCAATTTAAATACTTTTTTTAAAAAAAGAAACTTTGACAAAACATTAAAGAGGATTACCGGATGCTTACTGATAATTTCCTGTACAGGCTTTACGGAATTAGTAATCGTAGTTTAAGAAAATTGATTATTAAAATTGTCTACAAATTAGAAGGTGGAGATTTTTATTCAACCACATTACGCAAAATTTTTAGAAAATACCATGGTATTACAATTGGTATGTATAGTTATGGCGGTTGTTTTTCTTACGAAAATATACAACCGAATACCGTAATTGGCCGTTATTGTTCGTTTGCTTCTAATGTCTACATCTATAACGGAAATCATCCAGTAGCATTTAAATCGCTTCATCCTTTTTTCTATAATCCCGAATTAGGACATGTTGATGAGTTAAAGATTAAGCGGTCAACGACCACGATAGGAAATGATGTTTGGGTCGGTCAAAATGCTATCATTTTGCCATCCGCGTCCGAAATTGGTAATGGGGCGGTAATTGGTGCCGGCAGCATTGTAACAAAAAATGTACCACCCTATGCGATTGTTGCCGGCAACCCCGCAAAAATAATGAAATATCGCTTTTCTGACGATATCATTAACAAAATAGTACAATCCGCCTGGTGGGATAAAAGTCTCGAAGATCTTAAAAAAAATAAAACTGAATTTGAGACATTCACCAAACCATATGTTTTAGGATGAGGCAAAGATAATGCGATATTTCCCGGAGTCGGTTTTCCGAATGCTAATGATCCCTAAATATTTATCTAACATGTATATGATGCGAAAGTCATCATAATGCTTATCGCTGGAGGCTTATATGCGACGACTAAAACGAGTATTGATCAGTTGTCTATATCATTTGAAAGTTGATGTACTTTTTGAGAACATTGAAAGCCTGATAAGAAGTGTAGCCACTTACCGACTCAATAAAAAGCTATCATGCAATTTCAGATTTATTGATGAAGGCGGAGGCGGTTATTTTATTGCAGGCGACCTGAGCAAGTTTATTATAGATGAAACAAGTTACTTAAAATCAGGAAGCTACGTAGAATGTAGTGGCGGCGTCACTATAGGAAAATATTGTCATCTATCAAGAGGTGTTACAATCTTTTCAACAACCCATGACTACAACAGGCGCCCCAAAATCCCTTATGATGAAGTAGTTACGCCAAGGCCAGTACTTATAAAGGATTTTGTTTGGGTTGCTGCCAATTGTACTATATTAGGTGGTGTAACGATAGGCGAAGGTGCAATAATTGGAGCAGGTTCAGTAGTGACCAAAGATGTGCCTGATTATGCCATTGTTCTGGGAAGTCCTGCTGAGGTGATAAAATATCGGAATATTGAACACTTCAATAAGCTGAAAGCGGAAGGCAAGTTCTATTAGTATTGCGTCCATCAAAGAGAAAAAATAATGAATAAACCATTCTGCGGACAGCCTTCAACAAGCATAAGACACATTATTGGCAATATACCCCAGGGATATAGTATCAGCCATTGGTTTGGGGCTGCTGATATCTACCGTCTTCATAAAGCACGAATCGGTATTCGTCATGCTTGTGATTTGCTACAGCTTAACAAAGATGATGAAATATTAGCACCGGCATATCATTGTGGATCAGAGATTGATCCTTTGCTGAAGAGCGGCGTAAAGGTTATACTTTATGACATCGATAAGAACTGCAAGATTAACATCACTGATATCACGAACAGGATAACATCGAAAACAAAGGCCATTTATGTAACACACTATTTCGGTTTCCCGCAGGATGTCATTACGGTTAAAAAGTTGTGTGAACAGAACAAGTTATATTTGATAGAAGATTGTGCCATGGCTCTGTTCAGTTGCAATGGTGCAGAGTTCATTGGCCGCGCAGGAGATATCGCAGTATTCAGCCTGACAAAAACATTGCCTGTACCAGATGGCGGATTATTAGTAGTCAATAATGATTCTCTGAGGAAAATATCTATCGTATTTGATCAACCGGCGTTTCTCAATATTATACGAAGACTCATGCCATTCATTAAATCGAATCTGCTCATTTTTCTGTCAAGAGATACAATACTCCAACCATTATATTCAATAGTATTTAAAGGCCTGAATTCTCACCGTATGGCAAAAGCGAAAGAAGAAATTCGCACGGGTGGCGAATGTCTGATGAGCGGGGATTTGTATTATCATCAGGAACTTAGTAATATTGCAATGTCTGGTATTACAAATAGAATGTTGAAAGCATTCGTGCCTGATGAAATCAAGCGGATCAGAAGACGTAATTATTGCCAATTGGCAGATCTTCTCCGCGGACAAGATAATCTGAGAATCTTATTTCCGGAACTGTCCGCCAGCGTATGTCCATTGAACTTTCCCATCATCATTGAAAACAGGGATGCTGTTAGATTGGAATTATATAAACGTGGCATCGACGCCGATGCGTTTGGAAAATGCTACCACATAGATTTTCCGCTTCACGATTTTCCGGATTCACGCTTTCTTAAAAGTCATCTATTGTCATTACCAATTCATCAGAATCTGGATGCTAAACACATAAGGTATATTGCGGATAATTTGATAAATATTTTATGGGGTAACAATTGATGGCTGCTAAGACAGACATTTCATTCATTATAGTAAATTGGAATACAAAAGATCTCGTTCTGCAGTGTATTGATTCCCTCATATCAAAGAAGGGAAATTACTCACAGGAAATCATTGTAGTCGATAATGCATCGATTGATGGCTCATCTGATGCAATAAAAGAAAAATATCCGGAAGTACAATTAATCCAGAACGCGCAAAATCTCGGATTTGCGAAGGCAAATAATATCGGCATAAAAAAAAGTGAAGGTGCGTATGTATGTCTGCTAAATTCGGATATTCAAGTTCTTGATAATACAGTATCATTTATGATTGACTTCATGAACAACAACAAAAATGTTGGGCTTTCGGGGCCCAGAATATTATGGCCTGATCTGACGCTTCAGCATTCATGCATGAACTATCCAAATATACGCACGCAGATATGTGAGACTTTATCACTCAATCAATTATTTCCTCATACGGCTTTATTTTCAGGCGAATACATGACTTATTTTGATCATGATCGGCTTATCAAGGTTGACTGGCTTATTGGCTGCTTTATGTTGATAAGGAGAGAGGTGCTGGAGACAGTTGGATTTTTAGATGAACTTTTCTTTATCTATTCAGAAGAGACTGATCTATGCAAGAGAATGCATGAGGCAGATTGGGAAATAGTATTCTTGCCTGAAGTGTCAGCTATCCATCATAACGCATCAAGCTCAAGTAAGAACCCTGTCAGATTCTCAGCCGAACAAAGGTTGTCAGCATTGAAATATTGGAAAAAACATAGGGCACTGCCTGTGAGAGTTGTTTTCCTGATGCTTCTTTTATTCCATCATTCCACAAGATTAGTAATGCTCTACTTAATCCACATGCTTAACAGGGCAAACCGGAAAGTTACCGGCGCGCTTATTGAAAAGCACAGAGCGTGCATGTCAACAATAATCAAATACTATATAAATTAAATATTCTGTTTCTGATAGTGTCAAGCCGGATAATGCCCCACAGGAGTAATAATAAAAATCTAAAATGAAAATTATTAATAATATAAAAAAATTATTTAATTCACAAATTTTATTAAGCCGCAGCGTACGAGCCGGCAGCATTTTGACATTGGGTAGCCTTGCAGAAAATATCTTACGATTTATCCGCAATGTAATTTTGGCAAGAATATTGGCGCCAGAGGCGTTTGGTTTGATGGCTACTGTTTTAGCTTCCGTTGCGGTTGGAGAAGTATTTTTCGAAGTTGGTTTGAAACAATCCGTTATTCAAAATAAGAAAGGGGCAGAAGATAGTTTTCTGAACATCATTTGGTGGATATCCTCATTTAGGGCAACGGGTCTCTATATTATAGGATATTTTGTTGCCCCATTCATTTGTGATTTTTATCAAAAACCGGAGTTATTACTTCTAATCAGGGTAGGATTTCTTGCCATATTGTTTAACGGTTTTCTTTGTCCCAAAGTTTATGTCCTCGAAAAAGAAATGCGCTTTAAAAAATGGGTGATTTTAATGCAAGGCTCAGGGATATTGGGAGTCTTTGTTGCAATTGGACTTGCATTTTATCTTCAGAATGTATGGGCGCTTGTCTTTGGTTATGTGACCGAATCACTTGTAAGATGTTTACTCTCATATTTACTTCTTCCTTTCAAACCACAATGGAATATGCACAAGGAATTTCTCCACGATATACTTGCATTTTCTAAGCGCATGTTTGGTCTTCCTATATTGACGATGCTTTTTCTTCAGGCCGATGTGTTTGTGATTGGCAAAATACTATCATTAGGTCAATTGGGAATTTACATACTCGCAAAAAGCTTGTCGGAAATGCCGAACACTTTTTTATCAAAAATTATACATCCGATAGTTTTTTCGACATTTTCACTGGTGCAGGATGATAAGAAGCAGATGAAAGATACTCTGCTTAAATTGACGAGATGGACCACAGTCTTCGGGCTACCTTTTATTGCATTTCTCGCTATTTTCGCTGATTCAATTTTATCTATCGTTTATGGCTCGCGATATGCCACCGCAGCTATTCCATTCGGTATTTTGTGCGTTTACAATATAATTTTATTATCTTCTACTTTCATTGTTAATATGTATTTTGCCATAGGAAGACCTAATATTCACAGGCTTGCATTGTTTGTGAGAACAGCCGTTCTTCTCATTATCATTTATCCGGCAACGAAATATATGGGATTAGTTGGTGTTGCATCTTTGATACTGATCGCTACTTGCTTATCTTTAACGATTCATTTGATTTATTTGAAACGTCTGTTTGCCATACCTTACTTGGAATATTTAGGCAATTGGACAGAAGGAATTACATTGTGCCTTATAGTTATTATCCCGGGTATTCTTTTGAATATTCTAATAGGGTCACATATTATTATCATGCTCATCCTCGGAATCTCTCTGTGTATAGTGGCATGGGGTTTAGGTATCCATAAGATTATTCGGGCGCACAAAAAATCTTTGTAATTAAATACAATATAAAATCTTAATATAATTAAATAAGTTGCAAAGGAGGCAATTATGATACATTACAGAAGCGTTGTAGGTATGCTTGTGGTTTTGATAGCTAACGCAGCAATAGCCACTGCGGGCCATGTCAGGCCGGGCTGTTCACGAAGATACCCCATGAAGAAATTACTCATAACCCTTTTAGTGTTATTTAGCTTATGCTCCCCGGCATTAGCTGCTTCCTTAACGGTATGTAACAGGGGGTGTAATTATACGACTATTGCCAGTGCCATAAGCGCATTAACCAATCAAACAGCAAATACCATTACTGTAAAAAGTCCCTATTCGGCTAATGAACGGGTAACGGTGAATAAGGCAGGAGCGAGTAATTCCAGCAGAGTAGTCATTGTCGCGGATACAGGATATACGCCTGTAACCAAGGGTTTCCTGGTGAAATCCAATTACGTCACGGTTCAAGGTTTTGAAATGACATCGTGCGGCGCATCGGCCTGTGCCATAGCCGCTGCCGATTATGTTAGATTTCTAAAGAATAACATTCACGGAAGTGATGGTAAAGGCTATCGCTATGAAATTGGAACTGACGATTCGAATACCTTCAGGAATTATTGTGTAATACAGGGGAATAAAATACATGGAAGCACCAGCAGCAGCGGCTATCACTTAGTAGATTTCCGTTGTAACAATGGGATTGTTGACAGCAATGAACTTTATTCCTGTGTTGACTGCGATGGGATTTTTTTCTGGGGACATGATTCAGTCATATCCAATAACTACATTCATGATCTTACTTATGGAAACGGGAAAAATCATAGTGACCATTTTCAAACCTTCGGTGATTGCGGAGCTGCGGCTTGCCACACGATGTATAATTATGTGATAGAGAAGAATTTTTGCGTTTCTACCGGAGCTGATTTACAGCCATTCAACTTAGAACAAAGCGGTCAGTCAGGAATACATAGCATTACTATCAGGAACAATGTCTTTGTAAACTTCGGTACTCAGGGCAACGTTGGTATTCCCAACATGAATATTGTCAACAACACGTTTATCGACGTCGGTACTATAAATAAGTTTGCTATAAATGTAATGTATGGTCGGGGGTGGGACAGTACAAATTTGGTCATCAAGAATAATATCTTTCTCTACACCTATAATAAACCTCCTTTTAATGCTGATTCAAGAACTACTCATAGCAATAACTACGTTGTGCGCCGGAGTGGCAGCAACTACTATGCAGTTATCGGTTGGTCAGAAACTGGTGGTGTTTATGGAGGGAATCCTAATTTTGCAAACTACACTGGGACGGATACCTGCGGAACTTACAATGCTATTACTCACAAATGCTCTAATTTTGATGTGAGTCTTACGGAAAGCAGCCCTGCAAAGGATAAAGGTGCAGATTTGTCTTCTATTTGGTCGAAGGCCACTGATAGGGACGGTGTATCCCACCCGCAAGGTTCAGCTTGGGATATCGGGGCTTATAAATTCACTTCGGGAGGTAGTTCTAAACCCAGTTTGACTGTTTTGAAACCAGACCAGACCACCTCTGCTATCACAAAATCAACTCCCTGAGTCAACTGCCTGGCAACTTACAATAGTGTCACAAGGGCAAGAAGCTTTTGCCTAATACATATTGAACTTGCTAATCCGCTGAAAATATTTCTGCCATTCCTTCCAGCACAATACCTTCCTGAAAAAATCACAAGATGTTTAACGCTATAATAATTCCTCCATTCCCCTTGGTTACTAACAAGAAGGGAAAACGGTAGACGCTCGGGTTTATACCGCAGAAATCAGTTATTGCGAACAACCCGGAAGCCGATACCATACCACTGGTAAATTGGTTCAAAACCGTTACGAAACGCAATCGTAGTCCAATCCGCAGAGTTGTAAAAACTACCACCGTGGATGATGTGATATACGGCTGCAGCCCCTCCTTTATAATCGCTTAACGGCCCATCAGGATACCCGGCTGCCCCATCCCACATATCCCAGCACCACTGATAAACATTTCCACTCATGTCATACAGACCCAGTTCGTTGGCTAGCTTTGTACCTACCGGATGGGTTGTACCTGAATCGCCCTCACCGTACCAATCATAGTCGTCTATCGAATTACTTCCAGTACTTCCCGCAAAGGCCTTGGCATATCCGGTCAGGTATATCGGACCAGTATATCCAAAACCACTGGTGGCCCCCATCGCTGCCCACATCCATTCCATCTCCGTAGGCAGACGATAGCCGTTAGCAGACCAATTTGCGGTGGCGCTCCAGGAATTTGACAATGTTGGTACAGCTCCCCAGTCGGCAGGGTCAGTTCCCTTATCAACTGAAGAAACTGTAACGGTATATACAGGGTCCAGGCCTTCAGCCATACTCAGCATATTGCAGAATACTAAAGCGTGGTACCAGTTAGCTTGCTGTACCGGATCACTGGTTCCGCCACTGGAATGGGTGACGTCAGTGGGATCAACAAGTCCTGTAACCGTTGTAAATTGTGCCCGTGTAATATCTTTTTCGCTCATTTGGAAGGCTGATACGTAGCTGACGTTTGTCTCTGTGGCATCCCGCTGGAAAGAGCCGGCGGGAACAGTGATCATAGTAAGAAGCTTCCACTTAGCATATACTGTAATATCTGCGGTAACTGCGGTGCTGGTTGTGAATTCTGTTCCGGATCCTTTTGTTCCTGTGTACCAGCCGTCAAAGGTATAAATGGTCTTTGTCGGTGGTGTCGGTAATGCGTCAACATTGGTTGCAGGGGATGTTACCGTCTTAAAGGTTGGACTTGCCGGTACCGTTGGGCTCTGGCTGTCAAAAGTTACTGTGTAGGTATTAGCCGTCCAATTAGCATATACCGTAATACTTGCCGTAACCAGTGTGCTGGCTGTGAATTCTGTTCCGGAGCCGCTTATGCCAGTGTACCAGCCGGCAAAAGTATAGCCGAGCTTTGTGGGCGCTGTAGGTAATGTGCCAACATTGGTTGCAGGGGATGTTACCGTCTTAAAGGTTGGACTTGCCGGTACCGTTGGGCTCTGGCTGTCGAAGTTTATTGTGTAGGTATCGGCCGTCCAATTAGCATATACTGTAATACTTGCCGTAACCAGTGTGCTGGCTGTGAATTCTGTTCCGGTGCCGCTTGATCCTGTGTACCAGCCGGCAAACGTATATCCAAGCTTAGTGGGTTGAACCGGTAGTGTAGCAGTATTCCCATATAATATTCCAAATGCGGACCCATATGATGTTGCGTCAGGGTAGTTGAATGTTATTGTGTAGGTAATGGCCGTCCACTTTGCATATACAGTAATATTTCCCGTAATTGTTGTGCTGTCGTTAAACGCTGTTCCGCTGCCGTTTGTACCTGTGTACCACCCGCCAAAGTCAGAGCCGAGCTTTGTAGGCGCTGTAGGTAATGTAACAGTATTTCCATATAGCGCCGTTCTACTGGTTGGGCTCGCCTCTACCGTTGCGCTCTGGCTATTAAATGTTACTGTGTATGTAATGGGTGTCCACTTAGCATATACCGTAATGTCTGCCGTAACCGATGTGCTGCCATCGAACGCTGCTCCGGTACCGCTTGTTCCTGTATACCAGCCTGCGAAGTCAGAGCCGAGCTTAGTGGGTGGAACCGGTAATGTAGCAGTATTCCCATATAATATTCCAAATGCGGACCCATATGGCGTTGTGTCAGGGTAGTTGAATGTTACTGTGTAGGTAATGGCCGTCCACTTTGCATATACCTTAATATTTCCTGTAACCGATGTGCTGGCTGTGAATTCTGTTCCGGAGCCATTTGTTCCTGTGTACCAGCCGCCAAAGTCAGAGCCAAGCTTTGTGGGTTGTGACGGTAATGCGTCAACAGTGGTTGCCGGTGATGCTACCGTCTTACTGGTTGGGCTTGCCGGTACCGTTGGGCTCTGGCTGTCAAAGGTTACTGTGTAGGTATAACTATCCCACTTAGCAAATACCGTAATATTCCCCGTAACCGGTGTGCTGCCAATAAACACTGTACCACCACCGCCTATTATTGTTGTCCAGCCGCCAAACGTATAGCCGGTTTTTGTGGGCGCTGCCGGTAATGTGCCGACAGTGGTTGCAGGGGAATTAACAGACTGTGGGCTTACAGCACTGCCACCGTCACTATTATATGTTACCGTGTAACTATAACTATCCCACTTAGCAAATACCGTAATATTCCCTGTAACCGGTGTGCTGCCAATAAACGCTGTACCACCACCGCCTATTATTGTTGTCCAGCCGCCAAACGTATAGCCGGTTTTTGTGGGCGCTGCCGGTAATGTGCCAACAGTGGTTGCAGGGGAATTAACAGACTGTGGGCTTACAGCACTGCCACCGTCACTATTATATGTTACCGTGTAACTATAACTATCCCACTTAGCAAATACCGTAATATTCCCCGTAACCGGTGTGCTGCCAATAAACGCTGTACCACCACCGCCTATTATTGTTGTCCAGCCGCCAAACGTATAGCCGGTTTTTGTGGGCGCTGCCGGTAATGTGCCAACAGTGGTTGCAGGAAAAGTAACAAACTGTGAGCCCACAGCAGTGCCCCCGTCACTATTATATGTCACCGTGTAAGTAATAGGCGTCCACTTAGCAAATACCGTAATATTCCCTGTAACCGGTGTGCTGCCAATAAACACTGTACCACCACCGCCTATTATTGTTGTCCAGCCGCCAAACGTATAGCCGGTTTTTGTGGGCGTTGCCGGTAATGTGCCGACAGTGGTTGCAGGGGAATTAACAGACTGTGGGCTTACAGCACTGCCCCCGTCACTATTATATGTTACCGTGTAACTATAACTATCCCACTTAGCAAATACCGTAATACTTGCCGTAACCAGTGTGCTGGCTGTGAATTCTGTTCCGGAGCCGCCTATGCCAGTGTACCAGCCGGCAAAAGTATAGCCAAGCTTTGTGGGTTGTGACGGTAATGCGTCAACAGTGGTTGCCGGTGATGTTACCGTCTTACTGGTTGGGCTTGCCTCTACTGTTGGGCTCTGGCTGTCAAAGGTTACTGTGTATGTTGGAGGTAGTGTATCACTTCCTCCAGATCCACCGCATGCAATAACGGCAAAAGTGGTTAAGAGCATTAAAATAGCCACAATAATCTTTACTTGAATCCTCATGTTTACCCCAAAGAAATATTTTTTAGCAGAAAAGAATCACATCTGCCAATTCAGAGCAGTGCTTTTGGAGACCTTTGTAAAACAGGATATTCAGGCAGTGCTTAAAATTGAGCAAAGGCCTCTCTTTTTAAAAAATTTATATAAATATATTATTTTTATTTGTCAATACCCTTTTACTGTCGGGCATTTATAAATTTTATGTAAATTAATACAAGGTTAGCTTTTTTCAACACAGAAATTTAAAATGTTAATGCCATATAATTATGTCATTCCCTAACTGACAAGTAAAAATGTCACCCTGGGGCGAAAGAAGTTAAGCCTTAATTACGTTTGCGAGAGGTTTTCGATACACGCCTCGGCTATCGATAATCAGTTTAGCGTGCCTTGCGATGAGCTCATAATCGACCGACGAGTGATCGGTGATAATCAGCACCGCATCCTGGGAAGCGATTGTCTCGCTCGTCAGAGGCTGAGAATCCAGTGCTAGTGGTTCTGGCCAATGTCGGGTGCGCAAGACCGTCGGAACGAATGGATCGTGGTAGGCGATCTCGGCGCCAAGGTCGATAAGCCGGGGAATAATCTGGTAGGCGGGACTTTCTCGAGTATCGTTGATATCCTTTTTATAGGCTAACCCAAGGATCAGTAGCTTGCTGCCTTTAATCGATTTGCCGCGTTCATTGAGGGCCTGTTGTAACCGATATACCACGTATTCCGGCATGCGGCGGTTGACCTCTCCGGCTAGCTCTATAAACTTGGTATCCACCCCGCATTCGCGCGCTTTCCACGAGAGATAGAACGGGTCGAGCGGAATACAATGGCCGCCCCAGCCCGGGCCGGGATTAAAGCGCATAAAACCAAATGGCTTAGTCGATGCCGCGTCTAAAACTTCCCAAATATCGATATCCATGCGCTCATAGATAACCTTGAGCTCGTTGACCAGTGCGATATTGACCGCGCGAAAGATATTCTCGGTAAGTTTCGCTGCCTCTGCGGTGCGCGCGTTTGAGACCCGTATCGTCTTATTAATGACTTTGTCGTACATCGCTTGTGCCAGGTCACCGCTGTCTTTATCGACCCCACCGACGATTTTGGGTATATTAGTGGTGAAAAACTGGATGTTCCCGGGATCTTCACGTTCGGGAGAAAAAGCGAGGTAAAAATCACGGCCGCATATCATGCCCGTTTCCTCAAGCATTTCCCTGACGAGTTCATCGGTCGTGCCCGGGTAGGTTGTTGACTCCAATACAATGAGCTGACCTGCGCGTAACCTCGACCGGATCTGTTCGGTAGTCTTGATAATATAAGACATATCCGGGTCGCGTTGCGGTGTAAGCGGGGTAGGAACACAGATAATCAGCGTATCCGGGTCTCCTAATCTCGAGAAGTCTGCGGTTGCCACTATCTGTCTGGTTTGCACAGCCTGCCCAACCCGCGCGGGATCCATGTGGGAGATGTAACATTCACCCCGGCCAAGCGCCTCGACCTTTTTAGGGTCAACATCGAAGCCGAGAACTTTAAAACCCTTCTCGGCAAAGGCGAGCGCAAGAGGCAGCCCCACGTATCCAAGCCCGATGATGCCGATGAGAGCTTGGCCGTCTTGTATTTTAGATAGGAGAATTTGTTTTTGACCGGATTCCGGCATGACTAGCAACCCTTTCTTTTAAGCAGAGCGATAATTGTGTTGCTCTCTAACAAAAAAAGCGCAAAAAAGCTATAGTTTCTTGTCGAGCAATAATACTTTTTCCCTTTACGAAAGCAGGACAATGGATAACCGTAAAATAGTAGCTATTTCGAGTGATACTAAATTGCCTTTATTCGTTTACTTTTATGGACTATGCAATACTGTTTATTCTGAAAATTGCCTTGACAAACAATCATGATACCAATACATAAATGCGCTACGTTTTTAGTCACTTATTAATACAATGGAATACAAAAAGGGAAACTATGCAATTAATAAATAAAACGAAAAAACAGCTCATTGATGAATTGAAAGCTCTGCAGGAAAGAGTTTTAGAACTCGAAGCTTTTGAAGTTGGTTTAAAAGCAGCAAAGCAGGAATTTGGTGAAAAAATAGGCGGATACTTTCCACAGATGCAACACATGGATGAGGCCATTTATGTTATTTTTGATCGCCAGTACGAATTTGTCAATGAGCAATTTGCCGGAATGTTTGGTTATTTGCCGGGAGAGATTTGCAACCAGACATTTGATCCGATGACATTGATCGCTCCGGAAAGTCGTCGTTTAATTAAGGATAAATACAGGCATGGTTTTCACGGCAAATTTGTGATTGACCAGTACGAGTACACCGCTCTAAATAAAGATGGCATAAAAATGGATTGTGAAACGTTTGTCTTGTTTGTCCCTTATAAATGGGGAGTTGCAGTTCATGGGATGGTCCGGAATATAACTGTACGCAAGCGAATCGATAAAGAACTGCAGAGAAACCGCAGTGACTTGCAGATTGTATTAGATTCCATACCAACAAGCATTTTTTATAAGGACAAGAAACATCGATTTATCAAGGCAAACAAGGCATTCTGTAAGTTCCTGGGGTTTCCTATAGAACAAATCATCGGAAAGACATTAGCCGATCTTTTCCCAAATCTGCCGGCGGAGCAACTTGCTTATTTTTTTGAAACCAATAATCAAGTTATGAACTCTGGCCATTCGAACCGAGGATTTATTGAAAATTTTCCATCTGTTCAAGGAAGACGATGGGTTCAAAACGACAGGATTCCCTATCGAGACGAGCGGGGAAATATCGTTGGTGTAATCTGTGTAGCTATCGATATTAGCGATTTAAGAGAAACGGAAGATAAACTACGTTACTTGAGCTTTTATGATGTATTAACCGGTCTTTACAACCGGTCATATTTCGAAGACGAAATGTCCAGATTGGAAAACAGCAGGCAATATCCAACTACCTTTATCAGCATTAAGATAGAAAACTTGAAATCTGTTAATGGCCGTCACGGTATCGACGCAGGAAACGATTTGTTACGACAAACAGCAAAAGTTTTGAAAACATTCTGCGCTAAAGATGTTGTCGCTAGATTTAGTGGCGACAGCTTTGCAGTTCTCCTATCCCTTTCGGATAAGGCCATCGGAGAAAATGCTCTTGTCCGGCTTAAGGAAGCCTTTGCTTTACACAACAAAAATCACGATGCGATACCATTGAAATTGTTATTTAGTGCTGAAACGGTTACTCAACCTCAAGATATGTGTCACATCTTAAGTTAACGTTTTTATAGGTAAAAGAGGTTGTATGCTTTTTTAGATTAAGGGAATATAACCTCCGGCTAAATAATAAACCAGTTTTAAAAGTTCTACTGTAAATTCACGAACTGCTGATTCTTGAACCCACCAGTTATTAAGTTGATATCCTGTAAAACAAGCAGATGGGAAGATTTTAATATGGAATTGAGTACCACCTATATGCTGATAGACGAGAAAACTACGCCGGGTATGAAAACCTTCTGCTAGCAAGATGGCGCTTTTAATATGCTCCTGAGAAAGAGATTCCAACACCACTTTTGCCTCTGTTAAAGTGATCGGATTCCTTATAGGAACTACGATGACTTTAAATTCCGTTTCCTTCAACCCCAACTCCTTGAGCTTCTTTCTAACAATATCAGGGTAATCTCCATTAATGCCGAAGGGCCTATGCGCCGGCGCAATCCGTTGTATTACTACAACAATGCGTTTGACCTTACCTGAAGACATTAATTCCATTCCGTTTGTAATAAGCCCTGTGCTAATAAATTCGGCTCCTTCCAAAATGGCAATATCCGCTTTACAATCACATCCAGGCGCCATGTATTGGCCTGCTTTTAACAGGATTGTCTGATGGAATAAAAATATAAAAAGAAAAATTATAAACAGCGAAAAACAAATTCCACCCCAAATCCACTTTGTTTTCTTTTTCATATTTTATTGCCTTGCTATAGAAGATTCACTTTTTTATTGATCTGCCCCCGAAAAAAATGGACACCACTTCAAACTGCATTGACATGATTTTGTTCAAAAAGCAACGGCGAATCATAATTTAGTAGGAATGTCTCCTTCCCGTATCGCCGAAACCAATCTTTCAATGTCCAATAATTAACCCCGTGCTCTTGTGCTACCTGCTTCGTCTTTCGATTATTCCGAATCACCAGGCGTACTGTTTCCTTCTTAAAATCTCATTGTGTTTACTTCTTGTCATCTCTCACATCCATATAGTATATCTTGCCATATCTTGGTGTCCAAATTATCGGGGTAGGTAAAACAGGATACAATTATAAAAAAAGGAGGTTTATATGCTGCACAAGAATTTGATGGTTTTAGCAATTATAGTTTCATTAGTATGCATAAACAGTGCTTTGGCAGAAATCAAGGATGGTCTCTGGGAAATAACGACCAAGGCAGAGATAAAAGGCATGTCGGGCCAGATGCCCCCATCCACCGTACGTCATTGTCTTAAGAAAAATGACCCCGTACCAAAAGCTAAGGACAAAAGTACCGACTGTAAAATGAAAGATCAGAAAATTAGTGGCGACACTGTGACTTACGCCATGGAATGCAAGGGTAAGAATAGCGTTGTGCTCACCTCAGGAACGATGACTTATAAAGGCAACACTTTTGCCGGAGCTTCGACAACCAATATAAAGAGCAATGGCCAGCCCCAGATGCAAATGAATAATAAGATATCGGGTAAATATATCGGCCCGTGCGCAAAATGATCTCGCTAAATTCATGGAATGCTCAATTGGTGTGTGTTTAGATGATACATTACTCTAATTATCGTAACATTAATGCGCTAAGCGCAGCATGAAAGTGCAAAGCGGGAATGGCAGCAATGATAAAGATTAGGCTCGGCATTAGTTCCTGTCTGCTTGGCGTTAATATCCGGTATGACGGCGGGCATAAGCTGGATCGATTTTTAAAGGATACTTTAGGCGCTTATGTAGAGTATATTCCTGTTTGCCCTGAAGTAGAATGCGGGTTGGGTGTTCCCAGGGAATCCATGCATCTTGAAGGAGAGCCGGAAAATCCGCGGTTAGTCACTATCCGCAGCAAACAGGATCGGACGGATTTGCTGGTTGACTGGGCGCGCAAGCGAGTAGTCGAATTGGAAGCAGAAAATCTTTGCGGTTTTATTTTTAAGAGTGATTCGCCCAGTTGCGGAATAGAGCGAGTTCAAGTTTATAATGGAGAGGGAATGGCCGTTACAAAAGGGGTGGGTATATTTGCCCGAATCTTCATGGAGCGCTTTCCCCTGCTGCCGGTGGAAGATGAAAGACAGCTCCACGACCCCATATTGCGCGATAATTTTATTGTGAAACTCCAATTCCGAAAGCGCAGCGTATCGGAATTGGTAAGTTGAACAATCCCGCAAAGCGGAGGGTATAATACCCCGCAGCTTGCAGCGGAATATGTTTCCAAAGCTTGCTTTGGGGTTCATACCCGTGATCGAGAGAATATTTACCGTTAATTTGAAATAATTAAGATAATACCGATATCGATCACACCAAAATTAATCTTGACAGCCATTTATTGGCTGTGTTATGGGTTTATCCAATTCCCCCCCCCCAATGTTCGTTGTAAGAATGATCCGCTATATGGAAGATTTCCACCATATGTCTACCGGTTATCTTATTTGCATTAGCTTTTCCGGAGGCGCCGGCGTGCTCTCCTTCAATGATATAGACCTATTCCCAAAGGAAATTTATTAAAGAAAAAGGAGCGTAAGAACATGAACAAAAAAATGCTAATCTTAGTGGCAGTGGCAGTTTTGAGCCTTGGTATTTTTACCGCCAGCGCTCAGGCTGGTCAACCCAACATCATTTTTATTCTTACTGACGATTTGTCATGGAACCTCATCGAGTACATGCCTAACGTCCAGGCGATGCAGAAAGAGGGGACGACTTTCGCGAATTACTTCGTCACCGATTCACTTTGTTGTCCTTCCCGCTCGACGATTTTTACGGGCAAACTGCCGCACAATACAGGTGTGTTTACCAATAGTTTTAAAGACGAGGGCGGCGGATACGCAGGTTTCATCGCTGGAGGCAACCAGAATTATACTTTTGCCGTGGAGCTCCAGAAAGCCGGTTACAAAACGGCTATGCTCGGCAAATACCTCAACGGATACTATCCGGTGATTGATAACCCAAATCTTCGTCCAGGCTGGAGTGACTGGTATGTCGGCGGTGACGATTATGCCGAGCACAATTACAACCTCAGTCAAAACGGTGTGGTCAAACATTATGATAGCAGCCATCATCCTCCTTCTCTGCAGGATGATTATCTCACTGATGTCTTGTCTCTTCTGGGATTTGATTTCATGAAGAAGTCCAAACCGGGTCCGTTTTTCATTGAGATTGCCACATTTGCACCGCATGCACCGTATACGCCGGCTGATCGCCATAAACAACTGTTTCCCAACCTAAAAGCACCGCAATCAAAAGCGTTTACAGAAGCTAATAATGACCCCCTTTATCAACCCTCATGCCAGTGGCTCGCTGATCCAGCTCTTACGCCTCTTGTCCAGACCCCCGATATTGATAACATCGATAAAGCCTTCCGGTTGCGCGCTCAGGCAGTACAGGCCGTCGACGAGATGATTGGCAAAATCAGAAGCGCCCTTGTAACATGGGGTATAGCCGACAACACCTATATTATCTTCAGCTCAGATAACGGATACCACATGGGAGAGTATCGGTTGCGTCCCGGGAAACAGACCCCTTTTGATACCGATATCCGTGTCCCGCTCATTATTGTAGGTCCTAACGTTGCGAAAGGGCGTGTGGTAACAGAAAAAATCGCCATTAGTCCGGATCTTTGCCCCACCTTTATTGCTCTTGGGGGAATATCCGTGCCAACTTCGACCTTCCCTGACGGACATAGCCTCGTCCCGTTCCTCCAATGGGGCCCGGTTCAGTCCTGGCGTCACAGCGCGCTCATCGAGCACCGTAACGGTGCCTATGACGGGTTTGATAATTCCTTGATAAAGGCCGAAAACCCGCCATCTTATGAAGCGCTGCGCACCAAAGATTATCTGTACGTCGAGTATTATCTGAAGGATACAGACATCGACAGCGGGAAATACTACGATGTTGCCTATTATAACCTGCATAATGACGCGCAGGGAAATGGGCCTTTATGCAATGTAAGTTGCCAATCCTGTCAGGATTGCCAAACCTATAACAACTGTAAATACTGTAACACCAGTCCATCCTGCCAATACTATCAATGTGATGAACTCACAAATAGTGTTAAGAACCTAGCTGACGATCAACTTAAAAAGTTGCACTATGCCCTTTGTGCATATAGGAAGTGCAAAGGCTCAACCGAGTGTTTTGACAATCAGCCTCTGCAGAATACTCAATGTGAAACTTTTCCACCGCCACCGCCACCGCCCAAAAAGTGTACCCCTTATATGTCAAAGAAAGAATGTTGTATCATATCCGGTGGTTACTGGACTGGAAAAGAGTGCATGTAACATCAGGCGGGTCAGACAGCAAAAACGGCAGGTAGATGTCTAAATGACATTTCTTTTCTTTGGAGAAATATGGAGGACTTGTATTAGAGATATGAGTTGTCACTATTATTCCAAAGCACGCTCAGGAATAATGACACGGCGATAAAGACATAAAACAAAACGAAGACAGAAGATGCCATGATCGCCTTGATCACACCGAATTCGATTTTGTTTGGTGTTTGATTTGATAAGTCATTACATTTTGGCGGGGGAAATACTAGAGAGTTTCATTTGCGCTTCAACATTTTCCTCCGAAAAAAGAGAAGATATGCCTGAATTATTATCCATTAGAACTACAATTGCGCGATAATATATGGAATCAATAAAGTATTACCTGTATCATTTTCTATTAAATTTAAACTTGACAGCCCTTTATTAGCTGTGTTACGCATTTTTTAAATTAAACAGAAACAGACAGGTTGTGTTGATGTCAGTAATTTTTGTTAGTAAAAACTGGTGGTGGCAGACTTTAGATGTCTGCCCTTAGGCTCCTTAAAATAATGAGCTTGGGCAGGGAAGTTTCTTCCCATGACTTAAGCAAAAGAATTCAAATGCCATGGGAATAGAAAGCTCCATGGCATTTTTTATTCGTGAAACTCCAATTCCGAAAGCGAAGCGTATCGGAATTGGTAAGTTGAACAATCCCGCAAAGCGGAGGGTATAATGCCCCGCAGCTTGCTTTGGGGTTCATACCCGTGATGTTGTTATAAATAACTTTTAAAAAGGAGAGCTAATATGGAACAGGTTAAAATACTTTTAGAGGATCATGAAATACCGAAGCAATGGTATAATATTGTGGCGGATTTGCCAACGCCGATGAAACCTCCGCTACATCCGGGAACTGGCCAGCCGGTAACGCCTGATGATCTTGCGGCAATCTTTCCCATGAACATCATTGAACAGGAAGCATCGGCTCAGCGTTGGATTGACATTCCCGATGAAGTTCTGCAAAAGTATTTACTCTGGCGTCCGTCTCCTCTTTATCGCGCTTACAATTTTGAAAAACTACTTAATTGTCCGGTCAAAATTTATTACAAAAATGAAGGTGTCAGTCCGGCAGGGTCCCACAAGCCTAATGCCGCCATCCCGATGGCCTATTACAATAAAGTGGCCGGCACTAAACGAATTGTCACCGAAACCGGAGCCGGACAATGGGGGAGTGCATTGTCCATGGCCACCCAGATGTTCGGTTTGGCCTGCCGCGTTTACATGGTCAAGATCAGTTATGAGCAAAAGCCTTACCGGCGCATGCTGATGAATACCTGGGGAGCTGAATGTATTCCCAGTCCCAGCAATCTGACGCAAGCGGGAAGAAATGTTCTGGCTGAGCATCCGGATTCACCGGGCAGTCTCGGAATTGCGATCAGCGAAGCCATTGAAGAAGCTGTATCGACTAAAGGTTCGCGATATGCTTTAGGCAGTGTTTTAAATCACGTTTTGCTTTATCAGACGATCATTGGTCTGGAAGCTCAAAAGCAAATGAAGAAAATCGGCGTCTATCCGGATGTAGTTATGGGCTGCTGCGGCGGTGGTAGTAACTTTGCAGGTATTGCTCTTCCTTATGTCTGCGATAAAATTCATGGGAAAAAAATAAAAATAGTCGGAGCGGAACCATCGTCCTGTCCCAGTATGACCAAAGGCCCGTTTGCTTATGACTTCGGAGATCTGGCCAAAACCACTCCACTGCTTCCTATGTATACTTTAGGTCACGATTACATTCCCGCACCTATTCATGCCGGAGGTTTGCGCTACCACGGTATGGCACCGATAGTCAGTCATCTGGTCCGGGAAAAATTCATTGAAGCAAGAGCTTATGATCAATTGAAAACCTTTGATGCCGGTGTCAAATGGGCACGGACGGAAGGCTTTGTACCCGCACCGGAGACCAATCACGTTTTAGCCGCCGTAGTTGATGAAGCGATGCGCGCCAAGGAAGAAGGGAAGGAAAAAGTTATTCTATTTAATTGGAGTGGCCATGGTTTAATTGATCTGTCCTCCTATGATGCCTATTTGTCCGGCAAATTGCAGGCGTACGAATTGCCAGATGAAGAGATTGCCAGGGCGCTGAAGGCGATCAAGGATTTCCCCAAACCCTAATGAATATTATGAACCCCGCTTTGCTAGATATCCCATCCGCCGTGGCGGATGGGATAGTTCGTCCAACAAATTTCAGCTCGCTTCGCTTCTGAAACTTGGGACTCACTAAAGCCGTCAGGGAAACAAAATCCTTGACGGCTTTTCTTTTTTTAGCCAAGCTAATTTACCATGACCGGAGAAAACGATAAATTGATGCGTTGTCCGCGTTTGGGTGACGAGATCACCTTTTCTTATTGTTTGCAGGAGTCTGGTGCCCATCCGTGTTCCCGAATTGTCAGTTGCTGGTCTGTGGTGTTTGATGTGGAGAGTTTTTTGCATAAAAATATGACAGCTCATGACTGGGAGAGCTTCAACAATGCTCGGCCAAAAGATAAAATAACGAGTCTGATCGAAATAATTGAAGCAGCGAAGAGAAAAAAATGAAGACAGCAGATTTGTTTAGTGTGGAAAATGAAAGCGATGCCAAAGATTCTGCTCCTCTTGCCGAAAGAATGCGGCCGCAGACTCTTTCCGAATATATCGGACAGCCTCATCTTTTAGGGCAGGGTTGTTTGCTAAGGAGTGCTATTGCGGAAGATAAGTTGTTTTCCATGATATTATGGGGACCGCCTGGTTCAGGAAAAACAACTCTTGCCCGCATTTTAGCCAATGAGACAAAATCAAACTTTGTCAGCTTTTCCGCAGTTCTTGCCGGGGTGAAAGAAATTCGTGCAGTTATTGATAATGCAAGGGATGTGCGGGAAAGTAAAAAGAAAAAAACAATTCTCTTTGTTGACGAAATTCATCGTTTTAATAAAGCCCAGCAGGATGCTTTCCTGCCTCATGTTGAAAGCGGATTGATTACATTAATTGGCGCTACCACTGAAAATCCTTCTTTCGAGGTTATCGCTCCTCTTTTGTCACGGACGCGGGTTTTGCTTTTAAAGCCATTCTCTGATGATGACTTAATCGCTATAGTTGAGCGCGCATTAAAGGATGGGAAAAGGGGGTTGGGCAAATCTTCTATTGGGGCTGATTCTGAAGCTATTCGCTATATTGTTAGTTTAGCTGATGGTGATGCCCGCAACGCGTTGAATAATCTGGAAGCCATCGTGTCTTTAGCGCAAACCTTGCCGCCAAATCAGCGCATCATCACCAATAAATTTGTACAGGAAGCATTGCTTAAAAAAGCTCTTTTGTATGATAAGGACGGCGAAGAACATTACAATCTGATATCCGCATTGCATAAAAGTATGCGTGGCAGCGATCCTGATGCGACACTGTATTGGCTGGGCAGGATGCTTGCCGCCGGTGAAGACCCTCTTTATATCGCGAGGCGTATGGTGCGCTTTGCTTCGGAAGATGTAGGTAATGCCGATCCGCAAGCACTGACTCTCGCCATTGCCGCTAAAGAGGCCTTTCATTTTATCGGCCTGCCCGAAGGGGAACTGGCTTTGGCTCAGGCTGCGGTTTATTTAGCAACCGCGCCCAAAAGCAATTCACTTTACACTGGCTACGGTAAGGTTAAGGAAATGATTAATAAAACAGGATATTTGCCTGTGCCACTGCATATTCGCAATGCACCTACTAAATTAATGAAAGAATTGGATTACGGCAAGGATTACAAATATGCTCACAATTATGCCGATGCTTATACTCCTCAAGAATATTTACCGGAAAAAATTAAGGGGCAAAAATTCTATCAGCCAACGGGGTCCGGTTATGAAAAAATAATTAAAGAGCAAATCGCCGTATGGCAAAGAACTAAAGATGGTTCTTCAGATGACAAGTAATACCATTTCTAAATCAAAGCGCTATCTTTGTTGGCGTCGTCGTCGGCTTCCTCAATCACGCCACTGTGTGACCTGCGTCGCCTCCTCCTTGCCGCTTCGATATCATCTTAGATTTAGAAATGGTATAATTTAGACCACATTGTGTATTGATTGGGTGTGTGGTGTTGATACCATAAAAAAAGGAGGCTTTGGTTAGGAAGCCTCCTAAGGAGAGAAGAGAGAAGGCCTAAAGACCTTCTTGGTTATTTTGCTGTCGTCTAATCATAATGCCCGTTATTTTTAGTCGACACCCTTGTTTCTTTGATCTTATTTAAAGCATAGAGTGTGCCATAATCAACAAATATCATATAAGTAGTTGATTGTATTGATGTATGGCTAATTAGCTGCTGTTGGTTCCCAAAATTTAACGACATCAATTTACGGCAATAAATGTCGGGCAATATTTACATCTCATTAAATATAATAATAAATACATGTATATAGCGATGACGGCATTTTTTATATCTCATTCGACAAAAATGTCGATTTCCTTTGGTATTAGCCGTTGACATTTCTTTTGAATAGCTTAAGATAACCCGCATAATCAGAATATTTCTTCATTGTTCCATGATAAGTATTGGAAGAGAGAAATAATTAATATTTTGAGGATAAAATGATAATTTTCAAAAAAAAGGAATCAATTATTAGGCATAGAGCCCCGAATTATAATGGTAATTTTATTCAGCCCCTAGCTGTACTTATTGTTAGTGCAGTTTTGGTTACTTTAATTCTTATAATGGGATTTCTCGATATCAGAAGGAATGAAACCAATCTAGTGGGATTTTTGGAAGACCAGGCATTGAGCACAGTCAGTCTGCTGCAAAGGTTAACAGAAGAGAATTTAAAAAGCATAACTGCCGTGCCTGAAACTGCCGGCTCTAATTTGAAAACGGCCAGGCAAGAAGAATCTACTTATTCCAAAAGGTGGGTAATTGAATCAATTACGGAGTTGGGCCGTACATTAGATGAACAATGGAAAAAAGGTAAAATAAACAATAATTATCTGAAGAAATTTGCCACGGATAATAATTTTTGGTATCTCGCCGTTTTAGATAAATATGGACACACGGTATACGAGAGTGGTCCTTTGCAAACAGACATGCTCCGTGCCAGTGAGCTGGAAAAAAAAGGCCGGAAATTAACTACCCTGGAAATAATGGAAAAGATTCGCGCCAAGCAGGGGATCGGCTTTATCGCCTTACGGCGTAAAGATAATAGTGGTACGGTTGTCATAACCCTGGATAAAGAAGGATTAATTTATTGGAGCTTAAAAGTCGCTGTCGAAAGGGGAATAAACAAGATTGGAGAAGGCCATGGCATTGTTTATATGCAAATTATCAATGATAAGGAAAAACTTCTTGGCAGTGTCGGTAAAGTAAACGAAAATTTCAACAATGGTGATTTCAATTTTAAGGGTATTTTAGCGGGTAATGTGAAAATTGCCAGTCGAAAAGTCGATTCCGGCGAAAGTAAAATGTTGGATATGGCTGCGCCTTTAAAGTTGGATGAAAAAGTGGTCGGTATTGTTAGAATCGGTCTCGACCGGGGCTCAATGGATAAAATCATAGATGAAAACCGCAACAATATTTTTGTCTTTATGATCTTTGTGGTTATTATCGCGCTTCTGTCAATGTGGCTTTTGTATCACGATCAAAATCGCCATTTAGCCGGTATTGTTGATATGGAACGCCGCCTGGAAAAGGCCGAGCGGCTTTCCGCTCTCGGTCAACTGGCGGCAGGTGTTGCTCATGAAATTCGCAATCCCTTAAATGCTATCAGTATGGCCACCCAAAGATTAAAACGTGATTTTACTCCGCTGGATAACGGCAAGGCCGATGATTTTCAAAATCTTTCCGGCGTTATAAAAGATGAAATTAAACGTCTCAACGGAATCATTGAGGAGTTTCTCTCATTTTCCAAAAGTCGCCGGCTGGCATTAAGTTATTTTTCTCTGACTGAGGTATTGCAAAAAATTGTCAACTTGATTCGCGAGGAGGCTTCAGCGCGCTCAATTACCATTGAAACAAAATGGCGGCTGGGTCCGGTCATAATTCCGATGGATATAAATAAGCTCCAGCAGGCATTTCTCAACTTGATTAAAAACGCTATGGAATCCATACTAGCAGAGGGCAATATTATAATTACTGTCGACAGAGAGGGTAAAAACTATATTATTGTAAGAATCTCGGATACGGGATGTGGCATGACTGCCGAGGAAATCGAAAGAATTTTTAGCCCGGAATATACAACCAAAGAAAAAGGATTAGGTTTGGGGGTGCCATTGGCCACTGAAATTATCCGTGGTCATGGCGGAGATATTCGGGTAATCAGCCGGAAGGGTGAAGGCACTACATTTGAAGTTGTTTTACCCCGCGAAAAAGTCAATGAATAGCCAGGAAACAGGATAAACATTTATGCAGAAATTAAATTTACTCGTTGTCGACGATGGCCAATCCCAGCGGGAAATGCTGCGTGATTTTTTGTGTTCCGAGGGCCATACGGTAACTGAGGCGGAAAATGGCGAAACCGCGATAAAAAAGGTTTTAAGCGGTCATTTTGATTTAATCCTTCTGGATTATAAAATGCCCGGCATGGACGGCATGCAGGTGCTCATGGAAATAAAACGGATCAATCCGGAAATAGATGTGGTCATCATTACCGCCTATGGCACTATTGAAACTGCCGTAGAAGCAATAAAAGTCGGAGCTATCGATTATATAACCAAACCGATTGAGCTGGAGGAATTATTAATACTTGTTGATCGGGTTGCCGAGCGAAGATCGCTCATTCGGGAAAATGAACTCTTAAGGCAGGAACTGGGGAAGACAGGTGTTAGCTCTGATAAAATTGTTTATAAAAGTCCGGTAATGGCGGAATTAATCAACATGGCCAGTCGTGTGGCTATAAGCAGGGCGTCCGTTTTGATTCAGGGGGAGAGCGGAACCGGCAAGGAGATTCTGGCGCGCCTGATCCATCATTTGAGCCCGAGAGCGCATAAACCGATCATTGTCGTCAATTGCGGCGCACTGCATGAAAATTTATTGGAAAGCGAATTATTCGGGCATGAGAAGGGAGCGTACACCGGTGCAACTTCGCGCCGGATAGGCCGTTTTGAAGAAGCTGATGGCGGCACACTATTCCTTGATGAAATCGGAGAGCTAAGCCCTGTTATACAGGTTAAATTGCTGAGGTTTTTACAGGAACGTGAATTTCAGCGTTTGGGCAGTAACACAAATATCCATGTTGATGTACGGGTGATTAGCGCTACAAACCGTGATCTCGAAATTCAGGTTAAAGAGGGTTCTTTTCGCGAGGATCTTTTGTACAGGTTGAATGTGGTAACTATGGCTATTCCGCCACTGAGGGAAAGAAAAGAAGACTTGCCTATATTAATCGATCATTTTATCGATAATTTCTCGAAAGAAAACAGCAAACACATTGTTGGTTTGACAGCAGAAGCACGGGATTTGCTTCTGAAATACGATTATCCGGGAAACGTTCGTGAACTGGAAAATATTCTGGAGCGGGCCGTGGTAATCGCCCGTGATGAATACATTACAATCAACGATCTGCCATTTAAAAGCGATTATTTGAATGAACACGCGAAGAAAAAAATATCCGGTTCTTTGCGGGAATCCATGGAAGAATTGGAAAAAGATTTAATTGCTGAAGCTATGGGAAAGACCCTTAATAATCAGTCCAAGGCCGCCGAGATTCTGGGTATGTCGGAACGTATGTTACGTTATAAGTTGAAGAAATACGATTGGGAAAATTAATTTACAAGATTTAATGGATACGCCGTTCCGAGAACTTTGCACAACTGCATAAAACCAACAATTTTGTCATACCGGCGAAAGCCGGTATCTAGGAAATGTTTGATAATACTGGATACCGGCTTTCGCCGGTATGACGATTAGAGGGATTGCGCAAAGCTCTCGTTACAACTTAATTGCAACTAAGCTGGAACGGAGTATTATATTAAAGTGGTTAGCCTGCTGAAAAATACTTTCTATTTACAGAAGCGTTTTTTCATGTCAGTGAGGGCGGAAAAATGTTTTCTTTCTTCTTCAATGATCTGTTCTATAGCGGCATGCTGGGCTGCCGGCACTAATCTCTTGATTTCGTGATAATAAAGAATGGAATCCAACTCCCTTTTAATGGCAAAGTCAAAGGCGGCAAGAGTATCCTTTACTTTAGCCAGTTCCTTATCCATAACCTCTTTAGTGAAAATTATATTATTGTCCACGTAGGCGCGCAGATAGGCCGCGTATTCGCCCTGGTAGCTTTCCGGTGGTGTTGATTTATCCATTTTGGTAAAAATTCCTTCAAACGTTCGTTTATGTTCTACTTCAGCCGCAGCCAGGCTGGCAAAAAGCTTTTTTGCCTCTTCTTGCTTGGCCAATTGCTCGGCAAACCGGTAAAAATTAACGCCATTTTCTTCAATTCTGACAGCTATTTCAACTATATCGCTTGCTTGAAAAACCTGCATACTGACTGCCTCCTAATTTAAATAAAATATTCGTAAATTGAACATATTTTTTTATCGAATGCAATCACATAAATCAAACTGCCGGGTGAGAGACCGGCTTTTTTCGATCTTTTTTGATGGATAGATTTCACATTTACCTCATGAGGCAGATTTCTTTTTTACTTTTATCGTTACATTGACAGTGGCTGTCTTTCCATCCGGCAGGTATACACCGGAAGGCAGGACAATTTTTGCGGCAAATGAAGTTGTAAAATATATTTTTTGGAGATCAATTGGTTCCGTTTCAATATTGATTTTCTCCGGTTCTAATTTCGAATCTATAAGAACTCGCAAATTAGACGGGTTGAAATTGATTTTTTGCAGCGATACGTTGCCAGGCAGAGAATTGAGAGTTTTAATACTGACAGGTAAAGTCAGGGCAACAAGTTTGGATGCGTCAATATATATCGTTGCCGGGTTGATTTCAGTAACTGATAAATTCGTTGGGACATTAATCATCTTCTTATTTAAGGTAAATTCGTTCTTTTTCATTGCGATCGCTGCCAGATCCAGAGATAATTTTAAAGATTTTTCATCAAGCAGATAAAAGGCCTGCGCGGGTCCCTGAAGAATAACTTTTACATCTGTTGCCTGTGGTTGATTAAGCTGCCAATTTTTCGGGATATTTTTGTATTCAATCGGAACGTTGAAATCGCGTCTTACGATATCCCTTTGATATCCGAAAATAACCCATAAAATACAGGCCAGGCCTAAAGCAATAATTTTTTCCCGGGTATTTTCCTTAACCCACTTAAAGGCCGGATGAGATTCAGGTGTCGGTGAGTTCCGAATATAAAATTGTTCCACTATCTCGTGCAGCGCGGAGGCGCTGGGAATTGTTGTAAGTGTTTCAGACTGACCGACCGAAATCGTGCCACTCTCCTCTGAAACAACTATACTCAGAGCATCGACCCTTTCTGCTAGTCCCAGCGCTGCCGTGTGACGCAGGCCGATGTTGCCGTATTTCGCTGTTTCCATAGAAAGCGGCAGATGGCATCCAAACATTTTTATGCGCGTGCCGCTAATTATCGCCGCACCGTCGTGACCGATAGAGTGGGGATCAAAGATGCTTTCCAGGAGAGGTTCGCTGATAAAACCATCCACAATAATTCCGCCGTTGATGTGCCTCTCCAAAGGATCACTTCCCTGCAGAACAATTAAAGCGCCAATCCGCTTTTTTGCCAGGTTGGACGCGGTTTGTGCAATTATTCCCGCCATTTTTTTGAGATCGGACAATGGCGCATTTTTTTCCCCGATATTCCCGAGCATAGCCAATCTTTCAAAAAAACCGCGCAAGTCTTCTTGAAAGATAACGACTAAAACAAAAAGTAAAATGGCAAAAAATCCCTGAAGAACAATAGTAGTGAGATAAAGCTGGAAGAAACGCGCCGCCATATAGACGCCACCGAGAAGTATTATGCCGATGAGCACAAAGCGGGAAGCGCGGGTTTTAAACCACGCCAAAAGAGCGAAAATCATCAAGGCGATGATGGCCATATCCAGAATATCAGGAATCCTTATACTCTTAATCATTGCGAAGAATGCGTTAAATAAATCCATAAATGTTTTCCCATTTCCAGTGTGCTTTAATAATCTTTATCTAAAACTTATTAACAGTATCATAACAATAACGACTTTTTCATTTTGCTCAATGTCATTCCCCAGCTAGACTGGGGAATCCAGAAAATTGCCTAATGCCCGATTAATAACAATTGGCAAAGAGAAAACATGACTATGATATTTTGCTGGTGTAAATATAATTATTTAGCCTTCAATATATAGAAAGAACTCAGTATGTGTCAAGCAGGATTAAAAAACTATAAATATATGCTGCTGTAAAAAATAGTATACACATAAATTTGATTTTCTTGAGGTCGAAAAAAGTCCTTGCAATTTTTTCAATAAACTATATCTTTTCCGCTCACGCAGCACGTCGCCTGATTCTCCTAAGCACATGTTTAATTAGTCGTAGGGTGGAACAAGCGCAGTGGTTCCACCACTTCCTCCTTCTACTTGTGCCCTTTAGGGTATAAAGGGGGATTGAGGGGGATTTAATGTTGATTCGTGGATGCGCTACGCTTCATGCACCACAGTTTATAAAACCAACAGTTTTGTCATTCCGGTCTTGTGACCTCGCGTGACCTTTAGGTTATTAGGTTACGAAGGCCGGAATGACGAATAGAGGAGTTTTTCAAATGTCCACATAATTTATTTGTGAAACTCCAATTCCGAAAGCGCAGCGTATCGGAATTGGTAAGTTGTAATGAGCCCCAAGCTTCAGAAATAAATTGCACTGAAGCTTGCAGGACGAATTATCCCGCGTGCGAAGCCAAGCGTGGAACAATCCAGCAAGGCGGAGGGTAATGAGCCCCAAGCTTCAGAAATAAATTGCACTGAAGCTTGCAGGACGAATTATCCCGCGTGCGAAGCCAAGCGTGGAACAATCCCGCAAGGCGGAGGGTAATGAGACCCAACCTTCAGAAACAAAGTGCATTGAAGTTTGATAGTCGAATTATCCTGCATAAGCAGGGTATAATACCCCGCAGCTTGCTGCGGAAACTGTTTCCAAAGCTTTCTTTGGGGTTTATACCAGTGATTCTATTTCCCGGGGAGGTATCATGTGCTTTAAAAAAAGATTTGGGGTTATGCTGTTTGCTATTCTCATCAGCTTTTTTATTAATTTATTATTTGTTGCTGTCAGCAATGCCGATGGTGGCATTGTGTACAAAGAAAATTATTTGGGTGCTCCATTTATTTTGGGATCTAATGGCCCTTGCTGGCTCAGATCAAATTTTGGAGCACAACCTCCTCATATCGTTATGACGTATGGTTACAGGTATTATGATTGTGATGGTAATCTTTTATTAGACTCTGGAACGGGGTACTCGTGTGGTGGAGAAGATTGTTCTTGTGACCCCTGCTGGTGTGGTGGAAGTTGTTCTTGTTCCGTCTCCTGCCGCCCGCCCAGCGGCGCAGTCCAAGACTGCAGTGAGATAATTGGATTTTTCGATGTAAACTCCCAAATTTGTAACTCACAGGCCGTAGGCGGAACCACTAACGATAAAGGCAACATCTGTCCAATCGTCGTCCAAGGAAATTCCACGATCAACCTCAAAAGCGGCAATCTTTTCCACTCGCAGGATGTGGGCAAACTCACGCTTTCCTACAACAGTATTGATATGTATAATGGCTCTCTAGGCCAAAGATGGAAACATAACTATGACCAGAAACTGACAATCTCCGGCAGCAACATCAGGCTCAAAACTGATGACGGCAATATCATCTACTTCCGGTTCTCCGGCGGCGTATATTATCCCGATGCCGTCAGCGGCGATACTTCCCGGATTGTCTATTCAAATAACATATACACCCGGACTACCAAAGACAACACAATCTATACATTCAATATTTACGGTAACCTCACATTCATCAAAGACAAAAACGGCAATACAACCACGTTAACCTATAATGCCAACAATAATCCCAGCAATTATCTGACAAGTATCATCGACCAGAACGGCAGAATAACAACCCTAACCACTACAACAAACGGCAAGATAACTGCAATCACTGAGCCCGGCGGTAGGACATCCACTCTGACCTATGATAGTGTCACAGGCATGCTCACCTCCGTCACCGATCCTCTGGGCAATACATGGAGTTATACCTACGACGCCGCAGGCAAGATGCTCACCAAGAAAGATCCCGCTAATAATACGATAACTTATACCTACGATTCATCTTTAAGTTGGGGCAAGCTCCTGACCTCCACCGACCCTGAAGGCAAAGTCCGCACGTTGAACTACACTTCGTCCGGCACATCCACCTTTACCGAAAAAGACGGCGGCCTCTGGACATACACCTACGATCCGGTGTATGCGGTCAAAACATCCAAGACCGATCCGCTGGGCAATACCACCCACTATACTTATGATACCAAGCGCAACCTCACCGCTACCACTGCGCCGGATGGATCAACCACCACCAACACTTATGATGCCGCAAGCAACCTCACTTCCACAACCGATCCGTTGGGCAATACCACCCACTATGCCTACAACAGCCTTAATCTGGTTGTAAGCCAAACCGATCCCCTGAACAAAGTTACTTCTTACGAATACAACACGTACGGCAACCTCACTAAGATAACCGATCCGTTGGGTAATATTACCAGCTACCAGTATGATACCAGAGGCAATGTCACATCAATCACCGACGCCAAAGGTAAAATCACATATTTTGTTTACGATACACTGAACAATCTCACCAGCATCACTGATCAGTTGGGCAAGATAACCTATTTCACTTACGATACCGCAGGCAATCGCCTGACTTCTACCGATCCTCTGGGCAATGTCACCCATTATACTTACAACGCCCTCAACCAGATGATTCAGGTGACCGACCCGAAAGGCAATATCACCAACTACACCTATGACTATAAAGGCAGCGTCCTGAAAGCCACTGACGCCCTGGGCAACCCGACCCACTACGCCTACAACTATCGCGGCAATCTGACCCAGATTACTGATGCTTTGAATAATATCACCAAAATGACCTACGGCGCGTCCAGCTGCGGCAGCGGTTGTGGCGGAGCGGAAAAACTCTCCGCTTTGACCGACGCGCTCAATCACACCACCGCCTATACTTACGATACCGCCGGCCGGCTGCTTACCGAGACCGACCCACAGGGAGGACAGACATCATATACCTATGACTCCAAAGGCAACATGCTTTCCAAAACCAAGCCCGATGGCCGGACGATTACCTACGCCTACGATGCCGCCGGAAGACTCATTCAAAGGACTTATCCCGATAACACCGTCCACACTTTCCAATATGATCAAAGCGGCAACATGCTGACCGCCGCCAATTCCTATATCTCTTACCACTACACCTACGACGCCGATAACCGCATGACTGGTGTTGTCGATTCCAATTTACGCGATATTGAATATCATTACGACACCCTCGGCAACAGAACATCCATGATCACGCCCGATGGTCTGACGACAACCTACACCTACGATGCCGCCCGTCGATTAACCGCCTTGAGCAACTATAGCGGCGCTTATGCCTTTACCTATGATAACGCCGGTAGAAGAACCCAGTTGACTTATCCCAACAGTACAATAGCCACTTACACCTATGATAAAGACAGCAATCTCACGCAGGTCAAGCATGCCAAAGGCAGCACAACTATAGAGCAGGCTACCTATACCTATGACAGCGTCAATAACCGTTTGACTAAAGCCGGAACTCAGGCGGCAACTTACAGCTATGATGCCATCTATCGCCTGCATACAACCTCTCCGGGAGAAACATACAGCTACGATGCCGTAGGTAACAGACTGCAAGGCCCCAGTACAACTGATAGCCTGTACTACAATACCGGCAATGAATTGACTAATTTCGATACAACGACATATCAATACGATGCCAACGGCAACCGCATCTCCAAGACAACTGGCAGCACCATTACCAATTACACCTATGATGATGAGAACAGATTGATTAAAGTAGTCCAGGGCAGCAACGTCACTACTTATACCTATGATCCTTTTGGAAGAAGAATACAGAAAAATGTTAATGGAACCATCACCAATTATCTTTATGACAATCAACACATCATCCTGGAATATACTGCAGCCGGAGCGATCAAAACAAAATACACGCATGGATTAGGTATTGACGAACCGCTGGCAGTTATGCAGGGCACCACGAAATACTATTACCATGCCGATGGCTTGGGCAGCATCGTAGCCTTATCCAACACCTCCGGCAAATCAGCTCAGACTTACAAATACGATTCTTTCGGGAATATCACCTCATCAGGCAGCGTTACTCAGCCCTTTACCTACACGGCAAGAGAATACGACAGCGAAACGGGGCTTTACTATTATAGAGCAAGATATTATGATCCGAAGGCTGGAAGGTTTTTACAAAGGGATCCGATCGGGTTTAGTGGCGGAATAAATCAGTATGCATACGTAAAAAATAATCCAGTCAATAAGATCGATCCCTCGGGGCTTGATGATGGATGGCCTTGGTATGGCGGATGGCCATGGAATGGTAGTCCAGTGCCTTGGTATAGTTCACAGGATTATAAGTGTACTGTTCCTGGTAGCATAGGTGATGCGCTAAACAATAATCCTTGCACAAAACAATGTTGTATAGATCATGATAACTGTTATAAGAAATATGGATGCAATATGTCATCTTGGTTAGGCAGTCCATATATAGTATCTGGACCTTGTCAAGCTTGTAATAGTACGCTTGAAATATGTATGATTATGAATATTAATAAAAAAGATTGTGGCTGTAAATAAATAGGGGCTTATAATGATCGGCAAAATATTTTTTAAAGTATCTCAGAAGAAATATGGTGTATTTTTAATTGTTGCTATTCTTTGTTGTGTTTTGTCAGGCTGTGACCTGCGATGTGGTCTTGCAGAAGCTATATTTCAACTGGCACCGGAGTCACGTCTTCCATCGTGGTTTGATCTTTCTGGCTATCGTAGAAAAGATTTGACTATGACGATTACTTTTTGCGTGGTACCTTTTGGTCCTAAAGCAAAGATTGTTGTTTATGGCCCTTTGCCGGAGCGAAAAGAATTATTCGAAATAACGGGTAAAATGCGACACCACCCATTATCAGGGAAAGGAGCCTCATTCCCAAATTACACGATAATCACTGTTGATGATATTGATGAAATTTTCGAGCAAAGAAAAGCAGAAGATATTCTTTATATTACAGATGACCCAAAGGTTACAGATGGGTATCGAAAGAGAAAACAATGACAATTCGGGTGACAGGAAACCTTTGCCATTCCTGACTTTCCGGTGGGTGGGATTAAAATAATAATGGCAGAGACAAACTTGAGAAACGTTAACCAAATCTATGACGACGCAAGCGTCGAGGGATGACTGTATGAAAATCAAAATGATTGTTGCAGCGTATATTTTGGTTATCCCCTTGGCAGAAGCCATTGCCGCGACAGATTCGTGCTACGAATACACCCAAAGGAAGGAATATGACCGGGCGATTGATACCTGCTCAAGTGACATTGATTCCGGGAAATACTCTGGAAGTAATTTAGCTTATACCTACTTCTATCGCGGCGGCGCCTATTTTTACAAAGGTGACTATGACCAAGCTATCTCTGACTTTAACAGAGCCATCGAACTGGACTCAAAGCATGCTTCGGCCTACTACAACAGAGGGCTTGGCTATGGGCGTAAAGGCGACTATGACCGGGCTATCTCCGACTTTAACAGAGCTATCGAACTGAACCCCAAGTATGCTTTAGCCTACTGCAACAGAGGGGCTGCCTATGGTCGTAAAGGCAATTACGGTCGGGCTATCTCCGACTATAGCAAAGCCTTAGAGTTGAACCCGAAGGATGCTTATCCATACAACAAACGGGGCAATGACTATTATGACAAAGGCGACTATGAGCGGGCTATCGCCGACTATAACAAAGCCATTGAGCTGGACCCAAAGTATGAATATACTCGTATTCGGCTTTTGTTAACTTTGAGGAAAGTATCGAAAGAACGTGCCAATAGCTATCTCCAAGAATTCAAAACTTATGTGAACTCAAACAGCCAGTCTTCATGGGTCAGGAGTATTTCCAAATACTATTTGAAAATGGATGACCTAACCGAGAAAGGGGTTTTGGAAGAAGCGCGGCGAGGGAAGGACGATCAGGAGGTTCGTGGGCAGCTGTGTGAAGCGTATTACTATCTTGGGGAAGAACAACTCTGGAAGGGAAATAGGAAAGGTGCCAAGGAATATTTTCAAAAAAGTGTCATGACAAACCTTTACGGATTTGTTGAATATCAAGCCGCAAAAGCTGAACTCAAAAAAATGAATGTACGATTCATTCGGTAACATCACTCCATCAGGCACCATCAGCCAGCCCTTCACTTATACGGCAAGAGAGTACGATACCGAAACCGGACTGTACTTTTACAGAGCAAGATACTACGATCCCAAAGCTGGAAGGTTTTTGCAGAGAGACCCGATTGGGTTCAGAGGTGGAGATGTTAATCTTTATGTGTATGTTGGAAATAATCCGGTGAATAAAGTTGATCCATCGGGATTATTCTGTTGCGAAGCCATGTGTTATATTAATTATGCAAATGATCTATGGCATTGTGGAGTTAATTATGATTTGGAGTACAAAGATTGTGAGAAATTGTTTAAACTTTACCCTGAAATTTGTAAAAAGGAGGCCTTGGGGAGATACAACGCATGCGGTAAACTTGCTAATGAAGAATTAGAGCGTTGCAAAAAAAGATGCCCATAAAAAATAGCGGAGGACATTTATGCTAACTTGGACAAATATTAATACTAAACAGATTATACGATGGGGTATCGCCATAGTCTTTGGCAGTTTAATTGCAATTTGTGTTGATTTCGTTCTTTCATACTATCGCCCGATTGATTGGGGCTATTGTTTTTCTTGTACAAGAATTGTCGCAGTAGCACTGGGGAGTATGTTCTCTGGTATATTATCAAGAAAATATGGATGGTTAACTGGAGCAATAATTGCTGTTATTCATTTTATGTGCATTACATCTGTGCTCTTCCCTCCCTCACCATTTATAGCAAAAATTCATTGGTCTTCGATTCTACCAACAGGAATATTTATGATTATAACTGGATTAATTTTTGGTTATTTGGGAGGAAAACTGAGAAAGGGGAGTTCAGGGGGACATAACACTTAATTATTAATCATTAACTAAGCCGCACCATTCCTAGCTTTTCGGCGGTTGGAGATTTTTCTTCAACCGCTTTTTTTGTTTTTGTTGTTTGAGGGAGCCCCTGGGGCCTGCCCCGTGCTCCGACACGGGGGCGGACGGGAAAGCAGCCGCACCAGTTTGATTGCTTGCTTTTGCAGGAAGGAAACATAACTTGCTTTATGTTTAGGAATAATGGGGACGGTTCTATTTAATTGACGGAGCGAGTATGTTTTGATATATATAAGGCATGCCTAGAACAGCTCGCATAGCCCCGCAGGAATTTGTTTATCATGTTCTGTCGAGGGGCAATAATAAACAAGCTATCTTCAAAGATGAAGAAGACTTTCAGCAGTACATCGACATACTTAAGAAATACAAAGAAAAATACCGGTTTAAGCTTTATCATTATGTTTTAATGACTAACCATGTTCATCTTGTTATTGAAACAACTGAAGAAGGCGGCGAACTTTCTCAGATCATGAAAGGGATCAATATCTCCTATGCTCAATATTTTAAAATCAAATATAAATACACCGGCCATTTCTGGCAGGATCGATTCAAGAGCATCATTATATCCAAAGATGAGTATCTGCTTGCTTGTGGCAGCTATGTGGAATTAAATCCGGTCAGGGCGGCAATGGTTAAAGAACCCAAGGAATATCCCTGGAGCAGCTATAGAGCAAATGCTTATGGGAATAAAGACTATTTAGTCGATGAGCATATCATTTATGAGAATCTCTCCAGCGATGAAAATGTTCGGAAAGAATACAGGAAGTTTGTCCAACAGATGCAAAAAAAGAATGAAGCAATGCGCGGAGAGATGGAACGAAGAACAATTTATGGGGGAGGCGACTTTATCCAACGGGTGCACAAAAAGTTCAAGATAGATGCTTTTATAAAGAAAAGAGGTCGGCCAAGGAAGGAGATAGTCAGAAAATAAAATTAAATAGAACCGTCCCCATTATTATATTATAAGACGTCAAAGAAAACGAACCGTTATTTAACGCCTGTTATGCTATATGTAATTTCAATTATGCAAGGTGCTCGGCTGGTGCCGGACCCACCAATTAAATAAGAAAAGAGGAGGTTCTAAATGTTAAAAAAGTTATTCCCATATATTGTAGTTACTTCTATTTCGATTGTTATATTTATTTGCGGTTTTTATTTTGGCGTTTATGTTTTTGGTTCTATAAAAAGCACTACGATACTTCAGGATCAATTTCTTAAGTCAGCCCCGCTGGAGATCGCATTGTATCATTTAGATAAGGGCGAAGGAGAACTCGCCAGACAATTTTTAGTTCTTCAATTAGACACAGAAATCATAAGCATTAATAATTTTGCAAAATATTCTGATAAACAATCTTATAATACCGCTTGCAATATTTTGTACCGCATTGCAAAGCACAGAAAAGACAATCCAGCAAAATACTCTGCATACACGTATCCATCGGGTAATCAGCAGTCACCTGATATTCGCAAAGAAGTAGCAGGTATCTTACATAAGTGGGAATCATGCAAAAATAATTAGGATATGGAAAAACTAATTGGGTCATATTTTATGGAGAGATGAGGGACGCCCTTAAAATATTAAGTTGGGCATTCGGGGGACATAACACTTAATTATCTTGACTGTTGCGGGAAAAGAGAAATAAAGGGGAGCATTAACAACCGTCCCCATTATTCATTATTTCTATTTTCCAATAAGGTGTCATTAATCCCGATAACTATGTTATCGGGATATCACGGATATCTTTGATATCTTCCGCCTACGGCAGGATAATTCAACTTACCAATTCCAAAGCGCTTCGCTTTCCATAAGGTGTCATTAATCCCGATAACTATGTTATCGGGATAATTCGCCCATCCAGTTTCAGTGCACTTTGTTTCTGAAACTGGGGGCTCATTAAAAATATGTTGACAAAAAATTGTCTTGTTGCTATATGATCTTCAAATTAATGGAAGAGAAAGCGCGTTATGCAGAAAGCAGTTAAAATGGTATCATTGAATAATTGGTGGTGGTGGAACCTCACAGGGAGGATTGTCCGCCGCTGATCTTTTTATAATTAAAGTCAAAGCCGTGGAGAACCTCTTGGGTCTTCACGGCTTTTTTATTTCCAGTACATTACAAAGGCCGTGATAAAATTATCACGGCCTTTTGTTTTAATGACACTCGCTGACTATAGGAAGTGCAAGTGGAATTATCCCCGAAGGGGAAATGAGACTCCGCCGAGTGCGGAGAGGTTATTGACAGAAGGAGAATAAAATTATGTATGAACCAAGTTTCGCGCAGTTCGAGAAGCTAGCCTCAAAAGGGAATCTAATACCAATCTATCGTGAAATATTAGCCGATGTAGAAACAGCTGTTTCTGTATTGATGAAGCTGCAACAAAAGAAAAATGTTTATCTTTTAGAAAGTGTGGAAGGTGGCGAGAAATGGGGCAGGTATTCCTTTTTAGGGACGGATGCAGGGGTTGTGTTTAAAGTCCATGGCGATAAAGTCATTATCGAGGAGAAGGGAAGAACCACGACCCGCGAGCATAAGGGCAAACCGCTGAATTTGCTGCGCGATTTGCTGAATCGCTATAAGCCGGTTCCTGTTCCGGGTTTGCCGCGTTTTTACGGAGGCGCGGTCGGTTATCTGGGCTATGAAATGGTGCGTTATTTTGAAAAACTGCCGCCAAGCCCGCCGGATGATCTTAATCTGGACGAAGCTGTTTTTGTCATCAGTGATTCCATGATGATTTTTGATAATGTGCGTCATACGATTAAAGTTGTTGCCTGTGCCTATACAGAGGAAACAGATTCGCTGGAAGAGAGTTATGCCGCATCGTGCAGTAAAATTGAAGCAATGATCGAAACACTGACGGCGGCAGCGGCGCATCGGGAAAAGCCATTGGCCGAAGAAAGCAAAGTATCATTTGAATCCAATATGACCGAGGCTCAGTACAAGTCGGTGATTGAGAAAGCCAAGGAATATATAGTTGCCGGAGACATCATTCAGGTGGTGCTTTCACAGCGATTCCAAACGGATTGCCGTTATAATCCCATCGATCTCTATCGGGCGCTGCGCTTCGTTAATCCCTCTCCTTATTTGTTTTTTCTTAAACTGGATGATCTTACCTTGATCGGTTCTTCGCCGGAAGTAATGGTACGCAAAGAAGAAGATACTGTGGAACTGCGCCCGATTGCCGGCACAAGAAGAAGAGGTAAAAACGAGCAGGAAGACCGCGCACTTTCCGATGAATTGCTCTCTGATGAAAAAGAACGCGCGGAGCATGTGATGCTCGTGGATTTAGGGCGCAACGATCTGGGCAAGATTGCTCAAACCGGCAGCGTTCAGGTTAATCAGTATATGGTGGTGGAAAAATATTCGCATGTAATGCATCTGGTATCGAATGTGCGCGCTCAATTAGCCAAAGGAAAAGACGCGTTTGATGTTCTGGCGGCGACATTTCCGGCCGGCACTTTAACCGGCGCGCCCAAAGTCCGCGCTATGGAAATTATCAGTGAACTGGAAAAAGTCAAACGAGGGCCTTATGGCGGCGCGGTAGGTTATTTCAGTTTCAGCGGCAATATGGATTTATGTATTACGATCCGGACAATGGTTTTAAAAAATGGCAAAATTTATGTTCAGGCGGGAGCAGGCATTGTGTATGACTCCATTTCCGAATCTGAACATCAGGAATCATTAAACAAGGCCAGGGGAATGCTGCAAGCGGTGCGTCTTGCGGCCGGCGGCTTTGTGATTAATACCAAGTAGGTATCAGGACATTAAGGAGATGATTAACTCGGTATAATACCAAGTAAGCTTTCAAAAATTCATATCTTAATATTTGAAAGCAACTTGGTATACGAATGGCAACCAGGAGAATAAAAAATGATTTTAATGATCGATAATTATGATTCCTTTACATTCAATATAGTGCAGTATCTGGGGCAAATGGGCGAGAATGTAAAAGTATTTCGTAATGATCAGATAACGACTGAAGAAATAAAAGCGCTCAAACCTCAGGCCATATTTCTTTCCCCGGGCCCTTGCACGCCTCGCGAAGCTGGAATAACAGTTGACGTTGTCCGCGAATTTTATAAAGAAGTACCGATAATGGGAATATGTTTAGGGCATCAGTCCATAGGTTACGCCTTTGGGGCAGAAGTAGTGCGTGCTTCGCGGATTATGCACGGCAAGACTTCGCCGATTATCAATGATGGCAAAACAATATTTGCCGGGCTCCCCAATCCTTTTATCGCAGGCCGCTATCATTCACTGCTTGTTGCCGCAGATACATTGCCTGACTGTCTTGAGATCAGCGCCCAAACGGCAGAGGGCGAAATTATGGGATTGCGGCACAGAGATTATCCGGTAGAAGGCATTCAGTTCCATCCGGAATCGGTGCTAACTCCACAAGGCAAGCGCATCATTAAGAATTTTTTGAAATATACAGGACGAAAGGAGCATTTGTCATGATTAAAGAAGCGATTGAAAAAGCCGTTAAAAAAACTGATCTGCGGGAAGCGGAAATGATGGCGGCCATGGACGAAATTATGGAAGGCGTGGCCACGCCCGCGCAAATTGCCGCTTTGATTACAGCGCTGCGCATGAAAGGCGAAACGGTGGAAGAAGTCACCGGTGCTGCCCGGATCATGCGCCAGAAAGCTTCACGGGTGAATGCTTGTGCCACGACCATCGTAGATACCTGCGGTACCGGTGGTGATTCTTTAAATACGTTCAATATCTCGACGACAACAGCTTTTGTTGTGGCTGCTGCGGGAATTGTTGTTGCCAAGCACGGCAACCGCGCGGTTTCCAGCGGCTGTGGCAGCGCCGATGTTCTGGAAGCCCTCGGCGTCAATATCGGCGTTGGTCAGGAAATTGTAGAAGAATGTATTCAACAAATAGGCATCGGATTTCTCTTCGCGCCAAAGTTACACGGCGCCATGAAATATGCCATTGGCCCAAGGCGGGAAATCGGCATCCGCACAATCTTTAATATGCTGGGGCCGCTGACCAATCCTGCGGGAGCAACCGCACAGCTTCTGGGGGTTTATGATCCAAAGCTCACCGAAATGTTCGCCGATGTTTTAAAAAATATGGGTACAAAAAGAGCTTTCGTTGTTCACGGCCTGGATGGCTTGGACGAAGTCACGATAACCGGCGAAACACGTGTGGCGGAACTCAAAGACGGAATTGTTCGATCATACAATATCAATCCGGTGGACTATTTCGGCAGGATCGATCCGCTTTCCGCCATTCGCGGCGTTGATCCTACAGTGAATGCCCAGATTACCAGAGATGTTCTTTCCGGAAAAAATGGCGCCTGCCGTAACGTTGTTTTGATTAACGCGGCTTTGGCGATCGTTGCCGGAGAAAAAGCGGAAAATATCAAAGACGGAATAAAGATCGCGGTCGATTGCATTGACAGCGGCGCGGCGGTAAAAAAGCTGCAATCACTTATTGAAATGAGCAACAGTTGAGAACTGAAGAAATTTTTTTTGTCATGCCGGACTTGATCCGGCATCCAGTTTACAAAGCATTCCTGGATTCCGGCTTTCGCCGGAATGACGATTAGTGTGCATGTTAAGTAAGACTGATAAATTACCCCAGGTTGAAGAAAAAATGATTCTCGACAAGATTATTGAAACCAAGAAAGCTGAAGTAGAGCAGCTAAAAAGGCAAACAACTGTATCCGCTTTGGAAAAATCAATTGCGCAGCTCCCGCCGTGTCGTGATTTCCGGCAGGCGATAAGCTCGGACGCCTGCGCCATTATTGCTGAAGTAAAATGTGCGTCGCCTTCCCGCGGCAGGTTTATTGCAGATTTTGATCCGGTCGGAATTGCCGGCATTTATGAACAAAATAATGCTGCCGCAATTTCTGTGCTTACCGATGAAAAATATTTCGCGGGGCATAAAAATTATCTGACACAAATTCGGCAACATACCGGGCTGCCGCTCTTGCGGAAGGATTTTATCATTGATCCGTTACAGATTTATGAAGCACGGGCTATCGGCGCTGATGCCGTTTTGTTGATTGTGCGTGTCCTGATGGAAAAACTCGCCGGGTTTATTGCCGTGGCTGGAAACCTTGGTTTGGCCGCGCTTGTGGAAGTGCATACGAAAGCGGAACTGGATTTAGCGCTGGCTGCGGGTGCTGAGATTATTGGAATCAATAATCGTAATCTGGATACATTTGTTACCGATATCGAAACCAGCAGTAAACTCAGGACGCAAATTCCCGAAGGCAAAGTTGTTGTGGCCGAAAGCGGTATTAAGGCAAGGGCGGACATAGAATTTCTGATGCGGGCAAACATCCATGCTTTCTTGATTGGTGAGGCGTTAATCACAGCGCCGGATATTGGGGAAAGATTAAAGGCGTTCAAAGGAAAGAGCTGAAGTGACACAAATTAAAATCTGTGGAATAACGAATAAAGAAGATGCTCTATGCGCGGCTCAGTGTGGGGCTGCGGCGCTGGGTTTTATCTTTTATCCGCCATCTCCGCGCTATATAAAACCTGCGGATGCCCGAAAGATTGTCAGTGCTTTGCCTGCGGAGTTGGTGAAGGTCGGCGTTTTTGTCAATGAGAGCGTTACCGAAGTGAAAAGAATAGTTGAATATTGTGGACTCGACATGATCCAATTGCACGGTGACGAATCACCTGTGTATTGCCGGCAGTATCCGGCAGCTCAAATTATCAAAGCAGTCGAATTAAAAAACGAGGCAGACCTCGTTTATGCGAATAGTTATCATGTCGGTGCCATATTAGTCGATAGCCGTCATGCCGGACTTTACGGCGGCACCGGCAAGAAAGCTAACTGGGAGTTGGCTTACCGTATCAAGAAAAAAAAGTCGCTGATTCTTTCCGGCGGGCTCAACGAGGGGAATATTGCCGAAGCTATTAAGGCAGTTAGGCCCAATGCACTTGATATCAACAGTGGCGTGGAGTTAAGGCCGGGTAAAAAAGATCACGCAAAATTGGCACGAATATTTGCTATTATCCGGCGTGCTGATGTTGAACCAAACGAAATGCAATTAATATTTGTAAGAAGGGGAAGATGATGAAAACTCAACCTGATAAGTACGGGCATTTTGGCATATTTGGTGGACGATATGCTGCCGAAACGTTGATGCCCGCTTTAATCGAACTGGAGAAAGCATACCGGGCTTCCCAAAAAGATAAAACATTCCAAAGGGAATTTGAATGGTATCAGCGGGAATATGCCGGGCGTGCCACGCCTCTTTATTATGCCCGCCGGATGTCCGAATCTTTACACGGAGCAAAAATATACCTGAAACGCGAAGATTTAAATCATACCGGTTCCCACAAAATAAATAACACGCTGGGTCAGGCGCTGCTTGCCCGCCGGATGGGTAAGAAAAAAGTCATTGCCGAGACAGGGGCAGGCCAGCACGGTGTGGCCACGGCCACAGTTGCGGCGCTCTTCGGTATGGAGTGCCGGATATTCATGGGCGAAGAAGATATCCGCCGTCAGGCGCCTAATGTTTTCCGCATGAAAATTTTGGGCGCCGAAGTTGTGCCTGTTAAAAGTGGTACAGCAACGCTTAAGGACGCGATGAATGAGGCGATGCGCTACTGGGTATCCAGTGTTCGTGACACTTTTTACATCATTGGCACAACAGCCGGGCCGCATCCGTATCCGCAGATGGTACGTAACTTTCAATCAGTCATAGGACGCGAAACGAAAAAGCAAATCATGAAAATGGAAGGCAGAAATCCCGATGTTTTGATTGCCTGTGTGGGCGGAGGCAGCAACGCCATGGGAACTTTCTTTCCCTTCCGGAATGAAAAGAATGTGGCCATGTTTGGCGTAGAAGCGGCTGGTCACGGGTTGCAAACGTCTGCGCATTCGGCCAGCATTAATGCGGGTAAGGTGGGTGTTTTGCACGGAAATAAAACTTATCTTTTGCAGGATGAGCATGGGCAGGTGCGCGACGCGTATTCTATTGCCGCGGGCCTGGATTATCCTGGTGTTGGACCGGAGCATGCCTATTTTCATGCAACAAAAAGAGCAAAATATGTCACGATAACGGATAAAGAAGCGGTTGCGGCTTTTTTCTTTTTATCCCGCAATGAGGGCATCATTCCCGCGCTGGAGAGCGCGCACGCGATCGCTTATGCCATGAAGATGGCGCCCAAAATGACCAAAGATAAAATCATCGTTGTTTGTCTTTCCGGACGCGGCGATAAAGACGCCCAGACGATTATGGAGAAGGGAGTGGTAAGCTAATGGGACGGATTAGAGACAAGTTTGAATCTTTGCGCGGCAGGAAAGAAAAAGCGCTGATTGTTTATTTAACGGCTGGCGATCCATCGCTTAGAGTGACAAAAGAATTAATCTTTGGTCTGGAGAACGCAGGTGTGGATATTCTGGAGATTGGAGTTCCTTTTTCCGATCCCACAGCCGATGGGCCGGTGATTCAGGCGGCATCACAGAGGGCTTTAAAAGCGGGAATAACTTTGCAAGGCGTGTTGGATCTGGTTTATGATGTCCGTAAAACATCGCCGATTCCAATCGTGCTTTTTGGCTACTATAATCCTATTTTTGCCTATGGAACAAAGAAGTTTGCCCAAGTGGCAAAAAAGGCCGGTGTGGACGGTGTTCTGGTGGTGGACCTGCCGCCGGAAGAAGCGCGGGAACTGAGAGTTCATACCGATGTCGCTGACATTGATTTCATCTCGCTTGTCGCACCAACAACCGGTGAAAAAAGATTGCGCCAGATTGTCCAAGCCGCAACAGGCTTTCTTTATTATATTTCCATCACCGGTGTCACAGGTACTGCGGCTCCCAGAATTGAGGACATCAAACTAGAGGTGAGTAAAATCCACAAGATTACAAAACTTCCTCTGGCGGTGGGATTTGGTATCTCGAATTCAAAGCAGGCACAGGAAATTGCCGGCATTGCAGATGGTATCGTCATCGGCAGCGCCGTTGTGCGGCTGATTTATGAAAACAAAAGCAATCCTGATCTGGTTAAAATTGTTTCCGATTACGTCAGTGAAATTAAGCGAGTCTTGTGTTGATTGGCTGATGCTTACTTGTTATCCCCGTACGGTATGCATCGCTTAAAAAATCCGGCGGGAATCGAGCCTTTTATTTGGGTGGTAGTGTCCGGACAAATTTCACAGCTTTTTGCACCCAGTCATTGAGCACTTCATCTGAATCCAGTACAGTTGACAAAACCATAACCCAACCTGTTAACGCTTTTCCGGTAAGGTCAAACTTTTTTGTGTGGGGCATCTTCAGGGCTGCATTAAAATTAGCGGCGCCGACGCGAACAATCAAATCATCCCTGATTATACCGCAGACCATGTTACCGAAAAGTAAAAAACAAATTCCCCCAAACATTTTCTTTTCATCAAAGCCAGGCTCTTCTTCCAATACCTCGCGAACTCTCTGGGCTAATCCCTTATCATATGGCATTGTTCACCTTTTAAGTAGTTTTTTGCTTGGCTGTGTCCACTTGAAGTCATTTTTAGCGGTTTCCCGTTAAACAATGACCAGGCTATTTCCGCAGAAAATTCCAGCCTAAAAAACTAAGGCTCTTGGTTTTTGAAGTCCATTTGCATTCGAAGGAGTCTGTCTTGCGATCATAAAGGAAACATGAATATTCCTCGCTGTAGTAATCACCGCATTCATTATCGGATTTATCGTAGTTCGAAACCTTTATCTGTAATTTCTGTGTCTTCTTATCAAATTGCCATGTTGCCGGATGAAAATTATTAAAACCACCAACAAAAGTCAGTCTGCCGCCAGAATGAAAAACCATGGACATCGGAGAGGCGGCACCGCCCGGATAATTCCACGTTCCTTCTGGAGACACATAAGTGGCCTTTAATAAGCATGATGCAAGGACGCCTAGGGAAAAAAGCAATAAGAAAAGTAATAGTCCTTTCTTTCTCAACAGCGGAATACGTTTTATATTAATTAACATAAGATCTCCCATGTAATATCAATTAATCTATCTTATCACTCTTTTTATCTTAATAGAAGACCATAAAATAATCAGTGCCAGCAACTAATAATTCCACTTTTTTCTTAATCACAGTAACATCAAAAAATCAGTTTTTTACATAGGGCAAGGTGAAAAACTTGGGCGTCAGCTCAAGCCTGGTAATGACAAAATGCGATAGTGCCGGGAAATGCGATGTTGCTCAATTCCGCTCAAGCTTTCATTGTTTTTCTTTTATTCTTTCTGCCAGTCTGGCCTCGCGTCTGTTTTTTGCTTCCCGATTACGGCGTTTTTCTTCATCTGTCTCCAAAAGAAGCGAAATCAAGGGCAGCGGCTGCCCATTAGTGTCCAGCGCAACGAAAGTCAAATAGGCTGAAGCTGTGTGATGTGTAATGCCGGTTTGAAGATTTTCTGCCTCTACCCGGACACCGACTTCAAGAGATGTTTTCCCGACAAAGTTTACACTGGCTCTCAAAGTTACAAAGTCTCCTATAAAAACCGGATGGTGAAAGTCCAACCGTTCAATAGAAGCCGTTACTACATTGGCTCTGGCATGACGGATAGCAGCAGCTCCGCCGGCATTATCAATAAGTTTCATGATAACTCCGCCGTGGACGTTTCCGGCTATATTGGCATCCTGAGGGTTCATGAGCTGAGCCATAATGACGATGCTATCCTGAATTCGTTTTGCTTCCATTTTTCCTCCGATTAAAATGACGATTTTTAAATTTGTTAATTAACATATTTATCCTGTTGATACAATGGAGGTTAATGGTTTTATGGCGTGTGCCGGTCGCTCTGATTGGGAAAATACACAATTCGGAGAAGCAGGACATGGAATAAACTTTCCATTTTTGGCACCAAGAGACGCGGTGCGATTACCCGCACAACCTGTGAATAAAACGGTAAAACTAAAAGTCAATCATTTTCCCATAATATAGATCCTCTTATTGTTCCTTTTAATATCCCGCCAAGGCAGAATCTGCTCTTCTTGCTTCCTCAACCATGCGCTTGACCTTTTTGAGGTCTTTTTTGAATCTAATAGGTTTGCCTTCTTTATCGACTGCATTGGTTCGAGTACAACTGTCTACTCCTGCCGGTTGCAGTTTAACGATTGCATCAAATACGTTTTCTGCCGAAATGCCGCCAGCCAGGATTACGGGTATGGGGCTTTGCTTAATTATTGCGTGAGCCATGTTCCAATTGCATACTTCGCCTGTAATGCCGACATAACCAGCGACAGGTTGATTTTGTTTATCACCCTGATCTCCAATAATCGTATCAATGAGGAAGTAGTCGCTAAAAGGTGCCAGTAGTTTGGTGAAAGAAAGGATATTATTTAAAACCTCACTTTCTTGTGCTGTACCTTGTTGTGGCACTGAGAGTGATCGCATGATTTCAATCTGCGGGAATCTATCCTGGACACCTGCTTGAAGTCTAATAAAAGCGTCAAATTCTCGCACAATTGTTGCTTTATTTCCGGGAAATATTGAGAATGCCTCACAGAAATGGACAAAATCAGGCTGATAGTAATCCAAGGCATGAAAAACAGTTAGTGGGTCGCTAAATAATGGAATCAAGCCACTTTTTGCTCCAGCCTGCTGAACTTCTTGAACTGTTTTCCTGATTGACATTACTTTCCAGGAATCTCTGGAAAGCAGAACGCTGCCGGTATGATCAACGCCTGAAGCGATGACAGCCTCTGCCTCTGCCGGTTTTTGTACTTCATAGATTTGCACAATAGTTTTTGTCATAAATATTAACATATCATTTCCTGTGTGGCTGATCAAGCGTACCACTATGGCAAATTAGTATGCCGGACAGCCATTAGAAACGGTAATGAAACTTATAGAGACGACCGCATTTTTAAAATTGATCGATTCTGTGTGCAAATAATCGGTGATATCTACCGACACAATATAGATAAAACCTCTTTTGTATCAACAAAATAATCTTGACTCGTCAATGTGCTTATGTTTAATTTTGATTGTGTTTTTTATTCAGATTATTTACAATCGTAGCACATGCGGGATCGTTTTATTAAGAACCACATTGAGGAAAAGATATATGGATCATTAAATTGGAATAAAGAATTTGTATCAGGTTTGTTTAAAGAGCATTTTTTCTTTGAGTAAACAAATTAGTTTAGTGACAGGACAATCATTTATTTAATCTAAATTTTGCCGGGAAAAGGATGGCTCCAAATGAGTAATAGCAATGAAATAGCTGAACTGCAGGACATTCTTCGTCTGCAGAAAGGACTACAGGATATTACAAATTCTATTTATGCGGCAAAGAACATTAAACAGATCATCACAGATTCCAGGCGGCGTATTATAGATCTCTTTCAGGTTGAAGCGGCGCATATTTATGTGATCGACAATCAGGACAAAAAAGAAATAATTACTATTGCTCCGACAGGCGATCAGCTAAAAGAGCGAAAAATACAAATCAGCAATCAGACGATTCCCGGTTATGTAGCTGGCACTGGAAAAATGATCAACATAGCTGATATGCATGACGAAAAGGAATTAAAAAACCTTTATCAGGATCTCATGCTTGATTCGAGGGTGGATACAAGATTTGGTGTTAAGATTAAGCAAATCATGGCTCTGCCGATCATTAACAATGAAGAGATTATGGGTGTTATCGAGATCCTTAATAAGCGGGGGCGTGAAGGCAAGTTTATCGATGAAGAACCGGTGCTCTTGCAGGAAATTGCCGATGTATTAGGCATTGCCATCTCCAATCAGCAGCGGATGGATCCTAAAGTAAAAAAATCGAAATTTGCTTATCTTCTCAGTCGAGATCTGATCACACAAGAAGAATTAAATAAGGCAAGAGAAGAATCGCGGACACTAAAAGAACCACTGGAAATAGTGTTGATGAGAAAATATAACATTACAAAGGAAGACATTGGACATAGTCTTGAAGACTTCTACCAGTGCAAATATGTCTCTTTCGATCAGAAAACTCCGATTCCCGGTGATTTGCTGAAAAACCTGAAAAAAGAATATCTTCTTAGAGAACTCTGGGTACCCATTCAAAAAATGGCTGACGGCATCCATATTGTCGTTGATGATCCTCAAAATATTCTGAAGAGAGATGCAATAGAGGGTCTGTTAAAATCGAAGGCAGTGAAATACGATGTTGCCCTTAAAGATGACATTGTTAGATATATAGATTTTTTCTACCGGGCAGATGCCGATAATACGACATTTACCGACATTCTGGGAAAGTCGGAGGGAAGCGATGGCATATCTGAAGATGACGGCGCAGAATCCGTAAGAGAATCAGACAGCGTTATTATGCAACTGGTGAATAAAATCATTAATGATGCATTTCTGCAGAATGCTTCCGATATTCATATTGAACCGGATGTGATTGATAAGAGCGTTCTCGTTCGCTACAGGGTTGACGGTGATTGTCGTTTGTATCAAACACTACCTTACAATTATCGGGCAGCCATTGTCTCCAGAATAAAGATCATGTCCAATCTTGACATTACTCTTAAAAGAACCCCTCAGGACGGGAAGATTAAGTTAAAAAAACCAGGGTTGGGTGAAATAGAGCTGCGTGTTGTCACTGTCCCCACTCAGGGAAATGTGGAAGATGTAGTCATGCGTATACTGGCCAAGGGAGAGATCCTGCCTCTGGAAGCCATGAAAATGACACCCCGTAACTACGATGAGCTGCTAAATATCAGCAAAAGACCCCATGGATTAATACTTTGCGTCGGACCGACCGGATCGGGCAAGACAACGACTCTTCATGCCCTGCTCAAGCATATTAACACGCCGGACAGAAAAGTTTGGACGGCGGAAGACCCTGTCGAAATCACTCAGCGAGGTCTTCGGCAGGTGCAAGTTCACCCCAAAATCGGGTTTGACTTTGCCAACGCGATGAGAGCTTTCCTCCGGGCTGATCCGGATGTAATCATGGTCGGTGAAATGAGAGATCTGGAAACAGCCAAAATTGCCGTTGAGGCCTCTCTGACCGGTCATCTTGTTTTGAGTACTCTACATACAAACAGCGCTCCGGAAACAATCTCCAGGCTCTTGGATATGGGAATTGACCCGCTTAATTTTGCCGATTCTCTCCTGGGGGTATTGGCACAGAGACTTGTAAGAACGCTTTGCGATAAGTGCAAGGAGTCTTATAATCCTACACGGGAAGAGTACGATCAAATTGTAGAAAGTTACGGAGTTGATCTGTTTAAAAAGCAAAACATTCCCTATTCCAAGAATTTGAAATTATACCATCCAAAGGGATGCGCTACGTGCGAACAAACGGGATATAAGGGTAGAATCGGTATCCATGAATTGCTTCTCAATTCGGAAGCAATCAAAAAACAATCCATCGAGAGGCGGGAGAGTATTGATGTAACACGCAATATAGCAATGCAAGAAGGCATGTACACGTTATATCAGGATGGCGTTCTTAAAGCCTTTGAAGGGCTGACTGATATAAAGCAGGTGCACAGAGTATGTTCCGTTAATTAGGAATGTTTCGTATATTTATTAATAATACTAATTTTGCCTGAACATAAGTAAAATCCCCCAGACTACTGTACAAAGTAGTTGGGGGATTCTTATTTTACCTGACAATAGATTCAAATAAGATGCTCAGTTATTAATCCGGATAAATAACAAAGCGTTAACCGGATTCTTTAAATTATTCGATAGTTCCAATCTTTTTATTAAACCATTTATATGGTACCGTTACTTTGGTTACCTTTTGGACCTTGTCGAATTCCGCTTGTGTTTTTGCCCACCAGACATACGTCTCCACTGGCGTAAATTTACCGTTTCTAATTGATTGCACACCTACGAATAGATGCGCACGTCCGTTAGATGAAATTCCGTGCTCCTCCAGGGGGAATTTATCGCCTAACTGCGGGAAAGCCCTGGGAAACGCGGCGCGGACGGCATAAACATCATCTACTGTGTTTGCGGCCTGGATTGCTTTGGCCAGATAATACATGCTATCGTAATGCGCGGCAGACTCCGATGTTGCAATCCTTCTATATTTTTCCTTGTATTTTTTAGCAAAGACCGGAGCCCCCGGTGTGGGCAGACTGGTAAAGCTCGGCAACCCGGTCACGTTTTCCATCAAACTCGTACCGTCCAGCAGCTGGGCGATATTATTAATATTAGCTTGCTCGACGAGCAGGAAGCCGCCCTTATAACCCATGTTACGTGCTTGTTCAATGACCAGGGCGGTTGTGGCCGAAGGGCCGCCGATGAGCATAACATCGGGATTTGTCGCCAAAGTTGCCGACAGGGGAGCGGTATAATCCGTTTTAGTGTAGTAATTGGCCGGCTTATCCGCTGTAATAGTACCGCCGATTTTTTTCCAGTAGGTTCCGAAGATTTCCCGCCACTCATCACCGTAAGCTCCAAGAGTTACAAGCATGGCCGCCCTGCGCCAGCCGCGTTCCCAGGCCATATCGGCAAAGAGCTGAGCATAAACTGACAGAGGAGCACCAATAATTACCAACAATTTATTGCCCATTTGGGTGGCTTTGAGGCTGCTTGTATAACCCACTGAAATAAACTCGTTGCACTCTTCCTGATTAATTTTCAGTAAAGCGGCCTGCGTGCTGAATACCGGATTATATATGGCCAGGGCATTATGGGCCAGTAATTGGCGGGCATTACTCAGGGCCAGGGTAGGATTTACCTTGTCGTCGAGTTTTTCCAGCCTGAAGAGGAGTTTCTGTCCTTCGATTGTAACGCCTCCGGCTGTGTTCAATTCTTGAATGGCCATGTCGATTCCGTTTGCGCAATCCTGACCGTATTCGCCAGCCGGACCACTAAGCGGGCCGGTAAATCCGATTACTATATCGGCAGCCTGACTGACCGATATCCACGACATCGTCAATAATATGGTCAATAAGAAGATAAGTCCTTTAAAATACTTCATTTTTTCCTCCGGTTATTGAAATTTATTAACACCACTTTCGTGACTAAAAACATCTATAAAGCAACCACACTACATTATGACTCTGTGGTGTAATATGCACTTGGTTACGTGCCCTTAAATATAACAAAAAACGTTCTTGTATATGATCTCCTGCTGCCACTAATAAATTATAGCCGTGAATTATCAGGATATATCACGTAATTTATCAATAGCATCTTTTGTAGACGTCACCAGTTGATCCGCTTCTTTTGTGTGTTCTGAAGTCTTGCGCACCATTCCTGACAGAGATTTGGGACTTGCCGCTGTCGGCGTCGGCACATCGGCTTTGCGTCTTTCTACAACAGCACCAGTGCCAATTTTCACGCGCACTGCATTGACTGCTTGCACAAGTTCCCCGATTTCATCATCCGCTTCCCACTCAATATTTTTCGGATATTTACCCTCCGCTACTTCCCTGAGGATGTCAGCAGTTTCTTTTACGGGGATTAAGATGTTATTGATATATTTTTTAATCAATGAAGAAATTCGAAAGATGGCGCCAGCACACAGCAATAATAATACAAGAACAATAATATAATAGTTTCGATTAAATGAACTATATTCTTCGTCCGCGGCATTGCTTTCATACTTCGTTAATTCGGACAATGTTTGATTCAAAGCCTGGAATTTTTCATCTGCCGAGGCCAAATATACAGCGCCTGTACCAACTGAGGCAAGTTTAATTACCCGTGAAGACATCTTTTGATATTCAACGAGATTATCCATGATTGCCTGGTAATATTTTTTTTCTTCCGTTGTAAGAGAAGAGCTGAGAGTACTTTTTACTAGTGCAATATCATCGTTCATAGTGGCCAATTGCTGCGCGGAAAGATTAGCGATTTCCTGTTTATCTTGACCTAACGCAGTCATACTCTGAATCCGGTATATATTAGCATGTAATCTGGAAAGATCGGTAGAAAACTTTGCGCTGAGTCGAAACCCGCTAAATCCTTTATTAAAAATACTATCAATTGCAAACTTCTCCACCCAAAGACAACCTATAGTCGCTATAATCAAAGCAAGTGATAGAAGAGTAATTTGATTTAAGAGTGCCTTTTGTTCTGATTTCAGATCATGTAGTAAATATTCCATATGTTTTTCCTCGCTTATTTTGGTTTCCTAAGATTATTTTAGCACCTTAGTTCTTTAAAAAAAGTATACATCATCATATATCTACTAACTCTAAGTACAATTTAAGAGCTATGCTAAGCAATGAATTACATTGCACTGCAAAAACAATTCCAAAGCCTTCCTCTGCGGAACATAAAACCATAATAATGTAAGATTATCTGTGGCGCATCTGTTTTTGTCAAGACAATTTTTTGAATGCACTGGGTAATAAGATTTAAAGTTATTGGCAGAAATTATTAATATTTTAAGATAGATATGGCGCTAAAATTTGCTTATTTATATCCGAAACAATCTTTAAGCAATAATTACTAACCTATAACATAAAAGATAATCGACTGTGTTAGCCATAATTAATCAATTGCGCGAAACTAGTTCAAAATGAATTGTTCAACTTGCACACAATTTTCACCAAAACGGGTTAGCTGGTAACGGCAATTCCTTACAGGCAAAGGGGTAGAAGTATTAATTTGCTTCGGGCATAACACTTGCTTATGAGTTCATTATAGATGCTTTTCCATGTTTAGTGTTAAGTGCTAAAGAAGCATAAATAATTAAGATGATGAAGTGAGCTATGGTAAAAGAATTAAGCAGTTTAGAATTATTGAAGAAGAGATTATCTGCTTCTTCCAGTGATGGGGATGGAGTCAGCGCAGCGCAAAAACGCGAAAGAGTGCGGGAAGTTTTAATTGTTGATGATGAAGAACCTCTGCTCTTAAGTATTGCTGAAGGGTTAAGTATTTATAAAAAATATTTTAATTTACTGACGGCAACAAACGGTATGGACGCAGTAAAGTTATTAAAATCGTCTCCGGTAATCGATTTAGTGATTACAGATTTAAGCATGCCGAAGATGGATGGTTTTGAACTTCTTGCCTACGTCAATAGAAATTACCCCAAAATTAAAGTGATTATGATGACAGCCTTCGGTACTCCTAAGATTGAAGAGATTGTCCAAAATATGGGTCTTTTGCGTTATTTGGAAAAACCATTAGACATTAATGTGATCGCCAATAACATTTTCGACGCGCTGGCAATTAAAGCAGAGCTACTCGGAAATGAAGATGTTAAAATGGAAGAGACAAAAGAAGCTGCCGGTAAGTTTAAGTATGCCGTAAATAATAAAGTTGGGAATCATTATAAGAAAACAATGCCATAATTCTTGGGGTATGAGGGAAATTTTATGGAGGGTGCGGTGAAAAAAGATTTCAAACTAATTGTGGACAATGAAGGATTAGAATCCATGTCACCTGAGGATAGAGCAAGCGCGGCGAAGGAAGAATTACAACGTTGGCCCCTTTTCGGTTTATCTGTGGGAAGCTTTTTACAAGTTATCAACATGGAACAGCAGACGTGTCTGTTGGAAGTTTATCGCAGCGCCAATCAGCTGGGGCATTTTTGTATAGTTGAGGGGCTTCTTTATGATGCAATTTGTGGCGACAGAGAAGGGGAAGATGCCGCCATGGAGATGATTTCCTGGGAAAACGTCAGGCTTAATATTAAGCAAATCCTTAGCACCAAGGGCCTCGAGCGGAAGATAGAAAAAAATCTTATGTTGCTTTTAATGGATGGCTCGAGACGCAGGGATGAGGCAGAAGAAAACATTCGCAAACAAAAAATAATAGAGGAAAAGAAGGCAGAAGAAAACATTCGCAAACAAGAAATAATAGAGGAAAAGAAGGCAGAAGAAAACATTCGCAAACAAAAAATAATAGAGGAAAATAAGGCAAAAGAAGCGGAATTGCTTCTCCACGACGTGGAGAGATCTAAACTTGACACCTGTCTTAAAATCCTAAACAAGGACATGGGTGATGCTTTAATTTCAGGGAGTATTATAAGCATTCGCAGTTCTAAGGTGTTGGCTTCATATAATATTAAACCGGAAGGTGCGGCTCTTTTTAAACGTTTAACAGATTATTTCAGGAATGCTTTTGCTAGTGGTTTATCAGCAACAAGTCTTGGGGATCATTATATCTTAGACCTGAAGGGAAAACAGACTTTAGTTGTTATTATTTTAGGCGAATATCAGTGGTCGATAGTGTTTAATAATGTAAAATGCTCTCTAGGTCTTTTCCAGAATATAATAATGCCCAAAGTTCTTAATACTTTTAATGAAATGAATCTTTAGGAGTATTCTGTCTAATTGGTAAAGGGATTAGAAAATTAGGGATGATGTATCTTGGCTTTTTGCGGAAACACTCGACTGAAGCTCGCAATTATATCAATAGATTTTGGATAAAGGAGGCATGATGAATATCCAAAAATTAAATTTATGCATGGATATCTTGAGGAAGGATTTGGGTGGTGGTTTTGTCGCCTCGTGCATTATTACGACCGAAGATGGACAGGTATTGGTATCGACTGAGGGGGCAAACATTGCAGCGGCGACCCTGCTCAATGACGCTACAACATTCATCAGCAATGCTATAAAAACCTATCCAGCAGAATTAGGCCAGTATTATTACATTGATGTTGCAGGCAACATGGCTGTTTTGGTCATTCCTTTCGGCAAATATCAATGGACGGTAACTATTAATAAGAAGCTTGTGAAATTGGGGCTGCTTCTGAACGTTGTTTTGCCGGCCATTATCAATGCTTTTGAAGACGCGGCAGTATCTTAAATGGTTTGTTAAAGAGGGGTATTATGGGAGAAAAATTACTACGCATTTTTGAAATTGTTTCGGAACAGGCCGGCCTGAAAGGTCGCATGGAACTGGCGACCAGAACGGGGATTTCGCTGAACCGGGCAACTCAAATGCAGGATACCGATGAGCTCGTCAAAAGAATGAAACAAATGGCAAGTTCTATCCTTGATAAAAATTCTTAAATGTCATAGATTAGCGCACAGGGTTTAAATGTTTCACTAATCTGTTTTATAATCTTTATTCTAGACAGGTTGGGGGAAAAGTCGTATATTGTATTGTGTTTTGCCAACGATAAAAGAGGGGTGATTTTAATTGCGCCCATAAATTGTATTCTTCAAAAGATCAGATGAGGGAATTGCGAGTATGATGTTAGGCAAGGAACAACTTGATAAAATACACAATACTTTAACGGAAAATCTAATCGGATCTGGCGTTACAAGTGTCATGTTGATTGATACTGCCGGCAACGTTATTGCATCAATTGACAATAAAACTGTTTCTCTGGATATTTATTCATTGGCTGCGCTTGCCGCCGCTAACTTCGGCGCAATGAGTTGTATGGCAAAAATCGTTGGCGAAGATGAGTTCTCGCTATTATTTCATAAAGGAGAGAAAGAGAATATTTACTTCAGCAAAGTAAGCGATGATTTCCTTTTGGTTAATATTTTCGATAATCAGATTTCTCTCGGGTTCCTCAGATTAAAAATGTCAAAGGTTATTGAGGAACTAATTAGAATATTGGCTAAATAGTTTTTATATTCAGTCATGGCGAGCAAAACTTCTGGATTAGGAGGCGGTAGATAGATTGGCATTTATTAATCTGAAAGATAAAGTACTTCAAGCGAAGATTGTGTACTACGGCCCTGGAAGATGCGGTAAAACGACAAATCTTGAATATATTTACAATAAGTGCCGCCATCAGGTTCAGTCGGAAATGGTTACTGTTAAAACTCAGGGTGACCGTACACTTTTTTTTGATTTCTTCCCGTTTGATATGGGAAAAATCAGTGGCTATGAAGTAAAAATTCAATTGTATACCGTGCCCGGTCAGGTGAAGTATAATTCAACAAGGCGTTTGGTCCTAAAGGGTGTGGATGGTGTTGTCTTCGTCGCTGATTCTGCTGCTGAGCGAAGAGATAAAAACTTAATTTCGTTGCGTAACCTTGAGGAAAACCTGGCACTTTATAATAAAAATATTTACGAAATACCTTTGGTACTACAATATAACAAAAGAGACCTTGCCAAACAGGGTGTTGAAATTCTGGATGTGGAAACGATGGAAAAAGATATGAATTCTCGTTTAAAGGCGCCTTCATTTGAGGCCAGCGCAGTTGAAGGAGACAATGTTGTATTGACTCTGAAAAAAATTATATATGAAACAATGTCTTCTCTGGAAAAGGAACTGAAACAGGAGCAAGCAAAATGAAAAAAAATGAAGACTCATCATTTCTCCGGGGAGTGGAAGGTCGCCTTGATATCCTGTTTGGTGTGGAAAATGAAAAGAAAGACGAAAACAAAGGGACTTCAGAGATAAATGCCAGTGAAAATTCAAGCACGGATAAGATAGAAATAGAGGCCCAACCTGCACTGCCGGTAAAAGAAGATGCTGGTTCTGAACGATCAAAATTTATCAGCGAAATAGAAAAGCGCTTTAATGCAATATTTGGCGAGGATCACAAAGAAGTAAAATCAGAAGCAAAAACCAAAGAACAGCCTACCGTAGAAGAGATTATTGCAAAAGCAGAGGGGGCAGAAAACGATAATATCGATCAAGTCAAATTTAAGCTGCCCACTTTAGAAGAAATCATTTTAAAAGCGGAACAAGATGACAGCAAGAACATCAATCAATCTTTGCCGGATCAACCCACTTTAGAAGAAATCATCTTAAAAGCGAAACCGGATGACAGCAAAAGCATTGATCAAGCGCCCGCTGTACTTGAGTCATCCAGCTCAGTGCTAGATTCGCCATTAAAAGAGATTAAAAGTATTATTCTCTCACTGGAATGGGAACTAGACAACAAGACACTTTATCAATTTGATGCCGAGATTAACAAATTACAAGCGCTAAATGAAGGAAATTATACCATTTTGGGATTTTTACTGATCCTTCGTTTTCTTGGACGGTATATCAGGGTCAGAGGAACAGAGTCCAATCGGGGCTCCATTACATTGCTTTTGTCCGTTTATGATAACCTGGAAGATGTCATCCTGTCGGAAGACATGACAGCTGAAAATAAACGAGCCATTCTTCTGGAGGATATCAAGAACTACCGGGAATGGGTAGATCAGATAGATTTTGAAGTTAGTAAAGATAAGTCTCCCGAAAAGCAAGCCATACCCGTCACTCGTGAAATAAAAGAACCTCTTCCCAAAGGGATACAGGCGGGATATGGCGGGCGTGTTATACCGGAACCAAGTGGCGTATCCAAAGTAAAGGAAAGTGGCACAGTCATTAAAGAAGGCCGGGAAATCGATTATAATGTGCCTAATGTACTTGCCGCAATCAGGCATATGACACCGCATGAATCGATAGGATACGTACTGGAAGATTTTAAAAAAGCAATCAGCGCCGAAATCAATGTCTTAAGAGCAGAAATCAAGAGGTATAATCAGCGAAAATAAGCAAAAGTTGGCATTGACCTTCTAATTTGCCAGTGCTAAGAAAAACATTAATTAGCGTGGATTAGAAAAAAGGAATATGTTTTTATTTCAAGTAGGGAAAGCAGGGCGCTCTTGGCATGGTCATTTTCTGTGAGGAATGTGGAGAAAAATATATATTGGAACCTGATAAAGTAAAAGGTGCTGAGTTAATTTTCATTTGCCGGATATGCAATGACATAATAAGTGTTCCCATACAGGAGACGCAGGAAAAACGGCGTGTAAATGCTAAAGGTAAAAAGAAGTTATATTGGAGTAAATAGTTTATTTTGTTCAGAATAAAGAAATTGATCAGTGCGTGAAACTGTGGATAAGGACAATTTGATGGACGGGAAAGATGAATTATTCGATTTAAATCGTGAGAAGCAGGAGTTGGATCTTTTTTTATCCTCAATCACAGGGGGAAAAGTCCCTCCGGTAGCGGCAAAAGTGTACCCCGCCGAGACCTTTATACACGGAGATTTACCATCTGACAGTAAATATAAGACTAAAATTCCGGATGATAAAATAAGCACAGGGAAATGGGAGAAACCCCCATTTGTAATGGATAAAACTTCCACTAAAGAAGCACAAAGCAACAAGAACAAAAATTGGATGAAAACGGCGACAAGCCTTGATGAAATTCAACTACGCGATAAAGCTGTAAAAATAGAACGGCGGGTATCAAATAAAATAGATCGGAGGACATCGGATTTCGATTCGTATGCGGAAGATAAATCATTCCGGCAATCTGATGATGCTGATAGCAGTGAAGGAAGAAGCCAGTTCGTTCCGGAAGACGCCGGAAGCCATAAGATTACCTGGATAGCTCTGATCATTGTTTTTTTAATTCTTTTCTTTATGACCGTGGGTTTTTTTTGGTTCTACCCGGAGAAAAAAAACCAGGCGCTGCAATGGATGGTTTCTAATATTCCATATGCCGATAAAGTATTAATGATCGATAACGAGCAAAAAAATCCTGATAGCGGCAAGATTACATTCATTAACGTCCGACAGCGTTTTATCCGGAATACCTCCCTTGGAAGGAACATTAAAATTATTGATGGGATAGTTAAAAACAATACAGCAGCAAGCATATCCAAAGTTAAACTGTTCGGAGAGCTTTATGATTCGGAGGGTTCATTGCTTTTAACCTCCAAGACATCACTTGCGGGCAATGTTCTTACCGATGATAAACTGGAAAATCTCGACGAAGATAAAATCTTTTCGGCCTTGTCCATTGCACCGGCCAGCAATCTTTCGGAAGCCAAGATTCCACCCATGGGGCAAGTGCCGTTCATGATCGTATTCACCCGGGAACCTGCCAAGGTATTCAAATTAGTCGTAATCCCGTCTTCAGAATAATACCAATCCGCTTGTAAGTTACCGCCTTGCAGGTGGTAATTACCGGTAAGGTAATATTAAGTTACTTTGCGCTCCCCTCCGGTAAGCGCTTCCGGTCTTTGGCTAACTTTGTTGGCAACGCAACCCGGCGCATGCCTGGGGCATCGTCGGTTTCTTCAATCCGCCGCGGCGGACCTCCGGCGCCTCCTTCTTGCCGCCTCGTTATCCTTTGAAATCGAAATGGTATAAATAGACGCCTTGGTTCAAATCTGATGTCAGAGCAAACTGCCGCAGTAAACTGAATTACTCCCGCCGATTATTTAATTGCCATGCTATTTTTTTCTTTCTGTCAAGAGCCACAATGCCAGACAGATCAGAAATATAAAGGCAACCGCGCTTGGCCAAATGGGGATTCCCATTCCCGCTGCAACTACGTTTACTTGGAATATAACACGGCACAATTGGGCGCAAGCTAACAAGATGAGAAAAATAGCTGTTACTAATGATGCGGGTCGTTTCATTCTGTTACCTCCGTTTTAATTTCCATTTTATTTCGATGTCGCTCCAGTGCCAGGGCAATCAGTTTATCCAGCAGGTCGCTGTATTTCAGGCCGGTAGCTTCCCAGAGTTTAGGATACATGCTGATACTGGTAAAGCCGGGGAGCGTATTTATTTCGTTTAGGTAAAATTCGTTGGTTTTTTTATCCAGGAAGAAATCAACTCGGGCCAGAGAGCTGCAGGCCATGGCCATGTAACCTTTAACAGCGGTTTTGCGGATTAGACCGGCAAGATTTTCATCAATAGCGGCGGGTATTTTCATCGTTGCGCCATGCGGATCAATATACTTGGCTTCATAGGAATAGAACTCATGATTAGGAATGATTTCGCCCAGTATTGATGCAGTAGGGCTTTCGTTGCCCAGGACTGCACATTCGATTTCCCGGCAGTCAATGGCTTTTTCGATCATAATACGGGTATCAAATTGAAAAGCAAAGTCAATCGCCTCCGGCAGTAACTCTTTTCCCCTGACCTTTTTTACCCCAACGGAAGAACCGGTGCACAAAGGTTTGACAAAAAGCGTCATTCCGAGTTTACTTAGAGCATCCTGAATAATAATCCCGGGGTTTTCTTGCCACAGATGTTTACTGATGGTTATAGATGGCACAACCGAAATGCCGGCTTGGCTAAGTAATCTCTTGGCGATATCTTTATCCATTCCCACAGCTGATCCGGCTACATCAGCTCCGACATAGGGAACCATCGCCAGCTCCAGCAATCCCTGCAATGTGCCATCCTCGCCATATGTCCCATGCAAAACAGGGAAAACGATGTCAATTATAGCTTCTTCATTCTTATTTTCAATATTATAGATGTGCAGTTTGTTTTCCTGCTCAAAATGATTAACCAGCCATTTCCCCCGTTTTTTTAAGGAGAGAATCTGGCCGAAATCTTTATCCGGAACAATTTCCGGCTTATCCTGAACATACCATCGGCCGTCTCTGTCAATGCCTATGGCTATAACTTCATATTTATTTTTATCAAGAGCGGAAACCACTGATGCCGCGGAACACAGAGAAACATTGTGTTCGCCCGATCTTCCACCATATAAAACGCCGATTTTTGTTTTTGATGACTGATTGCGTTTTTTTTGTTGCATAGCCTACCCTTAAATCGTTATTTTACCGGCAGATTTGGGAACCATTGTCTGAAGAATTCGATTGCCTCCGGATTCTTTTCCATGCCGGAAATGACATATTTGCCGAAAGCTCCACCACCTACTGCATAGTATCCCAGAGCAGCTCCGCCGATGGCGACAATCCCGATAGCAGCGCCGCCAAAAGCGATGCCACCTATGGCCAGACCAGCCAGAGCAATAAACCCGATGCCCAGGCCGCCCACCGCAATAATGCCAAAACTTAAGCCCCCTATAGCTAGGCCGCCGTAAGCGATGCCTCCCAGAGCAATCCATCCTTTAGCGATATCGCCTATTGCAATGATTCCGCGTGCGTAGCCGCGGATTTCACCTCTTTCCATATTCGGGCCTAAAGCGATATCCCAGAGAGGCAAACCAAAAACGATCCACTGTGAATTCTTGCGAAACCCGTTGGGTAACTTTGAGGGCTGCATAGTGACTCCTTCTCACTTTTTGTAGTACATATAAACTTTAGACGATGAAGATGTCAAATTAATATTAATGAGACTCGAACTTCAGAAACGCAGTGCACTGAAATTCGTTAGTCGAATTATCCAGCGAGTATAACGAAGCTGGATAATGGACACCATATTCCGAAAGCGCAGCGCAGCGGAATTGGTAAGTTGAATCCCGCCGTTGGCGGGACGAAGCGGAGGGTATTATACATATGGTTGATTTTCCGGCATACTTATAAATATATTAACCATCTTGACATAATCTCTTTAAGTGCATATATTAGTTGTGAAATTTAGATAGTTGTTGTGGTGAGTTTATGTCTCATTATTTTAACACAGCGCAGTTGCCCTTTGCCAACAAGGCATTTAGCGATGCCGAAAAGGTGGTTTCTCGCCATTTTAGAATAAGCGAATATCAATTGCGCCAAAACAAATATGATGTAAAAACACTTGCGTTTTTGGATGAGCATGAAGTAAAAGACGGCGCGTTTGCTCATCTTTGCAAGTATTCGTTCGAAAAGCCGGACAATTGTGCACAAAAAGATAAAGAAGGTTTTGATTTTTATAGGGTTTGTTTGCAGGACAATATTATTCTGGATGCGGTTGACCGGGCTAATTCATTCATAAAATTCAGCCCACTGATGCTTTACATTGCTGTGCATGAATTGATTCACGTCCTGCGTTTCGGTAACGGCAACATAGATTTTGATGCGCCTATTGAGGAAAAGGAACAGGAAGAAAAGGTTGTACATGATTTAACTCGGAATGCCTTGCAGCCCGTTGGCAATCATGATTTGACTATAGTGTTAGACTGCTTTAGCAGCCGTTATAAAATTTGTGACATATTTAATGAGACTCCAATAGGACAAGCATAGCGCAGTCATATTGGTAAGTCGAATTATCCCGCAAAGCGGGATAATTTTACACAGCTTGCTTTGGAGTTCATACGTGATTTAATTTGAGGGAGTTTTTACAATGCCTATTTATGAATATAAATGCCAGAAATGCGGTAAACAATTTGAAGCTTTTCAGGGAATCACCGAGCCGGAACTGAGGAGCTGTAAGTTTTGCAAAGGCAAGGTGCAGAAATTGGTTTCTCTGTCCTCATTCAGTTTGAAGGGTTCAGGATGGTATACAACAGATTACGCCGGGAAGAAACCTCCGGCTAAAACTGAAAAAGCAGAAACAAAAGCGGAAACTAAAGCAACGGAAAGTTCCACGTCATCTGCTGACACTCCATCAATGACAAGCAAATCCAGCAAAGAATAGTGAAACTCCAATTTTGTAAGCAAAGCACGACAAAATTGGTAAGTTGAATTATCCCCGAAGTGAAGCTTAGTGGGGTAGTGAGACCTTTCGTTTGATAGAAAAACAAGGGCGAAGCGGATATTACAAGGTGAGAATGATCAAAGGTCAAAGGCAGACCTGACTCCTCAGACCCTTGATATTGACTTCTTCCTGTAATGTTGTTTTTCTTATTTTCCCAATTCATACAACATTTCAATCCGTAATAAACACCATTTACAAGCATACCAATATCTCTTTGCGCTACATACCTCAGAGATCAAGATTGAAAATGTTAATATAATCGCGATCACCTTGACATAATACAAAAATAAGCTTATCTTATACAAAACATGGTTTCATGTGACTATGATTTCGAACCATCAAGCGGTCATGGCATTCATTGGTTAACCTTTCAACCCTCAAATCATTTTAACACACATGGGGGCAATCTTATGAAGGATCAATCACTCCGGTTGTTAATTATTGAAGATTCGGAAGATGATGTGCTTCTTATAATCCGCGAGCTTAAAAAAGGCGGATACAATCCGGTGTATGAACGGGTAGAAACCGCCACCGCCATGAAAAAAGCCCTTAAAGAGAAGCCATGGGACATCATTCTTTGCGATTATGTTCTGCCGAAATTCAATGCTCCCTCAGCCATTGCTGTATTAAAGGAAGCAAATATCGATATTCCTCTTATCATCGTATGCGGAACAGTGGGTGAGGAGACGGCTATTGAATGCATGCGCTCAGGCGCCCATGATTATTTAATAAAATCTAACTTATCCCGTCTTTCCCCGGTCATAGCCAAAGAATTAAAAGATGCAGAAGTTAGACAAAAGCAGAGGCAGGTGGAATCCCAAAGGGAAGCTACGCTCGCAGCGCTGCAAAAGAACGAAGAAAAATATCGTCTTCTAGTTGAAAGAGCAACTGACGGCATTGGTATTGCGCAGGATGGAGTCCTCCGTTATGCCAATGAAAGATTGGAACAAATTAGTGGTTACTCTGTTGTAGAATCAATCGGCAAGCCTTTCATCGATTTCTTTGCACCTGAGGAAGTTCCAAAAGTTCTTGATCGTTATAAGCATCGCATGGCAGGCGAAAAAGTTACCCCTATATATGAAACATCACTAAAGTGTAAAGATGGCAGTAGGATTGATGTTGAGGTTAACGCAGGGATTATAACCTACGAAGGGAAAAAAGCCGATCTTGTCTTTATAAGAGATATTACCGAACGCAAACAGGCGAAAGAATTGATACACAAAGGTGAGGAAAAATATCGAACCATTCTTGAAAGCATCCAAGAAGGCTATTTTGAAGTTGATCTTGCCGGTAACTTTACCTTTTACAACGATTCAATGTCCCGAATAACCGGGGACTCCAAAGAGAAATTGCAGGGTATGAATTACCGAGTTTATACAGATGAAGAGACCGCAAAAAAAGTTTATCAAGCGTTTAATAAAGTTTACACAACAGGGGAATCATCCAAAGGATTCGATGGGCCATTTATAAGAAAAGACGGGACTAAAGGATACGTTGAATCATCTATAATATTACAAAAAGATTCATCAGGCAAACCAATAGGATTTAAAGGAATAGTACGTGACATAACCGAACGCAAACTGGTGGAAAGGAAATTAAGGGACAGCGAAGAAAAATTCCGCCTGCTGGCCGAATCCACCTCTTTTGCCATCGGGTTGCACCGGGGCGACCACTGGATTTATGCGAATCGCGCGGCTGAGGAAATTTCCGGTTACACGGAAGAGGAACTCTATAGCATGCACTTCTGGGATTTTGTGCACCCGGATTACCAGGACATGGTAAAACAAAGCGCTTACAATCGTCAACAGGGAAAGGTACTGCCTCGTGCTTACGAATTCAAAATCATTACAAAAAACGGCGTGGAAAAATGGGTCAGCCTAACCGGTAACCCCATCCAATATGAAGATAAACCCACGGCTTTGATTTCCGTAGAGGACATCACCGAGCGCAAGACGGCGGCGGAAGTGCTTAAGAATAGCGAATTAAAATATCGCAACATCTTTGAAAACGCCATTGAAGGCATTTACCAGTCAACAATAGAGGGCAGGTTTATCACAGCCAATAATGCTTTGGCCCGGATGGCCGGATATGACTCACCTGAGGACTTAATTGAGTCGATCAAAGATATAGGAACCCAGCTTTATGTTCATCATGAAGACCGGAAAAGATTCATAGAAATCAGGGAAGCAAAAGGCTTTGTCGAAGGTTTTGAGGTTGAATTTTACAAAAAGGACGGAAGCAAGTTCTGGGTCGTCATCAATGCCCGAACGGTCAAGGATGAACAAGGGAAAATCCTCTACACTGAAGGACTTATAGAAGATATCACTATTCGTAAATATGCCGAAAAACAACTTCAACAAACCCTCGAAAGTCTCAGGAAAGCGGTTGGTACGACCATTCAGGTCTTGGTGTCCGCTCTGGAGTCCAGAGATACCTACACGTCCGGTCATCAGTCCCGGTCTGCGGATCTGGCCTGTGCCATTGCCAGGGAAATGGGATTATCTCCGGATAAAATAGAAGGAATCCACATGGCAGGTATCATCCATGACATCGGAAAATTATCCATTCCCGCGGAGATATTGTCGAAGCCTTCCAAGCTGACAAAAATTGAATTTTCCCTGATTAAAGAACACTCCCTGAGTGGATACGAAATGTTGAAGGATGTGCAATCACCCTGGCCGCTGGCGGAGATAGTCTATCAACATCACGAGCGGATGGACGGATCCGGCTATCCAAGGAACCTGAAAGTGGATGAAATTCTCCTGGAGTCGCGCATTCTGGCTGTCGCCGACGTCGTGGAGGCCATGGCTTCCCACCGTCCTTATCGTGCGACCTTGGGTATTGAGGCAGCCCTTGAAGAAATCGTAAAAAATAAGGGAATTCTTTATGACAATACTGTTGCAGATGCCTGTCTGAGATTATTTCGGGAGAAGGCATATAAGCTTGCATAGGATAGAAAAACCAATCCCGCAGAAAAAACATGATTGCAAATGGTAATCCTCAATTCTGACAACTACCCGCCACTGAACAGTTGCAGGTGAACTCGTTAAAAGTAATGAGATTTAATTTGACATTGTTTGTATAGTCAAAAATTGGGCAGGATAAATTAAAAATAAGGTTGAAGTTCCTTACACAGTTGCTCCGGCACAACCGGGCAGATAATTTCATTGTGCAGCTTTTCAAAATAATTGATGTCGCTTGTTCCCAGGGGATTAATCTCAAAGCGCGGTACGATCTTGCCTTGTACCCATAAATTGCGATCGCTAATCATGGGAGCATAAAGTGTCAGATTAAAACTCATATAATTATTCAGGTATAAGTAGGAAAAGATTCTGCTTAGGCCTTGCAGAAGTTCTTCATAATTAGCTTCTGTTAAATCGAAGATAGATGTTTTATCCTGAAAAATAAAATCGATCTCACCGGCCATGCCTTTTGGTGAAAAGGCAGTCAACCAGGTGATGGAGCCTGTGGTCGCGATAAACCTTTCCTTTGCTTCTTTTTCGAAAATAATTAAATCGCGCCATAAATTGCCACCATCATTTGTAGCGGCGTAATTTTGTGCGCTGGCAATAAGCCGCTGCATAAAGTTTGTAGGTTTTAGTCCGGCAATCGTCTGTAAATGGGGATGAATCAAACCGCCGCCGGCTGGAGGCATGTAATTCCAGTTAATTGAGCAGTATTTGTAACCCAGGTTTAATTCGGCGATACGGTGAAAATAGTCGAGGCAAACGCCAAAGCCATCGCGCGTTGTTTGCGGTGTTAATTCATTCATGGGAATCATATGGCGCGATGATAAGATCGCCACGGTATTTGTTTGATCATAAGGGAAGGCATTGGGGAATAGATACGCGTTTCCATGGTGGAATTTTCCTTCCGGGGAAATATTCGGCGGGAACTTGGGTGTTGTTTTGGCAAAAAGGCTTGCGCAAAAAGGACATAAAGATTCCGGTGATTTTTCCAGATACGCGTTAAGATCGGGTTTCTGGCTCAATCGTACCCGGTAGGGCAAAATACGGGAAGCCACGCCAGTTGTTTCATCGTAACGCAATTCAATGGAAATTTCCTTCGGTTGAAAACCGGTGAAAGGATCAAGATAGCGTCCGGTGGTAATTTCTTTTTTGAATCCGATATGTTTCATTTAGTGCCCTTTCTCTGTTTTTGGGGATGCTTTTCGCTTTTGCCTGTTTTGAATTTGGGGTTCTTTTTCAGGCATTCCAGAAGAAATATTTCTACATTACTCTGAGATAAATCACCATCTAATTCCTTTTTCAATACTTCCAGAGAAATTTCAATGCGCGCGGCGCTCCTGTGCCCTCCTCCTTGACCGATTAACCCGCAGACGTTTTGAGCGATTGCGCCGCAATCCTTTCTGTAGCCGTCACCGCGAAATATAATAATCAGCTTGTCATCGACAATGCCCGCGACGACAACATAGTAAGTGCCTATTAAGCGCAAATAAAAATCAGCGATCTGTACACATACATCAGGGCTTTCGACATCTCCCAGAAAGCCGATTCTTCGGCCGCGAAAATGACTCATATGATGGAACGCATGGTCGAAATATTTCAAATAACTGATTGGGGTTTGATTTAGTTCAATGCGGCGAATGAGCCGGAGATTGCCATATTTGGTATGATAGGCGTAAGCGCTGATATCTTCAATAATGGTATCCCGGTCAAAATTGTCTGTATCCGTTTTGATTCCATAAAGAAGCGCGGTATGCAAATTTTTTGATGCCTTTATGCGGGAGCAAAGTAAATATTCTGTCAGTATAGTGGATAATGCTCCGTACTTGGGGCGGATATCTTCCAAGGGCGCCTTCCAGTCTCCCTCTCGCGGATGATGATCGAAAACGATATGAGGTTGAATAAATTTTAACACGCCGTTAAGAAAGGATGGCTGCGCATCCAGCAGGGCAATCAGCCGGTAAGAATTAATATCTATCTGATTAACGAGATGTATATTGAGACGCATGGATGAGATTAATTCCTTGTTTTGCTGCCTCCTTATAGGCTCCGTGGAAACAAAGGCACTTTTGGCAAGGCCTTTGGTTTGCCGGATAATATCGTGCAGCGCCATGGCTGAAGCAATGGCATCGGGATCAGGGCTGCCGTGCATAAGCAGCAGCAAGGAATCATTGGGCTGCACCATGTCCATGAGCTTTTTAAAGTTTTGCTCTGTTTCTTTTTTTATGAGGATGGTTTCGACTTGCATTGTTTTAATATAAGGTGAAGAGCTGTTTTAGTAAACAACAATTTTACCGGGGTTATCGCTGACTACTTTGCCAACGATAGCAGCATCGGAGATTCCGTCCCGATGCATTTTTTCTATAAGGCTTGGCGCCACTTTTGCGGAAATGCTGAAGAAAAGGCCTCCGGCAGTCTGCGGATCGAAAAGAACATCTAAAATCCAGTCAGGACAAGTTTCCGCTTTTTCGATCTGAGAAATTCGGAAATTCTTGTTGCGGTAAAGGCCGCCGGGAACATAGCCTGTTTCTACCAGTTTCCGCACACCGGTAAAAATAGGTACGGCAGCGGAATTAATTTGTAGGCCGACATTCTCGCCCTCAATCATTTCACAGGCATGACCCAAAAAGCCAAACCCGGTTATATCGGTGCAGGCATGGATGCCGCCGTGAGCAATCATTAACTCTGACGTCTTTTTGTTGAGGCTGGTCATAGAGGATATCGCTTTTTGGACTAATTGCGGATCAGCTTCCCCACCTTTGATGGCAGTGCTGACAATGCCTGTGCCCAGAGGTTTGGTCAAAATCAGGCTGTCGCCAGGCTTTGCCCCACGGTTAAACAAAACTTTATCGGGGTGAATGGTACCTGTGACGGCAAGCCCGTATTTGATTTCGTTATCTTCGACGCTGTGGCCACCAACCAGCAACACACCCGCTTCGCGCATCTTGAAAAGCCCGCCGCGTAGCACTTCACGCAGAACGGATTTATCCATGGTCTTTATCGGAAAACAAACAATGTTCATCGCGGTGATGGGTTTGCCGCCCATTGCGTAAACGTCATTGAGTGCATTAGTTGCGGCAATCTGGCCGAAGGTATAGGGATCATCAACTGTCGGGGTGAAGAAATCGAGCGTTTGGACAAGAGCGATATCGTCGGTAATTTTATACACCCCTGCGTCTTCCGCATGTTCAAATCCGGTAATCAAATTCTGATCGGAAATGAGCGGTAAATCGCGCAAAATGTCGGAGAGGTCGCCCGGACCTATCTTACAGGCTCAACCGGCGCTCTGCACTGTTTCTGTTAATCGTAGAATCTTTTTTTCTTCCATTTTCCTTTGCCTGAAATTAAGGTTAATTACTTTTCCAGCTTTCTTTAATAATTTTTAGCATAGAAGGCGGCATTTTCCAACTTTAATTGCAATAATGATAGGGAATGATCGCGATTATTCCCTATGCTTAAGGACGTCCTTTTTAATTGATTTATTTAGAGGAATGAGTTTAAAGAAAATAATATTTTAAAAGAGGGTCAGAACAATGCCTATCCGATACTACAGCACCAATCGACATTTGAATAATGTTGAGGGAATTGTTCCCTTTACTGCCAGCGTGTCATTTAAAGAAGCCCTGCTTATGGGTCAGGCGCCGGACGAAGGCCTGTTTGTTCCCGATTCTATTCCGCATTTATCGATAAGCGATATAATGAAACTCAGAGACAAGCCATACTGGCAAACCGCAATGCTTGTCGCGCAGGCGTTTCTATCCGATGAATTTTCCGCGGAAATCCTCGAGGCGGTGGTGAAGGATGCATACAATTTCCCTGTTCCTCTGGAGGCTGTTTATCCGCGGGCTTTTGTTATGCGTTTGGATCAGGGGCCCACAGCATCATTTAAGGATTTTGCCGCCAGGATGATGGCCAGGCTCATGAGCCATTGCCGCGCCAAAGGAGAGAGGCTCAATATTCTGGTGGCTACTTCCGGCGATACTGGCAGCGCCGTGGGTGAGGCCTTTAAAGGAGTAGCGGGAATTGATGTGACCATCCTATATCCGGCGGAGGAAGTGAGCCTCATGCAGAAAAAGCAGCTCGATACCATCGGCGGAAATGTGCAGGCTCTTTGTGTTGAGGGTAAATTTGACGATTGTCAGAATCTGGTGAAGATCGCTTTTTCCGATCCGGAGCTGGCCGAATTTAATTTATCCTCGGCTAATTCAATCAACTTTGGCCGGATTCTGCCGCAGATTGTCTATTATATTTACGCCTATGCCGAACTTGCAGGAGCCGGTGAAGAAGTTATTTTTTCCGTGCCTTCCGGTAATTTTGGAGATGCTCTGGGGTGTGAATACGCGCGCCGTATGGGTTTGCCTGTGGCGAAACTCGTTATGCCCACCAATGAAAATGACGAATTCCCTGTCTTTCTGGCAACAGGCAAATACAACAAAGTTTCTCCTTCCCGCGCCTGTATTTCCAACGCCATGAATGTCGGCCATCCCAGTAACCTGGCAAGGTTCTTTGAGCTATACGGCGGCACTGTTGATCGTGTTGGAAGTGTGCATCGTTATCCGGACATCGAAAAGATGCGGCGCCATATCTATTCAGTAGCAGTTTCGGATAAGCAAACCAGAGAAACCATCAAAAGCGTTTATGCTCGCTACCACGTGATTCTTGAACAGCACGGAGCAGTTGGTTGGGCAGGGCTGGAGGACTATTATAAAAAAACAGACGATAAGAAATTAGCGATCTGTCTAGAGACCGCGCATCCGGCAAAATTCCCTGAAGAAATTAAACAACTGCTGGGAATCACACCCCAGCTTCCGCAGAGTTTGAAAGACATCGACCGGAGAAAAGGCAGTGCCGTTAATATAACCAATGACTATGATGCCTTTAAAGACTATCTGCAAAAGAACTTGAAGATCAAAGAATAGCTATGATTCTGCGTACATTTTTTACATTTCTATACCTCCTGATTGTAACTCCGCCGCTTAGCATTATTTGTCTTATCGCGGTTTTCCTTGGTGATCGCCGGGGTATAATCTGGTGGAGAATTGCGACAGTCTGGGTTTATTGCTTGCTCAAAAGCTGCGGAGTGACAAATATCATTATCCACGGACGCGAAAAACTGGGGAATATTCATAGCGCCATTTTCATGGCTAACCATATAAGTTACCTTGATCCTCCTGTCGTAGTCAGCATCTCAAAAAAAGCGCCTTTTCGTTTTTTTGCCAAACACACTCTGGCACGCGTTCCCCTCTTCGGACAGGCACTTTGGGCGACCGGACAGATTTTTATTAACCGCAAGGATAGCGATAAAGCTTTTCTGAATATTGAAAAAGCAATAAGTAAAATAAAAAACACCGATAAGTATTTTTTTGTTTTTCCAGAAGGCAGAAGATCAACTACCGATAGATTACTTCCTTTCAAGGCAGGCGGGTTTGTCATGGCGATGAAAACAAAAATACCAATCCTCCCAGTGGGGATCGCCGGAACCCAGGAAATTTTGCCGTCAGGCTGTCTATTCCGTAAAAAAGGACCAATTGTGATTTTGGTAGGTGATCCGGTGTTGACCAATTCCTATGACTTTAATACCCAGGATGAACTAATTTTTCTTGTTCGCGAGCAAGTCGCTTTGTTGCAAAAAAAAGCAATCCAAATCAGAAAAGAATTAGTCCAAGTGGAAGTTTGATACGTAATAATATAATCAGAACAAGTTGTTATTGATACTCTTCAATTTTAAATTTTTTTATCAGAGAACGCTTGACTTTCATAAAGGGTATGATATAGAACGATCGTTCTATATTTAATGGATTAATAACATGGCCAGAAAAGAAAAGATAATAAAGTTATTGGCATCCGGCTTTGGTTCGGGGCTGGCACCATTTGCTCCCGGGACAATGGGCACATTGGTTGGCATTCCTATTTGTCTTGTTTGCCTGCCACTTATCTGGCCTACGCGATTTCTCTGTGTAATTGTTTTATCGGCGCTGGCTGTTTTTATTTCCGGGCGCGCGGAAATAATTTATCAGAAGAAAGATGACCAGCGGATAGTAATTGATGAAATCGCCGGTTTTCAAGTAGCTATGCTGCCGGTGGCGATAACCGGATTAAATCTTTGCGCTGCCTTTGTTCTTTTCCGGATATTTGATATTTGGAAGCCTTTTCCCATCCGGAACTTACAGCAATTACCGGGCGGATGGGGCGTTGTGATTGATGATATTGTTGCCGGGATATACGCTGGTGTAGTGATGTTGTTGTTGACTTTGCTGTTTAAGTTTTGAAATATCAGAGATGGAGCAGCGTAGAAGTCCCACTATCGTCACACCGGCGTAGGCCGGTGTCCAGACTGTTTCTCCATGATAGCGGGCAAAATATTGATACTGGATTCCGGCATACGCCAGAATGACACAGAAACATAATATAGAAGTATTTCCTAAGTTGTGCAGGGGTTATATGAAAATTAGTATCTTAACAATCGGCAATGAATTAATGAGTGGGCGCACAGCCGATACCAATTCTTCGTTTATTGCGCGTGAAATCAATATGCAGGGCTGGCAGGTGGAAGCCCTGATGTCGGTTGGGGATAAATTTGACTCCATTAAAAGCCGTTTGAATTATCTGTTGGCGCTAACTGATGTTGTAATATGCACAGGTGGTCTAGGTCCCACCGCAGATGATATTACCACTGCCGCTATTGCACAGGCTTTTGGTCTTCCATTATACACAGATGAAACTGTTTTGCAGGCAATTAAAGACATATTTGCCAAATACAATTTGCGCTGGGTGGAAAATAACGCCAAGCAGGCCGTGTTCCCGCGGGGTGCGGAAATCATCGCCAACCATGTAGGCACCGCCGCCGGGTTTGCCTTGCGGATAAAAGAAAAATTAATCTTTGTCATTCCCGGAGTTCCATATGAAACTCAGAGGATGATGCCCGAAGGGGTTATCCCGATTTTACGCAGATATTTCCCTCAGCCGGATCAGTATTCAGCCAAGCAGACCATCAAAACTTTCGGGCTTTCCGAGGCGGCAGTGGATGAGCGGCTTAAGGGTATTGATTTTGCCGCAATGGGAGTGAATGTGGGTTTTTATCCTGTTTTTCCGGAGAATCACGTGGTTTTGATTTCGCGCCACAAAACTCAGGAAGAAGCACAAAGGAATCTGCAAAAGGCACAGGATGAAGTTGCCGTCCGTCTGCAAGACTGTATTTTTTCTTACGGAGAGAAAACACTGGAAGAAGTAATAGCCGGTTTTTTAACGGATAAAAAACTGACCATCGCAATAGCCGAATCCTGTACGGGTGGATTAATCACGAATCGCCTCACTGATGTGTCAGGAAGTTCTGTTTATCTGGAACGGGGACTGGTGACTTACAGTAATGAAGCCAAAATAAGCATGCTGGGTGTTCAGACTGAAATCATTGAAAAGCACGGAGCAGTCAGCGAGGAAACGGCACGGCTGATGGCTGAAGGTGTGCGTAAGCTTGCCGGAACCGATCTGGGGCTTTCCTCCACTGGTATTGCCGGGCCAACTGGCGGCAGTAAGGAAAAACCTGTTGGCATTGTTTATCTAGCACTGGCCGATTCCAAACAGACCATTTGCCGCCATTACACTTTTCGCTGGGATCGCCGAAGAAACAAGTATGTCTTTTCTGAAGCGGCTTTAATTATGGTGAAAGATTATTTGCAGGGTAAAGGTTAGTTCATGACGGATTCGGGAAAAAATATCCGCGCTTTTTTGGCTATTGAACCGCCGGAAGATATTTTGCAGGTAATGTCCAGTCTGCAGGAAAAATTGAAGCGGGAGATCAGCGGCCGGATTAGCTGGACAAAATCGCAGGGGCAGCATCTGACCTTGAAATTTTTTGGCGATATTTCAACGGAGGATGTAAAAAATATTTGCGTTGCTGTTAAAAACCGGATAGTTTCTGGGTCGTCTTTGAATCTAAAAATTGAAAAACTGGGCGTTTTCCCGCATGCTCGCAGCCCGCGAGTGCTTTGGTGTGGTGTTACGGGCGATGTGGAAAAGCTCTCGGTCCTCCAGAAACAACTGGATAGTGATTTTGCGAGCATAGGTTTCCCCAAAGAAGATCGTCCCTTTCGGGCGCATCTGACTTTAGGGCGGATTAAGGAGCCGCGTGGTTTATCGGGAATCAGCGAAGCTTTGAATAAGCACAATGTCTTTGCCGCCGGAGAATTTGACTGCAAGGAATTGATCTTGTTCCAAAGTAAACTCTCGCCGCAGGGCGCGGTTTATACAAAACTGGCGGAGTTTGTTTTAGGACGATAAAAATAGCTTTAGGGATGAGAGCTCTTTAACCCCTATTGTGCCATTGTGAGGAACGAAGTAATGTGGCAATCCCAGTTAATTAGAACCTCTTGAGATTGCTTGCAAACATATAATAGTATACGCTGATTTTAAATAAGATAAAGTTGAAAGAAGAAATAAAATAAATTGTGTAAAATAACGGGGTGAAGGAGGTCATTATAATATGTGTGCAGATTTAGACAGATCAAAAGCTGTTGAGTTAGCGATTACTCAGATTGAAAGGCAGTTTGGCAAGGGATCGATTATGAAATTGGGTAGCTCGGAGCGGGTTGCCGATGTTCCGGCAATCTCCACCGGATCGCTCAGTCTCGATATAGCATTGGGGACTTTTGGCGTCCCGCGCGGTAGAGTTATTGAAATCTACGGGCCGGAATCAGGCGGAAAGACCACGCTGGCGCTGCACATTGTCGCGGAAGCGCAAAAGCAAAACGGGATTGCAGCATTTGTTGATGCCGAACATGCCCTGGATGTAACCTATGCCAAGAAAATCGGCGTTAATACTGACGAACTCCTGATCTCTCAGCCAGATACTGGCGAGCAGGCCCTCGAGATTGCCGAAACTCTTGTTCGCAGTGGCGCTTTTGATGTATTGGTTGTCGATTCCGTGGCCGCACTCGTTCCCAAGGCCGAACTGGAAGGCGAAATGGGTGATGCACAAATGGGTCTGCAGGCAAGGCTCATGTCGCAAGCGTTGCGAAAGCTGACCGGCAGCATCAGCAAATCCAAAACCACCGTTATTTTTATCAATCAATTGCGCATGAAAATTGGTGTCTTTTTCGGCAATCCGGAAACGACCACCGGCGGTAATGCCCTGAAATTTTATTCTTCACAGCGGCTTGATATCCGCAAAATGACTTCCATCAAGAACGGCCAGGAAGTCATCGGTTTTAGAACCAAAGTTAAAGTTGTAAAAAACAAGCTGGCCCCACCTTTCAGAGAAGCGGAATTTGATATTATCTTCGGCGAAGGCATTTCGCGCGAAGGTGATGTGCTGGATCTGGCGGCGGAAAATGGTATCGTTGAGAAAAGCGGCGCCTGGTATTCCTACAAGGGTGACAGAATAGGCCAAGGCCGGGATAATTCGCGTATTTTCTTAAAAGAAAATCCTGATATTATGACGGCTGTGGAAAATGATGTGCGCGCCAAGTTGGGTATCGTGGCCAAAGAGCAGGAAGAGAATAAGTGAAGGTTTTAGATCTGGCGGCTGCCCTTCAAAAAGCTTATCGCCTTTTGTCCATGCGGCCGCACTCGGAAAAAGAGCTGGAAAAGAAACTGCGGGAAAAAGGATTTCCCGCAGTTGTTATTAAAGAAGCACTGGAAAAACTCCACGATTTGAAGTATCTCAATGACGCGTCCTTTGCTACTGGGTGGGCGCGCAATCTGGCAGTAAACAGACTCTGGGGTAATCGAAAAATAATTGCCAGCCTGCGGGAAAAAGGAGTGTCATCACAGTTGATTGATGGCGCTATCGCTGCAGCCCGGCTCGAAATTTCAGAAGAAGAGGCTATCGCGGTTTTAGTCAGAAAAAAGGTAGCTAAAAAGAAGTCGGTTGCTTTTGATATAAAAGAAAAACAGAGAATTTTTCAAAGTCTGATGGGGCGAGGTTTCCCACCGGGTTTGATCTTAAATAAACTGGGAAAGGCAGCGGAGGAAGAGATTGATGGTTAAGACGGGCAATGAAATTCGGGAGAGCTTTTTGAAATTTTTCGAGAAGAAAAGGCATACAATGGTAGCCAGTTCGTCCCTGATTCCCAAAGATGATCCGACCCTGCTTTTCACCAATGCCGGCATGGTACAATTCAAAAACGCGTTTCTAGGTCTGGAAAAAAGAGGCTATACGAGGGCAGCATCCTGCCAGAAATGCGCGCGCGCCGGTGGCAAGCACAATGATCTGGAAAATGTCGGCGTTACCTCGCGCCATCATACCTTTTTCGAAATGCTCGGCAATTTTTCCTTTGGCGATTATTTCAAAGAAGAAGCGATTGCCTGGGCGTGGGAATATTTAATTGAAGTGGTCAAACTGCCCAAAGAAAAACTTTGGGTGACGATATATAATGATGACGATGAGGCTTATGGCATCTGGCATAAAAAGATGAAAGTGCCCAAAGACCGCATTGTCCGCATGGGTGAAAAAAGTAATTTCTGGATGATGGGGGAGACAGGCCCCTGCGGCCCCTGCTCTGAAATCATTTACGACCAGGGCAAAGGCGCCGGCTGCGGGCGCGCCGAATGCGATCTTGAATGCGGTTGTGACCGTTATCTGGAAATCTGGAATCTTGTCTTCACGCAGTTTGATCGCGATGAAAACGGGAAATCAAATCCACTGGCCAAGCCCAGCATTGATACGGGCATGGGGCTGGAACGCCTCACCGCTGTTATTCAGGGAGTAAAGAGCAATTACGATACCGACCTTTTCGCTCCGATTATCCGCTTTGTCGAAAAAACATCCGGCAAGATCTATGGTAAAAATGCCGATAATGATGTCTCCATCCGGGTCATTGCCGATCACAGCCGTGCCGTAACTTTTTTAATCGGCGACGGCATTATGCCCAGTAATGAGGGACGCGGCTATGTTTTGCGCCGTATTCTGCGGCGCGCCGCGCGTCACGGGAAAATGATCGGTATCAACAAACCATTTTTAAACGAAAGCGCGCGAGTCGTGATTGATATGATGAAAGGCGTTTACCCCGATCTGGTTGAAAAGGAATCCTTCATTACCAAAGTGATTCTCAATGAAGAGCAGCGTTTCATGGAAACGCTCGATGCGGGGTTACACATTTTGCAGGAAGAAACAGCCGACTTGAAGAAAGCGGGCAAATCGGTTCTAACCGGCGCGCTGGTTTTTAAACTCTACGATACGTTTGGTTTCCCAACAGATTTAACGGCGGACATCGTCAAGCGTGATGGCTTTACGCTGGATAATGACGGGTTTGAAGCCCAGATGGAACAGCAAAGAGTGAGAGCGCGTGGCGCCTGGAAAGGCAGCGGCGAAGAAGCCGTGGCCGAATGCTACCTGAAGGCTTCCAGCTCCGGAATATTAAGCGAGTTTTGCGGTTATGAAGGAGTCGTCAAAGCTCAATCAAAGATCACAGCCATTTTTGTGGACGGCAAACCGGCGGAAACGGCGCGCGAAGGTCAGCAGGCGGAGATCGTTCTGGATACCACACCATTTTATGGAGAGTCCGGCGGACAGGCAGGTGACACAGGCTATCTCGAAGGAGCCGGTTTTAACTTTAGAGTTTTGGATACCAAAAAGCCTGTAGATAAATTTATTGTCCATAAGGGAATTGTGCAGAAAGGAAAAATAAAAGTCGGCGATGTGGCACAGTTGATTGTTGATGCCGAAAAAAGAAAGGCAACTCAAGCCAATCATTCCGGCACGCATATTCTGCAGGCGGCGCTCAAAGCGGTGCTGGGTGATCATATTAAACAATCCGGGTCGCAGGTGAATGCCGAGCGGCTGCGTTTTGACTTTAGCCATTTTTCCAAAATCAGTGATGATGAAATGCAGCGGGTGGAAGATATCGCCAACGATATGATTCGCAGAAATCTGGAAGTGCAGACAGAAGTTTGCGCGCTCGAAGACGCGCTCAAATCTGGCGCCACGGCAGTGTTTGATGAAAAATACGGCGCGAACGTCCGCATTGTCAAAATGGGGCAGATGAGCATGGAGCTTTGCGGCGGCACGCATGTGCAGCGCACAGGCGAGATTGGTTTGCTGAAAATTATTCATGAATCAGCCATTGCCGCTGGTGTACGCAGAATCGAAGCCGTCACCGGCAAGGAAGCGCTCACGCATGTGCAGAAAGCAGAAGAAGAACTCAAAAAAGCAGCCAACCTGTTCAAGGCTAATCCCCTGGAGCTTGCTGACCGTGCGGATAAATTGCTTAAACACACAAAAGAGCTGGAAAAAGAAATTGAAGCGCTCAAGGGAAAACTAGCCGCCAAAGATTCCGGCGATCTCATCAGTCAGACACGCGAAATCGGTGGTGTAAAGGTTTTAGCCACAGAAGTGAGTATTGCCGATGCCAAGACGCTACGCGATTTTGGTGATAAACTGCGCGACAAAATGGAATCAGGCATTATTCTTTTAGGCAGCAAAGCCGGTGAAAAGGCGCTGCTGCTGTGCATAGTGACAAAGGACCTGGCCGGAAAGTATCACGCCGGCAACATCATCAAGGAACTCGCGCCGCTAGTCGGTGGCAGCGGCGGCGGCCGCCCCGATATGGCCCAAGCCGGCGGCACCCAGCCAGAGAAGTTGGACAAGATATTTTCTGCTTTGGAAAAATTACTGACAAAGTAGAGCAAAGATGGATAGCCTGCGTATAACTTTGTTGGCAACGCCAGCCTGGCAGGGAACCCCGGCGAATGCCTGAGCATGCCTGGGGCATCGTCGGCTTCCTCAATCCGCTGCCCGAGGATCTTCGTCATCTCCTCCTTGCAGTCTCGATATTATCTTTGATTTAGAAATTGTATAAATCCATTTTAAGTAAAAGCAAAAATTATAATAGGCTATGATATGTCCGGCCTTAGGTTTCTTCTTTTCTTAAACTCACTGATAAATTCTTTGGAAGAAAGATATTTATCGGCAAATGAAACGATAAATGATTCTTTATATTTTGGCGGAATAATGGTGAGCGGCCACATGTGCTTTTTAATAATGTCCTCCTCAATTTCATTTATCGAAAAGTATTTTTTGGCATTGTCAACAGCGATCATGGGATGCTCAATTCCGTGAAATTTTTTTCGGGGAAGATCCGGCACATCATGATGACGCCAGTCATAAAGGAAAAAATCATGCAAAAGCGCCCCGCGTGCGGCCGAGCGGTAGTCCAGCTTTAAGTATTTACATATACGGTAAGATAAATAAGCAACATCCTGCACGTGTTCATAGATCGAAGAATTGTGATGAAAGTACTCTTTGAGTTTGAGGAATTCTTCGTGTTCATAGACGTCTTTAATTGCTTTATAATATTCAGCTTCAAATGGTTTTCGGCCCTTAATCTCTATGATGATCTTATCCTGAATAGATTTCAGAAAAGTATTAATCCTGTTTTTAATATTATTGCTTATTTTGTTATTGATATATCTGTTTAAATCCGGGAATGCGTAGCGAAGCCGCGTAAAAGAATCGAAGATATTTTCTGTTTCAACATTGCTCAAGCTTAAGTATTCAGTATAAAGATAGGCTATTTTCTCGCGGAATGCCGTGATGTATGCCACAGAACACGCATAATCAACTGCATAATAAATTATGAATACTATTGACGCGGTTTGTAGATATGCTCCATTGAGAAATGTGGCATTCTGCAAAACTACGGGATGAATAAATGTAATGAAAATAAAAGCAAGGGCGGCCCAGATTACTGAAAAAAGGAGGGATACCCTTCCATGAAGGTTAAACTTGTATTCTGAATAATCCCATAACGTCAATTTAAATATCTTTTCGGAAAAATAACCAACCATATATTCAATTACGGTGAGGGTGAGGCCGAATATGATTAGCCGTGGTATAAGATACCAACCATGAATAATATATTGAAGTAGTATGATGAAAAGAGCTCCAAAGCCATAAAGGGGAATAAAAGGGCCGAATAAAAAACCTGCATTGACAAACTTCCGTTGAGTTATTGAGCGGTAAATAACCTCAATAATCCATCCCATAAATGAGTAGATAGCGAAAAGCGCCACATAATAAAAAATGTTTATGCTGATGATATTTGCCATATCACACTTTATCCTTACATCATCCTGGTTAAATTACCGAGTTATATCCGTTAATTAAATAATTAGAAATAACGTTATAATAATTATTTATTGTCTTTTGCTTAAATCCAAAACCGTGATTTGAGAATAATTTTGATTTTTTTTATCATAATTGAATGCTTTTGAAAAGAGGAGAGTGAATGATTTTGAAAGTCAAGAAATTTGGTAATTACCCTTAATAAAAAGTTTATTGTGAAACTCCAATTACGAAAGCGCAGTAACCTAATAACCTAAAGGTCACGCGAGGTCATCTGCGACGTAGCGGAATTGGTAAGTTGAACAATCCCGCGAAGCGGAGGGTGTAATGCCCTGAAGCTTGCTTTGGGGTATTATACCCGTGATTTTTTACTCGTCTCGAGAAGATGACTGCAGTCATTAAGCGTAACGATTACGGCCTCGCCATTTTGAAGATGGACAATCGTTTTGGAAGCAGTGCCTACGCAAGTACTGCGGAATTCGGAGAGGCTGATATTTCTGATTCGGCAGAGAATGGCTGCTATGGTGAAGTTGTGTGCGACTACCAGCGCGTTTTCCTCTTGGTTAATAATCTTTTCCAAGGCGCGCCAGGCGCGCTGTTGCAGTTGAGTCAATGATTCCCCGTTGGGCATTTTGACACTAGCCGGATCAGCAATCCATTTGTTCAGAAAATCTTTTTGCTGGGCCATTAGTTCTTTAAAGGAAAAACCTTCAAAGTCCCCTTGGTCCATTTCCATCAGGTCTTGATGAGTCTGAATTTCTTTACGATGGAACTCGTTGATAATCTCCGCTGTTTTCAGGGCTCTTTTCAGCGGGCTGGCATGGATCGCTCCGATAGGGTGTTCTTTCAGGGATAAGGCGAGAAGCCTGGCTTGTTCAATTCCCGCTGTGCTTAACTCAATATCGCTTATTCCTTGAATCCGTCCCTCTTTATTCCAGAGAGTTTCTCCGTGTCTGATGAGAATTAATTGCATAGTGTCCTTTTAACGTTGTGTCGGTCCGGGCGAAGATTGCCAATTTTCATTTTTAGCCGCACATGAGGAAGACAGAGGTATAGAGGGCATCTCTGAAGGAAAAACAAAACGCAACGCGCGTTCGTAGAGCAGATAATCCCACGCCCAGTTGATCAGAACCATAACTCGATTGCGGAAACCGATGAGATTAAAAAGATGGATGACCAGCCAGATAATCCAGGCAAAAAAACCGTTAAATGTCCGCGAGCCAATGGCGACTCCCGCGGCTTTGCGGCCAATAGTAATCATTGAGCCGCGATCATGATAATGGAAAGGCTGAGGCTCTTGTCCATCAATTTGCCGCAGAATATTTTGAGCGGAAGTAATACCGGACTGGATAGCCACCTGCGCGACCATGGGCAGTACGCGCTTCTCCTCATTAATCGAAGCCAAATCACCAATCACATATATTTCCGGATGATGGGGTACCTGTAACGTATCGCTTACAGTTACACGGCCATCTGTCGTGACGGGGATACCCGAAATTCCGGCAAGTGGTTCTCCACGAACGCCCGCGGTCCATACCACAGTTTTGGCAAACATATTGTCGTTATCCTTCATGATGACGGCAACGGGCGAAACTTGGGCAACCTTAGCGCCTAAGCGCACTTCCACTCCCATCTTTTTGAGCTTTTCCAGCGTATAAAGACGCACCCTCTCGGGCATATTCCCAACCAGTTTATCGGCAGCCTCCAGCAGAACGATGCGTACCATACTGAAATCAATTGTCGGGTAGTCTTTGATCAGGGGGCCGTGGATAAGTTCAGTAAGAGCCCCGGCATATTCCACTCCTGTGGCTCCACCGCCGGCAATTACAAACGTAAGCAGGCTTCTTTTCCTGACCTCATCTATTTCCCGCGCCGCTGCTTCAAAACAGCAGATAATGTGGTTTTTCAGTGCTACTGCTTCTTCCAGCGTTTTTAGAAAAAAGGCATTGTCATCAACACCCTGTACACCGAAGGAGTGGGTTACGCTGCCTGTCGCTAAAATAAGATAATCATAAGAAACTGTTTCACTATCGGTTTCTATTGTGCGGTTTTGCAAATCAATCCGCAGGGCATGAGCCAGAATAAAATCAATGTTCGGTGTGTTCCAGAAGACGCTGCGTACAGGATAGGCGATATCTTCGGCCTCCAGTTCCGCTGCTGCTACCTGATAAAGAAGCGCCAGAAAAGTATGGTAGTTGTTTCGGTCGATAACAAGAACATCAACAGGTTTATTGGCCAGCGTGCGTGCTGCCCAAAGACCGCCGAAGCCGGCACCGATAATAACAATCTTTGGTTTTTTGCTGGTGTTTGTATTTTTCAAGAATTCATCCTTTGTTGTGTGTCATTCCGTATCCTCCGCTGGCGGAGGTGTCACCCGGCATGCGCCAGGCAGACTCCGTGACGGAGGTGGAAAAAGGTAGTGCGGTACTACGCTGAACATTGCGTCTACATAAACCGTCCACCCCCTGCCCCCGCCAGCGGGGGACAAAGCGGCATAATCTCATCTACCGGGCAAGCTGACTGTCCCCTGAAATTATTTTGCTTTTGTAGCCGCTTGACGAATATTAACAGACTTTTGCTTTTTCACTGTCATGCTCAGTTTGTTATTCTTCAACGGCGGCATTACCGCTTTTTTCCAGTTGCCATTCTCCAGCGCCAGCTTCACTACTTCCAGCATGTCGCTGACAAAATGAAACTTAATGCTTTTTTGCACATTGGCCGGAATATCTTCCAGGTCTTTACGGTTCCAGGCGGGCATGATGATCGTTTTAATCCCGGCTCTGTATGCCGCCAGAATCTTTTCCTTGATTCCTCCCACAGGTAGAACAGCGCCACGCAAGGTTATTTCTCCGGTCATGGCCAGATTTTTCTTGATCTTGCGGTTAGTAAGAAGAGAAGTCATGGCTGTTAGAATTGTTACGCCCGCCGATGGACCGTCCTTGGGAATTCCGCCCGCCGGTACATGGATGTGCAGGTCGACATCCTCAAAGAAGTCCGGATTAATACCCAGGTCTTTAGCGTTGGTACGGATGAAGCTCAAAGCAGCGGATGCCGATTCTTTCATGACATCGCCCAGCTGACCAGTCAAAGTCATTCCTTTTTTGCCCTTCATTGCCGTTGCTTCGATGAAGAGTAAATCCCCTCCGACTGGTGTCCAGGCAAGTCCTATGGCAATGCCGGGCTTGGCTATACGCGCGTCAATATCCGTCATAACACGTATCGGCCCCAGATATTTGGGAATATCTCTAACTGTTATTGTTTTTGATTTGATATTTCCCTCCGCGATCTGTGCTGCCACTCCGCGGCAGGCATTAGCAATTTGCCGTTCCAGATTTCGAACTCCCGCTTCCCGTGTATAGCCACAGATAATGCTGTTTAGCGCTTTGGATGTAATTTTGAACTGTTGCGCGGTTAATCCGTTTTCAGTCAATTGGCGCGGTATTAAATATCGTTCAGCAATTTTTACCTTTTCCTCCTGGGTGTAACCGGTTAGTTCAATTACTTCCAGTCTGTCCAGCAGCGCCGGAGGAACAGTATCCAGAATGTTGGCCGTAGCGATAAACACGACGTGGGAAAGATCAAAAGGCACATCCAGATAATGATCGGCAAAAGTATTATTTTGCTGCGGGTCTAATACTTCCAGCAGAGCTGAAGATGGATCCCCCCGGAAATCACTGCCCACTTTATCAATTTCATCAAGCATGAAAACAGGATTGTTCGATTCCGCGCGCCGGAGTCCCTGAATAATACGTCCGGGCAGGGCGCCGATATAAGTGCGCCGATGACCGCGAATTTCCGCTTCATCACGCACTCCGCCCAGAGACATACGCGCAAACTTGCGTTCCAGCGCCCGGGCAATGGAATGACCAAGAGAAGTCTTGCCTGTTCCCGGCGGTCCAACAAAGCAAAGGATAGGTCCCTTGGAATCCGGTTTTAATTTGCGCACAGCCAGGTATTCAATGATGCGTTTTTTCGCCTTGGCTAAACCATAATGATCTTCATCCAGAATTTTCCTGGCCTTTTTGATATCGAGGTTGTCCTCAGTCGATTCATTCCAGGGCAGAGCAGTAATCCAATCAAGGTAAGTGGAAGCGACAGTGTATTCCGCCGAAGATGGATGCATGCGGGACAATCTCTCCAGTTCCCGGTTGGCCTCTTTTTTTGCTTCCTCGGGGAGATTCTTGGCGTCGATTTTTTTCCGGTATTCATCGGTCTCGACAACGTTCTCGTCAGTTTCGCCCAATTCCTGCTTGATGGCTTTCAGTTGTTGCCGTAAATAAAAATCCCGTTGGCCTTTATCAATGTCGTCCTTAACTTTTGTCTGGATCTTATTGCCCAATTCCAGAATATCCATTTGATGCGTGACCAGCCGTGTTAATTCCTTCAGGCGCTCTTTAGTGTCAGCGATATCCAGAATCTTTTGTTTTTCCTCTGCTGGAGCATTGATAATCGAGGCAATCAAATCGGCTAAAATTCCAGCTTCGGTAACGGATTTAGCCATCGGGCCGAATTCAGTAGGTAAAAAAGGAGAGAGCTTTAAAATCCGGTCGAAGAGAGCAAGCAAATTGGACATAAGCGCTTCTGTTTCGATATCTTTAACTTCTTTGTCTTCAATTACTTTGATGCGCGCCTGCTGATAAGAGGGGCGATCTAAAAGCTCCTGTATTTGAAAGCGGCTGATTCCTTGCAGAAGTATTTGAGTCTTGTTTTCGGCTACCTTAGCCATTTTGAGGATAACCGCGCACGTGCCAACACTGTGCAAATCCGCAAGAGAGTAACGATTGTTCTGGCTCTCCGGCTCGTTTTTAGACATGATCAAGCCGACCAGACGTTCTTTGGTCATAGCTTCATCCACCAGCGTGGAATTGCTGCCTGATACTTCCAGAGGAATGATCATCTTGGGAAATACCAGCGCATTATGTAACGGAAGGATTGGAATTACTTCCGGTATGGAAAAATTTTTATTTTCTTGAGGAAACTTTTGTTCAGTCATTGAACCCTCCAATTTTGTTCTCGACAAAGAGCAGGAACTTATTACTATTCAGTAGTTTTAACGTGAATTCGATGAGTTTTGCTGGCCGGCAGTTTATTAATTCTGACCATGAGAATTCCATCGGAATATGAGGCAACGGCGGATTCCGCATCCACAGGCGTCGGCAGGATTATGTTTCTTTCAAAATATCCGTGTGGTATTTCCGCCAGATAGTAGCGCCCCTTTTCTAAAACCCAGATCGTTTTGCGCACGCCGGCTATTTTTATTTTTCTGCGCCCAAGCTCAATGTGCAGCTCTTCCTTGTTCAAACCAGCAAGATCGGCCAATACCATTATTTCATCCAGCGATTCGTAAACATCAATGTTAGGTTTCCAAATACACTCATGATGCTTGAACGCGGGAATAACCAGATGAAAAACATCATCAATCGCTTTTTGGAATTCACCTTCGAAATTATTGCCAAACTTAATTTTTATTAAGCTCATTTCATTCACCTATCCGGTATTATTAAATGGTCATACCATTTCGCTTTCAAAGGATCACGGGTGTAAATACCCTCCGCTTTGCGGGATTGTTCAACTTACCAATTCCGCTACGTCGCAGATGACCTTTAGGTTACTGCGCTTTTGGAATTGGAGTTTCAACAATAACGAGGCTGCAACGAGAAGGCGACAAGGCGTATTTTACACGCGTGACCTTCAGGTTATACGTTGAGGATGCCGACGACGCAGCCAACAAAGTTATCCAAAGAAAGCGAATTGGTATTACTTGAAAATATAGTGCTTCTTTACCTATTTGTAAAGGTTGCCATATACTATAATGCTTTTTGGGCAGAAGTTAAATGAAAATAATGTATTGCACCAGTATTTTAGGATATTTGTGTCTATAAGTTGTAATAATTCGGGCTTGTTTTCGATTATAAAGACGTCTGGAAAGAAATAGCTGGTTAAAAACCGGGCTTTTTGCTATGAATGCCACGCATTTCGTAGAAAAATAAACGTTATGGCCATCACTTAAGTCAAGATTGGTTTTGTTCCATCCGATATTAATCACATAAACTACTTCACCAAGATGACCTGAAAGAATGAGAGAAAGATGAAAAAAGATCATTTAAGAAATATTGCTATTATTGCCCATGTCGATCATGGCAAAACGACACTGCTCAATGCCATGTTGAAGCAGACAGGAGTTTTTCGGGTTAACCAGGCTGTAGAAGACCGCGTGATGGATTCAATGGATCTGGAAAAGGAACGCGGGATTACCATTACGGCGAAAAACACCGCTGTTGATTACAACGGTGTCAAAATTAATATTGTCGATACGCCGGGGCATGCCGATTTCGGTGGTGAAGTTGAACGCAGCCTCAATATGGTTGACGGGGCCATGCTGCTGGTTGATGCCAGTGAAGGTCCTCTGCCGCAAACCCGGTTTGTTTTGAAAAAAGCTCTGGCACTGCATCTGCCGATTATTTTAGTCATCAATAAAATAGACCGTAGTGACGCGCGGATTGAAGAAGTCATCAACGATACCTATGATCTCTTCATTGATTTGGGAGCCGAAGAAAAGCAAATTGAATTCCCGATTCTTTATACCAATTCCAAAATCGGTGTCAGTCATAAGAAAATGGGAGACAACAGCACCGATCTTCAGCCGCTTTTGCAAACCATTATCGATTATATTCCGGCGCCGCAGGGAGACGACCAGGCCAATACGCAATTTCTGGTGACCAATCTGGATTATGATTCTTATGTGGGACAAATTGCCGTAGGCCGGCTGCAACAAGGCAGGCTGGAAATGAATACGCCATACAGTCATTGCGCCAAGGAAAAAATTATTCCAGGCGTTAAGCTTTCGGCTCTTTATACTTTCTATGGTCTGACCAAAAAACCGGTGACTGGTGCGGAATGCGGCGATATTATCGCGCTGGCCGGGGTGGAAAATGTCACCATCGGTGACACGATTTCATCACTTGCAGATCCACAGCCCCTGCCGCGATTACTTGTCGATGAGCCAACGGTATCCATGATGTTTTATGTCAACGATGGCCCCTTTGCCGGAAAGGAAGGCAAGTATCTGACATCGCGCCACTTGCTGGAAAGGCTGGAAAAAGAATCATTGCGCAACGTGGCAATGAAAATTAAAAAGCTGGAAAGAACAGATGCTTTTGAGGTTTGCGGTCGCGGCGAATTACAGATGGCGGTGCTGATCGAAACCATGCGTCGTGAGGGTTTTGAGCTGACGGTATCGCGCCCGCAGGTTATTACTAAGCAGCAAAACGGCAAAACACTGGAGCCGTTGGAAAGATTATTTCTGGACATACCCGAAGAGTTTGTGGGAAAAATTACGGAGAAATTATCCATCCGCAAAGGAAGGCTGGAGAGCCTGGTGAATAAAGGCAGCGGCAGAGTCAGTATGGAGTTTTTAATTCCCTCTCGTGGTCTTATTGGTTTCCGCAGCCAGTTTTTAACAGAAACCAAGGGAGGTGGTGTGATGAATTCACTGCTGGAGGATTATGCTCCCTGGTTTGGTTCCATTCCTCAGCGAATGACCGGCGTACTCGTGGCGGACCGTCCCGGGCGTATTACATCCTATGCCAGCTTTGCGATGGATGATCGCGGAGAAATGATGGTGGAAGTCGGCACCAATGTTTATGCGGGTATGATTGTGGGAGAGCGCAACCGCAGCAGCGATCTCAATGTGAACATCACCAAAGAAAAGAAGCTGACGAATATGCGGGCATCCACATCCGATGCCACAATTATATTGCGGCCGCCGCGCATTCTGTCTCTGGATCAGGCCATCGAGTTTATTGCTCAGGATGAACTGGTGGAAGTAACGCCGCTAAGCGTACGTTTGCGGAAAATGGAGCTCGACGCCACCAAGCGCCAACAGAAAAGCCGCAAAGACGAATAATATCAATTACGTCATTCCGGTCGTAGATGACCTCGCGTGACCTCATGTCACCTTCAGGTGGTCAGGTTATTAGGTTATGGAAACCGGAATCCAGGAATTATGCAGAAATGAACTCATTCGCGTTCAGAATATTTTTTCGGTTATTCATTCTTGTGCTTTGTTGTAACTGAGGAGCAACCGAAAAAATCTTCAATTCGCTCTTCATGAGCCCATTTCTGCATATTGGGATAAGGGGATAAACACAAGCGGGCTGTTTGGGGAATAGCCCCCAAAGAAGAATGATGCCATTGATCATTTAAAAAAATAAATATGGAGGCTTTTTACAAAGCCGATAGTACATGATTACCGAAATTCAAACCAACTTCTATCGCCTTACTTTGCCCATGCCTTATCGGCTGCGGCACGTCCACGCTTATGCTTTAGTGCAGGGAACTGACGTTGCGCTTTTTGATACAGGCATGAATATGCCCGGTGCTTATGAAAAAATAGAGGAAGACTTTAAAAGCATCGGGCTTAGTGCACAATCTATTAAGGATATCTTTATCACCCATTCGCATACCGACCATTGTAGTATGGCCGGATTGCTGCAGAAAAGAACTCATGCAAAAATTCATATTTCCGCTGTCGCCGATAACGTTTATAAGCATTTTCATCATGCGGAGGTATTGATCAAGGCGGCAAGACTATTTTATGCCAAACATGGTATGTCGCCTCAAGAAGTTGATGCGATGGTGGAAGAAATCAACGATATCCGCAGTATCATCACCGAATTTACTGCTGACAATCATTTTGAGCAAAACGAAATACGCGAATTTGGCGATTGGAAATTTGAAGTTATCTTTACACCGGGGCACGCTGCGGGCCACGTCTGCTTTTTCTTCCGGGATAAAGGCTATCTGCTGGCCGGTGATCACGTCCTGCCTTATATCACGCCCAGCTTAAGCCCGAACATATTTGATGAAATATTTCAGCCGTTAAATAATTATTTAGCCTCCTTGCAGATTGTGGAGAACCTGCCTGTGACAACCATTTATCCCGGTCACGGCAATTCCTTTACCGACATTAGTGAAAGGGCGGCCGAGATCCGCACGCATCATGAATTACGCAAACAGGAAGTTCTTCAATGTCTCAATGCCCAACCCAAAACAACTTATGCCATCTCTGCCGAGATCAGCACAGCTGCGGCCTCCAGATGGGACGATTGGGAAAAGTTCATGGCCTTAAATGAAACCTACGTTTATCTGCTAGAGCTCAAACGTGAAGACCTGATAAAAGAAACGACAGAAGGAAATGTTCTGGTTTACAAGGCAATTTAATGAGACCCAAATTTCAGAAGCGAAGTGCACTGAAATTTGATGGTCGAATTATCCCCGAGGCGAAGCCGAGCGGGATAAATTTGGGTCTAATTCCCCGCCCCTTGGGGCGCAAGTTCCTTTGGATACCCCGCTGCTTGCGGCGGGGTTGTTCATTTATGCTTTCGATCCTTGATAATCTGCTAAATCTGATCGCAGATTTCTAAAATTCTATCCACATTGAAAATTCTTTTTTCTTTACGTTCCAGACAAAAGGCTTCAAGCCCTAAGTAGGGATGGCCGCTGTATTCCATTTCACCCATCAAAAGCGGCCGGATTGTGCGGCGGGATTTTTCATCTTTAGCTTTTAAATAAATAATCTCTATACTTTTTTTCTGATTTATGGCTTCGGCAATCATCAATAACTTGTCTTCGCGGGTGCAGGTAAGCGCTGCTTTGGCGTACTGCATGCCGGTGAGAAACTTTACCACCTGCCAATCCATCAGAATATGATTTTTCTTTAAGGGTTGTCTCAGGACAATGCCTTCGAGCGAAGTGCAGCGAGAAAGTGCCACATACATCTGCCCATGGGCAAATGTGCCTCTACCCACATCGATGATTACATTTTCAAAAGTCTTGCCCTGGCTCTTGTGGATGGTTACAGCAAAGGCCAGGCGTACCGGATACTGCGTGAATGAGCCGACTTCCTCAGAGCGCAGCTCTTCGTTCTTTAGAAAAAACCGATAGATTTTCCAGGTGTAAGGCGTAATGCGCGCCGTGTCGCCATTGTCCAGTTCGGCCACAATCACCTCTTCGTCCTCATTATCTTTTTCAAACTTTTTGATTTTGCCGATTGTTCCATTGATCCACTGTCCCAGGGAATCGTTATTGAGCAACATAATCTGCGCGCCTTTTTTCAGATTCAGATCGACCGCTGTCGGCAGATATTCTTTGCCGAAATCTCCCTCGATCAGGCCTTTTGTTTTCCAGACTTTACCGGGCAGTTCGGCCAGACATTTTTCGTTAATTGTATCGGCCAGATCATTGGTGCTGGTCAGCGAAAGATAGAAAGAACCGGCAGGCGCGGTAAATTGTGGATCGCAGCGCCGGTTGAATGCCGCCAGGTCATCATCCGTTACTGACCGGTTGCGGATGGTGTTGAGCAGGCGGACAAATTCATTGTCTTTCTGACGATAAACTTTTTCCAGTTCGACAAATTCCAAATCCAGTTCGGCAAAAACATTGGCGCTGAAAAAATAGGGGGTGGGGTAATGTGTCTTGAAGATTTCCCTCTCCTGGCTGGAGACAACAGGAGGCAGCTGATAGAGATCGCCGATGAAAATCATCTGCACACCGCCGAATGGTTGTTTGGGTTCCGGGCCGTTGAGACGCAAGAACTTATCCACACAGTCGAGTAAATCAGCCCGCACCATAGAAACTTCATCAATAACAATGGTTGTCAGCTTTTTGTATATCGTTGTTTTTTCTTTGCCGGCGCTCTTTTTCTTTTTGATCGAGGCCACAGTAACATTGGGTTTGAAATGGAAAAAGGAATGAATGGTCTGGCCGCCGACATTAATAGCGGCAACGCCCGTTGGCGCAAGAATAACTACTTTATTTTTTGTATTATGACGAAAGTAATTCAGAAGTGTTGATTTGCCTGTGCCCGCGCGGCCGGTAATCAGCAAACTTTTTCCCGACTCCTCCATAAGTGCTAAGGCATGCGTAAATTCCGGATTAAAATCTATTTCGACGGGTTTTGTTTTTTTAGTCATTATTATCTCTTCACTATCGGCGAGTATTTATAAACGCAAATTACATCTACGTTCAATCATGTTGTACTTTTTCTCTTCTTATTTTCCGCTTTTTTTGCCCGTCAGCAGCACATCCAGCGGGCTTTGCAGACTGCGGATGTCGCGGGCCATGACATGCGTGTATATCTCCGTGGTCTTGACATCCGCGTGGCCGAGCAGTTCCTGGAGGACGCGGATATTGACCCCGTTTTCCAGCATATGAGTGGCGAAACTATGGCGCAGGGTGTGGCAACCAACCCTTTTGTCGATCCTGGTTTCTTGCGCGGCCCGCTTCACCGCTTTTTGCAAGGCGGATTCGAGAACGTGATGACGCATTTCTTTACCGCTGCGCGGGTCGCGTGATTGCAACTTGGCGGGAAAGACCCATTGCCAGCCGGTTTCCCGCGACACATTAGGGTACTTTCTGGCAAGAGCTTCGGGGATATAGACCTCTCCGAAGCCTGCCTCGAGATCTTTATGGTGGAGAGACTTCACAGCATTAATTTGCGATTGCAGTTCGTCACGCAGGTTTTGCGGCAGCATGGTCGTTCTGTCCTTTCCGCCTTTGCCGCCTCTTATGAAGATCAGGTTCTGGCCAAAGTCCACGTCTTGGACGCGCAGACGGATGCACTCCATCAGCCGCAGTCCGCTGCCGTAAAGAAGCTTCGCCATCAGGGCGGTCTTGCCCTCCATAGTGGCGAGAACTCGCTGAACCTCGACCTGAGTCAGAACAGTTGGTGGACTTGTCAAGCGCTTGCTGCGTGTCGGAGCTATCTCGCCATCCAGGGGTAAATCCATGACATTTTTGTAAAGGAAGACGATGGCGTTAAGCGCCTGTCTTTGTGTCGTGCCGGACACCTTGCCCTCTGTAGCAAGATGGGAGAGAAACGCTTCGATATCCTTTGCTCCGAGATTGCGCGGGTGGGTCTTGCCGCCAAAGTGGTGGATGTAGCGTAATATCCATTGGCAATAGGTCTGCTCTGTCCGATAGGCATAGTGGTGGTATCGCAGTACCTCTCTCGCTTGGTCCATTAACTTGAGTTTGGGATTTGGATGAAACTTCAGTTTGGTTTCCATATTCTATGTTTCTATATCTAAATAAGTGGAATTCGGCAAGCGGTTTGTAATAAGCGGAAAATAATATAACTTTTTTTCCATGTTTTGTGCTACAACTCTAAAATAAGTGGAAACATCGTCCACCTATAGGAGGTGATATGACGGAATATTTTCCACGTATTACACTGTTATGAGACGAGGTATGGATATGAAAATCAACACGGAAATACGATCCGGCAACCAAACTTTAGAAGACCTTTTTGAGCATTACCAGCCATTTGATGCCAAACTTGAACATTTGGTAAATGCCCTGCCCGTTATCGGGAACGAGCTATACGGTTATGCACAAAAAGAGGCAGAAGGTCTATCTAAGGCCTTTCGGGCGAATTTCTTTACTCGCCTGTTTAATGCTTTAGCCAAAACATCCTCAAACAAGAAAGAAACCCTTGCGCTTTGCATTTTTGATTTAGAACTGTGCACCTATTTTGATGCGGTTTTTTCTTATTATGGCGATAATCAAGTTGCATCTATGCTCGTGGATACCTTGCTCTTTCAGGCCACGGGATGCGAAGCATCTTCACCTACTGAATCCGAAATTTGGGATGAAGGCACCCACAATGCACGCGGCATCCACAAATATTTTCTGGCACGCCAGCAATTTGAAAAAATTGGAGATATTCAAGCATGGGTTTTTGGGAAAGAGGTTGCGGCAATTCATGGCAACCCGAAAGATATTGCAATCATCCTTGGCGTTGCCACATTTTCGTTTGCTGCAAGGATCTATGCAAAGAACGCATGTACATTTTCTTTCTATGGAACTTTGCCAACAGAAGCAGAACAAAAGGCATTTCAAACGAGCCTTGAGAAAATGAACAAGCAGCTCTTGGACACGATTAATAAGGTCTCATAACCTGTCAATACAGCCGATCGCTTACGCTCCGGCTGATTTCTTCGTTAAGCTGTGAGATAAAATGAACATTACTGATAAAATAAATAGGCAGCTATTAATAAAGATTTTGATTGTAGTTATTTCAGCAGCCATCATGGTCTTTTATCTTATATCAGCATTGGGCTGGTTTATGGCAACTTATTGGATGGCTCGTACAGGTATGCTCGGAAAAGAAATGACCACATTTTATGAAAGCCTAAATATAATCGATCATATTATCCGTATCGCACAAGTGATATTAATATTGGTTGCATCCACTTTACTGCTTTTTTCTAGAAAGGTCTCACTGAAATTGTTGTTTGTCAGCACAGCGCTTAGTCTTTTGACATTTATATTTGGAGGTAAATGGGGCATAAGCTTTCTCGGTGGCGGGATTGTGTTTCTTATCCCAATTTGTGGCTATACTTATTTTCTTTACCGGAAAGGTTTCTTGCATTGAAAAAAGCGCTTAACCAGCAAATACAGCCGATCGCAAGGCTCACGCCTTGCTCCGGCTGATCCGCACGTTAAACGAGGTTAGAAAATGAATAATTCAAAAAGAATCATAATTTTATTTTGCCTTTGTCTTATAGCGGCTTGCTCACATACCAATAGAAACAAACCAACTATTGATGACATAGCTTCTGCCAATCCAGTAAGCTTTGTGCAGATAGCGTATGCAGGAATCATGACAGAAGTGAATATTTCGAAAGAAGTCCAAATCACAAAAGTGTTACCGGATAGCCCCGCGGATAGAGCCGATTTACGTATCAATGATGTGATCTTAAGCATAGATGATGTGGGGATTACATCTCATAAGCAAATGAGAAAATTACTTATGATAAAAAATCCGTCTGAGATTGTATTATTCAAAATACGCAGAAATAATAACGTATCAGATAGGAAAGTGACCCTTGGAAAGCGACACATGATACGAGATCAATATATCTTAATGCAAAGTGATAAGCCCATACGCTTAGTAATTCTAGCCGGCGATATTTCAACAGCATATAATGTAAACCAAGGCTGGCAGAAAGGAATAGAGAACCAAATGATTACTAGCGCGGAAAACATGTATGTAAACCTTTTTAGTCAAGAGAAAGATTGTATGGTCATTGATAGAGCCACTGTATCAAAAATACAAGATGAATTCAAATTTCAACAAGGCGGTTATGTTTCAGATGAATTTCGAGTGAAATTGGGGAAAATGTTTGGCGCAACACATATATTGATTTTAAGTTTTTCGAGATTTCGGTCGTCAGCATACGGATGGCAAGATATCAATTACAGGAAACTTATTGACGTTGAATCCGGGAAAATACTGGCTAGTATCGCTATTAAAGATATTTAAGATGAAAGATATTAAAAGCGTTTAACATGGCGCTAAAGCCGATCGCCGCTTCGCGGCTCCGGCTTAGCTTTTCGTTAGCTCATAGAGATAAAGGAATCATGCATGACAAAAGTCATCATCTTCATTGCTGGTCTAACATTGATAGTGCTTAATTTAATTTCATTCCTTGGTGGCATACTTGGTTTTATCGGCTTCATGAGCCAATCTCTCGAAGAAACAATAAAATTACTAAATATAAAACCCATATTTCCCAAGCTAATCTATTTGGGGGCTGTGTTGGATGTTGTCACAGCGCCTATATACATTTTTGCAGGCATTGCTTTAATGCGTCTACGATATTGGGCAAGAAAATTTCTCTTGTGGTTCATACCTTTAATGTTAATAATAGATATTGCTTACCTTTACTTGGTTGGCTTGCTAGATAAGAGTACGGTAGCCTTTTTAGTTATTGACTTCATTGTATGGCTTATTCTTTTAAACAGGAGAATAGAAGATCAATTTAAAAAGAGCTAACCCGTCAATACAGCCGATCGCTACGCTCCGGCTGATTTTTTCGTTCTGCTCTATGAGGTGAGGTATGAGTAATCCATGGTCATGGTTTGTTGATCGAGGTGTTAAACGAGCTTTTCGTACTCAATCAGATGGAACAATTGCATTCTACCCCTTCGGGAAATGGGCTGACGGCTATCTGGTAACAACACCTGAGCAGGCGACCACGCTTCATGTGGCCATGAGTCGTTACACCATCATATACCTTCAAATCGCACTTGTTTTCTTAGTGATCTTTGTGCTTGTATTTCCTATCTTAATTCATCACCTCTCTCCAATTGCTACTCGATTTCCTTTATGGGCACTCGCTCTTTTTTTATTTGTCTTCATTTTAGCACAACCAGTGGCTATGGGTATCTTGTTTGTTATCTGGCAACGCAGATTCAGGAATCTTGCTTGCAACTTGGAAGTTCTTCCTCCAACTTTTACACGTTTTCAAGGTATTCGAACTGCAGCAACGCATGTGAATCGGCCCAGCATGGTGGTTCGGGCTGCTGTGAGCGTCGTTGTAGCCGTAATCGGCCTTTTTGTTCTGATATGGCAACTGAATCGCCTTACTCGCTGGGAGGCATTGCTTATAGCTCTCGTAACAGCAACTGGGTTAGGTTATTATGTTTGGTGTCGTTTAGTTATACACGCAAGGAAGGCGTTAGGTGCAAGCAATCGAGCAGAACAAGCCGCTAAAGCCGATCGGCGCTACGCGCCTCCGGCTTAGCTTTGCGTTATGTATAATAAATAAACGTATGAGGACTTATCTATGAGTGATTTCAACTATTCTTTCTTTTACCTTGTGAACATGATTTCTGTCTTCTGCGCAGCGATAATCGGTATTATATTTTGGAAAAAACAAAGAACAAAAGAAAGCATGATATTTGCACTAGGAATATTGCTCGTAGCATTTGGAACATTAATTCCTGTCGTTGAGATTCTTATACTAACGTTAATAAGTTGTGCAGGGGGAATGGCAGCCCAGCCAAGTTATTTGATCTGGCATATGGCAACTGTGGTTAAATCTATCGGTTTGATTGTTACAGTTGTTGGTTTTGCATTGGTTGCATGGAAAAAAAGAAATACATAACCAGTCAATACAGCCGATCGCTTACGCTCCGGCTGATTTTTTCGTTAAAAGCATATGAAAGACGATATCGATACTTTACTTAGATCAGAGAAACAAGTTGCTGATGCCGCACGACAGAAGCAAAAGAATATAGGTCGTGTAGTTGCCTTAATCCTTTTTTGTGTGATTATTGGCGGAATTGGCATAACATTCTTTATCGCTCAAAAGGACTTTTCAAGACATGATTTCTATAAAATTGTTATTGGGGCTTTTGTCGTTGGGGCTATTGCAGCTATCATTGAATATATAAAAATCAGAATTAAAGGGAAGGAACGCAGCCTTATATTTGAGGCAATTCAATTACTGGCGTTTGCCATTTCTTTATTTATACTGTTTAGACTATGGTAGGCAACATTTAAAATGAGCTTTTAACAAGCCAATACAGCCGATCGCAAGGCTCGCGCCTTGCTCCGGCTGATTTCTTCGTTGGACTAGAATAATATGAAACAAGGAACAATTAAAGCGCTCAAAATTTGCGGAATTTTTATGGGTGGCATCATTGTTGGTGCCATACTTATGAATCTTCTAGATATGTATGTACGTCCAGCCTATCGTGAAATGATACGAATAGACTTAAAGACAGAACAGGAATTTCTAGCAAGCCGCGCAATTCGACAGGGTGATAAAGTGAGAGCACTTGCTCATAGATGGAATGTAGTTGACGCGGAGGCAAAAGACGGTTTTCGTGCTTTTAGAAAAGAACGGAATAGCGATATTGATTCAGAATTCTTATTTCCATTTGGTATGATTGTGTTGAAAGCGATGATGTATGACAAAGAGGGCTATCTAAAAAAAGGAGCCCAAATTGTTGAAGGCATAGATAGAGGGCGATTAGCGCTATCCCTTGAATCCATTGGTGCCCGTGAGGAAGCCGATAGACAGTGGGAAATGGCACGAATATTAATAAATAGGAAATCTATTGAAGACACAAGAAAGTTAATTCTTAACTTGCATGCATCAGACAATACGGAGCTATATCGCCAAGCTGAAAAAGCGGTCTTAGGCGAAAAATAATTGTCCAACAAGCCAATACAGCCGATCGCTACGCTCCGGCTGATTTTTTCGTTATGCACCAAAACCAGATGCCTTAGCAGCCACAGCCCCCATCTGATGCTTGGGATTGGGAATTTAGAAAATTCAATGAGGTGTAATAGTGAGTGTCACTAAGACGGTTTTCGACCACATAGCCGCTAAACGTAACCGACCATGGAAAAACGAAGAAGAAGTTCGGCTGGCTTGGGTGGCTGGGCTGGAAACAACAATGGGTATTCACTTTGATGCAGAAAGGGCTAAAAAAGATAGTAGCTACAACAACGTAATCATTGAATTCAAGGCACCCGGATTCTTCAAGGGTTCTAAGTCCAGCACCAAGTTCAAAGAGGCAACTGGCAAGCGATTACTTCCCTATATCCAGCGCGAAGCAGCTAAATCTGGTATTCCTACCGAGGACTACATTGGCATCGCCATTGACGGTGATCATGTGTGCTTCGCCCAGGTCCGCGCCGGAGTCATCCATTCGCAGCACTTGGTACCGTTCTCGGAATACGCAGTGGCATTAGTGATAGAAGCAATCAAAGCGGACACGCGCCGCGCCATCACTGCGGACAACCTTCTTGCCGACTTTGGCCATAGGTCAGCCAATGCTCAAGCTTTGATGCAAGCTATGAGCGATGCGCTTGCCGCAGAACTGGCTGCAAAGGGCAATTCAAAGATCAAAATGCTGTTCGAGGAATGGCGCACCCTCTACGGACAAGTAGCCGATATGTCTGTTTTGCAAGCCGATATTATAAAGGGGGAAATGGGATTCGCTTGGAAAGGGCAGGCAAAACAGGCCATGGCGGGGCGACTGTTCGTAATCCACACTTACAACTCGCTTCTTATCAAGTTGCTGGCCGCTGAGATTGTCTCGGCCCATGGTTTGACTACAACGGTACAGCCAGCTCAAGCCATGGCGGCTTTGTTGGACAACATGGCGCTTTTGGATACCCTGAATCAGGACATCGAACATGCTGGCATATTTGCTCAAGCCGGTATCCGTGGCTTTGTTGAGGAAGCTATTTTCAGTTGGTACTTGGACGTTGCACACAATGCCACCCATGCTAAAACGCTTCTCCCTGCCTTACGCGGTGTATTGGCTTCGTTGTCAATGTACCGAACAGACTACATGACCCACACACGCGACGTGTTGCGCGATCTGTATCAAGGATTAGTTCCTGGTAAACTTCGTCACAGTCTTGGGGAGTTTTACACGCCTGATTGGTTGGTAGACTTCACGATCGACAAAGCACAACAATGGCCATGGCTGAGCAAACGTGTCTTGGACCCTACATGCGGGTCAGGTGCTTTCTTGGTGGCCGTTATTCGCCGCATACGAGAGGAAGCCACAAAGGCTGGATGGGACGCGGGACGTATTGTGCAGCACCTATGCAAATCCGTGTGGGGCTTCGATTTAAACCCATTGGCTGTACAAACTGCACGGGTCAACTTCCTGATGGAGATCGCCGACTTATTGAAGGCAGCGCCAGGGCAGACGCTGGAAATACCGGTGCTTCTTGCAGACGCTATTTATTCGCCCGCGCCGTACCCGGAAAAGGGCCAGGGTGTGGTGAAATACCAAATTGGTAGCCAGGTGGCTGGGCTGGACATTACTTTGCCTGCCGCGCTGGCCTTTGACCGCATTCGCTTGGATCAAGTGTTTTCTCAAATGGGCGAGGACGTGGAAAGCGACCTAAGCTACGAAGAAGCAGAAACGCAGTTGCAGGCTACCGGTCTGTTGAATGCCGCCGAAGCCAACGATTGGCATGACCCCTTAAAGCACACCTACAACCAGATTTTGACGCTGCATCGGCAGCAGTGGAATGGCATATGGTTCCGCGTGGTGCGAAACTTCTTTTGGTCAGCCACGGCAGGTCACTTCGATTGCATTGTGGGCAATCCGCCATGGGTTCGGTGGTCGAAATTGCCCGATGCATACCGCGAGCGGGTTAAACCAACGTGCGAGCGTTATGGCATATTCTCCAAAAATAAGCGCCATGGCGGCAACGAACTAGACATCTCTGCCATGATTACATACACCACGTCCGACAAGTGGCTGAAAGCGGCTGGTCGGTTAGCCTTCGTTATCACTGGCACCATCTTCAAAAATCCCTCTTCAGCCGGGTTCAGGCAATTCAAGTTGGAACCATCCAACGCCAAGAGCGCACACCTTGCCCCAATCAGTGTTGATGACATGAAGGCATTAAAGCCATTCAATGACGCTGCCAACCACACGGTAGTGGCGATCTTCGACAAGTCAAAAAAACCTGGCACTTACCCTGTGCCTTACCGGCTATGGGACAGCGCCCCAGGGTTTACCAAAGCCATCCCGTCCAGTTCATCTTTATCTACCGTGATGGGTCGGGTTTCTATCACGATCAAAGAGGCAATGCCTGTTGATGAAAAGGGCTCACCGTGGGCGGTGCTAACCAAGGGGCGCTTCAAGATATTGAAGGCGCTTTCAGGTGAGTGCACATGGGTAGCGGGGCGCAAAGGCATCACCACGGACTTGAACGGCGTGTACTTCGTGCCTGTAATTCAAGACAACGGCAAACTGGTACAGATTCGCAGCCGTCCAGAGGCAGGCAAAAAGGCATTGGGCGCTGTGAAAATCGCATGGGTGGAGCCGACGTTGCTCTATCCTTTGGTGAAGGGTGCAGGGGACTTTGAATCCTGTTATCTACACCTGAACAACCCCGGTCGAGTTGATGACGTACTGTATACCTTCGTGCCAAACATTGGCATCGACAAGTCCGACTACGCCGCTAGCAAAATCGCCATGAATGGCACTGCATTGGCAAAGACCAAGGCGTGGTTCACCACATACAAGGCATTGTTGGAGGTGCGTTCCACCTACCGGCGTCAAATGAAGGGTGCCGCATTCTACGACGTGTACAACGTGGGCGACTACACCCTTCAGCCGTGGAAGGTGGTGTGGCCAGAAATGTCCACCGGTTTCTACGCGGCAGTCGTAGGATGTTCGATGGTTCCAGGCGTGGGATCTCGACCGTATGTGCCAGACCACAAGGTATACTTCGCAGGATTTAATAACAAAAAAACCGCATATTTTCTCTGCGGGCTGTTGAATACACCTATGGTGTGCGAGTGGGTGGGAAGCCACACCGTGTCCATCCAAATGGGTGACGTATTCAAGCATATGAACCTTCCCGAGTACGATGTCAAGGATACTGCTCATGTAGCTCTGTCAAATTTAGTGGAGAAGTCTCACGGTGAGCACAACGCAAAAAAACGTGCTCTGTTGGTAGCCCAGATCCAAAAGGATGGAGAAGCTGTGCTGGCAACTTGGCTTTTGACAAGATGATTGAGAACAGCAACTAGGCAAGACAACATTTTTAAGTTTTGTAGGTTAATAAAAATCGCATAACAAAGCGTTCCAGCGGACGCGTAAAAAGCCGCGCCGCTGAACTCAAGCGTTACACCATAAAAGATAAGGGGGTATAATGAAATCTACAATATTTGCAATTATCACTATATTGGTTATTTGTACTCCAATACAGCTACCTGCCGCAGGTGTTGGCACCATTTACAGTAATGCTATACAGGACACAAAAGAAACCTATGATTGTTCAGGCTTTACAGTGCGGGTTATCAAGAATCAGCCGAATCAAATGGAAATATATTTCACCGAGCATGAAGGAAGTTGCAGCATTGAAGGAACAAAAGCTGAAGATGTAAATTACATCGCAGAAAAAGAAACGCTATCCTTTAGTGTCCCTTTTCAGTCATCCTCTGGCATTGCCTATTACAAGTTTGCTGGCAAAATAACTAAAAAAAAGCTGATTGGCAAATTGAAAATTGAGTATCCTTCCGAACCAAAATACAATCAGATCGAAAATATAGAACTGAAAAAAACTACAAAGAAAAAACTTTTCCCAAGTCGTTAAAAGAATTAGAGTATGTTTGCATCAATCTAAAAGCGGGGGGAATATAATAAGAAAAGGTGTAACCTGTCAATACAGCCGATCGCTTCGCTCCGGCTGATTTTTTCGTTAGCCTTATACAGGAGATAAGAAATGAATAAGTTGGAATGGACTGAACTGTGTTTAAAAATATTATCGCTATTTCTTATTTTTAAGTTTCTTTCTGAAATCCCGAATACGATCAATATTTTGTTTTTACCTGATAAATTCGGCGGTAAATGGATTCTCCCCGGTACATTTGGCGGTTTATTCATTTTGTTAATATTGGCAATAATTGTATGGTGGTTATCCCCTTTTATATCACGAATAATCTGGAAAGCTTCTGTAACATCAGAATCACTTTCAAGCCCAACCATTGATGAAATTCAGGCAGCAGTATTTTCCGCCATTGGTTTATACATCCTAATTAATTCACTTCCTCATTTTATCCAATTTTTTATTCTTATTAATCAGGAGAGTTCACCTTATCAGACACAAAAAGAACTAAGCTTAAAGGTCAAAGGGGAGATAATAATACTTTGTTTTAAATTTATTTTAGGATTGTGGTTATTAATTAGTTCAAAAGGTCTTGTAAATCTAATCAAAAAAGTACGGAATTTGGGTCTAGAAAAAAACGGCTAACCAGCCGCTAGAGCCGATCGCTAACGCTCCGGCTCAGCTTTTCGTTAGCAAAAAATAAAGGGGAAATGATGAAACAAGAAAAATCAATAAACTCATGCAATAATTTTGATAAACAGTTATGCCCACACAAAGACCATGAAGATATGAAAAATGCTTTTCGTTTCATTAAAGGAGAAATCGTATTCCAAAATGCACAAGAAGCATTTAAGGCAAATGAGCTATGTAAGTTATGCGACAAGTTTACCCCCTATTAATTATTCGTTCCTTCACAAGCGTATTACTCAATGATTGAATCATTTGCTGTGCCTGTGGAAAAACTATTTCATATTTTTGGTCTTGTGGTAGCCAAAACAATGTTGCGTCAAATTCCGCATCACCTTTTTTAGCCCACATCCTAATAAATAATTTTTGGTTATCTTCTGTTGGTTCTTGCATAATTTCTCCCAAAGTATTAAAATGCTAACAAAGTCAATCCAGCCGACCGCTACGCTCCGGCTGATTTCTGCGTTATAAGGGGGAATAATAAAATGAACCAAAACCAAATCGCCTCGCTATCTCTCAAGCTGCTTGGGATTTACTCAATCATTGAAGCTATTCCTCTGCTTAGAGAATTATCTCAAGTCTTCGCTTGGAGGGGCTCAAAAATACAAATGGATGGTGGCCCATTCCAAACAGATTTATTATTAATTGGGATTTTCATATCATTTGGTCTGCTCATATTGGTCGGATTGTGCCTTATTCTCTTTAGCAAGTCCTTCGCAACACGAATGACTATAAAAGACGAAACAATAACTGAAACGTCCGCATTAACGGCAAGAAATATTCAATCCATTGCTTTCTCTGTTGTAGGTCTTGTTATGATTGTAATTGCAATTCCACATCTGGTACAGCTTGCGTCAAATCTACAAATCTTAAAAAGTGCTGGCTCAGAAATGGTAAAAAAAGAAATATCAATCCGCACCTGGGCTTATTCTATTGGTATAGCTGTTCAGTTCATTATTGGGCTGTTCTTGTTTTTTGGTGGGCGGGGTCTATCGTCAATATGGTACTTCTTTCAGAAAACGAGACCAATGAAAGAAATATAAAATGGGCTTATAACAAAATCAATACAGCCGATCGCTACGCTCCGGCTGATTTTTTCGATAAGCTGACCGCGAGCTGCGCTCACGGTTAGCTTATCGGCGGCGGATGCTTCGCTATTGCCTTGACTGGCTCCGCTCACGCTCCGCCTATCAAGGCAATAGAGCTGTCCGCTCCTCAGGATGAGTGAACGCTAACGCGCCCCCTAATCCCTGCGGGGCTTGCAGCTCATCCGCCGCCGTTAGGCATACAAATATGAAATACATAAAAACATTGTTTTTTATTGCAATGCTTGTCGTGTGCGGATGTTCTAGCGACACACCGATCGCTAAATCGTTTACCTTTATAAAGGGCTCTGAAATTGAGATACAACGAGCATTAAATACTTCACATCCAGACAAGGAGTTGATTTTTGTTTTAATTGAAGTTCCAGAATCAAAGAAAGATATAGACTTCTCGGATTTTATAAATGTAATATTAATTGACAGCTCAGGAAAACAATATACACCTGAAAAAATAACGGATGTAAATGGTGCCAAACGAGACATTATAGCCGTATTTAACAACATCCCAAATGATACAAAAATTAAAACAATTAAAATACGCGCTCTCCAGACCATCAAAGGTACTGCCATACGATGGTGGTCAGGGAAATTACTTTAAGGTAAATAATAAAGTTGCCTAACAAGGCAATACAGCCGATCGCTTACGCTCCGGCTGATTTTTTCGTTGGCTTTTCCAATATACCCGCTGGGGAAAGCCCTCTCAACGCTTTGCGGGTAGAAGGGATAAAAAAGTTGAACGAAGTATCTAGTTACCCACTTGCTTTGGAAGTAATCTACTGGGTCTCCCAGTTCATCGCCGGGGCCATTGGCATCGCGGTGTTCATGATGACATTGGGTTTCCATGGTTTCAGTATGAAATGGTCAAGCGGCAACCGGAGGACGACAGGTGTTGGATACGGTTTTTTGCTCGCAATCGTTCTCGGGCTCGCCGCGTGCGCGCCGCTCTTCGGTTTCGATGAGCGCGCCGCCCAGCAGTGGCAGCGATCCTACCCCGATGCGATGTTCGCGAACATCTACTGGGTCGTCTACGTTGCAGGTTTTGTCGCAACCTTCGGTCTTCTCGCGCGGATCAAGCTTCTGAGCCTACGCTCCCTACTGGTACCGCTACTTGCACTGGTAAGTGCTTCCTGGGTTACGAAAACGGTCATCGTAATGATCGATGTTGCCCATGACCGTTCTATCGGCTGGTTCGGGATGACCTTCTACGAACTCGCCGGGACGGTTTACGTGCTTGCGTACTTTGCCGCTCCCTACCTCCTTCTGGCGCGCTGGGCGAAACAGAGCGGGGCTAAATAAATGCTTTAACCCCTGTAGCCCAACAAGAGCAATCCAGCCGATCGCTTCGCTCCGGCTGATTTCTTCGTTGGGCATCATCATCTTTGATAAAATCTTATTGACAAAGTGTATCCATTAGGCTACATTGCTGCCATGATTGAAGTTCGCAAAACTGAACATTTCGCCAAGTGGATCGACAGTCTGCAAGATATCCGGGGACGTGCGCGTATTCAAGCAAGAATTGAGAGACTGGCGATGGGTAATCCCGGGGATGTTAAGACTGTGGGTGAAGGAGTTTCGGAGATGCGTATTGATCATGGTCCCGGCTATCGGGTTTATTACCTAAGACATGAGCGATCAGTGATAATCTTGCTGGCTGGTGGCGATAAAAGCACGCAAGCCAGGGACATAAAAACTGCACTTCGCTTGGCACGAAATTTATAGGAGTTAAATATGGCAAAAACAGTTACGACAAAATATGAAGTCTCCGAGCACCTTCGCACACCCCAAGAAATGGCCGCTTACCTGGAAATGTGCATTGAAGAAGCAAACGGTGATGCAGCGTTTATTACTAAAGCATTGGGGGACATCGCAAGAGCAAAAGGTATGTCTCAGGTGGCGCGAGATGCCGGTTTGTCTCGGGAAAGTCTGTATAAGGCTCTCTCCGGGGAAAGAAGTCCGGGCTTCGATACCATCCTCAAAGTAATAAGTGCACTAGGTTTGAAATTGCACACAGAAGCAGCCCGCACAACAAAATTAACAGCCCAACAAAAGCAATCCAGCCGATCGCTGCGCTCCGGCTGATTTTTTCGTTGGGCAGTCAAAATAAGGAGTCATTATGTCGAGAGAAAAAGAGCTGTATCAGTCTTTGGCTTCGTGCGGCGCTGTTCTCATTGCATTCATCGGAGTCTGCCATGAATTTGTCGGTTATGTTGTGTTTCCTTGGGGACCGGCCACATTAGGCGGAGTCATCGGATGGCATGGTCTTGGAATATTCATCATTGTTATTGGCCTGTTGTTGCTTGGCGGTACACTACGTTTAATCAGGTTTCCCGTCATTCCTTGGGCGATTGTGGCTTCAATACTTGGCCTCGTGGTCGGCGTATTTACAGCGCTTGTGCATTATCAGTTCCATATGTTTGCGTTTGCAGTTGCATTGGCTGCGGCTGCCATAGTGGTGTTTCACCGTAAAGCATCAAAGTTGACGGCAAAGCCGACGTAAACCGTTAGTAACTTCGGCGCCCAACAAATCAATCCAGCCGATCGCTTCGCTCCGGCTGATTTTTTCGTTAGACTTAAGAAAAGGAGTTCAGGTGATGGTTCAGTATAAGGTAGAATTCGATAAACTCGAATGGGAGTCACCAATTGAAGGGGTTCGGCACAAGTATATCGACCAAAATAATTTACGTATTCGTCTGGTTGAGTACTCAACAAAGATGCCACCCCATTGGTGTGAAAAGGGACACTATGGCTATCTTATTGAAGGCCAAATGGAAATTGAATATGAAAATTCAAAAATAATTTATAAACCAGGTGACGGTATTTTCATCCCGGAAGGCCCTGATCATAAGCATCGCGGTAGACAACTTTCAGAAAAAGTCTTGGTTTTCTTTGTTGAAAAAGTCTAACAGGCAATACAGCCGATCGCTGCGCTCCGGCTGTTTTCTTCGTTAACTATTATTAATTCCGGAGGAGAAAGATGATAACTCGTATATTGAGAGGAAAAAAATCTTTGGCTATTAGTTTTTGGCTGTTTGGAGCCATCCTTTCTCCCATTTTCTTTTGGCTAACCTTGCAATTAGGTAAGTTTTTACCATGTACATGGAATATGACGGTGGTATTTGGGGTCTGGTTTCTCTATGGGGCATTTGTTTCTATATTGATCTGGGTAAGTTCTGCAAAATATGAAGGCCCAAAAATCTGGGTATATCTGTCCAGAATTTCGATGTGTTTGGTGTGGCTCATTTCACTAGTTATTGTTGTCTTTATTTCCTATTTTATGCCTTTAGATTTGTTCACAAATAGTTATACAATTAAAAAGCAGATTGAACTAGACCCTTCATTGCCTTATATAGGTTTCTGGAAAAGTAATTGCTCTGATAACTTCGGACTCGCTATCGAAAAAGCTGCAACAGATGAATATTATGTGAGATTCTGTGGACCGGGCGGGTGTTTCGGCAAAACAGACTTCACGCGCACCAAGTTGATCGGCGACCCAAAGTACAAAATTATCGACAATGATACGATAGGTATGAGTTTCTCGCTTCCACAAAAAAGAGCGTTGAAGCCTGAAGAGGAAAGAATATTTAAGGACAGGGTGAAGGATGGCCTATTGATATATAAGAGATGCAAATGAAGAAATATTGATAGTTAACAAATTCATACAGCCGATCGCTACGCTCCGGCTGATTTTTTCGTTAGGGTATAAAGGAGGAAGAATGATTACATGTTATCTGCGTTATGTTATTGATCCTTTCAAGCTCAAGGAGTTTGAGCATTACGCAAAGCTTTGGATACCACTCGTTGAAAAATTTGGTGGAAAACACCACGGGTACTTTATGCCGCATGAAGGAGCCAATGATATTGCCTTGGCTTTATTTTCCTTTCCAAGTCTCGCCGATTACGAACAATACCGAGCGAAAGCGTCTAAAGATTCGGAATGCCAGTCGGCAATGAAATACTACGCGGAAACCCAATGTTTTCTTAGTTACGAGCGAACATTTATGCGTCCAGTTTTTAAATAATACCCTAACCACGCAATACAGCCGATCGCTTACGCTCCGGCTGATTTTTTCGTTGGAGATTTGCTTATTGATTAATTTTCTAATTAATGCGTTTCTAAATTCTATCAGGGGGCCGATATGGATATTAATAATAATACGGTTCTTATAACCGGCGGAGGGTCAGGAATAGGGCTGGCCCTTGCTGTAAAATTGCTTCAAATGGGCAATACTGTCATTATATGCGGTCGAAACAAGAGTAGGCTGGAGAGAGCAAAACAGGAAAATCCGGCACTCCATTTTATTGTCTGTGATATTACGAAAGACGAGGACAGGGACCATCTGGTGCGGTTTATTGAAAAACAATTTCCCAATCTCAATATTCTGATAAACAATGCCGCCGTGCAGTTGTATATAAACCTGACCAGTGCGGATGTAAACAACAAGGATACACAACTTCAAATTGAAACTAACCTGATAGCGCCTATCAACCTGATAGGAAAGATGTTGGCCGTGCTCTCAGCAAATAAAAACCCAACCATTGTAAATATCACTTCTGATCTCGCCTATGTGCCTATGGCAATAGCTCCAATTTATTGTGCTACCAAAGCGGCTATGCATTCCTTTACCACTTCACTACGTCACCAGCTTCGTGGAAGTCAAATCAAAGTGTTCGAGGTTTTTCCACCTGTTACCAATACGGAGCTTGATAATCTTAAGACAAAGAAAGCTGAACCTGAATATGTAGCAAAAAAAATCATTTCAGGGCTGTCCAAAGAAAGGTGGGAAATCAGGGTTGGACAGGCTAAATGGATTTATCTTATGTCCCGGCTCTGCCCAAAGTTTATGTTTCATATTTTAAACGAAGTTGTTGATAGAAGTAGGAAAGAACTCATTACTAAATAAAGAAAAGAATGTGGGTCGTTGATTGTACATTCTTATGAAACAACAATAATATGCTCCAACAAGGGCAATCCAGCCGATCGCAGCCCGCTGGGCTGCTCCGGCTGATCTTTTCGTTATGGCCGCCCCGAACATGACACAGTTCATCATGATGACTGGTAATCATAAGTGATGTTTCTTATGGAGGTGAAACATGAGCAAGCGTAGTACGTTGCGACCTGACTATGGCGTAGACGCCCCCGGTGTCGTGAAAGGACTTTTTGTAGGAGGGCTGGCGTGTATTCTGCTCGCTTTCATCGTCCGTCTCGTTGGTAGTACTCAGCATACCACGCTGGTGACCTCAATCTTTGTATGCGGCCTCATCATAGGAGGCGTTATACTCTACGGGGCAATAACCATGTTGTGGAGTAGCAAATCCGGCAAGCTCATTGCGCGCAGACATCTCATCAGTTCTCTCAAACTTAAACCTTATGAAACCGTTCTCGATATAGGATGCGGTCGGGGATTGCTGTTGAATGAAGCAGCGAAGTATCTTGTGTCGGGTAAGGCCATTGGAGTCGATCTATGGCAAAGTCGGGACCAATCGGGCAACGCAGCTGAAGCAACCATAGCAAATGCACGCGTTGAGGGTGTAGCTGAGCGCATCGAGATCAAGACAGCCGATATGCGGTCTTTACCGCTCGAAGATGGCAGTGTCGATGTGGCCATATCCAGTCTGGCCATACACAACCTCCCCACCCGTGAAGACAGAACACAGGCCATAGAGGAGATATCACGGGTGCTGAAACCGGGAGGCCGTCTGGCCCTTCTTGATCTAGCCCACTCTGGGGAATACATCAACACGCTCAAACGCCTGGGATGGTCTCATATTGAACGGTCTGGGCCAATCTTTCTTATCTGTCCTCCCGTTCGCGTGGTTCGTGGAACAAAACCAGGAGGGCCATAACAAGGTACTGAAGCGGATCATAGCCCTGGCGGGCTACTCCCGCTTAGCTCTGTGTTGGCCCAAGGAAAATGACATGAATAAAAATGAAGCGGTTGATTTCATTACCCGAAACCCTGTGTTCTCTCTTGCCACTTGCGTTAACAATATCCCCCATGTCAGAAGCATGTTGGTTATAAAAGCGAGCGGATCGGAAATCGTTTTTAATGTGAAAAAATATAAAGCCGTATATCAGGAATTGTTAACCAATCCCAATGTGGAATTGTGTTTTTACAATAAAGAGGCGGGGGTTCAGATTAGGATATTTGGGAAGGCGACTGAGGTTTTCAGCCCCCCGTTGGTTGAAGACATTCTGTCTAAGCATCCGGATTTGCAATCACAAATTGCAAAACACGGGAAAGAGGTTATTTCATTGTTTTCCGTCGGCAACTGGAAAGCAACATTATGGACCAGTAAAAACAAAGAACAAACTCTTGAAATTCAATGAAATTGGCTAACAAGTCATTGCAGCGGCCTAAGAAATTCAAATGATGAAAATACTTACAGAGAAACAAATATCAATAATTGAGAAGGAGCAAACCGTCCTTCAGGAGTCATGGAAGAATAGACACGTTGATGGTGAGATTTTTGAGTACCTTGGCAAAAACTTTGTTGTGCTGCCAAATGTGTTTCCGCCAAGCAATGACAGTAAAGTTCTTGTAGAAAATTTACCGGCATTGAAAAACTCTACGGTTCTTGACGTAGCAACAGGTTGTGGCGTCATCGCAATATTTGCAGCGATCCGCGGTGCAAGTCATGTTACAGGAATAGATATCAACCCGAATGCTGTCCAATGTGCACAAACAAATGCTATCAATCATAATGTGAATGATCGCGTTGATATTCAGCTTTCAGATTTATTTGACCAAGTTCAGCCACAGCTCTTCGATGTTATCACGGTAAATCTTCCTTTCCGCAATAAGCATGCGCCTGATATGGTTGCATCAGCCCAATGGGATACGGATTTTGAATTGCATAAACGCTTTTTTTCTCAAGTTGTAAGTTATTTGCAACCACATGGTAAATTGTATATGCCGCAACCAAACTATCCAGAATTGTATGATACTTTAGACCTCGCACATCATGCGGGCTTTAAAACAAAAGAAATAGGACAAAGGCTATCAAGCGGTGCTGATCCAAGAGATTACTATGTTTTTGAAATGTGCTTCAATTAATTAATGGCCAACAAGGGCAATCCAGCCGATCGCTTCGCTCCGGCTGATTTTTTCGTTAGACTTAAGAAAAGGAGTTCAGGTGATGGTTCAGTATAAGGTAGAATTCGATAAACTCGAATGGGAGTCACCAATTGAAGGGGTTCGGCACAAGTATATCGACCAAAATAATTTACGTATTCGTCTGGTTGAGTACTCAACAAAGATGCCACCCCATTGGTGTGAAAAGGGACACTATGGCTATCTTATTGAAGGCCAAATGGAAATTGAATATGAAAATTCAAAAATAATTTATAAACCAGGTGACGGTATTTTCATCCCGGAAGGCCCTGATCATAAGCATCGCGGTAGACAACTTTCAGAAAAAGTCTTGGTTTTCTTTGTTGAAAAAGTCTAACAGGCAATACAGCCGATCGCTGCGCTCCGGCTGTTTTCTTCGTTAAGCTATATATGAAGACAAATGAATTAAAATATGATATAAAATCACATGAAATTAGATAGAACTAAAACCATATTAAAAAAACAAACCAAACAGGATGACTGCTTTGTTAATGCCTCTTTTCAGGAGAGAATATCTTTTGTTTGGGATCTGACATCTGAACTGTGGTCCTTTAAAGGCGATAGAGATGCTGAACGAAGATTACAAAGACATGTTACAAAGCTTATTAGATAATGAGGTAAAATTTCTCATTGTCGGTGCGTATGCCCTTGCCGCGTATGGATACCCAAGGGCAACTGGTGATTTTGACATATGGGTAGAAACAAGCCCAGAAAATTCTAAAAAAATATTGTCCTCCCTTATCTCTTTTGGCTCATCGACATCAGGGTTAACAGAAATAACTTTTATGCAAAAAGGTATAATCTTTCAAATCGGTGTTGCCCCCCGCAGAATAGACCTTATAACCCATATTGATGGCGTTGATTTTGACGACGCTTATCCTTCCAGAAAAATAATTGTCATGGAAGGATTAAATCTTCCTTTTATTTCTAAAGAAAACCTTATAAAAAATAAAAAATCAACTGGAAGAGATAAAGATCGCATTGACGTAAAGTACCTTGAAGAAAACGAAGATGCATAACTAAGTCAATCCAGCCGATCGCTACGCTCCGGCTGAGCTTTTCGTTGGTCTTAATAGAAGAGGAAATAACCGTGTATATTTTTTTTGAAAAACATAAAGCATTGTGTATCATTATACTCATCATCGCCCTTGCCGCCACTCTGGTCTTTTTCAGGAATTTCTCAAATGAGGATTTGATAATTAAGCTTCAGTGTACGGACTCGCAAATAAGACCTGTTTTGGGCGAAGAGTTAAAAGACAAAAGAGAATATTTTGCCAGTCACACTTCTTTTGTTTTCTTGGTTCTGGCAAAAGTAATCGCATCACCAACCATAAAAAGAGAGACTTATAAAAAATTATTGCGTGGATCATCACTGGATGAGGCAACTAAAGAAGCTGTTGAAAAAATGCCTCCCGAGGAAGTTGGTTTTGTTCTAGAGATTGATGGAGTACCGGTCGAATTTACCCGATTCCATTTCGAACATATGCCCCGGGCCATAGCCACGATGCAGTCGGAGCTATTGAAGAAAGATTATATTCATGCCCAATGCGACAACCCGGAATACAAAAACCGGATGACATGTTCGAAGATAGTGTATATCCCTAAGAGAAATTATCTGATTAGTGTGAGTAACATAAGGAGTTTAATAGAAATAAAAGACAATAACGGCAAATTGATAGCACGTGATTATGACGCTATCCCTGATGAGGAATTCCAGAAGGTTATACAACAACTACAGCGGTTATAACAAATTGTTGGTTTTTCACAGACATATTATGGAAAAACATGAGCATAAGGAAGGACAAGGGGGTAGTCACTGAAAATGAACAAAGAGGGTAATATAAATCATTGCCCAACAAGATAAATACAACCGATCGCTTCGCTCCGGCTGATTTTTTCGTTAGGTATTAAATTAAGGAGATTATATGTGGAGCCAAGAAAAAGTTCTTCGAGTAGCGTTCTTGGCCGGTGCTATTACAGATGCGCTGGCTATCTTCCCGATGCTCATCCCGTCTCTTGCAAAGCTTCTTTGGGGTTTTGAAGATGCGTCGGGGGCATACCAATTTGCCATGGGCTACGGTGCGTCGCTCATGCTCGGCTGGACAGTGCTGTTGATTTGGGCGTATCAAAAGCCTCTGGAGCGTAAAGTCGTGGCTGCTCTCACGATGCTTGTAGTTTGCGGTCTTGTTCTCACCGAGATCGTGGCTGTCCTTTCAGGGCACCTTGCAGCAGGGCGCATGCTACCCACGTGGTTTCTACAAACAATCCTTTTGGGCTTGTTTGCTGGAGGGTTTCATTATGCCAAGCTCAGACAATGGCGCGAGTGGCTGGCCTAACAATGGCATTCAGGCGGACGCGGTGGTGCCGCGCCGATGATGCCTGCCGTTAGCCCGCTTCCGCGGTAATAATGGTAACAATTTAATGCGAGAATATACTGAGCGGAAAATTCCATGAAACGTCTTTTTAATTTGCTGCTGACGCTGCTCGCAGTTTCCTGCATCGGCTGCGCAACATTCCATCCCTCAACCAATGGGCAGAACGCGAGGCCAGCCGACTTCGGTGTTGAGTACGAATGGCGCGAAGGGAGTCTGCCACCGCCTTACCATTACAAATACACCGTCATCATCAAGCCTTCGAGCCGAAGTGAGATCGTCCTGACCCCTGACTATCCCTCAACCACCGTGCCAAAGTGGACTGAATATTTTAAGGTAGAAGAGCAGGGTTTGAATGACCTGTACCGAGTGATGGTCGAAAACGGACTATTCACACGAAAATGGTGGCAACTGGATGCGCCGCCGGTCGGCGGCAGCAATCAGACGCTGGTTGTCACGGCGCAGGGGAAACGAATTAAGGTCGAGGATTACCTTGTCTCTGAGCAACAGGTTTCGGCAAAGGTAATGTATGCAGCGGTGCAGGCACTGGTTCCAAAGGAGATTTGGGAGCGGTTGCAGGCGAGGCGTCAACAGTACATGCAAGAGCATCCGCACAGATAGGATACAGCTGTTCAATGGCGCAGGCTAACAAGATCAATCCAGTCGATCGCTACGCTCCGGCTGATTTTTTCGTTATGCCCAAGATTATAAAAGATATTTCCTATCCTTACTTCATGTGATATTATATTAAAGAAAGATCAAGCTTTAGGAGGTTGCAGAATGGAAACAAAGATGAAAATGATCTATTGGAAAGGCGAAAAGTTCTGGGTGGGAAAACTCCTAGAACATCCAGAAATCATGACACAAGGCGAAACCTTGGAAGAACTTGAAGATAATATGAAGGAAGCTTACGCACTTATGACGTTGGAGGATGTCCCGGCGCAGCACGAAGTCAAAGAACTTGCCATGAATGTATGAAAAGAAAAGAATTGTTGAGGATAATATTGTCTGTAGGGTGTGTGCTTGTGAGGCACGGAGGTCGGCACGATCTTTATATGAATCCTAAAACAGGCAAGAAACAACCTATCCCTAGGCATGGCGAGATTGATGAGAACCTTGCAAAACATATAATAAAAGAATTGGCATAATAATGCGCTGCACGGGATCGGCGTGCACGCACGCCTCCCCGTGAGCTTCGCCGTTCGGCGGCTTAGGAATCATATGACAAAATGGAAGTGGTCAAATCTTTGGTGGATGTTGTCTCTCACCTCCGGAATTATAGGGGTGACTTATGCTTGTTATATTTCATCTGGCGTGTTCTATGTGCCGAAAGGATCTTACATCCGACCTATAGGTCCTGCATTCGCAATTACCATCGATGCCATTGTGTTGTTTCTAATCGGTTTTCTTCCAGGGATCGTCGGCATTTTTAAATCTTCTCACAAAAAAATTGCCATTATTGGTGCTCTATTGAATCTGTTGCCATATCCCTCTTTTGTTTGCATCACCAAAATAGGAATTGTGTTACGTGATCTCCACCTTTCAAATTGAACCATATTTTATGTCGCCGCCGAACCAGTGGCTGGTGCGGCGGCGTGCCTGCGGCCCGAGCCGCACAGCCTTTTCGTTATATTTATAGTGAAGGATTGAAAAATGATCGCTACAATACAAACATATTTTGAAACATCAGCAGATACAGCATGGGAAACTCTTAAGAAAAAAGACACTTTTTTGTTTATCACTCACGGATTCCTTGGTTTCATTGGTGCGAAAAATTGGCCCGAAAAATTCTACGAGGGCTTAGAAATTGATACTCGATTTGTCTTTTTTCATGTCTTACCTGCATGGAAACACAATCTTCGCATCGTTAAAGTAGATGATATTAGTAAAGAGCTATATTCAAATGAGAACGGTGGCCTTATTAAGACTTGGAATCATTTAATCAAAATAGTACCAATAACAGATCAAAGGTGTAAATATACCGACCAGGTTGAAATCAAAGCTGGTTTTCTAACGCCAGTTGTGTGGGTATATGCACATGTTTTTTATAAATATCGCCATTATCGATGGAAAAAGTTGATTCGAAGATTATAGTGAAATAGCTAATGTTTATGAATCGATACGAAATATAACAAGGCTAATCAGCCGACGCAAAAAGCCGCGCGGAAGCTTAGCTCCGCCGTTCTACCAAGAGAGGTGATAATGAAAAAATGTCCCTTCTGCGCTGAAGATATTCAAGACGACGCAATAAAGTGTAAACACTGTGGTGAGTTTCTGGATACCTCCACCCGCCCACGTTTTGCAGAAGAAAAGATTCCGTGGTATTTCCGAAAATCATTTATTATCATCGCAGTATGCTCTGTGGGGCCTCTGGCGTTGCCCCTGATTTGGTGGCGTCCACAAACGACGCGGGCATGGAAGATCGGACTTACCATAGGAATCCTTGTTCTCAGTTGGATCTTGTTCCAAGCCACGATGGATTCCATTCGTACAATCAAGGAGTATTACAAGCTAATTGAAGGACTATGAAATAATCTACAAGTAGAACAAGTCAGTAAACACCGACCGGGCTTACGTCGCGGCTTTATGTAAGTGTGCATGGTCGTGTAATTTATTACAAATTGTTAGTTCTTCGGGTATGACGCCCGGCTGGTTAGCTCCGCGTTAGCTGGTAAAAAGAATGCCAATTAGTTACGAGCATTCTATCTAATTGTAAGCGCAGCATGACTATATGATTTTTGTGATTGTGATAGAAGTTATTACGGGGGACAATAATATTAAATAATCTTTCGGAGGGCAGGAGGGCTTATAATGCTTAAAAAATCATTTTTAACAGGTACAGTGGTCTTAATTATAGTTTCTTTTATTGCTGTATCATGGGCAGCGGAATTATCGCCGATCAAACTTCCTCCACCGAATCTCAGTAGAGGGAAATCTTTGATGCAATCTCTGCAGTTAAGAAAATCATCCAGGGATTTCAGCACGAAAAAACTGCCGGTGGAAGTTCTTTCTAATCTCCTCTGGGCCGCCTGTGGAATCAACAGGCCGGAGATAGGAAGGCGTACTGCTCCTTCCGCCGTTAATTGGCAGGAAATTGACGTCTATGTTGCCATGGCCGATGGCCTCTATCTTTATAGTGCGAAGGAGCACATCTTAAAGCCTGTTCTTAATCGGGATATACGGGAGTTGACGGGCAAACAATCTTTTGTAAAGGAAGCTCCGGTAAATTTAATTTATGTTGCCGACCTGTCCAAAATTGGCAGAGCCAATATCGAGGAAAAGAATTTCTATTCCGCGGTTGATACCGGTTTTATCAGCCAGAATGTTTATCTCTACTGCGCGTCTGAAGGAATGTCCACAGTTGTCAGGGCAATGATTGATAAGGATGCTCTGTCCAAAGCCATGAATCTGAGCGATAATCAAAAGATCACTCTGTCGCAGACGGTTGGCTATCCGGAATAATCAGTGGATTAAAGTGTAAAAGCTAATATTTGATTTACAAACACTGTCAAATTAAGTCGCATCACTCTTAACGGGTTTACCTAAAAAGCCTCAACATGTTTCAGTCCAGCAGCTCCCTGACCTTGCTGGAGAGTTGTTCCTGGGTAAAGGGCTTTTGGAGGAACCCGTTGCAGCCGCGATCCATGATTGTTTGGGCTTTCCCGGTGAGGCTGTACCCGCTGGAAAGAAGAACCTTGATCCCCGGATTGATCTCCCGGAGACGATCGAAAGTCTCTGCCCCCGATATCCCCGGCATAATCATATCCAGAATGACCAAATCAATTTCATTTCTTTTTTCCATGTAAACAGAGATTGCTTCCTGACCGCTCCCGACAGTATAGACCCGGTACCCCATGAACTCCAGCAGTTCCCTGTTCACTTCCAGAACCATCTTTTCATCATCAACCACCAGGATCGTCTCCGTGCCACTGACGATTTTTCCGGTTGCCGCTTTTTCCGTTACAACTTCTTTATCCGAAGCGGGCAAATGGATGGTGAATGTCGTTCCCTGGCCGGGCTCGCTGTAAACATGGATCATGCCCCGGTGACCCTTGATTATACCATAGACCGTCGCCATTCCCAGGCCGGTCCCTCTTCCCATTTCCTTCGTCGTGAAAAAGGGATCGAAGATTCGCTCCCGGGTCTTCTCGTCCATTCCTGTGCCGGTATCGGTGACCATTATTTTTACATATTTCCCCGGCTTCACGGAGTAGGAAAGCGCTTGTTCATCATTCAAAAGAACATTCTGGGCCTCCAGATAGATCTCCCCGCCCCCGGGCATCGCCTGCCAGGCATTAATATACAGATTCAGGAATACCTGCTCCATCTGTCCCCGGTCAACCTCCACGCTCCAGAGGTCTTTTCCTTGTTTCCGATGAATGGAGATTTCCTTTTTGGTTCTGCCGAACATGGAGGAGGTCTTTTCAATAACTTCGTTCATATCGGCGGGATTGACCTCATATCTTCCCCCACGGGCAAACCCCAACAGTTGCGAGGTTAAATCCGCCCCGCTTTGCACCTGTTCCTCAATCCGTCTGAGCCTCTCATAATGGGGATGGGAAGGATCCAGATCCAGCAACGACAGGGAAGCATAGCCCTGAATCCCCATAAGCAGATGATTGAAGTCATGGGCGATGCCGCCGGCCAACGTGCCGATGGCCTCCATCTTATCTGCATGTTGCAGGCGCTCCTGCAAAATCCGCCTTTCTTCCTCGGCCCGCTTGCGGTCGGTGATGTCAATCACCTGAATAACAGATTTTACTTTACCCAATGAATCAAGGTATACGGCACTCCGCACTTCACCAATACGCTTTTCGCCCGTTTTCTGCACAAATAAAAACTCATACTGTGAAGGAACATCCTCTCCTCGCTGACGGCGCTGGTATCGCTCGGCTGCCATTGCTTTGCTTTCTTCTGCTAGTAGGAAAGTGAAATTCTTGCCCAGGATATCTTGCTCCAAATAGTCAGCTAGATTGCAGAACTCATCATTTACATAGATATACCGGAATGCGTCGTCAACAATGGCAATCCCGATAAGGGATTTTTCGACCACGGATCGGAATCTTTCCTCGCTCTCCTGCAGTTCTTCCTCGGCCCGTTTGCGCTCGGTGATGTCGGTGACAACGTTCAGCGTGGCGGGTTTTCCCTCAAAATCGATCAAGGCACCGCCCAGTTCAAGCCATTTGATGTCGCCGTTTTTGGCAATAAGCCTGAACGTATAGCGGGATTCTAACCCATCGCCCCGGAGACGTTTCAGATAGCGCTCCCCCACAATGGCACGGTCATCCGGGTGGATGAACTCGATAAAAGGTTTGGAAATAATTTCTTGTTCTGAATAACCGGTTATTTCAACACCTGCGCGATTGACGAATTTAATCATGCCGTCCTGCGCAACATAAATGGCTTCATTGGCATTTTCTACCAGCGATCTATATCTCTCCTCACTCTTCTGCAGGGCATGTTCAGTCCTCTTACGCTCTGAAATGTCGCGCACGGTGAGGACGAGACCCTGGATACCAGGATTTTCAAACTGGTTGTTGCCAAGGGCTTCTAAACAAATCCATGTGCCATCCGCTTTCCGGGCTCTGAATTCTGTTGGTATGCCAGGATTGACTGATCGAAAAACTTCGTCCAGAGCTTTCACAACCTGATCAAGGTCATCGGGATGAATATGTGTAAAAGGCGACTTTCCTATGAAATATCCGGGTTGATAACCTAGAATCCTGGTCGCAGAAGGAGATTCATAGGTCAATTGGCCATTTCCGTCGAGGATGAATATTATATCTGATAAACTCTGGATCATTGAACGAAATCGTTCCTCGCTCTGTTGCAGTGCCTCCTCCGCCTGTTTGCGCTCGGTGATGTCTTCAATAATTCCTGCACCACCAAGAATATGTCCGCCTTGAGAAATCATCGGGGCAAAAAGAGCTCTTACCGGCGTAGTCTTTTTTGCGGTTACGGAAGAATAGGCACCTTCATACAATCCGGTGCTCCCGTTAAGTGCTTTCTGAACAGTTGAAACCATATTTTTATCGGGAAGGTTGAGCATGTTAAGGCCAATGAGCGCTTTTTGCGAAGATCCGATAATTTGGACGAAATTGTCATTGCAAGCAACAATAACACCCTTTTCATCAAAGTATAGAAGGCCCAGAGGCGAATTCTCGAAGATCAAACGATATTTCTCCTCGCTCTCGCGCAGCGCCTCCTCCGCCTGTTTGCGCTCGGTGATGTCGCGGGAGATGCTGAGCACGGCCTGCCCCTTCCTCCATTGGATCCTGCGCTCATGCACTTCGGCAGGGATCATTTTGCCGGATGCCGATACATAGGTTGTCTCGAAAATGTGCGACTGCCCCGCGAGTGTGCTTCGAGCATTTTTACCCATGTTCGCGGCGTTGTCCGGCGTGATGACTTCCGCAAGGTGGCGTCCGAGAATCGCCTCTCGGGGGATTTCCAGCCTTTGGGCCATCGCCTCATTGGCATCGAGGATAAGGCCGTCGGCATCGTGGATGATGATGCCATCCGGTGTCCCGGCAAACACTCCGCGATACCGCTCCTCACTCTCCCGCAGCGCCTCCTCCGCCTGCTTGCGCTCAGTGATTTCCCGCTCAATCTCCAACTGTTGCCTCAGGAAAAAATCACGCCGGGCATAGAATTCGATGGAATAACAGGCGAGCATTCCAATGACGTTTGTGCTGATAAGAAAGAAGCTGTTACTGAGCAGAACAGCGAAGGGCGTCGGACTGATCCAGATGGCCGCGATTTCGTACAATACCACCTGCACCCATCCGGCGAGTGATGCCCAGAGGAACCGAACGCGGCTGAAGGTATAGCCCCATATGAAAACAAGCAGCAGACCGGCATAATAGGAATAATTGACCGGCGGCGGGGCAATAACAATCATGCAAATAATGCCCCCGCCAGCCAGAATGAAAACGCCCGCCAGTAGAGGCTGCATATACCGTTCAAAGGACTTTGAAAACGATGCCAGTAATGTCCCGAAAAGTACGGGACAGACGATAACAAAACGAATAAACCATATGGTGGATTTTTGTTCCGGCATGAGTAGCGCATCCAGGATACCGAAAGCTGAGTAAAATATCGCTCCCAGGATCAGGGATATCCGGATGTGGGGGAGTGATACGCGATAGTAATCGCTCAGAAATGGCGCTTCGAGTTTCGACAAGTTCCCGGAGAATTTCAGCGTTAGCAAAGGCAGTTTCATGATGTACCTAATGATCTCTGACTAATTGCCTGTTTTGATTTTTCAAGCCGAGCAGACCCGTTTCTTCTGATACTATTAGATTGAGGTCTGCTTTCTTCTATAAGCGCCAGATTATCTGGCGGTACCAAAATATTTCAACATGTTATGTATATCATATTTTCAATGAGACAACATCAATGATTACGGGTCGAAATACTGCATCTTAGTCAAGATCATCGTTTTGCGGACTTCAGGAAGTATGATTTGCAGTCCATCTTTGCCCCTGCTGTCAAGATAACTTCATCCTATAGCAAATAAGGTAATCATATTTTATCTATATCATCTATAGTGCATTTTTTCAAGGCTCCGGAATCAAGCAATGACCACATTTTTTCTCTGACTACTTCCATTAGTGGTATAAAATATTGTTGCAAACATCTGAGACCTAGGCTAATTTAAAACATGCGTTCATTTCGTCTTTTCCATTTATTATTTCTATCCATAATATTTGCCACGGCTTGTGATAAGGTTCCTTCGGGAGATAAACCACGGGTGCTTGACGCCGGGCAACCGGCTTATGGAGATATCATGGTTAGAGGCGATATCGGCGATGCCAGCAATTTGATCCCGCTACTTGCTTCTGATTCGCCTTCACACAATATTGCCGGTTTGGTTTACAACGGCCTGGTAAAATACGACAAGGACATGAGAATAATCGGTGATCTGGCCAAATCATGGGATGTTTCCGCAGGCGGGCTGGTGATTACCTTTCATTTGCGCAAGGGTGTTAAATGGCATGACGGCCAGCCTTTTACGGCAGCCGATGTTCTTTTTACTTATCAGGTAACAGTTGATCCGAAAACACCTACGGCTTACGCGGGTGATTTTCTGAAAGTTAAGAAGGCCGAAGTTCTCGATGAATATACTTTCCGCGTAACTTACGATAAGCCTTTCGCTCCGGCGCTGATCAGTTGGGGCAGTTCCATTCTTCCTAGGCATTTGCTTTTCGGTAAAGACATCACCAAAAGCCCGCTATCACGGCATCCTATTGGTACCGGGCCGTACAAGTTCAAGGAATGGATCTCCGGCCAGAAGATTGTACTTGTTTCCAATCCAGATTATTTTGAGGGGCGCCCATATATTGATGGTTTTATCACCCGCATCATTCCCGATACGGCCACCATGTTTCTGGAGCTGCGCGCGCAGGGCATCAGCCTGATGGATTTGACACCGCTGCAATACACAAGGCAGACTGAAAATAATTTATTTAGGGATAATTTTCATAAATATCGCTACCTCGGTTTTAAATATGTTTATTTAGGCTATAATTTAAAAAATCCGCTTTTTACCGATAAGAGAGTACGGCAAGCGATTTCTTACGCCATCAATAAGGAAGAAATTATCAGTGGTGTTCTGCTGGGGCTGGGGAAGACGGCAACGGGTCCTTACAAACCTGGATCATGGGCTTATAACGGCAATGTTAAAATTTATAACTACAATCCGCAAAAGGCCAGGCAACTGCTTGGTGAAGCGGGCTGGAAAGATTCTAAAGGCACAGGTATTCTGGAAAAAGACGGTAAGCCCTTTGTTTTTGAGATAGTCACCAATCAGGGCAATGATACGCGGCAGAAATGCGCGGAAATAATCCAGCGGCAGCTGAAGGAAGTCGGCATAACAGTCAAAATCAGAATACTGGAATGGGCATCGTTCGTAAATGATTTTATCACTAAGCGGCGCTTTGATGCTGTGATTTTGGGCTGGTCTATTTCGCTTGATCCAGATGCTTATGATGTCTGGCACTCCAGTAAAACCGCTCCCGAAGAATTGAATTTTATGTCTTATAATAATCCCAAAGCCGATGAGATGCTGGAGAATGGCCGCAGCACTTTTAACCAGAGCCAGAGGAAAAAATACTACGACCGTTTCCAGGAAATACTGGCCGAAGATCAACCCTATACTTTCCTGTACGTTCCCGAGGAATTGATCATTATCAATAGCCGCTTTCGGGGTATCGTGCCCGCGCCCATCGGGCTCGATTACAACTTCATCAAATGGTACGTTCCGAAAGACGAGCAAAAATTCGTGATGATCAGATAATCAATCCCGCGATTTGGAATCACTTGGCTCCGGCCAGGGAGGAAAGCGCCGTGATCCGCGGGAGGTCGCGTTGTTTTAGGGAGCCTCCGGCTCCTGCTGGAGGGGGCTCCACTCTATGAAATACACAGTTTTAGTAACCAAACGTTCTCCGGAGATGCAGGGCTTATGGAACGGAGCCGTATGGCAGAATGTGCCTGCTCTGGAAGTTTCCTACTTCCGGCCGGAAGGAAGCGCGCATCGTCCGCAGACGTTGTGCAAGCTACTGTATGATCCGGAAAGACTCTACGGTATATTCCGGGTAGATGATCAGTATGTGCGCTGCATCAATACAGGGTTTCAGGCGGATGTGTATAAAGACAGTTGTGTGGAATTGTTTTTGCAGCCAAAATCAACAGGCGGTTACTTCAATTTTGAATTCAACTGTGGAGGCGCGATGCTCGCATCCTACGTCACTGATCCTACTCGCGTAAACGGCCGGGTTAAGCAGTGCACGCTACTCACGCCGGACGATGATCGCCAAATCCAGCGGTATCACAATTTGCCTGTTGTAGTTGAACCTGAGATTACAAAGAAGCAAATCTGGTTTTTGGAATTCTTTATTCCCTTTACCGTGCTGGAAAAATATGCGGGGCCATTGGGGGAAGTAAGCGGCCAAATCTGGCGGGGCAATTTTTACAAATGCGGCAATGAAACTTCGCATCCGCACTGGGGCGCATGGTCACCTGTTAATGAACTGAATTTTCATCTTCCCGCATGCTTTGGCAGCATTCAGTTTGAGTAAGGCGAACGGCTTGGTCTGTCCATTCATCATGCAATATTTTCAAGATTACTGGCCCTGACGCCAATCAGCCGGACTCGTTTCTTCAGATCAATTCGTTTAAGACAGGCAAATGCCGCCTTGCGCATCTCTTCTTCGGAATCTGTATAATCTGTGAGCGTTTTGGCACGAGTCTTGGTTTCAAAATCACTGAACCTGATTTTGACGGTGACAGTCCTGGCTTTGGATCCGCTATCTTGCATGTCCGAGACTACCTCTCTGGTCAGCAGGGCAAGAGTTTTGGCAATAGACTGCCAGTCTTTTATATCTTTTTGAAAGGTGGTTTCGCGGCTGATCGATTTTGCTTCCCAGTGAGTAATAAGTGGACTGTCATTAATTCCCCGGGAAGAATCATAAAGGTATTGACCGTAAGAATTGCCAAAATGTTCAATGAGCGTTTCGAGTGGTAATAAGGCAAGCTGCCCGATGGTCTCTATCCCCATAGTTTTCAGATACGCTTCTGTCTTTGGTCCGATGCCGTATAATTTTCTTGCGGGCAAAGGCCACAAGCGGCTTTCGATATCTCTTTCAGTCAGAATGGTAAGGCCATCCGGCTTTTGCAGATCGGAGGCAATTTTGGCCAACAGCTTGTTTGCGGCAATGCCGATAGAACAGGTCAAACCGGTTTTTTCTTTAATTCCGGTTTTAATGCGTGAAGCGATAATTTCGGGTAAGTCCTTTAGTTCCGACACATCCAGGTAAACCTCATCAATGCCGATATCTTCGATAATTGGAGTAATAGACAAAAGTGTGGATTTAAATGCAGCAGAGGCAGTCACATAGGCCTGATAATCCACCGGCAGGAAAATAGCCTGAGGGCAAAGTTTGTGGGCGGTCATCATCGGCATTGCCGAATGGATGCCAAATTTTCTGGCTTCATAATTAGCTGTAGAGACGACTCCTCGTTTAGTGGGATCACCGCTGCCTCCAATGACAACAGGTTTTCCGGCGAGCGCAGGATTGCGCTGCTCTTCCACAGCGGCAAAAAAGGCGTCCATGTCAATGTGAATTATTCTTCTTTTGAGGGGCTTGTTTGCGGTTGTCATATTGGCTCTGCTTATTAATTAGAAGGAATTAAATACCAGGATGGACGTAAAGTAAAGCACGAAATCTCACTGCATCCTTTCTGGTGGCGCTTTGAACCTGCCTGCAAGTCTTAACTAAAAAGGGAAATCCTTCTGGGGTGCCTTCTTGTGCTGAACAGGAGAGGCTTTTGCTATATACTTAGCCGCTTTCTTGTGAACCGAGTTTGGCCTCACAACGATGGATTTAGGTGTCGTCGGACATGCTTTTTCGCAGGCTCCGCAGCCAATGCAGTATTGAGTATCTGTTTCGGGGTATAGAATGTTATCCTTGTCGATAAAGCTAATGGTGTGGGTTGGACAGACTTCTCCACAGGCGCCGCAATTTGTTTTGTCCACGTAAACCACACATTTTTCTTTTAATAGATCAACAGTTCCTATTTGAGTGAATTTTTTTTCCTCCAGTGGCAACGGCAATATCGCCCCCGTCGGACACACCCTGCCGCAGATGTTGCATTCATAATCGCAAAAACTTTTTGAATAGTTCATCAGTGGCTGAAGCAATCCACCAATACCGAATTCTAAAAAAGACGGCGTGATGACTTTTGTCGGGCAGGCATTGACACAGAGATGGCAAGCACTGCATGATTGCGTAAAATGTTCCACGCTCACCGAACCAGGCGGAGTAATGGGTGGGCTTTGGGAAGCGTGAGCGTTTCCTAAAAGATTGCGGATGTTGGAGTTGAACATGAATAATGTAGAACCGGCAACGGCCAAAGAGCCGATAAGAAACCCTCTGCGCGCGGGTGACCATGCGCTGCCCTCTTCCTTCCCCCAGGATGGACGATAGCTCACAACAGATTGCGGACAAGCGTAAAGGCAGTTAAAACAATTAACGCATCTTTCTTGATCTATTACAGCGGTTTGCGGATCAATGCATCCTGCCTTGCAAACTCCTGCACAGCGGACGCATTCATTGCAAAAGTTTTGATGAAGCGATAATTTGAAAAGTGATATGCGCGAGATTAACCCCAACAATGTTCCCAACGGACAAAGTGTATTGCAGTAGAGGCGACCGTGTCTTACGGACATGATTAAAATCAATATGAAAAACCCCAAAGTTACAAGCCAAACGGAGAGAGGCAAATAGGCTGTCTCTTTAGAGAAAAGATAAATATTAAAATTCACAAGTAAGCTTACTGCCGCATTGTATATCCGGAAAAAGAAAGGCTGGGCAAACTGCGTTATCATCCTGCCTGCCAGAGAATAAGGATCAAGCAGATTGAGAAGCGACATTGAACCCAGAGCTGCGCTAACTACAACCAAGCCAAGAATAGAATAACGCAGCAAGTTACGCGGTTTTTGATAAGAATGTTTTTTACGCCAGCCGATTTTTCGGGACAAAGCAATGAGAATATCTTGAAGTGAACCCAGTGGGCAGAGAAAGGAGCAATAAACCCTGCCAAAAATAAGAGTGACCATAAGAACTGAAACAAGGCCGAAAATGAACAGGGCTGTAGGCTTTGTTAAAATCCTGATCAATGCCGGAACAAATTGGAAGGGCAGTAATGTTGAGGATAGAAAAACGGATAGTTTTTCCCCGCCCAAAAATAAAAGCAAAAATAATGTGAAGACGGCAAGAGAAATTATAATGCGGATTTTAACCAGATTCAATTTGTCTTCCCTCTACATTGAATAGGTAACAATTTTCAGTTCTTTTAAGTTCATGGTGCCTGTTTTTTGCTGATGCGCAATTTTTATGTATTCTATATCTTCCGGATTTTTGCCGAAAATTCTAGTTGCCGCCGCGTCCACCGCGACAATATCTCTGGACATAAGTAATGTTTTTTTCAATTCGACATTAGGAGCTGTCCCGTCGCGCGGCCCGCCTGGACCATGGCTCATCAGAACCCGGTAAGCATCTACAATATTGAGGTCGGGCTTTTTATACAGGCAAAAATCAGCAATGCACTGATCCAGACCGGTCAAATGATATTCCATGCGGTTTTTAACAATGCCCATCAGGTTTTTCATCGCGATGGAAAGATGAGTGGAACTGTGGTGCTTTAATACCGGCACATTTATGAATACATCGGAATCAAGAATTAGACCATGAATCCCCGCTGTTTTCAGTGTCTTTGCGCCGGGGATGCTTACTTCTTTATAGCTGAAATCATCAACTGGGATGATTATTCCACCGGCTGCTTTGGCGGCATCTTCGATACCGCTGATTTGATAACAATTTTGTGAATTGCCGGATGTTGGCATAACTACATTATCGAAGACATATACCTTTTTTGCCCCCGCCTGATAACAACTCTCGATGATAGTTTTTATAAGTAACGGGTTGGTTGTGGCGCCGACTTCCGGTTTTCTCGGAAAGCCGATGTTAGGTTTGACGACAACGGTTTGGCCTTTTTTAACAAACTGCCCCATGCCGCCCATCAGGGACATGGCTTTTTTGAACATGGTGTCGGGCTCACCGTTTTTGACGGCGACAAGATCGGGTATCGAAGCAGGTTTTTCTTTGGCCAGAATGAAATCCGGCTTGCCAAGGATTACAGCACTGCCCGCAATAAGGCCGAGCGACAAGCCTTTCTTTAAAAATTCTCTGCGATCGGTTTTTTGTGTCTGAGCCATAGCAGCCTCTGGAACTCTAAACTAGCTTCCGTATATGTTTGATGCTGATTTGAATAAGCAAAGCCCAGAGAATATTGACCAGCAATAAGACAACCACCAACCTGGCAATGAAATCCGAAGACAGGTGGACAAAATAATAATCAGTCAATATCAGCCACGGAAGTTCGCAGACGTAGGCCAGCAAAACGCTGAGGATAAGATTTTCATTTTTCTTATAAAAGAGCGCAATCAGCAAACCGAAAAGTGCATTGCCCATGATAATATAGGGGTTACCTAAAAAAAGAGCAGAGTAGAGAGAGCCGGAAATGCCGGCAACAATACCGCCAGTAGCGCCGTAAAAAACTGCGGCTAAAATTATCGCCGCCGGGAAAAAGTGGAGCTTCCAGCTTTGGGCAAAAGTTATGTTGATCAGGCTGAGCAGACAGGGGAGCAAGACTAACACAGTAAAAACACTCACTGCTTTGCGATACATGGCAACATTACTTTCGGCAGTTAATAGAAAATTATTCATTTCCTTCACCTCGCTTTTAAATTTTACCATTTCAAGTCCCCCTTTATAAAGGGGGATGTAGGGGGATTTTAATATTTATCTAAAAAATCTCCCCCAACCACTCTTTTAAAAAAGAGGGGAGCCATAGTGCCTAAGTGAATGACATTGAGTTTTACTTTAAACTCATGCCGTATTTTGTGCAACAGGAAATATCTTCATGAATCCGGTAATCAATTTGTTCCTTCAGGTTTGATCTTTTTGTCGCGTACATTGACTGAATTGGCGTGTGCGTCAAGGCCTTCTATTTGAGCAAAGTGAGCCGTTTGTTTAGCCAGCCTTCCCAATGCTTCTTGAGAAAATGATAGAACACTCATGCGTTTGTAGAAATCATAAACTCCCAGCGGCGAAGAAAACCGGGCAGTTCCCTGCGTCGGTAAAATGTGGTTTGTGCCCGCGATGTAATCTCCCAATGCCTCCGGCGTAAAAGAACCCAGAAATACTGAACCGGCATTGCGCACCTGCCCCAGAATTTCTGCCGGGTTTTCCACCATCAACTCCAGATGTTCCGGCGCGAAAAGATTGGCCAGTTCAACAGCCTGAGCAATATCAGCGGTAATGATGATCGCGCCATATTTATTGAGTGAGCTCTCCATTATTTTCTTTCTTGATAAAGTCTTCAGCTGGCGATCGATTTCCTTAGAAACTTCTCGGGCCAAATCCGGAAGCGGTGTCAAAAGAACAGCTGCCGCTATTTCATCGTGCTCGGCCTGTGCCAGCATATCCGCCGCCACAAAAGACGCGTCGGCGCTTTTATCGGCGATGATGACAACTTCGCTGGGGCCGGCGATCATATCTATAGCCACCTGACCAAAAACAAGTTTTTTGGCCGCGGCAACATAGGCGTTGCCCGGGCCCACAATTTTATCGACGCGGGGAATTGTTTTTGTTCCATATGCCAGAGCGGCAATAGCCTGGGCTCCGCCGATTTTAAATATCCGCTGCACGCCACTTACTTCCGCCGCCGCGGCAATCAATGGGTTTAATTGGCCGTCTTTGGAAGGGGTAACCAAAATTATTTCTTCAACACCGGCGATGCGTGCCGGAATTGCCGCCATGAGCAGTGTCGAGGGATAAGAAGCTTTTCCACCGGGCGCGTAAATGCCGACACGCCGCAGGGGCAAAACAATCTGGCCTAACTCCACACCACTTTCATTATTAACCATAAAGCCCAGCGCGATCTGGTGGCGATGATAATCTTCAATACGCCTGGCGGAGAGTTTAATTACTTCTAAATCTTCCGGCGCTACCTTTGCCAGAGCATCTTTTCTCTCCTTGGCTGTTGCTTCCACTGTAGCCGCGGTCAATTTATGTCCATCAAATTTGGCCGTATAATCAAAGAGCGTTTCATCGCCCTTAACTGTTACATCGTGGATAATTTCCGCAACGGATGCTAAAAGTTCCGGGCTAAACGTTCCGCCTCTGAGGCGCAATTTACTAAAAAAATTCGCAAATCCGGTGTCATCGGCCCTGATGATTTTCATGCTATTGTGCCATCCTTTTAATATTCGCTCCCAGCGCGGAAAATTTCTTCTCTATTGATTGATAACCACGATCAATATGATAAACGCGGGAAATTTCCGTTGTTCCTTCAGCGACAAGTGCTGCCAGAATCAGGGAAGCGGATGCCCTAAGATCCGTCGCCATGGTTTGCGCGCCGCGCAGGGCAGGCACACCGCGGACAACCGCGCTGCCACCCTGAATTTGAATATCTGCCCCCATACGCGTAAGTTCGCTGACATGCATAAAACGGTTTTCAAAAACAGTTTCAGCAATCACGCTCAGGCCGCCGCCTATAGACATATAGGCCATCATCTGCGCCTGTAAATCCGTGGGAAACCCGGGATGAGGAAGAGTTTTGATATCAACACTATGGATCTTTTTTCCGGCGGATACTTTCAGACCGCCGGCGATGGGAGTGATTTTCATGCCCGTGTCCCGCAATTTGTTGATCAATGCTTCCAGATGCTGGGGATTGCAGCCCATTACGTTTACTTCGCCCCGCGTAATTCCCGCGGCAATCATAAAAGTTCCCGCTTCAATGCGATCGGGAATTATTGTTGCCTCTACAGGCTGCAGCGATGTCACCCCGGTTATGGTGATTACATCTGTTCCCGCGCCGCTGATTTTTGCCCCCATGCCTCTGAGAACTTCCGCCAGGTTGACAATTTCCGGCTCGCGCGCGGCGTTGTTCAAAACTGTAGTACCATGGGCCAAAGTGGCCGCCATCATGATATTTTCTGTTCCGGTTACAGTCGGTATATCAAAATAAATATCCGCTCCTTTTAATCTTTTAGCCTTCGCTTCGATGTAGCCGTTGTGCAATTCTACGTGCGCCCCCATATCCTGCAGGGCTTTGATGTGCAGATTAACCGGCCTTGCGCCGATGGCGCAGCCTCCGGGAAGAGAAACACGGGCAACACCCATACGGGCCAACAGCGGTCCCAAAACCAGCACAGATGCGCGCATAGTTTTGACTAAATCATAAGGCGCGTCGCAACTGGTGATGCTTTCAGCGCTTACCTTGCAGGTTTCATTTCCATCAATTTGCACACCCATACTTATTAAGAGCTTTTTTATCGTTTTAATATCCACCAGATCGGGGATATTATGAAATGTATTTTCGCCCGAGGTCAAGAGGGCGGAGGCCAATATCGGCAGGGCGGCATTTTTTGCTCCACTGATCTGAACATCTCCGTGAAGAGGTTCACCACCTTTAATAACAATTTTATCCACTTACTTTTCTCCTCGCTTTAATCACACGCGGCAATCCGGCATAATCCCTGCGCATTTCGATACTGTCATAATTACCTGCGGCTTCCAGAATCCTGCGGATGCCTGCTTCCTGTTTAGCTCCAATTTCCAACAAAAGCCAACCATTTTTTTTGAGGTATGGGGCTGCCTGATAGATCAACTTTTCGTAAAATTCCAAGCCGCTTTCTCCGGCAAAAAGCGCTTCGCGCGGTTCAAAATTTTTTACTCCTATCGGCAACTCATCATACTCCTTGGCTGCGATATAAGGCGGGTTGGAGACAATGATATCAAATAGGCCATCCACCGGCTCAAACAAATTTCCCAGCTTGAAATCGATTTTATCTTGAAGTCCCAAAGTGGCCGCATTTTTTTGAGCAAGATTTAGTGCCGCTGGAGAAATATCGGTAGCAACAACTTTTGCGCCCGCAATTTCGTAGGCTAATGCCAAAGCAATTGCGCCGCTGCCTGTGCCGATGTCTAAAATACGCACGGGGAGGGAATTAAAATTGCGGTAAACATCCAGTGCTTCTTCAACAATGATTTCGGTATCAGGGCGAGGGATGAGCACAGAGCTGTTTACTTCCAGCACGAATGTCCAGAATTCCTTGCGCGAGGTTATGTAGGCCACCGGCTCCCACTTTAATCTGCGGGCGATGAGATTTCTAAACGCTGAAAGTTTAGTCTCGCTGATGGTCATGTCCGGATTTTTGTAAAATTCCAGACGGTCATAGCCCAGGCAAAAAGAAAGCAATACTTCCGCGTCGAGTCGTGCGGAAGGAATATCCGCAGCTTCTAAAGTTTTTGTGGACTCATTGAGAATGTCGTGAATAGTCATAGTTATTCCCAAGCGTAACGATCCCATTCCTAAATCAGAGCGCTATTTTTGTTGGCATCGTCGTCAGCGTCCTCAACGTATGGTCATATACGCCTCCGGAGTCTCCTCCTTGCCGCCTCGATATCATCTCTGATTTAGAAATGGTATTAATTTTGATCTTCTCTTTGAAAATAAATTGTTGCAAAAAAAATGTCAAGTGTTTATAAATCTAAATCATTAATATTTTAACAGATTCTCATAATTCAGTAGCTCGTGCCGTAAATAGTCAAATTATGAGTTGTAATTGGGGGGACTTTCAACAACATTGACTTGCAGGGATAGATAGAAACTTGAATAACTTGTTGGGCTGGAAAAATGATGAATAATACACACAGAGCAACCGCAAGAGAGATCGCACACAAGCACTTGGAGGCGGGTGACCCTTTGGGCTGGTTCGAAGACCTTTATTCGCGAGCGGGCGAGAACGCATCGATTATTCCATGGGCTGATTTGGCGCCGAATCCCAATCTCATCGACTGGCTCGATCGGCACCCACAAGCTGACACCGGGAAGGCGCTGAAAATCGGATGCGGCCTGGGTGACGATGCGGAAGAACTGACAAGTCGGGGGTTCGAAACAACCGCGTTCGATATTTCGGAGTCGGCAATCGCGTGGTGCTGGAAGCGTTACCCGCAATCGGCAGTATCGTATATCGTCGCTGACCTGTTCTCCGCGCCTGTCGAATGGAAAGCCAAGTTTAATTTTGTGCTGGAATCGTACACGCTTCAAGTGCTTCCTCCAAATCTCCGGGCAGACGCCGTGCGCTGCATCGCCTCTTTCGTCGCTCCGAGCGGAACGCTGCTCATCATTGCGCGGGGAAGAGAACCGGGCGAACCAGAAGGGAAGATGCCTTGGCCCCTCACGAAAGACGATCTGTCGCTCTTTGAGACTCGCGGTCTCAAGGAGGTATCTTTCGAGGATTACATGGACAGCGAAGATCCTCCGGTACGTCGTTTCAGAGCAACTTATCGGCGGGGAAAATAGGAGAAGCCCAACAAGCCGGATGCAGGCTACGGCTTACAGCCGTCGGTGATGCTTGTGTTGGGCACAGATCTGTTAGGAGGAATTTATATGAAATTTGGTATTCTTGTGTTTCCTAATTCTGAAGAATTGGATATTTTTGGTCCATGGGAACTTCTCGGAATGTGGAAAAAATTCGCCGGCGGGCCAGATCAATGCCTTATCGTAGCTCAAACAACCGCACCAGTAATATGCGCAAAAGGCATATCCGTTAATCCTAATGTTTCGTTCGAACAATGTCCTGCGCTGGATTTTCTCCTTGTTCCCGGTGGTGAAGGGACACGAAAAGAAATTAATAACGATATCCTCATTGGCTTTATCAGCGAGCAGTCTAAAAACTGCAAAGCTGTTCTCTCGGTATGCTCTGGTTCATTTCTATTACATCGAGCCGGGTTATTGTCAGGTAAAAAAACCACAACGCATTGGAACTCGCTTGATCGTTTGAGGGCACTTGGTGACGTTACGGTTGTTGAAGAGCGCTTTGTAAAGGATGGGAATATCTGGTCTGCTGCAGGTGTATCTGCCGGTATTGACATGATGTTAGCATTTATTGAGAATATTGCAGGCGAAGAAGCTGCGGGAATAGTCCAGTTTGCTGCTGAGTACTATCCATCGGCAAAGTCATATGGTGGCTTCGATAAGCACCAAAAAGCGCCTGCCTACATAAAACAAAGGGTCTGACCGAACTGCTCCAGTGGAAGACTTAAAGCCGCGCTTATCCGTTTCGTCGGGTATTATGTGCCTGCAATTAACTCCAAATTATTTCAAGGAGGAACATGAGTACATTAATAGAAACAAAAAAGTATGGAATTGTTACGGAAGTAACCTTAAACCGGACGGAAGCGTATAATGCGTTCAACCTGGAAATGATTACAGCGTTGGCAAATAGGCTGACAAAATTAGCTACAGATGATGCTGTAAAAGGCATTATAATTACCGGTAAGGGAAAAGCGTTCTGTGCCGGAGGAGATCTCAAATGGGCTGTTGAGTTTTCTGAGAGAAAAGGAGCATCTTTTCACACACTCGCTTCACAACTACATCTAGCTATTGTGGAAATTCGACGAATGAAGAAACCGGTCGTGGCGGCAATCAACGGGATAGCGGCCGGAGCGGGTTTTTCACTGGCACTGGCCTGTGATTTCCGGATAATGGAAAAATCAGCAATTTTAAGACAGGCGTATACTTCCAACGGATTATGTATTGACGGTGGCGGTACATTTACCTTGCCAAGAATTGTGGGTCTTGCCCGGTCTTTAGAAATTGCGGCCTTCGATAATCCGATTTCTGCACATCAGGCAGCAGAGTGGGGCTTGGTAACCAAAGTTGTTGATGACGGCAAGGCTTTGGAAGAAGCAATTAATATGCTGAACATGCTGGCAAAAGGCTCACTGAACTCTTTTGGCTGGTCTAAAAAATTACTTACGGATTCCTTTAGTAATTCATTGGAAACACATTTAGAATTGGAAAGAGAAGGCCTCTCTGCCTGCGCGGATAGCCCTGACGGACAAGAAGGTCTAAATGCATTTGTGGAAAAACGTAAGCCTAGATTTGATATTTAAAATATTTTATAGATGTGTGACACATAAACTGTCGCTACACCGGATCGCCGGTAAATTCGGTTTCCGGTGGCCTCGTTTTTAGGGTGCACTTATGAGTATTACACAAGCAAGGATACTGTTTGCATTAGTCATAGCAGGAATTGCCTTCGCGCTGTATTTAAGTTGCAACTTTTTACCTGATCATGTTGCGGCAAATTTTGGAAAAGGCGGCAAGGTTGTCACTTTTAACTCTCGCGAAACATACAGATTTTTAATGACACTCTTTGCCTTATTGTTGCCAGCAATGATTTACATCGCGATGGCATGGCTGCTACGAGTCACTGCCCGATTTACTCCTATACCAAATCGTAATTACTGGCTTAGCTCTGAACATCGTTCATCGACATTGCTCTGGATTGAAAAATTCGGGTTGGCAACTGGCGCCTTGGTATCAGTGTTTTGGTTCGCTCTACACATGGTCAATTTTCATGCGACCATATTGGAACCACCTCATTATGAATTGTGGCCAAGGCTGTCTCTATTGGCGGGGTGGCTGGTTTTTGTGGTGGGTTCCGGGATCGTGTATAGGCGGCACTTTAACCGTAGGAAATAGGGTCCGGTCTTGAACTATCAGTTTTCGTCGATGTGTTTTCCTTGCAAGTGAACCATGATATGCAGATAGGGACATTGACCGTTCTCTTGCAGAATGTGATCAATGCCCCTATTTTACAATTCTTATTATCTTGAAATCATATTTTCGCCGCGGCGAATCGTCCAGAAATCGTCGGAAAGATTTCTGTCCGCAACGTATTTATAGGGCATGGTGAAATATCCTTTCATCCCCCAACCCTCTCCCCATGAATTCCGCACAATAAATCTTTCCTGTGCATCATCGTAACCTACGGCAAGAACAGCATGCCCACCAAGTGACTTTTCACCTTGCCCCGGCATGTTCACAACGCCGGTTTTCGCTACTGCCTGCGATTCGAAGCTTTCATACACAGTAAAACCAAAGACAAACGGGAAGCCTTCAGCCAGGCACGCGCGCATTTCATCCAGCGTGATAATGCGGTGATAGGAAGTGATTTGATGATTCATCGCATCCTTGTAACAAGTTGGAGTTGGTTTAACCCGGAATTTGGAGACAAGATAAGGCCATTTTTTCTCCGAGCATACGCCCTTTTTCGCGAGCGTCTTGATGCCGTCACGGATCATGGCTCCGGAGTCGGATTGGATGGTGTGTTCAACGGCTCTTTCGTTATAGTAAATAAATAACCGGCTGAAATCCTCAAAGGCGACTTTATCCTTCCTTTCCAGGAATTCCAACCCACCAGCCAGAGCGTTGGCGGTGCAACTGCCAAGTTGTCCCTGATCCTCTACTTTTGAACAGGTAGGACGCAAGTCTACCTTGCCAGGTAATGTTGCCGGAATGCGCAATACTGCACTGAGAAGGTAATCACGCTGATCGGGTACATCAGGTACCCAGCCATAGCCTTGTTTTTTTAGCTTACTTTTTTTTGGAGCGGCAGCTTTTTTTACTGGCATATATAGACCTCCTTTAACTTTAATAGATGTAAACCGTTTAATTTAGCCTATTTCAGCAATTCTGCCTGATAATGTGAAGACAAGGCGTCAATCATTGCACCGATATTGCCGTTAATAAAACTGTCCAGATCGTAGCGGGTCATGTTAATGCGATGATCGGTGATACGGCCCTGAGGGAAGTTGTAGGTGCGGATGCGTTCGGAGCGATCGCCAGTGCCTACCTGGCTTTTACGCGTCTGCGCCTGTTCCGCATTCTGTTTCTGGACCATGGCGTCAAGAAGGCGTGCCCGCAGAACTTTCATTGCCTTGACTTTGTTTTTGAGTTGGGATTTTTCGTCCTGACAGGTGACAACAAGTCCTGTAGGTAAATGGGTGATACGTACAGCTGAATCTGTTGTATTGACGCTTTGGCCGCCGTGGCCGGTGGAGCGATAAACATCAATCCGCAGTTCGTTTTGATCAATATTGAGTTCCACTTCTTCCACTTCGGCCATTATGGCCACTGTTACCGCGGAAGTATGAATGCGGCCCTGTGCTTCCGTGACCGGTACGCGCTGGACACGATGGACGCCGCTTTCGTATTTCAGGCGGCTATAAGCGCCTTTTCCATCAATTTGGGCGATGATTTCTTTGAAACCGCCCATACCACCGGCAGGTGAACTGCTGACCACTTCCACTCGCCAGCCTTGAGCTTCCGCATAGCGCGCGTACATCCGGAATAAATCGCCGACAAAAAGACCTGCTTCATCGCCTCCGGTCCCCGCCCTTATTTCCAGAAAGACATTTTTATCATCATTGGGATCTTTCGGCAACAGCAAGAGCCTTATCTTTTCTTCCAGTTCAATTTGTTCTTGTTGTAACTGGGGTATTTCTTCTTTAAAGATTGCTTTTAGTTCTTCGTCAGTCTCTTTAAGAAATCCCTGATACTCTTCAATGCGGCTTCTGACTTTTTCATACTTGCGGATAATTTCAACCAGCTCATTTAAATCGGAATGCTCCTTGGCGTATTTCTGATACAAGCCCTGCTTGGATACAACCTGCGGATCGCTCAGTTGTCCTTCAAGTTCCTGATAACGGATTTCAATATCGCGCAGTTTATCTAATAAATTATCCATGATTTTTGTTTAAGCTATAACCAAGATTGTTTAAAATTAGCTGAAAAAGGCACACTTATAGTGCTCCCATCCGCTAGATAGGGCAACCTACAAATGATAAGGAAGTTGATTGATCCTCATAAAAGAGTCGAATTCCAATTACGAAAAGTTATGCAGATGCTTTTTTCGTTGTTTTCTTAGCTGTTGTTTCAGTCTTTTCTATCTTAGCTGTCTTCGGGCTCTCTGCTTTTGGCGAGTACCTTTTCTTAAATCGTTCGACCCGGCCTGCCGTATCCATAATCTTTTGCTTACCGGTCATAAATGGATGGCAGTTTGAGCATATTTCTATCTTAATGTCTTTTTTAGTTGACCTTGTTTCGATAATATTGCCGCAAACACAGGTAATTGTTGCGTCTTTATATTCTGGATGAATGCCTTCTTTCATTTTCCCCCCTTGGCTTTTAGCTGTATCTAATAAAGTTTTAGTATAGTTTCACAGCAGTTTGGCTGCATTATAATATATGCAATAAAAATTCAAGATAATATTTGACGACTTTGAAAAAAAGTCCATATGCTGCGTTGCACTGCATCCTTCGTCACTGCGGCCTACGTAGAAGTAGGCCTCATTCCTCAGGCTTTGTGCGCCTTGCCTCTGGCGCATTTTACAAAGTCGTCCCAAAATTGGCAATTTGCGTCTTTTTACGAAAACATCATATTTGGTTCTTATGAATTCATCGAATCCAGGAACTCCTGGTTCGTTTCTGTTTTTTTGATTTTGCCGATGATGAATTCCATCGCGTCCACAGGATTCATTTCCTGAAGCAGTCTGCGTAATATCCAGATGCGGTTTAGATTCACCTTGGGAATCAGCAATTCTTCTTTTCTTGTTCCCGAACGGATCAAATCAAACGCGGGGAAGACTCTGCGATCGGCAATGCGACGGTCCAAATGGAGCTCCATATTGCCGGTTCCTTTAAATTCTTCAAAGATGACTTCGTCCATCCTGCTTCCGGTATCGATCAGAGCGGTGGAAATGATCGTCAGGCTGCCGCCGTTTTCGATATTTCTGGCCGCGCCGAAGAAACGCTTTGGTTTGTGCAGAGCATTGGAATCGACGCCGCCGGAAAGAACTTTTCCGCTGGGCGGAACTACTGTATTATAGGCGCGCGCCAGACGGGTGATGCTATCTAGCAAAATGACCACATCTTTTTTATGTTCAACGAGGCGCTTGGCTTTTTCGATAACCATTTCTGCTACTTGTACGTGACGGGAAGCTGGTTCATCAAATGTGGAAGAAATTACTTCACCGGCAACACTACGCTGCATATCGGTTACTTCCTCCGGCCGTTCATCAATTAAAAGCACCATCAAAACCACTTCTTTATGATTTGCCGTAATGCTGTGGGCAATATCCTGCAGCAGGACTGTTTTGCCGGCGCGCGGCGGAGATACTATCAATCCGCGCTGTCCCTTGCCGATGGGCGCGAACAAATCAAGCGTTCTGGTGGAATAATTTTCCGGATCATATTCCAGATTTAATTTTTCTAACGGATAAAGAGGGGTTAAGTTATCAAAAAGAATTTTGTCGCGGGCTTGTTCGGGGCCTTCAAAGTTTACCGTATCAACTTTCAGTAACGCGAAATACTTTTCGCCTTCTTTAGGAGGCCGAACTTCACCGGAAATTGTATCGCCTGTTTTTAAATTAAATCTCCTGATTTGTGAGGGAGAGATATAGATATCATCAGGACTGGGCAGGTAATTGTAATCAACGGCGCGTAAGAAACCAAAACCATCAGGTAAGATTTCCAATACTCCCGAACCGGAGATCACGCCATTTTGTTCGGCTTGTGTTTGTAAAATGGCGAAGATCAAATCCTGGCGGCGCATACCACTGGCACCGGGAACATTTAAATCCTTGGCCAAATTATTGAGCTCGCTAATCGGCAATCTTTTAATATCTTCAATATTCATAAATATTTCCTTGATTTAAATTCTAATTAGGCAACGTAAAACGTTGTTATGATAAGGTTTACCTGCTTGTACTGCATTGTTATCCAAGAAATACACAAAGATAGTCATGAGTTTGTTTGCAGTTACAGATTAAATATCGGCTTGTTTGTTTGAATACTTGAAACTCTCCAAAGGGTGGGGCTCAAAAGCCTCTTGCTAATTGTAAGTAGATTATATTAATCTGGAGGGCATGTCAAGATATTTTCTTCTTTCTTGCTGTTTTCTCTTTAAAAAGACAGTTTATATATGGAAAATCAAATATTTTTCTTGATTCCTGGGCAACACTAAACTAATTAAAGTAAAGTAATTATTTTATTTATGAAAGGCTTTGGGTTTTATGGAAGAAAATAAGCTAAACGATGGGAAGACAATTGAACCGGCAGATGCCCCCGCCGAAATATCCCTGGAAGAGCTAACGCCTGCGTTGCGGGAAGCTTGCCAGCGGGCGGGCTGGAAAAGCCTGACTCCCGTGCAAGCCAAATCAATACCTTATCTTCTTGCCGGTCGCGAAATGTTGGTGCAATCAAGGACCGGCAGCGGCAAAACGGCCGCTTATGTTTTGCCCATTATGCAAAAAATAAATATGCAGCAAAATTCCGCCCAGGCCCTGGTGCTGGTTCCCACGCGTGAACTTGCCCTGCAAGTATCCATGGAAGCTCAAATGCTGACACAAGGGACGAACTTGCGAACGGCGGTAGTTTACGGCGGAGTAGGTTACAATGCCCAACTGGAAGCTTTTCGCGGTGGCGCTCAACTTGTTGTGGGGACGCCGGGACGAATTTTAGATCATCTGCTGAAAAACACTCTTTCTCTGGATCACTTGAAGATATTGATTTTTGATGAAGCTGATCGCATGCTATCCATGGGTTTCTATCCTGATATGGTGAAAATCCGCAAATATATACCAACGCGCGAAATATCCAGCAGTATGTTTTCGGCAACGTTTCCCCCGCAGGTGATCCGACTTGCCGATCAATTCCTGCGAAAGCCGCAATTACTGAGTTTAAGCGGCAATCAGGTGCATATCGCGGAAATCGAGCACCTCTATTATGTAGTTCCGGGCATGCGCAAGGAAAGATCGCTGGTGCGGATTATTGAAATTGAAAACCCGGCTTCCGCCATTATCTTTTGCAATACCAAAGACACCGTGCATTATCTTTCTGTAGTCCTGAAGCGGTTTGGCTATGATGCCGATGAATTAAGCTCCGATCTAGCCCAGAGCGCGAGGGAAAAGGTCATGGCTCGGGTAAAGCGCGGCGCCCTGCGTTTTTTAGTAGCAACAGATGTGGCAGCCAGGGGTATCGACATTCCCGATCTTTCTCACGTCATTCAGTATGAGCCGCCGGAAGATCCGGAGGCGTATATTCATCGTGCCGGCCGCACCGGAAGGATGGGTTCAAGTGGTGTGGCCATATCGCTGGTCGCGGAAATGGAAAAATACAAGCTGCAAAGCATTGCCCGCTTTTATAATATTAATATGGAAGAGCGCCAGCTTGCCAGTGATGAAGAATTGGAAAGAGTTGTTGCCGAAAGGATCACGGCACTTCTGGAATCTCGCCTGCACGCCCGCGATACTATTCAAGTTGAACGGATGCAGCGTTTCCTGCCTCTGGCGCGAAATTTAGCGCAGTCGGATGACGATCTGGCGTTGATTGCCATGCTTTTGGATGATTATTATCAGCAATCGCTGCACGCGATTCCGGTTCAACCAATGGCCGGAAGTGATGAGGATGAAATATCCAAGCCCAAACCAAAATTAACAATGAAAAGGCCACGGCCGAGAAATAAATATTAAGGGGAAAATAAAGATTTATGCAGTTTCAATATAACCGTTTAATCAAGACAATTTATCTGATAAGTTTTCTGGCAGTATTAAACCTGCTTGTTTCCTGCGCTACGGTACAGAAACCGGCCCAGATTGCAGTTGTTCTGGGAGCCGGCGCTTCCAAGGGTTTTGCGCATATCGGCGTGCTCAAAGTTCTTGAATCTCACAAGATTCCCATTCACATGATTGTAGGCACCAGTGCGGGTTCCTTTGTCGGCAGCTTATACGCTTACGGATACAATCCCTATGAGCTGCAAACCATAGCCCTTGCTATCCAGAAAGATGATGTTGCTGACTATATTTTACCGGATAATGGTTTTGTTAAAGGAGAAAGACTTGAAAACTTCATCAACACTAAAGTAAAATATACGACAATAGATAAATTCAAAATTCCTTTTTACGCCGTAGCGACAAATATCCAAACCGGAGAGGAAATGGTTTTCGGCCGCGGGAATACCGGAAAGGCTGTGCGCGCCAGCTGTTCCATTCCCGGGATTTTCAATCCTGTTGTTATCGGCGATAAATATTATGTGGATGGTGGGGTGGTCAGTCCCCTGGCGATTGATGTGGCCCGCAGATATGGTGCCGATGTGGTCATTGCAGTGGATATATCATCGAGTATAGCATCGTCGCCTCCGGCTGGCACAATCGAAACGATGATGCAGGCAATCGATATAATGTATAACAAGATAGCTTCCCTTCAAATTAAAAACGCTGATGTAGTAATCAAGCCCAGGGTGGGCTATATCGGTTCCAGCGATTTTGCCAAAAGGCACGAAGCTATCATGGAAGGTGAAAAGGCCGCAGGAGAAGCTATGCCCGCCATTAATGAAATCATTTCCAGATTAAGGCAGGAAGGGCGGCTACCTTAAATATCAGCTTATTAATACAGTAAAATAAGTTCTGACTATTTGCGCAGGCCATATTTGATCATTTTCAACTGCAATCCCTTGCGGCTCATTCCCAATTCCTTGGCTGCTTTGGTAACATTCCCTCCTGATTCCTCCAGGCATTTGATAATCATTTGCCTCTCCACATTTTCCATATGACTACGCATAAAATCCTTAAAAGGCTTTTTGCTGTCGTCTGTTTGCGTAATTATCGCCTTATCCACGGCGGTTTTGAATTCGTTAGGGATTTCCTTTAGCGTGACGATGTTATTTTGGGACAGCAGCATCATTCTTTCGATCAGGTTTTCCAATTCACGAATATTGCCCGGCCATTCATAGCGCAAAAGCATTTCTTTTACTTCGCTATCAACAGTTATCGAGAGTGCCAGCTTTTTGTTAAATTTATCCACGAAATAATCAACCAGGGGCAAAATGTCTTCTTTTCTTTCCCTCAGTGGCGGAACGTCAATGGGAAAGACGTTCAGACGATAGTAAAGATCTTCGCGGAAATTTCCCGCCCCAACTTGCTGCAGGAGGTTCTGATTGGTGGCGGCAATAATACGCACGTCCACTTTTATCGTCCGCAATCCGCCGACACGTTCAAATTCCTGTTCCTGAATGACGCGCAACAGTTTTACCTGCATATCGCGCGGAATTTCACTCACCTCGTCAAGAAATAAGGTTCCTTTGTGGGCCAGTTCAAACTTGCCCGGCTTGGTGATGACTGCACCGGTATAGGCGCCTTTTTCATAACCAAAAAGTTCACTTTCCATCAGAGTTTCGGCAATAGCGGCACAATTTATTTTGATGAGCGGATTATTTTTACGCGGAGAGTTGTAATGAATGGCGTCGGCCACCAGCTCTTTGCCGGTGCCGGTTTCTCCGGTGATCATAATTGTTGTTGTAGTAGGAGCTACCCGTTTGATGGCTTCAAATATCTCCAGCGTGCGTTTGCTTGTACCGATAATCCCGCTACGTTCTATTTCTTCCGGCGGTAAAAAAAGCTCATTTTCTTTTAAAGTGCGCGTTTTTATGGCTTTGGAAATAACATTTTTTAATTCATCGATTTCAAACGGCTTGGTAATATAGTCCAGGGCACCCTTCTTGAGGGCTTCTACTGCGGTAGCGACAGTGCCGTGAGCTGTAATCATAATTACTGGAATTGCCGGGTGTTGCGAAGTGATGTGGTTGAGCAGTTCCATCCCGTCAATGTTAGGCATCTTCAGATCGGTCACGACAGCCGCTATTCTGCCCGATTTTAAAATTTGCAGTGCCTCCTGTCCATCAGAGGCGGAAGCAACTTCATAGCCTTCTTTCTTCAGCATGGTGGTTAACACCAGCCGCATATTTATTTCATCATCTACTATTAATATTTTATTCATTGTTGAAACTCCAATTCCGAATGCGCAGCTTAGCGGAATTGGTAAGTTGAACAATCCCGCGAAGCGGAGGGTATGATACCCAGCAGCTTGTTTTGGCTTCATACCTGTGATTTCTTATAACTATTATGCCTTGGCTTATAAATCAAGTTGGATTGTTTAGCATTTAGACCGCCTTGTTGAGCCTGATGAAAAAAACACTGCCTTTTGAGGGGATCGATTTTACGGCGATGTTTCCGCCATGCTCCTTGATTATTCTCTGACATATAGCCAGACCCAGCCCAGCCCCTCTTTCTTTAGTTGTAAAAAAAGGTTTAAAAATATTTTTAATTTCTTTTTGACTTATGCCGCTTCCGGTATCGCGAATTGTGATGCTGAGAGCTTCTCCCGTTATGGTTTCGATTTTGGATGTGCGAAAGGTTAAGCGGCCGCCCTGCGGCATCGATTCAATCGCATTGAGGGCGATATTTAAAATAACTTGAATTATTTGCTGTTCATCAATTTCCACTTCGGGTATATCCTCACTAAGCTCCTGGACGATAGTAATGTTTTCTGCCAGCCGGTTGGCGGCAATCACTGAGATAGCCTTTTGGATAATGGTGTTGATATCTTGAGATTTAAGCTTGAGGCTGTATGGTCGCGCATAATCAAGAAACTGGCTTACGACCGCATTGAGCCTGTTTACTTCTTCAATGATTACATCAAATAGTTTTTGTTGCTCTTCTGTAGATGCTTCAGATTTTAAATACTGTGCCGCGCCTTTAATCGAGCCAAGCGGGTTGCGGATTTCATGGGCAAAGACAGGTGCCATTTCAGCCAGCATAAGGGCTTTTTCCCTTTCCAGCTTTTCATCAAATTCGTAAAGGGAAGTGAATACATCCCTGCTGTCCGGATAAAAGAAGCTGAAAAAATTTTTTAAAATCATTTTTGTGGGCGTCAGCGATATAACTATCAAAAAGGATGTCATGAGTATGCTGGTGAAAGAAGGCACGCTGTCGTTGAAGAATAAAGCCACAAAATAAAAGATTATTGTTCCGGCCAAAGTGCTGATAAAAATTATAAGAGCCCGTGCGAAAAAATCATGCAATTCATTAAGCTGCGGATAAGCAATTATTAACAAAATCAGATAAAGCAAGGCCGATAAAATCAAACCGGTTATCTTTGGTAAATTGAAGCCCAGATAGCTGGATAAATCAACACTACTGATGACCACAGCAAGTAGACAGGCGAAAACAAGATAACTAAGCCTCTTTTTTTCCGTACTGGGAGGCAATTTGTTTACATGGCTCAACAAGGCGATGTAGCAAAATAATATAACGATGCAGGCATAGGCAATTACAGTGAGGTGAAAATATACCCAACTGGAAATTGGGGTGAAGATGGAAATTATACCCAGCAAACTAATCACGGTAGAAAAAATAACCACTCTCCTGGAAAGAAAAGACTTATTGCGGGTAAGCTGCCGGAAGAACCAAAAAGTAAGCGCTGGAATCGCCAAAATCCCGGCATGTTCGATATTTAGCCAAAATCCAGGGGCAAAGATGTTCTGAAAAAAAACACCTATTTGTGAAACAAAGATAGCAGCACAAAGGCCGGCAAATGCTTCCTGCAGTTCATCCTTTTTGCCAGTGAGCAGCAGAGAAAGGGAAATGATGAAGCTGGTAGCGGCTAAAGTAAATGCATCCATCGTTAATTTATACCTAATTTGCCAAAGTACGATCAATTATGCTGACGATGTCAGTATGTTGAATGAATGAATGAAATATGTTTCATTATATAGTGCAAAAGCTAAAAAAAGCTAATGAAAAAAAGATATCATTGTGCCCAAAATAGTCTTTGTAAAATAATGCTTTATTAATTCTGATTGCACCGATTTTAAGTTATGATGGGTTGGCAAATTAATACTGGCAGAAAACATTCAATGGATTGACTTTTGTTGAGCCTTGCTTTAATAGTTATTTAGAAGGATGCTGCCTTCAGTAAGGTTTGCACATTTGGAAGTGAAAATATTTTTATCCCAGGGGAGTAACAAAATTAATGAAGAAAAAAGATTTATTGAACAAATCAGTTGAACATATAGATATTAAGGCTATCGATGCGCGAGATATTATCAACGCCATGAGGAAGATGTCTTTTTCGGCGCGCGATTTGGCCAATGCCGCCGATATTTACGACCGGATGCTCAAAGAAAAAAGCTGCGCTGTTATTTTAACTCTGGCTGGTTCCACAAGTGCCGCAGGTTGTATGCAAGTCTATGTCGATTTGGTTAAAAATAATATGGTGGATGCCATTGTCGCTACCGGTGCCTCTATCGTGGATATGGATTTTTTTGAAGCTCTCGGGTTCAAACACTATCAAGGTACTCCTTTTATTGACGATAAATTATTGCGCAAACTATATATCGATAGGATTTACGATACGTTCATCGATGAGGAGCAGCTCCAGTCTTGTGACCGGACAATCAAGATTATAGCCGATTCGCTTCCTGCCCGCAGTTATTCTTCACGAGAATTTATACAGGAAATGGGGAAATATTTAAAAAAGCATGCCAAGAAAAAAAATTCCCTTGTGCAAGCGGCCTACGAGCATAACGTTCCGATTTTTTGTCCTGCTTTTTCGGACAGCTCGGCGGGCTTCGGCCTTGTGTTGCATCAGTATGAAAGGCCTGAGCATCATCTCTCCATTGACTCGGTAAAAGACTTTCTGGAGTTGACACTGGTCAAAATTGAGGCCGGGACCACCGGCCTGTTGATGATCGGCGGTGGCGTTCCGAAAAACTTCGCTCAAGATACCGTGGTTTGCGCAGAGATATTAGGCAAAGAAGTTCCCATGCATAAATACGCCATTCAAATTACCGTTGCTGATGTGCGCGATGGCGCTTGCTCCAGTTCCACTCTCAAAGAAGCCAATTCCTGGGGCAAAGTGGACGCAACTTTTGAACAAATGGTTTATGCCGAAGCCACCACGGTACTGCCGCTTTTAGCCAGTTATGCGTACCACAAAGGAAGCTGGAAGAAGCGTAAAAAATGGCAATTAGCAAAGATTTTCGATGTTAAGGGAAATAAATTTACAAAAAAATAAGAAAATATTAAGTATTAAGTATAAAGCAGCGATCTGTTCTTTACATAGTGTGGAATGGTGGAGATGAGGGGGATCGAACCCCTGGCCTCGGCGTTGCGAACGCCGCGCTCTCCCAGCTGAGCTACATCCCCAAGCGTTTAGAAAACGTGCGCGAGCATATATTATTGTTTGTGTCAGTGTCAAGAAGTTGTTGACAGCAAATGCTGTTAAGTATAAATAATCTGGTAACTAGTTCATGATCTTTTAATTTGATGTCTTTTTGAGGCAGGAAAAGATCAAAAGTAATTAATTTCTGCGGGAGAATAAAACATGGCAAAAATTGACGCTTTTTTCCAACTTATGCATAATCAGAGCGCATCCGACCTTCATCTTATTTCCGGTCAGCAACCTGCCATCAGAATACGCGGTGAAATTGAACGTATTAAATACGACGTCCTCACCAATGATGCATTAAAAGTACTTCTCTATGAAATTACACCGGAACATAAAATTAAACAATTTGAAGAAACCGGTGATGTCGATTTTGCCTATGAAATTCCATCTCTAGCGCGCTACCGGGCTAATTACTTTCAGCAAAAGTACGGTGTCGGCGCTGTTTTTCGCGAAATACCCAATAAAATTACAACTTGTTCGGAGCTGGGACTTCCTTCGGTTATAGCAAGATTGGCAATGCTGCCACGCGGTCTTGTGCTTGTGACCGGTCCAACCGGTAGCGGTAAAACAACAACACTGGCGGCGATCATCGATGAGGCTAACCGTCTGCGCAAAGATCATATAGTCACTATTGAAGATCCGATTGAATTTGTTCATCAAAGCCAGGGCTGTATCATCAATCACCGCGAAGTAGGAGTTCACACAAAGAGTTTTGCGGCGGCACTGCGTGGAGCACTTCGTGAAGACCCGGACATAATTCTGGTCGGGGAAATGCGTGATCTTGAAACCATCTCACTGGCAATAGAAGCCGCATCCACCGGTCATCTGGTTTTTGCCACTGTGCATACAACCAGCGCGGCAAAAACTGTCGATAGAATAATCGAAGTGTTTCCTGCTTCCGAACAGTTACAGATTCGTTCTACGCTTGCCGATGGTTTACGGGCAGTAATATCGCAGGTTATTTTTAAAAGAATAGATGTTAGAAGCCGTTGTGTAGCTATGGAAATTTTAATTGCCAATTCGGCCGTGCGCAATTTGATCCGCGAGTCGAAAACTTATCAGATTCCTTCCATGATGCAAACAGGTAAAAAATACGGGATGCAACTTATGGACGATGCAATTATGGATCTTTATAGTCGCGGTTGGATCGGCAGCGAAGATGCCTACATGAAAGCTAATGAAAAAACCAGATTCCGTCCGCTTTTAAAATATCCACCTACCGATTTCACCGAAGCGTAAATCTCTACGAGAGGATGGCTTATGAGAAAACCAGAAATAGATCATATACTGATAAAATTGTTGGAATCCAACGTCAACATCTCCGATTTGATTCTGACCGTGGACAAGCCTTTTCAGGTAGAGGCATCCGGACTATTAATCGGAGTTGAATTAGAGCCACATTTTGAAAAACTGACGCCATTTCAGACGGAAATTTTTGCGCTGAATTTAATTAATCAAGATCAACGGCTGCTGGAAATACTGATTAAAGAAGGTTCCTGCGATTTATCATACGAGTTGCCTGGTGTTGCCCGTTTCCGCGTGAATATATTTTCACAGCGCGGCCATTACTCTATCGTTTTAAGAAAACTTGAAACTCAAATTCCTACTTGCACAGAGCTGTTATTACCGGATGCTTATTACCGTGTCGCTTCTGAAAAGAACGGCATTGTTCTGGTAACAGGCGCAACAGGTAGTGGTAAAACCACATCTCTGGCTGCGGTTATCAATGAAATCAATGAAAATAACTCTTTGCATATAATTACACTGGAAGATCCGATAGAATATACACACACTCAAAAAAAAGCCACTATCAATCAGCGCGAATTGGGTAAAGATTTTGACACCTTTGCCAATGGTTTACGCGCAGCTTTGCGTCAGGCGCCAAAGGTAATTCTTGTAGGTGAAATGCGTGACCGTGAATCTGTGGAAATTGCGCTAAATGCTTCTGAAACAGGTCATTTAGTGCTGAGCACTTTGCATACAATTGATGCCGGTCAAACGATCAACCGTATTCTTGGCATGTTTTCTGTGGATGAAGAAAACCAGATACGCACGCGTCTTGCTGATTCGCTTCGCTGGATTATCTGTCAGCGCCTTCTGCCAAAAGCTAGCGGTGGACGTATTGCCGCCTTTGAAGCGCTAGGTACAAGCTTGCGGGTTAAAGAAATAATTCTGCACGGTGAATCAGAAGGCAAAACCTTTTTTGATATTATTCAGCAAGGCAAAGCTTTCAGCATGGTCACGTTTGACGGTTGTATTGTCGATCTTTATGAAAAAGGATTAATCACAGAGGATACGGCTAGAGCTTATGCTTCGAACCGTTCAAATGTTGGTCGTGGTATTGATACGATTAAAAGCGCCCGTGGTGAAAAAACTACTGACCTGGACAGGCTGGAAGTGGACAATATGTATGGAAAGGTCAAGGATACACCCTGGCGATAGAGTGAAAAAACCCTTTTCCGGCAAATAGAAGCTAAAGAAGGAGAAAAAATGCCCGACGAAAAACATACAGCGTCAGCGGATAATACGGATGAAGTGCTTGACTATTCCGGCCGGCCGTTCGGATACGTTGATCCGGACAGCAAAACTGCCATGATTTGTGAGCAGGATCCGGTCATCAGGGATAAAGTCAGCAACGCTATAAAAAAAATCGGCTTTGAGGTAGTTCAACCGGCCACATTTAAAGATGCCCTGAAATACATGCGGTTTCATGTTTTTGATGTCATCTTGGTAAATGAAAATTTCAACACCGGTATTTGGGAAGTAAATAATATTCTAAAGTACCTGGAAAATTTGAATATGTCTATACGGCGGAGAATGTTTGTAGTTTTGATCAGCGCACTCTACGCGACAATGGATAGCATGCAGGCGTATAACAAAAGCGTTAATATGATTATCAACAAAAGCGAAATTAGCGATATAGAAAATATACTGAAACAAGCCCTTGCAGAACACAATGATTTTTATTATCTACTTAAGGATAATATTCGTAAATACGGGAATGTTTAGTTAGCGTTATTGATGAAACTCCAATTCCGAAAGCGCAGCGCAACGGAATTGGTAAGTTGAACAATCCCGCGAAGCGGAGGGTATAATACCCAGCAGTTTGCTGCAAAATATCTTCAAAGCTTGCTTTGGGGTTCATACCCGTGGTTTACTTTTTGTAGAAGTTCATGCGCAACATCAACAAGCCCCATTGCCTCATAAGCAGAAGCCATTCCATTGTAGTAAGGCGTTGCAGCATCAAATTCTATGGCCGTCTTAAAAGCGTCTATAGCCTGTGAAAAATACTTTGCCTTCATTAATGTATGACCTAAACGATTGTAGTAAACTCCGGCACTCGCATTATCATATTGTATGGCGGTTTTATATGTGGCCAAGGCGTCGTCTATTCGTCCCAGTGCGATAAGAATATCTCCTAAAGAGCAATAATACAAAGAATTAGCCGGATTCACAGAGATACAATCCTCCAATAACCTCAGGGACTCGTTATTATTGCCCGCATTTTGAAATAAATTAGCAAGCTGAAAGTAATAGCGGTCAGCTTCTTCCGGATCAATTTCTGCTGCTCGCATATAAGCGGCTTGACTTTCCGAGGTTTGACCTGCGGCAAATAAAGCTTCTCCCCACCGGCAATAAAAGACAGGGTTGTCGTTTTCCATGTCGATGAGTTTTTCAAAAATTTGGCATGCCTCCTTAGGTTTTTCGGCATTAAGATATGCGCCGCCTAATTCAGCTAAAAGGCCTACATCATACGGTTGTGCGTTTACTGCTTTTCTGCAAATTTCTACTAAATTATCAAACTTTCTTTCCTGTTTATAGATACGAACCAACTCATCAAAGGCAAATCCGGTAAATATCTTGCGCTTTAGCTCCCGTTCCAGGATGGTTTCCAGATAATGCAGAGCTTTTTGAGTATCGCCATTATCGTAGTGCGCCCATGCCAACATTAATAAAACAGATTCTTCTTCGGGATGAGTTTTATGAACTGCTTCGTAGAGCGCAATTGCTTCCGGATGTTTTCCTTCCCGGACAAGTTGTTCCGCCCTATCGATTCTTTCCATTGTTTTACCTTTAATTTTCATGCGAGTAAAAATAAGGGGGAAAGCACTCTCCCCCGGCGTTTTAGCAACTGCAAGATCCACAGCCATCACCAGCTTCAGCAGAAAGACTGGAACTTAATTTAAACCCTGATCCGTTTGGCGTGCTGATAAAATCGACATTTATTGGTTTAGCTTGAATAAATAAATCTTTATCAATAATAAATTTTGTGCCTTTTTCCTCAAAAACCTCATCTTCCTTCTTAGGCTCATCCAGAGCCATGCCCAAAGAGGGACCTGATCAGCCAATTGACATTGTAATCCTCACAGCTGCCGCTTCATTCTTGTCTTTGAGAAAGTCCTTGATTACTTCCGAGGCCTTGTCCGTAACTGTAAACATTAAAATCCTCCTTTTGATCATGTATATTTACATCGCAATGGTAACTTATCCATAATTAACAGGTTGTCAATCACATTTTTGCCCATAAAATGCAATGTATCGATATCTTTTTATTTTGTGTAATAAGATTTGTTTCCATTGACATTAATTGGCTGCCTCGCATATTATTATCGGTAGATAATCAATAAGAATGCCTGGGAGGTTTTTATGAAAAATTTTTTCAGCGCAATTGTTATATTTATTTTCATGGTAATAACATCTCCAACTCTTGCGGAGAATTTCACTGTTAAAGGAGACATGGTTTCGGCTTTTCATTATGAATTACAGCATCAGATAACTGCAGGGGAAGCAATGAAAAAACTGACTTTGAGCTTTGTTATTATTCAAAGCTTTGATTCCCCAACCTACAAGCAGCAGATTACCAATTTCAAAATCAAATTTTCTCCTGAAGCACAGGACAGCAAAACAACAACTGATGATCGTGGCAATAAGATCATAGTTGCTACCTGGTCAAATGTTCCTGAAAAAGTTGATGCCGTTGTTTCTTTTGATGCAAAAAATATAACAGGCTTGAAAGCCTTTGAAACTCAAGCTCCATTTCCTTTGGCCAGTGTTCCCCAAGATTTGAAGGTTTATCTTCAGGAAACAGCGCAGGTACAGACAAACGATACGGAAATTAGACAACTTGCACTCAAACTTACAAAAGATGTTAAAACCCAATTTGACGCAGTGCAGATGGTTATTTCATGGGTCGTGGATAATGTTCGCTATGTTAATCCTCCGGCCAGATATGACGCCTTGTATTCACTGCAGTCAGGCAAAGGGAACTGCCAGAATTTCTCACATTTATCCGCTGCTCTCCTGCGAAGCGTCGGAATACCTGTCCGTATCATTAATGGGGTAACTTTAAATCAGCCTTTTGATATTGCCTGGGACAAAGGGACTCTTACTTTCAAGATGGGACAAGGCAGACATTCCTGGGTCGAAGTGTGGTTTCCTGACCAGGGATGGGTTCCTTATGATCCACAAAATATGCAGTTTTTTGTTTCCAATCGTTTTGTCCGCATTGAGGCAGGTGTTGATAACAACGAAACAAAGAATGACGGTTTGATTCGCTGGGTACAGGCTTCAGAAGCCCGCACCAAACCTAAATTACAGGAAACGATCGATACAAATATTCTTTCTGATTCCGTAAATGTCCGGGGAGCTCGTCAGGCGTATGGTCCGAAGAATTTGCTTTTGGGACCAGATGTAAAAGCTCAGTTTAAGAAAATTGAAATAATTTCACCCCCACCGCCTATTGTCATCACTGAAAAGGAAAAGAAAATATTGCGCTACATGGTACCTTTTGTTTATGGCAATTTGGAATTTCCGGAAGATGTTGATTTTGCCTTTCCGCGAGTGACAACATCTGCCGGTAAAGATGCCTTTGAAATGTCGCGTAATTTTCTTGTAGAAACCGCTGAATATGTAACAACCAAAGCAACCCAGTATGCGCAGGTGGCCGTTTTGAAAAAACCAGTTAAGTTAAAAACAGTTGGCCTGGCTTTACATAATTTTGGTGGTGAGGGATGGCTTTGGGTGGATATTTTTAAAGATGAGGAAGGAAAGCCGGGTGCTCCTCTATATACGACACAGATGATTAACCTGGATCAAATTTCACTAAAACCCGGTTACCGTTGGATTGACTTTACCTTCGCCGGTGAGCAGCCTGTTTTGATGCCCGGCTCTTACTGGATTGCCTTAGGTTTTTCGGGTACGCCAATTGTTAATTGGTTTTATACTTACGGAAAGCCCGTGGGGCCAGTTTATGGAACACGCTATAAGGGAGTTTTTCAAGATGATTGGAGCGGGGCTTTGAGCTTTGAGTTTAACTACAGACTAAAAGGGCTGACTGTAAAATAGTGACTGCTTATTTCTGGTGAAAAACTCTTCCGATTACTGAGTGCGGGCAGTTTTATTATTAAAGACTAGCTGAAATTATTATGGTGCCGGAGGTCGGAGTCGAACCGACATGCCCTTGCGAACGGGGGATTTTGAGTCCCCTGCGTCTACCAGTTTCACCACTCCGGCACGCGCGCGATTATATAGACGGGTTACTAAAAGTCAAGCTAAAATCTGTTGACAATCAATTAATCCCCATGTTAAGGGGGCTGCACATTTTGGTCATGCCAGGTTGTTTCCATTTTCCGGTTTTTTACGAGTTTCCTGATATTTTGGAATTCTGCGACTGGGGTAGCATAAATTAAAGGGGCTGTAGCTCAGCTGGGAGAGCGCATGACTGGCAGTCATGAGGCCAGGGGTTCGATCCCCCTCAGCTCCACCAATAATTGAAACTCTCCTCGGCAAGCCGCGGAGAAACTTCGATTCTTAAGTAGCAATATCATTTAGTATTCACTCGCTTACCCCGCAGCAATCTAAGGGGATGCACTTGCTACCGAATTCAAAAGGGGACTTTTTAAACTCCATCCCTATTTTATAAATCTTTTGCTTCCTTATTAATTTTAACTCTCTTTTCTTTTATCATTGCTATTTTATTGCCTTCCATCCATGATAGCAGTGCTTCCTCTTTTTTGATGGATGAAAAAATATTTTTGTACGAATCCTTCTTTACGGCAAAGTCTTTTAAATCAACTTTACTTGCGCTTTTAAATTTTAAAATAACAAAAGTATTATTAATAACAAGAAGCTTTTCCGGATACGGTTTGTTAGCGGAGAGTTGGAAAAGCGCTTCGGTGGCTTCTCTGCTGTTTCCTAACTTTGGTATGGCGCTGGAGGGCTGGAATAGGCCAGTTTCGTTAATTTTTAAACCTTTTTCTCTGGCGATTTTATCCAGTTGTTCTCCGTTTTTCAGGCGATCCAAAATTGATTGAGCTTCTTTTTCGGCCAAAATCAGCATTTCATTTTCCACAAAGCGTCTTTTGACTTCATTTTCAATATCTTTAAATTTTGGTGTAAAAGCTTGCTTTTTATCGATAATCTTTACAAGATAATAGCCATCATTAGCAGGAAGTACTTTGCTGATGTCGTTTTTCTGCAATTCCAGAAGAACTGCTGCCATCTCTTTGACTGACGCTAATGCTTGTGGTGGCTTATTGACGGGGAAAAAATTGGCACTATAAGTCTTTAAGTTATTTTTAATGACATAGGCGTCGAAGTTGTCTTCCTGATAAATGATATCATGAACTTTCTTGGCTTCTGTGTAGGCATTTTGCATTCCCCTGGCCGTCTTCAATTCTTTGATAATAGCATTTTTCACAGCGGCCAGTTGTGATTGCTTGCCATCTTTTGTTCGATATTTATCTCTGAAGCGGTTATAGTAATCGCGAATGTCGGAATCACTTATAGAAGCTGAAGAATAAGCATCACTAGCAAAAAATACATATTTGATTTTTACTTGCTCCGGAATGCGAAATGTATTGCTATTGTTTTTGAGATAATTTTCCAATTCTTCTGACGTAGGATCAAATTTCCTTTTAACATCCTTGCCGGAAATTTGCACAAAGCTAAGATTGATTTTTTGATTTTGCAGGGTGTACAAATCATAAATTTCCTGATCAGATATTTTGATTCCTTCACGAATAATGATTTCAATCTTATTTGCCGTTAGATTGATTCTTTGAGTTGTTTCAAAATCTTCAGCGGAAGATTTAGTATACCTGAGCATTTGCTGGTATTTACGTTCATCAAAGATACCGTCAGTCTGCAATGCGGGCATTGATATGATAGCATTTCGTAATTCGTCGTCGGAAATCTGCAGCTTTAAATCCGCAGCTTTGGCAATAATAATTTGCTGGTTAATTAAATTATCATAAGCCCTTTGCTTTAGGTTCATCATTTTGAGTGCTTCAGGCGTAAGCTTTGAGCCGTAACGAAGTTTAACCATATCCAACATTTTTCCATATTCGTTGTGAAATTCCGCCTCACTAATTACTTTCCCATCGACTATAGCTATGGCATTAGCCGTTCTGCTACCTCTGCCTGAGCCGAAGTAAAGAACAAAGACGATTATGATGATTGCTATAATTGCCAGCATGAACCAGCCGCGCGCGTGTTTACGGAAAAACTTGAGCATAAAATCACCTCTATTATGATTATTAAACTATTCAACAGCATTAAAAGTTTTGTTTTAGTAGTACAGTCATTTACAAAAAGCAAATACATTTTAAAAAGGCATTGATTAGGGTAAGGAAATACGATATAGAAAAAAACTTATGAGTTAATCGTTAATATTAAAAGCGTAATAACAGGAGGAAAAATGCTGTTCGATTATTTTTTAGGGAAATTTTCCAATGATTTAGCTATTGATCTTGGGACTGCTAATACACTGGTTTTTGTTAAGGGTAGAGGGATCGTATTGAATGAGCCTTCCGTAGTAGCCGTGCATAAAGATATTAGAGGGATGAAGAAAGTGCTTGCTGTCGGCCATGAAGCAAAAAAGATGCTGGGACGCACGCCGGGGAATATAGTTGCAATTAGACCGATGCGTGACGGGGTCATTGCCGATTTCGATATTACTGAAGCAATGCTGAAGTATTTCATTTTGTCTGTCCATAACCGTAAAGCGCTGGTGCGTCCGCGGATTATAGTTGCCGTGCCATCGGGGATAACGCAAGTGGAAAGGCGAGCTGTGCGCGAGACAGTGGAATCAGCCGGTGCCAGAGAAATTTACCTGATTGAAGAACCAATGGCAGCCGCAATTGGTGCTGGTTTGCCTATTTTCGAGCCGACAAGTTCAATGGTAGTGGATATTGGCGGCGGAACTACGGAAGTTGCCGTTATTTCTCTTTCCGGCGTCGTATTTTCAAATTCGGTCAGGGTTGCCGGTGATAAGATTGATGAAGCAATTATTCAGTATATGAAGCGTAAGTACAGCTTGTTGATTGGAGAAAGAACAGCGGAAATTGTCAAAATGGAAGTTGGTTGTGCCTATCCGCTGGAAGAAATTAAAACCATGGACATAAAGGGCCGGGATTTGATTTCGGGAATTCCCAAAACTATTGAAACAAGTTCGGAAGAAATCAGGGAAGCTATGACGGAACCGATAACCCTTATTGTTGACGCAATTAAGGAAGCCTTGGAAAACTCTCCACCGGAACTTGCCGGTGATATTGTCGACCGTGGTATCGTTCTTACCGGGGGCGGAGCACTGCTCAAAAACATTGATGTCCTGATTAGAGAAGAAACTGGCTTGCCCATAACCATTGCGGATGATCCTTTGACTGCTGTGGTCAGAGGGGCAGGTATTGCTTTGGACCAGCTGGACGTGCTCAAAGAGATTACCATTCACGTATAGCGCGCCAGGCAATAAATTTGCCGGTTTTGATTTAAATTGTCAGTTCGTATAATTTGTTGCCTTGGCAGAAAAAATATGCTGTCGAGTGCTGAGGATATGTTGTCTTTGCCGGTAAAATTTATATTTACACCTTTTGCTTGGAACAAAAGATAGAAGGTATGATCCGGTGTTATTATTGTTTTGATGTCGGGTAAAAAATGTTTTTAAGGAACTATAAGACCGTTATCTTCGTTGTTGCCCTTCTTGCCATAGCGCTTATCTTGTTATCTTATAATTTAAAGCATGAAACAGGCACAGGATTAGTGAAAAAAATAGTCCTGGAAGCAGCGGCGCCTGTGCATAATATATTGAGCCTTTCCGTTAAAAGTGTCAGTGACGCCTGGTTGCGCTATATTTTTTTATTTGGTCTCGAGCAAGATAATAGAGATTTAAAAAAGAAAATTAATGAGCTCAAAGCCGAGCTGATTTTATATCAGGAAGGTTATCTGGAATCGCAGAGGTTAAAAAAACTTCTGTCGCTTAGAGATAACTATGATTACCATTTTATTTCCGCCCGTGTTATCGGAAGAGAGCCGGCTGCGCTTTCACGGACCATCATGATCAACAAAGGTAGTGCTCATGGTTTGAAGATGGGTATGCCGGTCATTGCGCCTCCTGGATTAGTTGGCCGCCTGACGGATGTATCCTGGCATGCGTCCAAGGTGCTGTTATTTATTGATGAGAGTAGTAACATTGATGTTATTTTGCAGCGGACACGGACGCAAGGAATCATCCGTGGATCTGGATCCCGTGGATGCATATTGAAATATATTTCAAAAACTCAAGATGTTAAGGAAGGCGAAGTTGTTGTGTCTTCAGGTATCGGCGGTGTCTTTCCCAGGGGTTTATTGATAGGTGTAATCAGCCGTGTAGATAGACAGGATGCCGGACTGTTTTTAAAAATCGATATCACTCCGTTTGTTGATTTTTCGAAGTTAGAAGAAGTGTTAGTTTTATCTGCCCAGGGAGAGGAAAACTAATAACGATGATTTATTATTTGTTGTTGCCGTTTTTGTCAATATTATTGGTTGTGGTGCAAATAAGTATCGCCGATATATTATTTTCCGGCAGGTTGATGCTAGAAATATCGCTTATTGTTGTCATTTATGCCGGATTTCGTCTTGATTTAATTAAAGGGCTGACCTTGGCCTTTATTTTAGGATTTGTATATGATTGCCTGGCTGGGTCAGTTTTGGGATTATTTACCTTCATCTACATGGTTATTTTCATGTGTTCGTTTTTTGTTTCCATAAGGTTGTCTACCGAAAAGTTGTATTTCATCGCCTTGTTTAGTTTGGTTTGTTCTTTTCTGGAAGAGATTTTGGTTATTTTGTTTTACAATTTAGCTTATGGATTGGATATAGTAAAAAAGACTCCTTTGATTTTTTTCCTTCAGGCCATGGTGATTAGCCTGCTTGCTGTTTTATTTTTTTACCTGATGCATCGGATAGAAGGATTTTTGTATGGAAAAGCATTTCAGTCTACGAAACGGGCCAGAACCGGCCGACTTTCAGCAGAAGCTTAAGATCGTTATCGCATTATTGCTGATTATCTTTTCTCTTCTATTGGCACGTCTGTGGTATTTACAAGTTATCAAGGGAGAAGAATTAAAGCAAAGATCAGAAAATAATTCTATTCGCTCCCGTAAAATTACAGCGTTGCGCGGTCTGATCATGGATAGAAATGGCCTTGTTCTTGTGGATAACCGTCCTTCATTCGATGTGTTTTACATGCCCAAGGGGAAAGATCATGAGATCATAATCGAAAGACTCAAAAACCTCTACAAAAGCAGATCGCTGGAATTGTCTTATGATCAACCCTTCCCCCAAAAAGTTAAACCTTATATGCCGGTGAAATTAGAGAAAAATGTGAGCATGGGGAAAGTTGCTGTAGTGGAAACAAATGCTCTGGTTTTGCCTGGAGTTTATGTCGACGTTTCTCCTGTCCGCTTGTATCTGGATGGAGAAATGATGGCACCGGTTATTGGTTACACGGGAGAAATAAGCAAAGAGGAATTGGAAAAAGCTAATGACGAATACGCCTCGGGGGATGTTTTAGGAAAACATGGTGTGGAAAAATATCTTGACGCGTACATACGTGGCCGTCACGGTGCGGAAGTAGTTGAAGTAAATGTTTATGACAAAGAAATTAAAAATTTAGGACGAATTGATCCTATTTCCGGCTATAATATTGTTTTGACCATTGATGCTGATTTGCAAAAGGCGGCTTGGCAGGCATTTGCAGGAAAACCTGGCGCGGCAGTTGCCTTGGATACGCGAGATGGTTCAGTGCTGGCCATGGTCAGTTCGCCTTCCTACGATCCCAACTTGTTCAATAGTGGAATTTCATATGAGCTATGGGACAAAATGCAAAATAATCCGCTGAATCCTTTGTCTAATAGAGCAATTTCCGGACAATATCCACCGGGTTCAACATACAAGTTGATTATTGCCGCTGCCGCATTGGAAGAAGGCATTATTACACCCAATACAAAATTCTTTTGTAACGGGTCTTTTAAGATGGGTAATAGAACCTTTCGTTGTTGGCACAAAAACGGCCACGGCTCCGTAAGCCTCCATCGGGCTATTGTCGAATCATGCGATGTCTATTTTTATAATGTCGGCAAGTTACTAGGCGTCGATAAAATAGCTAAATACGCAAAACTCTTTGGCCTAGGAGATGCAAGCGGCATTGATTTACCCTATGAAAAAAACGGCATTGTACCGACACAACAATGGAAATTGGCGAGAATAAAGGAGCCTTGGCAGGTCGGCGAAACTGTGTCTATATCGATAGGGCAGGGCTACAATTTGGTTACCCCTCTGCAGCTAGCTAACGCCTATAGCGCTTTAGCTAATGGTGGTACTTTATGGCGGCCTCACTTAATACAACGTATTGAGTTAACCGACGGCAGCGTATATAAAGAATTTTTGCCGGAAAAAAAGGGTGAGCTTGGTTTAAGTAAAAAAACGATTGATATTCTGGACAGGGCTCTGTGGGGTGTTGTTAATGAAGCTGGTGGGACTGGTTCCGCAGCAAGAAGATTAAATTCGGACGTTTGCGGCAAAACCGGGACTTCCCAAGTTGTCGGTTTGCCTGAAAGCGATAAAGCCCGCCGTGAAAAGAAAATTAGCGCTTTTCAAAGAGACCACGCATTATTTGTATGCTTTGCCCCGCTTAAAAGTCCGGAGATAGCTATAGCGGTAATAGTGGAAAATGCCGGCCACGGAGGTTCTGTCGCCGCTCCAATCGCCCGTAAGATATTGGATGCTTATTTTGAGGGAAAGAAGAAATTAAAACCTGCGCAAGTTTTAGCGCATCATCAGCTGCCGGAGAAATTAAAAGATTAATCCCAGGCTTTCTTTTTCTCCATCGCCGAGTGATATTTTTTATCTTAAGGAAGATTAATGATTTTTTTAAAATTTGATCGCCGCATTTTCCAAAATTTTGATTGGACTCTTCTTGCGCTTGTCCTTGCTATAAGCGCAATCGGCATTTTAAATATATATTCAGCTGGCTTTAGTGTTGGTGAAAGTCGTTTTCCTTTTTACATGAAACAAATTCAGTGGATTTTGTTAGGGCTTTTTTTTATGGTCGCCGCTTTTTTAATTGATTACCGTGTTATCTGTCAGGCTGCTTATTTAATATACGGTATTTCTATCGCTCTTTTGATAATAGTATTCTTTTACGGCTATACGACGCATGGTTCGCAAAGGTGGATATCTACTGGATTCTTTGCTTTCCAGCCTTCGGAATTAATGAAGCTGGCGCTGATTATTGTTTTAGCGCGTTATTTTGACAACCATAACTCTTATGAACCTTACAAACTAAGAGAGCTCTTCATTCCTTTTGTGATTGTTTTGATACCTTTTTCGTTAATTTTAAGGCAACCGGATTTGGGCACGGCATTGGTTATAATACTTCTTTTCGCATCGGTCATTTTTTTTATGGGAGTCAACTGGAAATCCGTTGCCATAGCTTTGGTCTCCGGTCTGATTTTATTGCCACTAGGCTGGTATTTTCTAAAAGCTTATCAAAAAGAAAGATTGCTCACCTTTCTTAATCCGGAACACGATCCATTAGGCACCGGTTATCATGTCATCCAATCAATGATTGCCATTGGTTCAGGAGGAGTTTTCGGCAAGGGCTTTTTAAATGGTTCACAAACCCAGTTAAAATATTTACCTGAACAGCAAACTGATTTCATTTTTTCTGTTTTTGCTGAGGAATGGGGTTTCATCGGGGCGCTGGTTTTAGCTATCATGTTCATGTCCCTCATCCTTTGGGGACTCAAAATTGCCTTGCATTCTCGAGATTTATTGGGCACGATACTAGCGTTTGGTATTACCGCCCTTATATCGTGGGAAGTATTTATCAACGTTGGCATGGTTTTAGGAGTACTGCCGGTTGTCGGCATTCCGCTTCCTTTTTTAAGTTATGGCGGTTCGGCGATGGTTTGCTTGATGACAGCGATAGGATTATTAATGAATGTCAGTGTGCGCAGATTTATTTTGCAAAGCTGAAAATTAAACCGGTTGCAGCCGGAAGTAATCCGGCAGTGTTGAAAATGAACAATCGAAAAAACATAGCAGGCAAAAGCAAGCCGGTAAAACAAAACTTGCATTGCTTGGAATTGCTGCTTGTCAGAATGTGAGCTTGTTGTATAAAATAACCACAAGGAGAATGATATGTGGGAAAAAAAGAATGAAATTGAAGAAGTTCAAGCCGTCTTGGGTAAAGGTGCAGAGTTTATCGGTAAATTGATCTTTGACGGTGCTGTGCGTATTGATGGTGATTTTCAAGGAGAAATTTACGGACAGGGGTCATTGGAAATTGGCGAAGGTGCGGTGGTTAAAGCCAATATAGCTGTTAAATCTATTTATATAGGTGGTGACGTTCAAGGCAGCATTGCAGTCAAAGAAAAAATTAACATTAACTCCACCGGGAAATTTTATGGTGACGTCCGCGCACCGGTATTTGTAATGGAAGAAGGAGCCTTGTTCGATGGCCGGTCGTGTATGGTGGAAGCGGTAGAAGAAAAAATAAAATAAATTCAGTCTACTGCTAACAGGTAAGTATATGTTATACAACAGGTAATATCTTTTCGTGAAAAGATAGACCGTCGGTCATAAAAAGCTTGACAAGCAAACAAGGTTATGATTAGTAACCTCCGGCTTTTTGATTTAGGGTGTTTTTAGGTTACCGTTTCTTATGTCGTCAATCAGGCGTATGTGAAACGTAAGTTAGTTGAAAATTTTCGTGGGTTTGCCATATTCACGGAAGCATCCGAGTTTAAGAAAGCTGATGAACTCGGATTTTTTTTGTGCTGCAAAGTATGAGGTAAGTTGTGGTTACTGTAATTCCTGATTATACTATCTTTATTCAAATAGTTACTTTCCTAGCACTAATTTTTATTCTTAACTTTCTTCTTTATAAACCTATTCTCACAATAATTGATCGACGCAAAAAACAACTCGAAGAATTGGAAAATGAAATCAAGTTGTTTAACGAGTCCGTAGATAAGCGTGCTGCCGAGTACGATGAAAAGCTCAAGCTTGCCAAAACCAATGCTTCCGAAATAAAGAAGGGAATAATAAAAGAAGGCGCGGATAAGGCTAAGGGTATCGTTGATGCAGTGCGGAACGAAATTCCTTTGATGACACAGGAATTTCAGAAAAAGATGGATAAGGAAATTATGGCTGCGCGGCAAATTCTGGAGGGTCAGTCTCGTGGCTTGTCACTTCAGATAGCCGAGAAAGTTTTGGGGAGGCGCGTTCAATGAAAAAGTTGTTCAAGTCAATATGGCCGATTTTATTGATATCGCTTACATTGGCACTCTTGGTCGCGGTGAATTCTGTTTATGCCTCCGGTGGTTCTGAAGGCGGTCACGAAAAGAGTCAATGGTTTGAATTTGCCTGGAAAACTTTAGATTTTATTCTGCTGGTCGGATTTCTTTACTGGCTTTTAGCGGAAAAAATTAAAACTTTTTTTGTTGGACGACGTCAGGAAATTAAGGATTCAATGGAAAATGCAGCAAAGCAAAAGACTGAAGCAGAGAAAAAATATAGGGAATATTCGGAAAAGATCGAAAAAGCCTCCCAGGAAATTGATGGTATAATGGAAATGATCAAGGCTCAGGGAGTTGCAGAAAAACAAAAAATTATTGAAGATGCGGACAAAGTTGCTCAGAAAATGAAGGAAGATGCGCAGGCTCGCATTGAACAGGAGTTTAATAAGGCTTCCTACCAGTTGCGTTCCGAAGCGGTCCAGCTCTCTGTTCAGATGGCAGAAGAAATATTGAAAAAGAATATTACCGCTCAAGATCATGAGGTCATGGTCAGGGAATATATGGATAAGGTGGTGAACAAAAATTGATCAGTAATATTTCCAAACGTTATGCTCGCGCTTTTTTTGAAATTGCGACAGAAGAAAAACAACTAGAGAAATATTATAACGAAATTAATCAGTTTACTTCAATTATTGCCCAGAATAAAGCCTTGGGTGAATTTTTAGCCAATCCTGTTTTTGAACAAGAAAGCAAAAAGGGTGTAGTGGAGAATATAATTGGCAAATTGCAACTCTCGGGTATGACGGTCAATTTTCTGAAATTACTGGTCGATAAAAGAAGAATCGATGTCCTGCCGGATATCGTCTTTTTCTACAGGCAGTTAATGGATGAATCACTTAAGAAAGTAAGAGTAAATTTAAAAACAGCATTTCCACTTTCTAGCGAAATGCAGGTCTACATCACCTCTCGTCTGGAGAAAGTAACCGGCAGGAAAGTGGAAGTATCCGTGGAAAAAGACCCCGGTCTTCTAGGGGGCATAGTTATTGGTGTTGGCGATACACTTTACGATGGCAGCATCAAAAACCAATTGAATAATATGAGGAATCTCTTTGGGGAGGCAAGATAAAGCATGGAAACAATCAAAGCGGAAGAAATTAGTCAAATTATTTCTGAGCAAATTAAAAGCTATGAGAAAAAGCTGGATATAAGCGAAACCGGAACCGTCTTGTCCGTGGGCGACGGTATCGCCAGAGTTTACGGTGTGCAAAATGCAATGGCAATGGAACTTTTGGAATTTCCCGGCGGCATTTTGGGAATGGTTCTCAATCTGGAAGCCGACAACGTCGGTGTCGCTGTTCTTGGAGAAGTTACTCACATTAAAGAAGGCGACATTGTTAAAAGGACCGGTAAAATTGCCCAGGTTCCCGTAGGCGATGGACTGCTCGGTCGAATAATTGATGCCACGGGTAAACCGCTGGACGGCAAAGGCCCGATCGAAACTAATGAATATCGTCGTATCGAAATGATTGCTCCCGGAGTTATCGAACGTCAGCCGGTTAATGAGCCGATGTATACAGGTCTTAAATCTATTGATGCAATGACGCCGATTGGCCGAGGCCAGCGCGAATTGATTATCGGCGACCGCCAGATAGGTAAAACCGCAATTTGTGTCGATGCCATTATTCGACAAAAAAATACCGGTGTTAAGTGTATATATGTAGCCATCGGGCAGAAAAAATCTACAGTGGCTCAGGTTGTGGAAAAACTAAAACAGCATGACGCCTTATCCTATACATGCGTTGTCGCTGGTTGCGCCAGTGACCCTGCCACGCTTCAATACATTGCTGCATACGCTGGTTGCAGCATCGGTGAGTATTTCCGTGACCGTAGTCAGGATGCGTTGATTATTTATGATGATCTTTCCAAGCAAGCTGTTGCCTACCGGCAGATTTCGTTGCTGCTGCGTCGTCCTCCCGGACGCGAAGCTTTCCCCGGTGACATTTTCTATAACCATTCCCGTTTGCTCGAACGTGCAGCACGCGTTAGCAAGGAACTTGGTGGTGGTTCACTAACGGCTCTGCCTGTTATCGAAACTCAAGCCGGTGATGTTTCCGCTTACATTCCGACCAACGTTATTTCCATCACCGACGGTCAGGTTTATCTGGAGCCAAGTTTATTCTTTTCCGGTATTCGTCCGGCCATTAATGTCGGTTTGTCGGTTTCCCGCGTCGGTGGTGCCGCACAAGTAAAGGCGATGAAGCAGGTTGCCGGAACTTTGAAACTTGATCTTGCTCAATATCGGGAACTTGCCGCATTTGCTCAATTTGGCAGCGATTTGGACAAATCAACTCAAGCACAGTTGAATCGAGGAGTGCGTCTGGTTGAATTATTAAAACAACCGCAATTTAATCCCATGTCTCTGGCGCAGGAAGTATTAGTGCTGTTTGCCGGAACAAGAGGCTTTATTGATAAATATGATGTGGAAAAAGTGCGCATATACGAGCAACAACTTCTGAGCTTTGTGGAGAGTAAGTATTTGGATATTATGAAAGAGATCGATGATAAAAAAGTCATTTCTCCTGATTTGGAAAAGAAGATGAAAGACGTTATGACGGAATTTGATTCCGTATTTATTGCTGAATAAGTCAGAAAATAATCAATTGAGGAGAATTTTTAGTGGCCTCGGTTAAAGATATTAAAAGAAAAGTTGGCGCCGTTCATAAAACGAAGCAGATTACGCGTGCAATGAACATGGTAGCCGCGTCTAAATTCAAGGCATCACAATTAAAGATGGAAAATTTCCGTCCCTATGCCAGCAAGTTTATGGATGTGCTCAATAGTTTGGCTCTGCGTGTGGAGAGCATATCCCATCCGCTTCTGGCTGTTCGCGAACCTAAAAAGATCAGAGTGATTTGCATGACTTCTGATCGCGGACTTTGCGGCGGGTTTAATACAAACTTAATTAAAGCCACGGAAAGGTTTCTCATTGATAAAAGCAAAGAAGGCAAAGATATTGCCTTGGTCAGTGTTGGCCGTAAAGGCAGGGATTATTACCGTAAAAAAGCCAATATTGTTGATCAGCGGGTTGATGTTTTAAATAAGTTTGATATGACCTTGGCCGTTTCCATTTCCAACGATGTAATTGCGCCATTCATAGCGGAAGAGTACGACGAGCTTTATTTAATTTATAATCAATTTGTCAGTGTTGCCGTGCAGCGACCAACTGTAGTTAGATTATTCCCATTACCTTCCATCGGGCAAAATGTGGGAATTGATTCCGAAAAAAACATTGATTATATTTATGAACCTTCGGACGAAATATTGTTGCAAAGGCTTTTACCCATGTATGTGCATGTTCTGATATTTCGTGCACTTTTGGAGACGTCAGCGGGCGAAAATGGAGCGCGTATGGCGGCAATGGATAACGCAACCAGTAACTGTGAGGATTTAATCAGAACTTTGACCCTCAAAATGAACAAAGCAAGACAAGCGGCGATTACGGCGGAACTGATGGATATTGTTGGTGGTACGGAAGCTCTGTCGAAGGGATAAAAATTATTGCAGTAATTTTCTGCAGATAAAATAAGTAATACGACTATTTGTAAGGAGATAGTTATGAATATAGGAAAGATTGTTCAAGTTATCGGACCGGTCGTCGATGTGGCCTTTGAAGAGGGAAAACTCCCCAATATTCTGAATGCCATCACCATAACCAACCCTGCTATCAATGATCAAAAAGATAACTTGATTGTTGAAGTTGCCCTGCATCTGGGAGATAATGTTGTGCGCTGTATCGCTATGGATATTACTGATGGTCTGGTGCGTGGCATGGATGCAAAAGATACCGGCTCGCCGATTATGGTGCCGGTAGGAAAAGCTTGTCTGGGAAGAATTCTAAATGTTGTTGGACGTCCTGTGGATGGTCTGGGGCCAGTAAATGCAGAACACATGATGCCTATCCATCGTCTATCACCAACATTCCTGGAACAGGATACATCCGTTCATGTTTTGGAAACAGGCGTTAAAGTTATTGATCTTTTAGTTCCCTTTCCCCGCGGCGGTAAAATGGGCATGTTCGGGGGTGCAGGCGTCGGCAAGACAGTAGTTATGATGGAAATGATTCATAACATTGCATTGCACCATGGCGGAATTTCCGTTTTTGCCGGTGTCGGTGAAAGAACACGCGAAGGAAACGATCTTTATCGTGAAATGCTGGATTCCGGAGTTATCAAACAGGCAGCATTAATTTATGGTCAGATGACAGAACCGCCCGGAGCCAGAGCAAGAGTTGCGCTTACGGGACTGGCAGCGGCAGAGTACTTCCGTGATGTAGAAGGTCAGGATGTGCTTTTATTTGTCGACAATATCTTCCGTTTTACCCAGGCCGGTTCCGAAGTTTCAGCTTTGCTGGGACGCATGCCTTCAGCGGTTGGTTATCAACCCACATTGGCAACAGACTTGGGCGAATTGCAGGAACGCATCACTTCTACAACAAAAGGATCTATTACAGCTGTGCAATGTGTTTACGTGCCAGCGGATGACTTGACTGATCCCGCGCCCGCAACAACTTTCGCGCATCTGGACGGCACAGTTGTTTTGTCACGCCCAATTGCAGAACTTGGTATTTATCCTGCGGTGGATCCATTGGATTCGACTTCGCGTATTCTTGATCCCAACGTATTGGGACAGGAACACTATCTGGTTGCAAGACAAGTACAGGTTACTCTCCAGAAATACAGGGATTTGCAGGACATCATTGCTATTTTGGGTATGGATGAACTCTCTGAAGCTGATAAGGTAACGGTAAGCAGGGCAAGAAAAATACAAAGATTCCTGTCACAGCCATTTTTCGTGGCTGCTCAGTTCACAGGTACAGAAGGAAAGTTTGTATCCGTTGCCGACACAGTGAGAGGATTCAAAGAAATATTAGAGGGCAAACATGACGATCTGCCGGAACAGGCATTCTTTATGGTGGGCGGCATCGAAGAAGCGGTGGAAAAGGCCAGGGTACTTACCCAATAAGTGAGGAAGTAAATGTCAGATGAATTAATGCTGGAAATTGTGACACCAGAAAAAATGGCTTTCTCCGGTAACGTAGAAGAAGTAACCATTCCGGGTACAGAAGGAGAATTTGGTGTTCTACGTGGTCACGAGGCGCTTTTGAGCTCAATCGAAATTGGTGAGTTGAATTATACTAAAGACGGAAAAAAATATTATTACGCGGTCAATACCGGATATGGGGAAGTGACCACTAATAAAGTTACCATTTTAATCGAAACAGCCGAGAGATCAGACAGTATTGATAAGGATAGGGCGCGCAAAGCTAAGGAAGCTGCCGAGGTCCGCCTGGCTAAGTTAACCAAGGAAGACAATGAATATGAAAAAGTTCGTCTGGCCCTACTTCGCTCAATAACCCGCATAAATGTTGCTGAAAAATAGCAGATAATATATTGAAAATTTTAAAGGTAGTACATCTATAAAATGTACTACCTTTTTTACTTATGTAACTATGCGTAAAAGAAATGTAATTACTCGGACTATCGCTTTTCGATCATCTTTCTAGGCAGAAATATCAATGATTTCAAAATTACGTGTGCCACCGGGTGTTTTGACACTTATTTCAGAGCCGATGCTATTTCCAATCAGTGCCCTGCCTATAGGTGATGTTACGGAGATAGTGTTTTTATTAATATCAGATTCCAGGGGGCCAACAAGCTGATATTTAATTTTTTCACCGCTATCGGTATCGGTTATTGTAACAAAGCAGCCAAAAACGATCTTGTTGCTAGTTATTCCCTTTAGTTCAATAATATTGGACAGCGCGAGATTGTTTTCCAATTCCTGAAGTTTACCATGGAGATAAGATTGTCTCTCCTTGGCAGCGGCATATTCGGCATTTTCAGAAAGATCGCCGTGCGCACGGGCAATTTCAATATCGCGGACATTCTCAGGAATTGAAATGTTTTTCAATGTTTCCAAATCCTTTTTTAATTTTTCAAATCCCTTTTTAGTAATAGGTATTTTATCCATAATAACTCCAGATTTTATTGCCGTGCTCTGACGAGATCTTTTTCAAAACAACAGGCGAGGAAATTGCTCTTATTTTTATTTAATAGAGAATAAGCACCCTGTCAAGAAACATTTACTCAGAGATTGCCCTGACGCGTCTGCTTGGGTTTATTCAAATATGTATTATTCCAGGAACACAATGTTCCTGCAAGCACCTTCTTTCTATAATGGTTGGTTCCTTAAAGGAAAGTTAGCCAAGGTAGTCCAAGTTGTATTGTTGCTGCTATTATGCTATTTGATTATTCACATTTGGAAAACAATAAGAAAGCTAAGTCACATAAATAATGTTCGATAAATTTGACCGCGAAATTAATTACCTGCGCGTTTCTATAACAGATAGATGTAATTTGCACTGTAGCTATTGCCGGCCCAAAGAAGGGATCTCTCTAAAAGGTCATGATGATATTCTCCGATATGAAGAAATAATTCGTATAGTTTCCATGGCTGTAAAACTTGGGTTGATAAAGGTTCGAATAACAGGTGGCGAGCCTTTAGTACGTCGCGGATTTATTGAGTTTATTGCTAATCTCAAAAAAATTAACGGTTTACAGGATATCAGCCTTACAACCAACGGTATACTTTTGGAGGAATATGCTCAAGGAATTTTTGATGCCGGTATTCACCGGATTAACATTAGCCTCGATTCGCTGAACAAAAAAAAGTATTTTCATATAACCAACGGGGGAAATTTAGATGCAGTTTTGCAGGGAATTGCCAAAGCCGAAGAAATTGGTTTTTCCCCGATTAAAATTAACACTGTTGCTATCAAAGGATTCAATGATGATGAAGTGCTTGCCTTTGCGAAATTAGCTGTGGATAAGCCATTTCAAGTGCGCTTTATTGAATTGATGCCTATGGGGCAGTCTAATCTTGATCAGGGTGAAGATTATCTTCCCATGACTCAATTAATACAGAAGATCAGTGCTAAATATGAATTGGAGCAATTAAAGGTAAAAAAAAGCAAATCAGCTGGTCCTGCAACAATCTTTAGAATTAAAGGAGGGCGCGGAGAGGTAGGTTTTATTAATCCGGTAAGCAGTCACTTTTGCTCGACCTGCAATCGTTTACGGTTAACTGCCGACGGTAGATTAATGGCCTGTTTGCTTAAAGAGGAAGAAATCGATCTAAAAAAAGCACTCTCTGAGAATTGCAACGATGATGTACTGGAAAGACTTATTCGGGAAGCGATATTATTAAAGCCCAAACATCATGATCTGGGTTGCTTTGATCGACATCTTAAAAAATGTCATAGGGATATGTCTGAAATTGGTGGTTGATACCACTTCACTTTCTTTGGCTAACTTTGTTGGTCCCGCTTTTAGCGGGATCGGCTTCCTGCATTACGCCATGGCGTGACTCGCGGCACCTCCTCCTTGCCGCAGCTAGCGCAGGACAGTTCAACTAACGAATTCCAGTTCGCTGCGTTCCTGAAATTCGAGTTTCACTGCCGCCTCGTTATCCTTTGAAAGCGAAATGGTATGAAAGCAGTAATCAAGAAGATACATTTTTTAAAAAATAAGGTATAATTTAGTATCATCATCAAGGAATCGGCAAAATGGTTTTCGATCAAAAAGCAGCCAAATTATCCGATGAGCGTTTGGAAACAGTTCTGGGCCGCTACATTTTTTCCAGGCAAAAAGAGCTGATTTTAGATTTAGTCGCTCCCCGCACCGGCGAAAGAATGCTCGGCGTTGATTGTGGTACAGGTAATTATTTGCAGCTTTTCCGCGAAAAATGGTGCGCTGTGACAGGTATTGATTCTTCCGCCGAAATGCTTAAAATTACCCGGGACAAGCTTGGTGATAGCACTGAATTGATTCTGGGTAAAGCTGATGACCTCCCGTTTTCCGACAATGAATTTGATATTGTAACCTTGATTATTTCACTGGAACTTTCCTGTAATCCTCAAAAAGCTTTAGCTGAAGCTATTCGAGTCTGCCGGGGCCGGGTTTTTATCGGTTTCTTGAATAATTATTCTCTTGCAGGGTCACAGCAACGCTTGAAGGAACTTTTTGGCTTCCCCCTTACATCCAATATCCGTTTTTTCAGTCATTACGAGATTAAATCAATGGTGGCTGGCCTAATCGGTTCTCCTTACATTTTGTGGGGTAGTGTCATCTATTTCCCTACTATTGTTTATGACTTTTTTAGCCAACTGGACGAGCTATTCCCACTCCGGAAAAATCCATTCGGTGCTTTTGCCGGTTTAATATTTCCGGTAAAATACACTTACCGGACAGTGCAAAGTCCCATTAAGGAATCATATGAGCTCAAAGCTGAATCTCAAAGGACAGCGCCCGAGGCAATTCGGGGAATGTTAAAAGAGGTAAGTAAATGATCAAGGAAGCAATGCTCTACGGCAAGCTCGCGGATCAGAAAGTGCATTGCAATTTATGCGCGCATCGATGCATAATCAAGCCCGACAGGCGAGGCATTTGCGGTGTCCGGGAGAACAGGGATGGCGTTCTCTATTCACTTGTTTACGGAACTCTGATTGCGGAGCATATTGATCCTATAGAAAAGAAACCTTTTTTTCATGTATATCCAGGTTCCAGATCCTATTCTATCGCTGCCGTCGGCTGCAATTTCCAATGTGATTTTTGTCAAAATCATGAAATTTCGCAAATGCCGCGTTCCACCCTCATGATTATGGGCGAGGATATTCCCTGTGCTGAGATAGTGGAGCGGGCGAAAAAAAGCGGGTCAAAAACAATTGCGTATACCTATACCGAACCTACGGTTTATTTTGAATTGGCTTACGAAACGGCAATGCTTGCCTGCAAAGAAGGCTTGAAAAATGTATTTGTCACCAATGGCTTTATGACTGTAGAGGCAATCAAAATGATTGCACCTTTTTTGGCTGCAGCCAATGTGGATTTAAAATCTTTTCGCGATGATTTTTATCAAAAGCAATGCGGGGCCAGACTCGGACCGGTTTTGGAGACGCTGATGAAAATGAAGCAGATGGGGATATGGTTGGAAATCACCACCTTGCTTATTCCAGGTTTGAATGATAGCGATCAGGAACTTAAAGATATTGCGGAATTTATTGCCCAGCTGGGAGTCGAAACTCCCTGGCATATCAGCCGTTTTCATCCTCAGTTTAAAATGCTTGGCGTACCGATAACTCCTCTGGCATCATTGCATCGTGCCGCAGAAATAGGAAAACTGCAGGGGCTGAAATATGTATACAGCGGCAATGTTCCCGGAGATGAGGGCGAGAGTACTTATTGTTCAAATTGCAGCAATCGCTTAATTGAACGCCATGGTTTTACTGTTGCAGGCACTAATCTTACGGGAAATAAATGCTCCAACTGCGGCGCTATATTGGAAGGAATTTTTTAAAACAAGCAATGCTCAAAGGAGGAAAATTATGGCTCAGACAAAAATAACAAAACTTGACAGTGGCGACCTTTTTCCAAAGATGGAATTCAAACTTACCGACGGCACAGCGGTGACTCTGCCCGAAAAAGAGAGTGGAAACTGGTGTGTCTTGCTGGTTTATCGAGGACGCTGGTGACCATTCTGCCATCAGCAGTTAGCTGATTTTCAGGGACGTCTTAATGAATTCAGTGAAAAGAGCATCAAAATCATCGGAGCCTCAGTGGATAATTTGGAAGATGCTCAAAAGATGGTTGAACGCCGTAAACTGATCTTCCCGCTGGCATACGGCATGGATGCAAAAAGATTTGCCAACATGACCGGGGCCTTTTACGATGAAAAGAAATTATTTCTCCATGCAACCGGCTTTATTATCAGACCGGATGGCACCATCGAAGGCGCCGTTTACAGTACGGGACCGATCGGCCGTTTAGTGGCCGCAGACACGTTAATGCTGATCGATTATCTCAAGAAAGCGCCACATTGAAAAAATATTATGATGAAAGAAATATCCCGTGGATTTTTCTGTTGAACATCCGGAATTTATGATATTGGGTTATGAGAAATTGAGTTGTTAATTTAGTAAGTGTGAAATAGAAACGCCCCCTTATTTATTAACTTCTTCCTGTAGTCCACAAAACTTCAACCTTGGCGAAAATGCTGGAGTTCAATCCGAAATAAACAGCATTCATACCTCAGATTTTGTGGCCAATATTTCATTGACATGCTAAATCAAACTTATTATAGAGAAACTATGCATGACGATAAATCTATTGAATTTCCGGCGACATTATGGTCTTTTTATAAAGAAAATAGCAACATACTGCTGAGATTGGCTCTCCTCTTGGTTTATTTTATGGTGAATGCTGTCTTTGTGTTGAAATATGGCAGCCGTATTGTTACGCATGGTTATCTTCTTGTAACATTTTATCTCGTCGCTGTAACTGCAATATTTGTGCTTTTGATCCGACTCCCTTCTCGAATATTCAATAATCGAACTTATATTTCTATAGTAATTGTTTTCTGTGTACTCATGGGAATTGTTTTCTTTATTGTTCCACAGGAATCGCTAAGGGTAGATCGCTATGAAATGATCAAGATTTTTTGGAACAACACCTTTATTGGAATCAATCCATACACGCCTCTCAAATTAAACACGAACATCCCGGGACCATTCCCCTGTTACTTTGCTCTTGCCCTTCCTTTTTATTTGTTAAAAGAAATTGGCTTGTTCTCGCTGGCAGGATTTTTACTTTTCTCTTATATTTTGCATAGAAGCTCTTTAAGTATGAGGGCTAAGACTATTTCTTTATTGCTTCTGGTAGGATCTCCGGCATTTGCGTGGGAGATCACTTGCCGCAGCACTATTTTTTTGAATATAGTTTTAGTTTTGTGGTTAATGCAGGAGATGGAGCGACAATCAACTCAAGGTTTTTCTTCTCGCGAGAGTGTCGTCTATGGATTACTCACTGGATTTGTTGCTTGTACAAGAAGCGTAACAATTTTAGTGTTAGTGCCTTATCTGCTCTATTTATGGCGTAACCATCGTGCACCTCATCCGACACTATATTCGGTTTCTGCAATTGGCGCATTTGGGATACCATTCTTACCGTTTCTCACTTACTCCTCTTTTTTTCAAGGCTACAATCCTTTTGCCGTGCAAACATCGCTTATGCCGGGTCCTGCAACAGTTGTTGTGGGATTAATTTCTTGTGCAGTGGCGTTACGTTTGGTGAACTTCTCCGGATTTATTTTTTTTCAGAGCATTTGCCTTTTTGTCATCGCGCTCATATATATGAGTTTACGTATCGCCTCATACGGTTGGCACAATGCGATTATAGGCGACGGGGCTGATATTTCATATTTGATTCTGGCTTTTCCCTTTCTTTTCATAAGCATCGCTTCTTTCTTTTTGCTGGAGTCAGTACTTCGAGCCAAGTTCAAGAAAAGTGACGTGCTTATAAAGTAATCGGCGACGATTTGCAGATTCGGTAACGATCAAACGCGAGCATGAGGCTGCCGCGTCTGAAGCCGAGGGTATTATTCAATCATTTCAAACACAAATCATCAAAATATATTACACACAATACCTGCTGACTTGTAGATGAAATAGAGCAGAGGGGGTACCGGCAAATAAACATTTTATTTGCATTGTGCTCTGCTATATGCGATGGACTTCCTCAAATAACAGATAGTTTAAGCCGCCATATTTGGCCGTTATTGTTGAAACTCCAATTCCGAAAGCGCAGCGCAACGGAATTGGTAAGTTGAACAATCCCGCACAGCGGAGGGTATGAGACACCGCAGCTTGCTGCGGAAATTGTTTCCAAAGCCTGCTTTGGGGTTCATACCCCTGATTTTGACCTGTTTTTGACTAAAATAGACACTATCAGGCAGGTATTTATCTATAAAATTGCTCCGGAACAGGAAGCTCTGAGGAAAAAGTCAAAAAAGATCAAATCACTATATGTTGTGGTATGGTTCTTTCATTAACACATTTTGTTGTATTTTCCCTTTACAAAGTAAAGTTCTTTTGTTAGAATTTTACAAAATTTTATTTTAGGTGTTAATAATATTCATGAAATTAAAAAGATTAGAAATATCCGGTTTCAAATCATTCCGCGACAAGGTCGTCCTTGATTTTTCTGAAGGCGTTACGGCTATTGTCGGGCCAAACGGCTGTGGTAAATCTAACGTTGTGGATGCCATACGTTGGGTAATGGGTGAACAACGGGTTAAAGCTCTGCGTGGAAAGAAGATGGATGACGTTGTTTTTAACGGCAGCCAGGACGCGGCCGCGGTCGGTATGGCCGACGTCACAATGACGCTGGAAGGAAAGGATAAAAGCTTTCCCGGAAATTATGCGGAACTTACGGAAGTATCCGTATCCCGCAAAGTCGTCCGCGATGGTGATAGCGAATATTATATAAATCGCGTTCCCTGCCGCCTGCTGGATGTGAAAGAATTTTTTATGGGTACCGGTGTCGGTGCCCGGACTTACTCATTAGTTGAGCAAGGATCAGTGGCGAATCTTGTTGAAGCCAAGCCCGAAGATCGCAGATTATTCATTGAAGATGCCGCCGGTGTTTCCAAATATAAGAGCCGTAAGGAAGCAGCTGTCCGTAAGATGGAAGCAACCAAACAGAATATTTTACGGCTCAATGATATTAACAAAGAAGTAAAATCACAGCTGGGCGCCATTTCCAGACAAGCCAAGAGAGCCGAGCAGTATAAGGGAATAAAACAGCGCATGAGAGAAACCGAATTGACTCTTGCCCTGCAGGGCTATAATGAGCTTACGGAAAAAGGTGTATTGTTGCAGGCAAAGCGCTCTGAAATGCAAGAGCGCGATAACGGCGTGCGTGCCCATCTGGAGGCTAAAGAATCGGTGCTGGAAGAGATGAAGGCGAAGCTGATGGAGAATGATGAACTAATCACCAAAAGTCATCAAGAACTCTATGAAGTTAAAAATGCTATTACTATCAAAGAAAAAAATATTGAATTTTCACGTCACCAGATGACTGACTCATCCGAGCGCAAGCAAAAGAATTTAGCGGAAATTGATTTGATGCTGGCTAAAAAATCAGATTTGATTGTCGAAGTTGAAAACCTGCAAAAAAATGCAACTGAAGCTAACAGCAAGACGTCCGCGCTTAAAGAAGAACTGGATGAGGGCCAGCAAAAGGTTCAGGCGCTGCTCAATACTGACAAAGAAATAAACGGCCAATTGGAAGAAAAGAAAATCCATTACATGGATGTTATGACTGAAAAGGCCAAGCTAGGCAACATGATTTCCAGTCTTATCAAAGGCATTGAGGATTTAAAGAAACGCGAGGAAAGAGAAAATCGTGAAATTGAAGAAGACAAAAAGAGGCTCATTGAGCTCACCTCTAAATTGCAGATATTAAATGAAGGACTGGTAGCGGAGGAGGAAGAATTAGCTGAGCTTTTGGAGAAAAAGGAAGCAATTTCGGCTGAATTCGAGCGGGCCAAAACAGACTTGCAATTGATCGAAGAAAGAATCGCGCAAATCAAAGAGGAATCCGGCAGCAAATCATCTCGTCTGCAATCGCTTGCGGAATTTCAAGAAGCTTATAAATGGTCCAACGAAGGTGTCAAGAAGGTTATTGAAACGCAGGAAAGCCCGGACAAATTCTACGGGGTTGTGGCTGACCATATCAACGTTCCCCGCGAATATGAGGCTGCAGTAGAGGCGGTTTTGGGCGATAAACTTCAATATGTTGTGGTCAGAAATCAGGAAGACGGTGTGCGCGCCATCGATTATCTGAAGAATTTTCAGCTGGGCAGAGGCAGTTTTGTGCCGTTTGAATTACGCGGTCATTATGCCGAAACTTACAACTCCGAGCATCTCCAGGACGCGGAACCATTACTGCAGAAAGTAAAGGTCAAGGAAGATTTTAAGCAAATTGCCGATTGTCTTTTAGGGGATGTTCTGTTAACGCCGACAATTGAAACCGGCATTTCGCTTTGGAAGAAAAACGGTTTTCGGGGCACTTTTGTTACCAGAGAAGGCGATATCATCAGTCCGCATGGAGTGTTGACCGGAGGTAGCGGGTCGGCAGTGGAGAAGAGTCTTCTGGCTACGAAAAGGGAGATTGCCGAGTTGGAAACCGAGGTAGCGGCTCTGGCTTCCGAATTGGATGATCAGCAAAGTCAAAAGAAAAAACGTGTTTCAGCTATTTCCAGTTGGGATGAAGAACTAAGCCAGATAAAGAACAGAAGCCACAAACTGGAGATTGATATTAACGGCAGGAAAAAGGATCTGGAACGTTACGAAGATGAAGCGGGCAGGTTAACGCAAAGAATAGCTGTTCTCGAATTCAACCGGCAAAACATAAAGACTGAAGAAGCGGAAGCCCAAGAAAAACTCAGCAAAATCCGGACAGAAGTTTTACAAAAAGACGAGGATGAAAAAGCGCTCAATGGGGTTATCTCCGTATTTAACGCGCAAAGGGACCAATCGAGAAACTCAATTGATGAGCAGGAACGCCAATTAACAGGTAAAAAAGTTCTTCTCGCTTCTTTGGAAGAGAAAAAAGAAGCTGATCTGCGAACAATTTCACGCCTGCAAAATGATGTCAGCCTTATTGAAAATGAAGTACAGTTGAAACGCGAAGAAATTGCTTCTTGCGAAAAACAGCTTGCTGATTTGGCTCAGACGATTGAAGCCGAGCAAACAGCTCTGCAGCAACTCTATCAGGATTATGCTCAATGCGAAACGTCTTTAACTCAGATAAAAGCCAAGCAAAGTCAGGAAGACGGGCAGTTGAAAGCACAGGAAAATGAAATAAGGGATATTAAAAAGAAACTTGATGAATTGCGGCAACAAATAAATGAGCTGGAAATTCAATGCCGGGAATCAGCCTTAAATAGTGATAACCTGAAAAGAGCAGTCGCGGAAAAGCACAACGTTGACCTCGATAGCCTCGTCCCAGGTTTTTCAAAGATTGATGACGAGAAGCTGGACGAATTAGGCGGTATCCTGGCGAAAGATAAACAGACAATCGATAATTTTGGAGAGGTGAATTTACTCGCCCTCAATGAATATGAAGAACTTGATAAACGTAATCAATTTTTAACCGAGCAGCTTACCGATTTGAATGCGTCGCTTGCTTCTTTGCAAAGGACAATCACGCGTATTAATAAGATTTCCCGCACGAGATTTGCCGAAACCTTTGCCGCGGTTAACGCGTGTTTTAAAGAAGTATTCACTCATGTTTTCCCGGGTGGCCGGGGAGAGCTGCAGCTTACCGATGAAAATGATCTGCTGGAAACGGGCGTAGATATTGATATCCAGATTCCCGGTAAAAGAGCGCAAAGTGTCAGTTTGCTCTCCGGCGGCGAAAAATCACTGGCGGCTATCGCTCTCATATTTGCGATCTTGATGTACCGTCCTTCTCCTTTCTTGATTCTGGATGAAGTTGATGCCGCACTCGATGATGCCAACACCAATCTCTTCAATCGGTTGATTAAAGATGTTGCCGATAAATCTCAGGTTGTCATGGTTACACACAATAAGAGCACCATGGAAGTTGCCGATACACTCTTTGGAGTAACCATGCAAAAACAGGGCATATCTTCTTTAGTTTCAGTCAATCTGAATTAATCCATTCCTTTACTTCTGCAAAAATAATCGTTATGAATAAACAAATCGATGGAAGGTATTTTCATAGTGAATAATAGTTTTGTCGAAAAATTAAAGGCAGGGCTCGCGAAAACTCGCAATGCCCTGACGAAAAATCTGGATAATCTTGTTTTCGGTAAAAGGGTTTTAGACAGAGAACTTTTTGAAGAACTGGAAGAACTGCTGATTACTTCGGATATGGGTCCACAATTTACTCACGATTTGATTAACGATGTTAAAGAAAGAATTAGCCGTCACGAACTCCAGAATGCCGCGCAAATCAAAAATATTCTGCGGGAGCGAATGGTTGGTATATTGCGGCAAATGGAGAAACCTCTGACTATTCCTAGAGGACAGCCCTTTGTTATCATGGCAATCGGAGTCAATGGCAGCGGTAAGACAACAACAATCGGGAAGCTGGCCAATTTGCTGCAAGGTGATGATCATGAAGTCATGCTTGTCGCGGCTGATACTTTTCGGGCAGCGGCAATAGAGCAGCTGGAAGTCTGGGGTAGTCGTGTCCAGGCGCCGGTAATTAAGCAAAAAATAAATGCTGATCCCGCGGCGGTTGTTTTTGATGCGCTGGAGAAAGTTAAAACCGGCTATAGCGGAGTTATAATTGTTGATACTGCCGGCAGATTGCACACCAGGGTTAATTTGATGGAGGAGCTCAAGAAGATAAAGAGAGTTATTAGCAAGGATCTTCCGGGGGCGCCCCACGAAATATTGCTGGTTCTTGATGCCACAACCGGCCAAAATGCCGTTATTCAGGCGAAAATTTTTAAAGAAGAAATAGGCGCGTCCGGTATTGTCTTGACTAAGCTCGATGGAACGGCTAAAGGTGGAGTAGTAATAAGAATTGCCAGTGAGCTTGCCCTGCCTGTCCGCTATATAGGAGTCGGGGAAGGATTGGATGATTTACGCGTTTTTGAAAGTAATGATTTCGTTACGGCTCTTTTAGAGTAAATAATTTTCCAAATTTTGCAATGCTTTATGAATAAAATCTTTGCCATAGGTGACATTCACGGCTGCCTGGGAAAGCTCCAGTCGCTGATTCAGAATATAAACGCTGATCTGGAAAAAGATACCATTGTCTTTATCGGCGATTATATTGACCGGGGGAGTGCTCCAAGAGAAGTTGTTGATTATATGATAAAACTGAAGGCCGAATATAAAAATGTCGTCTGTCTTTTGGGGAATCATGAGTATATGTTCCTGCGTTATCTTGATGGTCTGGATGAGGAAATGTACTTATGCAATGGGGGCTCTGCTACTTTGCTTGCTTACGCAATCTCACTTTCAGAGACTCCCAGGAAAAGAAAGGCAAAAATTCCCCGGGAACATTTAAAATTTTTTGAATCGCTTTTACCGCATTACGAGACGGATAATTATATATTTGTCCATGCAGGCTTGAAGCCTGGCTTGATTTTAAGCCAGCAGACAATACACAATTTGTTGTGGGTACGGCACGAGTTCATAGATACTGATTATGATTTCGGTAAAATGATCGTATTTGGTCACACACACTTGAGTTATCCTCTGATCATGCCGAATAAGATCGGGATTGATACTGGTGCCGTTTATGGCGGTAAGCTTACTTGTGTTGAGTTTCCGGCGGTTAAAATTTATCAGGTGTAAAAAATGAAAATTATTGAATGTGTTCCCAACTTCAGTGAAGGTTGTAATCAAGACAAGATCAACGCTATTGCGAAAATATTTAAATCTTTTCCCGGCGTGCGGCTGGTTGATTACAGCGGCGATGCTGACCATAACCGGAGTGTCTTTACTTTTTTGGGAGGGCCTGCTGATGTATTGGATGCCGCGCTGGCAGCTTCAGGCAAAGCACTGGAGCTCATTGATATGCGCAAACAAGCCGGCGTTCATCCGCGGTTGGGGGCGGTTGACGTCGTGCCCTTTATTCCGCTGGGAAAAACCAAGATGGAAGACGCCGTCGATTTGGCGCATACTTTCGGGCGCAAGCTCAATGACCTCTTCGGTGTTCCTGTTTATTTTTATGGTAACGCGGCGTTAATTCCCGAGCGCAGCGAACTGGCGATTGTCCGGCACGGCGGATACGAAGCGCTGTCGGAGAAAATGGCCAATTTGGCAGACGCTCCCGATGTAGGTAAACCAAAATTCAACGCTCGCTGTGGCGCAACGGCTGTGGGCGCGCGAGAACCGCTGGTTGCTTATAATATAAATCTCAATTGTGACGATTTAAGGCTTGCTCAAAAGATTGCTTCACAAATAAGGGAAAAAAGCGGTGGTCTAAAGCACGTGCGGGCTATCGGCGTAATTCTAAAAAGCCGCGGCATCGCGCAGGTATCGATGAACCTGACCAATTGCAAGGAAACGCCTCTCAAAGCCATTTATGATCAGGTGGAGAAACTGGCGGATGATCGCGGTATCGAAATTTTGGAGTCGGAATTGATTGGCCTGGTGCCGAAGTGCGCTTTTGCCGGGACGAAACCAAAGAACCTGAAACTGGTTAATTTTGATAAAGAACGTTTATTGGAGACACACTTGAAGGATTTCGCAGGTAAGTGAGATGGGGAATGATTGACAGCCTGTAAAAACCATGTTATTCCATTTCTAAATCAAAGCGCTATCTTTGTTGGCTTCATCGTCAGCTTCTTCAATCACGCCGCAGCGTGAACTGCGTCGCCTACTCCTTGCCGCCTCGATATCATCTTTGATTTAGAAATGGGATTTCATCGCGATGTCCGCGGGAAAACAAACCTCGGTTGCCCCTGTAGCTCAGTAGGATAGAGCGACAGATTCCTAATCTGTGGGCCGCGTGTTCGACTCACGCCAGGGGCACCAAAATAATATAATAACTCGGCAATCTATATCAGCCCGTCTCTCAAATATCTGTGCCAATGCAGACAATTCACTCTATATGACCATCTTGCATCCAGTATTCAATTATACGCCATGCAAAACTACTCCCTTACAGTTATCCTGTTCAGGGAGTAGTTGCAATGACATAATTAAACCAATTAATTTTTGATGCCCTTAATGAAATCTATATATTGCGTTGCTGTTGCCTGCGGTTTTTCAATCATGGGCAGATGGCCGCAATCTTTGATGATTACAGTTTTGTGATTTTTTAATCCCTTTTCGAAAACCGATACGCCGGAAACATCAAGGACTTTATCCTGATCGCCCCAGAGAATTAAAGTTTGCGCTTTTATATTCGGCAGGTCTTTTTCGAGAGATAAAAAATCTGGAAAGATTTCTTTGCGCTCCTTTTCATAAAACTTGCGGTTGGCTAAAGAGGTTTTAATTAATACTTTCATGATTGGATAAGGTAAACTTGGTGGATTAACAAAAGCCAGTGCCATTAAGCGTTGCATATCGTTGCGGTCTTTTAATACAAGCGGATTTTCATCTTTTTCCATCATTTTCGTTACCGCACTTTTTTCCGGAGACGTAACCCCTCCGGCGTCAAACAGTCCCAGACTGATAATTTCATCAGGATAGCGCACGGTATAGCATCCGGCAAAAAAACCGCCCATGGAATTACCCACTATATGGAATTTTTTCATCTCCAGTGCCTGAGTGAATTTATGCAAACGCGACATCTGATTTGATAAATCGTACGAGGCTTTTTCGATCATGGAGCTTTCTCCGTAGCCGGGGATATCGGGAATCACCACATGATAATTCTTAGTTAAATAAGGGGCAAACATTATCCAGTAGTCTTTGTCTGCGGCATAACCGTGCAAAAGTAATATTGTCGGCCCTTGGCCGCCCTCCAGATAAACAATGTTGTGATCATCAATCTTGATTTCCTTTTTGGTAAGGCCTGCCTTATTTCTGACTACATCGATCATATAACCGGCGATCTTTTCGGGGAAAGCATAATAACAGGCAACTACGGCCACGATAACAACTAATATAGCGATTAAAATTTTTTTCATGTTGACACCCTCCCCATTTTCCTTATATATGTTAATTTAACACCCTTTAATATAACATAAGTATTTATGGACATAATCATTTATTTTATAGATTTTTTTATTCATCTGGATAAATACCTGCCCGTTATCATCAAAAGTTTTGGTGTCTGGGCTTATGTCATTGTATTTCTGGTAATATTTTGTGAAACAGGCCTCGTTGTCACTCCCATCCTTCCGGGCGATTCTCTTCTCTTTGCTTTGGGCAGTTTTGCCGCGCTTGGCGCGTTGAATATTGAAATTCTATTAATCTCACTTTGTATCGCTGCGATTGCGGGCGATACGGTTAATTATTCCGTCGGTCATTTTATCGGTCCCAGGGTGTTTCACTTTGAAGACAGCCGTTTTTTTAAAAAAGAATACCTCGAAAAAACACATCAGTTTTATGAAAAACATGGAGGGAAAACGATCATAATCGCCCAATTCATGCCGATTATCCGTACATTTGCTCCTTTCGTGGCCGGTGTTGGCGCCATGACTTATTCTAAATTTATTTTGTTTAATATCACCGGTTGCATCGCGTGGGTTTGCATATTTCTGCTGGGGGGGTATTTTTTCGGCAATATACCAACGGTGAAAAATAACTTTACGGTAGTCATTATTGCAATTGTGATTATATCAGTACTGCCGGGATTCATCGAGTACTGGCGGCAAAGAAGGGTTGCTTCCCAAAAATAGTTAACCAGTCCTAAATCAAAACGCTATATTTATTAGCAACGCAGCATTGAAATTTACCTAAACCCACTCTTCGGAAATCACGGGTATGACCCCCAAAGCAAGCTGCGGGTCATTATCCCTCCGCTGTGCGGGATTGTTCAACTTGCCAATTCCACTGCGCTACGCTTCTGGAATTGGAGTTTCACTAATCACATCGCCGCGGGTGCTAACGATGATTGCCTTGAGGGGGACTTTTCTTTTTGTTCCCTGTAGCGCCGCATGAGCAATTTGCAGCAGGCCGCGGCAGCAGGGCTCTTCCATCATAATTACCGTGAGTGTATTGATTTTGGATTCGTCCACCATCTTGCGTATTTTTTCCACGTACACATCCTGCCCCTCATCAAGTTTAGGGCAGGCGATAGCAAGGCTTTTGCCTTGCAGAAATCTTCCATGAAAATCAGGCAGGGAATATGCGACGCAATCGGCGGCAAGCACAACATTTTTGCCGTGGAAAAATTCGGCAACGGGATTAACCAGGTGCAGTTGAATCGGCCAGTGAGTCAGTTCAGATTGCTTTGTGCCTGACTGTGCGGTGGCCGGAGCGGCCTGTGTCTTTCTTTCAAATACGGCATGAGCCGAGCTGGGGCAACCGTGAGCGGCAGGACTAATCACACCAAGCCCCTGCGGGGCTGACTTGCCTGCACCAACTTGTGCTTGTTCACGTTTTTTACGGGCGATAGTTTCCTGAACCATCTTTTCATCAAACGGATTTGCTTCCCGCTCTTCGATCGAAAGCGCGCCTTCGGGACATTCGCCCAGGCAAGCGCCTAAGCCGTCACAGAAAATATCACTGACCAGCTTTGCCTTGCCATCGATAATTTTGATAGCCTCTTCCTGGCAACCCGGCACGCACAAACCGCAGCCTGTGCATTTTTCTTCATCGATCTTGATGATATTCCTTTTCATAAAATGTATTTCCAAATCTAACATTCTGTTATATTTAAATTCCCGTCAAAGATGCTTTCAACAAACACTAAAAAGTTGTTAATTAAAATATCTTTTTAGGGCTATTCAAAAATGTCAAGATGCCAGGCGCGCAAGACCTGAGCCGTGAAGCGTACATATACGTACGTTGAACGGCGCAGGGTGCAGCGCAACGCCGCAGATTGGCGTTTTTGAATAGCACTATGCCATCCTCTTCATTGAATCCACCAATTCCTGCACCGCCGCGGCAGACTTTTTCAATGCCTTCTTCTCATCTGCTGTCAGCTTGAGCGAAATAATCTGTTCAATGCCGTTTTTGCCCAATTTTACTGGCACACCGACAAAAAGGCCGGAAATGCCATATTCGCCTTCCAGATAAGCGGCACAGGGTAAAATTTTCCTTTTGTCTTTCAGAATAGATTCAGCCATTTCCACGGCTGCAGAAGCCGGCGCGTAATAGGCACTGCCTGTTTTTAAAAGGCTGACAATTTCCGCGCCACCGTTGCGCGTGCGTGTGACCAATGTCTCGATGCGCTCAGGCGTCATCAGTTCTGTAATCGGTACGCCCGCCACTGTGGAAAAGCGTGGTAGTGGCACCATGGTATCGCCATGTCCGCCCAGAACAAGCGCGGAAATGTTTTCTACGGAGACATTGAGTTCCATCGCAATAAACGAGCGGAATCTTGCGGAATCGAGAACGCCCGCCATGCCGATCACTCTGTGCTTGGGGAAACCACTTTCTTCCATCGCCACATGGCACATTGCGTCCAGAGGATTACTGACAATAATCAGAATTGCGTTGGGTGAATACTTCACGACTTGTTTGGTTACGTTTTTAATTATTCCCCGGTTAGTTGCCAGAAGATCATCCCGACTCATGCCCGGTTTGCGGGGGATTCCAGCCGTAATAATCACGATATCAGAATTGGCGGAAGCCTCATAAGTATTGGAGCCGGTCAGATGCGCATCGTGTTTTTCAATCGGTGCCGCTTGTGCCAAATCAAGAGATTTGCCCTGCGGCACGCCTTCAATAATGTCAATCAACACAACATCGGCAAGTTCTTTTTCCGCCAGCCTCTGCGCTACTGTTGCGCCGACATTGCCTGCTCCCACTACGGTAACCTTTTGATTCATGTTTTGATTCCCTTAGTTAATTTTATTTAGCCACTTAATAAGAAATTCCTACAATAAAATGTAAATAAAAACAATCGCGAACCTTTGTTTTCTTTGTTGCAAAAATGAAATCTCTAAGGTACAAAAAGTATAAAGATTCAGAACAAGTAGTTAAGATGACGCCATAAAAAGTTCCAGAGGCAAGGCGCGCGAAGCTTGAGGAATGAGGCCTACTTTTCCGTAGGTCGCATAGCCTGCCCCGGCGAAGGCCGGGGAAAGATAAAGCGCAAAGCAGTATATGGACTTTTTAAGGTGGCATCAGGAGGATATAATGGGAAAACTCTTCGGCACCGACGGCATCCGTGGCATTTCCAACCAATACCCGATGACGGCAGAAATGGCTTTAAATGTAGGCCGTGCCATTGCTTACCTTTCCAAAAGACAGGGGCACACACCGCGGATAATTATCGGAAAAGACACCAGACTATCCGGAGATATGTTTGAAAACGCAATTGTTTCCGGCATTTGTTCGATGGGCGTCAACGCCATTTCCGTGAGCGTCATTCCCACGCCGGGTATTGCCTTTTTAACTCACAGCATGCGTGCCGACGCGGGCATTGTTATTTCCGCCTCGCACAATCCCATGCAGGATAACGGCATAAAAATTTTTAATAGTGACGGCTTTAAACTCTCCGATGAAAAAGAAAACAGCATCGAAGAATTGATCCTCGCCAATAATATGAATAAGCTCCACCCTGCCGCCAAAGAGCTGGGTAAATTATCCCGGATGGATGACGCTCCCGGACGCTATGTGGATTTTCTGAAATCAACTTTTCCGCAGGAGATCAATCCGGAAGGAATGAAAGTCGTCCTGGATTGCAGCAACGGCGCGACCTATCGCGTTGCTCCTGCCGTTTTTGCGGAACTGGGCGTTGAGGTTACGACACTGTTTGATCAACCAGATGGCAAGAACATCAATCTCAATTGCGGTTCGCAACATCCTGAATATCTTGCTGCCGAAGTGTTACGCCAGAGAGCTGATGTGGGCTTTGCCTTTGATGGCGATGGTGACAGGGTAATTGCCGTGGATGACAAAGGAAATGTTCTGACCGGCGACAGGATTCTGGCCATCTGCTCAGCCATTCTGAAAAAAGAAGGCAAACTGAAAAACAATTTTGTCGTCCGCACGGTGATGAGCAATCTGGGTTTGTCCGTTGCCTTTAAGAAACTTAGCATTGATTCTGTTTTTGCCAATGTTGGCGATCGTTTTGTTCTGGAAGAAATGCTGGCGAAAGGCGCCATTATTGGTGGTGAAGATTCCGGCCATTTGATTTTTCTGCAACATCATACCACCGGCGATGGTTTGATTACCGCCTTGCAAGTGATCGCTGCCATGAAAAAAGAAGGTAAGCCGCTCTCTAAGATGGCCTCGATCATGACGGTGTTTCCGCAAATGCTCATCAATATTGACGTCAAAAGAAAGCCGGAAATTGAAACTGTGCCGGAAATTATGGCTGCCATTAAAGAAGTTGAAAAAAAGTTGGGAGATCGCGGGCGAGTACTCGTGCGCTATTCCGGCACCCAGAACATGTGCCGCGTGATGGTCGAAGGTCCTACCAAAGAAGAGACCGAAAAGCATTGCCGCCAGATCGCGGATGTTGTGGAAAAGATGCTGGCATGAATCGGAACGGACAAGCTCACTTGTCATTCCCCGGTCAAGCCGGGGAATGACAAAATTAATATTACTGGATTCCGGCCTTCGTAACCTAAAGGTCATCTACGACCGGAATGACACCGTTTACTTTTTTAATTCACGCGGATCAGCATGGCATCCCCCTGCGCGTGCCCCGAACAAATTCCGCAGACGCCCCAGCCGCCGCCACGGCGCTTCAGTTCATAACCCAACGTCATAGCTATTCTGGCTCCTGTTGCTCCGATGGGGTGGCCATAGGCAACCGCTCCGCCATTGACATTCACCTTTTTAAACATCTCTTCTTTGGACATGCCCAGAATTGAACGGCAACTCACCAACGCCACCGCGGCAAAGGCTTCATTGATTTCGATGATCTCCATCTGATCGAGCGTCAGATCGTTTTGTTCCAATATTTTTTTAATAGCCAAACCTGGCACGGTGGCGATATCTTTGGTCGGCTGCGAAACTTCGGCATAATCAACTATTGTAAAGATAGGCTTAAGACCCAGCTTATCGGCTTTTTCCCTACTCATCAAAAGACAAACATCACCGCCGTCATTAACGCCGGGGGCATTTCCTGCGGTTACGCTTCCCGGCTCACCGGTCACTGTGCTTAGATGGCCGAATACTGGCTGGAGTTTGGCGAGACCTTCCAAAGTTGTCTCCGGCCTTGGTCCTTCGTCCTTATCCATTACTGTCACTTTTTTACCCTGCTTAATTTCCACTGGAAATATTTCATTATCTAATTTCCCTTCATTCATGGCCTTGACGGCGTTCATCTGGGAATTTAAAGCCCACTCGTCCTGATCCTTGCGTGTAAAGCCGAACTCATCGGCCACTTCCGAGCCGTGAATCGCCATGTGCCGGTTATAGAAGGCATCCCAAAGACCATCGTAAACCATCGCATCCACAACCCGGCCATTGGGCAAGCCCATCTTAGCGCCCCAGCGCATATCCGGCAGGACAAATGGGCAATTGCTCATGCTTTCCTGACCGCCGGCAATGCAGATATCCGCTCGTCCCAGAAGGATCATTTGAAAAGCAAGATCAATTGTCTTGATGCCGGAAGAGCAAACTTTATTGATGGTAATGGAAGGTACTGATTCCGGAACTCCCGCAAGAATTGTTGCCTGACGTCCGGGAATCTGTCCGCAACCGGCAGGAACAACCTGCCCCATAAAGATATAGTCCACATCCGCCGGTTTTACCTTGCCTTCGGTTCGGCGCAAAACTTCCTTGATTGCCATCGCGCCAAGTTCCATTGCCGAAAAATCTTTGAGCGCACCGCCCGCCCGGCCATAAGGCGTCCGGCAGGCTTCCACGCAAACCACCTCGCGGAATTTTTTATGCGGATTTTTTATTTTTCTCCCCATTGTAGTAAAGTCAGGCTTTCTTTCACCAAACTTGGCAATGGGCGCGTTCTTGTAAATCTCTGCTTTTGTTCTTTCCAGTTTTTGCGGCACTTTAGACATAATAATCAACCTCCTGTATTATCCAGTTATAATGATTAGTTAATGTCGTGGCGAAGTCAGCCACGATTGGTAAAATATTTTTGACGGTTGATTTTTTACATATTGATTTGTTTGTGTCAACTGTTTTGGTTAAAGCAAAGTATAGTCGCTTAAAAGTTCATAATAATAAATTATTTCTATTCTTACCAATACATATCCCTGGAAACAATACATTTGACGAATATTAAATAATAAGATAGATTTTACCCGTATAAAAGTTAAAGGAGGTATTTGTATGTTTGAAGGACTTATGCAACCTATGCACCTCATAATCATTCTGGTTATAGTTTTGATTATCTTTGGTCCGGGTAAACTGCCGGAACTAGGAGCCTCAATAGGTAAAGCGATCAGAGGGTTTAAGCAGGCAATGAATGAACCAGATAAAAAACCTGAAGAGGAAACAAAAAAGATCGACGATCAAGCCAAACAATAAAAAAGCCGGATTTGCTAATGAATAAACCATTGACACTGAGAATCTCGGCATTACTGTTACTGGCTGCGCTGACGGTTTATCTTGTTATTCACTTTCATCTTTATTTGTTTTTTGCTGACAGAGAAAAAATTGTCCAATTCGTCTTGTCATATCCTCATGATGAATTAATTTTTATTCTGCTTCAGATTGTACAAGTTGTAGCGGCTCCGATCCCCGGAGAGCTTACGGGACTAATCGGCGGTTATCTTTATGGGCCTTTATGGGGGACCATATATTCCACAATCGGCCTGACCATTGGCTCCTGGATTGCCTTTTTCCTGGCACGCTTGTTTGGCATGCCGCTTCTGGAAAGAGTTGTCACGCCTCAGATAATTGAAAAGTTTGATCACTTCATGGAACATAAGGGCATTTTAGTTTCCCTGTTGCTTTTTTTGATTCCCGGGTTTCCTAAAGATTACCTGTGTTATATCATGGGGGTAAGCCGCATCCCTACCTGGACATTTTTAGTAATCTGCACAGCCGGCCGCCTTCTGGGCACAATAATGCTTTCTGTTACCGGCAGCTCCGCCCGCAACGAACAATATCTGCTTCTGGCTTGGGTAAGTGGACTGGGTATAGCTATTTTTGTCGCTGCCTGGTATTTTCAAGATGATCTGCTGGAAATGCTCAAAAAGAAAAAGAAGGATCAACAGAGCAATTCAGATCAGTAATTCCATTTCTAAATTAAAGCGCTATCTTTGTTAGTCCCGCTTTTAGCGGGATCGGTTTCCTCAATCACGCCGCGGCGGACTTGCGTCGCTTCCTCCTTACCCCATTGACATGGGACAGTTTAACTAACGAATTACAGCTCCCTTCGTTTCTGTAATTCGAGTTTCACTGCCGCCTCGATATCATCTTTGATTTAGAAATGGTATAAATAAATTAGATTTTTCTTTTATCCAACACCCGCGTAATTTTCCCGTCTTGCCGCGGTAAGCTTTTTGCTTCCACCAGCTTTACAGAAACATTAATGCCGGCAACCGAGTTGATGCGTTTTTTAACCTGCTCCAGAAAAGACCGCTGTTTTTGTAGCTCCAAGGCAAAGATTTTGTCTGTAATCTCAATGACGATTTCCATACTGTCCATTGCGGAAGTACGCTGCACAACAATCTGATAAGGGGCTTTGCCGCCAGCGACACTGAAAATTGCTTCCTCAATCTGTGAAGGATAAACATTTACTCCTCTGATTATGAGCATGTCGTCGGAACGCCGCACTACTCTTTTCATCCGTACTAAAGTTCTGCCGCAGGGGCAGATAGAATAATCGAGGCTGGTAATGTCTCTTGTCCGGTAACGAATCATCGGGTAAGCTTCCTTGGCTAAAGTGGTAATCACAAGTTCACCTTCAGCGCCTGGCGGCAGCACGGCTCCGGTATCCGGATTAATAATCTCCGGTAAGAAAGCGTCTTCATATATATGCATGCCGTTTTTGTGCGAACATTCACCGGCGATGCCGGGACCAATCACTTCGGAAAGACCGTAATTATCAGTGGCGCTAATGGAAAGTCTCCGCTCAATTTCGCTGCGCATTGATTCCGACCATGGTTCTCCTCCAAAAAGCCCCAACCTAAGCGAAAGTGTTTTGGGATTTACGCCCATTCCCTCCATTCGTGCTGCCAGCTCCAGAGCGTAACTAGGTGTGCTGACCAGTACCGTTGATTTATAATCCTGCATGATCATAATTTGTTTTTCTGTGTTTCCTGTGCCCATGGGAATAACAGATGCGCCAATAGTTTCCGCGCCGTAATGCACGCCAAACGCGCCGGTAAAAAGACCGTAATGAAAAGCTATCTGTACTAAATCATCAGAAGTGACGCCGGCGGCTGTCATAAAGCGCGCTACAAGATTAGACCAGAGGCGAATATCATTTTTTGTGTAACCGACTACAATCGGCTTGCTGGTGGTTCCGGAGGAAGAATGAATGCGGACAACTTCCCGCAGAGGAACGGCAAACATACCATAAGGATAGTTGAGGTTTAAGTCTTCTTTGGTGGTCAGCGGAAGTTTTGTCAAATCGGAGAGAGTTTGAATATCTTCCGGGATAATACCCAGCTCATTAAATTTTTTCCGGTAATGGGTAACATTCTTGTGAACTCTATTGATTGTCGCCTGCATTCTTTCCAACTGCAACTGTTCGAGTTCATCTCGTGATATACATTCATTTTTAGCATCCCAAATATTATTGCTACTCATAATAAAAAACCTCCCAATTTCCCTTTGCGTTCATTTCTTAGCCATTCCGCATGCATGTGGATGAAGCGGAGCGCATCCACCATGTAAGTACCACCTTAGCGCCCTCCTTTTACTCGTGCCCTTTAGGGTATAAAGGAGGGTTAGGGAGGATTTTATGAACATCGCCAAAATCCCCCTCAATCCCCCTTTATAAAGGGGAAAGTCGTGGAACCGGTGCGCTTGTTCCGCGCGACGAAGCTTCCATCTTTTTATCTTTCCCATATCTCCTTTTTATCCCTTCCGAGATATGCTCTTTGAACGTCTTTATTTTCCAATAACTCAGCTGCGGTTCCTTCCAGAATCAGGCGGCCGGTTTCGATCACATAGCCGCGATTAGCCATCTTCAGGGCGGCTCTCGCGTTTTGCTCGACCAAAAGAACAGTAGTATTTCTTTCCCGCGCGAGAGTTTCGATAACCTTGAAAATTTCCTGAGCGATCATGGGCGCAAGCCCCATGGAAGGTTCGTCCAGAAGCAGCAACCTGGGCTTGGCCATGAGCGCGCGGCCGATAGACAGCATTTGCTGCTCACCCCCGGAGAGAGTTCCTGCCAGTTGTTTTCGTCTTTCACGCAGAATTGGAAACAAGGCATAGACCATCTCGATTGTTTGTTTCACCTCTGTCTTGCCCGCGTTGGTTTTGTATCGCAGGTAAGCGCCCAGTCCCAGATTATCTTCCACGGACAGAGGTTTAAAAACCTGCCTTCCCTCCGGTACCTGAGAGACACCTAGTTTTACAATACTGTGCGGGGCAAGGGCGGCAATCGAAGTATTATCAAATACAATCTCACCGCTTTTCGGGGGTACAATGCCCGACAAGGAATTAAGCAGAGTGGTCTTGCCAGCGCCGTTTGCTCCGATCAGCGTAACAATTTCACCTTCCGCTAAGTGCAGAGAAACATTCCTTAGCGCGTGTACCTGACCATAGAACGTGTTTATGTTCTTTATTCTTAACAAAGCCGTCACCCCTCGCCTAAGTACGCCGCTATTACTGCTTCGTTTTCCTGAATTTCCCGCGGTGTTCCTTCAGCCAGTTTTTTACCCAGATTCAAAACAATGATCGACTCACAGATATCCATCACCAGTTCCATATCATGTTCGACAAGTACAACCGTTATTCCCAGTTCTTTGATCCTGTGGATGAGACCGGCGAGAACGACAGTCTCGCGGCTGTTTAGCCCAGCGGCGGGTTCATCCATCAATATAATTTGCGGCTCTACTGCCAGTGCCCGAGAAATCTCCAAAAGCCTTTCCTTGCCGAATGGCAAGCTATTGGCGGTCAGATCGGCTAAGTCCTCAAGCCCCGTGAATTCCAGCCACTTAAGAGCATTTTCCTTAATATATTTTTCTTCCCTGATCTGAGAGGGAAGTTTGAACGCGCAGGAAAAAATACCGCTTTTACTCCGAGTGTGTAGTCCCACCATGACATTTTCCATAACCGTCATTTGTCCGAATAGTTCGACGTTTTGAAACGTGCGCACCAAACCGAGCGAGGCTAGAGTCTCCGTAGCGTAGAACGATATATTATTTTCACCAAGATAAACCTGCCCCGATGTTTGCGTATAAAGACCGGTTACGATATTAAAGAGCGTAGTTTTTCCCGCTCCGTTGGGTCCGATAATGCCGGTTATTGACCCTCCGGTAACTGAAAGTGAAACATCTTCCAGGGCGGTGAGCCCGCCAAATATCTTGTTTATGCCGGTTAGTCTAAGCATCGCTTTGGTTACCTCTTATACTGCTCACGACGAATTTAGCCAGTGTCTCAAGGCCGCTGATCAGGCCACCGGGCATAAACATGGTGATCAGGATGAGCATCAGTCCGTAAATGACAATGTCAAAATCCTGAAACACACGCAGTAATTCCGGAAGCATTGTTAAAATTGCCGCGCCTAAAAAGGAACCATAAATACTGCCAAGCCCGCCGATAATTACCATTGTCACCAGTTCCACAGAAAAATTGAAACCAAAGGCAACAGGCGAGATAAAAGTCATGGTATGAGCATAAAGGCTTCCCGCGATTGCGGATAAAAGCGCGGATATAGTGAATATCTGTACTTTCAGAAGGCGGGCATTGACACCCATAACAAGGGCTGCAACCTCAGAATCATGAATAGCACGAAGCGCGCGACCGATTCTGGATTGAGACAAATTAATAGATAATAACATAATGCCAAGAGTAAATATCCAGATCAGATAATAATTGTTCCAGTCATTATCAAACAACAATGAACCGATGTGGAGGTTGGGAATGCTTGATAATCCGGATGGGCCGCCGGTCCAGCCGATTGTTTCATTAAAGATAATATACATTATAATGCCGAAGCCGAGAGTGGCCATTGCCAGGTAATGACCTTTCAACTTCAAAATGGGGAACCCGATGACAAAAGCAAGCCCCGCGGCGCAAAAGCCCGCCAGTATCATGGCCAGCCAGGGGTCGATAGGAAATCTGGTGGTAAGAATACCGGAGACATATGCTCCTAATCCGAAAAAAGCGGCATGTCCCAATGAAATCTGGCCTGCATATCCCAAAAGCAGATTCAGAGCTACAGCCAGCATGGTGTTGATGCCGATAAAAACCAGTACGTTCAGGAAATAGCTGCCCTTTAAAAATAACGGTGTTACCAGCACGGCTGCCGCAAAAAATAAAAAAATAAATAGTTGGCGTCTTTCTTTCGTCATAGTTTATGCAAATAAGCCTTGGGAGCTACAGGTTTTAAACTCTCTCCGTCTCCTTCTTTTTGAATAATCCTTCCGGCCTGAAAAATAATATCAATAACAGGATAATAAAAGCGATGGCGTCTTTGTAGCTGGCCGAGATGTAGCCCGCGCCTAAGGATTCTAAAAGCCCCAGCAGGAGCCCTCCCATTACGGTTCCCAGGCCGCTGCTCATCCCACCGATGATCACCGCACAAAATCCCTTCAACCCCAGCATAATACCCACGTCATAGGATGTCATCGTGAGCGGAGCGATGATTATTCCGGCCATTGATCCGATGGCAGAGCTGATTACAAAAGAGAGCAAAACCATGATTTTGACATCAATGCCGACAAGGCCTGCGGCATAAGAGTTATAGGCACAGGCACGCATGGCTTTTCCGGTAATTGTGAAATTAAAGAAGACCTTGTTTAGAATAATGATCAAAACACTTATGCCGAAAATCCAGAGATGCTGGGGTAGAATAGTAGCTCCGGCGATATATAGAGGTTCATTGCCTGAAAAGGCGGGTAGCGCATGGGTATCTTTTCCCCAGATCAGCATTGCCGCGCCGCGGATGAAAATACTGGCGCCGATAGTGATGATAATCAGACTCAGCGGCTTGGCATTTTTGAGCGGTCTGATTGCCAGACGCTCAAAGGCAATACCTGTTGCGGTGGAAATTACAATGGCCAGGACAATTGCCGGTATAAGAGGCAAATGTAAAAAAACCAAAAAAAATATTGTCAGCATACCGCCCAGCATTACAAACTCACCCTGGGCAAAATTGATGATACCTGTAGCATTATGGATGATGGCGAAACCAAAACCGATTAGCGCGTAGATCACGCCGTTGGAAAGACCGGATAAGATATACTGTGCTAATTGGCGGGAGTTATCCATTAAATATGTTTATCCGAAAGATATTAACACGGTGCAGGTAGTTGACTCCTGCACCGCGTTTTAGTTGCTCTGTAATAAATCAATTTTTTATTTAACTAAAGTCCATGTCTGGTTTTTAATTTGCACCAGAACAAAAGCGTCTTTAGTTAATCCGGCATGGTCTTGCGGAGAATAGTTGAAGGTTCCGCCGATACCGGCAAATTTTTTCTTTTTTTCCAGTTGATTCCGAATAGCCGCAGGATTGTCGCCGCCTTTTTCAATGGCGCCTTTGAGCAGCATCATCGCGTCCCAGGCATGACCGCCAAAATGATCACCCTCAATCTTATAGAGTTTTTGATAACCATCTACATAACGGAGCAGCGCCTTTTTTTGCGGGTCTTTATCGGGCATTTGATTGGCAACAATGACACGGCCGGAAGGAAGAATAATGTCCTCAGCGGCATCACCGGCAAGTTCAATAAATTTTTTAGAAGAAACGCCATGGCTCATAAACAAAGGAAGTTTTATTCCCAGTTGTTTAACGTTTCTGGCGACAGTGGCTGGTCCGGGGTTGGTGCCCCAGCAAATAATGGCCTGCGCGCTGCTGCCGCGAATTTTTGTCAATTGAGCGGTCATGTCGATATCTTTGGGGCCGTAAGTTTCATCGGAAATTATTTGAAACCCGGATTCTTTGGCTTGTAAAACCAATTGCTCTCTTCCCGACGCCCCAAAACCATCCGATACCGTCAGCAATGCTATTTTATTAATTTTTTGTTTCTTCAGGTACTCAAATATCCTGGCTACAGCCAGCGCGTCATTTTGCGCAGTCTTGAAAATCCATTTTTTAACCGGATCCGTTATCTTGATTCCCGCGGCGCAGGAAATAAGCGGTATTTCGGCTTTTTCGACGATGGGAATTACAGCCATGCTTTCACCGGTGGTGCTGGGGCCGATGATCGCCACTACTTTATCATCTTTAATTAACTTATTGACTCCCTGTACAGCCTTGGTGGCATCTCCCTGAGTATCGATGACGATAAGCTCCAGTTGACGCCCCTTTATTCCACCGGCCTTGTTTATTTCATTCACCAGCATCTGCGCGGTGTTGCGTTCCGGTTCACCCAAAAAGGCCGCCGGTCCGGAGACAGACAGTAGCGCTCCAATTTTGATTGGCCCAGCAGCTATAACCGGTCCAGCCATGAACATAGTAAATACTAAGATAAAAAACATTCTCAAAACACTTTTATACATAAAAACCTCCCTGATTAAAATATAAAACACCACATACTAATTGTGAAATATTATTAGCTAATTGTAGGAAACGTAAATCATAGATAGGATTTAGTGTCAAACGAAAAATAAAGAATACAAGGGAAACAAAAAGTGCCCGTTGTTATTGCTTGTTGTGGCGGAAGAACCAGCTCGTTTTGGCCGCGTAAATACTGTAGCCGGGGAATACCCGCGCAAGCTTGTCTTCCTCCCATTTTGCCCTCAGCAGCTGGATAACAACAAACAATGTGATGATAAATAAATTTAACAGTGAAAAGCGCCAAACGGTAACGGCTAGAGCCGTGAGAATTTCTCCCGAATAAATTGGATGCCTGACGAAGCGGTAAGGGCCGTTTGTGACTAAGTCCCGTGCCTCCACAGTGATGCTGAAAGAACGCTTTAGCGTCCACAAACCCCGACGGTCAGTGCTGTTGCCGCTGTCATCCAGTAAAAAATAACATGCAAAGCAACTGGACTGGCGACTATAAATAAATTCGGCGGCGAGAAGAGCAAGGCAAAAAGTAGTATTGCGCCGATAAGCGGGACAATGATTTCTTTTGCCCCGCTTATCGGTTAACAGGATCCTCACGAATTAAGTAGCTGACAAGGAAGACTACAAAGATCAGCGTTTCCATGACCCAAAGCGGCTTAACCATATAAAGGTTAAACGAAGAGATGCGCTGGATCAGAAAAACAATAAGGACAGCAATAATGCTGATCCTGATTAATAGATGGATAATTCGTGCCGGGATGTAGTTCTCCAGCCAGCCAAAAGGATCAAATTCTTCCACTTGAGCTCCGATAAGCTTCCATCTTGCCCCCGATTATAATGTCATTGATCCCGATACGCTTTGCTATCGGGATAATTCGGCTTACAAATTTCAATGTGTGACCTCGCGTCACCTTTAGGTGGTTAGGTTATTCACTTCGTTTTTGAAATTTGAGTCTCATTACCCCTGCGTTACGGGATAGTTTGACTTGCAAGCTTCAGTGCACTTTGTTTCTGAAGCTTGAGTCTCACTAAACTTTAATGTTCCCCGCTTTCATTGTCTTTGTGGGCTTAAAGATGTCTAGTGGGAACTTTTTGTAAATCTCTTCGAGCTTGGTCAGAAGTGCCGGATAGCCGATACTCTGCGCCAGTGCAAACGGCCCGAAGGGGGAGCCGCCGCCGTTGGCCATGGCCAAATCAATCTCTTTGGGATCATCCGCGACACCTTCTTCCAGAAGTTTTGTTGCCTCGTTAACCTGCAGAGCGATTAAGTGGTTAATGTCATATTCCTTTGAGGCTTTGGAAAGATCGATATTAGGTCTTCCTTTGGACCAGTCATAAAATCCCTTTCCGGTCTTTTTGCCGAGATTACCCGATTTAAGATAGGACATAAGCGCGTCAGATGGTTTGTAATCCTTGGAAAGAACCGTAGCGAAATATTCAAGGCCGTGAGCGGCAATATCAATGCCCACATAGTCCACCAGCTCAAAAGGCGGCATCGGCATGATTGGCTTCAGTGCCGCATCCAACTCTTCCGGGGTGGGATGTCCTGCCTCCAGAATTTTGGAGAGCAATACCAATGTGGGTTCATTGACCCGGTTGCAAATAAATCCCGGCGAGTCTTTCTTCACAATAACCGGAACTTTTTTAATCTTTTTGGCGATCTCATAGCCGATCGCAATGGATTCATCAGAGGATTTACCGCCTTTAATCACTTCAACAAGCTTCATGAGGATGGCCGGATTGAAAAAATGATAGCCAATGACTTTATCCGGCCGCGAGGTTGCAGAAGCAATATCGGTAATGCTGATGTTTGAGGTGTTGGATGCCAGGATCGCGTGTTTGGGAGCATACTTGTCCAAATCGGCAAACACACTTTTTTTGAGCTCCAGTTTTTCAGGAACTGCTTCAATGATAAAATCGGCATCCTTCACTGCTGCCTGCAGATCGACCATCGGTGTGAGTCGTGCCAAAGCGTCATTGTATGCTTCCGGCGTCAATTTGCCTTTTTCCTTGAATTTATCAAAACTCGCCTTAATGCCGGCCATACCCTTATCCACAAACTTTTGTTCGATATCGCGCAGAACTACTGTATAGCCGCCCAGCAGACAGCATGCTGCAATCCCATGTCCCATATCACCTGCGCCAACCATAGCAATCTTTTTTACGTCTTCAGTTTTCATTATTATTCTCCTTCCTTCAATAGATTAAAGGTACATTCCTAATCTCTTGGCCCAAAGTATTTATCAATGGACTCAAAAGCGACTCTGACCATTAAATCGATATCTTCTTCTTCCACTACATAAGGCGGCATGAAATAGATGACGTTTCCTAAGGGGCGAAGTAGCACTCCCTTTTCCAGGGCGATTTTATAAATACCATAGCCAACTCGCCTCTGCCAGTCAAAAGGCTTCTTGGTGCGTTTATCTTCCACGAGTTCCAGCGCTCCGATCATGCCCAGATGGCGGTATTCGCCTACATGTTGGTGAGAGTCCGCCAGCCTTTTTACCTTATCGGCAATCATTTTGGCTTTGATCTCATTTTTTGCCAGCACATCTTCATCTTTAAATATAGTGAGCGATTCGCGAGCGGCGGCGCAGGCCAAAGCATTACCGGTATAGCTGTGACTGTGCATGAAAGCCTTCAGCTCTTTGTAATCGCCGTAAAAGGCCTGATAAATTTCATCGGTGACGAGCACCAGAGATAAAGGCAGATAGCCAGCCGTGATGCCCTTGGACAGACACATGATATCGGGGCTGACCCCCGCGTGTTCGCAGGCGAACATCTTTCCGGTCCGGCCAAAGCCCACGGCAATTTCATCGGCGATGAAATGAATGTGATGCTTTGTGCAAAGCTCCCGCAGTTTCTTTAAATACAGCGGTGGATAGATCTTCATTCCAGCCGCGCACTGGACAAGTGGTTCGATAATGATGCCGCAGATCTCTTCGGAGTGTTTAAGAACTATCTTTTCCAGAGATTCAAAACACTCGGCCGCGCAATTCTCCCTGCACTTGCCATAGGGGCAGCGATAACAATCCGGCCCTGTGGCTTTGAAAGTGGCAAGCAGAAGGGGCTGATAAATTTTGCTGTACAAATCAAGATCACCTACAGAAAGAGCCCCCAGCGTTTCTCCATGGTAGGCATCGGTGATAGCCGCAAAACGTGTCTTGCGGGGATGGCCTGTCTGCTGGTGATAATGGAAACTCATTTTCAGGGCAACTTCGACTGCAGCTGAGCCGTTATCCGCAAAGAAAACTTTGCTTAACCCTTGCGGCGTTATGCGCATAATTTCTTGGGCCAGCTCGATTGCCGCCTGGTGAGAAAAATTAGCAAAAATGACGTGCTCGAGTTTTTCCAGTTGTTTACGAATCGCGGCGTTGATTCTGTCGTTGCTGTGACCAAAAAGGTTCACCCACCAGGAGGAAACAGCATCGAGATAAGACTTTCCGTCTATATCGTACAAGTAAGCGCCCTTGCCGCGTTCGATGACAATCGGCGGAAAATCTTCGTAGTCCTTCATCTGTGAGCAGGGATGCCAGATATATTGTAAATCTTTTTTCTGCCAGATATTCATAGCATTTCACCTTACCGGATAACACCCAGCTCATGTCCGATTTCGGCAATGCAATTTAATGCCTGCTTCAGATCATCTCTTGCGTGAGTGGCCATTATGCTAATGCGTAAACGGCTTGTGCCCGGTGGAACCGTCGGCGGGCGGATTGCCGAAACAAATATATGCTGGTCCATCAACTTATTGCTGAAAGTAACTGCCAAATCCGGTGCGCCAATGACGATGGAAATAATCGGCGCTTCATTCTCCGAAACATCAAAGCCAGCGGCGCCAAGTTCCTTGCGGAACCAGATCGCATTGGCGCGCAGAGTTTGCCTGCGCTCAGGCTCAGTCCGGACAATCTCCAGCGCTTTTAATGATATGGCAATCATTGCCGGTGAAAGAGCTGTGGAAAAGATGAAGCTACGGGCCGTGTTGACCAGGTAATCAATCAGGCTTTTTTCACCCGCGATGAAGCCGCCTTCACTGGCCAAAGCTTTGCTGAGTGTTCCCATCTGAATATCGATTTGACCACTAAGTCCGAAATAGTCCGCTGTGCCGCCGCCATGGGGACCCAACACCCCCGTGGCATGGGCATCATCAACCATTAACAGGATATTATTCTTTTTGGCTATCTCGACTATCGCGGGAAGCGGCGCGATATCCCCATCCACACTGAAAAGACCATCCGTAACGATCAGGGCTTGTCTTTCGGGATAGCTCTGCACCTTGCGTGCAAGATCTTTCGTGTCGCAATGATCATAAACGACGATCTTGGCTTTGCTCAAACGGCAGCCGTCGATGATGCTGGCATGATTTAAACGATCGGAAAAGATCACCCAGTTTTTATCGGCAAGGCTGGATATGGTGCCTACATTGGCCATATAGCCGGTATTAAAAAGCAGTGCCGCCTCCGTCCCTTTAAAGGCGGCAATTTCTTCTTCCAGCTTTTGGTGAATTTCATAGCTGCCAGTAGTCAGTCTTGAGCCGCCGGAGGCTACGCCATATTTTTCGATAGCATCAAGCGCCGCCTGTTTCAGACGAGTATCATTACAAAGCCCCAGATAGCTGTTGGAAGATAGCAGCAGATAATCTTTACCATCAATTTTTATATGCGGCCCCTGAGGAGTCTGTATATGCCTCATTTTCCGGTATAGTCCGTTTTTTTTGATCTGGTCCAGTTTTTCGCTAAATCTTTTCATCTGTTTCCTTCAAATATTTTCCATCAGTCCAATGATTTCGTCAATGTTGATGGTTCTTTCAAACACGTCGGCGATGTTTCCCGGCTGAAGTTTTTCCGTATTAACTCCGGCGAGAGCGGGTAGAGTAAAGATTACGGGAATGCCGGAGAGCTTTCTGATTGTTTCAATGTTATCTGTCTCTACCGGGGTTTGTCCGTTGCCGTTCATAACAATTGCCTTGATCTTCAGTCCCTCGCTTTTTGCAAATCTCAGCGTCAACAGCGTGTGATTGATCGTTCCCATGCCGGTGCGGGCAAGAAGCAGACAGGGGAACCCCAGTTCACGGATGAGGTCATACTGCATGAAACCTTGATCATCCATGGGCACGGCCAGACCGCCCGCGCCTTCAGCTATAACCAATTCGTAATGGTTTTTCAAGTAATGCATTACGTCTTTGATAACAGCCAATTCAATTGATCTGCCCTCCAGACGGGCGGCAAAGTGAGGAGCTACGGCATTTTTAAAGGAAAAAGGTGTTATGTTCTTCTGGTCTTCGGCAAAGCCGGAAACTATTTTAATAAATGAGGCGTCTATTGATTGATAAACACCGCCTAGCATAACTTCGCCGGTGGCTACAGGTTTGAAATAGGCCGCCTTATATTTATTACTGAGCAGCAAATGCATCAATCCTGCCGATACCACGGTCTTTCCTGCTTCCGTATCCGTCCCGATGATGAATATTCCCCTGGCCATTCATTGCTCCTTAATTATTTTACTCTGGCGCATAATTAACCTGTATTGCAATATCAAAAGATGTAAGCCAAAGCAATCAAAAGACAGAGAAGCTTTTAAGAAGGGGAATTTAATTATAGCTAGAGACCTTTGCAAAACTGTATAAAACAGGCAATTATGTCATTCCGGCGAAAGCCGGAATCCAGTATTATCAAGTATTTCCTAGATTCCGGGTCAAGCCCGGAATGACGAATACAGGAGTTTGCAGGTTTCAGTTAGGCTACCAGGATTGAAATATCATAACGAAGAGTAATCTATGACTTGTCCAATCGCCAGGTCCGCCGTGGCAGATTGAGCAAGCCGCTCTCTTGCAAAAAAAATCTTGACAGGCACCGGATAATAAGAGAATTTCCAATAAGAAATAAATACTTCGTCAAGGAGATCGGGATTTGATCAGAAAAATAATATTATGTGCGGCCATTTTCATTGTGATGGCCGGGTCTTTTGTCCTGTACCTCGTTCTGAATAATTATAAAGTTACCACCCCCGAAATCTCTTCACCGAAATCGATCAGCAACATAATTGGTGATGGTGAGACACTGTTTGCTGTTTTTAAGAAACATGGCCTCAGCATCGATGAGCTTTTTGCCATTAATCAGGCGGCCGCCAGTGTCCACAAGCTAAAAGAACTGCATCCCGGAAGGCCATATAACATTATTGTCGATGACAAAAACAGTATCAATTCTTTTACCTATGGTATCGACGATAATACTCTTCTGAAAATTGAACGGGTGGATGGCAGTTTCAAAGCACAAAAATCCATTGTGCCTTATGAATCACGTATTCTCACCATCGGCGGGCAAATAGAAGATAATCTTATTTCAGCCATCGGGACGCAAAGAGAAGATCATTTGCTTGCCCTGCAGGTATCCGATGTATTGGCCTGGGATATAGATTTCAACTGTGATTTGCGCACAGGTGATACCTTCAAGATTGTTGTTGAAGGCCTCTATCAGGATGGGAAGTTTAAGAAATACGGGAGGATATTATCCACCGAATTTATCAATAACAACCAGAAGCATCTGGCCTACCGGTTCGAGTATGACGGAAAGGCCGGTTATTATGATGCCAACGGAAAATCGCTGAGAAGGGCTTTTTTGAAAGCTCCGCTGAGCTTCCGCAGAATTAGTTCCTCATATTCACGTAATCGCTTTCATCCCATCCTGAAGATTTACCGGCCTCATCACGGTGTTGATTACGTCGCGGCTGCAGGTACTCCCGTCAGCGCGACCGCTGACGGAGTGGTTGTTTCAGCTGGGTATCAGGGAGATTATGGTAAGCTTGTGGTTGTCTCGCATCGTAACGGTTACAAAACATTTTATGGACATCTTTCCCGCATCAGAAAAGATTTGCGTCAGGGCAGCCAGATAAAACAAAGCGATGTGGTAGGCTATGTCGGCGCAACTGGACTTGCCACCGGCCCTCACCTGCATTATGAAATCAGGCAAGGTGGCGCGCGGATTAACCCGCTCAGGTTCAAAGTTGATGCCGGACAGGCCATACCGCTTACTCAAATGTCCGAATTCAAAAAAGTAACCGGGATTATGGATAAAACCTTTGCGTCAGCTACATTTTATAATAAGAAACATGACCAAAACAAGAACAGCGCTATGAACCTGACCGAACAGAGGTTAAGATGGATCTAATTGAGGAGCTGAAGAACGAGGCCATCAACACGAAAGGTATTAGCACAAGCGATGCTCTGGAGCTTTTTATCGAGGGCTCGAATAACCCCTGGCGGGTCATGGCCGCGGCCGCCGAAATTCGGGAACACTTCAAAGGCAGGGAAATTATCCTTTGCAGCATTACTAATGCCAAATCAGGCCTTTGCTCCGAAGACTGCAAGTTTTGCGCTCAATCTTCTCATTATTCAACAGATGCCCCCGCCTACCCGTTAAAAACCGCCGCAGAAATGATCACTGAAGCTGATGATGCCGCGCGCTCAGGCGCGGAGTTTTTCGGGATCGTTACCAGCGGCAAACGTATCAAAGCAAAAAAAGAATGGAATGAAATTTTTAAAGCAGTAAAGGGAATTAACAAAGCCGGAATTAATGCCTGTGCTTCGCTGGGTTTGATCGATGTCGAAAAGGCCAAAGAGCTTAAAGCTGCCGGGCTTTTCCGTTATCATCATAATCTGGAAACATCACGCAGCTTTTTTAAGAATATCTGCACAACTCACGATTACGAAGAGAATGTCGAAACAATCCGAAACGTCAAGAAAGCAGAGCTTTCCGTTTGCGCGGGCGCTCTTATCGGCATGGGGGAAGGGATAACCCACCGCATCGAGCTTGCGGCAACTCTGCGCGAGCTGGATGTTGATTCCGTACCTTTGAATATTCTCACCCCCATCAAAGGCACACCGCTGAGCCACATGCTACCGCTGCCTCCACTGGAAATTCTGATGACTATAGCGGTCTTCCGTTTTATGCTGCCGGATAAGGACATCAAGCTTTGCGGTGGCAAAGAAAAAAACTTAAGGCAACTGTTGCCCCTGGGTATTATGGCCGGAGCTAATTCTCTGATGACCGGCAACTACCTGACAACTACCGGACGAGACAGTAAATTGGATATGGAGATGATTGCCGACCTGGGCCTTATTCCTACGCGGGAAGCAAACCACTGTAAGTGTGGGGCAGAGGGGGAAAATTCCTGCCCATCTCCCAAAAAAAGAAAATCAGTTAAGGCAAAGATTACGGCAAAAAGCCCGAGAAAGAAATGATCCCTTTTGACTTTATACCACTTCTAAATCAAAGATGATATCGAGGCGGCAAGGAGGAGGCGCCGGAGGTCACGCCGCGGCGTGATTGAAGAAGCCGATCCCGCTAAAAGCGGGACCAACAAAGATAGCGCTTTGATCGGTAGCGCATTCCCGTAAGGGGAGCGCATAATAAAACAAAACGTACCTTGCCGAGAATTTTTGCTAGTATAGCAAGAATTCCTTTAGGAATGGTATAATCAATCTGATTCCGCATCGGGTAAAGTTTTATCTTCAATGAGAACTTCAGCCCCTGCGCCGGGTAATTCATGAACGGTGCGCAGCTTTCGCTGAATCGCACGCGATCTTTTCCGCACATCATCCATAGAGTCAGTCGCATTCACCAGTTTTTTATGGACAGCATCCAATAGATCGCCAAATTTACCAAATTCTGTTTTGACTTCGCCCAGCACTTTCCAGACTTCGCCGGAGCGTTTTTGAATCGCTAGGGAGCGGAAACCCATTTGCAGGCTATTTAAGAAAGCGGCAAAAGTAGATGGGCCGGAAATTTGAATATGATATTCACGCTGCAACAACTGGACTAAAGCTGTCCGGCGAATGACTTCGGCATAAAGGCCTTCGGACGGCAAAAACATTATTCCGAAATCTGTTGTCACCGGTGGAGAAATATATTTGTTGAAAATATCTTTAGCCTCTTTTTTAATTATGGTTTCTAAAAGCTTTGCCGCTTCTTCAGCAGCGGCCGCATCGGCACTTTCCTGCGCGTCCAGCAGACGCTGGTAATCTTCCACCGGAAATTTGGCATCAACCGGAATCAGGACATGATCACCATCCTGCTGGCCCTGGCCGGGAAGTTTAATGGCAAATTCCACGACATCGTTAGAATTCTCATGGATGCGGACGTTTTTGGCATATTGTTCCGGCGCTAGAATTTCTTCCAGAAGAGCACCCAGCTGCACTTCACCCCAGGTACCGCGCGTTTTGATATTGGTGAGGACTTTTTTTAAATCGCCGACTCCCGCTGCCAGGTTGCGCATATCACCCAAGCCCTGATGCACCTGTTCGAGCCGTTCCGAGACCTGCTTAAAAGATTCGCCCAACCGTTTTTCCAGCGTACTTTGCAGCTTTTCATCGACTGTTTCGCGCATGCGGTCAAGCTGGCGGGTATTGTCTTCCTGAATTTGCTTTAGTTTTTCATCAACCAGCTGACCCACCGCCGCCATTTTCTGTTCAACTGAATCACTGAATGATTTGAGCGAGACGGTTAATTCCGCTCTTTCCTGATGGGCGCCTATTTTCATTTCGGCGCGAAACTGCGCAATCTCTTCGCGAACCGAGCGGTCGGTCCTCTCCTGAGAACTTTGCAGAGAGTCGAGCTTGCCTTCCAGCGGTGTGAGATTGACAGGGCCTCGTTTTGACGGCCATAATTGCAGCACAATAATGATCAACAGACATATCAAAATAATGTATAAAAATATTTCCATCGAACCTATCACGTGCTCCCTAATCTTTATCCATGTCTCCCGGCAGAAACTCCGGCGTATGACGGATGCGCCGGACTCCGCGCGTAGCGCTCCGCTTCAACCTTGCGCTTCACGTATCACGCTTCACACTTGTTTAAAACACTCTTTGAAAATCTTTATCTTTCATAATAGTGGTGAAAGCCAAATCCACCAGCCTATAAGAGCGTTTCTCCAGGTCGGCAGCATTATCCGTTCCTGCCGCGCTCATTTTTACTGTGAAATCTTTTTCCAGTTTAGTTTCACCATTTTTGTACAGATATACTTTAAAGCTGAATTCCTGATCAGTAAGAGATGTCAGGGTCATGCCGAATTCGGGTACGCCTTTTGCTGCGCGTGCCGCTTCCGGACCTGGATCATAACCATAACCCCACCCGTAACCCCACCCGTGATGGTAGCCATAAGGACGCGGACCGCCGCCATAGTTATAATCAACAACATTTACGCCGATATGGCGGAATGCTTTCTTAAAGCAAGTCCAGTAATAGCTTTCCAATTGGGCATCGCCCTCGTACATATATTTACTGTCGACACTGTTATAGCTCCATGCTTTTGTGTTTCCGGCCTGATTGGTAAAACCGGCGATAATCAACTTCTTCCCTTTATAGCGGCTGTAATCGCCGGAGCGAAATGAAGGCGTATATTTCCCCTGTTTCATCAGTATTTTGCTGCTGGCGCCGCCGCATCCGGACAGAAAAAGACCGATAATGCAAACCAGGATTATACTTTCCCACGTAATATGTTTTCTCATGTCTTAGATACCTCCTTTAAAAGTTATCATGCAAAGTAAATAGTTTATTAGGGTACGTAAATATAGCGGTTAAAAGATGGAAGTGTCAAGTAAAATGAAAGTAAACTAAAAACAGGTATAACCGGCAAATCATAGTATAACGCTTTGTATATTAAGGGGAATGTCTGGAAACGTGGGGCAGTAGATCTGTTATAATAGAAAATATCTGTCACACTCTGAGGGAAAATTTGTATAAGATGTATAAGACGGTAATTAACTTTTAATAAGAGTTGAAAGACATGCACAATCCATTTCAGGAAAAGATCGAAGAGCACGAAAGTGATACTGATTATATAAAGCGGGCACTGGAAGGCGATGCGGCAGCATTGGAGGCGCTCATCTTGCGGCACCAGTCCTGGATTTTTAATATCGCCTTGAATATGACCGGAGATATTCACCGGGCCGAAGATGTAACGCAGGAGATTTTGATTAAAACTATTGCCAAACTCTCGACGTACGATCAGCAAAAGGCCGCGTTTCGGACCTGGCTATACCGGATTGTCGCCAATCATGTCATCAACATGAAGGAAAGTAAAAAAGAGCAGTTCTTTGCCGCTCACGCGGAAAACCTCGATTTCGCCACCTTCAGCCTCAACTTGCCTGACACAAAAATACTTGCCCCGATGCGCGATAAAGAAATCATCGATGAAACCAAGAATTATTGCACGTTATGCATATTGCTGTGTCTCACCCGTATAGAGCGGATGGTGCTGATCCTGGGAGCAATCTTTGATGTCACCGATCGAATCGGGGCGGAAATTTGCGACATTTCGCGGGCGAACTTTCGCAAAATTCTATCGAGGTCGCGCAAAAAAGTTGCCGATTATTTTCAAGAAAATTGCAGCCTTTTTGATGAGCGCAATCCCTGCAAATGCAGTGAGCAGGTGAGTTACCTGATACAATTGGGCATGATTAAGCCTGCTGACATGAATGTAAAACACAGCTCAGTGGGGACAATACGAACTGTTCTGGGAAAGACCATCACCGATATAGAAAATTCATATTCTGAATTTCTTGAGCTTTATCAAGACCAGCCGTTTTTTAAGGGGCCGGATATGGTTAGCTGGCTGAAAGACTTATTACAAAGGAGTGACATAAATGAAATATTTAGTGAGACCCAAGTTTCAGAAGCAAAGTGTACTGAAACTTGCAGGTCGAACTATCCCGCAAAGCGGGATGTGAAAATGAGGAGGGATAAAAATGATTAATGCTGAAGAATTTTGCAGCCTGTGGTTGCCGGCTTGGACGGGTAATAATCCGGAAAAACTATTAACCTTTTATGATCGAAACGCTTACTATTCTGATCCCACTATTCCAAAAGGGTTAAAGGGGCACGATAAAATATTACCCTATTTCAGGAAATTACTTGAGCATAATCCGAACTGGCGCTGGACGACTGAGGAAATATTCCCCGGCGAAAAGGGCTTTACGCTTAAATGGAAAGCCGTCATCCCCGTAAGAAATACAGAGGTCATTGAATACGGGATGGACATTGTTGAATTGATCGATGACAAAATTACCAGAAATGAAGTCTATTTCGATACGCTGAATTTAGTCACTACCATTCGGAATAAATGAACTATCCCGCAAAGCGGGATTTGAAAAGGAGGATAGATATATGATTAATCAGAAATTGCTTGCCCCATGCGGTCTTTATTGTGGTGTCTGCGGCATATATTGCGCTTCAGAGAGTGGAGATGAGACATTAAAAGAAAAACTGGCCAAAGCCTATGGTGACACACCGGACAAAATTAAATGTAAGGGCTGCCGTTCTGCTTCGCCTTACTGGTATTGCGCGGTTTGCGGTGTTAAAAGTTGCGTCATAGAAAAAGGATATGTAGGCTGTCATGAATGTGAAAGTTTCCCGTGCGATAAGATTGAAAACTTTCCAGTACCGGAGGGCAAGAAAAATATTCTGCGCGCCATTCCGCTCTGGGGGGAACTGGGAACGGAGGCGTTTGTCAAAGGCGAAGAAAAACTTTTTTCCTGCGATAGTTGCGGCACACAGCTTTTCCGCGGTGCCAAAAAATGCCGCCAGTGCGGCACAATAAAGGGATAAGAAAATATTTAGGAGAAAAATCCTTGCGGGCACCTATCAATCTAAACTTCCATAAAAAACCTTCAATGATATTTACTATATTGCAGGCGTTTTTAGGACGAAGTTCCACATTCAATGCACAAGACTATATACCTGAAATTACGGCGGTACAGAAAGGTATAGTCCCTGATAAGAAACAATTGGCCAGATTTAACCGGGTATGCCAGATAGAAAACCTTGCCAAGTTTCCGCTGATTTATCCGCTCACCTACATATACCCCCTGGTGCAGGTAATACTGGCCCGCAAAGAAGCCCCTTTATCATTGTTTGTAGTATTGAACAACCGGATGCAGATAATCCAGTACAGGCATATCGGGCTTGATGAAAAATTTGATGTTTACTGTGAACTTGGCCATCTTCGAATCATGGAAAAGGGCATGGAGGTGGACATCAGATCTACCGTAAAAATTGACACAGAAACGATCTGGGAAAATACAATGACATTTTATTACCGCGGCAAATTCGGTGTGGCGGATGCATCATACACTCCTCCGCAGTTCGAACCTATTGCAGATGCCCCGGAAGTTTCCCGTTGGTTTTTGCCCGGAAATATCGGCTATAGTTTTGCCGGTATTTCCGGCGATGGTAATCCTATTCATTATTTAAAGCCATATGCACGGCTCATGGGATTCAAGCTTGATTTCGCCCAGCCTTTGCTGGTGCTGGCAGGATCTCTGGAGCGGCTCCTTCAGGACAGTAGCGAACAATCCTTTTGCCTGGATATCGCCGTTAAAGGGCCTCTCTATTATGAAAACAATGTGATTTTAAAAAGCGCTTTCGCCTCCGGTATTAAACGCTTTGATATCTACGAAGAAGGAAATCCGCGTCCCTGTATCTGCGGCACTTTCAAAACTTGCTTATGATACACAACAGAACCTAATACCATTTCGCATTCAAAGGATAACGAGGCGGCAAGGAGGAGGCGCCGGAGGCGTATTTTACATACGTTGAAGAAGCCGACGACGATGCCAACAAAGTTAGCCGAAGAAGGCGGATTGGTATGATATTATTTAGTGGGGGTGTGATAGATAAACAGCGCCTCTAACCCCGGGCTTTTGGTTTCTCTGCCGGGAAAATATACTTTACCGGTTAGGCGGGCGTAGTTATCCAGATCGGTGCTGATGATGTAAGTTGCTTGGAGTTTTTCTTTGCCTTGAGAAAATTGCGCCTGCAAAACAGGAACATTATCGGCGGTGGCGGTAACAACTTTGGCACTGCCTGTATCTTTCTTTCCCTTGATATTACGGACGATCTGAAGTTCATTGCCCTTGTGTATCAGTGTCATTGTGCCTAAGTATGTGCCTTTCCCTTCAGGATATTTACCGACCACTTCGTAAGAACCTTCCAAAAATGATAAAAGAGAGTCTTCCTGCTCCTTGTCTTTCATCGGCCCGTCAGCAAAAACAAAGGAACTGAAAATCAAAATCAAAGTTGCTGCATAAATTATTGATCGTTTCATGTTGCCTCTAGTGGGTAACGAAAAGCTGAGCCGGAGCAGCCCAACGGGCTGCGATCGGCTGGATTGACCTTGGTAGACGAATCTTTAATTAGTAACAAATGTATTAGTAATCAATAAATAATCATATACTTAACTAAAGTCATTTTTGCGGCCCGGCGCCAATCTTAAATTTTCCTCTAAAATACCTTTCTCTTATTTCGGCCGCTTCAGCAGCCCACTTCTCAAGTCCTTTGTTTTTAATAGTTATTAAGTTATAAACCTTTAAATTATGAGGGTATCTATCGGCGCCTTCTGCTAATGGTTGTAATTTTGAACAGGGAAAGTCACTGCACTCAAAGCAGAAGTCCAATTTTTTCAATTTCACACATTCTAGTGTTTCACATTTGCCAGCGATCATAGTGCATCCTGATATTCGACAACCTTTACAAAGCATTTTCTCTTTTGTCATTCCGCGGGAAACTAACGCGGTTTTCCTGTCTTCGGGCATTGTTTCAAAAAAAGAATCAATATTCGTGTAATATAATTCGCAGTTAAAGCAATCAATTCCACAAACTGCTGTGCTTAATTTAAGCTCGTCCATCTCATTCTCCTTGGTTTAATTATTTCAGCTCATTTTGCGTCCGTCTAAACGAAAAAATCAGCCGGAGCGTTAGCGATCGGCTGGATTGATTTGTTAAGTGGTACTTTGCCACCGGCAATTGTATTACATAATCAACCTAACGTTTGGCCTCTTCAGCTCTTACCACAAATAATCAATCGTATGCCAAGCGTATTTCTTCATTTGGCAAAACATGCTTAATTCGGTCTTGCCATTTATCAGACTTCCAAGTGCCTAGCCCTTGATGAGTCAAGTAATAGTTTTGCGGAATTGGATGAGTACCAATTACTACATCCAATCCGTATTTAGCGGGAATGAAATCACAAAAAGCTTCCAAACGTGGACATGGTGGATAGCCGACTACTAAACCGGTGGCTAAATGGATGACATCTGCTCCATTCTTTTTCATCTCTGCTGGAGCGTATTCTACGTTTCCGCCAGGACAACCTCCGCAGGTAGTGAATCCTACGAGTTCTACTTCTTCTCCCTTGTACAAGGAAAAAGCCCCTTCACGATTGCGCATGGATCGAAGACACTTTCCGCCTGCACAAGTGTGATAACGGTTGCAGATTATTATGCCAATTTTCTTCATTTATTGTGATCCCCTTTATTATATTTATTTTAGTCAAGATATAAATTCACCACTTAACGTGCGGATCAGCGGCGGCTGAAAGCCGTCCGTTGGATTAGCTTGTTATGCAATTATTGAGAAACCGGAATTCTAGTGCTTGAGCAATTTCGATGAATCTCATCCATCAAGTCATGTGCAATAAAAGGGATATTTATATGATACTTCATCAATTCCTTTTGAAGCAGTTCAATATAAATGCCTCTGCCATCAATTAAGCACTGGGAAATGATACGATTCATTTCGTCTACTGTGAGGGACTTAATATCAATTTGTGCAGCCATTTTGAAAGATTTAGGTATATCAAGGCTTTTGCTTACGCCACAAGATGGAGAACCATCAATTCCTATTATTCCTATAATTGAAAAACCGAAGCTCAGATAATCCTTGATTTGTCCTGCTGTCTCTTTGGCTAATCGCCAAAAGACTAGCCTGGTATAATAAACAAAGAGGGGAAGGGAAAGCTTCAGAAGGGGATAGAGAAACGTGCCTTTCGTCCCATATGCTGTGAGTAGCAAACGCTTTGTAACACCACCCCATGCAAGCTGCTCAGGGCAAGGCATCTGAACTATACCCAAATTTTCATTTATACACTGGTCAACAATTTCTCTGATGCAACCACTCCTGCATGCTCCACCAAGATACCTTGTGTTCTCGTTTAAAATGCAATGTGAAAGAAATATTACTTTCTTGCTTCTGCCGTCAGCAAGACGCTGCTGCAATAATTTAACTTTTCTCATTTACATAACCTCCCAGCAAAATATATGGCACATCAAGTTTAAATATTATTGATCAGCATAACGAAGAAATCAGCCGGAGCTAGGCGTAGCCTAGCGATCGGCTGTATTGACATGTTATGTCTCCTTTAAAATCAAAAAGGAGGACCATTCTCTTTTAGATAATTCCAAAATTTGTCCCCAAAGCACCCTGCCAGAAGAAAAAATATAACTCCTACGATACTAGAAAAGATTATCAAGTCTTCCCAGTGTGATGACATTGAAGAAAAAACCTTTATAATGAAAATCAAAAGAAATCCTACTATAAAACCAATAATCCCATGTAGCCAAAAGACACCCCAATCCCATTTACCATTATAATTATTTAGTTTCATATTTTTCCCAGAGTTAATTTTCACATAACGAAAAAATCAGCCGGAGCGTTAGCGATCGGCTGTATTGATTTTGTTAGGATTTTATACATAAATTAATGGTGAAGAACAACCATCATTTTATTGGTCATGGATTTCCTTGAAATATAACGTCAAGCAATTTGCTTTTGTCTGATTGTGAGCACTCATGATCAAATGTTACTCCCAGTATTCTGTCAATGCGAAATGTGCGCACCTGATTGCGGAGATGACAATAGCCCTGAATATAATATTTTGAATTGCTAACAAATATTTCATTCACATTTACTTCCCTGCCAGTAGTTTGCCCGTCATAATCTTCATACTGCAGCACAACACGGCAGTCGAGTCCATCAGCATAAATTTCTCTATTCTCTTCCCATGCATCAGCGTCGAACGGCTCGCCATTATATTGAGACTGATTGTTTAAAAAACCGTTTGCGAATGCTTCACCAAGTATTCTTCTTTTCCTGCTTATATCTTCTTCATTATCCGGATTTTCAGCAGCATATTCTCGTAATGTACGCCATTTTTCCTCTAGATGTTGACGTAATGTTGATCTTACTCCAAACATACTTCTAAGCCTTGTGATAACTGCATCAGAGGTCGATGCGGCTCTTTTTTCCCTATCCCCCCTAATAGCGTTGATTTTATGGCGGCATATCTTTTTTTCGATTCCAAGTGGGCAATTACAGTTTATGTATACAAGCTTTCCATCTATCTTGATGGATACCTCAAATGGTGGATTTTTCCCATTCCTCGAGTAATAAACAATTGTTTCCATTGATTATACTCCTAACGCGCGGCGCTGAACGGTGGCGCGGTTTGCTGGGACGCGAAGCGTCACTTGCAAACCGTGACAAGCCGTTCGAGCGCCTTGTTCGGCGTCTTCTATACGAATGACGCCTTATTTAGTTTATGGCTTCTCTCTTTCAAAGCCCCTTTTAATTTATTTCTGTTCGGCGCCGATAAAAGGCGCTCTAAACGCTAGGGCAGCGCCGCGCGTTCGGCGGGAACAATCTTTTTCTTTTCGTTCCCGCCGAACGAAAAGCTGAGCCGGAGCAGCCCAACGGGCTGCTCCGGCTCTAGCGGCTGGGTGGAAGATTTATGTCCGCCTAAGCCGCCTAATTACATTAACAATACCTTTAGAACCAAGAATTAACCAAAGGCCAATAACAATTTTTAAAATAGCAATGATAATTAGAGAAGTTAATGGGGATGATCCTTGAGTTTTAACCATCTCCAGTTGATAAACAACAAACTCAACAATAGCGGAAAGTGACATAATAAGCAGATAGAGGCCAGCTACTGAAAATGCAACACCATGAAAATCTTCTACAGTTACCGGACTATTTGTTTCATCTGGTTTTGGTTTGAAAATAGCATTTGCTAGATTTGGTGCAATATACCACAGAATAATACCAGCCAGACATATTAGTGCTGAAGGCAAAATAGCAACAATGAAATTGGTTTTTTCGAAGTCCTGCATTTTAACATTAAAGTAGAGATAGTTTAAAATGTTGGATGTTTCATAAAATATATGCATCACAAAGTAAACGGCTAGTAACTTGAAGCTTAATTTTGCGATATCATTATTGGTCATGATCAATTTCCTCTTCCAACAATTAATATACGTAATACGCTATATACCGGGTTGAAACAACATCTGTTCTTTGAATGATATATTTTTTACACAAATATTCATTTAAAATCAAATAATTATTAATACCAATTCTAAATCAAAGCGCTATTTTTGTTGGCGTCGTTGTCGGCTTCCTCAACGTATGTAAAATACGCCTCGTCGCCTCCGCCTAGCCGCCTCAATATCATCTTTGATTTAGAATTGGTATAATTTGGTAAATCTAAGGCAAAAGGATATTATTATTTATGCGTTCTGTTCGGCGCATATTTGTAAGTTGCTTTATTGCGCCCTTTTGGGTATAAACGCAACGTCTGATTTGTATCAGACAGAATCTAATACAGTAAAAGGTCTAACAGCTAGGTGCTTTGTTGAGGCTTCGTAAAAAGCTCCAGAGGCAAGGCGCGCAAATACTGAGGAATGAGACGTACTTTTTGCGTACGTCGCAATGACGAAGGATGCAGCGCAACGCATCATATGGACTTTTCACAAAGCCTCTAGTTAAGGTAAATTATGGCGGATCGTATTGAAGTTGGTTTCAAAGAAGGCATTCGCGACGCGTTGGGCGAAAAAACCAAGAAGCGCATTATCGACAATCTTGGGCTGGCAGTCGAAAAAGTTGCAACCATTGAAGTATATACAATAGCCGGGGAGCTTTCGGCTCTGGAACTTTCTGAGGCTGCCGCCGGGCCGCTCTCCGATCCGGTCATTCAGGAATTCTCCGTTAATCGGCCGCTGGCCAAAAATTTCGATTGGCTTATTGAAGTCGGCTTTCGTCCCGGTGTCACTGACAACGTGGGTAAAACGGCGCGCGAAGCAATCACGTTGTTGCTTGGTGAGAATATCGGCGCGCGCAAAGTCAGCGTTTATACGTCCCGCCAGTATTTAATCAGCGGCAGAATTTCTCAGGCCGATGCGGAAAAAATCGCCGCGGATGTTCTGGCCAACGATTTGATCGAACGCCATCAAGTTGTAGGCGTAAGCGGCTTTGATTTTAATCATGGCATTCCCGCCCATGTTCCGCAGGTGCTGGGCAAAGACGAGCCCCAGGTTGAGCAGATCAATCTGGCAAAAGTCGATGCGCAGGGTCTTTTGAAAATCAGCCAGGAAAAACTCCTAGCTCTGAATCTGGAAGAAATGCAGAAGATTCAGACTTATTATCAGAATCCCGCCGTGATCAAAGCCCGCAGGAAATTCGGCCTCGATGAAAACACGACCGATGTGGAACTGGAATGCCTGGCGCAGACCTGGTCGGAGCACTGCAAACACAAAATATTCAACAGCAGGATTGATTACACTGACGGCCGCAGCAAATTAAAAATCGATTCGCTTTTCAAAAAATATATCAAAGGCTCGACGGCCAAAATCCGCAAAGCCAAAGGCAAGAAGGATTTCTGTCTTTCTGTGTTTGTGGATAACGCGGGCGTGATCAAATTCAACAGCGATCACAACCTGGTTTTCAAGGTGGAAACGCACAATTCGCCATCAGCGCTTGATCCTTACGGCGGAGCGCTCACCGGCATTGTCGGCGTCAACCGTGATCCCTTCGGCACGGGCATCGGCGCAAAACTAATTTTTAACACTGATGTGTTTTGTTTTGCCTCGCCCTTTTATAAAAAGAAACTGCCGCCCCGCATTCTTCATCCGCGCCGGATTTACGAAGGCGTGCGCGAAGGCGTGGAACACGGCGGAAACAAGAGCGGCATTCCCACGATCAACGGCAGCATCGTATTTGACGAACGATACTTAGGCAAACCCCTGGTTTACTGCGGCACCGCCGGCATCATGCCCGCCAAACTTAACGGCAAGCCGACCCACGGCAAGGAAATCAAACCCGGCGATGTGATCATCATGACCGGTGGCCGGATCGGCAAGGACGGTATTCACGGCGCAACGTTTTCATCCGAAGAACTCCACGAAGGCTCGCCCGTCACCGCCGTGCAGATAGGCGACCCGATCACGCAAAAGAAAATGACGGATTTCCTACTGGTAGCCCGCAACCGCGGCCTTTACCGCGCCATCACCGATAACGGCGCAGGAGGATTGTCTTCGTCGATTGGTGAAATGGCGACTTATTCCGGCGGTTGCGAAATTGATCTGTCGCTGGCACCTTTAAAATATGCAGGCCTTCAGCCCTGGGAAATTCTGGTATCGGAAGCGCAGGAGCGCATGTCGCTTGCGGTTGATCCCCAAAAAGTAGGCGAGTTTTCAGAGCTTGCCAAAAAGATGGGTGTGGAAGCAACAGCTATGGGCAAGTTTACCAGGTCGGGTAAATTTCATGTCCGCTACGGCGCAAAGACTGTGGCTTATCTGGATATGGAATTTCTGCATGAAGGTGTTCCACAACTGAAGTTGGCGGCAAAATGGAAGGCGCCGAAAAATGCCGAACCTGCTTTTGCCCAACCGGCCAATTTAGGGAAAGCGTTTGTCCAGATGCTTTCGCGTTTGAATATCTGCTCCAAAGAAGCGGTTGTGCGCCAGTACGATCATGAAGTTCAGGGTGGCTCCGTTATCAAACCCATGGTGGGTGTGCAAAACGACGGCCCGTCGGACGCCGGTATTGTACGGCCGATTCTTACTTCCATGGAAGGCGTGGTGGTGGCGCACGGCATTTGCCCGCGCTACAGTGATATCGATACTTACCACATGACAGCCTGTGCCATTGACGAAGCTATTCGTAACGCCGTGGCTGTGGGGGCTGATCTTGATCATCTGGCGGGATTGGATAATTTCTGCTGGTGCGATCCGGTTAAGTCCGCAAAGACGCCCGACGGTGAATATAAGCTTGCGCAACTAGTGCGCTCGAATATGGCTATTTACGATTACACCACTGCTTTTGGCGTGCCCTGCATCTCCGGCAAAGACAGCATGAAAAACGACTATTCCATCGGCAAAACAAAAATTTCCGTGCCGCCGACGCTTCTTTATTCGGTGATTGGCAAAATTAAGGATGTGCGCAAAGCCGTGACGATGGACGCCAAACTGCCGCAGGATCTGGTTTACATTATCGGCGAAACCATCGATGAACTAGGTGGCTCCGAGTGGTTTGCCGAGCATGGAGCAATCGGCAATAATGTGCCGCAAGTGGATGTGAAAAAAGCCATCAAAAAATACCGCGCCCTGCACAAAGCCATCCAGGCAGGGCTTGTTGCCTCGTGTCATGATTGTTCCGACGGGGGCTTGGGTATCGCGCTCATCGAAACCGCATTTGCCGGAGGGTTCGGCATGAACATAGATTTAAATGATGTTCCTTACCGTGGCAAGAAGCGCAACGATTATATTTTATTTTCCGAGACGGCCAGCCGTTTTGTGGTAACCATCCATCCTAAAGATCAAAGCAAGTTTGAAAAGATCATGGCCGGAAATGTTGTACGCGAAATCGGTTTTGTCGCGAGCGATGAACTCTTCCAGATAACGGGACTCAATGGCAAACTTATTATCAAGGAAAAAATCAGCAAGCTCAAAGATGCGTGGCAAAAGCCGCTTAATTTTTAGACAGGATTTAATTTATGACCAGCAAAGTAAAAGCAATAGTACTAACCGGCAATGGCACCAACTGTGAAATGGAAATGGCGCACGCCTGCCGGCTTGCCGGGGCCGATGGGATTGATATTGTCCATATCAGTGAATTGCTTTATGGCGAAAAACGTCTGGCTGATTATTCTTTTTTAAATCTGCCGGGTGGATTTCTCGATGGCGACGATCTGGGTTCGGCCAAAGCCGGAGCTAATCGCTTTTTACATGCCCGCATTGCCGGTGTAAATGAAATGCTCATCGAAGAGTTGCTGAAGTTTATTGCCGCAGGGAAATTGATCCTGGGCGTCTGCAACGGCTTTCAACTGATGATAAAGCTGGGGTTGCTGCCCGCGTTGGATGGCAACGTTACCAAGCAAAGTTCAACGCTGACCTTTAACGATTCCGGGCGATTCGAAGGCCGCTGGGTGTATCTCAAAGCCAACACACAGAGCCCCTGCGTTTTCACAAAAGGCATTGACGTTGTCTATTATCCCGTGCGCCACGGCGAAGGTAAATTTGTTCCGGAAAGCGACGCCATTCTCGAACAAATCGAAAAAAATAATTTACACGTGTTTCAGTACAGCACGGCTGACGGAACTATCACCCTAGACTATCCGGCCAACCCCAATGGTGCAGTTCATGCCATTGCCGGCCTCTGCAATGAAACGGGCAGGCTCTTTGGTTTAATGCCACATCCTGAAGCATTTCTTCACCGCACTAACCATCCCCGCTGGACAAGGGAAGATCTGCCGGAAGAAGGACAGGGATTGGCAATTTTCCGCAACGCTGTCAACTTCATCCGCAGCAAAGAATTTTAATTTTATATCATCTTTGATTTAAAAATGAATTTATTAAGATTTCTTCCCGATGATATCTATAATGGTAATTTCGGGAGGCGCGAAGATGCGTACCGGCGGGCCCCAAGTGCCTGTGCCGCGGCTCACATAAAGCAACTTGTTCTTGCCTAGTTCGTAATAGCCATAGTTATTTTCAAAAAATAAACGTGTGATGAATCTAAAGGGGAATATCTGCCCGCCGTGAGTATGACCGGAGAGCTGCAAATTGAAGTTTTCTTTCTCATTGACAAACGGCTGGTGTTTGAGAAGCAATACAAAATTTTTGTCGTGGCTGGAAGCAAGCAATTCGGCAAAGGCGCGATTGTCTTTTTGTAAACCAAGTCTGGCGGCCGTTATGTCATCCGCGCCGAAAATGCTTATCCCTGCTACCTGCCTGACTTCATCCCGCAGGACATCAAAGCCGGCTTTTTTTGTAAACTCAAGCGATCGTTTTATCCCGGCATAATATTCATGGTTGCCCATGATCGCGTATTTACCAAATACAGGTTTGATAGGAACAAATCGCTGCGCTTCGGGCATCACATTATTTAGTTCTCCATCCAGCAAATCTCCGGTCGAAACCAGAATGTCAGGATTAGCCTGCCTTACAGCATCAATAAGAGCATGGAGGCGCTCTCCCCGGATAATTAATCCCACATGCACATCGGATATCTGGACAATGCGTATTCTGCCATTATTAGGTAAAGAATGTTCGGTCTGAACTTCCAGCTTTTTAACCCGGATTCTTTGCGCGTCCAAGAAACCATAAACGACAAGCATAAAGGATAGAAAGACAGCCGTGCCGAAAAAGATAGTTTTAAGAGATATGCTTTTTGCGCTTGGGTAAAAAAACACGGCCAAATATCTAATAATATCAAAGGAAAGGCTCAGGAAGAAAAAGAGAAAAACAAAAGCCATCCAGAGATAACCGATATAGGCGATTGCCTTTGCTGTTCCTTCCAGGTGCAGGTTTTCGGCTAGCCTTACCAGTATTGGTGCCAGGATCAGTAAAATAAGCAAAACTATAACTATAATTTGGACTGCCCAGGGAAAATGAAAAATACTTCTTGTCCGGGCAAACGCGTAAAAATTAATGCCTCCATAAAGACACAAAAACGTCAAAAGAAAAATGATCATGCTAAGTTCCATATTTATTGTGTATGCCAGCCTACACCTTTTCCGCTTTTTGCTGTAGGTTAAGAGCACGTTTATATTGGAAGCTAATGGAAAATAGCTTGGAAGTCAATATTTAAGGTAGCTTGGCCCAACGTAATAGCTTGACAAGGAAAAACCCTTAAGATAAATATTGCTGCCGCGTTTCTTAACGGAATATTGATTTACAATGGATGCCGATGTAGCTCAGCCGGTAGAGCAACTGATTCGTAATCAGTAGGTCACCAGTTCGATTCTGGTCATCGGCTCCAGAAAAATTTTTCCGTAATTTTCAAGCTTTTCCGCTATTCTTTGGAGGCGACTTTTATCTGATTATCAAATCTTTACCATTGACTTTTAGATTACTTTACCGGTTCAATCTACTGTTATGAACCGGAGGAGGATAGCACATGAAAAAGCTTATTATTCTAATCGTTATTATTTTCTGCGGATATTTTTTCTGGAACAATTATAAGGATCACTCATCAAAGCCAGAACCATTGTATGACAGGTCGTATATTGTTGTATATGGAAGAGATTCATGTGGATGGACACAAAAATACCTCAAAGAATTTGGAGATATGCATATTTATTACGTTTATAAAAGCGTTGATGATAATAATGTTGCTACTGAACTTCATCAACGAATGGGAAAAGCAGGATTGGATACCAGCTATTACAATCTTCCGGTTATTGATGTTAATGCAAATATATTAATTAGACCGGAAATGAAAAAAGTTCTTGATGCGTATAAGCAACCGGGGTGAAACTAGTAATTCAAGATGAACTGGGTCAAATATCAAGAGTAAAGATTTGACCCCTTATTCCTCTCGTTTACGATGTGGTAAAAAAAGTGTGAGAAAAATAAAAGAAGAATAGCTGGCTTACGTAAAATTAATCAAAGGGGTAAATTTTATGCTAAAATCTGATTTTACCAAATATACGCTGGCATTGGTTCAGGGGGATAAAATTGTTTACTCCTCGAATGGTTCTGGTCTTACGCCTCTTTGGGATTGTCTGGAAAAATACCGGCAATCAAAAGATAAATTTATCCTGTTTGATAAAGTTATCGGGCTTGCCGCGGCCAGGCTTGTTGTCTATTCAGGAATAATCGCGGCAATACATACGTGTTTGATTTCACAGCCGGCAAATGAACTCCTGAAAAAAAAATCAATTAAGGTCGAGGCTGATGAAGTTGTGGCCAATATTCTCAGGAAAGATAAAAGCATGGTTTGTCCTGGTGAGATTATCGCGCTGAGCAATGATGATCAGCATGTTTTTTTAGCTAAGATAGCAGCAATGCTCAGCGGCAGCTAATTCCAGTTTTAAATCAAAGCGCTATTAGCATGCAACTGTTTGTAACCGTTTCCGAGTCGTCAGACATTAAAGCGGAAATTGATAATATCACCGTCTTTAATAATGTATTCTTTTCCTTCCAGGCGCAGGCGACCGGCTGATTTTACTTGTGCAGTGGAGCCGCTATGCGCGATGAAATCATCATAGGACATGACTTCGGCTTTGATAAAGCCTCGTTCAAAATCGTTGTGAATGGTACCCGCAGCTTTGGGGGCTTTGGTTTCCATGGGGATTACCCAGGCCTTGACTTCATCTTCGCCGACGGTAAAGAAAGACATGCGTCCCAATAAAGAAAAAGCGCCACGAATGATTCGGCCAAAAGCCGGTTCGGTAATACCCAGTGACGCCAGAAATTCTTTTTGATCGGCAACATCCAGCCCGGAGAGCTCCGCCTCAATTTTGCAGCAAATCCCCATGACTGGTTCGGAGAGCTTTGCTTCCCTTGCAAAAGCATCGGCAAAAGAAAGATTATCCTCGGCAACATTGACGACAACGAGTTCTGGCTTAATTGACCAGAAAGAAAAACTACGCATAATAAAAACTTCCGCGGCTGTTAGCCCCGCCGTACGCAGCGGCTTTCCTGCTTCGAGGCATTCTTGTAATTTGGGCAGAAGTTCATTTTGCGCAGCATCCTGAGGGGTCTGCGCTTTCTTAGACATTTTGGTGAGCCGCTCCAGTTTCTTTTCAATGATTAGCAGATCGGAAAGGATGAGTTCGTCTTCCAGTTTGCGGTAGGCGTCGATGCTTAGTTGAATATCAGGTAGCGAGAAGCCGTCCACTACATGCAGAATACCATCTGTGCCGCTTAAATTTTGTCGGATGGCTTCCCATGGATGCTCTCCCACGGCATGGACATCCACAAAAGGAACTTTTGCCGGAGATACTTTCACAGGTTTGTATATTTCGACGAGCTTATCGAAACGCTCATCAGGCACAGCGGCCAGACCACGCACAACCGTTTCGTTATGCTGCGTGCCGCTTTTGACGCCGGTCATAATTTCAAATAATGTGCTCTTCCCGCTTTGAGGAAGGCCAAGAATACCCATTTCCATATAAATTACCATTTCCTTGTATGATGACTTCGTAAAAAGACTCAGAGGCAAGGCGCGCTAACACCAAGGAGTGAGGCCTACTTGTCCGTAGGTCGCAACGACGAGGGGTGAAGCGAAACGCAGCATATGATCTTTTTACAAAGTCATTAGGTGAACTCTTTTTCAATTCGCTGCATAGCTTCTCGTAACCGGTCATCCGGTACGGTTAGCGATATACGGACAAAGCCTTCACCGTATTTGCCATAGGCGGTTCCGGCGGCAACAACCACAGCGGTTTTCTCAAACAAGCGATTGGTGAAATCCAGCGAGGTCATTGGTTTGGGCACGGGTACCCAAAGATAAAAAGTTCCGCGGGGTGGATTAAAATCAATGCCGATCTTTTTGAGTGTCTTCAAAACCAACTCACGCCTGCGGCCATATATCGAGAGCATTTCCTCGATAAATCCTGCCTCACCGCTCAACGCTTGAATTCCGGCAAATTGCACTGCATTAAAAATTCCGGAATCGGTATTTTCCTTAACCTTGCTGATGGCCGCAATGAGTTCGGGATTGCCGCAGGCCATGCCCAGTCGCCAGCCGCACATATTAAAGGGCTTGGAAAGGGAATTGAGCTCTACGCCGATATCTTTAGCCCCTTTGGCCATTAAGAAACTTATTCGTTCCTGTCCGGCAAAGACGATTTCGCTGTAGGGATTATCGTAACAAATCGCAATATCAAATTCGCGGGCAAAAACGACCAGTTTATTTAAAAACTCCAGCGTGGCGCAGGCTCCTGTAGGGTTATTGGGATAATTAAGAAACATGGCGCTGGCCTTTTTAGCGATATCCGCGGGGATATCTTCCAGTACAGGTAAGTAATTATTTTGCGGTAAAATGGGAACATTGTAGGGAAGGCCTTCCCCCATCAGAATGCTGGAACGATAGGCCGGATAACCGGGATCAGTCATTAGTACCGTATCGCCGGGATTGACGCGAGCCAGCACAAAGTGATGGCAACCTTCTTTGGAGCCGATAAGACCCAAAATCTCATTTTCGGGGTTTAAGGTGACGCCATATCTTTCCTGATACCAGCGGGCAACTTCCTTGCGGAAAGCCAGCATGCCTTTTTCTTCATCCGTGGGATAACGATGGTTTTGCGGATCGCGGGCACTCCGGCAAAGTTCATCGATAATCGAATCGGGAGTCGCTTCCACCGGATCACCGATAGCCAGGGAAATTACATCCACGCCCTCGCTCTTCGCCTTATTGATTTTTTTTCTGAGTTCCATGAATAGATATGGGGGTATTTTTGTTAATCGCTCGGCCGTTTTCAAGGTCAATCTCCTCCAGAATTAATTAGCATCACTCATTTACGATGAACCCGTAAAAAGTTGGATAATCCATGTTTTGTCATTCCGGACTCAAAGCCGGGCGCATGCCGGGTGATCCGGAATTCAGTTATTTCAATATATTCTGGATACCGGCGTTCGTAACCTAAAGGTCATCTGCGACCGGTATGACGATATTTCGACTTTTTACGAGACCATCATTTATAAGCTTCTTCGAAAAGCAATCCCTGATAATGAGGCTCAATCTTCAAAAGGAAACCGAATTGAAGATTGCCAGCCGAATTATCCCGCAAAGCGGAGGGTAATATCATAATCATGATTTATAAGCCTCCTCAAAAAGAAACCCGTGATAGACTATTTTTACTTTACCTTCAAGATAAATTTCGCCAAAGCGGTCATCTTTTTTTGTAAAGTAAATACGCAGAGTTTCACCGCTCTGGACGATGACATCCACAGGCGTTTCCACTAATCCCCGCGAGGCCGCGGCCAAAACCGAGGCAACATCACCGGTGCCACAAGCCAGAGTCTCATCTTCGACGCCGCGCTCGTATGTGCGCACCCTTATTTTATGCCGGTTAATTACCGTGGCAAAATTGGCATTGGTACCTCTGGGTTGAAAACATTCATGGCGGCGAATTTTACGTCCCCACTCAAAAACTGTGCATGTCTCCAGATTATCAACAAAAGTTACGGCATGGGGAACTCCGGTATCGACACTGTCTAGAACAAATTGGCAATCGTCAAAAATAAGCTTTCCTATAGATTGGACTGGCGAGGGATCGGTCAGTCTGACTTTAACGACATCATTATTGACTTCGGCGGAAATGATGCCGGCAAGTGTTTCAAAAGACATTTTCTTTGGGGCCATGCCTTTCAGATAAGCATAACGGGCCACACAGCGGCTTGCATTTCCGCACATTTCCGGCATGGAGCCATCCGAGTTGAAAAACTGCCATTTAAAGTTCACGGTTTTAGATGGCTCAATTAAGAGCAGACCATCGGCGCCCACGGAAATTTTGCGCTCACAAACGCGGCGGGAAAACGCGGGCAAATCCCCCACATTCAAGGATAAATCGCGGTTATCAATAATGATAAAATCATTGCCACTACCGCTCATTTTGTAAAATTCGATTGTTTTATTTTTCAATATCAGTAATTTCCTGTTTATGAATCCTGAAAAAACATCAGTTTGTCATTTCGAAGCGAAGCGAGAAATCTTATAACTTGTAAATTAAAATAAAGATTTCTCGTCGTTTTACTCCGCGAAATGACAGTTGTCATAAAACTCGTTTAGGTTTCCTGGACAATATCTTCCTTACGATTTAATGATCGTGTCACGCGCAATACTTCTTCCGTAGTCGTTATGCCTTTTAATGCTTTATCAATACCGTCTTTCTGCAACGTGATCATGCCCTGTTTTAAAGCCAGTTCATTAATTTGATTGGCATCGGATGTTTTTAAAACAAGTCTTTTGATTTCGTCATCAACAATCATAATTTCAAAAATGGCTGTTCGCCCCCGGTATCCTGTGTGCATACATAGGTTACAGCCTTTTTTTCGGTAGAATGAGTTTTTCTTCAAAACCGAAAGAGCTAACCCGAGGTTTGCCAGGGTCTCTTTATCTGGTTTATAAATTTCCTTGCAGTGCGGACAAAGAACGCGCACAAGACGCTGGGCGATGATGGCGATAACCGATGATGTAACTAAAAAAGGTTCTATCCCCATATCGATAAGCCTGGTCACGGCGCTGGCGGCATCATTAGTGTGCAGTGTGGAAAACACAAGATGGCCGGTAAGCGATGATTGAATGGCGATTTCCGCGGTTTCCCGGTCACGGATTTCACCAATCAGGATAACGTCAGGGTCCTGGCGGACAATAGAACGCAAACCCGCGGCAAAAGTCAGATCAATTTTCGGATTAACCTGAATTTGCCCGACACCGTCCATTTGATATTCGATAGGGTCTTCAATGGTAATAATATTTATTTCCGGCTGATTGATTGTGGATAGAGCCGCATAAAGTGTTGTGGTCTTGCCGCTGCCGGTGGGGCCGGTAACCAGAATAATTCCGTAAGGCGATTTAATCAGACGGTTAAGCAGCTTGATGCGCTCATCGTGCATGCCCAGATCGGAAAGCATAAGGATGTTGGCGGACTTGTCCAGTAAACGCAGCACAACTCTTTCGCCAAAGGCAGTGGGAATAACCGATACTCGAATATCGACAAGGCGGTCGGCTATTTTGATTTCAATACGTCCGTCCTGCGGCAATCGTTTTTCCGCGATGTTTAGTTTAGCCATGATTTTAATGCGGGAAACAAGCGGAGATTGAATCCGCCGCGGCAGGCTCAAAATATCATACAAAATGCCGTCAATGCGGTAGCGGATTTTGAGATTACCGGAGTAAGGCTCGACGTGAATATCGCTGGCACGGTCTTTAATTGCCCCGGCGACCAGCAAGTTGACCAGTTTGATAATCGGCGCATCGCTGGTTTCATCGAGCAGATCAGCGGTTTCACTGATTTCCGAGATAAGATCATCGGTAGAGGCTTCATTTAGCTCTTCAAAATAATCTTTGGCTGAAGAGCGGCTCATATCGTAAGCCATATTTATTGCCGCTATGATCGCTTCCTGTGAGGAAAGGACAACCGGCAGATCCGGGATTTTCAATAGTTGCCGCAAATCATCAACAGGCTGAAAATTTGTGGGATCGTTTACCGCGATAACCGAATTCTGAGAGGTGATGAGAGGAACAATCTTATGCTTTTTTAAATATTGAATGGAAACGTTTTGCGTGAAATCAATATTGATGCTTTCCATCGGTAATTCCGGCCAGAAAGACAACCCAAAATGCTCAGCCAGCATTTTTAATAATTTGATTTCATCGATGGCTTTTTTCCGGATGAGCTGATCAAAGAATCCGGTGCCGTTATTGCCCTTCAGACTATGCGCTTCAGCAAGGGCGTCCGGGGCGACTCCGGCTGAAATTAATTTTTTATCCAGGGAAGAAAAAGCCACCTCTTGGGGAGTGGAAGCACTATGGGCATTGCCTGCGGATGCTTTTAAGGCTGTATGAATTTTAGACATAAGGGATCAGAGCCTTTAGCTTATGGGTTAGCCGGTGTTTTATTTTCGACAGGAGCAGGTGCGCCGGAAGGTTTAGACTCAGGTTTCTTTTCGTTTAATTTGATGATGCCTTCGACCACTTCTCCCATTGTTTCTCTTTTTTCCTGGTAAAGGCCTGCGGCATCCTGCTGGGTGCGGACAATATGCGGTGTCAAAAAGACATACAAGTTTGTTTTTTCCCGGGAAGTGGAATATGTTTTAAAAAGCCACCCCAGAATAGGAATATCTCCCAGCAACGGTACTTTATAGGTGTTGTCCTGCGTGCTGTCCCCCACCAGGCCGCCGATAACGATTGTTTCATTATCTTTGACTACTACCGTTGTTTTTGCGGTTCTTTTTAAAGTTGTCGGTGTTGTTATGGTGCTGGCTGAGGTCACTTTGGTGACCTTTTGCTCTATTTTCAGTCGAATAAAGTTTTCCTCGTTGATATGCGGCGTGATATTCAAGGTCACACCGACATCTTTATACTCGTAAGTGTTGTAATTAACCGGGTACGCGGAGGTCGTTGTAGTTGAATCCTGACGGGTAATGTAGGGAACATTAGAGCCGACATTTATTTCCGCTTCTTCATTATCCAGTGTCATGATCTGGGGTGTGGAAAGAATAGATACTTCCGAATCAGTCTTGTAAGCCTGGACAACCGCGCCGATGTTAGGAAAGGAAATACCGCCAATGGTAATACCGGCACCGACAATGCCCATGGCAAAACCGCCCGGAAAAGCAGTCGTAGTTAAAGCATCGAGGATATTGTAGCCGCCATTACTGCCCGCGCCACCGGAACCGATAAAAGCTGCCGATTGGCCTGTACCGCCTGTACCAGTACCAAGAACTTTACCTGTGTCTGTCAGACCCCTCCACTCAACACCAAGATTAAAAGCTTTATTGGCATTGACTTCCATAATTAAGGCCTCAATGTAAACCATGGCCCTTGGCACATCGAGTTGTTTGATAATGTTTTCGAGAACCTTATAATCCTCTCTTTCGGCCATAATCACCAGTGTATTGGTTGCCTTATCCGGGACGACCTGAACATTTTTAGAAACCACCGGGGTAAGCGTTTTTTGAGCCGCCGCTCCACCAGCCGCGCTTGTCGCAGCGCCGGTATCCTTGACAATACTGTTGAGAACTTTTGCTAAGTCTTCGGCAAGGCTGTTTTGCAGGCGGTAAACCTGAATATTGGATTCGCCACGGGGCACGTCTTTATCCATAAATGCAACAAGTTTGCGCACACTTTCTGTATCAGCGATGCTGGCCAGGATGATGATTGAGTTTGTCCGGGAATCCGAAACGACTTTGATGGCCGTTACATTAGCGCGGCGCTGCTGAAAAATCGTCGTCAAGGATTTCACCACTTCGGAAGCGGAAGCGTTTTGCAGCGGAATATAGGATATCTGATCTCCTGCTCCTTCCACATCCAGTGCGAGTATAATTTCCTGCAGCCGTTTGATGTTGGACAGATAATCGGTGATAACCAGAATGCCCGCAGGCGGATAAGAAAGCACTGAACTGGACTTGGAAATAATCGGATCCAAAACACGTTTTATTTCATCCGGGTTGGCACGTTCCAGGGTAACTATCTGGGTGACGACGCGGTCTTCGGGTTCGGCAAGTTCCTTTTTGAACCTTGTCTCCACACTCTTCTCCCGTGCTAAAGCCGAGGGAATGATCTTAACCATATCGCCTGAGGGAACTACGGTAAATCCGTTAACTTCCAGAACAGAAAGAAAGACTTTGTAGACATCTTCCAGAGGGATTTTTTTAGGAGATATGATGGTAACCTTGCCTTTAACTTTATCATCAATGATAAAGTTTTTTCCGGTAAGTTCACTGACAAACTTCACCAGCACACCGATATCGACATTGTCGAAATCAATAGTTACATATTTTTTAGCGGCTTCTTTTTTCGCGGGCTGCGCCGGCAGTTTCTCGGCCCGAATTTCTTTGGACTTTTGTATTACATTCTCTGTTTTAACTTCCTTTGATGGCTCTGCGGGATTAACCGCTTTTATTTCTGGACTATCCTTCGGCACGGCATCTTTGCTCTGTGCGGGGGAAATGGTTTTTTCTGCGGGAGGAACGTCTTGTTTTACGGGGGCAATTGGCGCTGCCGGTGATACCTTGATAATCTTCTTGGTGGTATCCGCAGGTAATGCTGTTTCTTTTTTCTGCGTATCTTCAGGTTGCGCCGCTTGCGGCGTGGGTGCAATTGTTGTGTTAACATTCTCGTCAGTACCGGCAACACGAGCCGCAAATGCAGGTCCTCCAACACTTAGCAAAATTACCAGCGCAATTATACCGCCTGAGAGCAGGCCCGGTCTAATAATAAAAGGATGCAGGGTTTTCATTTTAAATTTATTGTTTCTCCACCAGTTTTTTAAACTCAGGTAAATTAGCCAGAGCCTTTAGATCACCATCATTTTTCGCCCAGTTTCTTACTTCCGGGTTAAACTCAATGGCATTTTTCAGATAAAACAAGCTCTGGGGCACATCTTTTTTTTGCGCGTAAAGACAGGCAAGATTATAATGCGCATCGACATAATCATGCTTTATATCAAGGGCATTATTAAAACGTATAATCGCGCGTTTGTAATTTTTCTCACCCATGTAGATCACACCCAGATTATTAAATGCCTGTACGTTATATTGATCAATTTTGACAACTTTTCGATAAAGTTTTTTGGCCTCTTCTAGTTTTCCTTCACGATGCTTTTGAAGGGCTTGCGCAAAAAGAGATTTAGATTCAGCGATCTCCTGTGCAGTTCTAACTTTTGTCGTTGTTTTGTGTTGCTTGAACTCAACTTTTTTGTCTGGTCTAGGCTTAGCAACAACAGGCGCCACCACAGGAGGCGCGCTTATCCTTTGTATTGCCGGGACTTTTTCATCTTCGAGTCCATACAAAAAGACAATCATTCCCGCGGCAAAGAAGAAAACTATCAATATTCCGATTATTGACAGCCATTTTTGTGACGGTTCAGACTTTTTCCCGGCAGCCGATACAATATGGTCATAGGCCACATAATGTGTCTTTTTTTCTTTTTGTAATTTGCGTAAAGCGTCGTTTATGTAACTCATAATCACCTATTGGTCAAGGACTTCCGAAATCTTCTAGGCTGTTAAGCGTGCCCAGATCTTTGTCCAGTTGTTCATTGTTTTCTGGAAATAATTGACGCCAATATCATGAACCGCCAGTTGGACAATTTTACGGTCAATTTTGCTCATGTTTTTTGTATAGGCGATAAGTAATGCACGATCGCAAAGAGCGTTGATCCGGCGGGGAATACCTTCAGAAAACTTATAAATAAGATTGAAAGCTCCTTTGGTAAATTTAAGCGAGCCTGGACCTTGCGCAATCATCAGGCGATGTTGAATATATTCGGTTACTTCCAGCTGCGACAAAGGCTTCAGATCATATCTTACCGTGATTCTTTCGTTTAACTGCCTAAGCGCCGGCAGCATTAAAGTATTGGCCAGTTCCGGCTGGCCGATTAAAATTATCTGAATGAGCTTTTCTGTTTCTGTTTCCAAATTCGATAGCATCCTGATTTGCTCCAGAGCTCCATGAGAAAGATTCTGTGCTTCGTCAATCAAAAGCACCGCTGTTTTCCCGGCGGCAAAATTTTGGAGCAAAAAGTTATTTAAAGCGTCAATATAATTTTTTTTAGTTTTGGACTTGCTTTTAATGGTGATGCCGTATTCGCCAAGCACTGTCTCCAGCAAATCAAGATCGGAAATGGACGTGTTAAAAATCAGCGCTGTCTCCACTGAATCATCGAGTGCGCCAAGTAAGCTGCGGCAAATTGTGGTTTTCCCCAGACCGATGCCGCCGGAAATTAAAACAAATCCTTTTTTCTCTTTGATGCCGTAAATCAGGCAATTTAACGCGTCGCGATGCTGTTCGCTTAAAAACAAATACCGAGGTTCCGGCGATAAACTGAAAGGATTTTCTTTTAAACCAAAATAAGCAGCATACATTATAAATAAATTCTCCTGATCTCAGTAAAAAGAATAATTGATTGTTTCAGCCTTGCCGTTTCTCTTTAAGCTCAAGGCTATATCGCCGCCGGACTGCATAATATTAACCATTTGTAGAATATCATCCGCAGTTTGCATATGTTTGCCGTTGACGTCAATAATTATATCGCCGTTATGCAGCCCCAGTTTTTGATAAAGACTGTCGGGCTTGATATCGGAAATAATAAATCCTTCCTGCGTGCCAGCCTCAAAATAAGGACGCACGGCAGCCTGGGTCATAATCGTTTTTAAATCGCGCAGTTTTTCATTTACTTCGCCTCTGCTCAGAGCCATGCCGGAATTGGGCATGTTCGCTTGCTGTCCTTGCTGCCGCGAAAGCAGGGAACCTTCAGGGGTTTCTTTTATTTTCAAGATTATTTCTCTATCGGCGCTTTTGATAATTGCCGTATTACGAGTTATTTTAATCAGCCTGGCCGAACCGATCATATCACCAAGACGGTATAAACGCTGCTTATTCTTGCCCCGTTCCTCAATAACAATAAAACCAAATGAGGAACCACCGGCTACAGTACCTTTCAAATCAAACGATGTTACTTCCTGACTGGAACCCAAAAATCCCTCACCCAGTTGTTTGTCGCTGATCGTTTTTAAAGTTGATTGAAATAAATTGCGTTCGGTGATTACGCCATAATTCTGGATGGGACTGCGCGAAGCGCTATCTGTGATAAACTTGGAAGAAGCTGGATTCTTTATAATCGCGGATTGATTAACTGCCGATAAGCTTACTGCTTTGTAAAAAAGATCAATTGTTTCATAAGACAAAAGTGTTATGGCGACTAAAACAAGAAATGCCGGCAGCGCGGGCAGAAGTGTTGTCGGATTGGCAACAATGTTCCGGATACTGCCGGACCATTTTTTAAAGAGTATCTTTATTTTAAATTGCATAACCATTACCATTAAATATAGCGCATTGCCGGGTTGGCCAGTGTTCCGCCAATCGTAACTTTCATTTTAACTTTGTCTTTGCCCAATATTTCTATTGTTCCGTTTAAGTTAAGCTGACTATTTTTAAAATCAGCAGCCGACGTTATTTCACCTTTTAAAGAACAATTAATTTGCGAGCCAAACGTCTCCACTTTTTCCAGTTTTAATATGCCGTTTTTAAACTGCGCCTGGATTTCACCGCGATCAAAATCAATTCTGGTCACTCCCAGAAATGGTTCAGCCAATAGATAAGAACCCTTTTTAAAGAAAAGGATTAATGTTCCCGATGGGCTTTTACCGGTTTCATCATTGATGTAAGTCAAAGTGCCACTTGCTCTTCCCGTAAATGATTTTCCCAAATCGCCCTTAAACAATGAATATTTTCCTATATCGATATTCTCAATATTTAATATTACTTCAACCGGCGGATAAGCTTTAGTAAGTGAAACTAAGCCGACACGTCCGTCAAAGCTGCCTTCATAGGCAAGGCCTGTAAAACCGATATAAGAATTTTTACGAAAAAAACTCAATAAATTGAATTGCAGATCTAGCAATTCTCCCTGAAAGAGAACAGATTCTAACGCTTGCGAACTTATGGTTACATTTTTAAGCTTGATCCCCAGAGGAAGAGCAGGGTGCAGCGATGCGGATTTAACCATAAAATCATCAGAGTTGATCGAATCTTCCAGCCTGTCTTTAACCAGTTCCCCCGGGAAAAGCAGATACAGGAATACTAGAGTAATAAATATTCCATAAATGGTAAACCGCAACCTCTTTTTCTTAAGTAACCCCATCTTGTTACAAACCTCCCGGACGAGAACTAAGCGCCTGCACAGATGTTATCTGCAGCTGAGCGCTTAAATATTCCGGACTTTCTTTCATTTTGTTTACGGTAATTCTTTTGATTCTGACTAAATCGGCAGGTGATTCGGCAAAATATAAAAAGTCGGTAAGCTGCTTGATGGTAATTTTGTCGAGTTTCATATCAATCAGTGATTCCTCGAAGGCAGCGGATTGTAAACCCCGTGAAGAGTTCATATATTTAATGTTTTCCCTGACTCCTGCTTGAGTTGCCTTTTTTTCCAGATAGGAAAATAAACTGAAATCCGCTGTTCGGGTGGACATAACCTTTTTTATTTTTGATATTTTTGCTTCCTGCCCGGCAAATTCAGCATCGAGTTTAATTACTTCGTCCAGTTTCTTTTGATTGATCTGGAGTGTTTGCCTGACTTTTGCCTTGGCATCCCAGAGTGGAAAAATTACCAGTTCGAGAATCAGGGCAATCAGGACAAACGCTGTTGTGCCCGCGACAATGTAACGCTGCTTTTTATCCAGTTTATCCCAGAATGATTTAATCATCTAAGTTCAATCCTTAAATCGAAATCAACTTTGGTACCCTGCTTGGCCAGGCTGGTTGAACCCATGGCCACGTCTTTAAAGTATCTTGATTTGGCAAGTTCATTTTTTATCGCGGAAACATCATCAATATTTTTAGCCTGGCCTTTAATTGAAACGGCAGCATTTTCGTAACTGAAATCGGTAATGACTATATCACGGGAAGTTGAAATTAAACCGGAGATTTCTTTCAATAAATCAACCACCGGTATATCCCGTGCGCTTTCGTAAATGCCAAAAGTCTTTTTATTTTCGGCAAGCTTTGTCTTGAGCTGTTGCACTGGGTCAACCATGGTCTGAGCTTCGGGAAAATTTTTCTTAAAAATCTGGGAGATTTGTTTTTTGATATTGTTTTGGCGCTGAGTCTGTATGCCATAATCAAGAACCTGATTGACTGCCGCCAGAAAGAAAATTATTCCGGCTACTACCGCTGCCCACCTCAATTGCTCTCTGAGTTTAATCCGGACATTTTTAGCGGCAAATTCACCTTGTCGGAAATTAAAAGATATGTTGCCGGTAAATGCCCTCATTGCCGCCGCCAGCGCCGTATTCATGATCTGCGGCTGGTATTTCCCCTGGAGGGTACCTTCGATTTCGATCTGTTTTGATCTGGCAAGATCAAAAGTTTCCACGGGCAGGGCAAAATAGTTCTCCAACTCTTTTTTCAGAGGACGAAACAGGGAACCTCCGCCGGTTAGAGTAATTTGAGTCAAATCACTTTGCAGAATATCATTTAACTTCATGAATTCAATAGTGTTTTTTAGTTCCAGACAAAACTTGTGGCACAAATCGGTAACCTTTGCCCCCGCGGCACTATAATCGTCATTGATTTTAGTAAGCTCGGCCTGACTGGTTTGAACGGACATATCAGCGGCCAATGCCGCCGTCATCTGATTGCCGCCGATGGCCAAAGAGCGTAATTGAACGATTGTGCCATTTTCATAAAATACTGCTGTTGTTGAGCCCGCGCCTATATCCAACAGCACGCCGCTTGCTTTCGCTGATTTCTTCTCCAACAATGCAGCGGTTAGCGCCGCTGATGAAACGTCAATGACCAACACCTCTCCCAGATTACTTTCAATAAGTGTTATCCAGTCCTGGATTGCTTTTTTAGTGGCGGCAGCTACAAGAAGGCCGTTTGAGTGAACTTTCAAATGATCGGTGACTATTTCACTTACGGCAAAAGGGATAAGTGGTTCTAACTCGAAAGGCAATGTTTTTCGAATTTTATTGTCATCGCGGAAAGGCAAGCTGACTTGCCTGAACATTATGTCGGCAAGCGGCAGGCAAATGCAGCAGGAAGTGTTATGAAAGCTTTTGTTTTCCGCCAGTTTTTTTAATGCCGGTTCAATCCCGCCGCAGGCGTTAATATCCAAAGTCTGGGCGGCAAGAACGTGGCCACCGGTTAAACCTTTTGGGGTGAACAGAACTGCTTTAATTGTGCTTTGGCCTATATCCAGCCCTATTAGGGTTTGCGGCATTAATCCTGCCTCCATTTGATTATCTGGACGGATTTTTGCCCCGATCTTTTTACCACACCGCTTAAGCTTTGTTCCATGTTCTTCATCTTTCCTACGGAGATAATTTTAAAATAATTGCTTTTTACCGTAATCAGTTCCGGGGAGATGTTCACGCCCGCCATACCGGGAACTTTTTTATACCACTGGGGACTGGATAAATCATTGCCTTCTTTCCTGCGGTATTCATCCATTCTATCAGCCAATTCAGCGCTGATCCCGGCGGAAAGAGAGCGTAAAACCATCTTGGGCGCTGTATTGATATTTATTGCTCCATCGCTGTCCGCGGTAACGAACCCCGCTAACCCCGGTTTTTCTTTTGTCCCGGTAAAAATTTCGTTGGTTATTCCCCTTACCATAAGCAACTCTTCAATGCAATCCAACTGAGCATTTTTCGCTTCATACGGCGGATCTAAAGAAGTGTAATAAGAAGTTTCGGCTCCATAACCTGTAACCGAATTATCCGCGTCAATCCAGTCTTTGATGGAATCGGCTATTTCATTTGCTTTTCTTTCGTCCAGTCCAAATTCGGGCTGGTTCAGCAATCTAATCAATATCTCTTTAATGTCCGGATTATATTCATTCCCGTTGACCAGTTTATTGAGAGGAATTTTACCGGCTTCATCTTCAACTGTAGCGATAAAAAAACCGTCAGTAAAAAGTGTCTGGGATTGCACGGACAGCATTTCCGTCTTTGCCCAATTATCGCGTAAGGTATCGTAATCGTTATTATAATTGGTCAGAATGGACGCTGCCCCATAAAAGCCGGATTTGGCAATATATGTCAATTTGATGCCGTCGCTGAGGTTGGCCGCGTCATAAATAGCTGACCGGGATGAACGATTCAATTCTATAGCGACCGCCACTAAAATACTGACGATCAATATTACCGTGATCAGCGCGATTCCGCGATTATTGTAATGAGACCCAAGTTTCAGAAACAGAGTGCGCTGAAACTTGCAGGTCGAATTATCCCGCCGTTGGCGGGACACAGCGGAGGGTATAATACTCGTAGCGAGCTTGTGGAATTGTTTCCAAAGCTTGCTTTGTAGTTTATACCCGCGGTTGAGAAATGTATTTTTCATTGCGTTTATTTTTTTACCGGTAAAAATACCTTCGTCATAAATTTGTACGGTTTTTCCTTGTCATTTATATTGACCAGAGCCAGCTCTATTTTTACAGCTACAGGAGCCCTACCTTTTTGATCTGATGATAACGAAGAAGAATCCCAGGATTCCAATTCCCTGCCAGTAGAATCATAAAATCTTAAGCTCCAAGAATCGACGTTTTGACAAACTACAAATCCACCGCTGATGTTTTTTCCTGTGGAAGGTTTGGCGCCGGCTAGATCCGATCGCCACAAAGAAAAGCTATTCCCTCCTTCATCTTCTACCACATAGTAACTGATTGCAGCCGGACTTGCTTCACCTTCATTTTCGCCAAAAGCCAGATGAGAAGCCGACCAGAAAGAAAGAGAATAAAACTCCCGGTTACTTAATGTTTTTTTCTCGGCGCGCAAGTCAAAGGAGCCGGAAGAGAGCTGCAGAGACGATAAATCCTTAATCATTCTGTCCATTGTTGTTCGCGCCATTTTGTAAAGATTGTCTTGATATTCAAGATCGTGGACGACCTTCATCGTATAGCTATACGCGGCGTAAACAGTGGAAAGAACCAGGCCGAGAATCAATATGGCGATCATTATCTCCACCAGTGTAAAACCGCCGCTGCGGGGCTGTTGAAAAACACTCATCTGCTTTGTTGCGCTGCAAACCTCACCGCTCAACGTATATCTATATACGCCTCGCGATTCGGTTTTTTGCGTGCCTTGCACCTGAGCATTTTTGAACAGCCCCGAAATAGGGGGTTTTTCAATAACCTCGCTGTGAATAATTTTTTTCATAAGCCGCCTGATCATAGGTTACATGCCTGCTGTCTTGTAAAGAACAAGTTTGTATGTGCCGCCACTAATAAATAATTTGTTTATTATCGTAATCTCAATTTTCTTAAACTGCGGCAGCTGGGTATCGCCAACTTCCAGACGCCAGGTATATTGAGGATAATCAGGGCCAAAATCTCCATCTTCTTTATGGTTGGTTAAAGTAGATGCGGCCTCAACCTCGACCATTTTACTTTGGGCAAGCAGGGCCGCGGTGGTCATAAAACGTGAGTCGGTGGACATGGAAATGCTCTGTGATTGCAGTTGAAAAACAACGACGAGCGCGATGGCTAAAATTGCCATAGCTATCATCACTTCCATTAGGGTGAAACCGCTTGTTTTGTTTTGCTTCATGCCGCCCATCCTTTATCGGGTATTAGCTTGTCCTGAACCGGTCACAGAAATATCAACGTATTTATCATAAACATCCGTCACACCCAGAAAAGGATTTATTACCATTGTCATTCTATCTTCTTCATACGCCAGATGGATTATGGCCGGAGAGCAGATATTTTTTTTCCCGAATTTAATTCTTACTTCATCCTTGGGTCGTTTTTTATTATTTTCTCCCACAATATCCATGATAACAACCCCGGAAGGTAAATGCTGCGGGCGTTTTTTGATCTCGTCTTGTTTTTCCGGAGTCATGTCGGGGGTTACAACCCAATAGGCGGAGTTAGGCAAATCCAGACAAAGAATGTAATCCATCTGATCGCGAACAGCTTCCACTCGCAGCTTTTTTTCCATTCCAATGAGCTGACGCGAAGCCTTTTTAAGATTGTCCCCGGTCAGAACATCCCTGGTGGTAGGAACTGCCAATGCCAGAATCACTCCCATAAGGACGATGACGACTAACAGCTCTACAAGCGTGAAACCGGAAGATCTTGCAAAGAGATGGTATGCGTCATGGCGCTTCATCGAGCCTTGCTTATTCAACTTCCCAGTTATTGATGTCTTTATTGACACCTTCTCCGCCTGGTTCCCCATCGGCGCCAAGGCAAATTAAATCAACATCGCCGTGGCTGCCGGGACTGATGTAAATAAAATCATTTTTCCAGGGGTCTTTGGGCACTTTCCCTTTTTCCAGGTAGCCGCCCTGACGCCAGCTTTTCGGAAGATTGCCGGCAGTGGGCGCTTCCACTAAAGCTTTCAGTCCCTGCTCTGTTGTAGGATATGTGCCGTTATCCAGCTTGTATATTTTCAGTGCCGTCTCCAGCATTTCAATTTGCGTTCTTGCTGCGGCCTGCTTTGCCTTATCAGGCTCACCCATAAATCGAGGAATAATAAGACCAGCAAGTATTCCTAAAATGACAATGACCACCATCAATTCGATTAAGGTAAAACCTGCCTGCGTATTTTTCTTTTGTCTGATTTTTTTCATAATCAACCCCTGAGTTTTTTATTGTTAAATTTGACGGCATCGTAAAAAGTCGGAAAATACTTGTCTTGTCATTCCGGACTTGATCCGAAATCCAGTCATTAATTCAGCGCTGGTTCCCGGCCTACGCCGGTATGACGATATTTGGCCTTTTTACGAAGTCGTCACCTTACCAACTGGTTCATCTCAAATATCGGCAATAAAATTGAAATCACGATGAAACCAACTGCAAGTCCCATTACTAATATCATTAACGGTTCCAAAAGAGAAGTCATTACCATAATGTCCGATTGAGCTTCCGTTTCATAAGCCGTAGCTACGCGGTTGAGCATTTTTTCCAGCGTGCCGGTTTGCTCTCCCACAGCGACCATTTCCGTAACCAGCGGAGGGAAGAGGCCGCTTTGTGTCAATGGACCGGATAGCCCTTTGCCTTCCTCCACATCTTTACTGGCTTTACTGATTGCTTCGCCGATGAGAATATTGTTGACGACGTTACGGACTATTTCCATTGACGATAAAAGCGGTACGCCGCTTTGTAACAGAGTGGCGAGTGTCCGGCAAAACCTGGCAATGGCAATTTTGCAATTGACCTGGCCCCATATCGGAATTTTTAGTTTGGCGGTGTCCCACAGGCGCTTACCTGTTTCTGTTCCGGTCGTAATATATTTAAAAGCGGCTATTGCGGTGGCTAGAAGAATCAAGATAAGCCACCAAAAAGATTTTAAAAAATTACTGATGGCAATTAAAATAATTGTAATCAGCGGTAACGTCTGGTGCATATCGGTAAAAATACCGGTAATTTTGGGAACAATAAAAGTCATCAACACAAAAATAGCACCGCTTCCGATAAACAGCATAACTATTGGGTAGGCCAGAGCTGACTTAATCTTGTTCATTAAGGTCTGCTGATTTTCGCTGAAATCGGCAAGCCTCTCCAACACCAGATTAATTGTGCCTGAAGATTCTCCGGCTCGAACCATGTTCACGTAAAAAGGTGGGAAGATTTGGGGAAAATTCAACATGCCTTGCGTCAGGCTTTTACCTTCGTTAACTTGCTCGCGAATTTGCGCCAGTGTTTGTTTCAAAAGCTGATTTTTTGTTTGAGCGATTAAAACAGACAACGAAGGTACAAGCGGGATACCGGAGCCTAAAAGAGTCGAAAGCTGCCGGGTGAATATAGAGACGTCTTTAGTGGAAACCCGCTGCCAGAGATTAATATTCAAAACGTTGGATAATGCCGTATCCTTTTTATCGGCCGCCTGATTAATCTCGGTGGGATAAACTCCCTCTTCGCGCAATTTCTGCCTTGCCGCGGTAACACCCATTGCATCAACAAAGCCTTTGCGCTCTCGTCCTTTTTCATCCAAAGCTGTATATTCGTATACACTCATCCGCTGTCGTTTTTCTCCCTCGCCAAGTTGTAGATTGGATGAAGCAGAGCGCATCCACCATGTTGGTGGAACCGCTACACTTGTTCCACCCTACTAACTCAATCTCGCAGGAACATCTACCATGATTTCAAATTTGATTCAATGAGTTATCGTAAGTTTATGCAGGGGTTCTGCTGTTCCCCATTGAAGGCGTTAGTCCGGCAGCGCAGCCCGGCGAATAACCTAAAGGTCACACGTGCCTGTGAATGCCGGAGCGGTGTCGCACAGCGACTGAGGAAGAGCTATTGTGGTATTCATGGTAGAACCGCCACTCAAAGACAAAAAAGGTGATTGAAGTAAGATTATCAATCGCCGGAAAGCTGGGAATGGTACTGGTAAACAATGTTATTAATCTGAATTGTCAAGAATAAAGATTTGACTGCTATTTTCTATTAACATCGATTTTTGAGTCAACGCCCCTTTTTTTGTCTATTACTTCGGTAACATTTTATTTGACGAAATTCGACCTTAATGGAATAGATCCCTGTTGAGGTATTGTTCCCCGAATCGGTGACCACACACTGCAGTTGCAGGATTCCTGTGGCCTTTGGGGTGAAGGTCACAACGGGGGTGGTTGCATCGATTAGGGTAGCGCTACCTGAGGCGACGCTCCACAGGTAGGTGCAGTCGGCATGGTCGGGCACGCAAGCCGTATAGCTCTGATTGATCGTAGCAGCGGGCGGTACGGGGGTGGTCCATACCGGCGTGATAGTGCTGTTGGGCCCTGCGTTGCCTACTTGCGCGTCGCTCGTGCTGCGGGAGTCTATCATGATGAGCGTCCCCAGAGCAAGCGCACAGGCAGCCATCCGGAGGAGCAATTGGATGTTAGAAGGCTTGCCGGTTATGGTCGATGCTTCTTGGAAGTAGTCATTTATCCGGTGCTTATTATCTTCCTCGTTCTCTCCTTGCATTCCTTCCATTTTGTCAGTTTGTACCCACCGTTTTTGGTAACGTTTCACGGTGTATCTCCTGCAGGATAGAAAGTATTCGTTTTGAAATATATCACCTTTTGCTTCTTTATCGGTAAATATTCCCGATACTTAACAATTTTTTCTAAAAACTGTTGCCGGATCGATATTCTTCGCACACCGATTGAATAATGAAGTGTAATTGAGAGCATGTCAAGTTTTTAGTTGAAACTTTTTTAGGCTTGTTTAGAGACAAAGACTTTAAATTTGCTTGAAATAAAAACATCCCCCCTACTCCCGGCGAATAACCTAAAGGTCACACGTGCCTGGGCATGCCGGAGCGGTGTCGCCAAAGCGACGTGGGGAGGAAGAGTGATTGTGGTATTCATGGTGGAACCGCCACGCTGTCCTTTATATAACTCTCCAAAACAACTTTAAACTTGAACTCCGATGAATGCTTCTTGACTTTCTTCCCCATTTCATGTCCTCCTGCATTTTCTAAGAACATAAAGGAATCGTAAACCATGAAACAGATATTCTTCAGCAGCATGCTTTTCATTACCTTGTTAACACTTACCGGCTGTGGTGGCGGTGGAGGGGGCGATGTTGGCAGCCCGCCGCAGACCGGCGCGTATGTATGGCCTGATGCAACAAATACAGGTCCTACCGGTACTTTGACGCTTCATACAGGAAATATTACAACATCATCTGACGGCCAGATAATTGAAAATATGGAAATTCATGGGAATATAGATGTATCTCATGATAATGTGATAATTAGAAATTGTGAAATATATGGTCAACCAGGTAGTTATAATGTTATTTATTTTAACGGAATGAGTACACAAACGTCTAAAAATTTACTGGTTGAATATTGTCATATTCATGGTAATGGAGCGCAAGGATGTGGAATTTACGGCAAGAACTATACAATAAAATACTGTAATCTAGAAAATATGCCTCAACCCGTTAAGGTTACAAATGGTACAGTTGTAGTCGAGAATAATTATATCCATGATTTATGGGGTGTAAATGCTGGAATGCACAATGACGGGATGATTACGAATGGAGATGCCGATCATACTGATAACATGAATATCACAGTGAGAAATAATTATATTTATGCAAGGACAGTTGATGGTAATGGTGGTGCATCTGGAGCTATCTTATTATGGGGTGATTTTGGTCAAGTCGATAATTGGTTAATTGAGCATAATAAACTTCAGGTAGGGGAGGATGAATCATTTTATATTTTTGCCGGTGGTGCTCCTGGTAAACCCTATCCTTATTGTACAAATGTTCGAGTTTTAAATAATGTTTTTGTCTATACAAGTAGGGTGGGTAGAAGTAATGCTATCGTATATTTAGAAAATGCAAATGGTAATTATGCTTCTGGAAATATATGGGAAGATACTGGTGCTATTGTAGTTCCAAATCCCGGGGGTTATTAATAATATTTTTGTATTATCACCAATTCTCAAGGGCGGACGCAACGATGGTCTTGTGGACTTTCAAGAAGTGCGCGGAAATTATGCTTTCGGAAATATATGGGAAGATACGGGTGACCCTGTGCCTGCAATGTCGGAATGACGAATAGAGGAGTTGTGCAAAAGTCTCAGACTGTATGTCTGCTGGCGACTTCCATATAGGGCGGATGAACAGCAGGGTGTTTTGATAATACTTTTTATTTTTTTTAACGCAGTTTGCTAGAAAGAAAAAGAGTAATGAATGGAGCTGGCAGAAGAACTCCATTCATTACTAAAACTATTTTTCCGGGAGAAGATTATGAAGAGCACATTTAAATTCACGACAATTTTAATGCTCTTAACCGTTTTTGTGTTTACAGCCTGAGGAAGAACGATTGTGGTATTCATGGTGAACCGCTCGCTTGTTCCACCCTACAAAACTGGAGCAGACACATTGTCATCTGCAGGGATCAGTTAATCAAATTTTTCAAAAAAGCCGGACTCAAAAAAAGCCCCTTTTCAGGGGCTTTTTTAGGTTATGGTGTTGGATTAATCCTTGCGGGTGATGTTCGAACCGCAAAGTTGTAGGGCTCGGCAGGTATAGCAGCTCCAGATAATCCACCACTAGCAATAGTACTAGTGAAATAATCAAGAAGTGCTGACCAGGCATAATACTCCTGTACGCCGGCGGTTCCAGCATCTTTATCCAGACGGGTGTCCAGCATGTTACTCGAACTTACAAGCGTTGAACCATCAACGAGCTTCGGATGGACTGAAATTCCCAGCGCGGTTATTAAGCCCTGTATGCTCGGAGAGAGCAGCATACTCATGACATAAGAGTCAATTATAACCGGGTATAGTGTAGTATCCGCAACTACTGCTGTAGTTTTTCCTGTACATTTATAATCAGCCGGGGCATACTGTTGAACACTATCTACTACTGCAAAGGTGGGAGAGGCGGCGGCGTGATAAGCATACTGTATCCCGGACAGATGTATGAAATCATCAGCGAATAGACCAGTTACCATTATTATACCATCGAATCTACACATATCCCATATTTCAGCGCCGGTAAGATATACTTTCAGTAGCGGGTATCCCGGATAGAAATTGAGTTGATCTGTTGCCGTAGTAATTCCCAGCGGAACCACTGCAAAGAGGTCAGCAAAGGCTACACTCTGACTCGCAATAAGGGGATCTCTGATTACACCTGTGGCGAAGGCGCCGATGGTGAACTCAGGACCTGCAGGAACTGCAGGAACTGCATTACCTGCAGAACGCAAGGGAACGGCTGTAACTATAGCCTTTCCTGCAGTACCTGCATAACGCAAGGCGTCCGCGATCATGTTTCCCAGTCCATTCTCACCCGGGGAAGATGGTCCAGAGAGGGGGAAAGCACCCATCGTTTGTTCAACATCCGTAATAAGTGGTATTCCACTTATGTCATTTACCGCAGAATTCATGGCCAGTACCATGGTATTAATGGCACTGTCACCAGCAATTGTGTTATCTATGGGATGATTGGTCAGAACAAGGCCCGTTACTCCAGTTGCTGTAGCTGTAAAGTCAAGCTGAGCCAGATTAGTAGTGTATTGTCCGGCGCAGAATATATGGGTTATGTTGGACGGAGTGGCTGTGTTGGCTTGGTCTATGATTGTAGGCGTCATTATATGCACATGGCCCGAAGCGATGATATCAATCCCGGTAATGTTTTTAGCCAGCGTGATATCATCCCCGGTAGGAGTTGCTCCCGGAATTATACCTGAATGCGAAAGGGCGATAACAACATTGGCGCCCAAATCATTACGAAGATGATCAACTATTCCCTGCACATATGCCTTATCTACTCCGGCATAATCATAATGAAATGTTACGGGAGGCGCATTGGGTGAATCGGTATTGGCTGATGAACCCATCAGGCCAATAAATCCAATTTTAAGGCCGTTAGGGAGAGTTTTTACAAAAGTGGGGATAATTGAACCATTTGTCTGGAGAGCCACAAGGTCGGTTGCCCCGGTAAAATCAGTATTAGATGCGACAATAGGAACAGTAAATCCTGAAACACTTGCTTTAGATGCATTGATCATAGTGGCCAGTTTAACAGGACCATAATCAAATTCATGGTTGCCCAGTGTTATCAGATCGTATTGCATCGCCTGAATAAATTGTAAGGAAGCAGGGTTTGTATTCCAGAGGAAGTCATAAACCGTACCCATGAGGTAATCCCCTGAATCAACAAGCAGTACTGCTGATCCGGCCGTGGTTTTTGCTGTCCTGATTTCCTTAATCTTGGCCGCCAGCCTGGCGAAGCCGCCTAATACGGTAGCATCACCACCGGTTGCCATTGGGGAGTATGATAGAGACGGGCCGAAACCTGAAGCATGGGAATGCATGTCTGTTGTCTGCAGCAGCGTTACCGGATACGTTCCTGCAGCTGTGGTATCGCTACTGCTGCTACATGCGACAATAAATAACATCAAAAAAACGAATATACCAACTGAAAAAAGCTTGTTTCTGTAAAATTTACTTTTCATGCTTTTCATAGTTTACCTTTCCTCAATAATGTTATTTTGATAAAAATTCCCTTTTTCACCTGAAGAAGACTATAGGCAAGCGTTTTTTGCATGTCAAGGAATAGTTTGCCATAGGTTGACATACTAGATTGCTTGTCCGAAGCATTACTGCATTTGACGAATACGCACTTCAATTCCGGGCGTATCTTTGAGCAGCAGAGGGAGTTTTGCCGTGTCCGTCTTTCCATAATGATAAGGGTAGAGTATTTTGGGACGAAAGGCAATGGCTGCGTCGGCGACCATTTCCGGTGTCATCGTATAGGGAAGATTCATAGGCAAAAAAGCGATGTCGATATCCTTGAGGTTTTTCATTTCCGGTGTGTTTTCCGTATCACCGGCAATATGGAGACGCTTGTTACCAAAGGTAATTATATAGCCATTGCCTATGCCCCTGGGATGGAAGGGATTGCCGGGAGATCTCATATTCACTAAATTATAAGCGGGAACAGCTTCAATTCGCAGCCCTTCGATAGTGAGGATATCGCCATTTTTCATAACAGTTGCGTCAGATATTTGCCTGGCGACTGTTTCTGTGGTCACTATTATTGTTTTAGCGGTTTTAATCAGGTTGATCGCACCTAAATCAAAATGATCAGGATGCTCATGAGTTATGAGAATCAAATCGGCCTTGGGCATTTTTGTATAGTCAGCCATCTGTGTTACCGGGTCCACATGGATGATCCTTCCACCAAAGGACATCATTATAGTTCCATGGCCCACAAAAGTAATGATGAGATCGCCCGCTGATGTTTTAATCTTGTCTTCCTCGAACTTTTGCTGTGCCGCAACCGCTATTGTGGCGCAGAAGAATAAACTCAACATGGTGAGAGTTATCTTTTCCATAGTAATTCTCCTCTGATTTAAAAACGGGATTGGTCAGTGTTTAAATATTTGAGATTTCCGCGTTTCGTCACTTTTTCTCGACGTGTGTCAGAATGCTCATATATTTGCTACTGATATCATCAACTGGTTCCAGGCAAAGGCATTTCAGGTAGGCCTTGATAAAGCCTTTGAGAAAAACCGCCGCCGGCAACCGGCTGATATTGCCTTCTTCTATATTTTTTATATAATATGAGCTGATCTTTGTTTCCTGAGCGATATGTTCAATGGGCACATCTAATTTATTTCTTATTTCTTTAAGATCAGCGCCGCTAATTTCTGCTTGGGCAATAATTTCAGCTATACGTTTATTCTGAGCAATCTTTTCTCTTAATTCATCATTGCTCTTTAATACACTTTTCCTGACCGGATTACGGTTTACTTCAAAAATGCAGACCGGTTTTTTAAGGGACACTTTCCATTTTGTGGCGGTGAGAACGCCCTGGCGGATAAGTTCGCTGTCGTAGCTTAGCCTTTCTTTCTCACTGATGAGCGTAAGGTAAGCTTTTTCCACAAAGGAAAGTATCTGCTTCCTTTCTTCCTGAGAAAAAAAAGAGTGACTGATCATGGAATCTGCCTGGTACATTTGCATGGCCGCGTTATAGGCATGACGAATTTCGAAAAAAGCCGCATCCGGTTTGACATTAAGCATCTCATAGTAATTCATCTCAGCAAAACTTTTTTCCATATAAAAACTCCTGTTCTGTCATTCCGGACTCAAAGCCGGGTGCATGCCGGGTGATCCGGAATCCAGTCATTTCGATATGTTCTGGATACCGGCGAACGCCTGCATGACGATTATTGGACTTTTGATGAGAGCATCATTTTTTATATTACCGCAAATTTCAAGAGTAGTGCATCAACAATTGCGAACCTACTGAATTAACCATTTGTTTGCTCAGCTCGCGCAGATCGCCTGCGGATCGCGTATGAGGATACCGTTCTAAAAATGATACGCGTTGACAAATGGCATCATGAATATGGTCGTCGTAAGAGATGTTGCCGGCAAACTCAACATGAAGACCAAGATGCTTTTCGATGATTTGGCATATTTGAGCACCAATGGCCACATTATCCTGCTTGCGCAGTTGGTTGAGAACAAGTTTGAACTTGAAAGAGCCGACAGTATTTTCCAGTTGAAGGTATATTTCGGGGTGCAGCCGCGCAACAACCTGCATCATGCAATTTGGTTTATGAATAGAGCCATCACCAAACTGACGTATAACTTCCTTTTCCATCTCTTTGTAATAAAACGTGTCAAAGCAATGGCGAATGTGGCGAAAGTAAATAGCGCGCACCAACCGGTATACGTTTTCAATGGAAGTTGGTTCCGGCGTCGTGATAAATATACCGTTTTGAGAAATAAGAAAAAAATCAAGCGTGTTAAAAGAAGTGCCGGCGCCCAAATCCAGCAAAATCCAATCATATTCTAGTTTGGATATGGCTTTAATAATTTTTATCTTTTGTTCATAGGGAAGATTGGCGATATCCAGACTATCGTGAGCGCCGCTGATGAGGAAGAGGTTAGGAGTGGGGGTTTGCAAAATGGTGTCTTGAAGGAGGGGTATTTTTCTCCTGATGAAATCGGAAAGGGATTTTGTAGGATATGGCACATCAACCAGGGTATGCAGGTTTGCTGCACCCAAGTCTAAATCTACAAGGAGTGTCCGCTTGCCAGATTCCGCCAAAAGACGTCCCAGAACGCTGGTTAAGAAACTCTTGCCCGACCCGCCTTTGCCTCCCCCAATTGGCCAGATATGGACCATAAACCATCCGCCGTTAATTTTTAATATGTCTGTTAATGCATATATGATAAATTAATAATATTCAAGCATTAAGTTGATGATTATGGCATTTTTAAAAAGTAAGATCAAATCCATATATCGTAAAAGCTAAGCAGGTGGTTGGGAAGACCCACTGGAGGCGGGTATTAATACAGTAAAGACGCGCATTCCTTCGGTAGGCAAGAATAGGGCATGATAACTTTCTTGACTTATTTGTCCATTGACCATAAAACCACGGGTATGCACCCTCCGCTAACAGCGGGATACCACGGATATCTGAGATATCCTCCGCCTAAGGCGGGATAATTCAACTTGCAAATAATACTTCGCGGTGCTCGTATTATTTGAGTTTCATTAGTTCGACTTACAAATTTCAATACACTTTGTTTTTGAAATTTGAGTCTTACTAATGAAATCACTTTACTTGAAGAGAGACTATGCTCAGTTGCGAGCCTGAAATTAAAGTTGCCCTGCTGCAGAATTATAAAGAAGCCCGCTTAAACTTAAAAGGCAGGTTTCTTCTTTCTGACGAAAGGACAATATCCGGCCATATGATTGTCAGGGTCAGGCAAGGGGAAGTGGCGCTTTGCGATCCTTCCGGCATGGAAATAGCAAGCGGCAAGACAATAATACTATCGGCTCATAATAAGGCTACCTTTACCGTATCCGACGTCAATATCGGCATCGATTTTCACTGGCAAAGAAGTCAGGAACAATCGTTTCGCGGCAATCTATTTTTGTCTGTCATGTCTGATTCTTCCTTCAATCTCATCAATAAAATTGCGCTGGAAGATTACCTGACAAGCGTTATTCCCTCGGAAATGTCCGCCGAAGCGCCGTTGGAATTTTTAAAGGCGCAGGCTGTTGTGGCTCGCAGTTGGCTTTTAGCGATGCTTGAGCGAAAAATAATGTCCGGCGTTTTACCGGAAGCTAAACAAACAAAAGAGGGTGAAATAATCATCTGGCATGATGTCAATGATCATAAAGGATTTGATGTTTGTGCGGACGATCACTGCCAGCGCTATCAGGGAATAACCAGAATTATTTCGGAAAATGTCCGGGCGGCAATTGAGGCCACACGGGGGTTATTTCTGTTAAGCGGCGGAGATATCTGCGATGCCCGCTACTACAAATCCTGCGGCGGACAAACGGAGATATTTTCAACGGCATGGGAGGACAAATCTCCTTCCTATCTTAAGAGTGTCACCGACGACGTTAAGCAGCATCCCCCGATTGAATCGGAGGCGGAAGCCGAAGGCTGGCTGTTGGGCAGTCCACAGGCTTTTTGCAACACAACGGATAAAGAGTTGCTTAGCAATATTCTGCCCGCCTTTGATCAGGAAACGCTTGATTTTTACCGCTGGCAGGTCATATATTCAAGGCAGGAGCTCGAAGATATAATACACAAAAAATCGGGTATTGATTTTGGAGAACTGCAAAACATTATTGCCTTAGGAAGAGGTACTTCCGGCAGAATTTACAAATTAAGGATTGAAGGTTCCAGGCGGACTGTTATAGTCGGTAAGGAGTTGGAAATACGCCGCTGGTTATCTTCGAGCCACCTTTTGAGCAGCGCCTTTGTAATATCGAAGACTAACGCGGCCGATGGTTCCGTGGAAAAATTTACACTTACCGGCGGTGGTTGGGGACACGGTGTGGGTTTTTGTCAGATAGGCGCGGCGGTTATGGCGGCCAAAGGATTTAAGGCGGAACAAATTTTGGCGCATTATTTTACCGGTGTAACCCTGCAGAAACTGTATTAGTGAGACTCAAGTTTCAGAAACGAAGTGAACTGAAACTTGCAAGTCGAACTATCCCGCAAGTGAAGCGTGGCGGGATAATGAGCACCAGTTTCAGGAACGAAGTGAACTGAAATGGGAGTCTCATTAATGAGACCGTAATCAGGGAGATTAATGTCATCAGCAAATGTAAAATCAGTAGGGAAAGATCGCAACCCCTGGCTCTGGGTGCCGACCATTTATCTGGCGGAAGGCATTCCTTATATGATTGCCATGACAGTCAGCGTTATTCTATATAAAAAGCTGGGGCTCTCCAATACTCAAATCGCTCTTTACACCAGTTGGCTCTATATCCCCTGGATAATCAAGCCCCTCTGGAGCCCGTTTGTCGATATTTTTTGCACCAAGCGCTTTTGGATATTGGCGATGCAGCTGGCCATAGGTGGGTCGCTTGGCTGTGTTGCTCTGACACTGCCCGCAACGGAATTCGTGCGCTACAGTTTGGCAATGTTCTGGATTATGGCGTTTAGCTCCGCCACTCATGATATTGCCGCCGATGGCTTCTATATGCTGGGGCTCAACACTCCGCAGCAGGCGGCCTTTGTCGGCGTGCGTGTTGTTTTTTATCGTGTCGCTACCATTGCCGCCAAGGGTGGGCTGGTGATTATGGCCGGCGTGCTGGAAAATTACGGCTATCCTGTGGTGCGCGCCTGGTCGCTGGCCTTTATCGGTGTGGCGGCGGTGTTCCTGGCTTTATTTATCTATCACTTTTTTGTTTTGCCCAAGCCTGCCGCGGACGCAAGCGCCCCCTGGGATAAATCAAAAAACTTTCTTGCGGAATACTTTCGCATTCTGACCATATTTTTCCGGCGCAAGGATATTCTAATTATCATCACCTTCTTTTTGTTTTATCGCTTTGCCGAGGCGCAATTAGTGAAAATGGTCGCGCCGTTTTTACTCGATTCTCGTATCAAAGGCGGTTTGGGTTTAACTACTGCCGAAGTTGGTGTTATCTACGGTACGGTCGGCGTGGTGGCGCTCATGCTGGGTGGACTTTTGGGTGGTTATGTGGTTTACAAAAAAGGGTTGAAGTTCTGGCTGTGGCCGATGGTGCTGATCATGCACCTGCCGGATTTAATCTTTGTGTATCTGTCGCACGCGCTGCCGGAAAGTTTGTGGCTCATAGGTTCTGCCCTGGCTATTGAACAATTTGGTTACGGCTTTGGTTTTACGGCTTACACGATGTATATGATCATGGTTTCGCAAGGCGAATATAAAACCGTATTTTACGCGATAGGTACGGGCATTATGGCGCTGGGCATGATGTTGCCGGCGATGGCCAGCGGCTGGATTCAGGAAATGCTGGGTTATAAAAATTTCTTTATCTGGATTACGATAACGACGATTCCAGGATTTATTGTGGCGGCGTTGGTGAAGATTGACCCGGACTATGGAAAGAAATATAAGAAAGAACCAAGGCGTTAGAGCGATTCCGTAAAAAATCCCCGGCACACGCCGGGCAACGCATATGCAGAGTCTATCCGGCGCATGCCGGATGCGCTTCCTCATTCTTCAGAGCTTGCGCGCCTTGCATCTGAAGCTTTTTACGAAGCCGCTTGAAAATGTTTGTTGAAACAAAAAGGAAATAAGATAAATTATAGATTATGAAAAACAAGCAGATTAGCACAGCATTCATTTTAGGTGCGGGGTTGGGAACAAGGCTCATGCCGTTCACAGAAAACATGCCCAAGCCGCTGTTGCATATTGGCGGCAGGCCGATCATTACTTACGCGATGGAGCATTTGCGTTCAATTGGTGTGCAGCGGTTTATTGTCAATACTCATCATTGTGCTGATAAATATATTGAGGCATTTCCTAAAGGCAACTGGCAGGGCGTCCCGATAACTTTCCGGCATGAGCCGATTCTTTTAGATACCGCGGGTGGCATCAAAAATATTGAAGACCTGATCACCAAAGAAGAACGCATTCTTGTTTACAATGGTGACATCATTACCAATATGCCGCTAGCGCCGTTATTAGGGATGCACTCTGCCCTGCAAACGGAAGTAACACTGGCGCTGCGTAGCAGTGGCTCACTGCTTAATGTCAATATTGATCAAGATGGCTTTGTCTGCAACATGCGGCATATTTTGAAAAATGAAGGTGTAAAGAGCTGTCTTTTTGCCGGAATTTATATTGTGGAAAAAGATTTCTTAAAAAGATTGAAAGCGGGGAAGATAGAATCAATAATTTTACCACTGGTGGAGATGATTAGAGAAAATCAGCACTCTGTCGGCAGTGTCGTTATAGATGAAGGTTATTGGCACGACGTGGGTAGCTTGGATGAGTGCAATAAGTTGAACAAAACAGGTATTGGAAACTAGCGGCGCGTTTAGGAAACGCGCCGCTAGTTTTACTGTAGGGACTGTTCCCCGAACAGTCCGAATCAGGAAAAATTATGCACAAGGAAATACAAAAATATTTAAGTGAATATCTGAGCAATGCTGATTTTGAACTTACGCCTATCAAAAAAGGCGGCTCCGACCGCCAATTTTTCAGGGTTTCTTTGCCGGATAAAACCAGTTTCATCTTTATGCATTATGGCAATGAAGTAGAAGAAAATGCGTACTGGGCGGGCATCAACAAGTTCCTGGCAGGTCTTGATATTTGCGTGCCGCAAATCATTGCGCAGGATATAAAGCAGCATTTTCTGCTGCTGGAAGATTTAGGCGATGTTGATTTATGGTCGCAAAGGGAACTGCCCTGGAGTAGTAGGCGAGGTTACTATTTTCAGGTACTCACGCAAATCCGGCGGCTGCATGCCTATCCACTTGCCCGGATACCTGCTGAGTTAAAATTATCGGAGAGCTATGGCCCCAGGCTTTATCAGTGGGAGTATGACTATTTTCTGGAAAACTTCGTGCGGGAGGTCTGCCAGATAAAGCCCCCGTCATCTTTGTTCAAAGAATTGGGGGAAGAATTGGACGCGCTTTCCGCCCGCCTGCAAAAAATAGAACCGTCCCTTATTCACAGAGATTTTCAATCCCAGAATATCATGATTAAAGACGGTAAGCCGGTGCTCATTGATTTTCAGGGAATTCGCCAGGGTTGCCTGTTTTATGATCTGGGCTCTCTGATCTGCGATCCTTACGTTACCTTTACCGCCGCAGAAAGAAACGAATTGATCAGCTTTTATTATGAACTCATGAAACCAGCTGTAAGCCGCGATGAATTTGTTAATAATTTTTGGGAGGCCTCTGTACAGAGGCTGATGCAGGCCTTGGGGGCTTACGGTTTTCTGGGATTGGAAAAAAATAAACCGGCCTTTTTTGGGCACATCGGCAACGGTCTGGGAAATTTATTAATTGCAGCCGATAACGTAAGCGGGCTTGATCTGCTCAATGACCTAGCGACTGAATGTGAAACAATTCTCGCCCGTAAAAATTATTAAAAAATTAAGGAAACACGACATATAATTCAAAAGTCTGTTGAATAATTAAGTGTTATATCCCCCGAATTCTCCTAGTATATGTTTCGAGGGTAGGTCAGTATAGGGCTTAGAATTGAATCAGTTTTGAGGAATTAACTGTGAAGCGGATCATAATTTCTCCAACAGAAAAAGAAGGTGTCTATGAAGTTACTAAGAATCCAATTCTCATATACTTTGATTCATCTGCACTGATAGACATTTTTGAAGAATATCACAATAACGGCAAAAATATTGCCGAAGAAATTGGAGATCGAATAGGGAATAGGCGTTTCAGAATTTTATTATCGGTTGTCAATTTTCTTGAACTAATTGGTACGAAGGGCGACATTTCAATTAATTTCTCAGAAAGTCATTTGGATGCTATAAGAAATATTCGGATCATAAGCGCCAATCAGCCAACAATAATTACTAATCAGGAAGTCCTTAAATTTATTGAATATAGAAAAGATGGAATTATGATCTTCGATTCTGATCATATCGCTACAAAGAACATACAAAAGGCTGTTGAGGAGCGAAAACGAGGTGAAACAACATGGTTTTGTGAACAAAGAATCTGGTGGGATGAAATGGAAATGCGAAATAAAGTTTTGGACTTAGAAGCAGATCTTATGGAGCTTTCAGGGGCTAAGAGTTCTCCTTCAGAAATCGATAAATTAAGGGATCACATCATAAATTGTCCTATTGATGAAGTAAGAAACAGGAAATTAAAATTAGTCCAAGCGAAACAAATCTATCAAGGACGAAAGAAGATTCCATCGGAGAGAGCAGAAATATACAGTTATGCAGCAAATAGAATAACCGTGAACGTGAATCTTAAATATGGGCGTGAGAAGGTGTGGATGTTAATGACCAATCCAAATTTCATTTTTCCTGGAGAACCAAACCTGAGGAGGGATTATCTTAAGGACTTGGCAAGGGGTACTGAATTAACATTTAATACAGTCAAGACCCAAATGCCTGGTTTATACTGGCAAGCAAAAATCACATATTTTAATCAATATTATGGAAATCAAAGATCGGGTGGTAAACAAGGAGATAGAAATCACGCTGTTTATTTACCATACTCCAATTATTTTGCTACATGCGATCGCATAATGGCAGATGCAATTCAAACAGAGCATAGACTTGTTTTTAAAAGGGGGAATATTCATCTTTTCAAAATAAATTGAATAACACTTTTTTAAGGATGAAATCGGGGAATCATTATGTTCCCATAAATAAATACCATTTTGATGATATTGAGGTGGCTAGGCGGAGGCGACGAAGCGTATTGTAGATACGTTGAGGAAGCCGACAACGACGCCAACAAATATAGCGCTTTGATTTAGAATTGGTATCTGATAAAGGCATTGCGCTCATCGTCTCGATATGTTAAGCAAATCGTCAACGTTTACCATCTGGAGTGTTTGGAAAAATGAAATACGAACCGCTAGTTATCGAAGAGAAGTGGCAAAAAAAATGGGAGGATGAAAAAGCCTTCAAGGTTACCGAAGATCCGCAAAAGAAAAAATATTACCTGCTGGAGATGTTTCCTTATCCTTCCGGCAAAATTCATATCGGCCATGTCCGTAATTATACCATCGGCGATGTTGTGGCCCGTTACAAACGGATGAAAGGGTTTAACGTTCTGCATCCGATGGGCTGGGATGCCTTTGGTCTGCCAGCGGAAAATGCCGCCATCGAACATAAAATTCATCCCGTCCAGTGGACCAACGAAAATATTCTTCACATGAAAAAGCAGCTCAAACGCATGGGTTTCAGCTATGACTGGGATCGGGAAATATCCACCTGCGATCCGAAATATTACCGTTGGGAACAGCTATTCTTTATCTGGATGTATGAAAAAGGTCTGGCTTACAAAAAACGCTCCACAGTTAATTTTTGCAGCAAGTGCGATACGGTGCTGGCTAATGAACAGGTCGAAGGCGGCCTTTGCTGGCGCTGCAGTACTGAAGTTCAGGAGAAAGTGCTTGATCAATGGTTTTTTAAAATAACGGCTTACATCGAGGAATTGCTTGACTACTGTGATAAGTTGCCCGGCTGGCCCGAAAGAGTCATGACCATGCAGAAAAACTGGATCGGTAAAAGCTATGGTTGCGAAGTGAAATTCTCGCTGGTCGGCTCCAAGGACGCCATTAAAGTCTTCACGACGCGTCAGGACACTCTCTTTGGCGCAACCTTTATGCTGGTTGCCGCCGAGCATTCGCTGGTTACGGAATTATCCAAAGGCAAAGCCATCGAAAAAGATGTTTTGCAGTTTGTGGAAAAAGTTAAAAAACAAGACAAGCTGATGCGCACTTCCGAGTATTATGAAAAGGAAGGGATTTTTCTGGAAGCTTACTGCGAAAATCCCTTGACCGGTAAAAAGATGCCGGTTTTCGCCACCAATTTTGTTCTGGCCGATTACGGCACCGGCTGTGTCATGGCTGTGCCCACGCACGATCAGCGCGATTTTGAATTTGCCAAAAAGTTCAATCTGCCCCTGATTGTTGTCATCCAGCCCAAAGGTAAACAGCTAGACGCGGAAAAGATGACGGAAGCTTATGTAGAAGAGGGTGTTTTAGTTAATTCCGGGCAGTTCAACGGTATGGAAAATACCAAAGTTCTGGAGGCCATTGCCGATTTTCTGGAGGCGCAAGGAAAAGGCAAGCGCACCATCCAATACCGCCTGCGTGACTGGGGTATTTCCCGCCAGCGTTACTGGGGCGCGCCGATTCCCATGATCAACTGCGATAAATGCGGAATCATTCCGGCCAAAGAATCAGATCTGCCCATTGTGCTGCCGCAAAATGTTGTTTTCAACCCGGCAGGAGGCTCGCCGCTTACGGCCCTAAAAGAATTTGTCGATACGACCTGCCCTAAATGCGGCGGCAAAGCGGCGCGTGAAACCGATACGATGGATACGTTTGTAGAGTCGTCCTGGTATTTCGACAGGTATTGCAGCCCGGATTGTGATACCAAGCCCGGTCTGGATCGCAAGAAACTGGATTACTGGATGCCCGTCGATCAATACATCGGCGGCATTGAACATGCCATTTTGCATCTGCTCTATGCGCGTTTCTACACCAAGATGCTGCGCGACTTCGGTGTTATCGGTGTGGACGAACCATTTACTAATTTGCTGACGCAGGGCATGGTTTGTAAAGAAACTATGAAATGCAAAGAGCATGGTTATCTTTTTCCGGAGCAGGTCGCAGACGGCAAATGTCACATCTGCGGTCAGGAAATAATTATCGGCAAGACCGAAAAGATGTCTAAATCGCTGAAGAACGTTATCGATCCCGATTATCTGGTAAAAAAATATGGCGCGGATACAGCGCGGATATTCTGCCTGTTTGCCGCGCCGCCGGAGAAAGACCTGGAATGGAGCGACCAGGGTGTGGAAGGCTCTTTCCGCTTTCTGGGACGGCTGTGGCGCATCTTTGAGGAATATCTTGACGACATCAAAAAAATCAAGCCACTGTCTGCAAGTGTCAATCTGGAAGGCGAGCTCAAAGCTCTGCGGCGCAAAACTCATCAGACGATCCGTAAGGTAACAATAGATATCGAAGACCGTTTCCATTTTAATACAGCGATCAGCGCGGTCATGGAACTGGTCAACGCCGTCTATCAAATCAAACGTCCCGCGAGTGGCGAAAAAATAGCACTCGCTACAGTGCGGGAAGCGCTGGAGACGGCTATAATTCTCCTGGTGCCAATTGTTCCGCATATTACCGAAGAACTCTGGCAGATGCTTGGTCATAAAACGTTAGCCGCTGGTGTTCCCTGGCCGGACTTTAATCCCGCGATTGCCAGTGAAGAAGAAATGACAATAGTTGTGCAGATCAATGGCAAGCTGCGCAGCCGCATGACGGTTGCCGTCGATGAAGACGCGGAAAAAATCAAACAGATCGCGCTGGCTGATGAAAAAATCGTTGCTCTGCTTTCGGGCGCGAAGGTATTGAAAGTTATTTACGTGCCCAAGAAACTGGTCAACATTGTTGTTACCCAATAATAAGAAGAGGTGGTTATTATGAGAAAACAAAACCGGAGATTATTGATTAGAACCGGAGTGATTTATCTTATTTTCGCGCTGATACTGAGCTGCGGTTATGGTTTTGCCCCTAAAGGTGATTACATCGATAAACGTATTCAAAATATTTACGTCGAGGGCTTCGATAATAAAACGCCACAGGCCGGTATAGAAAATTACGTCAGGACTGCTTTTATTAACCAGATTCTGCAAAACAGCCGTTTTAAAACCGTGGCCAGTGTGGAAGCGGCAGACGCCATAATCAAGGGTAGCGTCGTTAATATCAATACATCGCCTCTTTCTTATAATGCCAATACTCTGGTGGCCGAAGAGCGGGCAACGGTTGTTGTAGAAATAAATTTTCGGGAGAAAGAAAGCGGCAAGACTATCTGGAGTTCCAAAAATGCAACCGGCTCAGTGGACTATAAAATGGCAAATGATATAAATATGTTTCCCGCTGCCAGAAAACAGGCTCTCATTAAAATGTCCAACGACATGGCGGAAAAAGCGTTCAACATGATGATGGCCGGATTTTAACAAACTATTGCTGACATAAAACTATGATGCCTTTAGCCTTTAAATTTGGCCGGTATTTGCTTGCGGCTGTGGATGATGAAAAAGAGGCGATGAGCGTATGGCCGACTAATGCTCTAAAGATTAAGCATGTCCGTCATCTTTCTTCTTTCTTAAGAAAAATATCAGGGAAATATCTGCTGGCAGTCACTAGCGGGGAAGTAGTTAAATGCGATGAACAATCGATGCGCCGAATGCTTAAGATTGCCAGCGATACGCAAGCCGGGATCGTCTATTCAGATTTTATTGAACAGAAGGAAAATAATTTCATTCCCCATCCACTCATAGATTATCAGCAAGGCTCTATTCGTGACGATTTTGATTTTGGGCATGTTTTACTTTTTTCGATGGCGGCCATTAAAAACGCCCTGCATAAATACCACCCTCTGCCCCTCGATGAAAATGCCGCCTTTTATGATTTACGCCTGAAAATATCTGTTGATCATGCGATCATGCACGTTCCCGAATTTCTCTACACAGTCATACAACCAAAGGCAATTGCCAAAGCAAAAGCCACTGATCAAACGGAGGATCATTTTGCCTATATGGCCGCGGAAAATTTCGCGCGGCAAAAGAAGCTGGAAAAAGTTGCCACAGACTATTTAAAGCTAACCGGCGCATATTTAAGAGCACGCGCACTGAAAGCTCCACGCACATCGGAGCGATTTCCGGTAGAAGCAAGTATTGTTATTCCGGTGCTCAATCGTAAAAAAACAATCAATGACGCCTTGCAAAGCGCTCTGAAGCAAAAAACAAATTTTGATTTTAACATCATTGTTGTGGATAATCATTCCACAGACGGAACCACTCATATTATTAAAAAGATGGCTTCGCAAAATCCCCAGATAGTGCAGATCATTCCAAAGCGCCGCGATCTGGGTATTGGCGGCTGCTGGAATGAAGCCGTCTATTCGTCATACTGCGGCCGTTATGCCGTCCAGCTTGATTCCGACGATCTTTACAGTTCGCCACAAACACTGCAAAAAGTTGTTGATGTCTTGCGTAAAAGGAATTACGCGATGGTGGTTGGCTCTTATACAATAGTCAATGAGCAGCTGAAACAAATTCCTCCGGGTCTGATTGATCATCGGGAATGGACACAGGCCAATGGACATAACAATTTGCTGCGCGTAAACGGGATTGGCGCTCCCCGTGCTTTCAATACATCGGTAATCCGTAAAATTGGTTTTCCCAATGTCAGCTATGGTGAAGACTACGCGGTGGGACTGCGCGTTGCCCGTGAATATAAAATAGGCCGCATATACGAGAGTCTTTATCTGTGCCGCCGCTGGCCCGATAACACCGATGCCGGCCTTTCTGTGGAAAGGCAAAACAGCAATGATTTTTACAAAGACGAACTCCGCACAATGGAAATAAAAGCACGGCAGATACTAAACAAAAATAAAAAAGAATTGGAAAACAAAACTTTTGCTGAATATCCGGAGGGAAAACAAGAGTCCCTGACCGTCTTGTGCTTGAATCTTTTAGAAGAACAAAAGAAAAGCTGGCCGGGGCTTGCTTATGCTTATCAAGAATTGGCGAATGTCCGCACACGATCAATTTCTTGCGGCAGCTACATTGTTGATCTGCAATTCAATCCTCAGCGCGTAGTCAGCAGCGGTGCCGCTGTTGACCGGGAATCAATCAAAAACAGACCTTGCTTTTTGTGCACCGATAATCTTCCCTTAAAGCAGCAGAGTATTTTGTACCGCAAGGATTACATGATTCTTTGCAATCCGGCACCGATCTTTGATCAACATTTTACTATCGTAACGCTGCAGCACCAACCGCAGGAAATCAGCTCATCACTGGATTGGCTTTTACAAATGGCCGCCGATCTATCCCCTGCATATACAGTTTTTTATAATGGTCCGGCTTGCGGCGCTTCCGCTCCCGATCATCTGCACTTTCAGATGGTCCCAGTTAATGCTCTTCCTTTTTTGAATGAAGAACTGCCGCCGTTTAAAGAGATGTCTTCTGTTCGATATAGTATGGGGAAAGGTTTTGATCGTTCTGTTATTGTTTTAGAATCGAAAAACACAAAGGCGTTAACAGAACAGTTTTTGCGTTTACTGAAAGCTGCGCAAAAAATAATGGTAACAAATGATGAGCCGCTTGTTAATGTCGTTTGCACTTATACCAGAGATTGCTGGCGGTTGGTCATATTTCTGCGGCAGAAACATCGACAAGATGCTTATTTCGCGGAAGGTGAAAAAAGGATTTTTGTCTCGCCTGGCGCCGTGGATATGGCCGGAGTGATCATCACGCCGCTACTGACCGATTTCAATCGCCTGGATTGTGACACCATCCGCGGCATCTATCGGGAAGTATCTTTGCCTGCAGAAATGATGAATATAATAATGAAGGAACTATAACGGAAATTAGTCAATGACTGATAACGAAGAAATAATTGTCGATAGTGCCATGAGTTTTTCTGAAGCTATTGAAGGAACGAGTGCCCCGGAACAAATAGTGGACTCTTTGGCGCTGGTCGATGTGTTTTACTATTCTTTTGATGGTCTGAAGCATCAGGGGCAGATTGTTGTGAACAGCGCTCTGGAAGATGATATTTATGAAATATTTGTCTTGATTGAAAAAATCAGATTCCCTCTAGGCCGTGTTATTCCAATTGTTGCATACCTCTGGGATGATCACAGTTCCATGGCAGATAACAATTCTTCCAGCTTTAACTTTCGCGTAATTGAAGGAACAACTAAATTATCGCTGCATTCTTTCGGAAGTGCCGTGGATATTAACCCGGTGCAAAATCCCGTCATTTATCCCAATGGCTTTATCGCGCCGGAAGGCGCAAAATATTCTCCATCAAATGCCGGAACACTCCGTGTAAAAAATCCTGTTGTGCAGGAATTTATCAAACGCGGCTGGCACTGGGGCGGCAATTTCGAACAGCCCAAGGACTATCATCATTTTGAAAAGACGTGATACCAATTCCAAATCGAAGCGCTATCTGTGTTGGTCCCGCTTTTACTGGGATCAACTTCCTCAATCACGCCACGGCGTGACCGGCGTCGCTTCCTCCTTGCCGCCTTGATATTATCTTTGATTTGGAATCGGGATAATGACTTTTATATTATAAAGGGCGTGCAACAATAAATCCGGTAAGCTTTTTGTTTGATTTCAGATAAGCGGGAAGTGTCTTTGCTGATATAACCACGCCGCCTTCTTTACTCGAGGCGTGTAATAGATGCAAATTTTTCTCCTGCCAGCAGGCAAAGCCCACATGCGTTACATCCAATCCTTCTTGATCTGTTGCAAAGGCGATGATGTCGCCGTTTTGAATCTTTGCTTTTTGCTGGCTCGCCTTATCCTTGCCGATAATATGAAAAACTTTGCGAGAAAGATTTTTTTCCACCACCAGCATTTTCTTAAATTCATCTTCATTTTTCAAGGAAGGATAAGACATGCGATGGGTGGTCATGTAATTGATTTTTTTACGCCGCGCTTCGGCATCAAATTGGAGTGAGACATCTTTAAGTATTTTTTTCTTTTCGCAATCGTGCAGCCAATCGGTAAAGTAATGCAGGCGGGAGGAATAGCCATTGATCGTTCCCTGACGGTAACGGATTAATTTTAAATTTCTGCGAAATTCCGTCGGCGTGATCTTCCCGTTGAAGGCGCATCTGGCCAGAGCCAGCACTGTTTCCACAAAAGTGGTGCAATCAAAACTCGACAAATTGACAATCAGTTTTTCTTTACCCGGCCCTTCCAGAATGCCTGCTTTGTATGGTGCATCAAGAAAAAAAAGGCCAATCTCAACAACTAAATTACCTGGGAACAAATCTTGTTCCATTGCTCTTTGCCGAAGTTCACCCATTTCAGAATTATAAACCTCTGATTCCATAATGCCTATCCTTTGCGGCAAATTTTAGAGTATTTATTAAGACAAAGCAAATGGAAAGATCAGAAGATCCTTGGAGCCGCAAGTATGTTGCGCGCATCTGAAAGACAATTATTTCAACAATACGTATGGATTATTTTTAGTTGTAAATGCTTTTCAGGATTAACCGGGAATGAAAAAACGCGGCCTGCCTGGCAGGCCGCGTCAATGTGAATTATCCTTGAAGAGAATTGACCTTCTTGGTTAAGCGGGAAATTTTGCGGGAAGCATTTTTCTTGTGAATCAAACCTTTAGCTCCGGCTTTCGACAGCGCGGGAATAATCGCTTTCAGCGCGTTTTCAGAATTTTCTTTGCTCTTGCCCTCTACAGCGGCAAGCACTGTCTTAACTTTTGTTTTGATCGCGGACTTAGCGGCGACATTGCGCTCGCGGCGGTTTACGCTCTGCCGATCGCGTTTTTCTGCTGATTTATGTGTTGCCAAAAGAATCCTCCTAAACTTAGATGGTATTTATTTTTATCCCTATAAGCATCGCTTATGGGATACCTCGGATATCTGTGATATCCTCCGCCAAAGGCGGGATAATTCAACATGCAAATAATACTTTGCTGCGCTTGTATTATTTGTGTTTCATTGATTCGACTTACCAATATGACTACGCTACCTTGTCCTATTGGAGTCTCATTAAGTTGACGCTGTTTAGCTCAATTATTTCAGGCTGTCAAGCGCAATTTGGGTGTTTAATACTATTAATGCTCAGAAGACTTCACAGCCTCATTATCATTGCCCGGCTTGGTGGTTACCGTGCACCCTTTTTTGAGTTGGTTCCAATTATTGCCACCGAATAGTTTTGTGTAAGCATGCGGGCTTGTTTTTGCCTGGGCGATAATAGTTTTCAGCCGCGAAATGCGTTCATCCAAATCCGGATGGGTAGAGAGATATTGGGGCATCTTTAATTTCTTATTTTTTTCTTTCATGATTTCAAAAAAATGAATCATTGCTACCGGATCAAGATTTGCCGCAAGCAACATTTTCATTCCCCCTTTATCTGCCTCTTCTTCGTCCTGCCGGCTGTAACGGAGCATTGCCAGATTGCGGGCGATTTTCACCCCGTAGAGCATGGAGCCGGTTACATCGCCGGAAACAGCGGAAATTATTAAACCGGTGGAAGAATCCTCAATAATCCTCTTGGTTACGTGCCGCTTTTTGATATGCTGTATTTCGTGAGCAAGAACTGCCGCCAGGGCTTCTGGCGACTGAGTTTTTTCTAATAGTCCGCCAAATACAACAATATTGCCGCCGGGCAGAGCGACAGCGTTAAAGATGGGAGATTTTACCACAAATACCTTGAAGGAATAGGGACCAGGATCGGCAGCGCTAAGTCTGGTAACAATCTCATCTATCGCTTGCTGCAACTCTTTATCCTTGCAGCGGTTTTCTTCAGGCGCCAAAATGCTGAGAGCGGACTCGCCCATGCCTTTCTCCCACTCAATAGGAACATGTGGCGTGATGGCTTTTGCCAAAAGAGGGATTCCCCATATATAGAAAAATACGCCTAAAGCAATTATTGCGGCTGCCGCGTATAAAGTAAGGCGCAACCGTAAGCCGCGTAGCGCCGGATTATGAAACCGTTTTGCTTCCTTGGGTGCGAAATGATGCAGACTCGTCAGAAATTCATGATCTTTGATAAGGAGAATTTCGGGAATTTTGCCGCCTCGTTCCAATTGCACCGGCTCATCGCGGTAGAACCCCTGTGTTTGTCTTATTTCCTGATACGGCCATAAAAAAACAGCACCAGTTTTAGTGTTGATTCTTAAGCCTTCGCCCAGTAGCTGAATCTCCACTGCCTGTTTGTCCGCAGTCTTGCCATCCAGATAATATCCCTGCCATGTTATTTGAATCAAAAACATACCCCCTTTGCTTTTTATCCCAGATCAAAATCCATAGCCAGGAAATCTCCCACCTCTTCGCCAAATGCCGATGAATCCTCGGCTTCCTGAGCAATGGTGCTCAAATCGAGTTGCCCTTCCAGTGTAAGATGCGTGAGGTAATAACGCAGTGTGCGAACTTTTGCCCAGGGCGCGCCAAAGCCAAGAGTGAAAATCAATATCAGACCATTGACAAGATAAAGTCCGATAAGGCCGCCAAAAGTTATGGTTGATTGAAAACGTGCTGCCCCGAATGAAGTGTGATTCCAAGTATATCTGGTTTTTTTGTAGCTATACCAGAATAAAGAAATAAAGAAGGTTGGAAACGCAAGAATCACCGCTAAAACAAAGCTGCTAAGCAAGTCTTTTCCTTTACCGTCAAAGCCAAATTTCTCGTTCCCGTAGTAACCATTTTCAATCAGAAAGGTTTGGCGGCGCATATCAAAATAGGGCATATAGAAACCAAAAGTTAGAATTATCCAGGGCATGCAAGCAAAGAAGATTTTAGCAAATTCATACCATCTACCACGAAAAGAAAAACGGATTCCGCGCAGGGATGTCCGGCTCAATCTATAGCGGCGTGCGCCGACAGTGGCAATAGGAATAAAAATGGAGATAATTAAAAAAGAAATAAGAGAGCCGGCTACTATTACGGCTATTGGAGCGCCGATAAGCAGGGGGATTTTTTTAAATGCGTAAAAGGGGATACCAAAAACAAGCGCAGCTTTGAGCCAGCCTAATAATATCTCTTTTCCCGTGCCATGATAAGCAAATCGATCTCCATTAAAATCTACCTGGCTCCAAGTGTAGACGCGTACCCTTGTCTTAGCCCAGAAATAATAAATTCCCAGAGTGACAATGATGAGCAGGATATTGACAATCTGAATGCCGAAGAGCGTTCCTCCGTTACCTTGAAAAGAAAGCGGATATGTTTTGCTTTCAAGGGCAGAGGTGTTTGATCCGTCTTGTGCAGGGATATCCATATAAGTTAGTCCCCTTTCGGTAAGTTAGTCTGGTATTTGTAGTGGAAACATGGAAAAAGTCAAACAAAATATGGGGGAATAGTGGATATTGAAAGTTTTGCATAACTGCATAAAACCAAAAAATTTGTCATTCCGTGCAAGCGCAGCGCGACACGGAATCCAGTATTATCAGATGTTTTCTGGATACCGGCCTTCGTAACCTAAAGGTCATAAGACCGATATGACGATTAAATGTCTTTCTTGAAAATTATACTTGCTTTCAATCAGTAATCTGGTCAAATTTCCCATGTTTTACGAAGTTCGATTTTTATCTTTATTACCATAATATGCGAAACAGTGTAGACAGTTATTTGCTGATAATTAAGGGATATTTTTCTTTATTAAAAAAATAAGGCATGCTAAATTGATACTCAAAATATCGGAAAAAGTGAAGTTCGTATATTAATTGTTATGCCGTTTATGAGACGGTATTTTAGCAAAAGCTAAAAAAAAGAAGAGTGGATATATGTCTCAAAAAATTAAATCATTATTGGAAGTATTGACTGGAATTATATTTATTTTTGGTTATTTTTGGTTAATATACCCCCTGGATTCTCAATGGGTAAAAGTAATTTCTGCAATACCAATCCCTTTATTTTTTATTTATTCAGATTTCATTAATAAGAAAAGCTTTAAGAAAAGCCTCGAAGACATCGGCTTTAGATTGGACAACTGGTATGACTCTTTTAAAATACTGGTTATTTTTACATCAATAACTATGCCGATTTTATATGTATTATGGCAGTTTTTTTTCCCAGTAAACAAATATTTTTATAATGGTTATTCTTTCTGGACACAACTTGTTACCAAACTGTTCGAGGCGTTATGCCAACAATATATTTTTCTGGCTTTTTTTTTCAGACGCTACAGAAATATATTTTCCCCTCATACAAATATTGCTATCATTTTTTCAGCATTAACTTTCTCCATGATACATATTCCGACACCTCCGCTAATCATATTCTGTTTTGTCGCAGGCATTGTATGGGCTGGTACTTATAACAAATATCCCAATCTTTTCACCACAGCGATATCTCACGCAGTATTGGGAATTTTCTGTTCTAGTATATTGCTTGTATATACAAATGTAGGACCAAACGCTGATATTGGCAGATGGTGTAAAGAGGATTCTGTATATGGTTACATTGACAGCGTTAATTATATAAACGTTGATAATAATTTAAACCGTAAGACATATGTTTTAGATGTAAATATAAATCATGAGAAGAATAGTGTTTTCATTAGCGGCTGGGTTGCAAGCGCAGATAAAATAAAGTGTATCCGAATAAGTTTAGGTGGCAAAGATTATTCTGTTCATGATTATGGGGGAAAACGTGAAGATGTTGCCGCTTATTTTAAGAATAGGCCACACCTCTTATACAGTGTTATTAATAAGCCGGATTTTCTATACAGTGGTTATAATGCTAATATACCTATCTCGGATTTTGCTCCTGGATATCATAAACTGTTCCTAAAAGTTTATCTTGAAGGAGAACTGTTTTCTATTCACTACCCATATCCAAATATATGGGTTAATCTTAGATAGACGTTAGCTATAGAAAGGAACATTATGGAAATACTCAATATTCCATTATCCTGACTATCACTTGTTCAAAAGCGCAATCTGATGGTAGCTATTTGGGATGATCCGGATAAGGATAATTGAATCACCGCTTAAATGTTTTCTGTTTTTATTTATAAAATTAACTATCTGAAATAAAAGGCATAACCAGTCACTGAAGCGGGCAGGGTTACTCCGCTGCACTCCGTAACGCTGCCGCTTAGTTCTATCGTTAGATCAATCATTTCAAACGTAAATCATCAAAAATTTTACACGCAATACCTGAGGACTTGTAGATGTAACCCACAGTCTTCTTCAAAAATAGAAATTATTATATTTGATATTGATGGTCAAGTAATCCACAAAAGAGTGTATTTATGAAAATTTAGTAAAATTCGGTTTGCGTTTTTGGAAGAACGCGTTGAACGCTTCTTTCGCTTCCGGCGCCAACAGCATCGCGCTGAAATGTTTACTTTCTTCCCACATCTTCGCCAGAATTATATCGGTTTGGCCGGACTTCATTAAACTCTTTGTTGTGCGCAGCGATGATGCCGGCAATGATGTAAGCTTTGTCGCTTGCGCCGTCGCATACGCCAGGAGTTCATCAGGCGGCAAAACTTTAGTGACCAGTCCCATTTCGAAAGCTTCTCGTGCTGAAAACGGTTCACCAAAAAATAGTTTTTCCGCCGCGCGCTGATAGCCAACTACCTGCGGCAACAGCATGCTGGAGCCAAATTCCGGGCACAGGCCAAGCTTGGTAAATGGCATTGAGAACTTCGCGTTATCGGCGGCATAGACCAGATCGCAGTGCAGCAGCATTGTTGTGCCTATACCAACTGCTGCTCCGGCGACCGCGGCGATAACAGGCTTTGTCGCCGCGATGAGTTGCAACATAAACTGTGCTACCGGCCGATCGGCAAGTTCACCCTGTGAAGCACTGTCCATGAAGTCTTCCAGATCATTTCCCGCCGTAAATATTTCCGGCTTGCCGCAAAACAATATGACGCGCACCGTAGAATCTTTTTGCGCGTCTTTCAGCGCGTCCGCTATTATCTGATACATTGCGGCAGTGATTGAGTTTTTCTTTTTCGGACGGTTGAATTCAATTATGAGAATGCCGTTTTTCTTGCTTGTCAAGATATCCATATCATCTCCTTGGTGAATTAATAAATACGGCTTATTATTTTTGCACGCCGATGAATTCCTCGATCAAGGTATTTACCTTATCCGCTTCTTCGTGTTGTACCCAGTGGGAGGTTTGCTCAAATTTGACCAGTCGCCCCTGATCGCAGAAGGCCATACTTGCCTCCGCCTGCTCGGGAATAATGGCAACATCATTGACGCCCCATAAAACCAGGATTGGCATAGTGATCCTGAAGCTGGCCGGTTTTTCCGATGGAGCCTGCAGAGATGCCCGGTACCAGTTGACCATGGAAGAGAAGGCGTGAGGCTGCATGAAGGCTGCCCTGTATTTCTCCAGATCCTCCGGCAGGAATGCCCCCGGCCGGCTGGTCTCCATGAGCAGATTGATAGGCCACTGATAATTATTGGCGGAAGCAAACTTCTCCACAGCGCCGGGAATTTGAAAATAGAATATGTACCAGCTTTTCTTCATCTGTTTGGGATTGGAAAAGAGCGTCTTGCCCATGACAACGGGGTGGGGCACGTTCATGATGACAAGCTTCTTGATGCGATCAGGATACTTAAGCGCTGTCCACCAGGATACCGCTGCTCCCCAGTCATGGCCGACAAGAAAAATTTTATCGCGCCCGTAAGCGTCAATGATACCAACAGCGTCCTTAGCCAACTCATCAGACTTGTAGGACGCAATTCCTTTGGGTTTATCGCTGAGATTATAGCCACGCTGGTCGGGCGCGACAACCAGATATCCTTTTTGGGCAAAGTAGTGAATTTGTTTGCGCCATGCGTACCAGAATTCCGGGAAACCGTGGAGGAAGAGGATCATCGGGCCGTCCTGTGGCCCTGCCTCCATAACATGCAACTTTATCCCATTGGTCTCGATAAAGCGCTCGCGTAAATCCATAAAATTCACCTCATGATTTTATGATGAAAATCATATGTCCCAGGCCGCCTTGGCCCCATCAGTCGTTGCTTCAATAATTCTGCGGGGTGCAACTGCATCACCGATAACGAAATGGCGAATACCTTTTTTCGAAAGCATGTCTTTGAGCGTGTTTCTTGGTGTCACGCCGACTGCGACAATAACCTGGTTGACAGGTTCGAGCTTGCGATCTTCGTCTTTTTTCGTCACGAGAACCGATCCTTCTGTAATAAGCTTTACAGTTGTGCCGAACATAAGTTTGATCCCGGCTGCCCGAAGACGTTTATGCAGCATGTAACCATGTGCAGCCCATGCCAGAACGGGTGAAGTGGCCAGCATCTCCACCAGGGTAATATCCTTAACGCCCTTCTCGCGCAGGAAATCAGCCGTTTCCATACCCACAAGGCCGCCGCCAATGACGACAACGTGATCCTTGGGCTTGACTTCGCCATCCAGAATCTGCCAGGCGTCACAAACCACTGATGAGGTAATGCCCTCTACCGGGCAAGTGGATTTCTCGGCGCCAATGGACAAGATGACTGCATCGGGTTTGCCCGCTTCGATCATGGTCTCGGTGACTTCGGTGTTCGTTTTGATTTCCACGCCCTGTGTCTTGCACTTTGCCGTGAGTGTCTGAATATATTTACCGTAAACTGCTTTGTGGGGCGCCTTCGCGGCATAACGAACATTTCCGCCTGTCTGGCTTTCCCGCTCAAAGAGGGTTACATGATGCCCGAGGCGCGCGGCCTCAAAAGCCGAAGTCAAGCCTCCCGGTCCACCGCCAACAACCCAAACGTTGCGGCTGACTGCCGCAGGACCCGCTGGGGAAAGCAGTTCCTGACCGGTTTGGGGATTAATGGCGCAACGAATCGGGAGTTGCTCTAATGAAAGGCGCTCAATGCATCCCTGATTGCAGGCAAGGCATTCCATGGTGTCTTGGGGATGTCCTTCCCTGGCGTTTTTCAGGAAATCGGGATCGGCCAGGTGTTGTCTTGCCACTGCAATGAAATCTGCGTCACCCCGGGCAATAACTTCATCCATTTCATAGGGATCGACATAGCGCCCGACGGAAATAACGGGGACCTTTGTTACGTCTTTGATTTTGCGGGCCAGATAGGCCTTGAAGCCCGGATCGTATTCAACAGGCGCGCTCGGGTTTGGTGTATCAATGTTTACCTCCGGATTGCCATGAGTGCCAAAAGACACATTGATCATATCCGCACCGGCGCTCACCAGATCGGGGATAATGGTCTGCATGTCGGAGATTGTATAGCCGTTCTTGATGCACTCCTCGCCGGAAAGCCGAATGGAAATAGGGAAATCCTGGCCTACTTGCTTGCGCACTTCCTTGAGACACTCAATCATGAAGCGGGACCGTGAGCGGAAATCACCGCCGTATTTATCGGTACGCTGATTGCAATTGGCCGAAAGAAACTGCATAAGGAGATAGCCATGTGCTCCGTGAAGCTCCACGGCATCAAAGCCTGCCTTGCGTGCCCGAACGGCCGCGCTGCCAAAAGCAGCGATGGTCTCCTCAATATCTTCCAGCGTCATCTCGCGCGGCGCTCCGAGAAAACCGAAAATATAGCTAGGTATAGCCGAAGGTCCAATAGCCTTATTTTTCCGTTGAAGCAGGTAGTTTTCACGTCCTGTATGGTGCAGCTGCATGGCGATTTTACTTCCCTGGGCATGTACAACATCGGCAAGCTTGTTCAGGCCGGCAATGAATTTATCATCCCAGACAGCAAGGCAATTGCGTGAAGCGGAGCCAAGGGGATGTACTTCCGTAATCTCAGTTATAATGAGCCCGGCGCCGCTCTCTGCCCTACGTTTTATATAGGCCAGGTTCGCTTCGCTAACTGTGCTGTCATCATTGCCGAGGGCTGTGCCCATTGGTGGCATGACCAGCCGATTGGCAATTTCCAGATTTTTTATACGAATTGGTTTAAGCAGATGCTGTAAAGTTTTCATGGTCTATCTCCTGAGCAGAGGCTCTTACGCGGATAAATTAATGCCTAGCAGCAAACCACCGTCAATGATTATTTCCGTGCCGGTTGTATAACTGGAGGCATCCGAAGCCAGGTAAATAGCGGCCCCGACAATTTCATCAGGTTCGCCGATGCGGTTCATGGGTACGTGCTTTTCCATCGCTTCTTTGGCCTTCCTGGCTTCCGCGGGAGGTAGGTTCGACCAATTGGAATTCATCAATTTGGTGCTGATGGGGCCGGGAGCAATTGTATTGACCTGAATGTTATTTTTGGCCAGTTCCATGGCAAAAGATCTAGTGATCATGCGCACACCGGCTTTGGATGTACAATAGACACTGACAAACGGTTCAGGATTGAAGCCGTCAACAGAAGCAACATTGATTATTTTCCCGCAGCCCTGTTTCTTCATAACATTTGCCACGGCCTGACTCATAAAGTAAACACCTTTCAAATTGAGATTCATGATTGTATCCCAAAGGCGTTCGTCAGAATCAAGCACTGAAGCAATTGCTGGGCTGGCGCCGGCATTGTTGACAAGGATGTCGATCCGACCGTATTTAGCCATGACGGTGTCAACAACTTTCTTTATTTCTTCCATCTTGCCCAGATGAGCGGGAATAACCAGAACTTCCGCGCCAAAGGCCTTGATTTCCGCAGCGGTGGCTTCAAGATCCTGGGCTTTGCGGCTGGTGATAACCACCTTGGCGCCGGCTTTGGCAAAACCGTAAGCTATGGCCTGGCCAATGCCGCGGCTGCCTCCGGTAACGATAGCTACTTTATCTTTTAAGGAAAATTTGGACAGATCAAACATAAAATTACTCCTTTCGAGAGCTTTGCAAAACGTCTCTAATCGTCATACCGGTCGCAGATGACCTTTAGGTTACGAAGGCCGGTATCCAGGAAACCCTTGATAATACTGGATTCCCGCCTTCGCGGGAATGACAATATTGTTGATTTTATATAGTTATTTCGCTTTTTTCGCCACGGGGCTCAATACTTCCCGGTCACCGCCGCTCATGCCGGCGTGGTACTTCACCAGCTTCTTGCGGGATTCAATGTCGTACTGAGTCGTGATGGCAATCTGCTCCATAATTGGCGAACCGCCGCCATGATAATTACCCAGGTTCATAATGCCGCCGGTAGCGGAACACAGATAGTCACCCAGATATCTCCAGAACTGGGCCTGATCTTCAACGGACATTTTCGGATTGCGCTTCGTGTATTTAAGGAGCGCTGCGCCTGTTGCGGGATTGGCAAAGTCCTTCTCGTGTGGGAATGTCGCCGCGATGCCGCCTGAGATGTCGCAGAGTATCTCCGCCTCACGATAGACCGCCTCGCCGGACAGGCAGCGTCCTACATTGCAGTAAATCGAATGCGGAATGAAGGAACCGGGGCCATACGGCACAAAACCCATACCCGGTATATAAACTTCCGGCTTGCCCAGATCGGATGCGGTGTATCCGGCAGCATAACCAAGTTCAACGGTCATAATCAGCTCTGCCAGCTTTTCACGGACATGCGATTCCTTGTGGATGTTGTTGACCTCGGCCGCCAGGGCGGCCATTCCCATGAGAATATCCCCGATGGCCGGTTTGCAGCCGGAATAGGAATGGCGATGGAACAGGGCGAAGAGCAAAGCGCAGACGCCGCCGTGCAGATGTTCACCGGCCAGAAAAACCCTTTCCCATGGCACAAAACAATTATCAAAAATTAAATAGGAATCGGTGTATCCCGGCATAAATCCGCGCTTGAAATGTTCGCGGGAACGAAAATTATGAATGGTTGCAACCTGCTTAAGGCCATCCCAGTCACCCGGAACGGCAAAGGCTACGGCATAATCTTTATCTTCTGCGCGCAGTGCCCGGGTGGGGAGGACAAGAACTTCATCGGCAACAGAAGCTTCAGAGATATGTACTTTGCAGCCTTCAACAATAATACCATCCTTCAGTCTCTCCTTAATTCGCACATAGGAGCCGGGATTTGGCTGTTCAGCGGGACGAAGCATCCTGTCGCCTTTCGTATCCGTCTGGGCACAGCAGCCGATGAGGTCTTCCGTCTGGAAGCGGGTGAGCCATTTCTTGAAGTTCTCATGGTACGAAGTGGCGCCATTGTTTCCCTTATCCGCCTCAAAGGAGACGTTGTAAATGGCGTTCGTGCCGTCAATGCCCATACAGCGCTGGATGCAGCCGCCAACCTTCTGGCACAGCATTCTGGTCATATCCTGCTTTCTGTGCAGGTCTTCCTTGCTTTGATGAATGTGGTTAAAACGATTGATTCTCTCGCCTGTGAGGTGAGAGATGGCCGTACACAGATCCTGGTTTTCCGGCTTGGCCGCTTCGTCGTACGTTGTCCCGATGGTATTGATACAATCCATCTGCAACTCGTCCGTCCGGTCGATCAACTGGCCGTCGTAATAAATGTTCCGCTTCATTTTGGATAATCCCTTGATATAATCCTGTTTTGTTCTCATTGGTGCTACTCCTTTCTTTTATGCTATTTCTTATTTTTGGGGTTTCTTAATGTTATTACTTTTTTGTTTTACTGATTCCGGCAATATCTCTTTGCGCTGAAGAAGTTGCGCCAGGACATTGGCGTCTTCCAGCTTCAAATGCAGGGTGACCCCCGTCTCTTCCTTCCTGGCTCGAATGCCGCAAAAGACTATCTCCAGAAAAGGATCCAGCATATCCATAATACTCTTTTCTCTCTTCGGCATTCCTTGCATATGCCAGTGGATAAACAAGTGTTCAATAGTGCCCAGCAGCATGGAGCGAATCAGATAAGCATCGGCATCTTTACGGAAGGTGCCGTCAGCAATACCATCGCGAATACAATCCAGGAAACCATGGGCGGAACGGCGAATAGGCTCATGAGCGGCTGCCTGCCGGAAACGCTTGTTGGACATCAATTGCAGCAAAACCAGCGCGGAATAATGAGGGTTGTTCTGATATAGCTTGATATAGCTCAACAATATTGCCCGTATCCTTCCTTCCGCATCCTTGATGAAAGGTGATACGAGTTGTGATTCTTTTAAGGTATCGTTGGATATTTTTTCAGGAATTGCGAAGAGGAGGTCTTCTTTAGTGCCGAAATACTCGTAAATGGTAGCTTCTGAAACTCCTGACTCCTTGCTGATTTCGGAGATTGTCGCGTCCTGGAAAGTTTTTTCGGCAAAGATGCGCAGAGCCGCTTCCATAATTCGGTCTTTTCTGCTTTTTGTTTTGACATGATCTGCCATAACACATCCTTTTACAAGTTTGGTATAATCTACATCATCATAGTCTCACTGTCAAGTATTATTTTATTCCATAGTCTAACTATGTTTTTTAGTAAATAATGATAGTTAAAATACTTCTTAGCGCTTTCTGCCGATTATCGCCTTGTTGCGCACTTCCGTTACGAAAGTCTTCGATAGATACATCTCATTATCATTGAGGAAGCTCATTACACGATCTTTATTCGCACCGATAGCCCAGCGGAGCGTCATTGAAAGACCTTTGAGCGCAAAATACTGCTTATGAAATTTACTTCCTGGTTTTACGCAGTCATCAGCGAATTCACACAGTAAAGTCCAGTCTTGCTTGCTTAGCTTGAGCGATGGAATGAGCGCGGTCATTGAGGTACGCCATGTCCAGAGGAAGCTTGAGTTCTTTAATTTCAAAAGTTCTTCACGCCGGCACAGGCCGTTCATATAAGCAGTACCGATCAGATGTGGTCCGAGAATATCTGTGTTATGCCAGCCGGTATCTCTGGTTTGAGCCCAGCTGACAAATAAGCTGAGCCATTTTTCATCCCACAGGTCTGGTCGGGCTTCGGCATACACAATCGCAGCGAAGCGCGCATCAACGATATGGGTGCTCCAGAGCTTCTTCAGTTCTTTTATCGTCAAGATTCCACCGTCGCGGATAATTTTGTTGATATAGGTACGAATAATGCCACGAGGGATACCAAGAGATTCTTCCTCGGTCTTGAGATAAGCTTTTTCCTTTATGCCGCGGACGGGATTTTTATTCGTTTGCAGAAATTTTATTAGTTCCTCATACATGCTCATCACCATATATCAATCCAGTATTTTCCGCTCAATAAATCTTGATGCTTTCGTCAGAAACCTAACAATAGTCATATCGGCGTAGGCCGGTATCCAGAACGTAACGAAATGACTGGATTCCCGCCTGCGCGGGAATGACAGGTCGGAGATTTTTTATGAGGACGTCAATATCTCATCAATCCGACATTTTTGCTGATTAAATCTTCGCCCTTTAAACAGATAAAAGCTTGATAAAATACATTAACTTGATATAGTTTTTAAAAGCATTTCATCAATACGGTAATAAACTTAATAAAGTAGTTTCAAGGGATGTTGTCATGACTTTCAATCTCAGCGACAGGACGAAAAAACTGCTGGCTGCCATAGCCGCGGGCATATTTGGTAATCTACTTTCTTTTTTATCCAGCCTTCTGACTCCGATGCACCCACAGGTAACCTTTGATTTTTCCCACCTGGCCACCTTTGTCGCGGCGATAGCCTTCGGCCCGTTTTATGGGCTGATCGCCGGAGCCATAGGTTCCATCTATCCGTATTTTCACTACGCTGTATTCGGCATTTATGGCCCTGTTTTTGGCTTGGCGATAATATTTGGCAAAGCGATGACCGGTTTCATCTGTGGTTTGCTCAGAAACAGGATGCCGGTGTTTCTGGCAGTGAATATTTCCTACATTCCGGAATCACTCTTCACGCTAGGGTTTACACTGCTTATGACCTTGTTTTTACCCGCCGACAGCTTAAACGGGGAAATAATCTCCGGTATCATCACAGAAGGCTGGGTGGAGGTGATTATATTTTCGTTTCTTATCGACACGGTAATGCGCCGCCGGGTTATCGAGACGGCAGTCTTGATGCTGGAGATATTTATTATCATGTTCCTTGTCCATAAAGAATTCATTACCACCTTACTGGTTTTGCTTTTGATAACTCTCATTACCCTCATCCTCTTTGAACTGATCAAGCCATTCATCAAGAAGAAACCGGGAAGTGAATAATGGTGGAATCGGAGGTGGACTCTCAAAAAACAAAAGTATTAAGGGTGAAATTAATTTGAAAAACATTAATCTTTTATAAGCGAGAGAAAATAATCAATGAAAAAAATACAAATTCAAATTTTAGTTGCGATAGCTTTCATTACAATATTTATTTTAATAAAGTATTTATCAACCAATATTCCAAATGAAGCTTTGTATGCTATATATTTAATTGGTGGAATTGGGTTGGTTAATTTTCTTCGGTACATTTATTTGCATAGCGGGAAACGATCATTTATCTTTCATCTCTTAGGATTTATTTTTATGGGCCTCAGTTGGATTAGTTTATTTATTTTTAAAAAGGATGCTATAGATATAGGCATTGTGTTTGCTATAGTTTCTTTAATTTTTCTAGGGTTGGGAATAATGGGGAAATTTAAGGGGGAATAAGCAACGCTGTAGGTAATATTTTTCAAGTATTCGCTGCAGTATGCCGCCACGTTGTATGGCCGGCAGTGACGAAGAAATAATTGTAATGTCTATTGTCAATCATCCCGACAATTTACTAGATTAAGCTTCTAATTTTCTGGGCAATGGCGTCGGCCATTTCGTCCTCCGGCATCATACTCTGATCGATAGTTTGCCCGGCGATAAGAAACCAGTGACAGGCCAGATGTCTCAGCTCTTGGTGATCAGCGCAGGCTGAATGGCAGCCGCAGACGAGAATTCCGATATCCCATTGATTGGATGATTCATCATTTACCATACTATGTTCAGGCGGCAGTAATTTTACAATTTCCTGCACCAGTCTTATTCTATCAATGGTAGGGTTGCACCCGCCACAATATTTTATTCCGATACTTTTCATCTTCCTAGTTTTCCAACAATTCTTTTTATCCCGTCATTCCAATTCTAAATCAAAGATGATATCGAGGCGGCAAGGAGTAGGCGAGGAGGCGTATTGTACATACGTTGAGGAAGCCGACGACGATGCCAACAAAGATAGCGCTTTGATTTAGGATTGGTGTTAGGCTTCCGGGAGAGGGCAGGACTTGATGAAGTCTTTCACCTGTTTTTCATTTAAGCCCACGCCCGGTTTTCCATCCAACCTCAGGGCAACTTTTTCTTTATTAAAAAACAACAGCGTCGGGAAGACATCTATTGTATATCTTTCCGCGATATTTTCCCCGTCATCCTCGACAAGAAGAAAATTCCGTCGCCCGTCTTGGGCGAGCTGCTGAAATACTGGTAAAATTTTTCTGCAAAAAGGGCACCAGGAGGCATAAACAAAAGCGATGATTTTATCCTTTTCCTTTAATGCTTTATCCAGATCAGCTTCATTGTCAACTAAAGCACATTTATCATCTGCACTCATAAAATTCCTCCTTTGTCAGATCAGAAATTCTAATGGTTAATACTGTCTTTCTGCCGCTACTTTTTGAGGGGTGCCCCCTGAAAAAAGCGTGCCTGCAATCTGCACATACCCTGCAGCCAACGGTCGTAATCGGCAGTTTTGCGCTGCATATAGGTTTTTACTTCAGGATGCGGCAAGATCAGGAATTCTTCCCGGTTGAAGCCCTCAATCACGGCATCGGCCAGTTGTTCCGGTTTCATCATGCCGTCAACTGCAGCGACGCCTCCGCCCTGCTTTGTCATTTCCGTTTCCACTGCCTGAGGACATAGAGCAAATACTTTTATTCCTTGCTCGCTATAAGTAATGGAAAGATTTTCGGCCATTCCCACCGCCGCGTGCTTGGTGACGGAATAGGGGGCGGAACCGATCTGGCTGAGCAGTCCTGCCGCTGAGGCGGTAATCATGAAGCCTCCGCTGCCGCGCTTGATCATGCCGGGAATAACTGCCCGTGCCGCATAGACATGGGCCAGGACATTGATTTCCCATATCCGCTGCCAATCATTATTGGCCACCTCCACTCCTCCCAATAATATTATTCCGGCGTTAGAGCAGAAAAGATCGACCCCTCCGAATGTCTCTTCCGCAAAACGTACCAGACCGATAATATCTTCTTCTTTGCGTACATCGCAGATCACGGCTCTGCCCTTAATCTCTTCGGCTACTGCCTCTGCTCCCGCTTCATTAACATCTGCCACAATAATTGCCCGCGCGCCTTCACGGGCAAAACGCTGACATAAGGCGCGGCCTATTCCCAGGGCGCCGCCGGTCACGATAACTACCTTATCTCTTACCTCCATTGATGGTTCCTCCAAAGCAATTTTATATTCAAAATATTAATTCATTTTTTTACAAGTGGCATGCGAAAAATATGTCGGTTATAAGGCATGCTGCAAGAAAATTATTATTAGCTTGCTTACGTTTATGCAGCGAACCATATATAATGTCAATGCTAAAATAAAAGGTTAGCTCATCTGATCTGCTATACTGTTGATTTTATAAATCCTAAGCGTGTTGGAACATTTTCGTAATAACTTGTTTCCTCATGGTAGTAATGTTAACATCACCGTCGTAAATTAACAGAAAAGCAAAGGGATATATATCAATGATTGATGAAGTGATGGAGAAGCTTTACCGGATCGAAGTGCCGCTGCCCAATAGTCCGCTCAAAGAACTAAATTCCTACATCATCAAGGGAGATGACAGGAATTTGATTATCGATACCGGATTTAATCGTACTGTCTGCTATGATGCTATGCGGCAAGGACTTGCTGCTCTTAATGTAGATTTATCGAAAACTGATTTTATGCTTACCCATATGCATGCCGATCACATCGGTCTGATCGAGCGGCTGGCTACCAAGACAAGCACGGTATATTTCAGCAGAATCGACTCCAAGGTCTTTGACAAGGGCAGTAGTTGGCAGCCCCTGGTTGATTATGCCCTGATCAATGGTTTTCCTGGCGATGAACTCATGAAGGCTCTGCACAGCCACCCCGGCCTTAAATATAGCCCGGCGAAAATACCGGAATTCAATCTAATCGATAACGGTAGTATTATCGAAATCGGCGATTACCGCTTGCAGTGCCTGCTGACTCCCGGGCATACCCAAGGACATATCTGTCTATTTGAGGAAGGCAAACGAATTCTGTTTTCCGGCGATCATATTCTCTATGACATAACACCGCACATAGAATCATGGTCTTATCTGGTCAACGCCCTGGCGGACTACTTAAATAGTCTGGACATGGTCTATAATTTGCCGGTTGATATAGTTTTGCCCGGCCACAGAAATTTTTTCAAAGATCTAAAAGGCAGGATTGACGAGCTCAAAGCGCATCATCAAAAGCGTGCCGATGAAGTTATGGATGTTGTGGGATCAGAAATAAAGAATGCCTATGAAATTGCCGCGGGAATGACATGGGATATTGATTGCGCAACATGGGAGGAATTTCCTATAGCACAGAAGTGGTTTGCCACAGGCGAAGCCATTGCCCACCTGCGTTATCTGGAGAGTGAAGGAAGAATCAAAAGAGACGCCCAGGGGAAGATTGTCACATTTCAGGCCGCTGTAAACTGATGAATAATCGTGTCATCCCATAGCGGCGTCCATTTCTTCTGCTGAACCGATGCGGATTATTGATTTAATAAGTGCGCCGATTTTCGCGTGAATATTTGGGACGTTTCTATTTTCCAAGATTATCTGATTAATTAGAATCCTAATTCTATACATGTATCTTCCTGTTATCGAGCGTACAAGGATTATTGCACAGATACTTTCTTAAAACCAGTAATCCTTATTAACTGGAAACAGCAAAAAACATTTGTATTGATATATCGGCTGACTATATGCTAGTGGAATAGTCAACTTACAAAAACTTACAGAAATTGTGCTGAAAGTTAATCACTAACTGCCTCAAGGCAAATAAAAAAGGAGGGTAAATAGATGAAACGTATAATATTTTCAGTTGTTTTCATGGTTTTAATTTTTGCTTCGACGAGCGCGTTTGCTGATTCCACGTATAACTGGACTGGTCCTTATGTGGGATTGCAGGGAATGTATGGTCACGGAGACACGAAATGGGATTATGTTGATGTCGGAAATTATGACCATACCATTAATGGCTGGATGGGCGGTCTTTTTCTGGGCTATAATTATCAATTTCCGGTCAATGTTGTTGTCGGCGTGGAAACGGATATCAACTACGGCAAAATCTCCGGTTCAACAAACAGAAACAATTGGTTGTACAGTACCGAGCTTAATTGGGTCGGTTCCACGCGTGTCCGCGCAGGTTATGCCGTTTGGCGCTTGCTTCCTTACGTGGGGCTAGGTGTAGCTTATGGCCGGGCAAATATCTATACGACACATATGCCGGATGGCACAGATTATGGCGAAACAAATACATATATCGGTTGGACACCAAGTGTCGGTCTTGAATTTGCCATCACGAAGAATTTAATGGCTCGCGCGGAATATGCGTACTACGACTTAGGCAAAAAGCAATCCTTAGTTGATAATGCTCAAGCAGTAGATTCTAGCATCACCTTTCAGGGCTTAAAGTTCGGTTTGATGTGGAAATTCTAGTATATTATTAATGAAGGGAGGTGAAACACCTCCCTTTTATTATTCATCAACATGAATAAACCCTTTTTTCAATTCTAAAAAGACCTTTAATGACATCAAGGACGTTATGCTAGATTACCAATCCACTGGGCGCCATTCTTTGCACTGGTGAACCTTTCATTTCGCTTTGCTACAATTACTTAATAGATCACCATTTCAAGTTGTAATCCTCAATTCAACTTAGACCTGATAATTGAAGGCTTGTAGATGGAGACAGCAAAATATTTGGGATGTTCTATTTTCAAAGATTGCCTGTATCAGGATAAATCACTTGCTTTTTCAGATGCACATAATATGATGAGCAACGGTTGAACCACAAGTATGAACCCCAAAGCAAGCTGCGCGGTATTATATCCCTGCTTATACGGGATCAATTCAACTGACAGATATTACTGCACTGCGTTTGTAATATCTGAGTTTCATTAGAATTGGAGTTTCACTAATAAGCAATTAGATGTTTATCCATATGAATGATGAAAAACCATGAATGATGAAAAACTTTACATTGTTATGATGGGTTTGCCGGCAAGAGGTAAATCCACTTTGGCTTCACGTTTGCGGGATGCTTTCAGAAGAGATAACATCCCCACAAGAATATTTAATAATGGCAACCTTCGGAGAATGTACAGGTCGCTAAAAGAGACTTCCCTGTCGGAATTTTATCATCCCGAAAACGCTTCAGCTGTAAAGGCCAGAAAAAGATTTGCCAAAATCAACATGAAGATGGCCAAGTCATATCTGCGCAACTCCGGCCAGGTTGCCATACTTGATGCAACAAACGCCAGCCGGGAGCGTAGGAATTTGATTGAGGAGTTCCTGAATGATTATCCTATTCTTTTTATTGAGTGCGTAAATGATGACGAAGAAATACTCAGCCTGAACATATTGGAAAAGACTAAACTGCCTGAATTTTCTCATCTCAACCGCCAGACGGCGAAAGCGGAATTTATAAAACGGATTAATTACTATCGCCTGGTATACGTGCCTCTGAAGGTGGAAAGAAACTATGTGCGGCTGGATTCTCTGCACAACAAGATTCTCGAGGAAAAGCACAGCGACACGATAAGCCTCTATCCCCGAATTCGTGATTATCTGGTCACGGATGTGGTCAAAAATCTCTTTCTTATCCGTCATACAGAAACAAGCTATAACATTGCCAACCGTATCGGAGGTAATCCTTCACTCACTTCGGAGGGAGTCACGCAGGCGCAGTCTTTAGGACGTTTTTTCCAGAAGCTCAGTCTGCCCTATATTTTTACAAGCAGTAAAAAAAGGACGATGCAAACGGCTCAATTAATCGCTCACGAGCAAAAAGATTGCACAATCATTCCCATTAAGGAATTTGATGAAATCAATGCCGGTATTTGCGAAGGGATGACATATAAGAGTATTGAAAAGCAAATGCCTAAAATATACCAGGGAAGAGAGGCGGATAAATACCACTATGTATATCCCGATGGTGAAAGTTATGAAATAATGAAACTGCGAATCGAGGTGGGGATCAAGAAGGCCTTTCATTTGAACCGGCATTCCGGCAACATTATGATCATCGGACATCAGGCTGTAAACAGGATGATCCTTTCTCATTTTCTTTACCGGCGTGAAGAAGATGTGCCCTACATATACATTCCGCAAGACAGATTTTATCACATTGTATCCATTCAGGACAAAAAGTTGTTTGAAATGAAATGTTACGATTAGCGTTATTTTTTTCCTTGACACGCAAGCGACAAGTTCTTATACTCCCCCGTCATAATATTATGTTTAATCGGGTAAGATTCAACACTAAATTTTAGGGAGGGTCAGCATGAAAAAGATTGTATTATTTGTTGCAGCATTAGTTACTTTGTTCATCTTTTCAGGTATCAGCCAGGCAGCGGAAACAAAAGCGGCTAAACCAGAAGCCACCAAAACAATTGTTGGTTTAGGATCTGTAACCACCGCTCCAATGGGCAAGGAGGTATCAAATCCTCAAATCAGGGATGCTGAAGATAATCCTGCAACCATCCCGGGTATTGGTACACATGTGGTCGGGTTATTCTATAGCGACACAGACGCAAAGGATTTAGGTGATCCGTTGGCCGATGTGATTAAGGCAAAAAAATATGACAAGGCTATATATAGCGGATTAGGGGTTTCCAACATGAAGGACTCCTTTGTTCCAAACTGGCTTATTCGAAGCATAGTCAAGGGAAAGATCGAAAAATATAAAAGTGTAATCCTAACCGACGTAGATTATACACTTCCCAAAGCATGGGGATTGGGCGATTGTAAAGGTAAGAATGTGTTTGTCTTGGTTGGCAAAGACAAAAAGATCAAATATTTGAAGTATGTTGATAAAAATACCCCATGGAAAACCGACGAGATCAATTCTGTAATTAGTATGATTGATGATCTGTTGAAGAAAAAATAGTATAATAATAATTATCCGAGCAAGAGACGGGGGTTCGAACGCAGGGAACGGTTTTATAAGATTGCTGCATTTGAACCCCCGCATTTGTTTGCCAAACCAAAAACTGGAATCGCATTAAATAGCAGTGATATTAGGTTGTAAACCACAAAAACCCTCAGCTTCCTTATACATAACGGATGAGGGTTTTCTTTTGCAATGTATCTTTCCCCGATCAATAAGTTCAGCATTATTATTTCTTGACATGGCTTTAATAATAATATAGTCGTTTTCCATGACTGAAAGTCATGGTAAGTGAATGTTGGTAATGATTTTATGAATTTGCCGTAGTTTTGTTAAAATTTTATATAATGAGGGGTATTAATTTGAGCTCGCAGGAAAGAAGAGAAAAGGAAAGAGAAAATCGGAGAAGCGCAATTTTAAAAGCTGCGCGTAAACTTTTTTTCGATCGAGGTTTTAAATCTGTAACCGTTGATAACATTGCTGCCAAAGCTGAAGTCAGCAAAGGCTCAGTCTATCTTTATTTTAAAAGCAAAGAGGAAATATACACTCAAATATTGATTAACGATAATATTGCTGCTTTTGAAGATTCAAAGAATAAGTTTTCGGCTAAGGAAGCGCCGGCTGCCGAGCTCCTGTTGGGATTTGCGGATAATTATATTAATTATTTTCTGGATGAGACGGAGCTCTTCAGAATACTTATGACATTCATGCTGCATGCGAATGACATGCTTCTTACAGATGAACAAAATTCGCAACTCATTCAGACTACACATGCCAATATTGGTATTGTTTCTGAAATACTGCAAAAAGGCGTCGATTCCGGTGAGTTTTCGCCAGCAATCAATATACTGCAGGCGAAAAATGCAATTTGGGGGTTACTCAACGGAATTATTTCCCTTTTTATCTTTATGGGCAACCCGGCAAAACGAGCAGAAAAAATCCATTCTACCGTTAGAGACAGTTTGAGTATTTTTATTAAAGGTTTGAAAGCATAATTTGTTCTAAACATAACTTTTAACATATCTTTAAAGCGCGCAGAGATTTCTCTTCAGGTCGCGGTTGTTGTCCTACAGATTCACTTCCCGCCATGTCGAATCAATTTCTGAAAGTCCTAATCAGCCGTGTGTAAAAGTTCCCCCACGTCTTTTTCCAGCTTTTCAAAGCGGTCGATGATTGCCCTGGCCTTTGGTGTCAGCTGCATGGACTTGTCCCTTGTGCCGGCTTCGACCAGTTTCATCCCCATCCGCTCTTCAGATGTTTTCAATCTTCCCCATGCTGTGCGATAGGACATTGCCAGCTTCTGAGCCGCGGCGTTGAGGCTGCCCTGCTCATCGACGGCCTTGAGAATGGTGTTTAGTCCCTTTCCAAAGACAACCTTACCGTTTTTTTCAATCCAGATTTTATACTTGATTTCCATCAGGAGAATCCCCCTTATAAGCTGACGTGCTTTTCTTTATAGGGAAGATAATCATAAAATGTCAATAAATTTAAGATTACTATTTGAATTGTGGTATCCAACATCGCTAATGAGCCAAGCAAAGATTTGACCCCACGCAAACCTATTGGTCTTGCATGTCAATTAAATATTGACCGCAAAAATTTTACTAACCCTTAACAGATTCTCGGCACTAACTCACCTGTCGGCAAATCCACAATGCGTTCACCACCGATGGAGGTTTTGATTACTACGCGTCCTTTACCAATATCACCGACACTGCCGATAATGGCGGCGTTTTTGCCATATTTGTGACTCTTCATGGCAGTTAAAACAATTTGGGCATCGGCTTTCGGACAGAACAAGACCATTTTCCCTTCATTAGCGAGAAACAGCGGATCCAGACCTAGTATTTCGCAAACTCCCCGCACATTTTCCCGCACGGGAATGTCGCCCTCACTGACAGCAATTTGCACTTTGGCGCTTTTGGCAATTTCCGCCAGAATTGCCCCCAGGCCGCCGCGGGTAGCATCGCGCATGCAATGGATGTTGGGGCTTGCTTTTAAAATTGTGGAGATTAAATCGTTGAGCGGAGATGAGTCTGATAGAATATCCGCAGCGATACCCAGATTCTCCCTTGCTTTCATAATAGCCGCACCGTGATCGCCAATCGTTCCGTTTAAAATTATTACATCACCCGGTTGAATATTTTTTATGGATAACAGCCCTGGATATTCGACAATGCCAATGCCGGAAGTATTGATGAATATTCCATCCGCAGCGCCGCGGGAAACAACCTTGGTATCACCGGTGACAATCTTCACGCCCGCGCCCTCGGCCGCTTCGGCCATTGACTGAATTATTTTATCCAACGAATCTACCGGAAATCCCTCTTCCAGAATAAAGCCGGCGCTGAGATACAATGGTTTTCCACCGCAGACTGATAGATCATTGACAGTACCATGCACCGCCAGAGAGCCAATGTTGCCGCCGGGGAAAAAAATGGGGCTTACGACATAAGAATCAGTGGTAAAACAAAATTTCTGAGAGCCGATGGTCAATACGGCGCTGTCTTCCAGGCGTTCCAGATAGGTATTATTAAAGCGGGGAAGAAACTTTTCCGCGATCAGCTCATTGGATAATAATCCGCCGCCGCCATGCTCCAGCAATATTTTATCGTAGTTCATTTTTTAATCCCTTTCCGCATATTCTTGATGAAACCTCTGTTTTGTCATTCCGGACTTGATCCGGAATCCAGTAATTTCAATACGTCCTGGATACCGGCCTCCGCCGGTATGACGTTTATTGTTCTTTCTTCATTATGGAACCGGCAACGACCGCCTGCCCCAAACTCACACCGCCGTCATTGGTCGGAACCTGGCTGTGGCAATAAACGTCAAAACCATTCTTTTTCAGTTCGGCCACAGATCCTTCCAGGAGTATCCGATTTTGAAAGCAGCCGCCGGAGAGCGCCACGCGGTTGATGCCGGTTGCTTTTCTCATCTCCAACGACATGGCCGCAAAGGCCGCAGCCAGCGTATAATGAAAAGCAGAGGATATTTCTTCCATACTTTTCCTGAAAAATATATTTTCAACAATGGCGCGGATTGATGCCGACATGTCCAGGATATATGAATCATCGGGATTGCGCAATATATCAAAAGGCAGCACTTGCCCTGCTGATTTGGCTTGTGCTTCCAACGTCATGGCCGCCTGGCCTTCAAAACTGACCTTGCGGCGCAAACCCATTATAGAGGCAACTCCGTCGAACAACCTTCCCAGTCCCGAGGATAGCGGCGAGTTGAGCTTTGTCTCTATTATTTTATCCAGCAATTCAAAATTAGTTTGATCAGGTGCCAGCTTTAAGCGGGAAGCTATCTCCGGCCAGGATTTGCCATAGGCTTGCCTAAGTAAGCTCACACCAATACGCCATGGTTCATGAATTGCCTTTTGACCGCCCGGCAGGATAAAATATTGCAGATGTCCGAACCTCTGAAATTGTGTTGAATTAACAATTAAGAATTCTCCTCCCCAGGCGTTATCGTCCAGGCCATATCCTGTGCCGTCCATCGCCAGCCCGATGACGTCGCCATCAATTTGATTTTCCGCCATGCAACTGACAATATGGGCATGATGATGCTGGACAGGGATTACCCTGGCCGCATTAAGTTCCTGTGCTACCTGGGTGGAATAATATGCCGGATGATAATCACAGGCAATAATTTGGGGATCGGACTGAGTTATTCTTTTCATTAAGGCCAGGCTTTCATGGAAAAAATCCCGTGCTTGCGGTGTTTCCATATCGCCGATATGGGGACTAAGAAATGCAAAGTTATCTTTCAGGATGCATTGGGTCGTTTTTAACTGTGGGCCAAGGGCGAGAACCGTCGGATACGATTCTCTCAGGAGAACAGGTCGTGGCGCATAGCCACGCGAACGCCGCAGCAATTGCGACTTTCCGCCGGTAACAAAAATAATGGAATCATCGCAACGCACCAGAATATCGCGGTTGTGAATCAGAAAATGGTCAGCAATACCTTTTAATCTGCTTTGCGCTTCCCGATTACTTATACTGATCGGTTCATCAACTTGATTGGCGCTGGTCATGACCAAAGCTAATAATTTGTTTTCCAGCAGTAAGTAGTGCAGCGGTGCATAAGGCAGCATAATACCCAGATTGGGAACGGACGGAGCAACAAAATTGGAAATCAGGTCGTTCTTTTTTTTCTTCAGAAGAACGATCGGTCGTTGGAAAGAGGAAAGCAATTTTTCTTCATCATCATTAACTTCGGCAATCTGCCGGGCCTGCTCAATATCCCTCACCATAATAGCCAGCGGTTTTTCTTCCCGGTATTTGCGCTGCCGGAGCTTCTTTACCGCATCATCACTTGTCGCATCCACGCATAAATGAAATCCACCCAGTCCTTTGATAGCAAGCACATTGCTCGCTGTAATGAGTTCGATTGCTTTTTCCAGCGGGTCGTCACAGGGAATGATTTTTTCATCTGCATCCCGCAGTTCCAGTTTTGGACCGCAAAGCGGGCAGGCGTTGGGTTCGGCATGAAAACGGCGATTGGCTGGATTCTCGTATTCCTTGCGACACTCAGGACAAAGCGGAAAGCAGTCCATGGAAGTATGAACGCGGTCATAGGGAATATCATTGATGATCGTTAAACGGGGGCCGCAATTGGTACAGTTGATGAAGGGGTAGCGATAGCGGCGGTCATTCGGATCAAATAATTCTTTTAAGCAATCGGCACACACAGCAGAATCGGGAGCAATATGGACATCACCTTGTCCCTCGTTGTCGCTTACTATAATTTTAAATTCCGTATCACCTGTAACAAGTATTTCTAAAGATTCAACACTGGTAATATTCGCCAGCGGGGGAAGCTCCTGACCGACGCTGGGAAAAAAACTAGCGATTGCCGTTGGGGTTCCTTCAACTTCCACCAGTACGCCATCGGGACGGTTTTGCACAAAACCGGCAAGACCATGGCGCACGGCCAAGCGGTAAATAAATGGCCTGAAGCCGACTCCCTGAACAATACCGGTAAAAAGATAGCGTGCTCGTTTGATCACTTTTTTATTGTGAAACTCCAATTCCGAAAGTGGAGTCCGGCAAATGCCGGACATAACGCAGCGGAATTGGTAAGTTGAACAATCCCGCGACGCGGAGGGTATAATACCCAACAGCGAGCACGCGAAATGTTTCCAAAGTGTGCTTTGGGTTTATACCCGTGATTTCTTGAAAGCATCTATGCGTTGGGTAAGCCACGCAATCCAGCCATCAAGACCAGTTGCGGCCTTACAGGATACTTCAAATATTTTTAAATCCTTGTGGAGCGATAGCGCATCGTGTTTTGCTTTTTCCAGATCAAAATCCACATAAGGCATCAGGTCAATTTTATTGATCAGGAGCGCTGCTGATTCCTGAAACATTAAAGGATATTTTGCAGGTTTATCAGCGCCTTCCGGAGTACTCAGGAGCATGATTTTTACGTTTTCGCCAATTTTAAATTCCGCCGGACAAACCAGATTGCCGACATTTTCGACAATAAGCAGATCAGTTTTACTTAAATCGAAAGTAGGCAGAGCTTCGCGGATCATGTTGCCATCGATGTGGCAGGCGCCGCCGGTATTGATTTGCACAACTGGAATGTTGAGTTTGGCGATACGATCGGCGTCATATGTATCCTGAATGTCACCTTCGATCACTCCGATTCGATATTTATCGCGAAGAGCCAGAATGGTGCGTTCCACCAGAGAGGTTTTTCCCGCGCCGGGCGAGCTCATCAGATTAATGACATATACTTTATTTTTATCGAACAGCTCTCTGTTTTGAGCAGCAATTCGATCATTGGCATCCAAAACATTTTTCACAACTGACACTTTCACTTTTATTACCTCCGTTAGTAATATTTGTAATAGGTTGAGCAAGTACCTTCCGAAGAGACCATACATGGACCGATCGGGTTTGTTGGGGTACATAGTTTTTTAAATAATGGGCAATCCTGTGGAGTTTTTATGCCTCGTAAAATATCTCCGCAGCCGCAGCCTTTGATTTCCGCAGGATGAATATCCGGAATCTTAAATTTTTTCAAGGTATCAAAAGCGGCATAGGCATTATTGAAAACCAGACCGCTATCCGGTATCGGCCCCAGACCTCGCCATTCGACAGTTGCCGTATTAAACATGGATTGCAAAAAATTCATGGCGCGGGTATTTCCTTCGGGTTTAACTCCTCTGCTGTATTGAATAGCCACTTCTTTATTGCCGCTTTCTATCTGGGATAGCATCATCCAGATACCTTCCATAATGTCCACCGGTTCAAATCCGGTGATTACGGCAGCCCTATTGGCTTGGGTGATCATTTTGTAAGCATCGGAGCCAATCATGGTGCTGACATGGCCGGGGCAAAGAAAGCCGTCGATATTCAGTAAGGGATCGGCAAGTAAAGCTACAAGCGCCGGAGGCACAATTTTATGCACAGAAAAAACGGAAAAGTTTTTAATGCCTCTTTTGCGGCAGCTCTCAACAGTGGCGGCAATGGTTGGCGCAGTTGTCTCAAAACCTATGCCCATCATAATTACTTCTTTTTGAGGATTGGATTGAGCCAATTGAATACACTCATTAGCGGAAGAGACTACCCGAACATCCGCGCCTGCTGCTCTTTTCTTCTGGAGACTGTCTCCATTTGTTCCCGGAACTCTGAGCATATCGCCGAAAGTGGCAAATATCGTATCAGGCTTCCCGGCTAAATATAGAGCTATATCTACATCACGCGACGATGTTACACAAACCGGACAGCCCGGTCCGGAAATTAAATTGATGTTGGTAGGCAGGAGTTTGCGAATGCCAAAATGTCCGATTGCATAAGTATGGCTGCCGCAGATTTCCATAATTGTTACCCGATGGGCAATTGCATCGGAAACTTTTCTTATTTTTGTTAAGAGTCCTGCCACCAATGCAGGATCACGATACTCGTCAATATATTTCATTATCGATAAGCTCTTGTAACGCTGAGAGTTTTTCTTTAGCTGACTCTACATCTATCTTGTGAATGGCATAACCAGCATGGCTAATCACATAATCACCAACTACAGCCGGTTCGTCAATGATATCCAGACATACTTCGCGGCGAGTGCCGCTGATATCGATTATAGCGTAATTATCTTCGTCAACCGAGACGATTATTCCGGGAAATCCTATACACATAATAAATTCCTAACCCCGATAAACGGGATAAGTGCGTTAACGAAATTATTTTCTGCCACTCTTTTCAGTACCCCCTCGCGGGGTAGAAAAGCGCAGAAAATAATTTCTAACTTACTAATCTACGTCCATTTCTAATATTCGTAACTCTTCCGTCCCGCCGACCAAAAGCACTTCTTCTCCCCCACAGTTTGGGCAGATGGCCGAATATGATTCTACTTCTAAATCCTTTGCGCAGGAAAAGCAATGGATAACGGCGGGTAGAATTTTAAAAGCCAGCGAAGCATTTTCAGCAAATGTATCTTTTGCTTGCACTTCAAAAGCAAATTGTAAAGACTTTGACCCAATACAGGATAGGCGGCCAAAGGAAAGTAAAATGGAATTCACTTTGCTGAAATGCTGCTTCGCCGCGTAGTCTTGAACGATATTTAAAATGGATTCGGCTAAATACAGTTCATGCATTTTCAATTTTTTCCAAAGTTACATTTAATCTGGATAATTCCTCAAGAAGAAATTTCTCCATCACCGGAAATCTTTCTTGCATCACTTGAGTCATTTCCAGATTCATTTCTCCGTAATCCTGCGGGACAATGCACAAAAAAATAATTTCCGGCAGTTCATCCATGAGTTCCACTTTAAACAACACATCAAAAAAAGTGACTTCATGAGCCGTTGTGGGAGGCGGCATGTGCGCCTGCATTTCCTGAGTATTAAAGCGATAAATAGAACCGGGCGTATCCTTCGCCTTCAAAACATCGATCACAATCAAATTGTCACAACTGCAAATGATGTCGATGAGCGCATAACCAAGCGTTCCACCATCAATGATGCTGACACTTTCCGATGGTTTATACCGCGCGGAAAACCAGCGAATAAAATGAACGCCAAAGCCTTCATCCGTAAGCAAAATGTTACCAACGCCCAGGATCGTGACCTTTTCCTTTTTTTCAGCCATATATGTTTGAAAATTCCCAGAAATAACAAGAGGGGAGAATTATTATATCTCTCCCCTCTTGCAAAAACCCATAGTTTTTCCAGTTAATCTTTTTCTTTTATCTTTTTGTATACTCTTCCGCCGATCATTGATGAAATCGTCCCTTCCTTAAGAACAGCGTCATACCAGAAAGCCATGTAAATATGAGCGACGATAAACAAGATGAACAGCCAGGTGAATACATGGTGAATGTAACGAACCACGGCCAACCCGCCCAGCAGATTCTCGATCGGTTTCAGTACAAAGCCTGCCACTGAAGTTAAACCGGCATGGTATCCGGCAGCCATCAATATCAGCCCGGTAATAATAATAACGACAACCATCATCCAGCACCCGATATAGGCCAGGGCCTGCATGGGTCCGTAGAGGTACTTCTTTTCCGGATGTTCGCTGATCAACAGATAAAATTTAATCTGCTCAATCATGGCTTTCAAATCCGTCCAGGCCATAAAGTCTCTCCAGTCCGCATGAAAACGGGAGAAGAAGGCCATATATAACCGCCAAATGGTCAGAAAGATAAGAAACGCGCCGAAAAAGATGTGGACAAAACGAACATTACCCATGAAAAATTTGTCCACCGTTTCTCCTTTGGAGATCGTGAAAGGATCGGCGATATAGAAGCCGGTCACAATCAACATGAATATCGAGATCGCCACTGCCCAGTGGTTGATCCGCATGGAAGCAGACCATTCTTTGATACCCTGATATTTTTGTGTACTAGCCTGCATGGTTGCCCCCTTAAGCCACTTTAAATTTTTTGACCTCATTCGTTTTCGGATCGATAATATGTACCGCGCAGGCCATACACGGATCAAACGAATGGATCGTGCGGATAATTTCCAACGGCTGGTCAATTTTTGCCAGTTTCGTTCCGATTAATGATTCTTCATAAGGACCGCGTAACCCGGCTTTATCACGGGGCGAACAGTTCCAGGTTGAAGGAACAACTGCCTGATAGTTGGAAATTTTCTGATCTTCGATCTTAATCCAATGACCCAGCGCGCCACGCGGCGGCTCCGTCATGCCGCGTCCCTGAGCCGGCTTCTTAGGTACATCGCAGCGTGTCCATGTGCGGGTGTCACCCTTCTTGACATTTGCGATCAGTTCATTCACCCATCCTTCGATATTATCGGCAACCAGTTTTGTTTCCAAAGCGCGCGCTGCTGTTCTACCTAATGTTGAGAAGAGAACTGAAGCGGGCAATCCGGTTGCTTTGAGTGTGGAGTCAACAAGTCCCTTAATGGCTTTATCACCCTGAGCATAACCGACAACCATTCGAGCTAAACCACCTACCTCATAAGGTTTATTGTCGTAACGGGGCGCCTTACACCAGGTATATTTCTCATTGCCCTTTACGTTGCCGTTGCTGTCATATCCCGTATATTCGGGATCAGTTGTTCCGTTGAAAGGATGCTGAGCTTCTTTACCTTTATACCAGGAATGGGTTACTTCTTCGGTAATTTTTGTTTCATCTAGTTTTAAGGGCTTAGCCAAATTTCTGTCTTTGACAATTCCGCGCGGGAAGAGCATTTTATTCCCATCTTCATCAAGGGGGAAGCCGCCATAAGACATATAATTCTTGACACCGCCGCCTATACCTTTCAGGCCTTCGTCCTTATAGTATGTAGCAGCCAAAAGAACATCCGGCAGATAAGCTGTTTCGATAAAGTTCTTCATTTCTTTTAAACGGAATAAATACTGCCCCATACGTTCAGCATCAAATAAATCCATACCCGAAGTAATACCACCGACTACCAGTGTCTGCGGGTGAGGATTCTTTCCGCCAAGTATTGCCATCATCTGAGCGCCCACTTTGGAAACTGCCAGGGCGTCAAGATAATGGGAAAGAATGATTAAATTGGCTTCCGGCGGCAATTTGTATGACGGGTTTCCCCAATAGGCATTGGCGAAAGGCCCCAAACGGCCTGATTTGACGAATTTGGTCAGACGTTCTTGAACCGCTTTATAATGAGTTGCCGAGCAATTATAAGGATTGGGGCTGTAAGCTCTGGCCATTTCCACTGCTTTTTTGGGATCAGCCGAAAGGGCGCTGACTACGTCCACCCAGTCCAGACCATGCAAATGATAAAAATGCATGACATGGTCAGTCAGATAAAGAGAGCCGCTGATTAAATTACGGGCGATTCTGGCGTTGGGTGGCGGTTTGATGCCGAAGGCATCTTCGCAGGCCAGGATACTTGCTTCGTAATGGACGAAAGTACAAACACCGCAGAAACGCTGAACAATCAAACCGGCATCACGCGGATCGCGGCCTTTCAAAATCGTTTCAATACCGCGCCAGAGAGTTATGCTGCTCCAGGCATCTTTGACGACGTTATTATCATCAACTTCTACTTCAATTCTTAAATGTCCTTCAATCCTGGTGATCGGATCGACAATAATTCTTTTAGTCATGTTTTCCCTCCTGAGTCCGGTCATCACTTGCATGTCTAATCTTGGTTGCGACTGCGTGCACGGCAACACCGGCAATAGCTGCGCCGGTTAAGGCGATGCCAATGTTATCAACTGTTCTTTCTCCGCCGCCGTAAGTTTTTTCATCAATCGGTTTTTCCAGCGGTGCCATTGTATCCCAGAATCCGGGCTCGGTACAGCCTATGCAGCCATGCCCTGCCATAACCGGCCAGGAAATACCGTCATTGAAGCGTACTTTAGAACAGTTGGCATAAGTATAAGGACCTTTGCAACCGACTTTATATAAGCACCAGCCTTTGAGCGCGCCTTTATCACCCCATTCTTCAACAAATTCTGAAGCATCATAATGAGGCCTTCTTTCACAATAATCGTGAATACGCTTTCCATAAGCCCATACAGGTCTGCCCAGTGAATCTAGTGGGGGCAAAGCACCAAACATTAAAAAGTGGAGTAATGTTCCGGTGAAGTTTACTGCGTTAGGCGGGCAACCAGCTATATTAACTGTACTGATTCCTAGTGCCTTACTGATACCAACCGCATCTGTAGGATTTGGTTTGGCAGCCTGAATATTTCCGAAAGCCGAACAGGAGCCGATACAGACAACGGCGGCAGCTTTGGAAGTGACTTCCTTGGCTACTTGAATACCTGTTTTTCCTTTGGGGCCAAGTGTAAGATATTTTCCGTTCAACCCTCTGGGTAAGGCGCCTTCAATGACACAAATGAACTTACCGGCAAAGTCATGAATAGCTTTTTCCAGGTTCTGCTCTGCCTGATAACCAGAAGCAGCCATTAATGTTTCATGATACTCCAGTGAGATTGTTTCGAGGAGAATATCATCAACATTTGGATATGAGGAACGCAGGAATGCTTCAGAGCAACCGGTGCATTCAGCAAAATGCAACCAAACAATTGGAAGGCGGCTGAAATTCTCGGCAGCCTTTGCCACCATCGGACGGAAAATTGGCGGAAGCATCAAAGCAGCAGTCATTGCAGATGTCCACTTAATGAAATCCCTGCGGTTGATACCATGTTCCTTTAACATCGCCTGAAAATCTTCCCTTGGCTCAGGTAAATCTTTTTCAACTTTTTCCATTTGAATCTGACAATGCTTCATCAAGTCCTGGTACTGCTTGTCAATCATTTTCTTGTATTCGGAATTATCCTTTTTAGCCATACTTCCCCCTTTCAATAATCTTAAGGCTGTTTACCTGCGTGTAACATGCCCATATCATTAATTTCTATTAATTTTGTAATTTCGTGATTAAATACAAGAGAGTTAAGTTTCATAATAAACATAATATACAGAATCATGAAAAATTCACTTAATTTATTAATACTTTAATTGGTGACGTCATCGTCTTGAAAAAACTTTTCATACAATGACCAGCGTTCATTAGCATAAAAAGATAATAGTTGTAAACATATTTTTTAAATTAAAATTATATTATGTAAGTATAAATAATAATTAATAATATTACACTAAAAAATATAATAGGGATTGCTTTATCTTTAGCAATGAAGTGCGGCTTCGGCCAGGAAATTGAGGCATGTTCCACCGGAGATTATTTTTCCGTAGTTACCGTCTTTGTGATATAAAAATGAGAATTCACAGGGGGAAAAATAAGATTAGATGTCAGGGTAAGATAATATTTTTATAAACCAAGAAATAACATTCCCATTCCACACAGGAATATTGTCCCACCAGCCAGAGCATGATTATATTTTTCCATAGTTTTCATAGGAATTAGGTTGAAGCCGAAAGAGGTACTAAGCACAAGAGAGAGCATAGTAAGAATGGTCACCACACTGAAAATAATTGTAACCAACAGCAGTTCGTTATAATTATGTTTTGCCGCCGGATACATTACAAGCGGGATTAAAGGTTCGCAGGGACCGAAGACAAATATTGTAAAAAGGATCCATGGCGTCAGATTTATTTTTTCTCCGTTTTCATGAATATGAAGATGCTCCTCATGATGAGTATGCTCATGCATATGCTTATCACCTGTGTTGTGAAAATGAATATGTTGATGAGACTTATTACGAATGGAGTGTCTTATCCCCCAGATGAGATACATAAGACCAAACGCTGTAAATACCCATGAAATGATATTGCCTCTTACGCCTTCTATCAATTCGAGTTTACCAATAGCAACTCCCAGAGCGATTCCTATAAATCCAAGTACAACAGAACTGCCCACATGACCGATTCCGCACAGGACGGTAAACCATGCGGTTTTTGAAAGCGACCATTTTTTTGCTTTGGAAATAACTATAAAAGGCAGATAATGATCAGGTCCGGTAATAGTATGAATAAACGCGATGGAAATAGTTGCGAATAGTAAAAGCGATAATTCCTGTGTCATATAGATTTCCCTCTTATGTATTATAAATTATAACGACTCTAAAATTAAAATACACTTAACAATTTCCGGTACCAGTTTTCCTATTGGCAGATCAATTATACATTAGCCGCCGATAGTTTTATTACAACCAGTTCTATTCATGGGTTTATAAACAGCCTTTATGTGATTAGGCTAAATCCTTCCCTTTTGTCGCCATCAGGAAACCGGCGTGCTTTACACTTTTGACCGATTTTAATTTCATAAAGAGCTTCTCTATTTCTGTCGATTTACCTCTGGTTACAATAATTTCAAAGCAATTGTGATGATCAAGATGAATGTGCTGCGTGGAGAGAATGCAATCATGATAATCATGCTGGATATCCAGTACTTTGTTGACCAGCTCCCTTGTATGATGATCATAAACTAGTGTTATCGCGCCGGTAACCTCTTTGTTTTCCGTCCATTCTTCCTTAACCAGTTCATCCCGGATCAAATCGCGGATGGCTTCAGAGCGATTTGTGTATTTACGCCGTTTGATATGACGGTCAAATTTAATTAAAAGGTCATCTTCCAGCGATACACCGAAACGAACCAGCTTGGACATAACATTTCCTCTCTCTCTTGATTTAGAGTAACACGAATATATAAATAATAATACTCAATAGTCAAGAATATTTTGCATCGAAAAGCAGGGGCTGGCGATGTGGTTGGGAAAGGAAGGCTGAAAACACCTTGTATCCGTGCCCTCGATTTTACAAATTGATAATCGATTATTTATTAGTATAATGGGATAAAAAGTGAAATGGAAAAATGAAGATTTTGGAATGAAATATTTTTAACTGGTGTTTCATTTATTTTTCTTCAGGTCTTCAACTAATTGGCTTAAGAGCCTTAACTGTTCCTCTTGAATTGCAATCAGCTCCCTCCACTGCTCCTGCTTTAGTGAGTCAACTTTCTCATGAAGAGCAATTATTTCAAGCTCTGCCTTCAAATTGACTTCATAGTCGTGTTCCGCACTCAGCCTGTCTTTATAGGCCTGTCGATTTTGAGACATCATAATAATTGGAGCTTGAATGGCAGCAAGCATAGATAAAATAAGATTTAAAAAGATGTATGGATATGGATCAAAAGAACCGTTCCTAAGTTTAATTAGAATGAGCGAATTCAGGATAATCCACATAACCAGCACAACCATGAATATTATGATAAACATCCAGGATCCCCCAAATGAAGCGACCTTATCGGCCATCTTTTGGCCCAAAGTCATTTGTTCGGAAAAGTCTTGAACAATATTTGTCGAAATTGGGGTTTTTTCGGTTATATGATGAGCAACATGCTTTTCTTGTTTGGTAAGCTTTTCATATTCCGAGCTAAAGAGCTTTTCCGCTGTATCGCGTACTTTCTTATCCATTGTGCTATTCCTTTGAGAACTCAGCTTTTATGGTTATGACTAAATGACATCAGTGCGATTATCAGAAAAATGATAATCAGTATAGGCCAGAAAAAGGGCACGGCAATGGCGATTACCAGTAATGCTATAAACGTGGCGGCCATAAATAAGTATACGCCAACTCCTAAAAACAGCAACACTATCAGTACGCCTGTAATTAGCATAATCACTAAAAATGTTGGAATAGCGGTAAAACGAACTAATGGGTTGGCAACAGGCTCGCCGTTCATCATAATGCTGAATTGTCCAATGTCAGGATGAAATAAATAGCTCAAAATCGCAATTACCAGTCCCACTATGAGCACTTTTATTATCAGTTTATTATTGCCTTGATGTTTCATAAATCACCTTTTTTATGACGAATGAGTTTTAGTTAAAATTTGATGAGGCATTTCTTTTTATTGACAGAAGTATAGGAGGTTCGATTTTGCTTGTCAAGGGATCGTTTGCATCGAAAGGCAGGGGCTGTCGATGCGATTGGGAAAGGGAAGGGCCATTCACATAAGAAAGCATCCATGTTTCATGGCTGATGCTGATTACTGCCTTCAGGAAGAAGTGTTTGCTGATAACATCTACAAGTCCTCAGAACCATAAAACGTAGGCAAATGAAGATTCCCATTTGAAACCTACATGTCTAACAATCGGCACAAAAAAGAATGAAAATTATGGTTGCATCCGAGGACTCTGTTGGCTTACTATATTGTATAGCTTGAACACCGTGGAACAAAGGTCGATACTTACTGGTGGGTCAAGACCTCGAATTTGAAAATGACCTAAGCCAGTTATAAGAACAAAGTAATGTTGTCATAGAGCACGCAGGAGAATTTTTTTAAACCTCAACCGAATACTCTACATGTAAAGAAGAGGTGCTATTTGAATAATTAATTTTCAGTTGAAAGAAAAACCTTTAATGGGACATTAAAGGTTTTATTTATTATATTATTAATGTAATTATAATTTTATATAGCATCATAAATCAACTAAACAGAACGAGGTGAAGTATGAAAAAAGTATTTCTGACTATTGTCGTCATTACTTTAGGATTTTCGAGTATATTAAACGCACAGGAATGTACATCTGGAAACTGTAAGAACGGACAGGGGACAATGACGTACGCCCCTGGAGACGTGTATGTTGGTCAGTTTAAAGATGGCAAACCACACGGACAGGGAACACATACATTCGCCAATGGGGACGAGTATGTTGGCCAGTATAAATATGATGAAAGGCACGGACAGGGGACATATACTTACGCCGACGGAGGCAAGTATGTTGGCCAGTGGAAAGATAGCAAGAAGAACGGTCAGGGGACAGAGACACTCGCCAGTGGGACTAAATATGTTGGCCAGTTTAAGGATGGACAGTTTTACGGACAGGGAACAAGGACATACGCAGACGGGAGAAAGTATGTTGGCCAGTGGAAAGATGACAAGCAGAACGGTCAGGGGACATGGACGTCCGCCGCTGGAGACAAGTATGTTGGCCAGTTTAAAAATGGCAAAAAAAATGGATATGGTACACTTACACTTGGTGAGGGAGGCAAATACGTCGGCCAGTTTAAAGATGACCTACTGCACGGACAGGGAACAATTTATAAATCTGACGGTTCTATAGTTCAAAAAGGGCGTTGGGAAAATAACTATTTTATAGGCGAATGAAAGTAATATCTTTTAACGCATAGGATATCCTAATAGCACTACCGATTTTTATTAATAGAAAAATATAGCCTCATTGATTGCGGATTGAAGTCTTGTATTTTTGTAGAGATTTATGTTTTGTTGACTACAGGAAGTAATGCACAAAATTAATCCGGTCGATAATTATAAAATCAAACTCAAATTTACACAGTTTATTTCACAATTTTGAATATGTCCTTAAATTTTGGATCAGCGGCGGTACGCAGCAGTTCAAACAAAACCATCTCTGTGGATGTGAAATACGCGCCGGCGTTTTTGATTGCGTCTATTCCGACTTCGCGGTTTCCCGGTGTGCGTGAGGAAACGGCATCCGTGACCAGATGAACCTTATAGCCGTTGGATATTAAATCGAGCGCGGTTTGATACACACAGACATGACATTCAATGCCGGTCAGAACTACATGCCGGCGGTCTAATCTTTCCAGTTGCTCTTTAAAATTTCGATCATCCCAGCAACTGAAAGTTTCTTTGGCGATCGGTACTATGCCGCTCAACTCCTTTGAGATTAGAGGTATTGTCAGGCCGAGCTTTTGCGGAATTTGCTCAGTGAAAATGATCGGAAGGTTAAATGCCTTAAAACCCTGAATCAGCTTTATGTTGTTGGCAAAAAGATTTTCCTTGTCATACATTGACTGAGCAAGATTACCTTGAATATCAACAATAATTAATACTGCGTCGGTGCGGCTGAGCATAGTTAGTTGCCTCCTTGTAATACTCTGGCATAAAGTAGCCGGTAAACCAGCATGAAAATTTTAAATCATTAAATTGTTTTTTGTATTTCCTGCAAAATTGCTCAAACGTCAAGAAACTATTTTAAGATAAATTGAAGCTCTCTGCGGAAAGTCGCGGAGAGTTTCAATCCCATCTGGTTGAAAGTTTTTATCTGTCCTGCCAGTTTCGACAGGCTAGTATTTCACCGGGGGCCTGAGGCCTCGGCAACTGCATCGCCGGTTACGGGATCGATCTGAGTAATATGACCGTCCCTCATCTCCAATATCCGATCTGCACAGCGGGCTAATTCCTGATTGTGTGTGACCATTACTATCGTGAGCCCCACATTCTTATTGAGATCCTTCAACACCTGAACGATTTCTACAGATCGTTTTGTATCAAGGTTCCCTGTTGGCTCATCAGCCAGTAGAATTTCAGGCATATTCACCATAGCCCTGGCTATTGCTACTCTTTGCATTTCACCGCCAGAGATCTGTCCCGGAAGGTGGTCCTGACGATTGTCGATACCTAGAAGTTTCAAGAGTGTTGGAGCCTTAAGGTTTGCGCCGGGCTTGCAATAGAAAGTGAGGGGCAGCACCACATTTTCCATGACAGTGAGTGTTGGGATAAGGTAGAAATTCTGAAAAATATAACCGAATGTCTCTCTCCGAATTAGTGTCAGTTCACGTTCGGAAAGTCGTTTCGATTTACCGAAAATAGACCTGCCTCCAAGACGGATCTCACCGGAAGAAGGATTGTCCAGACAGCCAAGAAGATTAATGAGTGTGGTCTTGCCCGATCCCGAAGGACCGATTATAGAGACAAACTCCCCTTTGCTGATTTGAAATGAAACATTATTTACCGAAACGACTTCCTCTATTCCACGGGAATATATTTTTGTAAGATTGATTGCTTCAATGACCTTAGTTTTCTCGTTCATCGGCTGATCTCCCCTCTTATGGCTTCCAATGGTCTGATTCTGCCGGCTCTCCAGGCCGGGTAAAGGCCGCTGATGATACCGATGCCAATAATACCGGCCAGGGTAATTAAAACAAGTTTCAGATCTATTAGTACAAGCCCACCTCCTGGAGCATAAGGCAAAACGTAGCGCATGATTATATCCGTCAGTCTTGAGAGCATAAGCGCAATGATGATCCCGATGATGCCTCCGGTAGTGCAGAGCATCAGAGTTTCCAGCCAAATCAGTTTGAATATATCTGACGGCATGGCGCCGATAGTCTTAAGGATGCCTATTTCCTGGAATCTTTCCCATACCGATGTTAAAATTGTATTGATCACTCCGACAACAGCGATGAGGATGGCAATAAAGGCAATGGACAGCACCATAACTTTCGCTGTGGAAATAAGTTTCATGATGGTTTGCTTTACCTGTTCCAGGCTTACTATCTGAACATCAGGTAGTTGATATAATTTGTCTTCCAAACGGGTGCTGTCCGCATCTTTTTTTAACTTGATGCCGATGGTAGTGATTTCAGTAGGCCTATTGAATATCTTCTGGAGTGTTTTTAGAGGCACGAAAATAGTCCCGTCATCCTGAGTGCCTGTTCTTTCCAATATGCCTACCACTTTGAATTGAACGTTCTTTTCGGGCATGAGTATCATGTCTCCCACTTCACGCTGTTCGAGTTCTGCCGCTTCAAAACCCATAACAGCTTCATAGGAATTTTGATCGTTGAACCAGCCGCCCTGTTTGAACTTTAAGAAAGGCTTCATCTCAGCGAAACTTCTTGGTTCCACCCCGAAATAGCCGGCGATTCCTCCACTTTCTCCTTTGTTGGGATCGAAGACAGCAGACATAAGAATAGGGGTAATCTTTTCCACTTCGGGTTCCTTGAGAATGTTCTTCATAATGGATTCATCCATATAGCGGAGTCCCGTTCCTCCCTTAAGCATTAATGTAGCCGCTTCATAAGGACAACCCTTGGCCATGATCATCAGTTGAAAACCCATATTGTCGATATCCCGGTTGAGAGAGGCTTCATAGCCATTGTTGAACCCCAGCAGGCTCACAAATACCCAAGCGGAAAGGGCAATGCCGATAATGGTCAAAATACTTCGTACCTTCTTTCGCAGGAGATTTTTATATGCTACCTGGAATTTTGTGATCATTTCTTGGGCGCCTCCTTAATAGATGGGTTAAGCTCTGAAGAAAAAACGAATTCATCCATCAGGATGAGATTTTTTTTTGTGGCCCGAAGCGCTGCCCTGAAGTCGGCTTCAGCTTCCGGCGCCGGGTTTTTTATCACTTCAACCTTCCCTGATGATTTTCCTGAGATTACATTATAGTGGCTAAAATCTTTGATCGTAAGACCGATGAACTGTTTTCCAAATTTTGCATCGCGTAGCCTGGCTGCATACTGGCTCGTCATTTTTTGTATGTAAAAGCCCCTTATTGTCCCCTGGAGATCGAACACGAGGAATACCTGGATTCCCCCGAACTGGCCTTTCTGATTTACTCCATGTATATAGCCAATCTTTTTCTTGTTCGTGAATATTTCATAAATGGTATAGGGGACATCAATGGTCTCATAGAGACCCCGGAATTTGTCTCCGATCCGTGATTCAACCGTGGACATGAGCTTTTCTCCACCTTTTTTTAGAATTGAGGTATAGATTGTCTTGTATCCTGTTGATTTCGGGAATAACCTGGCAACATCACGGTCAGGATCATTAAGATCGCAACCCACTGCGCCCCAGACTGCTGTGTTCATCGACAGGATAAGCAAAAAAACAAGAGCAGCTATACTCGCCGCAGCGAATGTCCGTTCTATTCGGTTCATGGTCAATGACGGCATCTGTCTTGATTTCATAGTATTGGCTTATAGTAATAAAGTTGTAAAACGATTCTCTTTTCGCTGGAGTTAGTTTCGTAACTGGGTGCCAGGCGGATTGTCAGATTTGATGTCACCTGACTTGAAAAACAAAGCATCATTAAAAAATTTTTTTCATCTCCGAACTTCCAGTAAGTTGGCTGGGCCTCTATCTTCATTAACCCTTCGGGGTCCACGTTAAAGCCTACCCGATACATCAGCGCGTAGGTCTCCTGATCAAGCCACGTCCCCGCTAAAACATCAAAGCGGTGTTCAAATCTGTTCCTCAGTATGGTCAGATCAATATCTGCAAGCTTCATGTCCTGAGGCTCAGAGCCCCTCAGCATATAACCCATGGTATCAAGTGTGCGGCCATAGCCCAGGGAAAATCCCACGTTGAAATTATCCTGACTAAGTACACCGTAAGAGATCCTTGCAGCGGTCATGTAATTACCTTTCGTATAAATAGGCATCCCTGATCCGGTGGTGAGGCTGGCCGAAATATCTCCCCACGAGAAATCCTTATTAAGCCCCCCGCCCCAGTCGCGATCATATCCGAATCCTTGAATAGGAAGTGTTCGAAGCAGTAAGCCGTGGCTGTCGAAATATGATCCAATCCCGAGAGCCGGACGGTTGTGCCCAACCCATATATAAGGCCCTGGGGTTTTCATCTTAAAGTAGGCATTATATACCTGCGCCTCTCCCTTAAAAGAGTTTGCCGCATCAACCCCGTCTACGGTCAGAGCAGCACGAACCTGCAGAGCAAAGGTGCCCCAATCTCCGGATTCGCCGGAAAATCTTTTCAAGTAATCGAAGCCAACACTCGGTTTTTGCATCTCAGCATCGGGGTTCATGGAATAGTAGATCGGTTTCCCCAGTTCGGAGGAGTAACCGGCGATACCTTGAGCTTCAAGATAGAGCAACTGATCTGAGGCCTTTACCTGATCGGTCAGAAGCAGCAGGGCCGAACAGAGTACAACTGCTTTATACATCGAAGTTATACCTGCCCCTGAAGATAACTTTCCCTTCTTTTATGACAGAGAGCCTTATTTCCCAATCACCGGGCATAACGATGTTGACCGGCAAGAGATAATCCCCCTTTTTGGAGAGCGTAAATGCCAGGTCTCCAGTATCGTGAGCGCCGCTCATGGATGGCATTCCGGCGTCAGCATTGATCTTCAGAGCAGTTTCTTTTTTTCCTTCCGCGGTAAAAACCTCAACCTTTATGATTACCGTGCCCAGCTTGGGCCTCTTGTCGAAGCCGTATATCAGGTAGTAGCCGCTTCCGATGGGCACCTTCTTGCCTGGGTCAGGCATGGGAATAAAGACGGGCTTCTGTGAAGCAGCGGCATCTTTGGCGCTTTTTAAATTTTTTCCCGAATGATCCGCGCCGAATAAGGGTTGACATGGATAAAACGTAACAATAAAGAACACAACAAGAAGGCAATACTTCATTACGTGAATCATAGTTTCAGTCTCCTTTTATTTATATTCTCGGTTTCCTGGATGTATCTGACACGACATACTTGCTTATATCACCGGCATTCCTATACATGTCGCAAGCTATACCGTGTACCACTAATCAGACCGGAGTAGTTTAATGTGGCCATAAGGTTACCGAAAATATAAGCATTTTCATACACTCTGTCAACCCAAATGGACATCCTTTGTAATCAATAATGAATTGATTTTCTATTAATAAATTGACAGAATAATCTCATGTTTGTGGAACAATTGGAAAGGGGGCAATTTCAATGAGACAATTTGCTATTACTCCGGCAGCCGGAAAAAGATTGATCGGGAAAGCCATCGTCAAACATGCCGCCGTGATGACGGCGCTCAAAGGTGGCACCGTAGTCATTATAGCGGGTACGACAAACGGTTATGTGGCCGAGGAATTACTGACCTCCATCGGGCAGGCACAAGACTTCCGGCGCAACAGGTTTTTTCGCGGCATCGTGCTGCCGCCGTCTCGTCCCACAGCCGAATCCGGGCGTCTTCCCGATGAAAGCGGATTTCCCGGCGATGTTGTCATTAAGGATGGTGTCTGGCAAAAAGGCAAGACCATTTTTGATATTGCCGACAACCTGCGCGAGGGGGACGTCATCATGAAGGGAGTCAACACGGTTGATTTAGTCCAAAGAAGAGCGGCTATTTTAATCGGCCATCCGCAGGCTGGAACCATAGGTGTTTCGCTAAAAGTGGTGGTCGGCAGGCGCGTTCGCCTGATTTTGCCTGTTGGCCTGGAAAAGCGTATTTCCGGAAATATCGATCAATTGGCGGCAAAGATGAATGAACCGGGCGCGCAGGGTCCGAGACTGCTTCCCGTTCCCGGTGATATATTTACGGAACTTGATGCGATTGCCCTGCTGACAGGCGCCCATGCAGAGCTTGTAGCAGCAGGTGGAGTGGGCGGAGCTGAGGGGAGTGTATGGTTGGCTATAAGCGGTGAACCCTCTCAGGAAAATGGCGCAACAGCATTGCTCCAGTCAGTCGCCGGTGAACCGGCGTTTGAACTTTAAATAATATTAATTCCAATTCTCAATAAAAGCCCTATCTTTGTTAGCAACACAGCCCGGCAGGGAACCCCAGTGAATAACCTAAAGGTCACCACATGACTGGGCATATCTGGGGCCTCGTCGGTTTGCTCAATGCGCCGCCGCGGATCTGCGTTGCCTTCTCTTTGCCGCCTCGATATCATCTTTGATTTAGAAAGGGTATTACGTCTCTACAGTGTAATTGTGCATGAAAATGATAATCCCCGTTCATTGTTTGCCATCGCCGATTAACGGCAAGACTTTGTCCAGATGGAAATAAAGCAGAAACTTGGAGCCGGTCTTATACTTGCCTTCCACTTCGGGATATTTTTTCCGGCGGATTTCGTCGATCAGCGGGCTGTCTTTTTCCTCACGTAGTTTGGTAATGTAGAGCCGGCGGCCTTCATAATGGCCTTTCTCTTTGAATATATATACAGCATGAGGATTAGATTGTAAATTGGCATGAGTTAATTTATCGGCGGCAATAAAGGCAACCGTTTGTTCATCCATAAAGTGCGGTCTGCCGTATATTGCCGCGTTAACTTTTCCACTGCTATCGGCAGTGGCCAGAACTCCAACCCCCTTGGCATTTTCAAAATATTCGCTAAGTTTCATCATTCCTCCTTTTGCTTTTGTAATATTTGGTATAAATTAAGGCATCTGCACTGGATTGTAAAGGGAAAGGACAAACTAAAAATGAAAAATATATCATTGTTGTTTGTGTTGTTATTAACGGGGTGTGTTAGCATGCCGGAGAATGTGAAACCGGTCGATAATTTCCGGGTTGAGCGGTATCTGGGAAAGTGGTACGAAATCGCACGGCTGGATCATTCTTTTGAAAGAGGATTGACGAATGTAACGGCAGATTACAGCTTCCAAGATGGCGGCGGCATTAAAGTATTGAATCGAGGCTACTCGGCAAAAGAAAACAAATGGAAAGAAGCTGAAGGCAAAGCCTATTTTGTTAACAGACCAGATCAGGGATTTCTGAAGGTTTCTTTCTTCGGCCCATTTTATGGATCGTACGTTATCTTTGATCTGGATCAGGAAAATTATTCTTATGCGCTTGTCTGCGGTCCGGATAAATCCTATTTATGGCTTTTGGCCCGCAGCCCGAAAATTAATGAATACATAAAAAAACGGCTAATCGGAAAAGCGGCAGTGCTGGGTTTTGATACAGGGAAGTTAATATATGTGAAACACGATTAATATAATGTTAGTGAAAGCCTACGGTGTAGTTTAAATCACGGGTATGAAACCAAAACTTGCTTTGAGGTTCATACCCGTGATTAGCAAATAAACAAATTGTTCCAGGCATTTTTGTGCATTTCATTATTTTCTTGACACTCATCCGGTATTCGCTTATAACATTAAAGCTCAACTTTAATGTTTGGTATTGCCCATGAAAATAAAAATTGGTGAAATTGCAAAAAGAAGCGGCACACCGGCCTCCACAATCCGCTATTATGTGCAGGAGGGGCTACTCCCCAAACCCGAAAAGGCCAACGAAAAAATGGCCTACTACGACGAGGTTTGTGTTGAGAGACTGCGGATCATTCAGGAGCTTCAGGAAAGACGCTACTTTCCGCTCTATCTCATCAAAAATATTTTGCGTCGCATGGATGAAGGCTTAAGCCTAACAGAGGCGGAAACAGTCGAAAACGCTGTTTTCGGTTCAAGTGAACGCATTGGTCGCGGACTTATCGATCGCCCTGCCTTTCTTGCCGCGACAGGCCTTACGGAAAAAGAGTTAAAGCAGGCCGAGAATTTGGGCATTCTGATTCCCTTTACTGCTGGCGTAGGTAAAACGCTTTATAATGAAGACGATGTGCGTATGGGGCGGGATGGAATCAAGAAATTTGCCGGTTTAGGGAGGGAGCTTAAAGAACTCTCTTTCCTGGTTGAGCTCGGGAAAAAAATAGTGGACAGAGAAATGGCCTTACGCCGCAAAATTGTTGCCGGTAAATCCACAAGAGAAAATATTCTCATCACTGCCGAGCTCACGCGAATTGGCGATTTCTACCGCGAATATATTTTACGGCGCTTATTTCAGAAACGGGTTGAACAGAACATTCAAAAGAGTCTTGTCAAAAAAAGAAAATCTGCCGCAAAGAGTTAACGGCAAAAAGATATAAGGAGGTGTATCATGTACAATACTGCGATTACAAAAATGTTCGGAATCAAATACCCCATTATCTGCGGAGCAATGATGTGGTTGTGTAAACCAAAGCTCTGCGCAACTATCTCCAACGCCGGCGGCATGGGCAACCTCACGGCGGGCAATTATGAAACGGCTGATGAATTTCGCGCGGCCATTCGGGAGACCCGCAAACTTACAAAAAAGCCTTTTATGGTGGCAATTACCCTTTTGCCTTCCGTGCGGATCACGCCGGAGCATCATAAGATGTATGTAAAAATCTGCGCGGAAGAAAAAGTTGATGGCATCGAGTTTTCCGGGACGCCGCTGGATAAAGTCGCCGGAATGGAAGCAGTTGAAATGCTGAAAAAAGCTGGTGTAAAAATGTTCCACAAAGTTGGCGCACTGCGTCACGCGCAGCATGCGGAAAAAATCGGATTTGACGGTATTTACGCGGCGGGGATCGAAGAGGGCGGCCATCCCCTAAGCGACGATGTCACCTCCATGGTTCTGACACCAAAGATTGTTTCCTCGGTAAAGATTCCTGTTGTTACCGTCGGCGGCATTGCTGATGGCCGCACCATGGCAGCAGCCTTGGCGCTCGGGGCTCAGGGCGTGATGATGGCGAGCCGCTTTATCGCGACAAAAGAGTGTGAAGTGCATGAAAATATCAAACAGGAGTTGATCCGGAGGCAGGAATTCGAAACAGTCATTTACGGCAAATCTATCGGCCTGCAGGGGCGCGGTCTCAAGTCCAAAGTGCTGGAGGAAGTATTGGCAATAGAAGCTAGGCATGGAGGCTTTGAAGAATTAATTCCACTGCTTTCCGGTCAGAAGGTCAAAGAAGCCTGGGAAACAGGCGATGTAAATTATGCGCCGCTGATGGTAGGCCAATCCATCGGTCTCATCAACGATATTCCGACTTGCAAGGAACTACTGGAGAGAATGGCTGCCCAAGCAAGCGAGAGTTTGGCAAAGGCAAGTAAAGCTTGCAACGGATAAACAGTACTTGCAATAAACGAAGTGGATTGTTCATCTGAAATAGTTTGATGTGCATAAAGTAAAAAATGGATTCCAGCTTTCGCACACTAAATGTCAGAAGCGGAAATGGCAGATCATAAAGAAAAGGAGAAATTATGAAAACACGTATCACTGAAATGGTCGGAATCAAATATCCGATCGTGCTATCCGGTATGAGCTGGATCAGCACTCCGAAAATGGTTGCGGCGGTATCCAACGCCGGGGGGCTGGGAATTCTGGCTACGGGGCCGCTCAGCAGCGCGATGACCAGAGAAGCTATCCGGGAAATCAGGAAGTTAACGGATAAGCCCTTTGGCGCCAATGCCTCTCTTATGTTTCCGGGAGCAGCGGATAATGCCAAAGTCCTTTTGGAGGAAAAAGTGCCGGTGATTAATTTTGCTTTGGGCAAAGGCGACTGGATTGTGAAAGAAGCACATAAATACGGCGGCAAAGTGTTTGCCACTGTTGTCAATCTTCGCCATGCCAAACGCGCCCAGGATTACGGCTGCGATGCGGTTATCGCCACCGGTCAGGAAGCGGCAGCTCACGGCGAAGATATCACATCGCTAGTGCTCGTTCCGCATCTTGCCGAAAATCTGCAAATACCGGTTATTGCCGCCGGAGGTTTTGCTGACGGCCGGGGATTAGCGGCGGCACTTGCTTTAGGCGCCGAAGGCATCGCCATGGGCACCAGGCTGATGGCAACAAAGGAAAGTCCCCTGCATGATAACTACAAAAAATTGACATTGGAAAAAGAAGTCTATGACACTCTTTTTTCCAAGCGTATTGACGGCATTCTTTGCCGCGTGATGAAAACAGATGCCGCCCAAAGGGCAAAAAAAAGAGGATTGAGCCTTTCTGCTGCATTGTTGAATTCGCGGGAAATTGCCAAACAGGTCGACATTCCTTATTTCAAGCTTTTTCTCGGTGTTCTGGCATCAGGCTGGGCAAACGCCAAACAGTTAGCTTATATGGCCAATGGGTTCAAGGCTTTCAAAGTGGCAACGGAAGGCGGCGATATCAATACAGGCGTGCTTCCTGTCGGCCAGGTGCAGGGACTGATTCACGACGAACCGACAGTCGCAGAACTGTTTGAGAGAATGGTGGCAGAAGCGCAAAAGGCACAGGCAAAAGTTAACGCGGCGCTCTCTTAAGAAAGGGCGTATTGTAATTAATGTGTGTTGGGATGTGGTGCTGTATAAGCCTATTAATGAGAAGGGAGAAATGCAATCATGTCGGTAGCAGCGGTATTGAAAGATATGGGAAAATTGATCGGAAAGGAAATTTTTGTTTCCGATTGGACACAGGTCACACAGGAGCAGATTAACAAATTTGCCGATAGCACAAAAGATCATCAGTGGATTCATGTCGATGTGGAAAAAGCAGCCAAAGGGCCTTTTGGCAAAACCATAGCGCACGGATTTCTTACACTTTCCCATTTGCCCTTTTTCAGCTATCAGGTTCCGCTCAAATTCGAAGGGGCAAAGATGTCGATTAACTACGGTCTGGATAAAGTGCGGTTTATCAATCCCGTCGTTTCCGGTGCAAAAATCCGCGACCGCATTGTACTGGCTATGCTGGAAGAAAAACCCGGCGATCGGATTCTCATGACGCAAACACACACCATTGAGATTGAAGGGCAGGAAAAACCAGCGTGTGTTGCGCAGGCATTAGCGATGGTTTTCTTCTAGAATTTTAGACTTTACAACATTTAGCTTTTAACTTTTATTCCCATTACCATTCTTACATGATCAAAAAAAAGTAGTTGCGGAAAAATCCGCAACCACTTTTTCATTTAATACATATTACTGATTCTAGCAGGAGAAAGCCTCATCGACTATTTCCAACGGGCTCTTATCGCCAGCTTTGATGGCTTCGCAGCGAGCCTTCACGGTCGTCAGAATTTCATTAGCGAAGTATTTCGCGGATGCGATTCTGCCGCTGTAGAAAGCAGCTTCACTTTCCGTTCTCTGCAGGCCTTTCTTCTTGCCTAACGAATCGGCGCCTTTTGCTTCATAGATGGCTTCCAGTTTCTCAAAGGCCGTACCACCGGCTTCGAGCAGGAAGTGACCTACGATCACGTCTCCAAAGAGTTCTAGGTATTTACAGGCATTGAGGACGGGAAGGAGGAAGTCCCCCGATTTGCCGGTCTGGGCGAAAAACATGGTCAGCTCGATCCAGGCATTGGAGGCTTCTTCGAGAGAACTCGAGGCCTTGCCGAGTTCCGGATTGGCTTTCATCTTTGTGTAGTTGGCCTGAATCACACCGGCCAGATTCATAACGTTGGCGCCCTTTTTCTGGCCCAGTTTCCGGCCGACGAGGTCTAGTGCCTGAATGCCATTGGTCCCCTCATATATGGTGGCGATCTTTTCATCACGCATGTATTGCTCAACCGGATACTCCGAGCAATAACCGTAGCCGCCATAGACATCCATGGCCAGCGAACAGATCAGGAGAGCTTTATCCGTGGAGTACGCCTTGACGACTGGCGTCATGAGATCCAGAAATCCTTCCCATTTTGCTTTTTCCTCTTCCGTCTTCGCGACTCGAGACATATCGATGCAGAAGGAGGTGAAGTAGCAGAGGCTCCGTATACCCTCAACATGGGATTTCATCCAAAGGAGCTTTTTGCGGATGTCGGGATGGTTGATGATGGTGACGGCTTTTGCGTCGGGGTTTTTCATTTCCCAGATGGCTGGGCTTTGGACGCGCTCCTTGGCATAGGCCACAGCGTGTTCATAAGCGGCAGAAGCCGTACAGAGTCCCTGCATGCCCGTTCCCAGTCTGGCTTCGTTCATCATCTGGAACATGACCTTGATGCCGGCACGCTCGTCACCCAGAAGCTCACCTATGCACTTTCCCTCTTCGCCGAAGTTCAACGTGGCTGTGGCATTTGCCTTAATACCCATCTTGTGCTCGATGCCGCCTGTGATGATGTCATTGAACTCGCCCTGGGAGCCGTCATCATTGACACGGTATTTGGGGACGATGAAGATGGAAATGCCCTTCGTTCCGGGAGGATCGCCTTCGATGCGCGCCAGAACGGGATGAATAATATTCGGGGTGAGATCGTGATCGCCTGCGGAGATGAAGCACTTGGTCCCGGTGATCAGGTATTTTCCATCAGGAAGTCGTTTTGCCGTTGTCCTCAGTGCGCCAACGTCGCTGCCTGCGCCGGGTTCGGTGAGGCACATGGTGCCTGCGAATTCGCCGGAGAAGAGTCTGGTCATGTATTTTTCCTTCTGAGCGTCCGTGCCGTAAGTATCGATAAGACTGGCGGCGCCATGGGTGAGACCCGGATACATCATAAAGGCATAGTTTGCAGCGCCGAAAAGCTCCATATTTGCAAAGCCGACGGCAGCGGGGATACCCTGCCCACCGACATCGGGTGAATCCATGGGGTTGATCCATCCGCCTTCGCAGAACTTCTTATAGGGTTCCCGGAAACACTTGGGAACTGATACTATTCCATCCTTCAGGTGACATCCTTCTTCGTCGCCTTCTTTGAGTGTCGGGGCAATGACATTTACGGCCAGCTTTTCGGCCTCGTTCATTATCATCACCAAGTCATCTTTGGAGAAGTCTTTAAAGGCTTCCGTTTCAAACAACTTTTCAATACCCAGTTGTTCAAAGAGAACAAACTGCTGATCCCGCGTATTTACTAATAAATTGCTCATAACTAACTCCCTTCATATGTTTTGATATTTCAAACGTTAAAAAACGTCCGTTGATTAAAGTTACATCCTTAATTAAGCAAGCTGACTATAATTCTAAATTTGACCAGAAGTCAATCAAAATATACTAAGTAACTCAGCAACAGTTATTTCCGAAATTAAATTGAATATAATGGGGCTGATGTATTTGATTTTATTTGTTATTCTCAATTACTATTTTGTCAGTTTAATAAAAACCACAGGCTCATCCCATGAGAAGAAGGATTTATCAGATGTTTCCACCAGGTTTATTATATTTGCCGCGCTGTCAGTGAGAATCACAGTAGATGTTGTAAAGGAAAATTTGCCGTCTTCCTGTTTCTCCTTCTTTATTGTTCCCTTGATTTTGCCTTCTTCTATTGCCTTGGTAAAAACTTCACTTGCGGTATGCCAGAAAATAATCTTATTATCGCTTAGCTGAAATCTTCCCCACGTGTAATCACTATCCTTGCTTTCCTTTTCCGGCAGGATATTGAAATAAAGCCATGATTTGCCTTTCATGATTTTTATCTTTACTGACTCGATTTTTTCTTTATCTTCTAAAAAAGTAATTTTAATGATTCCTCTATCCGGTTCTATTGTTTTTATCAGAATAGCGCCTTCATCGTTTATCCATGTGCCATCTATCTTTTGCGCGTCTAATTTGAATTCTTGCAGCCCGACCATGTTTTTTGAAGCTACAGGGCACCCTATCAGAACGGCTAAAACTAATATCAAAAATAATCTTCTTGCTGCCTTCATCATATTTACCTCACATTCATAATTAATTTTCTAATAATCGGCGAGATCTCGAATTTCCGCATTTTCAATTACCCGCCCGCGAATATTTTCTAATGTGGCTTTCAACATGGCCCGTCCGAGGTCTTGACCGTTCACATAGAGGCTGCTCAGTGGTTTCAATAATCTAAAGAGCGGTCTTAATGCCCGGTATAGGCGAGGGCTGTTGTTAGATGGTTCACCATCAATGAATGCGGGACGCCAGCAGACCGCGTTGACAAGAGACATAAGATCGCGCTCCGTTTGAGCCTTAACCCGCGCCCACATGAAGCGGCTGTTAATATTAGTGCCTTTACCGCTGATAAAATGGAATGCAGCAGTTGGACTATTAACTAGTAGAGTTTGCGCCGCAGCGAGAGTAAAATCGTGCGTAATCTTCCGATATTCTTCTCCGGAGACCTGAGTCGCGGAGATTCCCAGGCAGAAGAAACAGGCATCAACATCCACGAAAGCTTTTTCGATAGGTGAGTAATCCAAATAATCATTGTGAATGAACACACGAAGTTTTTTGTGTGTGAAACGAAGCGGACGCCGGGTAATCGCACGAACCTCTTTGACGGCAGACGAGGTAAAACACGCCCGAAGAATACTGCCGCCGGCAGAACCACTCGCGCCAAAGATAAGAACTTTCATGGTCTATGCTCCTCCTTCCGCGAACAAGGAGATGGTTATGCTATTTCTGAATGAAAGTGACGAAACATGCTCACTATCCAAACTACAATACCCGCCAGAAAACAACCCATTAACCCGAGAATCATAGGGGTCGAAAGGTGTGCCGGTGTCAGGCTGTTAGCCTGGACAATCGAAAAGTGAATGCCGATGATAAAGCAAACAGTTATGCAAGCAAACCAGAGGGAATGTCGGAAAAGATAAGAAAATGTTTCAGATCGTCGCTCCTGAGCAAGCCAATAATCGCGATGAGGGATGTTGAAATATTTGTCTGGAAAGAACCGGCAGATATAACTCACACCAATAAGAAATAACGGCAACACAAAACTAAACACAGCCATAAACAGCAAATAAGACGACCTGTTCATCCAACCATTGGGCTGTCCGCTGCCATTAAAATGGGTGGCAACACAGTTCGGCAGATATGAAACAGAGAGTGCTAAGTAACTAAAAAAGCACAGATAGAGTAGGCCAAGGATTAATGCCGGTTTGCTTAATGTTTTCATAGCGTTTAAAATAGCCTAACGATTAATATAGGAACTTAGCTTTTTTATTATTGATACACCTTTAATTTACCTCAACAATTTAATTTTTGCAATTACTATCCACAACTAGCTGTTGTGATATTTTGTTTTTTAACTATAATGCAAATCCAAAACCACGGGTATAATATCCGAAAGCAAGCTACGGGGTATTATACCTTCCGCTTTCGTCCCGCCAGAGGCGGGATTCAACTTACCAATTCCGACTTGTGACCTTTAGGTTATATGCTGCGCTTTCGGAACTGGAGTTTCAGAATAAAAAGGTAAGAAGAGCTATGGCCAAACTAACACTGGATGAATGGATCGCCCGCTTAAAGAAAAATAAGAGCTTCAATCATAATGCCGCGGCTATTGTGGAAATTCCGGCCAAGCCCGGCGATTGGGAAGATTATCCCGCCTGGGTTAATCCTTCACTGCGCACGGTTCTGGAAAAGCGCGGGATGGAGAAGCTCTACAAGCATCAGGCGCAGGCCGTGCGCTTTATCCGCAACGGTCAGGACGTCGTGCTGGTAACTCCCACGGCCAGCGGTAAGACCCTTTGTTATAATCTTCCCGTGCTACAAAGTATTCTGGATGAACCGGAGACATGCGCTTTGTATTTATTCCCCACCAAGGCGCTCGCCCAGGATCAAATGCACGAAATCCACAGCTTGATTACCGATCTTGCGGCTGACATCAAAACCTTTACCTATGATGGTGATACTCCCGATGACGCGCGTCAGGCCATCCGCAAGCAGGGGCACATAGTTGTTACCAATCCTGATATGCTGCACGCGGGCATTCTGCCGCATCACACCAAGTGGCAGAAGCTTTTTATGAATCTGAAATATATCGTTATTGACGAACTGCATATTTACCGCGGCATTTTCGGCTCACACTTCGCCAATGTCATCCGCAGGCTGGTGCGGATTTGCCGCTTCTACGGCGCTAATCCAGTTTTCATTTGTTGCTCGGCAACCGTGGCCAATCCGCGCGAGCATGCCGAAAAAATACTGGAGCGTCAGGTAGCGCTGCTCGATAAAAGCGGCGCGCCCACAGCCGCTAAAACTTTTATTTTGTATAACCCGCCGATCGTCAATCGCGAGCTGGGCATCCGGCAGAGCGCCATGACACCAGCGCGCAAGATTGCCGCTGATCTCATTGAAAACAACATTCAAACAATTGTTTTTGCCACCAGCCGCCTCAATGTGGAAGTGTTGACCAAATATCTCAAAGATAAATTTGTAAAAACAAAACCGTTCGATGATCATTTCGTGACCGGCTATCGCGGCGGTTATCTGCCCAATCTGCGCCGCGAGATCGAAAGCGGTCTGCGCACGCGCGAAGTGATGGGCGTGATCAGCACCAACGCGCTGGAACTGGGCATTGATATCGGCAATCTGGAAGCCTGTATCATGACCGGCTATCCCGGCTCGATTGCCAGTACCTGGCAGCAGGCCGGACGCGCGGGCAGGCGAACAGGACGTTCCCTGGCAATTCTTATCGCCCGCAGCAATCCGCTGGATCAGTTCATTATGGAAAATCCCGATTACTTCTTTGCGCTCTCGCCGGAACACTGCCGCATCAATCCCGATAACCTGCTCATCCTTTTGCATCACATTAAAAGCGCGGCTTTTGAACTGCCCTTTGAAAAAGGAGAAAAATTCGGCGGAGAAAATCTGGAAGAGTTTCTGCAATACCTGGAAGAAAAAGGCGTGCTGCACCGGACCAACGACCGCTGGCACTGGGCGGCGGAAAGTTATCCGGCGGATGAAGTGAGCCTGCGGTCCATCAATCCCGAAAATGTGGTGGTGGTGGACACCACTGATGCGGGCAACCACAAGGTGATTGCCGAGGTGGATTGGGACAGCGCCTTTACCGCTGTGCACGATGAAGCCATTTATATGCTGGCCTCCGAGCAGTATCATGTGGACAAACTCGATCTGGAACGCAAGAAAGCTTACGTGCGCAAGGTGGATTCGGATTACTACACCGACGCCATGACGTACACCAATGTGCGGGTGATTGACTCTTTTGAAAATCATAAGGAGGCTGATGCAATTGTGGAACATGGCGAAGTTCAGGTAGTGCGCAAAGTTGTCGGATATAAAAAAATTAAATTTTATACTTCGGAGAACCTGGGCTACGGCGATGTGAATCTGCCCGAAAAAGATATGCACACCACCAGCTACTGGTTTACCATCCCGCGCGACCGTTTGCGTAAGCTTAATTTTACGCCTGCCGAAATTATCGACGGCCTATCGGCTCTGGCCTATACGCTGCAGCATTTATCGGCCCTGTATCTGATGGCGGATATGCATGACATTGATAGATCGCTGGGCGATAAAAGCGGCGAGTGGTTTGTCAGTCAGGGAAAAACCGGACGCGTGATCACATCTTTTAATGTCGGGAAACCGGAAATGACCGATAATAAAACCGGGGCAAGAATTGACGAATTTGACCCGACCATTTTTATCTTTGATGCTTATCCTGGCGGCATCGGTTTTTCCGAGCTTCTCTATCGGGAGCACGCCAATCTTCTTTTAGCCGCGAATAGCCTGATCGGAAAATGCCCCTGCGCTTATGGTTGCCCCTCCTGCGTCGGACCAACGCTGGAAGTAGGCAAAATCGCCAAAGAGATAGTACCAAAGATTGTGGAGCTGCTTATTGGGGGCTGTTGAAAAACGCTCATCTGCGGCGTTGTGCTGCAAACCAAAACGCTCAACGTATATGTATAATACGCCTCGCGATTCGGTTTTTGCACGCCTTGCATCTAAACGTTTTTGAACAGCCCCATATCGGGTGTTATTATGGCACAGGCCGGAATGACTCTATCCCTGTCATTCTCGTGCAAGCGAAGCGCGACACGGGAATCTAGGAAACAAAAAGTAAAACAAAGTGGCACACGGATAGATTGTTGAAACATGAAATCGATTGATAAATTAAAACGCCTGACCGGCGAAAATATTTCGAAAGAAAAGATGGATGAACCCAAACGCATCCACCAATCATCTCCATCCAGGAGAGCGGAGATTGATGAGTTACGTCACCGGATCGAAACAGTTCTGAACCGAAGGCCGTCGCAACCTAAAACGTCCCCAAGCACAGAAAATAATCTGGCTGAAATTGTCCCCGGTGAAGAAATCGAAAACGAACACGGACGTTTTTTTCTGGTAAGCGATATTGTTTCCGGCAGCAGCCGGCACGGTCACCGTAATATTTTAGAGGCGTTTAATTTTGATATGATGGCGGCCGCGATGCTGGCCAACAACCCCTGCATCAGCGAGTATTGCTCGTCGGATGCCCTGTTTCTCGATACGGAAACCACGGGGCTTGCCGGCGGTACTGGGACGATGGCGTTTTTAATCGGCCTGGGCTGGTTTGATGAAGGACATTTTCATGTCCGGCAAATTCTCGCGCGTGACTTTGGCGAGGAGCGAGCAGCGCTGTTTTATCTTTCACAGATTGCCAGTCAAAAGAAATTTTTGGTCACCTTCAACGGCAAGGCGTTTGACGTCAATCTTTTAACAACGCGCTTTATTTTAAATCGCTTAAAAAGTGATCTGGCAGGGCTGCCGCATCTGGACTTGCTGCATCCTTCGCGCCGTATTTTGGGACATCGTCTGGAGAACAGTCGCCTGGTAACTCTGGAAGAACAGGTACTGGGTGTGGAGCGTGAAGGCGATATCCCCGGGTGGGAAATTCCGCAGCGCTATTTTGACTGGCTGCGCCAGCGCGACGGACGATTGCTTGCGGCAATATTTGAGCACAACCGTCTGGACGTGATTTCCATGGCAACGCTTACCGCGCATCTGGTCGAGATATTGACCGCACAGGCCATGGCACAACACGCGCACGCCGATGATTATCTGGCCGCCGCCCGTCTTTTGCTCACGCGCGCCAATACGGAGGGTGTGGAAAAAATATTAAACATCTTTCAGGAAAATAGCTGCACGGATTTCTCCCAGCAGTCGAAAAAGAAACTGGCACAGTTATACAAACGCACCGGGAGATTGAACGAAGCAGTACAAATCTGGCAGGAACTGGTCGCTTGTGTCCCTGTGGATTTCTACGCCATATCGGAGCTCGCCAAATGGCTGGAGCACCGCGCGCGTGATCATCATCAGGCCAGGATCTTGGTTGCAAACGCATTGAACCAGGCAAATACTTTCTCCACAGAAGAAAGGGAATCCCTTTTGCATCGCTTGAAGCGGCTCAACGCTAAATTAGAAGAGTAATAGTTATGTAACAAAAATGACATGGCTGGAAAATCGGGTGGGGGCAACTGTGCACTGTTTTTTCTTGCATTGTTTTACAGAAGTTGTATTGTCTCTACGAATACACTATCAAAAAAACAAAATTCACATTTATTATAAGGTTTGAATATGATTGAAAACACCATAGAAGCGTGGCACAAATTACTTGAAACGAAGGATGCAGCCGGTCTGGACAATATTCTTGCTGAAAATGTTGTCTTCCATTCTCCGGTTGTTCATACGCCACAAGAGGGAAAACAGATAACCAAATTGTATCTTACCGCGGCTCTTTACGTTTTCAATAATGACACATTTAAATATCTAAGAGAGGTCATTTCAGGCAACAACGCGTTTCTGGAGTTTTCTACAGTGATAGAAGGAATCACAGTTAATGGCGTGGACATGATTACTTGGGGCGCGGATGGCAGGATTACCGATTTCAAGGTTATGATTCGCCCGTTAAAAGCCATCAACCTGATTCATAAAATGATGGGTGAGATGCTGCAAAAGATTAAATGAATATTTCGGACGCTTCTAATAAATGCAACTAGAAAATAGAACCTTTCCCCATAAATATTTAGATATCACTATGAAAAAATCCATCATAAAAACAATTTTTTATAATCTTGTCGGTACCTTTTCAGTATTATTTGTCCTCACCAGTACTCTAATGCTATATCCTTTCCTCCTCATAGCTTCTTTGATAAAATTAATTCCATTTAAACCATCTCAAAAAATATGCACAAAACTACTTATCATGATCGCAACCAGATGGATTCACAATAACACTTTTCTCTGCAGAAGAATTCTCGGCATAAAAGTAAAAGTTAGCGGAGATACAGATCTCTCTATGAAAGAGTGGTATCTTGTAATATCGAACCATCAATCATGGAGTGATATTGCGGTTCTGCAGATGATTTTTAATGGAAGAATTCCTCTACTCAAGTTCTTCTTAAAAAAAGAATTGATCTGGGTACCTCTTCTTGGGATCGCATGGTGGGCTCTGGACTTCCCTTTTATGAAAAGATATACGGCCGATTTTATAGCAAAATATCCTCATCTTAAAGGCAAAGATATTGAAATCACAAAAAAAGCATGCGAAAAATTCAGCACTATCCCTGTATCTGTAATGAATTTTGTTGAAGGTACGCGATTCACAAAGGAGAAACATAAAAGGCAGAAATCCCCCTTCAAAAATCTTCTTAAACCGAAGGCCGGAGGAACGGGTTTTGTTTTAACCGCAATGGGGCATCAGCTTCACAGTATTTTGAATGTTACTATCAAATATCCCGAAGGTGATCTGAATTTCTGGAATTTCATCTGCGGGAGGATTAATGAAGTTGATCTCTTTATAGAAAATATTTCTGTTACTGATGATCTTATTGGCGATTACATTTCTGATTCGGAATACCAAAGAAGATTTCAGAAATGGATTAACGATCTCTGGATTAAAAAAGATAAAGTTTTGGAAGAGATGTAGTATACTTTAATGACAGAAGAAAAATTGAACCGTTCCTAAGACAAAAAGGAGAAATGTATGAAAAGAACAATCAAGATTGTATCAGGGGCTGTGTTGGCAATGTTTTTATTTGTGGCAATTTTTATTATTTCCCCGTCGGTAGCGCAGGCAGGTCCGGCCGTACCCGTTCAGGGCGCGAAATTCGAAGTTTCCTTTTCTATTAATGATAATTTGAAGGCTTATATAGGCAAGGATGTGCTGATTCATCTTCGATCGGGTAAAACCTTTCAGGGATATGTCAAAGCAGTAGGGGATCATTTTGTTCATGTGGAAAAACTTGCAGGCAGAGATTTTTATGATGCCCTGATCCGCATTGAAGACATCAGCGCCATCGAAGCCAAATTTCGGGATATGAAATAGATGTGGCGTGATGCTGTAAAAGATTAAGCTAATATTGCGGACGCTTCTAATAAATGCAGAAAAAAATAGAACCGTTCCCAATAACTCACAAATATCTGGAGACTATTAGCTCGCTTCCTTGGGAGGAAGTGATCAAGGATTGTTAAAAAGAATGTAAGAAAGGAGAAGTCTATGAAAAAGTCAATTTTGATGATGAGTGTTACTTTCGTATTGGGAATAATGATCAACGTAAACTCGGCGGCAATGGCTGCAGACCTGGGGTTGGTTAAATCACTCACCAGCAAACTGGGAGTGACAAACGAGCAGGCAACCGGCGGGTCCGGCGCGATATTCAATCTGGCCAAGCAGAATTTAAGCAAGAGCAAGTTTACTCAAGTAGCCAAGGCGGTTCCCGGTATCGATAAGATGATGAAGGCCGCGCCAAAAAAAGAAAGCGATAAGGGAATGCTAGGAAGTGCCTCTTCCCTAGTTGCGAAAGATGCTCCAGCCGTAAGCAAAGCGGCCAGCCTCACCAATAGCTTTTCCAAACTCGGAATGAACGCGGACATGGTGGATAAATTTACCCCCGTTATTCTGGACTATGTAAAATCAAAAGGCGGAGATAAGACAATGAAAATTCTCCAAAGTGCTTTGCAGTAAGAAGTAGCGATATATAATAAGCGTCCGAACAACAAGTGCTATACTGTAAATGCAGCGCGATTTGATGCAAGGAATATATTAATAGGGTCAACGCCCTATTTATTCTAGACAGGGAATGACAAAGAGAGGGAGCGAATAAAGAAACGCAGGTGTAAAAATAGGGGAAGGTTCTATTTAATTTACAAGATGTTGCTTAGGGGAGGAAACGGTGAATACTTTAAAACTGTTGGAGTATAGTCAATTTTTAAGGCACAAATATCTGGAAACCTTAAGCAAGCTCCCCTGGGAGGAAGTTGTTAAGGATCGAGGCGCCAGTTTCCCGTCCCTCAGAGACATCTACCTGCATATCGTCTTTGTGGTGGATGCCTTCATTAATTATTTACTGCAAGGCAATCCTAATTATCCGAGCGTCAATTATAATGAATACGACAGCATCGAGAAAATCACGAAATATCTGGAACAGGTAGAATCCAAAGCCAACGCCTATCTGAGCAAGGTCACGCCGGAAGAACTGGCAAGGAATATTGAGAGTAAGCGAAAGGACGGCTCGACAATGCTTATACCAGTTGAGGATATGTTGCTCGAATTTTTCCAGGAAGAAACGCATCATCGGGGAGAACTTATCGCGCTGTTATGGCAAATGGATGTTGCGCCTCCTCACATGGGCTTTATTCAGTACACACGATCGCAAAAGCGCAAATAACGAAAACTAGAGACAGCCGTAAATGCTCAGTAATTAGGTAACTCTTTTGGTAAAATAAGTGAAGGAAGAAAAAGCCAAAGGCGACAAAATGATAATAATAGCCAAAGATTTTATGCTCTAGGAGACTGTATATGAACACAACTTCTGTAACCGAAAAAGATAAACAAATGGCACAACGCTGCGTCGAGTGTCCGGTATGCACGCATGCAAGGAAGAAACAGCGCGGGATCGCTTATTGGTTTGTCAAGACTATCGAGAATAGTGTATGCCCATACTGCGCGGCATATGAAAGGGTTTACGGGAAAAAAGCCCATGAGGCTTGATAGAAGAATTAAAGGGGATGGTTATATTTAATGTACAACCATCCCCATAAAGTACGACAATCTTACTGTTTCACTTAGGAGAAATTCTTTTTCCGAATTTTTCAATTTCGTTTCCCATATCTTTAAGTTCTTTCCCGACTTCTTCAGCCACCACACTGCCTTTTTTCTTCAATTTCAGCGAAATATCTTCAGATTTTTTCATAGCTTCTTTTGTACTTTTTTCAACTTTTTGACCGGCCCAGGCAAAGCTGCGCTCTAAATATTTAGTGGCTGAATCAAGGGCGTCGCCTGCTTTTGCGGCCTCATTCTTGGCCCATGATTCCGTTGATTTGATCTGGGAATCCGATGCCAAAGCGACATAGGCACGTGCAAAGGCTTCTTCAATTCTTTTTACCGAGGTCACTGCTCCCTTCTTCACATCATCAGCCAGTTTTTCCAATTCCTTAGCCGATGCATTCAGAGCTTCTTTCCCCTTAACGGACGCCTTTGCAGCTTTAGCCTTCATGTATGACACGCCCTTTTGAATTTGCTCAGCCGCCGAATTCATGTTTTTATCCAGGTAATCCTGTTTCGCTTTCTGAAAAGTCTGCTCGATTGAGGGTTGTGATTCTGGAGCCGCAACAGCCGTCCACGGCAGGATTACCGCCACGACCAATGTAAAGACAACAACGCCGATGATAAGATTTAAGCGATACATAGTTCATCTCCCTTCTAAATATTGGACATAAAATTAGATTTATTTATTCATATCTTACACTACGAATTTGTCAAAGGGTATATTTATTTATCGCCCTTGGCAACTGGGGGGCAAATCTTTTTTCTGGACAATTGCAATCGTCGAACAACGCAAGCCCTTGTCAGTCAAAGTTTTCATACTTTTAGAAAATACTGGATTCCGGCCTGCGCCGGAATGACTCAGGAATACTGGATTCCCTGGTCGGTCCAGGGAATGACAGAGGATGGCTGGATTTTTAGATTTACCCTAATCACCTAATGCCCTAAAGGGTACGCGAGGTGGCGAGAGGGCACAAGCCGGGGTGCGTTTAACTTGCACGGAGTGACAACCCCGATACTTGCCACTACAGGAATGAGGAACAGCATACATTTCTAGAATAGGGCGCTATCCCTGATATTTTTTTCTATGTGCCCAGTATTTTATCCACCGCGATCAGAGCTGAGGAAAAGCTGATGTCGCCGGAACAGCCGTCACCCTTAACCGTATCGCCAATAAAATAAAGTCCTTTAATTGCGGAGCATTCAACGTCAGGTCTGTGGGGCTTGGACTGCGCTGGCGTGAGGACATTGCCGTTCATTACAGGCACAACGGTTTTTCTCTCTTCGGTTACCATAGACATAAAATCCGGGAAGATGGCGGAGATGGTGTCTTTGAGTCTTTTTTCTGTCTCTCCGACTATTTTTTTATCACCATCAAAGTGCCACGGAAGCATTATGCCCCAGGTCGAGATATATTTTCCGTGAGGCGTGAACGAATCATCGGCATTGGACTGGAAGCGCGCCCAAATAGGTATATCAACGCCGAGAAGGCCTGCGCGAATATTTGTAACCGGCTTGTCTGTTATAAAATCGATCGTGAGGCTGGAGCTGCTTTCGATATTTTTTGCGTAATTGAGCGTGGCCTTAGGCAGGAGCAGGTTGTCAATCAGGTCGAGCACCATTGGCAGCCTTGCGGCAAAGATTATGTTTTGGGCGGAGTATTTTGCCCTGTCTGTTTTAACGCCGACCGCCATGCCGTTTTCAATAATTACCTCTTCCGCCTTTTCACTGAGATGTATTTCGCCGTTTTTTTCGATGTATTTCTTCAGCTTGGAGAATATCTGGGCGGAGCCGCCTCTGGGCTCGCCAGCGCCAATCTTGGCCTTTAAGACTCTTTGCAGGAATTCAATAACCTCGCCCGCGCTTACTTTATCAGGCGACGGGCACATGATGGTCATGCCGAGGAAGGGCAGGAAAGCCTCGACCTCGGGATTATTAAATGATGTTTTGTAAAAATCGAGCAGGGTTTTATCATACCACGCCAAAGGATCAGCCTTCTTAATTTTTATCAGCAGAGCGAGAAGCGTAAGCCTTGCCCGGAATGAAAGCATGGGCGTTTTCAAAAAACCTGAAGGGCCTTCGGGTCTTTCCCAGAGCCTGCCTTTGAATATCAGCTTGGCGTCTTTTGCCTCGGGCAGGAAATCTATTTCTTTGCCGAGTCTTTTGAACACTTCGTTGGCGATGCCTTTGTGCGCAAGCCTGTGCGAATGCACGCCGTACTCCCAGACATAGCCTTTCTCATTTCTGTATGAAAGAGCCCTGCCGCCGATCATGCCTGATGATTCCAGTACGATAACTTTCCTGCCAGCGTGGGCCAGCAGCGCCGCCGCGCTCATTCCGGCATAGCCCGCTCCGATTATTATTGTATCCGCCATAAAAATTCTCCAAAAGGATTGAATGTTAAAATTTTAGCATTTTTTGAAAGCAGAAGAAAGTTTTGTTCTTATTCCCTTTGCGCGCATTTGCACCCCATGTAATATCTGGTGGTATTATTTCATTGACGCGCAAAGACCTCCATATTATAATCCTGCATCGTAAAAATGAATTGTTATCAAAAAATGTCAAATTCCACAATGCAGGGAGAATGATATGGCTGAATTTTTCAAAAGTGTGAAAATCAAGGTGATACTGATCGGCATCGTCGCTTGTATTCTGATGGTACTGTACAGTTATTTCATTGCCGACACGATAGTGACGAGGATAACCGATGCGCAGATGACGAAGGTGGATGGAATGTTCATGATCGCGACGGAATACAGGCCTTTTGTGAATTACGATGCCAGATACCGGTTAAAGTTCAATTCCGGTACGGTTCAGAACGACGCCATCAAACTCAGAGGCAAGCTGGTCAGGATCAAAAAATACGGATGGAGAATCCCGATATTTTCTATGTACGAAAACGTAGTTAAGATTGAAGAAGAAAAATAGTCTTATGGTTAGTTACGCACTAAGCCATAAGTTTGATTTTTTACCTGAAAAACTAATTAACTTAGGAGGAAGCACATGGCAAAAAAGAATACAAACGCAATCGGTATAATACTGCTTGCCGCGGGCATCGGCCTTCTTCTCTGGGGCATTAATCTTTATGGAGCCTTCGGCAACAAAATCGCCAGAACTTTAAGCGGCGCCTCAACAAATGAAACAATGATTTTTTTGATTGCTGGTGCTGTTTGCACCGTTTTGGGTGCGTTGATGGTTTTTAAAAAATAGAGGGGAAATTGGGGCAAATTTATTTGTGAAACTCCAATTTCGAAAGCGAAGTAACCTAAAGGTCATCTGCGACGTAGCGGAATTGGTAAGTTGAATCCCGCCGTTAGCGGGACAAAGCGGAGGGTAATAAGACTCAAACTTCAAAAGTGAAGCGCAGTGAAGTTTGTTAGTCGAATTATCCTGCATAAGCAGGGTATAATACACCGCAGCTTGCTTTGGGGTTCATACCCGTGATTTCTTGTGAATTGCTACTAAAGAACCACACAAGCCCTTGTCAGTCCTAGCTAATCTGTTGTTAAAGGTTTCTGGATTCCGGGTCGTGGTTCAATTGCCTGGAATGATACCATACTGATTATGTCCCGGTGTTTTATGAGATAATTCAATCTTCCACAAAAACCAACAAAGCTTATCATTGTGAGTTTATGGTTATCTATTGACATGCAAGGCGGCATTACCTATACTTTCCTATATCTGAATTTAAGGATTGTCGGCGACACCTCTATTTTGGGACCTTCATTAGATGGATTGGGAAAAGCTTCTCCGACATTTGATGAACCGCAATTGGTAGTAATGGAGAAAATAACAAATTGTGGAGAGTTAGATTTTGGATGAGCGGTGGAGAACAATGAATGAGAAACAAATGTTTCATATCCAGAACATGATCATGATCGGGGCAACCGGTCGTAATACCGGTAAAACCGAGATGGCCTGTCGGCTTATCAAAAAATTTATTTCGAGTTGCACGGTCATTGCACTAAAAGTGACAACAATTAAGGAAACGGATGGGAAATGCCCCAGGGGTGGTGAAGGCTGTGGTGTATGCAGTTCATTGGACGGCAGTTACTTATTAACTGAAGAAGTTAAAACTAATCCTAAGAAAGATACCGGCAAGATGCTGGCCGCCGGTGCGCATAAAGTTTACTGGTTAAGAGTTAAAAAAGAATGTCTGGCGAAGGGGATAGAAACTTTTTTAAAGGTGATCAGCAACGGCCCGGACAAAATCATCATTTGCGAATCCAACAGTTTACGATTAGTAGTCGAACCGGGATTATTCCTGATTAATCAGAATGTCAGGGAGCCATCCATCAAACAGTCCTGTCAAGATGTGCTAAGCCATCAGGATCGTATGATACAATTTGATAGTGAAAAATTTGTTTTTGATATTGATGCCGATGATATAAATTATGTAAACAACCGCTGGTACATCAAAGAAAACGCAACCGCCATAGTCCTTGCCGGCGGCAGCAGCAAGAGGATGGGTCAGGATAAAAGCCTTCTTTTGACCGATAATCTTCCCATGATCGAGAAAATTGTCCGCCAGTTGACGGGGCATTTCCGTGAGATCGTTATTGGAGCCAATGATATTGAAAAGTACAGTTTTCTAAATCTGCCGGTTGTTCCGGACCTGGAAAAAGGCAAAGGGCCGTTGATGGGTATATATTCAACTTTATTGCATTCAAAACATGAGATAAATTTTGTTGTTGCCTGTGATATTCCTAATTTGAATATGGATTATATCAAGGAGTTGATCAGGCAGGCAAAGTGCCATGAAATAGTTATGCCGACCTGGGGCGATGATAAATTTGAACCTCTGTTCGCTGTTTATAATAAGTCTATTTTGGATAAAGTAAAAAAACTGCTGGAAAACGGCGAGAGAAAAATCAGTCTTTTATTTGAATCATCCGATGTTAAGTACCTGCCGATGCCGGATGCTGGGAAATGGTATAAGAATTTGAATACAATGGAAGATTATAAAAATTACATAAGACAATGACAAACCGGGTAGAATTTAATTATGATTTCTTATGAAAAAGCTTTTGAAATAATCATAAATTCCGCGTTCACGCTGGAGAAGGAATCTGTGGAATTGGCGCATTGTCTGAACAGAGTGCTGGCCGAGGACATTAAGTCGGACATTGATATGCCGCCCTTTAATAAGTCAGCAATGGATGGCTATGCCTGCCGTAGAGAAGATTTTCATGAATTCCTGACAGTAATTGAGACTATCCCGGCAGGTTACCTACCGCTGAAAACTGTTCAGAAAAATGAGTGCTCAAAGATAATGACAGGGTCTATTGTGCCCCAAGGAGCCGACTGCGTCGTCAATGTGGAGAACACCGAAATCACAACGGACAATAAAATAAGGATCACAGACAGTAATACTCCCGTAAATATTTGCTATCAGGGGGAAGATATTAAACGTGGTGAATTTGTGCTAAGCCATGGGACATTGATTTTACCTCAGCATATTGCCGTACTTGCCAATGCCGGCATAAGCGTGGTTCCTGTATATAAAAAGTCCAGGATAAGCATTATCACTACGGGGAGCGAACTCAGGGAACCGGGCGTGCCTCTGCCGGACGGCTGCATACGGAACAGCAACAGTTATCAATTGATAGGGCAGGTACAAAGAATGTTCATTGAGCCTGACTATTTGGGCATTGCTGACGATACGGAAAATTCCTTAAATCTTCTTATCCAAAAAGCATTAAGCGGAAGTGATGTGGTCCTGATTTCCGGCGGAGTTTCCATGGGTGATTATGATCTTGTCCCCGCTGTGCTTAAAGCCAATCAGGTTGATATCTTATTTGACAGGGTGGCGATGCAGCCCGGGAAACCACTGACATTCGGAATCAAGGATAAAACCGCAATATTTGCTTTTCCCGGTAATCCCGTTTCTGCTTTCTTCCTTTTTGAAATCATGGCTAAACCATTTATCTACAAATTAATGGGATATGACTATAATACAAAAATGTTTCCGCTGATCGCTGGAGTTGATTTTAAACGTAAGAGAGGTGACCGGAAAACTTTTATTCCGATTAAAATTGAAAACGGCGAAGCATTCCCGATAGAATTCCATGGATCAGCTCATATAAATTCTTTGTGTTTTGCTGAAGGGATTATCTCTTTTCCTTTAGGAGTATTGGAAATTAAAAAAGGAGAAACAGTTTCAGTTATCTCCATATAAAAAACAGGTAGGAGGATTAATGAAAAACCTATCGCATTTGGATGAGCAAAATAAACCGAAGATGGTGGACGTTACGGATAAAGAGGAATCATATCGAATAGCGCAAGCCCGTGGCGCGATCCTGATCAACCGGGAAACTATAAATCTAATCGTTGAAAATAAAATAAAAAAAGGCAATGTTTTAATCACTGCCGAACTGGCAGGAGTGCAGGCGGCCAAGAAAACCTGGGATCTCGTTCCATTATGCCACAACCTGGTTTTATCTAAAGTCAATGTGGAAGCCAGTATTATTGAAGAAGGTGTGGAAGTTACAAGCGAAGTCAAATGTATAGGGCAGACGGGAGTGGAGATGGAAGCCCTTACGGCTGTGAGTATTGCGCTACTGACAATTTATGATATGTGCAAAGCGGCGGATAAAGGGATGATTATCCGGGAAGTGAAATTGATCAAAAAAGAAAAAACAAAACGGCTGGATAATAAATAATTTAATGACACTCGCAAAAACAAGCGCAGTGAAGTTTGAAGCGTAAGTGGAATTATCCCGAAAGCGAAGCTATTCGGGATAATTCTAATCATATTCCCCGCTGCTTGCGGAGGGGAGGTTCATTAACACCGGTGGGAGACCATAGTGGATTCCAAGGCAAAAGTTTATTCAGTAAATATTTCTGAAAAAAAAGGCACGATAAAAATACCGGTTGATAAAATCATGCTCGGAAGTAACGGCATCAAAGATGATGCTCACTCAGGTTCATGGCACAGGCAGGTCAGTCTGCTGGCCAAAGAACGGGTGGATGATTTTTCGAAAGAAGCAAATAAAACAATCCAAGCAGGGGAATTTGCTGAAAACATTACTACCTCTGGAATTGATTTAACGGAAGTGAAGCTCCTGGACCGCTTTAATATCGGCAATACGCTGCTGGAAGTGACACAGATCGGTAAAACCTGTCATGGCAGTAATTGTGCAATTTTTCGCGAAGTTGGAAAATGTGTCATGCCGAAAGAAGGAATTTTCAGCAGAGTGATCAAAGGCGGCGCGATTAAGAAAAATGACAGGATTATTCACTATCCCCGAACGATTAAAATAAAAGTAATCACTCTTAGTGACAGGGCAAGTGCAGGCGATTATGAAGACTTAAGCGGTCCAAAGATAATTGATATTTTAAAGAATTATTTTCAAGACCGGCCATGGAATATATCCTTTGAAAAAGTCCTTATCGCGGACAACCGGAACCTGCTCAAAAAAGAAGTTGTAAAAATCCAAAAAGATAATGTTGATATATTATTTACTACAGGAGGCACCGGAATCGGTTCTCGAGATATAACCACCGATGTTATCGGGCCCCTGTTGACAATGGAATTACCGGGTATAATGGACCTGGTCCGGTTGAAGTATGGTGCAAATAATCCGGGTGCATTACTGTCCCGGTCTATCGCCGGAACGATCAACAAAACGCTTGTTTTTGCTCTGCCGGGCAGTGTTAAGGCTGTAAAAGAGTATACTGAAGAAATAGTAAAAATACTGGAACATTCATTATTTATGCTCTACGATATCAGTCAGCATTGATGCCATACGGAAATTTACGGTCATTATATATTAATGACTTGCTAAAAATATTATTTCTATCTATAAAAAACGCATATCTTGCATAAAATCAAAACACATTATAATTTAATCAGGGGAGGAATAAAAATGGGATATTCAGAATCAAAAACAGAACTTTTACAAGTTGATGAAAAAACAAAACTCTTAGTCTATGAGTGGCTGCCCCAAAATAATGTTAAAGCCGTTTTTCTTGCAATCCATGGAGGCATGGCTCACGGCGGGGATTGGGTTACTCCGGCGCTGTATTTTAAAGAAAAAGGTATTGCGACCTATGCTATTGATTTACGGTGGCATGGCACTTACCCGCAATATAATAAAGGCGGAAAAACTTATGCTCATGTTAATTCTTATGAAGAAACCACACATGACATCGATAAATTTTATACCTTTATCAGAGAAAAGCATCCTAATATGCCCATCTTTATTATAGCTCATTCCGTTGGCAGTCTTAATGCACTGCACTATGGTTTAACGATTGGGAAAGATCGGGATATAAAGGGATATATATTATCAGCACCGTGGATAAAAAGTATTGTGGCCCTTCCCAAAGTAGCCAAGGCACTATTAAAAATACTTGTGAAAATTGTTCCGAACATGGCTGTTAAGCCTGAACCCCTGACAGATGTACTTACACACGATGAAAAAATCACCGCCAGGCATCATGCCGATGAAGCGGCCGGTATCCGGGGAACAAGTGGTTCCCTCAAGTTTGTCGTTGAATCTGAAAAAACACAGGCATGGGTTTTTGATTATTTGAAATCCTGGAAAAAATACCCGATGTTTATTGTGCTTTCGGGACAAGACAAGCTGGCTGATAATGATGTGACTGAAAGTGCATTGAAAGTAATTCCAGGAGAGCTTGTGACATTGCTTAAATATAAGGGTAACTATCACGAGAATTTTAATGAAGTTAATCGTAACGAAATCTTTGTAAAGATATGGGATTGGATGCAGAAATTAATATAGAATTTATCTTTCATTACTTTAAGGATAATTAAGAAACCAGCATTAATCAATATTTAATGCTGGTTTTTTAATTTCTTAGACATTGCTTACTTATGTTTAAGCTATAAAATACTCATTCTTGTAGGTCAAGGAAATCGATGGTCAGGATTTTCTTGACATCAAAGACAGCTTTCCCTATACTTCCGCCGGTTCAAAACAAGTTTGTAAAAAATATTCATTAACAGGAGATATTCTTATGGCAAAAATGGTTTATTCGTTCGGTGGAAACATAACTGAAGGTAAGGCGGAAATGAAAAACCTGCTTGGCGGAAAGGGCGCGAATCTGGCGGAGATGTGTCAGATTGGAATCCCTGTCCCTGCCGGCTTTACCATAACCACAGAGGTCTGCGTCGAGTATTACAAAAACAACAGAAATTATCCGGAAGGGCTCAAAGAAGAAGTTTATGAGGCTTTGAAAAAAGTTGAGGATATCATGGGCGCGAGACTCGGAGATAAGGAGAATCCTCTTTTGGTTTCTGTAAGGTCCGGCTCGAGGGCGTCAATGCCCGGGATGATGGACACAATTCTTAACCTGGGATTAAATGACGATACAATTAAGGGCATAATAAAGAAATCCGGTAATGAAAGATTTGCCTGGGATTCATATCGAAGATTCATTCAGATGTACGGCGATGTGGTCATGGGTCTAAAACCGGAATCAAAAGAAGAACATGATCCGTTTGAAGTCATTATGGATGAGTTAAAGAAAAAGAAAAAAGTTAAAATGGATCTGGATCTTGGTGCTGAAGATCTAAAGGAACTTGTTAAAAGATATAAGGATCTAATAAAGAAAAAACTGAAAAAAGATTTCCCATCCGATCCGTTTGAACAGTTATGGGGATCTATTGGTGCGGTAATGGGTTCATGGATGAATGAAAGAGCGATTTTATACAGAAAAATGAATGACATTGATGACAATTGGGGTACGGCTGTCAATATTCAGGCCATGGTTTTCGGCAATATGGGCGATGATTGCGCGACAGGTGTTGCGTTCACCCGGGATCCCTCTAATGGCGAGAGAAGGTTCTACGGAGAATATCTGGTCAACGCGCAGGGAGAGGATGTTGTCGCGGGAACCAGAACTCCTCAGCAGGTAACCATAGAAGGCTCAAAGAGATGGGCTAAGGAAAATAACGTAAAAGAAAAAGACAGAAACACAAAATTCGAGTCGCTGGAAGAATGTATGCCGGAAGTTTATAGCAGTTTGGATGGTGTATATAAAAAACTGGAGAGCCATTACCACGATATGCAGGATATCGAGTTTACCATTCAGAACAGGAAACTCTGGATGCTGCAAACAAGAAATGGTAAAAGAACCGCCCCGGCCGCTGTGAATATAGCGGTGGATATGGTTAATGAAGGTCTTATAGATAAGAAACAGGCGTTGCTGAGAATAGAACCTTCATCGCTTGATCAGCTTCTTCATCCCACTTTCGATCCTAAAGCAAAAAGAAATGTGATTGCCAAAGGTCTTCCGGCCTCTCCTGGGGCGGCCACTGGCCGGGTTGTGTTTAACGCGGAAGATGCAGATACGTGGAAAAACAAAGGTGAAAAAGTAATACTTGTCAGAATTGAAACCTCGCCGGAGGATTTGGGGGGCATGAATGCATCTCAGGGCATATTGACCGCGCGCGGCGGTATGACATCGCATGCGGCAGTTGTCGCCAGAGGTATGGGTAAATGTTGCGTATCCGGCTGCGGCGAAATCGATATCAATTACGCAAAAAAAGAATTCAGGGTTCAGGGCAAGATTATAAAACAGGGAGATTACATATCCCTGAACGGTTCCACAGGCGAAGTTATGCTGGGTACCGTGCCGACTGTCAAGGCGGCTCTATCCGGTAATTTCGGAACAATAATGAAATGGGCGGATGAATTCAGAAAATTAGATGTCCGAACCAACGCCGACACCCCTCACGATGCCAAAGTCGCGCGCGATTTCGGCGCCGAAGGAATTGGTCTGTGCAGAACAGAGCATATGTTCTTCGAAGGCGATAGAATCAATGCCATGAGAGAGATGATTCTTGCGGATGATCTCAAAGGCAGAAAGAAGGCACTCGCCAAACTTTTGAAAATGCAGAGAAAGGATTTCTACGGTATTCTCAAGGCGATGGAAGGATTCGGCGTTACCATCAGATTGCTTGATCCGCCACTCCATGAGTTTGTTCCCCATGAGGCCAAGAACCAGCAGGAGATGGCCAAGGATATGGGCATTTCAGTTAAGGAAATTAAGGCCAAGGTTGAAGCGCTGCATGAATTCAACCCCATGCTTGGCCATAGAGGATGCCGTCTTGGCATTACCTACCCTGAGATTACAGAAATGCAGGCAAGAGCAATTTTTGAAGCGGCATGCAAACTGAAAAAAGAAAAGGTTGATGTTAAACCGGAAGTTATGGTTCCGCTGGTAGGATCAGTTACTGAATTGAAAATGCAGAAAGATATAATAGTAGAGACTGCCGAGAAGGTGATGAGCGAGACTGGTGTGAGAGTGGATTATCTTGTTGGAACCATGATCGAGGTTCCCCGGGCGGCTCTGACAGCCGATGAGATTGCCACCGAGGCGCAATTCTTTTCATTCGGGACAAACGATCTGACCCAGATGACCTTCGGGTTCAGTCGTGATGATGCGGGCAAATTTCTTTCGGAATATGTTGATTTGAAGATACTTCCGGTTGATCCATTTAAAACTCTGGACAGAAATGGTGTTGGAAAGCTTGTCAGAATGGCGGTAGAAAAGGGCCGCAAAATAAAACCGGATTTGAAGCTGGGTATTTGTGGTGAACATGGAGGAGATCCGAACTCGATTGAATTTTGTCATATCGTCGGATTAAATTATGTAAGCTGTTCTCCCTTCAGGGTGCCGATTGCTAGACTTGCGGCAGCACATGCTGCGCTAAAAAATAAATAATACAATTTCTTGTTAATTACTCCTATAGCGGGAGCGAGCGTACAGAATCTCGGCCGGTAACTTCTGGATACGGCGCGAAGAAAAGATTGCTTTGGACACCGCTATAGAGGTAAGAAGCCACAGGACAAGGTGTAAATCAAAAAAGTTTGGTATGTTAAGTTTCTCGGTATTGCAGATTAACTGGAGGTAAATATGAGGAGTGCATGTGAAAAGATTTGCATGAAATTCTTACTGATGGTTTTTGTGGGGTTGATTTCTTTATTTTGGATCGCTGCTAGCCAGGCCAAGGATCATTCAGAGAATGATACCTCACGTGAAGTATTGGCGCGGCTGGACTTGGACAAAAAGGTTACCGCGAATGTGGATACTATTCTCGCCCAGTACGAAGTCAAGCTAGCGGAACAAAGAGAATTGTTGCGGAAGGCACAAAGCGCACAGTTTGATGCGATTGGGAGGTCAGAAGACCTCAAAAAAGCAGCAAAAGAGAAATATGACAAAGAAGACCAGAGGTTTAAGAACATAACTCGCGAGCGTAATGCCAAGATAAAGCAAGCCCTGCCCCCTGCATTGGCGGCCAAATATGAACGGGGCATGAAACTCATCGAAGAACGAACAATAAAGCATGTGCAGATCCTCGACGATATTGCAATGGACAAAATAGACGTACAAAAAGCTAAACAGAAGGATCAGTATCTCTACAAGGAATACGGCAAGAAACTAGACGCGGAAGTAGGTAGATTGAAGAAGAAACAGTAGTTGTGCATCGGGACCGATTGATTCTGTCCTAGTCCATGTTATTTTTTTATAAAGCTTAACATTTTTCGTCATATGATTGCATACTCAGATATTTTCTTTCTGAGTTCCTTTAGCTACTTCCTGGCGGAGTTAGCAGCACATGCTGCGCTAAAGAATGGGTAATACCATTTCTAAATCAAAGCTCTGTCTTTGTTAGCAACACAGCCAGGCGAATGCCTGGGTCGCCTCCTCCTTTGGGAAAATGATGGTAACGTGAAGCGTATCTCATAGTTCGCGCTTTACGTTTCACGTATAACGAGATTCGGAAAAAAGGGGTATAATGGCAAAAAATACTGAGATTTGGAACTAGTATTCGATTCCCGCGCGTTCTTTGATTCCCGCCGCATAATGATGTTTAATCTCTTTGACTTCACTAACTGTGTTGGCAAGTCTTATAATTTCTTTTGCGGCGTAGCGGCCGGTTAAAATGAGATCAAGTGCAGGCGGCTTATTTTTAATCATCTCGATTACTTGTTTTAGATCAATAAGCTTGAAATCCACAGCCACATTAATTTCATCAAGGATGACCATATTATATTTGCCGCTGGCGATTGCCTTTTTTGCAAACTCAAATCCCTGCTTGGCAAGTTCGATATCGACAGCAGCGGGGTTATCGCGCATGACAAAGCTGTCCAGACCAAAGCGAAGGATAGTCAACCGCGGTAGATATTTTTCAGTGGCAATAAATTCACCGTATTTTCTTCCCTTCATAAACTGCACAATTAAAACTTTATATCCCTGGCCCACGGCACGCAGCGCCTGGCCGAAGGCAGAAGTAGTCTTACCTTTGCCATTACCGGTAATAACTATTACCAGACCCCTTTCTGTTAATGCTGGCAATGGTTTGACTTTATTGTCGGCAGATATTTTTTTCTTTGCGGTTGATTTGGGCTGGATAGATTTATTTTTTTTCGGCGTCATTTTTTCCCTCCGGATTTGAGGAAGCGTTTAGATATTTCTTCGGCCACGGAATAAGGATCAATTTCCCGATTTTTTATCTTTTCGGCAATACGCTGCAACTCGCCGCTGGCGGTTAGATTAGCAAGCACAGGCTCTAGGATACAGGCGCGCAAGGCATCATTGATTTCCATCATAGCTTTGCGCAAGGTACGTTCGCCCAGTTGTCCGCTTTCCTGCAGATATGCATAGTGTTCGGCGACCTTTTGCGCGAGTTCGGCCGTTTTTTCAATAAAGGCGACCGGCTCATAGAGATTCCCGATCATCACAATTGGCGGACGCCATGTGCCCAGGGATTGTGGCGCGCCATTGAGCAAAGAGGCCAGTTCCGTATGGAGTTGTTTCGCTCCGGCACGGTCAGCTTTGTTGATGGCGAAAACATCGGCTATTTCCAGGATGCCTGCTTTCATGATCTGAATTTCATCACCCATGCCGGGAACAAGAATAACAATAACGCTGTGCGCGTGATTGATAATGTCGATTTCCTGCTGGCCGATACCCACGGTCTCGACAATGATGACATCCTTGCCCATTGCCTCCAAAACGTGGATCGCATCACCCGCTGCCTGTGACAGCCCGCCCAGTGCTCCTCGGGTAGCAAGCGACCGGACAAAAACTCCTTCATCTTCGGCGTGCCGCAGCATGCGGACTCTATCACCCAGGATAGCGCCACCGGAAAACGGGCTGGTCGGATCAATAGCCAGCACACCAACGGTTTTATTCTGCTTGCGCAGTTCGGCAATCAGAGCATCGGTCAAAGTGCTTTTGCCTGCTCCGGGTGAACCGGTAATGCCAATAATAAAAGATTTGCCTGTGTGCGGGAAAAGTTTTTTAATTTTAGCTTTTGCAGTTGGTATCTTGTCTTCGATATCTCTGATTAGCCTTGATGCGGAGCGAACATCACCCTTACAGATTTTTTTTACAGTTTCCATAATATATTGCCCATTGAGCAGGGTATTATGCTCTCGGTTTTATATTTGTTTTAATCCATTCGACAATGGAATCAAGAGAAGCACCTGGTGTAAAAATAGCTTTAATGCCCGCGTCGTAAAGCATTGGAAAATCATTTTCCGGAATAATTCCACCGCCAATGACAGTAATGTCGGAAGCATCTTTTTCTCGCAGCAGCTCAACGACTCGCGGAAAAAGTATACGATGAGCGCCCGAAAGGCAACTGAGCCCCACCAGATCAACATCTTCCTGAATTGCCGCTGCCACAACCTGTTCTGGCGTTTGATGACAGCCTGTATAAATAACCTCAAAACCGGCGTCACGGAAGCATCGTGCCAGAATGCGGGCGCCACGGTCATGACCGTCTAAGCCTGGCTTGGCTACCATCACTCGAATTTTTCTTTCCGGCATAACTATCTCCTCCTGCTGTCATGCCGGGCTTGATCCGGCATCCAGTTATTCTCTGGATTCCGGCCTTCGCCGGAATGACGACTTTGTATAATTAATATATTCCTGGGTCCCGATATTCTCCGTATACTTCACGGTAAATGTCGCAAATTTCCTGTTGGGTTGCCAGATTTTTCACCGCTTCAATGCAATAAGGCATGACGTTTGCGCCCGTCTTGCAGGCATTCTTTATATCGGCGAGAGATTTTTTCGTGGCGCGATTGTCCCGTTTGCGGCGTACATCCTTGAGTCTTTTCATTTGTTCTTCGCCGATCTTTTCATCGATCTCCACCAGCGGAACTGCATGCTGAACCTCGGTAACATATTTATTCATTCCGACCATGATCTTTTCTTTGGATTCCAGCTGCCGTTGAAATTTGTAAGCGGAATCGGCAATTTCCATCTGCGGAAAACCTTTTTCGATTGCGGCAATCATCCCGCCCATGCCATCGATTTTATCGATATATTCCCATGCTTTTTCTTCTATTTCATTAGTTAGCGCTTCGACAAAGTAGGAACCGGCCAGCGGATCAATGGTATTGACAATGCCCGTCTCTTCGGCAAGAATTTGTTGCGTGCGCAGAGCAACCTCCACTGCGTGTTCGGAAGGAAGACAAAAAACTTCATCGAGTGAATTGGTATGCAGTGATTGAGTGCCGCCCATAACGGCAGCCAGTGCCTCAACTGTGGTGCGGATTATGTTATTATACGGTTGCTGGGCAGTCAGCGAACAACCGGCTGTCTGGGTGTGGAAACGCATCCACAGGGAACGGGGATTTTTGGCCCCGAAACGGTCCCGCATGATTTTAGCCCACATGCGCCTCGCTGCTCGCAGTTTACAAACTTCTTCAAAGAAATCAATGTGTGAGTTAAAGAAAAAGGATAAACGCGGCGCGAATTCATCAACATCGAGACCCTTGCGGCGGACAACGTCTTCGACGTATTCAATGCCGTCGCGCAGGGTGAAAGCCAGTTCCTGAACAGCAGTGGCTCCGGCTTCTCGGATGTGATAACCGCTGATGCTGATGGTGTTCCAGCGGGGAACATATTTTGTGCCGAATTCCACCGTATCGCTGATGAGCTTTACCGATGGCCCGGGCGGACACATAAAAGTCTTTTGCGCAATAAATTCCTTGAGCATGTCATTTTGAATGGTTCCACCGATTTTGGTCAGTGGCACACCATTGATTTCGGCAGCAGCACAATACATCGCCCACAGGACAGTAGCCGGAGGATTAATCGTCATGGAAGTTGTAACCTGATCCATGGGAATGTCTTTCATCAGCGCCAGAAAATCTTCCAGCGTATCGATAGCCACGCCGCACTTGCCAACTTCGCCCAAAGATTTTGGAGAGTCGCTGTCGTAACCCATGAGAGTCGGAAAATCGAAAGCGGTGCTGAGTCCCGTCTGTCCTTCGCGCAGTAACATACGCCAGCGCTCGTTGGTGTTCTGCGCGCTGCCCATGCCGGAAAACATACGAAATGTCCAATGACGACCCCGATAGCCGGTTACCTGGTTACCGCGCAGATAAGGAAATTCTCCCGGCACACCGATGTCTTCCGCAAAATTTATATCCTTTATATCTTCAGGTGTGTAGAGTCTTTTAATCTCCAGATCGGAAACAGTGGAAAAGCGTTTTTTCTGATCGGGATTGTTCTTCAAAGATTTTTTAACTTCATTTTGCCATTTCCGGGTAAGTTCCAGAGATGCTTCCTGCATTTCATCAGAGAAATACACGATTAATCCTCCTGTTGTTATGAATAATAAAAACTATATGTGTAAAGGTTGTGTAACTAACTAAAGTATTTAGTTTTTGTCAAGAAGTATTGAAGAATCCGATCGCATAAAGCAAGTATTACATGGATTGAAGTATTCAAATACAAGATATGATCAAAGAAAGGTGTTTGGCAGCAGAGGGCTTCATCCGGGCATAAAAAAATGCACTCCGGCATAATATTCATGCGCGAAGTGCATTAATTTTTCGTTTTCAATTAACGACTATAGGGGTTTGACGTTTTCTGCTTCCAGGCCTTTTTTGCCCTGGGCAACATCAAAGCTTACAAGCTGGCCCTCATTTAATGTCTTGAAACCACTGGCTTGAATAGCGCTGAAGTGTACAAAAACATCGGTGCCACCATCTTGTTCGATGAAGCCGAAACCCTTGCGTTCGTTGAACCACTTTACTTTACCTTCTGACATAGTATTAATCCTCCTTTCTTAAATTTCCAAGTCGAATTAGCACGATGACAGAACTAAAAAAACCACCAAGACTCTAAAGTACCTGGTGGCTAACCTTTGTGCTTCAAAATGTCTAAATTCAACTCTTTCCCTCGCCAATTTATTTCTAAATATGCGAAGTTGGGAACATTATATGACAATGGCGCAGAATAGTCAAGCTATATTTGTCTAAACAATAGTTTTAGTAATCGATTTAGTGGCCGTTCCTTCAGCTTCCTGATAAAAAGCGGCAAGTTACAAAGTTACTGATATTGAAAATATATTCTTTATTTTCGAGATACCACGCTGTTTAAAATGCTTACAGGATAAGCTTGTTGTGCTTATACCAAGTAGCTATCAAATATTAAAAGGTTGATTTACCGGGCATAATACCAAGTAAGCTTTCAAAAATTCATATTTTATTTTTTGAAAGCAACTTGGTATTATTTTTTTCTGAGAAACGTGCTATGACTAAATAAATAAACCGATTTGGAAAAGGAGTAAGTTTACTATGACGTCTCAAACTCACCCCGCCAAGTTTCGCGGGGCATCGCGTTATGTTCTTGATGATGAACTGGCAAAGATTGTGAATATTTCGATTGCTCTGGAAATGCCTCTTTTGCTCAAAGGCGAGCCGGGCACGGGCAAAACCATGCTAGCGCATGCCATCGCCGAAAATTTGCGCATGCCTTTAATTATCCTCAATGTTAAATCCAGCATGAAATTGATCGAAGCCCTTTATCAGTATGACACGCTTACCCGTCTCAATGACAGCCGCTTTGCGGATTCCGGACGCGATGTCAGTAATATTGAAGAATACATCAAAATGAGTAAAATTGGTCAGGCTTTTGCGGCGGATAAGAAAGTTGTTTTGCTGATTGATGAAATCGACAAAGCCGATACGGATTTTCAGGACGATATGCTGGATATTCTGGATCAGATGCAGTTTGATATTATTGAAATTGACCGGACGATTACCGCGAAAAATCGTCCGGTAATCGTCATAACATCCAACGCCAAGAAGGATTTATCCGATCCATTCCTGGGACGCTGCAACTTCCATCACATTGCTTTTCCCGATCGCGACATGATGCGTAAAATAATCGGCGTTCATTTTCCGGATTTGAATACAAATTTATCTGAGGCCTGCCTGGAAGCTTTTTACCGTCTGCGGGAAGTCCGAGGTGTGGAGAAAAAACCGGCAACCCGCGAGCTGATTAACTGGATGCGGGCGCTCCAGGCCGATCCCGACTTTCAGCTCAAGAGTTTGAAAGAAGGCAATATTCCTTATCTGGGCGTGCTGTTTAAGAAGAGCACAGACCTTTACCTGGCCAACCACCAGTAAATGGGGCTTATACCAATTCGCTTTCTTTGGCTAACTTTGTTGGCTGCGTCGTCGGCTTCCTCAACGTATGTACAATACGCCTGCGGAGCCTCCTCCTTGCCGCCTCGTTATTGTTGAAACTCCAATTCCGAAAGCGCAGCGTAGTGGAATTGGTAAGTTGAACAATCCCGCGAAGCGGAGGGTGTGGTACCCCGCAGCTTGCTTCGGGGTTTATACCCGTGATCCTTCGAAATCGAAATGGTATTACATGAGAGAGAAATATGTTTGTTAATTTTTTCTATATGTTGCGTGACAAGGGGATTCCCGTTTCGCCCACGTCTTTTTTGCGCCTGCAAAAAGCTCTGGGTATGGGGCTGATTCAGTCACTGGAAGATTTTTACAGTGTTGCCCGCAGCTTGCTTGTCAAAAGCGAGCGCTATTTTGACATCTACGATAAAACCTTTGCCGTTGCCTTTCATGGAGTCGCCGATGTTGACCCGACGGAAGAAGAACTTACCGAATTGGCACAGGCGATGCTCAACGATTGGCTCAAAGATCCGGGTGCGATGGCCGCGGCGCTTGGTTTGCCCGAAGATGAAATAAAGCAGATGACGCCGGATGAATTGCTGCAGCATTTTTTGAAGCGCCTCAAAGAGCAGACAGAAGAGCATCACGGCGGAAACTATTGGATCGGCACACGTGGCACATCTCCCACAGGGCATTCAGGAAATCATCCGGGTGGGATGCGCGTGGGTGGCACATCGCGCAATAAATCCGCGATCAAAGTCGCCATGGAGAGGCGCTACAAAAGTTATTCGCAAGATGGGCCGATTACCGCCTCTCAGATCGGGGAAGCGCTAAAAAGGCTCAAACACCTTTCGCCTTCCGGGCCGCCGGACGTTGTCAACATTGATAAAACGATTTACCAGACTATGCGTAACGCCGGAGAAATCGAAATAGTTTTTGACAGGAGGCTTGCCGATCGTCTGAAGGTCAAGCTTCTTATCGATAACGGCGGCTGGTCGATGGACCCTTATGTTGAGATTGTGCAGGTTCTTTTTCACTACGCGGAATTTCAATTCAAGGAACTGGAAATTTATTATTTTCATAATACAATTTATAAAAATGTTTGGCAGGACGCGGCTCGCTATAAAAAACCCGTAGAGGTGGAGGAATTTGTCCGCAGTGATCCCGAGACTCGCCTGATAATAGTAGGTGATGCCTCAATGGCGCCCTATGAATTGCATGATCCCAATGGAGCAATATATGTAGGTCAAAACCAGTTGCGGCCGAGTGTAGAGTATTTGAAATTTCTGGCTAAAACATTTCGCCACGCGGTCTGGTTAAATCCTCAAACGGAAAGTAGCTGGTTTTATACCTGGACGGCAAAACACATCGCCGGTATATTTCCCATGTTTGAACTTTCTCTGGATGGATTGGAAAAAGCAGTCCAGCACTTGAAGTCCCGCAACTAAAGTGCGGCTATCATATTTAGGATGCTTTTATTTAACAATTTATATAATGTTCATCACTGAAATTTGACGACCTAGTAAAAAGTCCAAATATCGTCATACCGGCGAAGGCCGGTATCCAGAACATATTTAAATAACTGGATTCCGGATCAAGTCCGGAATGACAAAACAGGGGTTGCCCGACCTTTTACGGGTTCATCAAATTTTATAGGAGAAATACAATGGGTTTAATAAAATTATTATTCAGTGATCCGGCGGCTTTTGTCATGCTGTCGGTGCTCCTTTTGTACTCGGTGATTTTTCATGAACTTGCTCACGGCTGGGTTGCCTATAAAATGGGTGATCCTACGGCTAAATTGCTAGGCCGGTTGACTCTCAATCCGGTTAAACATCTCGATATTATCGGGACATTGATGCTTTTGATTGTCGGTTTTGGCTGGGCAAAACCTGTTCCCGTAAATCTGGGAAATATCCCCAGCGATAAAAGACGCAAAGGGATCATTCTCGTGTCGGCGGCAGGTATCACGGCCAATGTCATTTGTGCTTTCATCGCACTTTTGTTGCTACAACTTTTATCTCCCGGGCGGGAAGACATTATGTATAAGATTCTTACTCTGCTGGCCTTTATAAACATATTGCTGGCCGCGTTTAATTTAATTCCGATTCCTCCGCTCGACGGCTCTAAAATTATCATGGGTTTCGCGCCGGAATCTGTAAATCGGGTACTGTATCAAATTGAACCTTTTGGGATTTTTATTGTTCTCGGCTTATTGTATTTAGGCGTCCTCAATCCGGTAATCACGCTGCTTCAAAATATAATCGTTGGGTTTATATCCTTAATTTTGCACGCGATAGGTGCTGGGTAAAGTATGGATAGACTAAATTATTGTTGAAACTCCAATTCCGAAAGCACAGCGGAATTGGCAAGTTGAACAATCCCGCATAGCGGAGGGTATAATACCCCACAGCTTGCTTTGGGGTATTATACCCGTGATAATCATTAAATAAAAGGAGATAATTTTATGATGACATTTGCAGAGCTGTTAAAAAACAGAAGAGCAATTCGTGATTTTCAGGCCAAAGAAGTTGAACTGGATATAGTAAAAGAAATTCTCAAGGAATCTAGTCTTGCGCCTTCGGCCAGTAATAGCCAACCCTGCCAGTTCATTATTGTCAACAACCGGGAGATGCTGAAAAAACTTTCTGACGAAAGTAAAAAGAATCTCCTGCAGGACTTTGCCGAAAACAAAGGATCACTCAACCCGAACTATGTGGATATGCTCAAAAATGAAAAATTCAATGTTTTTTATAACGCGCCGTGTTTGATTTATGTTATCGGTTCGAAAAGTGTTCGTTCACTGGATGTTGATTGCGCGTTGGCGGTAAGTTATATTATGCTTAGTGCCGCCCAAAAAGGTTTGGGCACTTGCTGGGTCAATTTGGGTTCATATATCAGAGATCAAAAAATAAAAGCCGAACTGGGAATCCCTGATGACTGCCGGATCATCGCACCCGTTATTATCGGCTATCCGAAAGAGATTCCCGCAGCGTCGGAGCGGCATGCTCCCCAAATTCTCAAGATAGTCAGCTAAAATAATGAAAATAATCTTCCCTCCCTCACGTGCCCTCAAATGGCCTTCAGGTTATGCGAGCATATGCGAGACACGGGAATCCAGATAAAAAATGTAAAAGGATGCGATAATCGGTCTATGATCAGGAAGGGGAAAGGCATAAAATGAAAATGACTACGCTGATATTTTTGTTAATGGGGATCATTCTTTTTATTCTTGCCGGAGGGGCGGCATTGGTCGCGTTTACAGCACCCAAAGCGCCGCCGATGATGGAATCGATTGCAGCGCCGTTTCGGACAATGAATTTTACGACCCTGCCTCCTGTCAGCTACTATTTGGCACGTGACGGTGCCAAGCTTGCTTATCGGTCATATCCGGCACTTAAGGCAAAACAAGCTATTGTCTTGATTCATGGATCATCAGCCTCAAGCATCAGCATGCACGCGCTTGCGGCATATCTTCAAAGAAGCAACATGGATGTGTATGCGCTGGATGTGCGCGGCCACGGAGAATCCGGTCGGAAGGGCGATATCGATTATATAGGTCAGCTCGAAGATGACCTGGAAGATTTTAGAAATCAATTGTTCAAGGTTGAGAAAGATGTGACCTTGGTTGGGCTTTCGGCTGGCGGCGGCTTTGTTTTAAGGTTTGCGGGCAGCAACCGGCAGAAGTATTTTAACCGCTACGTGTCGATTGCACCATTTATTCGTTATGACGCGCCGACAACTCGACCCAATAATGGCGAGTGGGCAAAGGCCAGCGTTCCCCGCATCATTTGTATTACGATGCTCGGCGCGATAGGTCAAAAATGGCTTGGACATTTACCGGTAGTTGCCTTTGGAATTAATCCCCAAACAGCCCAGTATCAAACTGCAAGTTATTCATACCGGCTGTGGAGCAACTTCGGCCTGCATTATAATTATAGCGATGATCTCAAAGCGATCAAGCAGCCGCTTAAAGTTCTGGTTGGAGCAAATGACGAGTTATTTTATCCGCAGAAATATCAGCTAATATTTACTCAGTATCAGCAGCATCCGGAAATTAAAATAGTCCCCGGAGTTGGACATATTACAATTACTACAGAACCGTCTGGCCTATCGGCAATTGCTGAAGCGGTATTGCATTAGAACAAGAGACTAAAGAAGTTCAGCGAGCTTTTTTAAACCGGCGGCGGGGTTTGCCCGAAAGTGGAAACGGATAATTCTTCGTCCTGCGTCTTTTAGCGCCTGCCAATCTCCCACCTACGCTATCTGTAGAGCGAAGGAAAAATCAAAAGAGATGCCGGGGGGATATAGTTACCTTTTCAACATGTAGGAATTAAATAAATTGTCTTAAGCCTTTTTGATTTTCACAAATGGGAAAGCTTAAACCATTGCTCTCGCTATTTCTCCGAGAGTTTCCAGAGCATGTTCTATTCTCTCCGACCAGAAGGCGGCATTGAGGCGGATGCAGTTATTGAATTTGTCCCCGGTTGTTGTGAAAATTACGCCGGGGGCAATGCTTATTCCGTTCCTCAAGGCTTCTTCGTACAGTTTTAGAGAGTCGACCTCTTCCGGCATTTCAACCCAAAGAATAAAACCTCCTTCAGGATGTGTGACCCGTGTGCCTCCAGGAAAGTATCGGCAAACGGCATCCCGAACATAAGCTACCTGCCGTGCAAAAGTACGGCGAAGCTTGCGCAGGTGTTGGTCATAGCCGCCGTTAGTGAGAAATTCGGCAATCGCAAGTTGAGTTGGGGTTGCAGTGGCAATGTTGAAAAGAGATTTTAGTTGCTCGATTTTCTGCCGGAACCGGCCGGGAACAATCCAACCGACACGATAGCCGGGTGCCAGAGTCTTGGAAAAAGAGGAACAGTAAAGCACTAACCCTTTTTCATCGTAAGCCTTAGCCGCAGTCGGGCGGACAGGACCAAAGACCAAATCTCCGTAAACATCGTCTTCGATGAGGGGGATGTCGTGTTTTGCCAGTAACGTAACCAACTCGCGCTTTTTCTCGTCCGTCATAAGACTGCCCAGAGGATTGTTGAAGTTGGAGATAATAATACAGGCATGGATAGGATTGTGCTTTATGGCGTAGCCTAGGACTTGCAGGCTTATTCCGTCTTCCGGGGTGGAAGGAATTTCCAGAACCTTAAGACCCATCCATTGTATGGTATGTAAAAAAGTATAGTAAACGGGAGATCCGATGGCCACAGTGTCTCCGGGACGGCATGTGGCTTGAAGCGCCAAAGCCACAGCTTCTATACAACCGGAAGTAATAACAATATCCTCAGGTGCCAGATGACATCCGGAATTGAGTGAACGCTTGGCAATCTGTGTGCGCAGCCGTTTGGTGCCTGCGGCAGCCGCATAGGAAACGCTCTGAATACGGAAGCGTCGCGATTCTGTGGCCAGCATTCTATTTAGTTTATCAATCGGCAGCAAATCAGGATTCGGTGATCCTCCGCCCAGCGGAACCAAAGAGATGTTGTATATGTTGCGCATCACCTGCAAAGGTACATCAGCGAAAGTTACGCTATTAGGAGCAAGATCTTCTATAACCTTTTTGTTTTCCCGTTTGACCTCAGCCTCCAGGGGCCGATGAGAGACATAATATCCCGATTGAGGCCGCGCTTCGATCATTCCCCCATTTTCCAGGTTCGCGTAGGCTTCCATAACTGTGTTGATGCTCACGCGCATTTGCCGGCTCAGATTTCTGATTGACGGAATTTTTTCTCCCGCCCGATAAGTCCCTTTTTCGATCATGCTGCGAATATTAAATGCAACTTTTTCATAAAGCAGTTTTGGACCTGTTTCTATTTGTGTGTTTGTTTTCATAATGGCCATATTTTACAACAGTCTGCTGTTGGAAACAAGTACAGTTTTCACTATATTTAATGGGTACAGTTATATTTAACTGATAATTGTTACTGTGACAAAACTGAAGCCCTGTGTCTTTTCTTTTCTGCCACTTATGTTTTAATAATCGCAAAGATTAAATCTTAAATATATTAATGGGAGGTAATGACAATGTTAGACAAAGCAGATATTGAGAAAATTGAGAAAATTTATAAAGACTTCATGTACGTGCACGAATCATTTACTGCCAGAGAATCAAAGACTTATGAATCTTTTTTAAAATTTAATAATGACGGAATGAAGGAAGGAAGCATATCAAAAATGTACAAAGAGTTGATCGCATTGGGAATAGCATCTTTCCACAATTGCGAGCCCTGTATGGCCTGGCATATTAAAGGAGCCTTAAACAGCGGCGCTACCGATAAGGAGATAGTAGAGGCAATAGAAGTGGCATCGGAGATGGGAGGCGGACCGGTTGTTGCACGAAGCAGTTTTGCGTTTAAGGTTCTTGAGTATTTAAAGAACAAAAATAAGTGAGCCGGCCCAACATTGAAGGAAATAGTTGATAAGGAATTTAATGAAGAAGGTAAAACTATGAAAGATAAACTGTTCTTAGGAATCGGCAAGTACATGATTGTCATTCCTCGTTTATTCATTCCCATTTTAAGTTTTATTGCAAAGAAAATAGCAAAGAGGATGGAAACAACGCTTCATCGTGCCATGTCCAAAGAACATCATGCGGTTCATGATTTTGTAGTTAAAGAACTGCCACTTATTGGAGCCCCTATTTCGTCAGAATTCATCTCGGAAAAGTTTTATTTATCTGTCGATCGGGTAAGAAAAATTCTCCGTAAGCTGGAACGCATGATTATGTTGGATATGAATGAACAAGGAGAAGTCACCTGGGCTTATCCAGTGACGATCGTTAAAACACCGCATCATGCAACATTGAGCAGCGGTGAGCAGATATTTATACCCTGAGCGTTTGACGCGTTAGCGATGCCCTTCGTGCAAGGGCGTTTAAGAAAAGAACCTTTATCTGCCAGTATTCAAACTGAATGTGTACATTGTTCTCAACCATTGCATATCGAATTGGATAGCATGTTAAAATACAGCATCCGGGAGGAAGAATCGGCACCCCTGGTTTTTATACCGTTGGTGAATCTTCGGAAGAAACATAAATTTTTCTGACAAAGAGCTGTATTCTTCTGGTCAGAAGAACATGCGCGTGAATATCGTCGAAGCAGGGGGAATATATTGGGTTTATATGCGACATTAGGTTATGGTACAAAAATTTCATCGTATTTTTTTGAAATATGTTATGGATTCTCATATCGCAGCTGAACGTAACGCAAATGATGATGTATGTTTATAAGGACGTTTATTCATGCTCACCAGTTAGATAACTCTTTTGGAGTATGTAGAGATTGTTCTTCTGAGCATTCGCCTGACAGGCTTCACATTCCGCGAGTAATCTTCCCTCCTTCTTGTGCCCTTCAGGGTGCGAGGGGAGGGATAGAGGGTGAAACGACAAGATGTTTCCCTGTGGTTCGACATAACAAAAAATCTCCCCTTGCCCCTCTTTAGAAAAGAGGGGCAAAACACAAACTAGATTATCCAATCGAGTTGGGTAATGACATAGTATACGAATTTTTAAGAGTTCATTAAAGAAATTCAGTGAGCTTTTTTAAACCGGCGGCGGGGTTTGCCTTCCAGTGAAAACGAATGATTCTTCGTTTTGCATCTTTCAGCGCCTGCCAATCGCCTTGAGCCTGAGCGGCTTTTAGCGCGCCAAAGGTTAGTGTTGAATCCGCAACGCCGATACGATCGGGTATCTTTATGTCCAGCAAATCATCAGCAGTTAATTGAATAAATAATCCATTTCCGGAATCGCCTTTGTGTAATTGTCCGGTGGAATGCAAATATCGCGGCCCGTAACCAATTGTTACAGCAAGTCCATGTTTGGCGAAAATCTTCTCGCGCAGTGATTGCAGAGCTTCATCCACTTCCGGCGTCGGACTTAGATAAACCTGCAAACAAACATAATCATTTTTGGCGGCTGCGGAAAGAAAATTTTTCAACACTCCGGCAAACGCGGCAGCCGGTGGTCCACCGTAAATGACGCATTCCGGAGTTGTCAAGGAAGGCAATTCGGAAGGAAGCCCCTTGTGTTCACGGTAAGAATCAATTATTAGGCGGGCATATTTTTTTGCTGCCTCCACACCTGGTTGATCAAAAGGGTTAATGCCCAAAATGTGCCCGGCTACGGTTGTGGCCATTTCCCAAAGAAACATTTGACCGCCCAAATCGTAACGATCATGGGGCCTGATAGTAATTACAGGGTGTCCGGCTGCGGCAAGGCCAGCAACCTTTGGCGAATTATCGTCTGCTCCATCTTGAAAAAAAACAAATACGCGATCCCGGCTGTAGAAACGCGGGTCTGCCAATGGTTCATCTAAAACAGGCAGGATTCCTTTTCCTTCTTTGCCGGTGCTCTCCGCGATTAGCTGCTCCAGCCAGTTGCCAAGAGGAGCCCACTGAGGCGACATGATAAAGGTAATTTTGTTTCGGCCTCTCTGCGCTAATGTACCCAAAGTGGCGCCTAAAACCGCTCCTGTGGCGGCAAGCTCGCGGGAAAAATTATCTACTTTCTCCCTTTGCGCCGCAGTTATCGCGGTGAGTAGGAGTATTTCCACATCAACTCCGATGATGGCTGCGGGAATAATACCCGGCAGAGAAAGCGCGGAATAGCGACCGCCGATGGCGGGATTGTTGAGGAATGTGTGCCGCAAAGAAAGCTCCTGCGCCGTCTTTATCATAGGGCTGCCTTCATCAGTAATCAGGATAAAGCGGCTTCCAGCGGAACTGCCCATTTTTTCCAGGGTCAAGTTGTAGAAGTAGTGAAAGAGAGAAGTGATCTCCAGCGTTGTTCCCGATTTCGAAGAAACAAGAAAAAGAGTTTTTTCCAAATCCAGACGTTTAGTAAGTTGGGAAATTAAAACCGGGTCGGTGGTATCCATGATATGTAATTGGGGATGACCAGCCGCACTGCCGAATATTTTATTGAATACTTCCGCGGCAAGAGAAGATCCACCCATTCCCAGCAAAACGACATCGTTAATGCTGCCGTTGGTAAATGGTTCAAGGGTAGCGCGAATATAGTTTATCTTTTCTAAAGTTTCCGCGGAAGCGTCAAGCCAGCCCAGCCGGTTGGTAATCTCATCCGGCGCCGGTTTCCAGACGGTATAATCTTTCGCCCAGATGCGGGCGATAATATTGTCCCGGCGCATTTTGTCCAACGCGCTGATGATTGAGTTTTGATATTCTCCCAGAGAATAAGAAATATTGGCATTATCCATTTATTGTTGAACCTCCAATTTAATGAGAATCGATGAAAACGAATCCCGACGAGTCTGGATGAAGTTTGAAACGTTATTCGAATTATCCCGCGAAGCGGAGGGTTTAATACCCGTGATTCCCCCTCCCGCTAGGCGCGATGGAGTAATTCTTCCGCCGCCGCGATAATCTTGTCGACAGTGAAACCGAATTTTTCATAGAGCACCGGTCCCGGAGCGGAAGCGCCAAATGTTTCCATGCCGATGATTTTTCCTTGCAGGCCGGTGTAATGTTCCCAGCCCAGTTTGATTCCTGCTTCCACGGAGACGCGGGCGGTAATTGCGGGCGGCAAAACGCTGTCACGATATTCCTGGGGCTGGCGGTCGAAAATTTCCCAGCTGGGAAGAGAGACAACTCTTACCTTCGTGCCATTTTCCGCGAGCTTGCGGGCGGCAGCAAGTGTTAAGGAAACTTCCGAACCTGTAGCGATCAGAATCAACTGCGGATTTGCTGACGATTCCCACAGGATATAACCGCCGCGCTTTGTGCCGGATGCGGCACTGCAAACGCTTCGATCAAGCACTGGCAGGTTCTGACGGCTGAAAACCAGTGTTGTGGGGCCTTTGGTGTTAGCAAGAGCCAGACGCCAGGCTTCCATTGTTTCATTGGCATCGGCAGGCCGGATGACTGTCATGTTGGGCACTTGGCGCAAATTCATGATCTGCTCGATCGGTTGATGTGTGGGGCCGTCTTCTCCCACGCCGATGCTGTCGTGCGTGAAAACAAAGATCGTGCGCAAACCCATCAGCGCGGCTAGACGCATAGGCGGGCGCATATAATCGGCAAAGGGCAGGAATGTGGCCGTATAAGGAATAATCCCGCCATGCAGCGCCATGCCCACGGCAATAGAACCCATCGCGTGTTCGCGGACACCGAAATGAATATTGCGGCCGGCATAACTCCAAGCACCTCCAACCATGCCGTGCTGCCCTTCAGCTGTTGTTGTCGGGCTTTCAAAATCACCAAGGCCTTTGAGCCAGGTAAATGTGGAGGGGTTCAGATCAGCAGACCCACCAGCAAATTCCGGAATTTTAGCGGCGATGGCCTGCATTACCGTCTCCGATGCTTTACGAGTGGCGATGTCTTTGGAACCAGCAGGAAATTCAGTCAGAGCTGCTTCCCAGTCAACAGGAAGTTCACCGCTTATAGCTCGCAGGAATTCAGCGGCCATTGCCGGTTGTGCCTGTTTAAAAGTGTTCAAATCTTCCTGCCATTTATTTTCGGATTTTTTTCCGCGGGTAATCGCTTTGCGGAAAAGTTTGCGCGCATCTTCCGGCACAAAGAATGAAGGTTCCGCAGGCCAGCCCAGGGCTGCTTTAGCGCCCTTGAGCTCATCTGCTCCCAGCGGCGATCCATGAGCATCGCAGGTTCCCTGTTTGCATGGCGCGCCGTAACCGATTGTCGATTGCACGCAAATGAGCGATGGCCGGTCGGTATCTTTTTTTGCTTTTTTAATTGCCCGGTCGATGGCGGCAACATCGTTACCGTCTTTAACTATTTGTACCTGCCAGCCATAAGACTTAAAACGAAGTTCAATATTTTCTGTGCAGGAAAGCGCCGCGGAACCGGCAAGCGTAACTTTGTTATCATCATATAGGACGATTAACTTCCCCAGTCGTAGATGACCGGCAAGCGAGCAGGCCTCACTAACAACGCCTTCCATCATATCGCCGTCGCCTGTCATCACATACGTATAATGATCAACTAATTTTGCGCCATCGCGATTAAAGCGTGCCGCCAGTTGCGCCTCGGCAATCGCCATGCCCACGGCGTTTGCCAATCCCTGACCTAAGGGGCCGGTGGTTACTTCCACGCCGGGAGTGTGCTCATATTCAGGATGGCCGGGTGTAAGGCTCCCCCATTGACGGAAATTTTTAATATCGTCGAGCGTCAGGTTATACCCGGTTAGATGCAGCAGAGAATATAAAAGCATCGAGGCATGACCGGAAGAAAGAACAAAGCGGTCGCGATCCGGCCACTGCGGATTCTTCGGGTTGTGTTTCAGGTGCTTCGTCCACAGAGTAAAAGCGGCGGCAGCAGCGCCCAGCGGCATACCGGGATGACCGGATTTTACTTTTTCAATGGCATCGGCAGCCAGAAAACGGATGGTATCAATACACTTTTTCTCTACTTCATTTTTGCTCGACATAGCTTCTCCTTAAAATATAGGATTGTTCATACCATGTCGCTTTCTTTGGATAACTTTGTTGGCAGCGTCGTCAGCTTCCTCAACGTATTAAAATATACGCCTCCGAAGCCTCCTCCTTGCCACTGCTTAAGCTGGATAGTTCAACTAGCAAATCTCAGGTCACTGCGCTTCTGAGATTTGAGTTTCACTACCGCCTCGTTATCCTTTGAAATCGAAATGGTATAAGGATAATGAATGTACTATCATATTTAAAACTTTTCTTGAATTTTATTTTTATTGTAAAATAAAATTCAAAAGATTATACATTAGAAACAATAGCTTAGTTTAGTATTTATGCTTAGGGGGAATATAATTCTCAAAAGCAGCAGATGTATTATCATTGCTTAGAGAAAGAAGAAGTTTCCTAAATGTGGGGTTATCCAGATACTATTGAACAACTTGAATCTTTCTCGCTTCGCCAGGGCGAACAAAGCACTTGAGACCGATGACCATACGGCTCAGCTCCGCATTATCAATTCGTTCAGGGAGGCACTTTAATGAATCGAAAATCCATCTTAATTCTGACCGCGATAGTTATCGGCGTGATCATTACCATTCTTGTTTGCAATAAGACGCATAAGGGAATCGATCACTTCTTTTCCAGAGACCAGGAATACCATTATATGACGTTGCGCGTCATGGGAGACATCCCCGCCGGAGGCGCCGAAGCGGGTGAAGTTCTTTCGATAATCAGCAGGATTTCCGACGGCGATGATGAGAAATGGTTCTTTGAATGGAATAAAGCCGGTTCACACCTGGAGAAGATGGGAGGCTCGCTTAAAAATCATGTAAGCAGCGGTTATGCGTTCCTTCGTGCACACAGTTATTATCGTAACGCAGAATTCTTTCTATCTCCTTCCGATCCCAGGCGGCTAGTAACTTTCAGAAAAGGCCGGTCTGCGTTTTATCACGGCATTGATTCTCTCGGCATCCGTTACAGGAAGATCACCGTCCCCTACGGCAAGTATAAACTTCACGCGGTCTATTACCCCGCCGCAAACGGAGATGCAACAAAGCCTCTGCTATTAACATGCGGCGGTTTTGATTCGACTCTTGAAGAGCAGTACTTTCTTTTCATCAAAGCGGCGCTCGAGAGGGGATATTCATGTCTCTCCTTTGAAGGTCCGGGGCAGGGCTCCGTTATCAGGGAACAGGGGCTACCGTTTACCCATGAGTGGGAAAAACCGACCAAAGCGGTTCTGGATGAATTTCTGAGAATAAATGAAAGACCAAGTAAGATAGTCATGATAGGCTCGAGTCTGGGGGGATATCTCGCTCCCCGGGCTGCTGCGTTTGATAACCGGATCGATGGAGTCGTCGCATTCGGCGTTGTTTACGATTTTGGAGAAGCGGTGCAGCGAAAAATACCCAGTTTTGTGCAATTCCTCATAAAGAACGGGTTCCGCGGAATCGCACGTACCTTAATTAATCTCAAAATGAACACAAACACTACGATACGCTGGGGTATTCATAACGCACAGTGGACGCTAGGCGTGGACGATCCTGTCGATGTACTGGACGCAATGTCAAAATTTAATCTCGCGGATGTCGCTGGAAAAATACGCTGCCACGTACTTATCGTCTCCGGTGAAAATGATCATCTTGTGCCGGTGGAGCAGGTCGAAAAACTGAGGGCCAAGTTGGTGAATGCAAAAAGCGTCACTACAAAAATATTCAATGTCGAATCGGGAGGTGCCGAACATTGTCAGATGGGCGCATTCAGCCTGTTTCACGAAGAACTCTTTGATTGGATAGAAAAAGTCATTAAGTGAATGGATTCGATCACGAGAAATAAATAGCCTAAGGGTATCAGCGAAAGCAGCGGGAACAGCCCTTGACAGAGGTCAATCTGAGCTGAAAAATGACCGCCCAACTAGTTCGTTGTAGCCGATGCGCAAGCGCCCGGCTGAACTACATGTTAGCTAATCAAAAATGTTCAGATGCAAAGCGCACAAAAACCTAAGGCTACCGGGTTAAGCTTCATCCTTCAGTTGTATTTCCTGGCTCGTCATCCAGCCAGTTCAAATATTCCTTACTACCATTAACAATTGGCACAGCAATTATTTCTGGTGTTTCATAAGTGTGCCGGCTTTTAATGGCGGCTTCTACTTTATTGTAAAGGTCATCCCGCGTTTTGATCAGGCAGAGCCACTCCTGGGCATTTTCCACTTTGCCCTTCCAGCGATAAATGCTGGTAATCGGGCCGGTAACCTGTACACAGGCGGCAAGCTTTGCTTCGACCAGATATTGGGCGATGGTTTGCGCCTGCTCTTTGGTTTCCGTGGTTGTCGTTACTTGAATATGGGATTTCATTTTTCTCCCCCTCATACCAATCCGCTTTCTTCGGCTAACTTTGTTGGCAGCGTCGTCGGCGTCCTCAACGTATTTTCATATACGCTTCCGGCGCCTCCTCCTTGCCACTGCTTAAGCTGGATAGTTCAACTAGCAAATCTCAGGTCACTGCGCTTCTGAGATTTGAGTTTCACTACCGCCTCGTTATCCTTTGAAATCGAAATGGTATCAGCTTAAGTGCAAATCTCAAGCCGTCAGTTGAATAAGGATACACCTTCAACGCGGCATATGGGCTTTTTCCGAGGCCGTCATTTCTTTGCGCATTCATACATCATAATAGCTGCCGCTTGCGGCAGGCTCAAAGAATCCGCCCGCGCATTACCGGGAATACACCAGCGCTCATTGGCAATGCCCAATAATTGCTCCGGCAGGCCATGACTTTCGCTGCCTAAAAGCAGGGCCACTTTTTTCGGCAGCGGACGCGGCAACAGTCCCTCGCGCACATCGCTACCCACAAGATGATGTGTCTTTTTTATTTGGGGCAGTGCCGAGATCAAATCAACATCAGAGACAATAGTCAAATGAAAAAGGCTGCCCATGGAGGCACGTACAGTTTTCGGGTTAGTGTAATCGGCTGAATTGATGCTCAAAATTATATTGGTAAAACCAAACCAGTGCGCGCTGCGCATCAGCGCGCCGATGTTGCCGGGGTTGTTTATTTCATGAAGAATTAAGGTATTTTCCGGACGAATGGATAAACAGAAAATCAAATCCGGTTCCGGCTTGATTTGGACCACAGCCATTATCCCTTCCGGTTCTTTATCCTGAGTGAGTTTCTTCCACTGAGAGCCGGTGATCGAATAAATCGGGATATTGCTATCCGCTTTATCTATAATCTTTTCCCAGTATTTTATTTTTTCCGGCAAAACCATAACGGCTTCTATTGGCCAGTCACTCGATAATAGTTCCTCGACGACTTTTACGCCTTCGGCCAGGAAAATTCCTTCCGCGTGACGGAATTTAGCTTCGTCAAGTCTCGCCCATCTTTTTAGCTGGGCCTGTGAAATATTTAAAAATTCGGCTTTCATGAAGTCTTGATTATTTCTCCTCTGAGATAATTTGGGACTCTTTTTTGGGCCACGCAAGCGATGCAATAATAGATAATGCTATTACAGAAGCTATTACGGCTAAAGAAGCACCGGTATTAATCTTATAAAAATCAGTGATCAGCATTTTAATTCCCACAAAACCCAAAATCACCGCCAGGCCATATTGCAGATAGTGAAAGAGTTTCATCAAGCCGGAAATGGCAAAGAAAAGAGAACGCAGACCTAAAACGGCAAAGACGTTAGATGTATAAACGATAAATGGATCAGTGGTGACCGCTAAAACTGCGGGGATGGAATCAACGGCAAAAAAAACATCCGTTGTTCCTAAAACCAGAACAACAACCAAAAGCGGCGTGGCGTAACGTTTGTTTTCGATAATGGTTAAGAACTTACTGCCGGAATATTCATGGGAAACCGGCATAAGCATACGAAGCAGTTTGATTGCAATATTTTTTTCCGGATGAACTTCCTGCTCTTTACCACGGCCAATCTGGATGGCTGTGAAAATCAGGAAAGCCCCGAAAATATATATCACCCAGTGGAATTTATTGATCAGCGCAATACCGGCAAAAATAAAAATACCGCGCATAATGAGAGCGATAATTATCCCCCAGATTAAAGCTTTCTGTTCGTATTCAGCTGGTACAAAAAAATAACGGAAGAAAAGTAAAAAGACAAAAAGGTTATCGATGCTCAGTGAATATTCAATAAGATAACCGGTTAAGAATTCCAAGGCTTTGTGATGGCCATAGAAAAAATAGACACCCGCGCAGAAAAGCAGAGCAAGCACTATCCAAAAGGACGTCCAGTATAGGGATTCCTTAATTTTTACCGCATGCGCTCTGCGGCTGAAAACACCAAGATCCAGTGTCAGCATAGCCAAGATGAAAATAGCAAAGAAGATCCACCACAAAGTCATGATAAAATTTCCTTTAAGTTCAGATCGCCCGACGCTTAGCCTCGGCGGCATTGTGAATTCGGTAGCGAGCGCATTCCCGGTAGCTTGCTGCGGAGGGTATTATACCCGTGGTTTTAAGGCGGTATTTTTGCGCCAGATTAAAAGGGCAATGCCCCCTAACATCATTAATAAGCAGAGGAGTTGCCCTATGCTGATGGTGGCTAGAATAATGTCCACGTTATAATCGGGCTCACGGAAAAATTCAGCAATGAAGCGCGCTAAACCATAGCCGCAAATGTACATTCCCAGGAGAAATCCATCAAATTTCATCTTTTTCCTAATCAGCCACATCACGATGAATAAAACAATTCCTTCGAGCAGTGCCTCATAAAGTTGGGAAGGGTGACGCAGGCTCTGCGAAGGATCAAGAGGGAAATACATTCCCCATGGCACAGCAGTTACCCGGCCGTATAGTTCACCGTTGATAAAATTGCCAATCCGGCCAAAGGTGTAGCCAAGTGGCACTGTCGGAATGAGCAGATCGATAAAATGCCAGAAATTAATCTTGTACTTGCGGCAAAAGAGAATGGAAGCAATGACAACACCGATTACGCCTCCGTGATAGGACATGCCGCTAATGCCGGTAAATCGGAAACCGTGGGAGAAATCAAAAGGTATGATTATTTCGAGCGGATGTTGTACGTAGTAAGCAGGATTATAAATCAATACTTCGCCAAGCCTGGCGCCTAGTATCACCCCGATCATTGCCCAGACCAGATAGTCCTGTATATTTTCGGCTGTGTATTTATACTTTTCGTGCTTTATCCGGTAGAGAGTCAGAAAATAAACGATGGTGAAAGCGACAAGATACATCAGACTGTAATAGCGCAGTTGAAAAGAACCAATGCTAAAAAGGCTTGGGCTCAGTTGCGAAGGTATGTGTTGCCAAATATTTATGAAAGATTCCATAGTTAAAATATCCTATTTCAAGAGGTTAATAATCAATGAAAAGAGATTAATAAGTCTCGCCTTTCAAATCTTCAATATAGAGTTCGGCGCTGAATATCGCATTGGCTCCGTCGCCGGCAGCAGTGATAACCTGACGGAAAAGTTTCACCCTACAGTCTCCGGCGGCAAAAATTCCGGCTGCGCTTGTTTTTAGATTCTCATCCGTCTTAATAAAGCCGTTTGCGTCCAATTCCAGGAGTCCCCGGAAAATGTCGGTGTGGGGAAGACGTCCGACAAAAATAAAAACACCATCGGCTGTAATTTCGCTTGTTTTTCCGGAATGGACATCGGCTATCTTCACCCCGGTAACAAAATCCCGGCCCGAAACATCCGTCAGTGTCGCATTCCAGACAAATTCAATCTTTTTTTCGGCAAATGCTCTTTTCTGCAGGATTCCTGACGCGCGCAGCCGGTCGCGGCGATGGATGACTGTGACTTTTTTGGCAAAATGAGTCAAAAAGAGAGCTTCCTGAATTGCCGTATCGCCACCACCAACGACTATTACATCTTTATTCCGGTAAAATGGCCCGTCGCAGGTTGCGCAGTAGGAAACCCCTTTTCCCGCAAACTCCGCTTCCCCCCGCGCTCCCAGATTGCGCCAGTGTGCTCCGGTTGCCGCGATTACGCTCAGAGTTTTGAAATCTGTTTCTCCCGCGGTAACATCCCAGATAATAGGTGATAAAGGATTTTTTTTAATTGCCAGGACGTCCTTGGCCATTACTTCCAGACCGAATTTCAGTGCTTGTTTTTTAAAAAGCTGCATCAAATCAAAACCATTGATGCCGTTGGGAATACCCGGATAGTTTTCGATCAGGTCGGTAATAGTTATCTGGCTTACAGTTGAAGCGCCTTCCACCAGCAGTGTTTTGAGGCCGGCCCGGGCGGCGTAAATACCGGCGCTATAGCCTGCAGGTCCACCACCGATAATAATTATATCGTAATCATATTGAGGTAATTCCACCGTCCTCATTGAAAATATCTCCCCGAATATTTTTGTTGAGACTTTAATCAGGATAAAGTACTTTTGTAAAGTCAAAATTGAGAGTGAAAAAAAGTTGAAATTAGTATTTTTATTCCTTTGACATGTAAGTCCATTTTTCCTATACTCCAAAATCTTGAAAAGTTCTTATCAAGAGCAAGGGAAAGGAATAGCACAAAATGATATACGTTCACGGTATCGGGCATTTTCACCCGGAGAATGTTATTACTAATAAATTCTTGGAAGACCTGGATATTGGTACGACAGTGGAATGGATTATGGAGCGAGTCGGAATTGAAACACGCAGAACAATTCTGCCGCTGGATTATATTCGCGAAACAAAGAACGCGCGTCCCTGGGAGACGGATAAAGTCCGTCTTTATTCCAACGCCCAATTGGCTGCCCGTGCGGCAAAGATAGCTATTGCCAGAGCGGGGATAAAGATTGAAGATATCGGCATGGTCATTTCCGGTAGTTCTCTACCCCAATATCTGACTCCGCCTGAAAGCTCAACGGTCGCCTGTGAATTGGGCATTGATGTGCCTTGTTTTGATATAAACTCCGCCTGCTGTACTTACGGGGTTCAAATGTATAATCTGGATTCGGTAAAACCGGAAAAGCTGCCGCCTTATATTCTGGTAACCAATATTGAATGCCCGACGCCGAGTACTAATTATGCCGACCGGGCGTCAGCTGTTCTTTTCGGTGATGCCAGTGCGGCTACCGTTATCTCGACCAAAGTTCCTTCCCCCAAGACATACACAGATTGTGCGATGGACTCTAAACCGACCATGTGGGAAAAGGCAAAAGTACCCCGGTGGGGTTATTTTGTGCAGGATGGCAACGCAGTTCAGGGCTTTGCCATCCGCAAAACAACGGACGGTTTGCGCAGCCTCAGGGCTTTGGTGCCGGATGTGGATGAGAAGAACTTCTATTTTGTCGGCCATCAGGCCAACCTTGGCGTCCTCCGCACGGCGTGTGAACGGACGGGAATTCCCGAAAACAGACATTGGTATAATGTGCATCTTTTCGGCAATACCGGTTCCGCGAGTGCTGCATCGGTATTAAGCCAGCACTGGGATGAACTTAGTTCCGGTAAAGTTTTCGCCCTGGCCTTTGTCGGCGCCGGCCTGACCTGGACACAGATGCTGATGCGTGTAAAATAATGAGCCTCAAGTTTCAGAAACAGAGTGAACTGAAACTTGCTAGTCAAATTATCCCGATAGCGTAGCGTATCGAGATAATGACATAATATTCCTTTCTCATATCATCACAAGCCTAACCTAAAATGTGCCAATTATTTTTTTGACATACGGAAATATTGGGCTTATACTTTCATAAGATTTGCCGTAATTAAATAAGGGGGTAAAAATGCGCGTATTTAAAAATGCTGATTTTATTTCCTGCGAAGATAAAAATCGTATCTTCAAATACCTTGTGGAAAAAGATGGAAAAATCATTTTTACCGGCGATCAATTACCGGAGGTTTGTGCCAGGGTTGAACCGGTAGACTTAAAAAACCGCTGCGTGGTTCCAGCCTTTGCCGATACTCATATGCACTTTGCCTCCTTTGCCTTTTTTAACTCCGGCCTCGATTGCAGAGGCGTGCATGATTTTGCTGAGCTTGATGAACTGATTCGCCAATACATTGCTCTGGGCAAAAAAGAAAAGGTAATTCTCGGTTTTGGTTGTTCCGCACACACCGTAAAAGAAAAAAGACTCCCTGAAAGAGGTGATCTGGATAAGATCACCCAGCATCCGCTCATGATTGTAAAATATGACGGCCATGCTTCCGTGGGTAATACCGCAATGATCAACAAACTTCCCGCGTCTATTCTTGCTGATCCGGGATTTGACGCGGCAACAGGCTGGTTTTATCTTAATGCGTTTTACAGAGCGATCAACAGCATTACGCAATCTGTATCCCTGCCGACTCTTTTCAAAAATATGATTGCCGGCAGCGACTATCTTGCCCGCAAAGGAATTTCGCTGGTGCATACATCGGAAGGGGTCGGCTTTCCGCTGGATTTAGATTTAGATATAATGCGATTTGCCAACCGGGGGCTGCCTCAAAAGTTTCACATTTTTTTCCAGACGATGGATATCAAAAAAGTACTGAGCCGCAAAATGCCCTGCATTGGAGGTTGCTTTGCCACTGCCCTGGATGGTTGTTTCGGTTCCGAAGATGCCGCTCTGAAAGAACCTTATTCTAATAATCCTAGAAGCTCAGGTACGCTCTTTTATTCGCAGCAGCATGTAAATGATTTTGTCAAAGCGGCAAACCGCAGAGGTTTGCAGATAGCCATGCATGTTATTGGCGATGCGGCAATCGATCAGGCCCTGACAGCTTTTGAATTGGCATTGAATGACACACCGCGCGAAGACCATCGGCATGTCCTGATTCACGCTGATCTGATGAACCCCGAAACGATAGAAAAGGCGGCAAAGCTGCGGCTTTGCGTTGCCCTGCAAACACCATTTCTGCATTGGCAGCAGGAACCGATGGAATATCTGCAACATATTTTAGGTGATCGTATTAAGAATCTGATTCCTTTAAAGAGTATGCTGGAGAGAGGGTTGGTCATCGCGAGTGGTTCTGATGCTCCATGCACTTTGCCTGATCCCATCGCGTCAATTTACGCGGCCTGCAATCATCCTAATCCTCAGGAGTCGGTCCCGGTACTCGATGCCTTGCGGATGCATACCTCAACATGCGCCAAGCTTTCCTTTGATGAAAACAAGCGCGGAACTCTGGCGGATGGTAAGTTGGCCGATTTTGTCGTACTGGATAAAAATCCTCTGCAGATACCGGTTCAGAAGTTAAATGATGTGAAGGTAGAAGCTCTTTATTTGAAGGGCGAGAAATATACCGGTCAGGAGAATCGCGGCAGTGCAGGTCTTTTCGTTGATTCCCTGAAAAATGCATACCCCTCCTAGGAATATGTGCTAACTTGAGAGGATGTGTTTTTCATTAGAGTATTGAATTTCGCAAAATAATATTCATTCCATGGTCAAATACAGACCAATTATCCGGTTACGGCAATTATTTCCGGTTTCTTCTTCGACGATTTTCATTTATTGAATAATAATTTAAAAAAGCAACAGGTCACTTTTGTAATCTATTGCACTTGACTTTTTTTATCGTGAAACTCCAATTTCCATAACGAAGTGTAGGGAAATTGGTAAGTTGAATCCCGTCGCAGGCGGGACGAAAGCGGAGGGTATAATACCCCACAGTGCGCTGCGGAGTTTATTGTTCCTAACCGTGGTTTTAACTTGACAGGTATATTATTTTATTATGTACTCCCGGTCATAATTTATAGTTAAGATGGTTTTAGCGGGAGTTTAATAATGCCGGAAAATCCTTTGAAGTTATTGATGAATCCAAAAACTGTTGCTGTTGTGGGCGCCAATAATGACCCTAGAAAAATGGGGACCATACAGACTCTAAGCATTTTAAAGGACGGTTACAAAGGCAACTTTTACCCTATTCATTTGACGGAAAAAACAGTGTTGGGGCACAAGGCTTATGCAGCTGCCCAAGATCTGCCTGAAGTTCCTGATCTGGTTGTTTTTATAGTTCCGAACAAGGCAATAACCGAACTGTTGGAAGATTTCGGTAAAATCGGGACTAAGCGAGCTATTATTGTTACCGCCGGTTTCAAGGAAACAGGTGCAACCGGTCTGGACATGGAAAAAAAGATCAATGAAATAGCTGGCCTTTATGGGATACGTTTTGTCGGTCCTAATTGTCTGGGAATAATTAATTCCGAGATTAATTTAAACACTACGGTCGCTCCGTTTCCTCCCAAGCCTGGTCTTCTGGGATTTGCCTCACAAAGTGGAACTTATGTGACTCAGTCTCTGCCCTATTTGAGAAAAAGAGGGATTCAATTCAGCAAGGCTATCAGTTTAGGCAATGAAGCTAATATCAATATCGTTGATGCTTTGGAGTACCTGGGTGAAGATGAACAAACCAAGGCGGTCATTCTTTACATTGAAGGGATACGCGACGGGAAAAGATTTATAGAAGTAGCCCGCAAAGTCACGCAAAAAAAACCGGTACTGGCCCAATATGTCGGCGGTTCGGCCTCCGGCGCCCGTGCCGGGTCAAGTCATACCGGTGCTATGGCTGGCCCTGATTTCCTTTATAACGGCATTTTGAAGCAAGCCGGTATAATCAGATC